>VOFK01001070.1_pt1 | contig 521485 bp, 501 predicted proteins | sample 5384121 | NCBI WGS metagenome assembly VOFK01 (sample SAMN12384730, study PRJNA508395) | human gut metagenome | isolation source: healthy gut J | host: Homo sapiens | reverse complement strand
ATTTCGTATATGTCAAAGCGTGCCTCGTCGGCGATTGTCGGACGGTGACGTTCAACGTCAAAAGCGTTTTTTCTTTTGCCGAAGTCGGAAAAGGGTATTTAAAGCCCGGTGCTGCGTTATATCAATGCCTCATCGCTGCCGCAACTGTAAAATACATTTTCCTCCGTCCATAGAACTTGCCCCAGTCACTAACTCCCTCCCACTTTCTGATACCAGGCCGCTTGAGAACCCAGTGCGATTTTTTTTGAAGTGCTTGGAAACTGCTCTGATTGCTTCCAAGTTCCTCCGAGAAATATCCCTTTGTGATTTTTCCTCTCAAAAGTTCTCCCAAACAGTAAAGTCGGTAATGTCGCGCGATTTCTGCCGCGTCCTTGTAAATGGTTTTTAGCCGGTTTGCGATTGCAGAATGATAGAAAGCCGAGATTTCGCCGGTGGATTGTGGCAATCACCGCAAACTGCGGATTTGTCCAATGTTTGCAAACTCGTCTTTACCGGCAGCGAATACCGGTAAAGCCGCCGCCGTATTCGTCGTCGGCCTTGTCGCATTAAATAACTGCGATTGCAGCATAGCGATAACAAGAACGTGCTGTCCGCTCATAATCAAAAACAAAAGCTGTTTTTCTGTCGCCTAACGTGTCAAGTTCTAATTCGTCGTAGGACATAAGATCGCGCAATTCCTTTATATCAAAGGCGAGCGAGCCTCGCAACCAAGAAATGAGGATTGATTTTTGCGGTTTTGCCCGCCGCCAATTTATATTTTCGGTACTGCTTCACCGCGAAATGGTCGGGGTCGCGTTCTTCCAAGTCGGCAAACAGCAAATCGACGGGGCTTTGATATTCCTCGTCGTCCTCGCGGGCTTCGCTGGCGTTGATAAGTTCCAACAGGGTAATAAAGTTCATTTCCTCGGCGGGGGCTTCGTACCAGATGTAGCCCACCAACGCGCAATACAAAAGCCGTTCTGCCTTTACCCAAAAATCCTCCGCGCTTTTTTCTCCCTCACCTTTGGTATTCGCTATCAACGTATTTACCAGCTTCAAAATATCTTTCTCGCTGCGGATATACACAAAGGGGTTGTAGTGCATAGATTTTTTGAAGTTAATCGTATTCAGTACCTTAATGCGGTAGCCCGCCCGTTGCAGCAGCTTCCCGCACTCAATCAAAACCGTACCTTTCGGGTCGGTTAAGACGTAAGAGGAATGAAGCTGCATTAGATTAGGTTTTGACAAAAAAATCTTGTTTTTCCGCTGCCGCTGCCGCCGATCACGACGACCGTTCTTATTTCTCGCGTACTTCGGCTGCTTCGGGCGGCTGTTCATGGTAAGCCGTTCCGTCTGCGTCAAAATGATGTTGTTTTGGAAATCCGGGTCTATGTAGGGCTTTATATCTTCGGCGTTTCCCCATCGGGCAGAGCCGTACTCCGCGCCCTTGCGGTATTTCTTCGCGTTTTTCCCTTTGACATAGACTATCAAGCGGATAATCACCGCACCGACAATGCCGACAAAGCAAATCCAACGGGTAAACGCTCGGCAAGGCGTTTTCAAAGGCTGCGGAAAATCCTTGTGTGATATTCAGTATCTTTGCAGAAATATCCGCGCCGGGGGCAAGCCGCACCGCCTGTCCGACTTTATCAAAGAGATAGACAAAAGAACACATAGGGGATATTCGGAAGTATCAGCTTTTTGTAGTTGATCTGCTTCATATCTCGCGCCCCCTGTCCATTTTCTTTACCTTGTCGCGGGCGGCGTTAAGCTGCTTCGCCTTGTCCTTTGCAGCGGCAAGGGCTTTGCGGATAGAGGGGCTTTTTCTCCCGGTTCAGCTTCTTTGCGGAAAACTCTTGAAACGCTGCGGTCATAACGTCCGCGTCCCGGCCTTTGAAAAACACAAGGTAACGGGTCTGTTCGCCCTTAACCTTTTTTAGCGAAAAATCTATGTTGTATTTCTTCGCCGTACTCTCAAAGGCTTTAATATTGCTGTCGGTGATCTCGATGTTGGAAACACCCGCGTTCTGCTTCATAAGCTGCCGCATGGTCTGTTTCCCCATGCGCGGGTTTGCTTTTCTGCTCCAAAAACTTTTGGATTGCTTTCTGTAACGCCTGTTCGGTAAGCCGCGCCGCGCCTTTTCCCACTTTGACGTATAGGGCAATCGTTTTTTGGGTTACTTCCTCCTGCAAGGTATCAACTCCTTTCCCGGTAAAGTGCGGCTATGCTCATTCGCCGCCGTATAAGTCGTGATTGACAAGGGCGGTATAGTAGCTGTCAATGGTACTCGGCGCGTTGAACAGCACCGCTTTTAGATACTGCTTGATGTTGCGCACTTTGGTTGTGTTCTCCCTCATGCAATCCAAAACAAACTCAACGTGGCTGCTGTTCAGCTTCATAAACTTTGGACTTCACAAGTTCGGCGGGGTAGTCGTCCCCGGCAATACGGATTGTCTTTCGGGCTGTGCAGACGGTTTCCAGCATAAGGTCAACAATCTCGTCCAAACGGTCTTTGTCAATTTTGCAGTTTTGAATGAGATGGTCGTATTCGATATTGTCCTTGATAATCTCCCTGTAAATCTCTACTGCGCTATTGCTTTTCGCTTCCGTTCTTTTCCTTTCCGGCGGCGTAGCCGCTTCGCCATGCGCAAAGGGCAAGGGGTTTAGGGAATGGAAAGGAATGGAATCGGTACTTGATAAATCAGTAATTGATTGTTCTTTACTTAATATATCTTTATTTAATTGCGTTGGATTTTCCAACGTAGGTTTTTCCTGCGTAGGTTTTCCAACGTTGGATTATCCCAATGTTGGATTTTCCAATGTAGGTAAATCCAATATAGGCGGCTGTCCGCCGCTGGTAGCTGCTTCCGGCTCTCGCGGCTGCGGCTGCTCGTATATGACGTAATCTGCGCCCCGCAAGCGTCCCTTTTCGTCGCGCTCCCGGCTGCGCACGATATATCCGGCTTTTTCGAGTTCCTTTACCGCTTCGCGGATTGCGTCGATCTTCTCCCGGTTGATATGGGATAAGCCCGCAAGGGTATAATCCCAATCTTCGGGCAGCAAAGCATTTGCGACAACAAGCCCTTTGCCTTTAAGGACAATTCCTTGTTTCGCAAGTGGTGGTTGCTCATAACGGTATATCCGTATTTCGCTCCACTCTGAAAACTGCCATATTTCCTCACTTCCTCTCTTGGTATGCGTGGACAATTAGAAAGCCGTTTTCGGCTGTTTTGGTATTGCAATATGCCCTTTGCCGTTTTCGCGTCTGCAAAGCCGCATGGCACAAGGGCTTTTGCCCGTCTATTTGTCCATGCTGGCGTGCGTTTTCCGCGTCCTTTTGCCGGGGCAATAGGGACACTCTTTGAAAACGCAAAACTCATATTTCCACCCGGGGCGGTAGAAACGGCAAGTGCCGCAATCTTCATCATCTCCGGCACAACCGGATTGATAGCGGTCAAATCCCGGCTTCTGCTGCATGAGCAATTCAAACGCCCGCTGCTTGCCCTTTGTGAAATACATTCCGGCTGCACCTCCTTTCCTGCGGGCATAAAAAAACGGCGTTACTTTCTCCCCCAAAGGGGTTAAGGTAACGCCGTTTGTGTGCGTATTCAGTTTTTAACACATTCCCTGTCTATCCGCTGTCCGCAAAACCATTGATTTTATTAGCTTTTTGCCGCTATCGCTATCACACCTCATTATTTGATCGTCCTGACTTTGCAAAGATGATAGAGTGCGCAAAGCATGGAGAAATTAGCTGCATCGTAGTGAAAGACCTTTCCCGTTTCGGTCGAGACTATCTTGAAGTTGGTGACTATTTGGAGCATATTTTCCCGTTTCTCGGTATCCGCTTCAAGTCTATCAATGACCATTATGACAGCGCGAAACATGAAGGCAAGACTATCAGTATGGATATTGCCTTCAAGAACCTTATCTATGACTATTACAGCAAAGACCTGTCCAAGAAGGTCAAGTCTGCAATGGGAATGAAACAGGAGAAGGCAAAGTTTGTGAACACAGTCCCATACGGGTATAAAGCCGATCCTGCTGACAAGCATCACCTTATCATCGACGTGGAAACCGCTCCAATAGTCCGCCGTATTTTCATGGAAGTGATTGGTGGCAAGTCTTGCACACAGATTGCAAAGGGACTGAATACGGAGGGCATTCCAACACCCGCCCAGCATAAAGCCGTGTCCAGAAAGGCGTCTTCCAAGAAGCCACAGTGGACACATCGCGGTATTCTGACTATGATAGAGAGCGTGAAGTACACTGGAACAATGGTCAACCATATCCGCGAAAGCAGATTCATCCGTGACAAAAACCAGCGGCGCGTTCCCAAAGAAGAATGGTATATCCGCGAAAATGCGCATGAGGCGATTGTGACAAAGGATGAATACGAACAGGCACAAGAGGCAATCCAGAGGCGTAGAAAGTTTGTCCGAAGTTCCCATGACCAGTCAGACCGAGTTTTCATCTGCGCCCATTGCGGCGGAAAACTTGAGAAAGCCAATGGAACTGTATTTGCTTGTCCGTCCCATCGGTATCACGATGGCAGTCCGTGTGAAAACGTCCGCTGGCGAAAAAGCGCACTTGAAGAAATCGTCTTTGAAGCACTGAAAAGACAGATCGAGATCGTCAGTATTGAATCCGCAGCCGTCAGAAAAACAGCGAAAAGCAAAGGTGAAAGTCTGGAAAGACAGCTCGTCTTGCTGAAAGCTCAGTATGATGCCTGTGATCGTGAGAAGTTTACGATCTATGAAAACTACCGTGAAGGGAAGCTGACTCCGGAAGAGTATCTGTCCGGCAAAGACGCCCTTGCACAAAAACAAGCCGCCCTGAAAGAGCAGCTTGAATCCTGTGAAACCCAGCTTGAGGTCTTCCATCAGCAAAGTCTCGATGCAGAAGAACAACATGAAGCAGCAAGCCGGATGACCGGCTTGCCCGATGACAAACTCAGAGAGCATCTATATGATGCAGTTGAACGTGTACTTGTTTATGACACTGAGACAATCGAAATTGTCTGGAAGTTCAACGAATCAAAAATCGACACCGATGAAAACATCGGAGTTGCGAATTGACTCCGGTGTTTCATTTCGGGGCAAATCTGTCGAATTTGCTCCTAAAATAACATAATCTATCGAAACCTCGTAGGCGCATCGTAGCACCGTCCGGAAAGCCCAGAGCCATTGATATTAAAGGCTTTTCGGATAGTTTGTAAAATTTTTTTTGCACCTACTTGACATAAAGGGACGAGCTGGGGCGTGTTGTCATTCCCAAGGAAATCCGCAGAACGCTGCGGATTCGCGAAGGCGACCCGCTGGAAATCTACACCGACCGCGACGGCGAGGTGATTCTCAAGAAGTATTCCCCGATTGGCGAAATGTCATCCTTTGCCAAGGACTACACAGAGAGCCTGTTCCGTTCGCTGGGGCATATTGCCGTGATTGTGGACCGCGATCAGGTGGTGGCGGCGAGCGGTCTGCCGCGCAAGGAGCTTGGCGACAAGCCGATCTCCCGCGCGCTGGAGACGGCCATTGCCAGCCGACAGACCGTTGCCCTGAATCAGCAGAGCGGCGGAAGGATGGTGGCAGTGACGACGGAAGAAGATCAGAACCCGAACTACACGGCGCAGGTCATCAGCCCGATTATTGCCGACGGCGAAGCGATTGGCGCGGTGCTGCTCATGAGCCGCGACAACGGCGTCAAAATGGGCGACACCGAGCTGAAGGTGGCGGAAACGGCAGCGGGCATCGTCGGGCGGCAGATGGAACAGTAAACAAATCGGGAAGCGCGCGCTTCCCTTTTTTGCGTTTTTGCTTGATTCAGAGGGCATTCTGGCGTATAATGGAGTACGGTATTTTCATCACGGAAAGGATGCAGCCAATGGCAAGCAAATCCAAGTCGATTATCGGCGGCATGACCGTGCTGGGCATTGCAGGCATTATCTGCAAGCTCGTCGGCGTGCTGTTCTCCATCCCCCTGACGTACGTTATCGGGGCGCAGGGTCAGGGCATCTACAATGCGGTTTTCCCGACCTACAACCTTCTGCTGACAATCTCATCCGCCGGGCTGCCCGTCGCGGTCAGCCGAATGGTATCCTCCGCGCTGGCAAAGGATGACCCGCACAGCGCCAAACACGTTTTTCGTGTCGCACTGCTGCTGCTGACGACTTTGGGATGCCTTGCGGCCATCATCATGCTGGCGGGCAGCGGAATGCTGGCGGCGCGCGTGAATCAGCCGGACAGCAAAATCGGCTTTCAGGTGATTGCACCATGCGTGGCGGTTGTGTGCATGATGTCGGCGTTCCGCGGCTTTATACAGGGACAGCAGGACATGGTGCCGACCGCCATCAGCCAGCTGATTGAGCAGGTCGGCAAGGTGTTTCTGGCGCTGCCGATGGCGTATATTGGCAACCAAATGGGCGGCGTGGCGATGGGCGCGGCAGGCGCACTGCTTGGCACAACCATCGTCGAAGGGATTGCCCTGCTGTACATGATTCTGCTTTACTTCCGCCGCCGAAGCCGCTTCGACGCGATTCCACAGCTTGCGCCGGAGCAGAATGCTTCCACCAAGCGCATTGCCGAACAACTGATGGTGATTGCCATCCCGATTACAATTGGCTCGTGCATCGTGCCCTTGTCGCAGTTCATCGACTCGGCGATGCTGGTCAACCGCTGCGTCGTCTCCGGTCTGACGCATGATGCAGCCGTCGAGACGTACGGCGTGTTCAGCGGCATGGTCATCCGCCTGATTAACATTCCCACGGCGCTGTCGCTGGCGGTCAGCATGTCGCTCGTTCCGGCAATTTCCTCCGCGTGGGCTGTGCAGGATATGGACGCGGTGCAGCGGCAGACGAACCTCGGCCTGCGCTTTGCGTTCCTGATCGGGCTGCCCTGCTCGGTCGGCATGAGCGTGCTCAGCGAGCAGATTTTCCGCTTCTTCTATCAGGGTTCGCTGAGCGAAGAGAACATCATGACCGGCAGCACGCTGCTGATGGTTTCAAGCCTGACGGTGGTGCTGTTCACGGTCGTGCAGGCGACGAGCAGCATCCTCCAAGGCGTTCGGAAGCAGCGGATTCCCATGTACACGCTGGTTGCGGGCGTCGTGTGCAAAATTGCGCTGAACTACACGCTGGTGGGGATTCCGGGCTTCAACATCCACGGCGCGCCGATTTCGTCGCTGGTGTGCTACACGGTGTCGCTCGTTCCGAATCTCTATTACGTCATGAAGTATACCGGCACGAAGTTCAATTGGCGCGACTGGCTGGTGCGTCCGGGCATTGCGACGCTGGCGATGGGCGCGGTCGTCTGTCTGATGACACGCATCCTGCCGTTCAGCCGTCTGCTGACGATTGTGGAGGTAGCGGTCGGCGTTGCGGTGTTCGTAGTCACGGCGATTTGGACGAAAGCACTCACCAAGGAGGACTTGAACGCCTTCCGCCGGAAGCGGAAATAAGAAGTGAGGAAAGAAGCATGAAGCAGAACATCACCGTTGTGTCGCTGGGGCCGGGCGATCCGGAACTGCTGACGGCGCAGTCTCTGAACACGATGAAGAAAGCGAAGCGGCTGATTTTCCGCACGGTGCAGCACCCGGTCTGTGCGGCGCTGACGGAAGCGGGCGTCCAAAGTACGTCGCTGGATGATTACTACGACCGCTATGAGGATTTCGACGAGATGCATCGCGATATGGCGAAGGCACTGTGGGCGGAAGCGGAGCATCACGCGGTTGTCTTTGCCGTGCTGGATGCCGGAACAGACGGCGCGGTGCGGGAGCTTCGGGCACAGCAGCCGCAGGACGCGGTCTTGCGCATTCTGCCGGGCGTAACGCTGGCAGATGCGTGTATTGCACAGCTGCCGGAATCTCGCCCCCATCGGCGCGCTGCGAACGATTCCCGCAGAGGATGCCGTGACCGCCGCCGCTGATCCGACGACGCCGATGCTGATTACGGAAATCTGGAATCGCTCACTGGCGTGCGACCTGAAACTGCGCCTGTGCGATGTTTACGGCGACGAGCTGCCGACGGTGCTGTTTCCGTCCACCGTCAAGACGAACCGTAAGCCGCAAAACATCCAGCTTTGGGAGATGGACCGCCTGCACACCTATGACCACACGGTCTGCCTGTATCTGCCCGCCGTTCCGCTTCAGCAGCGCACCCGGTACAGCTTTCAGGACTTGCAGAGCATCATGCACCAGGTGCGCCGCCAGTGCCCGTGGGATCGTGAACAGACGCATCAGACCCTCCGCCGCTATCTGATTGAGGAAGCGTACGAGGCAGTCGGCGCGGTCGATGAGGGCGATATGGATCATCTGGCGGATGAGCTTGGCGACGTGCTGCTGCAGGTGGCGTTTCATGCAGACATTGCAGAGTCGGCATATGAATTCACGATGCAGGACATTACGACCGCCATCGTCCACAAAATGCTCTACCGCCATGCGCACATCTTCGGCAATGTCCACTGCGACACACCGGAGGAGGTTGCGGATAGCTGGGAAAAACTCAAGAAAGCTGAAAAGGGGCTTATGTCGCAGCAGTGTGCTGGCGGACGTGAGCAAGAGTCTTCCAGCGCTCATGCGGGCGGAGAAGGTGCAGAAGAAAGCGGCGCAGGTCGGCTTTGACTGGGATACGCCGCAGGATGCGCTGCCGAAGGTGCACGAGGAAGCAGACGAGGTGCTGACAGAACTGCAAAACGCGCGCGATCCCGGCGAAGAACTGGGCGATCTGCTGTTCAGCTGCGTCAATGTGGCACGGCTGAGCGGCATTGACCCGGAGCAGGCGCTCAAAAATGCCACCGAAAAGTTCATCAAACGCTTTTCTGCCATGGAAAATCTGATAAAATTGGACGAAAAATCGCTGAAGGACTTGACTTTATCGGAAATGGATGTATACTGGAATCGGGTGAAAGCCGCGCAAAATCGCGCTGTTGAGCCATCTTCCCCCGCAGATTGGAAGCGCTGACCGCGACGCTATGCCGCAGCAGCGTGCTGCCAAGGTTATCCCATTTCATCTATGCGTGAATCGCGCAAACAAGGAGGAATATATTCCATGAATAAGACCGAACTGGTTGCTGCCCTTGCTGAAAAGACCCAGCTCCCCAAGAAGAATGCCGAGCTGGCGCTGAATGCGGTTGTTGAAGTCATCACCGAAAGCCTGTCTAAGGGCGATAAGGTGCAGATTGTTGGTTTTGGCTCTTTCGAGGTGAAGGATCGTCCGGAACGCATTGCCCGCAATCCGCAGAAGCCCGAAGAAGAGATTACCATCCCGGCTTCCAAGGCGCCTGTTTTCAAGGCTGGCAAGTCCCTCAAGGACGCTGTCAATCAGTAATCGTCCTTAATACGATTTTCTGATTCATTTTCGCATCAGACATCGTATAGAAGCCCGCAGGAGCAATCTTGCGGGCTTTTTTCTCAAATACCCGAAACACGGAGGAAATTATGCGTCTTGACAAATATTTGAAGGTGTCTCGCATTATCAAGCGCCGCACGGTGGCGAACGAGGCCTGTTCGGGCGGGCGTGTCACGCTCAACGGCAAAGTCGCCAAACCCGGCGCAGAGGTCAAGCCCGGCGACATTATGACCATCCGCTTCGGCGACCATTTGGGGCGCTACGAGATTCTTGCCGTGCCGGGTACGGTGCGCAAGGAGGGTGCTGCGGAAATCTACCGTGTGCTGGAAGAGGATGCGGCGATGGCGTCCGAACGCGGCGCGGAGGAATAAATCATGTGGGGCGCAATTATTTTGGGCGGCGGCAGCGGGCAGCGCATGGGTGCGAAGTGCAATAAAGTGTTGCTGCCAATCGCCGGCAAAAGCATGATTGTCCGCTCGGTGGAGGCGTTTGTGCCACTGGTGGAGCAGGTGGTTGTTGTCAGCCGCGAAGAGGACATGCCCGTTATGGCGTCTGAATTGGCGCAGAACGGGCTGGACGTTCCGATGGTATCAGGTGGCGCAACGCGTCAGGAATCGGTCTGGCGGGGCTTGCAGGCGCTCTCTGGGCAATGCGACGGCGTACTGGTGCATGACGGCGCGCGCTGTCTGGTGACGGCAGACGTTATCCAGCGCTGCATGGTATCGGTAGAGAAATGCGGAACGGGTGTCGCCGCGGTTCCCGTGACGGACACCATCAAGACCGTCAGCGACGCCAATATCGCACTGGACACGCCGAATCGCACCTCCCTGCGCGCTGTGCAGACCCCGCAGGGCTTTAAGACCGACTTGCTCCGCCGGGCACACGAACAGGCGCAGCGCGACGGCTTCCTCGGCACGGATGATGCGTCGCTGGTGGAACGGCTGGGCGTTCCCGTGCAGCTGACAGCGGGCAATCGACGCAATATCAAGCTGACGACCCCGGAGGATTTACTGATGGCAGAAGCATTTTTTGCAGAACAGGCGCTGCCGGCGCTTCGCGTTGGGCAAGGCTATGACGTACATCGGCTGGTGGAAGGCCGTCCGCTGATTCTCTGCGGCGTGACCGTTCCGCACACACTTGGGCTGCTGGGGCATTCGGATGCGGATGTGGCGCTGCACGCGCTGATGGATGCCATGCTGGGCGCAATGGCGCTGGGCGACATCGGCAAGCACTTCCCGGACACAGACGAAGCGTACCACGGCATTTCGTCGATGCTGCTGCTTCGGCACGTTGTTGCGCTGCTGAAGGCGCACCACGCGCGTGTAACGAATTGCGACGTGACCATTGTGGCGCAGAAGCCGAAGCTGCTCCCCTATATTCCGCAGATGCGGCAGAACGTGGCGGATGCGCTCGAACTGCCCCTTGCGCGCGTGAACATCAAGGCAACGACGACGGAAAAGCTCGGCTTTGAGGGCGAGGAAAAGGGCATCAGCGCACAGGCGGTCTGCATGGTGCAGGAAAACGGCTAATACTATTTCCAGATTCACCTGCGCCATCTGCTTGCGCCTTTTCCCTTCTGGCGTCCGCTCATTCCACTTAGCGTAGCGCTGCTACGCTGCGTTTCATTCACGTTAGCCAGAATGAAAAATTCGCGGCGCATCTTGGCGCATTCTTATCTGGAAATAGTATAAATGAAAACGCCTTTCGGAAGGATGATTTTCCCCCCGAAAGGCGCTTTTTTCAATATGTGAAGAAATGCGGCGCATGAAACCAGATGCCTCCGCGCCGCTACCCTTTCGGGCAGGCTTTCGGCCGATGCGGGATGCAGAAAAAATCTGCATAATAATCAAAATCCAACCATGAACCTTGTGTCGGATAATGAACAACGCAATAACCATCTTCGGCTGCGCAAACCATAAACCTGTGCCAGCCGCGCTTGTTAAAAGAGCGCATCGGTCTGGAAAACATCACAGCTCCACGTCAAACGTCACCGTCTGATTCAGCTGGTCAAGCTTCATTTGAATTTCCATGATTTCCGCCGAAATCGCTTCATACGCCTTGCGGACATCCGTTAAATCGTAGTTGATGCAGGTGTACTCCGTCGCGCCGCTGCGGCCGTAATGGTCGTTGTTGCGCGCCTTGGGCTGACGCTTGCGCAGCGTGTCCAGCTGCTGCTTGCGCTGGCTGAGCTGCGCCATCACGACGAGCGCCTGATCAACTGTCAGCACGCGTCCGCTGCTTAGCGTCAGGCTGGTGGAAACGTTGCTGCAATTCACCGCGTGCTTGATTTTCACGATTTTCGCATCCAGCGCCCGAAGCTGCGCTTCCGTCTGCGGATAGCTGTACTGCGGAATCAGCGGCTCCTCGTCGGCGGCATACACATAGGTACAGGAATTTTCCTCCTGATTGAGCAGAAATTCCTTCTCCTCATTCAGCTGCCGAAGCAGTTTATTGGCATAGGCAGATGTCATTTTCATGAGCAAACTCTCCTTTCAAGCGTTCATCAGAATTTCCTTAATCGCCGGATAAATCGTTCGATACCCTTCCGGACGGATGTGCATCCCTTCGTAGGTAAATTCCGCGCGCAGCCGTCCATGTTCATCTTTCAGCGGCGCGTTGACGTCGATGTAGTGCAGGTGCAGCGTTTTTGCGAGCTTCTGCACTTCCACATTCGCCTGCGCAATCTTCTCGTTCGTCCGCACGCGCAGACACGGCTTCATTTCCGGCGTCGCGGCTTCCTCGTTGATGGGATAGTACGCCATCAGGTAAATCTGCACATCCGGGAGCGCTTGCAGCACTTTCTCCAGAATCGCCCGGTACGTCCCCATGATTTGCGCCATCGGGCGAGATGCGTCGGACAAGTCGTTCGTGCCGATGTTGAGGAACAGCATCCGCGGCGCAAGGTCAAGAACGCAGACAGCAAGATTCGTCAGCAGTTCGTCCGTCACGAAGCCGCCGATGCCGCGGTTGTACACCACAACCGGCAGATTGTCTTCCGCAACGAACTGCTCAATCGGAAACATTTCCATCAGCGACGACCCGGCAAAGACGATTTGCCCCTTCTGCGCGGTCTGGTTCAGCTGACGATAGCGGGTGATTTTGTCCTGCTTGTCCATGCGTTTTTCCTCCTATGCTGATTATTGTTTGCGCCACAGCGCCGGATAGAGCAGTGCGAGCATCGGGTACAGCTCCAGACGACCCGCGAGCATCAGCAGACTGAGTACGACCTTCGCGAACGATCCGTATCCGGCGAAATTCCCCGCTGGGCCGACCGCGTTGAACCCCGGCCCGACGTTGCTCACGCAAGTCAGCGCGGCGGACAGGTTCGTTTCAATGTCGTACTTGCCTTCGAAGGCAATCAACACTGCCCCGATAAGAACCATGGCGATATACACGAACGCGAACGATGCCGTTTCGCGCAGGAGCGTGTCATCCACACCTTTGCCCTCAAAGCGGACGACCTGCACCTTGCGTGGCTGGAACGTATGGCGCACGGAGCGCACTCCCTGCTTCCAGAGCATGGCAATGCGGCAGATCTTCATGCCGCCCGCTGTTGAACCCGCACATGCGCCGATGAACATCAGCATGAAGATGAGCATACGCGCCGCGACCGGCCACAGGCTAAAATCCGCCGTGGCATAACCCGTGGTGGACATGATGCTGGCAACCTGAAAGCTGGCGTAGCGCAATGCGTTGCCGACCGTGCCGTACTGCGGCAGAATCACCACGGTAATCGCAGTGGTGACAGTCAGGAAAATGCCCAGATACCAGCGCAGTTCCTCGCTCTTCACGATGCCGCGCCAATTGCCCGTGATGGCACAGTAGTACAGCGCGAAGTTGATGCCGAACATGACCATGAAGACGGTGATGGTGATGTCAATCACCGGGCTTGCAAACGCCCCGACGCTCGCGGCGTAATTGCTGAATCCGCCAGTGCCTGCCGTGCCCATTGCGTGAATCGCGGCATCATAGGGGTTCATGCCCGCAATCATCAGCACGATAAACTCCAGAATCGTGAGAATCAGGTAGATGATGTAGAAGATTTTCGCCGTATCACCCATTTTCGGGACAATTTTGCTCAGCGTCGGACCGGGGCTTTCCGCCTTGACCAGATGCGACGTACGCTCACTGAGCTGCGGTACGAGTGCCAGTGTCAGCACCAGCACGCCCATGCCGCCAATCCAGTGCGTGAAGGAACGCCAGAACATGATTCCCTGCGGCAGGTTATCGAAGTTCTCCAGCACGGTCGCGCCCGTTGTCGTGAAGCCGGACACGGACTCGAACAGCGCGTCGATGTAGTTCGGAATCATGCCGCTGAACACGAACGGCAGCGCACCAAAGCAGCTCAGCGCAATCCACGCCAGCGCCACGGTCAGGAAGCCCTCCCGCGCGCGCAGATTTCGCTCGCCCGGCCGCACCAGAAACCGCAGGGGCGCACCAATCGCAATCAGAATCAGCATCGTCGCACCCAGCGCCCATGCGTCGCCGTCCTGCTGGAACAGCGCAATCACAAGCGCTGGAGTCATGCAGGCGGCTTCAATCAGCAGCACTGCCCCCTGCATATAAGCTACAAGCCGTTTATTCATTTGCTGATAACCTCGTTCAAATCGCCGATGCCGTTTTCGCAGACGATAATAACCACATGGTCGCCCTCTTCAATCTTATCGTCGCCGAAAGGCACGATGACCTTCCCCTGCCGGGCAATCACGGCAACCAGTGCGTTCTTGCGGATGTGGAGATTCTTCAGCGGAATGCCGATGTAGGAATCCGACGCGCGCGCAATAAATTCCAGCGCCTCTACGCGTCCGTTCATTAGGCGATACAGACGCTCCACCTTCGTGCCGTCGCTGTTGACCAGTGCGCGGACATAACGCAGGATGGTCGAGCAGGTGATGGTTTTCGGGCTGACCATGCTGTCCAACCCCATGCCGTTCATGATGTCCGCATACGCCAGCCGATTGTTCTTCACAATAACTTTCGGCACGCCCTGCTTGACTGCGAACAGCCCTGTCATCAGGTTCTCCTCGTCGCGGTCGCACATGGCGATAAAGGCGTCCATCGACTCCAAGCCTTCCTGTTCCAGCAGCTCCTGATCTGTGCCGTCGCCCAGTATCACGTTGACGTGCGGCAGACTTTCACTCAGGCTTTCCGCTTTCTTCGGGTTGATTTCAATCATCGCGACGTGCATCCCCATCGGCACAATCATCTTCGCCAGATAGTAACTGATGCGCCCGCCGCCCAGCAGCATGACGTTCTTCACGCGCAGGGAGTGCTTGCCCAGGAAGCGAAAATAGTTCGTAATCGTCACCATATCGCCCGCAACGTGCACCCGGTCGCCTGCGTGGATGACGAAATCGCCGTTGGGGATGATGACCTCACCGGAGCGTTCGACAATCGCGTACAGCACGCGGGGAATCCCCGGCAGCCGCGATGACAGCGCGTGCAGTGGGCAGCCGACAACCACGTCATTCTCCTGTACGCGGAATTCCACCATTTCGATCTGCCCTTTGGCGAACGTCTCGATATTGTTGGCGAAGGGGAAGCGAAGCAGACGGCTGATTTCCAGTGCTGTTGCGCGCTCAGGGTTAATGGCGTTGTCGATGGACGTTTCCCGCTGCAAGAGGGACAAACTCTCGTTATATTCCGGGTCGCGGATGCGGGCAATTGTGTAGCGTGCGCCCAGCCGCTTCGCAATCAGGCAGCAGAGCATGTTCGTTTCGTCACTGGCGGTAGCGGCGACAACAAAATCCGCCTTTTCCACGCCGGCATCCAGCAGCGTGCGTGCGTTCGCACCGTTGCCGCGGATGCACAGCACATCCAGCGTATCCTCGCACCGCTGCAAAACGTCCTCGTTCTTATCGATAATCACAATGTCGTGTCCCTCGCGGGTCAGCTGCTCCGCAACCGTATGACCGACTTTGCCGTCCCCGACGACCAGTATGTGCATAATCCGTAAATCCTCCCACTGCGCCGTGCATCAAATTTTTCGCCCGGCATCACCTATTCTATCACAATTCGCTCAAAAAAGAAATACCCTCCTGCAGCCGTGAGAGTGCCCACGTCGCGTGTGTAGTAACGGCGGGCGACGGGTGGTGCAATAGCGGCATCAGCAGCGGAATGAGCGACGTATCGCCGCTGCAGCCGGCAAGCAGGCAGCTTTGCGATAATACCCGGTTGGGCAGCGTCAGGTTCACGCCGATGAGCGGGCGCAGCGCAAGCGCCGTTTCCTTTGGCTGACGCAGCAAATCCGCCAACGGCACGGCAAGGTGCGCCTCCCCCTGCGGCGGCGGATTGTGCGGACACACTCGCTGGCACACGTCGCAGCCAATCAGCCGGTTGCCCATCTTTGCGCGGATTTCCTCAGGAACTTCACCGCCGACCATCATCCAATTGCGGATGCAGCGCTCCCGGTGGAACACGCCGCCCTCCAAGGCGTTCGTCGGACAGGCGTCGACACACTTTCGGCATTCCCCGCAGTGCAGCGGCTTATTCTCCGACAGAAGATGCGCCGTTGCGGGCAGACGCGGCGTGTACGTCAGAATCTGTACATGGAAGCGGCTGCCAATGCCGCGAATGTAGGAGATGGTGTTTGTTCCCTGCGAAAAATCCGGCAGACGCGCAAAAATCGGCTTCACGCGAATCTCGTCCCGCAGCGCAAGCCCCGGAAACGCCCCACTTTTAACCAGCGATGATGCTGCTGTATATGCTTTCTGGGATGCAAAATAGTACGGGTGAATCCATGCGCCGTCCGATGCGGGCTGCTTCTCCGCCTCGTAGCACCACAGCGCCAGTATCAGCGACTGTTCTGCGTCCAGCCCGCACTCTGGGCCATCCAGCACGACGGCGCGATGAAACCCGCTGTCCAGCAGCGCCTCTACAGGATCAAGCACCCTTGCTCACGCTCCCTCACGATATTCCTTCCCATCATAACACGAAACCGCTTTCCGCAAGCAAAACGGGAACTTCCCGGCAATGCACCGAAAAGTTCCCGATGGGATTATGCGTCCCGTTTCGCCATCATGTCTTTGACCTTCATCAGGCGGGTGGTAGCGCCGCGCTCGTTTTCTTCCAGCTTCATGCTGATTTCGCGAATCGTCATCTCGAACTGCGGAATCATCACATATTCGAGGGCATTGACGCGGCGGCGGGTCTTTTCAATCTCGTCCGCCAGCATGTCGCAGGTCTTTTCAATCTCCGCCAGGCGTACCAGCTTCGGCAGGACAGACGCCAGCGTCGCAATCGAGCCGTCCAGCTCGGCAGACGTTTCCGCAAAACCGTAGGACTGCACGGTCGTTTCCAGCGACGCCTGATCCGCTTCAATCGTCGGCACATGCACGGAAAGAATGTTCCGCTCGCTGACGTGCAGTTCTGCCTGACGCGCCGGATACAGCACAGCGGCTTCCAAACTCTGCGGCGACATGACCGCGCGCGCCATCGCGAAATCGCGCAGTGCACCGCTGAGTTCCGCCTCCACCTCGCGGCGGAGCGTGTAGTTCTCCCGAATCAGCAGGATGAACTGGCGCACCATTTCGTCCCGCTTGTCCTTGAGCAGTTTATGACCGCGCGTGGCTGTGACGAGGCGCTTCTTGATGCGGGTCATTTCCATGCGGGTCGGGTTGACGCGAAGCGCCGTTGGCATTAGGCTTTCACCTCCGCCTTTGGCAGGAACTCATCCAGCATGTCGTCGCGGATACGCTTCAGTTCGCCGCGCGGCAGCATCGCCAGCAGTTTCCAGCCGATGTCAAGCGTTTCCTCGATGGAGCGGTTCGTCTCGAAACCTTGCGAAACATATTCCTTCTCAAAGGCATCCGCGAACGCCGCGTACTTCTTGTCCACGTCGGTCAGCGCCGCGTCGCCCAGAATGACCGCCAGTTCCTTGGCTTCCTTGCCGCGCGAATAGGCAGCGAAGAGCTGGTTCATCGTGGCGGCGTGATCCTTGCGGGTCTTGCCTTCGCCGATGCCCTTGTCCTTCAAGCGGGACAGGCTCGGCATGACGTCAATCGGCGGCTCGATGCCCTTGCGGAACAGCTCGCGGGAGAGGATAATCTGCCCCTCGGTGATGTAGCCGGTCAGGTCGGGAATCGGGTGTGTTTTGTCGTCTTCGGGCATGGTCAGAATCGGAATCTGCGTAATCGAGCCTTCCTTGCCGACGACGCGCCCCGCGCGTTCGTACATGGAAGCCAAGTCGGTGTACAGATAGCCCGGATAGCCGCGGCGGCCGGGAACTTCCTTGCGGGCGGCGGAAACTTCACGCAGGGCTTCGCAGTAGTTGGTGATGTCCGTCAAAATCACCAGCACATGCATTCCCTTTTCGTACGCCAGATATTCCGCCGCCGTCAGCGCCATTTTCGGCGTCGCGATACGTTCAATCGCCGGGTCATTCGCCAGATTCATGAACAGCACAGCGCGCTCGATAGCGCCCGTCCGGCGGAAGTCGCTGATAAAGTAATCCGCTTCCTCATAGGTGATGCCGATAGCGCCGAACACGACGGCGAAGCGGTCGCCCTTGCCCAGCACGCGCGCCTGACGCGCAATCTGCGTCGCCAGCTGTGCGTGCGGCAGACCAGAGCCGGAGAACACCGGCAGCTTCTGCCCGCGAACCAGCGTGTTCAGACCGTCAATGGCGGAAATTCCCGTCTGGATAAATTCACTCGGATAGTTGCGCGCGGCGGGATTCAGCGGTTCGCCGTTGATATCCATCCGCATTTCGGGAATCAGCTCCGGGCCGCCATCCTTTGGCTTGCCCATGCCGTCGAAAACGCGGCCGAGCATGTCCATCGAGACGCTCAGTTCAATGCCGCGCCCCAGAAAACGCGCCGTGGAGTCGGAGATGCGCAGGCCGTTGGAGGATTCAAACAGCTGCACCATCGCCTTGTCGCCGTCCACTTCCAGCACTTTGCCGGAACGAACTTCGCCGTTCGACTGATGGATTTCCACCAGCTCATTGTAGGTCACGCCGCTGACGCCTTCCACCAGCATCAGCGGGCCAACGACCTCTTTAATCGTATGGTACTCTTTGAGCATCAGCCTTCGCCTCCTTCATCCATCAGCGCCGCGCACTGACTGCTCAGGTCGCTTTCAATCTGCTCGAAGCGCTTCATTTCCGATTCGGGGATGTACTTGGCGCGGCCAATCTGCTCGCGGACGGGCAGTGCAATCACGTCGGAGAGGTTCGCACCCGCGTCCAGCGCCTGATTGCCCTTTTCCTGATATTCCAGAATCAGCCGGAGCATGGCAAACTGCTTCGCCAAGCTCGTGTAGGTGTCCACCTCGTCGAAGGCATTCTGATGCAGGTAGTCCTCGCGGATGCTGCGGGCGACTTCCAGCGTCAGGCGGTCTTTCCAGCTCAGCGCATCCACGCCGACCAGCTGCACGATCTCGTTCAGTTCCGCTTCCTCCTGCAGGACACGCATGGCTTTGGCACGCAGCTCGTTCCATTCAGGCGAAACATTGTCGCTGAACCATTCCTGCAAGCGGCTGATGTAGAGTGAATATGACTGCAGCCAGTCAATCGCCGGGAAATGGCGCTTGTACGCCAAGGAGCTGGACAGCCCCCAGAACACCTTGACGATGCGCAGCGTCGCCTGCGAAACCGGCTCGGAAATATCGCCGCCGGGCGGGGAAACAGCGCCGATGGCGGAAATGCTGCCGCGGCGATCGTCACCGCCAAGGCAGACGACCGCACCTGCGCGCTCATAAAACTCCGCAATACGGGATGCCAGATATGCCGGATAGCCTTCTTCGCCGGGCATTTCTTCCAGACGGCCGGACATTTCGCGCAGCGCCTCCGCCCAACGGGACGTGGAGTCAGCCATAATCGCGACCTTGTAGCCCATATCGCGGAAGTATTCGGCAATGGTGATGCCGGTGTAGATGGACGCCTCACGCGCCGCAACCGGCATATCCGACGTGTTGGCAATCAGCACGGTGCGCTTCATCAGGCTCTCGCCCGTGCGCGGGTCATGCAGTTCCGGGAACTCGCGCAGAACGTCTGTCATCTCGTTGCCGCGCTCGCCGCAGCCGACGTAGACGATGATATCCGCATCCGCCCACTTTGCCAGCTGATGCTGCACGACGGTTTTGCCCGAACCGAACGGGCCGGGAACAGCCGCCACGCCGCCGGAGGCAATCGGGAAAAACGTGTCGATAACGCGCTGACCCGTGACCATTGGCGCTTTCGGTGCGAGCTTTTCCGCATAGGGACGCCCGCGGCGCACCGGCCATTTTTGCAGCATGGTCAGTTCATGCTCCACGCCCTTTTCGTCGCGGACAACCGCCACCACGTCCGTCAGACGCGCGACCTTGCTTTCGCACTTGACGATCTCGCCGGAAATGCCGTGCGGCACCATGATGCGGTGCTCGACGACGGCGCTTTCCTGCACCTGGCCAATAATCGTGCCGCCTGTCACCTTGTCGCCGGGCTTCACAAGCGCCTCAAAGCCCCATTCCTTTTCGCGGTTCAGGCTCGGCACTTCCACGCCGCGCGTGATGTGCATCCCGTATTTCTCGGCAATGACAGTCAGCGGACGCTGAATGCCGTCGAAAATGGATTCAATCAGCCCCGGTCCAAGTTCCACAGAAAGCGGTGCGCCGGTCGATTCCACCGGTTCGCCGGGGCCAAGACCAGACGTTTCCTCATAAACCTGAATGGAGGCCTTGTCGCCGCGAAGTTCAATCACCTCGCCCACGAGGCGGTTTTTGCTGACGCGAACGACATCGTACATGCGCACGTCCGCCATATTTTCCGCGACAATCAGAGGGCCGGCGACCTTTACAATTCTTCCTTGCTGCGCCATTGGGTCAAGTCCCCTCTTTCTCATTGTTGAACAGAATATCCGCGCCGATAGCCTTTTCGACATTGGCCTTGACACGGCTCAGGCCGAAACCGTTTGCGCCGCTGCTGCCCGGAATCGGGATGACGGCGCACTTCGGGTCGGTCTTGTAGCGTTCCAGCGTTTCCGGCACCTGCTGCGCGCACGTCTCCGTCAGAAAAATGACGGGAATGCCTTCGCTGTACAGGCGGTGGAGCGCTTTCGTCGTTTCTTCAGGCGTACTGACAGCAATCACGCGCATCCCCAAGGCCTTAAATGCCAGCACGGCGTCGCGTTCGCCAACCACGCCCATTTGCTTCTTTTCCTGCTGCATTGCCCCTGTTTCTTCAAACATACAGATCACGCAGCCTTTCCCGGATATTTTCCGCATCGAAGCCATTTTGCTTGCCCGCCAGAATCAGGCGGACAGCCGCGGTTTCGCGCTGCACGGCGAGGAAATACGCCGCCGCCCGTTCCGGACAGATTTGAAAGCGGAATGGGCGGTACAGCTCCAGCAGCGCGTCATCCATTGCCTTTTCCAGCGCAGGCAGACGCTTGCCGTCCATGACCGCATTCTTCGCTGCTTCCGTGACCGACGCGCCGTACGGGGCGAGCATCGCGGACAGCATGTCCGGCTGCGCAAAGCAGAGCCGCCACGACTGCGCGCGAATCGTGCCGCCGGACAGCAGAACGCTCATGAAGAACGATTCGTCCTTCTTCATCTGCCGTACGCGCAGGAGCGCCACCGCGTTGAGCAAATCAACATGCCCGCGGAAATACTGCAGCGTGACCGGGCTATGCGTCCCTTTCAGGCGGCTGAAAATCAGCTGGTACATGGCGCGGTCAATGGCAACGTCGATGCTCATCGGGTCAATGCCAGTGACGATATTCTGCTCCAGACGATTCATCGCATCCCGGAAAGCGGCAGGCAGCGTGCTGTAACGATGGTCAGTGACTGCGTGGCGGAGCGCATCCGCCGGAATCGTGCCGCAGTCCGACAACGCGGGCGCAGACAGCCCCAGCAAACGCGCTTTGAGCAGCATTTTGAGGTTCGCTGCGTCGTAAGCGTACAGGAAGCAGTCCACCAGCGCAGGGTCAGGTGACAGGGCGCGTGCGTCCTGTGCCGCCTGATTTACCCGGTCAGCGGCAAGCTGTTCGGGGTCGGTGATGTCCGCGCCCGTCCAGCCGAGTTCGGAGAGCGTTTTGCGCGCTTCCGGCAGGGATGCCGTGGAGAGAAGCCGCTCCATGCCTGCAGCATCAAGCACATTCCGCTGGAGCATCGTCAGCCGCCCGGCGGAAATACACGCTTGGCTGTGCCATTTCGTGTCCTCCTCTCGCGATTATGCCGGACGATCCGGAAAGAGAATCGCCGCAATGTCTGCTTCCATATCCAGCCGCCGACTATCCAGCAGCGACGCGAACGTGCAGCTGATTTCCATGCCGTTTTTCGCCAGAATCAGCCCCGTTTCGCCGTCGCGCTTTTCTTCGCCCAGCGTCAGTTGACCCGGCTTGCCCTGCTTTTGCAGCATCGTATTCAAATCCGCAAGGAACTTGTCGTCAAACCAGCCGGGGTTCTTGCTGCCGAGAATGACGATTTCGTCGCCATCCGCCACAGCAGCGGCTTCCGTCATCAGAAAAGCCCGCGCCTGCTGGGACGGCATGGCTTCCAGCTTGTCAAGCGCCTGAGCGAACGCCTCGTCAATCAGCGCGCGCTTGTCGCTGAGCAGGCGCTTGCGTTCTTCTAGTTCTTCCATGCGCTCCATGCGCAGCCGAGCCGCCTCCGCATCCTCAGAAGCCTGCATCATCAGGCGGCTGTGCGCGGCAGCCATCCGCTTTTCTGCCGCGTCGCGCAGGCGGGCGGCCTTTTCGTTGGCATCGCGCATGATGTCCGATGCACTCGTGCGAGCATCGGACAGGATTTTTTCCTGAATCGCGTTTGCGTTCATGATGCTCCCCTTACAGCACGATGGCGTTGACACACAGGAAGGAAATCAGCAGCGCCAGAACGGCGTAGGTTTCCACCATCGCGGTCATCATCATGCCCTTGCCCTGCATTTCCGGACGGCGGCCGACCATTAGCATAGAGCCGGCGGCGCACTTGCCCTGCGCAATCGCGGAGAAGTAGCCAACCAGCGCAATCGGCAGCGCGGCAGCCAGCAGCATCAGCGCTTTATCCACCGGCACAGCGGCACCGCTGCCGCCCATGATGCCAATCTTCGCCATAATCACGATAGCGATAACGAATCCGTAAATGCCCTGCGTTGCGGGCAGCAGCTGCAGAAGCGTCAGCTTCGAGCTGGCTTCCGGCGTTTCAGCGGAAACACCCGCCGCCGTTTCGCCCGCCAGACCCACCGCCTTGGCAGAGCCCATGCCGGGCAGAATCGCGGCAATCGCCGCAGCAAACAAACCAATCGCCAAACCCAATTCCATGACAGGTGACCTCCTTCAAAATCAATCGAAAGTTACGCATCCTTACTCCCGGTTTCCGGGCGGATGCTGACGTACTTTGTCCGGCGCTGCAGCGGGCGGAATGCCACGCCGCCTTCCTCAAAGAACTTGCCGAAGAACTCAATATACTGCAAGCGGCAGGCATGAACATACGCGCCCAAGGCGTTGATGCCAAGGCTGAACGCGTGCGCGCCGACGAACAGCACCGAGCCGAGAATCCAGCCAATCGGGCCGTTCTGGAAAATCATGCCGACCAGCATGTCGATGACCTGCCCCATGACGCCCGTCGCCAGACCCATGCCGAACAGGCGCATGTAGGACAGAATGTCGGAAATCCAGCTCGTCGCGCCGTAAATCTGGCTCAAACCGCCCAGCAGACGCGCAAACGGATTCTTCTTCTCGCGTCCGCCAAAGAAGAGCAGCAGCGCCACGCCGAAGATGGTCAAGCCCAGCCCAATCGTCTGCAATGTACCGCCGCACAGCGCGTACAGCCCAAGACCCGTCAGTGCGAAAATCCACGAGAACTGGTCGTAGAGTGCATCCAGCGGCTTCCCGCGCTTGAAATTCAGGTACGCCGCCATGCCAAGACCAGCGTACAAGTGAATCACGCCGACCGCCAGACAAATCATCATGACGGGCATCGGGTCGTTCATCGGGTCAAGCAGACCGCCCCACGGAGCTGTAAAGCCCATCCCAAGTGTTGTACGCCGCGCCCCAGACGACGGTCATTACCGCGCCGCCGAAGAGTACCCAGAGCAGCCGGGCGTTCTTCTTCGCGGGCTTTTTGAGGAAAATCAGCGCCAAGATGCCAACAATCATCACCAGACCGTAGCCGGCGTCGGACAGCATCATGCCGAACAGACATGCATAAAATGGCGCCATCACCGCGGTCGGGTCAACGGAGCGGTACGCCGGGAGCGCAGCCCTCGACAACGCTCTCGTAGGGTGCATTGACGCGGTTGTTATCCAGCAGAACGGGCGGTTCTTCCCCTTCCGCCGGGTCGGTAATATCCACAGAACAGGTGGGTGCAAGGCTGCGGCACTTGTCTGCCACTTGCTGGGCGACCTCAGCGGGTACCCAGCCGCGCAGGAGAAACGCCTTGCCTGTGCCGATGGTCTGGCGTGCAGCTTCCAGCTGATCGCGTTCAATCGTCAGCGCGTCATACCAGACCTTGAGGTGCGTCAGCTCGGCGGAGAGGGCTTTCCAGTCCTGCACAAGCGCTTCCTGCTGACGAAGAATTTCGTTCTTTTCGTTTTCCAGCCGTGCGGACTGCTCCGCGGCAGTTCCCGTAAATTCCGGAAGCTGCGCCGGGGCAAAGCCAGCGTCCCGCAAATCTGCGGCGACCTGCTCCCGTGCGCTTTGATGCGCGCAAATCCAGACGGCGGCGGTGTCGTGTTCGGCGCTGAGCTGCTCCACCACCACGGGGAGCGATGCCCATTTTTCCTGACACTGCTGGAGCTCTGCGGCTTTCACCGTGCCGAGAAAATGCGCCACACGGCGGGTGTTATGCATCTGCTCCATCGGCAAATCAAACGATAGCCACGGTTTCAGCTGCGACTGTGCTACTTGCAGGCGCATCAGCTGGCCGCGGTATTCGCCGCTGCGTTTCTCCAGCGTTTCCGCCTGACGGAGCGTTTCCTGCAAGGCAGCTTCCTGCTGCGTGATATAGTGGACGTCCTGCGCGGACGCCTCAGGCAGATTGCCCATAAAGGGCGCAGGCTGATGATTGTAGGCGGCACATTCATGGATGACCCACGAGAGCCGCGCAAGGAGCGCATCGACCTGTTCCAGCCGACCGTCGTCCCTTGTGCGGTACTCCGCGAGTGCCTCATCCTGAAGCGGTGTGATTTCTACACAGCCCATATCCTGCAGCGTCCGAAGAAGTTTGCGCTGATCCTGCCGCATTGCCAGCAGGTCGATGCGCTTCATTTCAACGATTGCCATGCTGCAAGACCCTTTCATAGATCGCGCTGACGGCTTCGGGCAGGTGCTTGCGTGCCTGCTGGCAGAGTGCTTCCCGCTGCTTTCCTGCCTTGGCGCGCTGTGCAGTCAGCTGATGCTCAACCTCCTGCTTTTTGTCCTCCATCGCCTGCGCATACTGTGCGCGATTTTCAATGGCGGCGGCGCGTTCCTGCTGCGCGATGGCGGCTTCGACGGCTTTCACAACGTCGCGTGCCTCACGCTGCGCAGTTTGTCGGATTTCGTCTGCCTGCGCCTCCGCCTGCTGGATTCCTTTCATGATTTCCAGCGACAATCCATTCACCCTCTTTCCGGATGAGTGTCCATATTATTTGGTGCCGAAGAGGCGGTCGCCCGCGTCGCCCAGACCCGGAACGATGTAGCCGTGCTCGTTCAGGTGGTCGTCCATGCCCGCGACGTAGATGTCCACGTCCGGATGGTCTTCCTGCATCCGCTTGATGCCTTCCGGCGCTGCAATCAGGTTGACCAGACGGATGTGACTGCATCCGCGCTTTTTGATGAAGCTGATGGCTGCGGACGCGCTGCCGCCGGTGGCAAGCATCGGGTCGAGGACGATCAGTTCACGTTCCTGCGCGTCGGCGGGAAGCTTGCAGTAGTATTCCACCGGATTCAGCGTCACGGGATCGCGGTAGAGGCCGATGTGACCGACGCGGCAGGCAGGAATCAGGTTCGTAACGCCGTCCACCATGCCCAGACCAGCGCGCAGAATCGGCACGATGCCCAGCTTCTTGCCCGCAAGCACCTTCGATTTCATCTTGCAGATGGGCGTTTCAATCTCGACTTCCTCGGTGGGCAGGTCGCGAGTGACTTCGTAGACCATCAGTGTAGAGATTTCTTCCAGCAGCTCACGGAATTCCTTGGGACCCGTTTCCTTCTTGCGCATGATGGTCAGCTTATGCTGAATCAGCGGATGGTTGAGAACGTGTACTTGACTCATGGGGATGCCTCCTTTATTTTTTCCGAGGGTACCAGAGTGGCTTACAGCGATATTATAGCATTCTCAAATTCATTTTGCAAGTATTTTTGCAGATTCCGCAAAAATTTGATTCATATGCGCGGAAAATCGCACTTTTCTCCTATTAGATATGCAATATTTCGCGACGGCCATGCATTTTTGTGCTGCTGGTTCTGTTCAAAAATCAACATTGACAGCGCGAAGTGATTGACATACAATAGTCTTATCCTATTATATAGGAGCAGCTTTTCGCCAGCGCCCAATTTGACCCGGTGCATCCTCTTGTCTGAAAAATGTCAAATTGCGTGTTTAGGCATCAGAACATGATAATATAATTGGAGGAAACTGAAATGCTGCCTGTGATTGGGGTTACAGCAAGTGTGTCGGACGATCGCCTTTCGTTTCAGCAGAAGCGGATGTACTGTGAGGCGATTTCCGCGTGCGGCGGATTGCCGCTGATTCTGCCGCCGCAGGAAGATGTGTCGCGCGCATCGCAGGTGCTGTCGCTGCTGGATGGCCTGCTGCTGGCGGGCGGCGACGACATTGATCCGGCGTATTACGACGAAAAGACGCTGCCGGAGTGCGGGTTGATTACGCCCATCCGCGATACATGGGAAATGCCGCTGTGCCGGGAAGCGCTCCGTCGCCATTTGCCCTTGCTGGGCATCTGCCGGGGGCTTCAGGTACTGAATGTCGCGCTGGGCGGCTCACTGGTTCAGGATTTGCCGTCGCAGTGCCCTGACTCCCCCGTTCACCACCAGCAGACGCAGCCGCCGGAAGTCGCGACACATCCCGTGCGGGTGGATGCACAGAGCCGCTTTGCGCGCATCATTGGCGCTGAGTCGCTGATGACGAACTCGCACCATCATCAGGCGGTGAAGCAGCTGGCGTCTGGGTTGACGGCAACGGCGTGGGCGCAGGATGGCGTCATTGAAGGGGCGGAAAAGATAGACGAGCCGTTCTGCGTCGCGGTGCAGTGGCATCCGGAGCGGCTCTGGAATCAACCGGACGGGTTGCCGCATCGGGCGCTGTTCGCAGCGCTGGTGGATGCGGCGAAATCAGCTGCAGTCTGATAGACAAAGCGTTCCCTTTGTGGTATGATGGACATGAAACCACCTCCAGACTTCCGAAATCAGGAAGGAGAAAATTGCCATGTGGAAAAAATTCTGCGCCGCTTTGCTCCTGATGCTTCTGCTGCCTGCCTGCGCACTGGCGGAGGTCGTCATCAGCGAAATCATGACCTCCAACGGCACATACGAGAATGGACATGCCTACGACTGGATTGAGCTGCACAACACGGGCAAATCCACCGTCGATATCAGCGGCTGGTATTTGAGCGACAGCAAAAAGGACAAGATGAAGTTCCAGTTCCCGCAGGGGACGAAGCTCAAAGCGGACGGCTATCTGACCGTCTTCTGCACGGGCGACGACAAGGTGGACGTTGGCAAGGACAGCAAGTTCTACGCGACGTTCGCGCTCAGTTCGTCCGGCGAAAGCATCTATCTTTCGGACGCGGACGGCAATCAATTGCAAAAGCTGAAATATCCCCAGCAGTACGGCTGCGTGAGCTACGGTACAACCGATGACGGAGCAACCTACGGCTTCTTCGAGAACGCGACGCGCGGCAAGAAGAATGACACGACCATCTATTCCGGACGGGTGGATGCGCCTGTACTGGACACGGCGGGCGGCTTCTACACGGACAGCGTGACCGTCATGGCGCACTCGGTGTTGTCCGGCGCAATATTGCGCTACACCACGGACGGCTCCACCCCGAACGCGAAATCGAAGGAGTTCCCGGCGGATGGCTTGACCATCAAGGAAACGACCGTCGTTCGGATTCGTGCGTTTCAGCCCGAACTCGTCCCGTCGCCCACGGTCAGCGCGACGTACTTCATCAACGACGACCCCGCCACGCCGATTGTCTCCTTGATTACGGACGAGGATTACCTGTTCAACAAGAAAACCGGCGCGCTGGTCAAGGGCACCGGCAGCATCCCCAACTACGACAAGGAGCTTGAATACCCCATCAACATCGAGTATTTCACGGGTGACGGCGTGTGTGAAATCAATCAAATGGGCACATTCACCTGCTCCGGGCATTCCGCGCGAATCAACGCCCAGAAGTCGATTGCTCTCTACGCCCGCAAGGCGTACGGCAACGACCGCTTTGCCTTCAACCCCTTCCCGACTCGCGACTACGATTCCTACAAGTCCATTCTGCTCCGTGCCGCCAATTCTGATACATACGCAACCCGCCTGCGCGACATTGTGGCATCGTCGCTGGCGGAAGGCGAAGGGATTCTGTACCAAGACCACGTCGTGATTCAGGTGTACATCAATGGGCAGTACTGGGGGCACTACAACCTGCGCGAGAAAATCAACAAGTATTTCATCGCGCAGTACGAGGGCGTGACGGACGAAAAGGACATTGACAGCATCGACATTCTCGCCCGCACCGGCACAGACCGCTTTACGCAGAACGGCAGCAACGAGGATTGGCTGGAACTGGCGGATTTCTGCAAGAAAAACGAGCTGAACGACCCGGAAAACCTGCAGTACGTCACCGACCGGCTGGACGTAGACAGCCTGTTCACCCACGCTGCGTACGAAATCATATTGGGCAATGTGGACTTCACGAACGTGCGCGTATACCGCGTGCCGGGCGGCAAGTGGAAGTATCTTCTGTTCGACGTGGAAGCGTGCTGGCGGAATCTGGATAAAACACCGCTGGAATACTATATCAAACCCGTCACCGCGAAGATTCAAGGCTTCCGGCACGAGCCGCTCAATGCGCTGCTTGCCGTGCCGGAAATGAAGGCGAAATTTCTCACGCGCGTGGCGGAAATTCTGGAAAAGCACTTCCAGTGGCCGGATGTCGAGGCACACTTCAACGAGGTTATCGACGTATTGGAGCCGATTCTGCCGCGCCATATTGCTCGCTGGAAGAACATGAAGCTCAGCAACTGGCAGAAAAACATCAGCGCGACGGAGTATTACGCACGCGTGCGCCCGAAGAAGATTCCGGAAATGCTGCAAAAGGCAATGAAGCTGACCGACGAAGAAGTGGAGACATACTTCGGCGAAGTGCTGCGCCTGTTGGAAGAAACGAATACGAAGAAATAACTTGATGCATCCTCTCACTTGACGGCGGGAGGGTGCTTTTTGCGCTGTTCGCCTTTTCAAATGCAAACGGACGTGCTATAATAGCCGTACAATAGGACGGAAAAGGAGGTGTACGAATGGCGGGACGGCTGATTTTTCACTGTGACGGCAACAACTTTTTCGCTTCCTGCGAGTGCATAGAGCATCCTGAATGGCGGGATGTACCGATGGCAGTCGCTGGCGACCCGAAAGACCGCTGCGGCATCGTCGTGGCGAAGAACGAGCTGGCAAAGAAAGCGGGTGTCAAGACGACGGACACCATCTGGCAAGCGCGGCAGAAATGTCCAAACATCCTCTTCGTTCCGCCGCATCACGACGAGTACGCGCGCGTGTCACGGCGTATGAATGCCATTTTCCGCGAATATACGGATTTCGTGGAGCCTGCTTCGATTGACGAATCGTATCTGGATATGACAGGCGCGCCGGGATTCTACGGCCTGTCCCCGCGCGAACTGGCGGATTTGCTCCGGCGGCGCGTGCGAGAGGAAATCGGCATCACGATTTCCGTGGGCGTGTCGTTCTGCAAGGTGTTCGCGAAAATGGGCAGCGACTACCGTAAGCCGGACGCGACGACACTGATTTTCCGCGAGAACTATCAAGAAATGCTCTACCCGCTGCCCGTCGCGACGATGCTCTACGCCGGGCGCGCGTCCGTGCAGACGATGGCACGCCACGGCATCCGCACCATCGGCGAACTGGCGGCGCGTTCCCGCGCAGACTTAAGGAGGATGCTTGGCAAGTCCGGCGAGCAGCTTTGGCTGTACGCGAACGGCCTGGATGACAGCCCGGTTCGGCGCTATGAGGACAGACAAGAAGTGAAGTCCGTCAGCCGCGGCATGACCTTTCGGCGTGATTTGGTCAACATGGAGGAAGTACGCTGCGGTGTGTCCGTGCTGGTGGATGAAATCGCGGCGACACTGCGGCAAAGCGGGTTGAAAGGCAGCGTCATCAGCGTGACGCTCAAAGCGCCGACGCTGCACACCCTGTCCCACCAAGTTACCCTGCCGCACCCGACGTATTTGCAGCAGGAAATCCGCACGGTGACGATGCAGCTGATTACAGACCACTGGTCGGTTTCAGCGAAGTCGCCTGTTCGATCGATAACCGTCGGCGTATCGCATCTGTCCGGTGAAAACGAGGCATATACGGAGCAGCTGAGCCTGTTTGATTTGTGCACTTCGGTCGGTAATGCAGAAAAAGAACCGACGGTCGGTCTGGAAAAACAGGAAAAAGTGGAAGCGGCAGTGGCGAAGCTGCGGCAGCGCCTTGGCAATGATGCGGTGTCCCTTGGCTGTTACGACAACGATGAAATCGGCGTGCGGCAATATGGGAAAAAACGCTGAATTCGGTATGCTTGACAGCCAATTCCGGGCATATTATAATAGAACAAGCCGGTTCATTTTCCGGGTCTTTTAGGAGGAAACGAAATGGGAGCAATGCCCGCAAGCCGCTATGCTTTTGGGTCAGTGCCGTGGTACAGCGTGCTGATTGTCAGCGCGATTGTGATTGGTCTTTCCCTGTGCAGCCACGAACAGAAGCGGCTGAAGCTGCCTGCTGATTTGGCGATTGACCTCGCGCTGTGTCTGATTCCATCTGCCATTGTCGGTGCGCGCCTGTACTACGTCGCGTTCTCGTGGGACGTGTTTGCCGCCGACCCGCTGCGGATTCTGCGCATCTGGGAGGGCGGACTCGCCATCTACGGCGGCATCCTTGGCGGAGCGATTGCGCTGCTGCTTTTCTGTGCCGTGCGGCATATGCCGCTGCTTCAGTTAGCGGACGTTCTTGTTCCGGCGCTTGCGCTGGGGCAAGGCATCGGGCGCTGGGGCAACTACTTCAACATGGAGGCCTACGGGCGGCTGATTACGAATCTGCAGTGGCAGTTTTTCCCGGTGGCGGTGCTGATTCCGGTCGATTCAGGCTACGAGTGGCATATGGCGACGTTCTTCTATGAATCGTGCGTCGATGTGCTGATTTTCCTCGTCCTGTGGTTCGGCGTGCGGAAGCGCAAGCGGTGGAACGGACAACTGCTGGCAGTCTACATGCTCATGTACGGCATCGGGCGTGCAGCCATCGAGGGGCTGCGGATGGACAGCCTGTATTCCGGCAGCATTCGCATCAGCCAGATTGTCAGCATCACGCTCGCGGCGGTCGGGCTGATTTGGCTGCTGATTGGCACATTCGCGCGGAAAAATCCGCAGAGAGAGGGATAACTATGCCGACGACACCAGCGAAGAACCTGCTCTACCGCGCGGCGCTGCCGATTCTGGCACCGCGCAGCCGCGGGCAGATGACGCACCACGTATTCGGGCATCCGCTGACGACTCTGCCGAACTATGAACGGATTCTGGCGAAGCACCATGTGTTCGGCGCATCGCTGCTGCTGCAGGATGGGGCGAATTGCGCCCTCTGCGACACATCGACGGCGAATCCAGAGCATCTGGCGCAGGAGAACACGCTCTACCGCGTCGCATCGATCACGAAGATGGCGACGGCACTCGTGACGCTCCGCTGCATTGACAACGGACTGTTTGCGCTGGACAGCGAGGCCGCTTCCCTATTGCCGGACGGCGAAAAAGCCCCTGCGCTCTCCGGCGTAACCGTGCGGCATTTGCTTTGCCACACGTCGGGTCTGCGTGACCTGCCGATACTGGACGATTGCCTGAAAGAGGGCAAGCCGTACACGGAACTGCTGCGTCAGCCGGAGATTCGCGCCTGTGCGCCCGGTCAGCAGCTGATTTATTCCAACTTCGGCTTTGGGCTGCTGGGATGCATTCTGGAACAGCAGACGGGGCTGTGTATTGAGCCGCTGTTTCAGGAAATGCTGTTCCGTCCGCTGCACATGCGCGCGACGCTCGATGCGTCTACGCTGAACGAGGCGGAAATCATGCCGATTACGCGCGTGCTGCCTTATCGCGCAGGTCAGGAGCTTCGCGTGACGGCGCTGGGGCGTCATCCGCTGCAAAAGCTGAATCCTCTGTGCCATTACGGGCATACGGCAGGAGCAATGTATACCGACGGTCGGTCTGTTTTGCAGATGCTGACGCTCATTCATCAGCGCGGCACAATGGACGAAGTGCGCTTCATCAGCGAAAGTCTCATGCGAGAAATGACGCGCCGGCAGTCCGCAGCCCCGACGCGCACCTACGGGCTGGGGCTGGTCATCCTCAATCGCCCGGAGATTTCGCCGCGTCAGCTGCTGGGGCATCAAGGATTCGCATATGGCTGCGTGGACGGCGCGTTCATCGAGGAAAAAACGGGACGCGCGGTCGTGTTCCTCAACGGCGGCGCGAGCGAGGCACGAACAGGGCGGCTGGGGCTGGTCAACCGCGATGTGCTGCAGTGGGCGCTGAAACAGGAGATGCCATCATGGACATAATCACGCGCATCACCCGCCAGCGTGGCAAAATGCAGATTGTCATCAGCGAGCAGGAGACGATTGTGGTACCGCTTTCGCTCTTCCGCGAGCGGCCGCTGACGGAGGGTCAGCCCATCAATCTGGAAGAATACGACAATTGGCTGATGGTGCGGCAATATCGCCATGCGCTGGATCGGGCGGTTGCCTGCCTTGCGGCACGAGCGCACAGCAAGCATGAAATCGAACAGAAACTGCTGCGGGTCGGCTATCGCCCCTGCACGGTGGAAATGGTGCTGTACAAGCTGGAGCGCGAGCATTTGCTCAACGATGCGGACTTTGCGCGGCAATGGGTAGAGGCGCGTTCGGGACGCAAGCTGGGACGCAGCCGCATTGCGCAAGAACTGCGGCGCAAGGGTATCGATGCGGATGAGGCAGAGGAAGCCCTATCCGCGATTGGCGAGGACGACCAGCTTGCGAACGCGATTGCACTGGCGGAAAAAGCAGCGGCGCGCGCGAAGTCCGACGAGGATCCGCGCAAGACGTATCAGCGCATTGCGGCGATGCTGGCGCGGCGCGGCTTCCGCTGGGACATCACGAAAGAGGCGCTGGCGCAGGTGCTGCAGGCGGATTGACACTTGACACGGAAGCAGTTCCCCGATATAATGAAAACATCTTGCGGACAACGCGAAAGGGAGGAAAACACGGTGGAAAATCAGGAGTCGATTTACGAGGAGAAGCAGGGCAATCTGCTGACCGGCATTCTCGGCGCCCTCTTGGGTGCGCTCATCGGTACGGCGCTGTGGGTGCTGGTCGGCGTATGGGGCTACATCGCGGGCATCGTTGCGTGGCTGACAGCATTCTTGGCGGGCAAGGGCTATGATCTGCTGCACGGTCGGCCCGGCAAGGCGAAGGCCATCACGATTATCGTAATGCTGATTCTGTCGATTTGCGTCGGCACGGTGGGAACGGCAACAGTAATCATGGTGCAAAGCTACAATCAGCAGATTTCGGAAATGAACACGTTTGAACAGGCTCGGATTCAGAAGTATGGCCCGACGGTTGAAGAGTATGTGCAAAGCATGTTCATGGAGCAGGACGTCCAAACGGAGATCGTGAAGAATCTCGCAGTGGGGATGCTGTTTGGCGCGCTGGGCGCATACCCGATTGTGCTGGGCAACCGCCGCAAGAAGCAGAGGCAGGATACCGTCCAGCCGTATGAGGCGGCGGATGGCGCACCGAAATCAACGGAAAACGCGGATGACACGGACAAGCATCTGGATGCCTAATCACATAAAGCAATCGCCGTATCGGAAAAGCAATCCGGTGCGGCGATTTTTTGCGTTTATGGTTTTTTTGCGGGTGCAACGGGCAAACTCCGCCGCCAATGCGACGTTGATTTCCCGAACAGCGGTTTCGTCCGGCTTGACCGCCTCGCGGTCATAGGTGAAAATGCCGTTGATTTCCTCCTCCACGTCGCTGACCTGCGTGTACACCAGCGCGGACAGCCCCTTTTGCAGCTGCGGCAGTACCGTTTCCAGCTGCAATTGGCGATAGCGCGCGGTTAAATCCTCCCGACTTTCCGCTGTGCCATAGCCATACGACTTCTCGTGCGTACAGTGGCCGGGCATCGGGTACGCAATGCCGCCGTACTCCGTCAGCGCCGTTACGCGCCGATGCTTCCGCACTTTCAGCGGATAGAAATAGTTGTGCATGGAGTACACATCGCCGCCGCCTTGGTCAAACCAGCCGCTCGCTTGGTCAATCAGGCGCGTCGCATCCATCCGGCGGAGAATTCCCGTCACCTGACGTGCATTGAACTGCCCCCAGCCCTCGTTGAACGGCACCCACAGCGCAATGCACGGATGATGGTACAGCGTATTCACCGTGTCCGACATTTCGCGGAGGAAAAGTGTCCGGCTTGCTTCATTTGGGCGCGACAGCAGATGCCGGAATAGCCCGACATCTGGGAAATGCCGCAGGACTGGCAGCAGCACGTTCGCCAAGTACGTCACATACCACGACTTCATGGGTGTGCCGCCGCTGACAAAATCCTGCCAGACAATCAGCCCCAGCCGGTCACAGTGATAATACCAGCGCTGCGGCTCGATTTTCGCGTGTTTGCGCAGGAGGTTGAAGCCCAGTGCCTTCACGCGCTGCAATTCGTTCACCATTGCTTTGTCCGATGGCGGCGTGTACAGCCCATCCACCCAGTAGCCCTGATCCAACAGGCCGTTGAGCAGAATCGGCTGACCGTTCAAGCAGAAGCGAGGAATGCCGTTTGCGTCCGGCTGACACGTCCACTGCCGCATGGCAAAGTAACTTTCCACCTTGTCCTCCGGCAGCGAAATTTCCACATTGTAGAGGAACGGATCGTCCGGCGACCAGCAGTGCAGCGCATCTTCCGGCAGCTTTAGGGCAACACTCGCCTGATGATGAACTGCCGTGTTCCGTGCCAAGGCGACTTCCCTGCCGTCTGCGGTCACGCGAAAGGACACAAGGCAGTCGGAACTGACAGAGACGGCAAAACGAACCGTGCGCGTCGGCACGTCCGGCGTAATCGTCAGCTCCTGCACATAGCAGTCCGGCACGCGCTCCAGCCAGACGGTCTGCCAAATGCCGCTCTGCGCGGGATAGAACATGCCGCCGGGGGTCAGTTTCTGCTTGCCGCGCGCCTGAATGCCGCAGTCGGACGCATCCTGCACGGCGACATGCAGCGTATTTTCGCCGTTGTGCAAATAGTCGGTGATATCCAGCGAAAACGGCCAGTAGCCGCCGCTGTGCCGCCCGACCTCCCGATGATTGACGAGAATCACGCAGTCATTGTCCACCGCGCCGAAATGCAGCAGCACGCGCCCGCCAACCCCGTCCGGCGGCATAAACATGCGCTGATAGTGCAGCCACTGATTCGGCTGAAGCGTCCGCCGAACGCCCGAAGCTGCCGTCTCCGGCGAATACGGCACGAGGATTTCGCCGTCCCACGCATGGGGCAGGGCTTCATCCGCCGTAATGGCGTACGACCACGAACCATTGAGGTTCAGGAAGCTGTCTCGGCGCAGCGCCGGACGCGGATACTCCGGGAAAGGAATCACGAGCGTCTCCCCTTTCGATTGTTTATGACCATTGTAGCACATCCGCCAGAAAAATGAAAGAGCGGAAATCGACCTTCCCCCTTGACAGAAAAGCGCGAAACACCTACAATGAACAGGACGGTTTCTTTATCGAAGCGACCGAAAAGGAGTTGAATTTTGATGATGAAATATGTATTTGTGACCGGCGGCGTTGTTTCTTCGCTGGGCAAGGGCACGACGGCAGCATCCCTGGGACGGCTGCTGAAGGCGCGCGGCTACAAGGTTGCCATGCAGAAATGCGACACCTACTATAACTTCAATCCGGCGCTGCTGTCCCCTTTGCAGCACGGCGAAAATTTCATTACGGAGGACGGCGTGGCGGCTGACCTTGACTTAGGGCACTACGAGCGCTTTATCGACGAGTCGCTCAAGGGTGAAGCAAGCATCACCACCGGCAAGATTCACACTGCCCTGGTGGAGCGTGAGCTGCGCGGCGAATATCATGGCGCGACGATTACGGTCGTGCCGCATGTGACGAACGAAATCAAGCACCGCATCATCACGGCGGCGGAAAACTCCGGCGCGGATATTGCGATTATCGAAATCGGCGGTGTGGCGGGCGATATCGAGTCCTCCCCGTATCTGGAGGCGATTCGCCAGCTGAAATGGGAGCTTGGCGCGGGCAACACCTGCTTCATCCATGTGGCGCTGATGCCGTATTTGTCCGTTGCGGGCGAAATGAAAACGAAGCCGACGCAGCACTCTGTCAAGGCCCTGCGCGCCATCGGTATTCAGCCGGATGTTATCGTCTGCCGCACAGAGGTGAACATCAGCCAGTCCGCGAAGGACAAAATCGCGCTGTTCTGCAATGTGCCGGTGGGCAACGTCGTGCAGAACCGGGATGCGTCCACACTGTTTGAAGTGCCGCTGAATCTGGAAAAAGAGGGGTTGGCGGGCATGGTGCTGAAAACGCTGAAGCTTGACAATCCCCCGGCAGATTTGACCGAGTGGACGAACATGGTCGCCCGCTATGATGCGCCGACGCAGGAAGTGCATATCGCGCTGGTCGGCAAGTACGTTGCCGTGCATGATGCGTACCTGTCTGTGCACGAAGCGCTGGTGCACGCGGGCATCGCGAACCTCGCGGCGGTGTATGTGGACTATATCTCCTCGGACGAGCTGACGGCAGCGAACGCCGCGGAACGGCTGGGCAGCTATCACGGCATCATCCTCCCCGGCGGCTTCGGGCACCGTGGTGCGGAGGGGATGATGGCGGCGGCGAACTTCGCGCGCACGAAGGGTATCCCCTGCCTGATGATTGGCTACGGAATGCAGCTTGGCGTGGTGGAAGCGGTTCGGTCGCTTTTGTCGCTGCCGGACGCGAACTCGACGGAAGTCAATCGGCTGGCGAACCCGGCGGTGGTGGCGATTCCGCGCGACCGTGTGGACGAGAACGATGGGCGGCAGAATGCGCGCATGGGCGGCATGGACGTCGTGCTGACCGAGGGCAGCCGCACCGCGGCCATCTACGGTCTGGCGATGGTGCACGAGCGCCACGGCAACCGTTACGAGGTGGATGATGCGTTCCTTGCGCCGCTGCACGAGGTCGGCGTGGATTTTGTCGGCTTCAGCGCGGACGGAAATTACCCGGAGGTATTCGAGATTCCGGCGCATCCGTTCTATATCGGCACAATTTATCATCCGGAGTTCCTTTCCCGCCCCAACAAGGCGCATCCGCTGTTCGCGGCGTTCATCGGCGCAGCGGCGGCGCATCAGGCATAAGGAGGCTGACATATGGCCAATGCGATTCTCATCCCCGGCAAAGAAAAACGGGTTTACGGCGGGCATCCATGGGTGTTCCGCAGCGATATTGCGCGCGTTGAGGGCGCTTTCACCCCCGGCGACATCGTGTCGGTGTATTCCAGCAAGGGCAAATTTCTGGCGAAGGCGTTTTACAATCCGCAGAGCCAGATTTCCCTGCGCATCATGAGCCTGCACGACGAGCCGATTGACCGCGCGTTCATCTTCCGCCGTGTCAAGGAAGCTGTCGATTACCGGCGCACGTTCGCGGACTTGCGCTCCTGCCGATTGATTTTCGCGGAGAGCGACCGCCTGCCCGCGCTGATTGTGGACAGCTTTGGCGATGTATTGGTGCTGCAATGCTTGGCGCTGGGCATGGAGCGCTTCAAGCAGGATGTGGTGGACGCGCTGGTGGAAGAAGTGCATCCACAGGGCATCTATGAGCGCAGCGACGTGCCGGTTCGCCGCTTGGAGGGCTTGGAGCAGCTGACAGGCGTGATGTACGGTACAGTTCCCGACCGCGTGGAGATGGTGGAGAACGGCGTCCACTTCTGGGTGGATGTCAAGGAAGGGCAGAAGACGGGCTTCTTCCTCGACCAGAAGGAGAACCGCGCCGCGATTGCACCGTTCGTCAAGGGAAAGACCGTACTGGACTGCTTCACGCACACGGGCAGTTTCGCGCTTCATGCGGGGCATTATGGCGCGAAGGAAGTTACGGGCGTGGATATTTCCGCTTTCGCCTGCGAATTCGCGACGGAAAACGCGCGCCTGAACGGATTGGAGAACGTCGTCCACTTCGTCGAAGCGAATGCGTTTGACCTGCTGGCGGAGCAGAGCCGCGCGGGCGTCAAGTATGACGTGGTGATTCTCGACCCGCCCGCATTCACCAAGACGCGCAGCGCCATCGAAGCGGCGACGCGGGGTTACAAAGAAATCAACCTGCGTGCGATGAAGATGGTCAAGCCCGGCGGCTACCTGATTACCTGCTCCTGCTCGCAGCACATTCTGCCGGATGCGTTCATGCAGATTGTCCGCGACGCGGCGCATGATGCGCATGTGCAGCTGCGACAGGTCGAGTACCGCACGCAGGGGCGCGACCACCCGATTCTGCCTGCCGCGCCGGAAACGCAGTACCTCAAATGCGGCATCTTCCAGATTTTTGACTGAGGATAGAAACTATGAAACTGATGTTTGTCCGCCATGCTGAACCGGACTACAAGCACGATTCGCTGACCTTGAAAGGGCATCGGGAGGCGCAGCTGCTGTCGCTTCGGCTGGCAAAACTCGACGTGCGGGACTTCTACGCCTCCCCGCTGGGGCGTGCGCAGGAAACCGCGCGGTACACCTTGGAGCGCACGCACCGCACGGCGGAAACGCTGCCGTGGCTGGCGGAGTTCCGCGGACGGAGCATTGACCCGGAGACGGGCGCAGAGCGGATTCCGTGGGACTACAAGCCACGGCTGTGGCAGGGGCATCCGCTGCTGTACGACGTGAATCACTGGATGGAGGATGAACTGTTCCGCGTCGGCACGGTCGATGCGATTTGGCGTGAAACGCAGGCGGGCATGGATGCGCTGCTGGCGCGCTACGGTATGATTCGCGACGGACATCTGTACCGCTGCGAAAATAACCAGCCGGACACGATTGTGCTGTTCTGCCACTTCGGCATTATGATGGCGTGCATCGGGCACTTGCTGGGCGTGTCGCCGATGCTGCTGTGGCACGGCTTCTGCACACAGCCGTCCAGCGTGACGACGCTGGTGACGGAAGAGCGCGTCAAGGGCGAGGTCGTGTTCCGCTGTATGCAGTCAGGCGACCTTTCGCACCTGTATGCGGCGGATGAGCCGTACTCGACGGCGGCGCTTTTCCCGGAATGCTACACGGGGCGCGACAGCACCGACCCGCCGGAGTGGGACACGCTGGGATACCGGTAAGGAGCAGAAATGAAGCTGATTTCGTGGAATATCAACGGCTTTCGGTCGCTGATGAACCGGACGCTGCTGGATGCTTTTGCGCAGCTGGACGCAGATGTTTACTGCTTTCAGGAGACGAAACTGCAGGCGGGTCAAGGCGAACTGGATTTGCCGGGGTTTACAGGCATTTGGAATTACGCCGACCGCCCCGGTTATTCCGGCACTGCGGTGCTGACGCTGCGGACGCCTGTATCCTCCCGCTTCGGCTTGTGCGAGGATGAAACGGATACGCAGGGGCGTGTGATTACGGCGGATTTGGGTGACTTTTACCTTGTGAACGCCTACGCGCCGAACGTCGCGGCGGATTTGAGCCGTCTGCCGGAGCGCATTGCGTGGAATGACGCGCTGCTTCGTCATTTGCAGGCACTTGATGCGCAGAAACCCGTCATTCTCTGCGGGGACTTGAATGCCGCCTACAACGATGCGGATTTAGCCGGAAAGTCGCAGGGAATGCACGTTCCGGGCTTCACGCGCGAGGAACGCAGCGGAATGGCGGCGCTTCTGCAAAGCGGCTTCGTTGATGCTTATCGCCACGTTCATCCGGACACCGCGCCCGGTGCATTCGCCTATCGCAAGGGCATTCGCGCGGGCGGGCTGGATTACTTTCTTGTGTCGGCGCGCATGGTGGAGCGCATAGTCGATGCGAACGCACACCCCAGAATCCGCGGCTCTGACCACTACCCGATGGAACTGATTATCCGCTGATAAAGAAGCGCCGTTCCCTGCTTTGATAGCAGTGAGCGGCGTTTTTTCAGGGGCAAAGTTCGCTCAAAAGCGAGTAGTAGCGCAGTTTTTCCTCATCAAGGGGGAGATTCAGCGCGGAAAAGAGAGTATCTCGGTCGAACGTGCGCGCCCTTCCGCCAAAAAGCCCGGTCGTATTCGCCCACATGCTCCATAAGCCTTGGTCGAGGTCGCGCCATCGGTCGGCACAGCCCGCCTGCCCCAAATCAAGGAAGCCGACAATCCCCTTTTCGTCCGCGAGGATGTTCGGCAAACAGAAGTCGCCGTGGGACAGCACAAGCGTTTCCGGCGGACGGTTCGCTTTCAGCCACGCCAGCAGCGCTTCCGGCGATGCAAATCCGCCTGCGCCGTATGTTTCCGGCTGATTCGCGGTGTCAATGGTAACGCGCCCAGCGGCGATGTCTGCTTCCGCCTTTTGCAGGACGTCGTCCAGCACATAGGAGCAGGGACAGCCCGCAATGTCGACATTCCAGAGCATCTCCGCCGCATCCGCCATTCGGCGCGCCAGCAGCGGCTGATTGTCCAGAAAGGCTTCATCGCAGAGCATCCGCCCGCGCAGGCGCGTCATCAGCAGATAGCGCATTCCACCCTGCACCGCCTCCGCCAGCACCTCCGGCACGGGCAGCCGCCCCTTCAAAAACCGCAGCATGATGCCCTCATTCGCCGCATTTCCCGTGTCCGGCTGCACTTTCAGCACACAGTCCTCATACATCACCACCTGCGCGCCCGAATGCCCGATGCGGTTCTCTTCGCCCAGCTGTTGGGGCAGAAGCGCCTGAATCGCCGCTGGTATCATTCGCCAATCTTCCTTTCCGCGTTTTCTCGATAATATCATAAAATTTTCCGCCTGTCAACGCCGGAAACGCTTGCACAAGCGCGCCCGATGTGCTACAATGTGGGAGGTTCCTAAGTGCAATTGAAGGAGGCAGCTATCATGACTGATACCCCCAACACCCCTGAACTGAATCCGCAGGACGTGCAGGATGAAGATGATCTGGACGTGGTCGTGATGACCGACGAGGACGGCACGGAATATCTCTATGACATCGCCGCCCGCATGGAACATGGCGACAACGAGTATGTGGTGCTGGTCCCGCAGGATGAAAATGACGACGAGGTCGTAATTCTCCGCTCTGAAATCGTCGATGACGAAACGGAAGAATTTGTTCCGGAAGAAGATGACAGCATCACCGATGCCATCTTCGAGGAATTTAAGCAGATGTTTGCCGACGACTACAACTTCGCCGACGGCGACGAGGGCGACGACAGCATGTTCACCGACGCGGAGTGACGCAGGAGGCTGACGATGAGCGAAATTCAGGACGAGGACATCATCACGCTGACCGATGAAAACGGCAACGATGTGGAGTTCCTGCTGCTGGACGTGGTCGAGTACAACAACGACGACTACATGGTGATGATTCCGCTGGACGATGAAGAAATTGAGGATGACGACGAGCAGGACGAAGTGGTGATTCTCAAGGTCATTCGTGAAGGCGACGAAGAAACCTACTCCGGTGTGGAGGACGAGGACGTGCTGAACGCCGTCTTTGAAATTTTCCAAGAACAGAATGCGGAAGAGGACGAGGACTAATTCGTCTCTCAAACGCAAAAAGGCGTTGGAATGTATGTTCCAGCGCTTTTTTCGTATGCAAAAAGCCGGGACAGCGTTCGTGCTCCCCCGGCTTTTGGTGATTATTTCGTTTGCGCGAGCTTTTCCTGCATGACCTCCAGCGCTTTTGCCAGCTGTGCGTCGGTCAGGTCACCCAACTCGTACATGCCGTTGTCTCCGTCCACTTCCACGTCCGGCGTGATGCCCTGCTTGTGCACCGCATAGCCGTTGGGCGTGTAGTACTGCGCAACGGTAATCTGCATCCCAGAACCGTCGGAGAGCGGCACGACCGATTGCACGATGCCCTTGCCGTAGGTCTTTTTGCCGACAACGATCGCGTTCGCGCGGTCACGCAGTGCGCCGGTGAGGATTTCGGAGGACGATGCGCTGTTCTCGTTGACAAGGATCACCAGCTGCATCTCCACCTTGCCGTCTTTTGTGCGGTAGTAGTAGCGTTCACCGTTCTTGTACTGCAAATAGCACAGCGTCCCCTTGTCAAGGAAGATGTCGGCGATGCTCTGCGCGTCGTTCACCCAGCCGCCGGGATTGTCGCGCAGGTCGATAATCAAGCCCTTCGTGCCGTTCTCCACCATCTTATTAACGGTGGTTTCAAACTTTTCAGCGCAGTCGCCTGCAAAGTCGTAGAGATAAATGTAGCCGATTTCGTCGGTCAGCATCATGGAATCAATGCGGTTGACGTTAATGTTCGCACGCGTGAGCGTGTACACCATTTCCTCCGTACCACGCAGGAAAGTGACGTGCACATCCGTGCCCGGCGTACCGCGCATGATATCTACCGCATCGTTAATGGTGCTGGAATTGACATACAAATCCTCCACCTTATAGAGGATATCGCCCTTGCGGACGCCCGCCTCATGCGCCGGGCCGTTGTCGAACACGCGGCTGATGGTGCAGATTCCCGTCAGATAGGACGTGGAAATCTGGATGCCGACACCCGCGTATTCGCCTTCGTCATCCTCCCAGAGCTTGGCGTACTCTTCGGGTGTGTAGTAGAAGGTGTACGGATCACCCAGGCCGGAGAGCAGGCCGTCCGCCGCGCCGTCAAGCAAACTCTGCTTGTCGTAGTCCTCGAAGTACCCTTCGTCCACGATGTCCATCAGTTCCAGCAGCTTGTCGAACTGCTTGTACTTCTCATACTCCTCGCGGGAAATTGTGACGGTGTCGCCGCTGGTATCGTCGGTGGCGGCATTCGCCATCTGCTTGCCCATCAGAGCGGTGAGCGTCGTGCAGCCGCTGAGCATCGCGCAGCAGCACAGGACAAGAGACAGCACGAGCGCAAGTTTCTTTTTCATGGGAAAAATCCTCCTTATCGTTTATTTCCGGGGCGCTTTGTCGCCGCTGACTTTCTTCAATTCCATCAGGATTTTGAAGGTGATGGCATCGTCGAAGGAGCGCAAATCCAGCCCCGTCTGCCGCTGCACCTTGTCCAGCCGATACACCAGCGTGTTGCGGTGAATATAGAGCTGACGCGCCGTGTCGGACAGATTCAAGTCCTTCTTGAAGAACATTTCGATCGTGTAGAGCATTTCCTCGTTGAACAGGCGCTGATTCTTGCGGTTGAAGAGCAGCCCGTGATAATAAGCGCTGATGTCCTGCGGCAGCTCCATCAGGAAGCGCTCCAGAATCAGGCGGCTGTAAATATAAATGCTTTCTTCCGGCTTGAAGATGCGTCCGACTTCAATAGCACGGCGCGCTTCGTTGTAGCTGTCGCGCAATTCGTCGATGGTGCGGCGCATTTTGCCGATGCCGACGGTCATCTGGTGCGCCGTCTCGCCCATCAGCGTCTCTTGCAGCGCCTGTGCAAACTGGTGCAGGTCATCAATCGTTTCCACGTCCGTCATTTCCTTAATCAGCACAACGGTGTGACGATCCATGTTCAGCAGCACATCCTTGTCCTGCACCGGCGTAATGTCCCGCAGCAGGTCATAGGCGCACTCGTTTTCGGTCTGCACGATGTGGAAGAGCATGACCGTGCGATCCATCTCCTGCGGCAGTTGATGCTCGTGGCTGAGCGCCTCCAGTTCGCTGCCCATCAGGTCGCCCCGGAGCGCGCGGCAATACACGTCGCTGCTGCTCTCGGTGCGATTTTCGCCGGAGTGGTCGAGCGCGGCAATCAGCATCGTCGCCAGCTGCAGCACATCGCGCGCACCGGGCTGCTGCTCGGCGCAAGTCAGCACGATATGCAGCGATGGCACCGCCATATACAGGCTGCCCAGCATGGCGCGCGCTTCGCCCTCAGTCAGGCGAAGCGTAGATAGCGGCATCCCGTCCGGCAGTCTGTCCGAATCCGCATCCAGAATCGTGATGGGTACACTCAGGCGATTCAGCACGTTGTCAACCTGCTCCTGCAAACGTTTGTTCATCAAAGGTATACGCCCCTTTCGCGCCGCCATCCCACGCGGCGCTTGTATCCGAATATCCTATTTCAGTATAGCACACTTTCGCGCAGGAGAAAAGCGAATTTTGCTGAAAAGCGAAAATTTTTTGTGAATTTAGCACAAAAACAAACGTTCTGCCGATCAAAAAGAAGGAAGCACCCTCCCCATTACGGAGAAAGTGCTTCCTGAAAATTCTGTGTGAAGTGAATTACTTCGTCAGATTGGTCTTGGTCGGCGCGGGAACAGCATCGGACACCAGAATGGTGCGGGCGGTTTCCTTGTCGAAGAAGTGCAGGTGGTTCACGTCGAACGCCACCTTGATTTCAGCGCCAGCGACGGACGTCGTGCGCGGGTTGACGCGAGCGATGATGTTGCCTTCCTTGCCGGTGGTGGTCAGGTACAGGTAGGTTTCGGAGCCCATCTTTTCAGTCACTTCGACCTTCACGTCGATGGCCGCATCGGCAGCGTTGGCGAGGAACATTTCATCGTCATGGATGTTTTCCGGACGGATGCCCATGACAACTTCGCGCCCCACATAGGACTCATCCACAAACTTGGAAACCTTGCCCTGCGGCACAACGATCTTGTTGTCGCCAAAGTACGCAACAACTTCGTTGTTTTCGCGCTTGAGGCGCACGTCGAAGAAGTTCATCTGCGGAGAGCCGATGAAGCCTGCGACGAACTCGTTTGCCGGGAAGTCGTACAGGTTCTGAGGCGTATCCACCTGCTGCACAACGCCGTCCTTCATGACCACGATACGGGAAGCCATCGTCATAGCTTCGGTCTGGTCATGGGTAACGTAGATGAAGGTGGTCTGCAGGCGCTGATGCAGCTTGGTGATTTCGGTACGCATCTGCACGCGCAGCTTAGCGTCCAGGTTGGACAGCGGTTCGTCGAACAGGAAGACCTTCGGCTCACGGACGATAGCACGACCCAGAGCAACACGCTGACGCTGGCCGCCGGACAGAGCCTTCGGCTTACGGTTCAGCAGGTGGTCAATGCCCAGAACGCGGGCAGCTTCTTCCACGCGGCGCTTGATTTCGTCCTTGGGGGTCTTGCGCAGCTTCAGGCCGAACGCCATGTTGTCGAACACGGTCATGTGCGGATACAGCGCGTAGTTCTGGAACACCATCGCGATATCGCGATCCTTCGGAGCAACGTCGTTAACCAGCTTGTCGCCGATATACAGTTCGCCGTCGGAGATTTCTTCCAAGCCGGCAACCATGCGCAGGGTGGTGGACTTGCCGCAGCCGGACGGGCCGACCAGAACGATAAATTCCTTGTCCTTGATGTCGAGGTTGAAGTCGCTGACAGCCGTCACGCCGCCGGCGTACACCTTGTAGATGTGCTGCAGGGATACACTTGCCATAATGAATTCCTCCTCACGAAAATTCGTAATCCGGTTGGCCAGCACCACACTTGCGAATGGTTCCTCTTGCTTGGCCACTGTCGATATTATACCTGTTTTTCGCCAAATCGTAAATAGGCCGGATTGCCAATTCTTTGCGCAATTCCTTGTGCAGAATGTCTCGCATGGTTGAAAAGAAACGCTTTTTGTAGACAAATTGCCCAAAAAATCACTCGGTTCTAAGTGCCTGCGCTGGAGGGAGTCCTGCCGCTTTTGCCGCGGGAATCACGCCGAAGCTCAGCCCCAGCACCGCCGCACCCGCCAGCAGCAGTCCCATGTGCAGCAGCTTCACCTGCGGCATTAAGCCAATCAGCGCGCCGAAGAGCGCCGTCATCCCCAAGCCGAGGAGAATCCCCAGCAGCCCGCCCAGCGCCGCATACGCCGCCGCTTCCAATAGAAACAGCAGCGCCACCTGCCGCGACGTTGCGCCAATTGCCTTGAGCAGTCCGATTTCACGCCGCCGCTCCCGTACGGAAATCAACAGCACGTTCATCACGCCGATGGCGCCCGTCGCAACGCACACAAACGCCACGCACGCCAGTACCATCACGAAAATCCGCACGACCGACTTTGCCGCGTCAATCTCGTTTTCCAACGTCACGGAGAGATATTTTCCCGGCAGATTGTGCAGCTTCGCCAAAACATCCTCAGCCAGTTCCCCCGCCTTTTCGCCCTTCGGGACGGCCAGCGCCAGTTCTGTTGGGGCAAGCGCATAGGCATCCTGCCACGTTTGCAGCGGCAGAAGGAGCATTCCACTGCCCAGTGACGCACTCTGTGCGGGCATCCCCGCGACGACACCGACGATGCAGTAGCGCCGCCCGCCGCAGTTGATGAAATCCCCCACCGCCGCGTTCAAGCGCCCTGCCAGCGTCTCGTCAAGCAGGGCGACCCTTTCACCGCTGTACTCGCGCGCGGTGAACATGCGTCCCTGCACGCTGCTGGGGTGATGCACCGTTTCTAAGCCATCGTCATATCCGGCAATTTGCGCATAGACGGTTTGCCCGCCGAGCGACACCGCGTCCATCGTCGATGCGCCAAGGCAAACATCCGCGCCCGTGGAAGCAGCGATAGCGCGGCAATCCTCCGTCAGAGGATACGCTGGATTTTCCGCGCAGAACCATACTTTGTCCACACCCAAGCGTGCGATTTCTTCCTCCACGCGGATTTCGCCCGCGTCGCCCAGCGAAAGCACTGTCAGCACCGCGCCAACGCCGACACCCAGCCCCAGCACCGTCAGCAGTGATTTCGCCAGATTTCCGCGCAGGCTGGTCAGCGCAAAATCCAGCGCGTCCCGCAGCGTCACGGCGTACCCTCCGCAATCCGGACGCGAACGCCTTGCTGACAGCGGTCAAATTCGCCGTTCACCACGCTGATTCCTTCCGGCAGGCTGACCCACGCGCTATTTTCGTCCGTCTGCACGATTTGCGCGGGAATTTCTGTGCAAATGCCATCAGCAATCCACCAGACCGTTTCGTCGGGGGTAATGGCACTGAGCGGCAGCGTTGTGACTTGCGCGTGATATTCGGCGGTAATCTGCGCTTCCACCTCTATGCCGGGGCTGAGGGTCAGCCCGTCCTGCGGCGTCAAAATCAGGCGATAGGCGGAAGAGCTTTCCGCAATCATCGGCTTGATGCTCGCGACCGTCGCGTAGCCGCAATGCTTGCCATTTGTGCTGATGTCCGCCAGCTGCCCAACGCGCACATCTTCCGCATCCGCCGGAACGCACAGACAGACGATTTCCGGCGCGCCCGCTGCAATCGTCATGGGGATGCTCCCCGCCTGCACGGGCGCATACGCTGCCGTCGCGACGCGCTGCACAATCCCGCTGACAGGCGCGCGCAGGACACTGCCCTCTGCCAGCGTCTGCGTCAGGGCACTGCGCCCGTCGTCATCCAAATGCGTCATCAGCGCCAGCACCGCCTGTTCCTGCGCCGTACCGCCGCTGATCCGCGCCAGCGCCTGCCCCTGCGTCACGCGCTCCCCCTCGATTACATACAGCGCGTCCACCATGCCGCTGACCATTGCCGTGACGGGCGTTTCCTGCGTGTAGCAGACCGTCCCTGCGACACCGACCGTACGGCAGATGTTCCCCTTCTCCACGCGCACTGCCGCCACTTCCATTGGCCGATGGCGCAGGAAGAGTACCGCGCACACGGCGGCGGTCGCCGTCAGCATTGTCAGCAGCTGCAGCACCTGCTTTTTCCGCATCGCTTCACGCCTCCCTATGCGGAGAAGCATTTCCGTGCCTCGGAAAATTTATGCGCCCAATCACAAAGCCCGCCGACGCTTCACAGCATTGGCGGGCTTTGCTTTGTATGGAGGATAGGGAGGTTCGGCATTTCCCTTTGGGGAAAATGCCTGGAAAAAGGAGATTGCAATCGGTGGACGGTGGCTTTCCGCCGCTTGCAAGAGTATCTTAGTGCAGGAATATGAAGTCTGCATGAATTTCTGGTGAATTGATTGTAACACCTGCAAGAAAATTTGCTTCCCATGGAAAACTGTTACTGTCCGCGCACCTGGCTGCGCGCATTGCGAACGTTTTGCAGCATCTGCGTCATATAGCTGTCCAGATTCGCAAGCTGACCCGCAATGTACTGCTGGCAGTCCGCCTGCCGCTTGGCGATATCCTCGCTCGCCTGCGAACGGAGCGTTTCAGCTTCCTTCTCCGCCTGCTGACGGACGGCATCCGCCTGCACAAGGCGATTGGCGTCCTGCTGCGCCTTGTAGATGATATTCCGCGCTTCATTATTTGCTTTGTCGATAATAGCGCGGGCATCCGCATTCGCCTGAGACGCTGCGCCGGCGCGAATCCGCTCGGCTTCCTGCTTGGCGGCTTCTGCATCCTTCTGCGCATCGGCGCGCGCCTTTTCGCCCTCGGCGCGCGCGGCGGCGGCTTCCTTCTCCGCCTGTGCCTTCAGGCGCTGCGCATCATCCGCCGCGGTCTGCCGCTGCATCTCCGCTTCTTGCTGCGCACGGGACAGGGTGGCTTCCTTCTCCTTCAGCACCGCCTGTGCCTGATGCACGGCGGCAGGCAGACTGTTCTGCAAAGCACTAAGTTGGTTGTTGAGCCAGTTTTTATCGATGACGATTGTCCGCCCAACTCCACGCGCCTTGCTGATCTGGTCAATCAGGATGGCAATTGCGTTCTGGGCGGTTTGAAGGTCATTGTTTCCCTGAGAACCCTGCGAGTTGTTCAGCATATCGTCTGCTCCTCTCCTGCTTTCGCTCAAGCGGGTGTATTGAGTCACTTCTGTGCGCGATGAAAGTGCGTGGTCACATCCTCGGCAATGCACGCCGGGACAAAATCGCGGATATCCGCGCCGAACGCGGCGGCTTCCCGGACGGCAGAGGATGAAATGCACGAATGTTCCGGGCGCGTCATCAGGAAAATTGTCTCCATGCCCGGAAGAAGATGGCTGTTGATCTGCGCCATCGTCAGCTCGGACTCGAAGTCGCTGACGGCACGAAGCCCGCGGACAACAACGCTCGCCTGATGCGTGCGCACATAATCCACCAGCAGCCCATCCCAGCAGTCGATGGTCACGTTCGGCAAATCACGCGTGAGCTTCTCCAGCAGCGCCATTCGCTCCTGCACAGGGAAGCAGCCTGTTTTCTGCGGATTGTGCATCACGGCGACAATCAGGCGGTCGAACAGCTTCGCGGCACGGCGGATAACATCCTCGTGACCCAGCGTAACCGGGTCAAAGCTGCCGGGATAAACGCAAATGCGTTCCATTTACAATTCCTCCGTGTGAATCAGGCGGAAAAAGCTCACGCCCGCAATGCCGTACTTGCGGCTGTCGTACAGATCAAAGCCATCCGGGGTGGATGGGAACGTCTTTGCCTCATGCTCGACCAGAATGATGGCATCTTCCGCCAGCAGCGGCTTGAGCGCATTCATCACGCCGCAGAGGTCGTGCATGGCATACGGCGGATCAAGAAACACAAGGTTAAAACGGTCGTCCGCGCGCTGGAGCTGCGATACGGCGGCTTGCCAATCCATCAGCAACAGGCGGCAGCGGTCGTCCATCCGCAGCTTGCGGCAATTCGCTTCCTCCACCTGATGCGCCTTTTTGTCCACATCCACCAGCACGGCGGATGCAGCTCCCCGGCTGACCGCCTCAAACGCCATTGCGCCGCTGCCTGAGAACAAATCCAGCACCCGTGCACCCCGCACCTGCTGCTGAAGGATATTGAACACATTCTCACGAACACGGTCGAGCGTTGGGCGCGTATCTCTCCCCAGCGGCGCGTCAATGACTGTGCCGCGGGCTGTTCCGGCGATGATTCGCATGTGGGTTTCCTCCACTTAATTCAGCTGCTCCGGGCCGTTCTGTGCGTTGCGCTGCTTGCGCTCCTTGTTCGCCTTCTTGCGCGCCTTGCGCTTGCCGGCGGCAATGTCCGCCTGCACCTGCGTGCGGATGCGGACACCCTGCGGATAGCCCAGCCCGTAGGCAATCATCGGCAGGCAGCACAGCAGCGGGCTGAACTGCTCCAAGCGCAGCATTGCGTCGCTGTTCGTCGCACCGACAATGTTGACGGCGGGCAGGATGCAGGTGCGAATCACTATGCGCAGAATCGTCATGCCCGCAACGCCGCCGTCCTGCGCGTACACTGCCAGCGCCGCGCCGTTATCGACGTTATCCATCATGCTGCTGACCCACGTCGGCAGCGCGCCGATGCTCGTCATTTGGCGCTGCGTCGTGCAAGCCAGCACGGTCGAGGCAATCAGCAGCGGAAGCGAGCCAATCAGCGCTGTCAGAAAGCCTTTAAGCGGGTGATAGCAAGCGCGGATTTCCGCGTCATTGAGCATTCGGTTCGACTCCTTGCGCTGATACGCCAGTTCCCCCGCGTTGACCGCAACGCTGCCCGCCGCTGCGCCAGACTGGAACATAACCGTCAGCATCAGCAGAACGACCGCCAGATTGATGATGAGGCGGAGCGTAAAGCTGTCAAAACTCAGCACCGCGCCCAGAAACAGGAACGCAATTGCCATCATCAGCAGATACAGGAAGAAACGCAGCGCACCGCCGATGCAGGACGAATCCAGCGGCGTGCCCGTCAAATACGGCTTTTTGCTGACAGGCTTGGGGGCAGCGGTTTTCTTTTTCGTTTCCGACATGGTATTTCCTCACCTGTTACTATATATTTGCCCCTTGATTTATGGCAGCCAGCCATAGGCATGGGACATCTCGTTGCCTAAACTGTTAGAATAGAGAGGTAATGGTCTGACCTTCATCTCCAAGGGCTTTTACGTCCGCGAGAAAGTCAGTCAGCCATCCTCCTATTCGCAGTGTTCGATTTGTGCAGGTAGAGCCACTGCGTTCGTGTCATCAAACAGATAGAACCGGCAACAGGAAAGATGGCCTTTGTCCATTACAAGTTCAGTACAGGAGTGATTCTATGAACGCAGTAGGTATTGATGTCTCCAGCAGGAAAAGCACAGTTGCCGTGCTTCGTCCTCTGGGGAAGTTGTTTGCTTGCCTTTTGATGTGACTCACGATATAGCAGGGCTTGCTTCACTGGTCGAGAAGTTGAAGGCTCTTGACGGTGAAACCCGCGTCGTGATGGAACATACGGGCGTTACTATGAAGCGGTTGCAAAAGCGCTGCACGAAGCAGGGTTCTTTTGTCTGCGCTGTTAATCCGCTTCTCATCAAGGAGTACGGTGCTAATTCTCTGCGCCGCGTAAAAACTGATAAGGCTGATGCCGTAAAATTGCTCGTTACGCGCTTGATAATTGGGCTGATTTGCGCGATTTCACCCCCATGGATGCAATTCGCTACGATCTCAAAACCCTCAACCGCCAGTTTCAGCTTGCCTCTAAGCAGCGGACGGCCTCTGCTAATAATCTGATTGCACTTCTGGAGCAATCCTTTCCCGGCATCCGAAAGTGCTTTGACAGCCCGGTGCGCAGTGATGGAACGCAGAAATGGGTTGACTTTGCGCATTCTTTCTGGCATGTAGACTGTGTGCGCAAGCAGCCCTTCGCTGCCTTTTGTGAGCGTTACCGAAAATGGTGCAAGCGCCACGCCTATCTCTTTAAGCTGAGCAACGCTGAAGAAGTATATGCCCTTGCGAAACGCGCGCTGTTGTCCTGACCCCAAAGGCAAAGGTCGTGAAAGTGCTTGTGCAGGAAGCTGCAAATCAGCTCAGCAGTATTTCGCGCTCAGTGGAAGTCTATCGCGCGGAAATGGATCGGCTTGCTGCTATGCTGCCTGAATACCCCGTTGTCATGGCGATGTACGGCGTTGGAAAGTCCTACGGGCCGCAACTTATGGCGGAAATCGGCGATGTTCGCCGCTTTGAACGGAAGCAGGCTCTCGTTGCCTTTGCTGGTATTGACCCCATGCCTAACCAGTCCGGAGACAAAAACGTCAGAAGCAACAAATCTTCTAAACGAGGCTCTCCCTACCTCCGCAAAACCCTTTTTAATGTCATTAGAACTTACCTGCAATGTGCTCCCCAAGATGAACCGGTGTTTCAGTTCCTTAACCGGAAACGGGCGGAAGGCAAGCCATTCTATGTTTATATGCTTGCAGCAGCCAACAAGTTTCTACGACGCTACTATGCTAAGCTGCGAGATTTTTTTTTGCCTCGCTGGACACTCTCCAGCCAGTAGCTCCCATTCCCACCATCCTGAAAGCAACCCTCTGACATCACTTCCTTTTTTCTCTTTTTAAGCCGGCACTTTGTGGTGGCTTATTTGTGCTGCACTTCTTTCTCCCCACCTTCTGCCAAATTTCCTTGCAGCAAGTCCCATTTGGGGCTTGACTTTTTATTTGCAGGCTTTAATGATTTTGACGGATTTTTCCCGCCGCTGAAGTACCGAATCTCATCCCCGTCCACACAGGCGCCCAGCGGAATATCCCAGCTTTCGCGCGGGATGTCATCCACCCATTGCCACGGCAGGGCGCAGCCCAGCGCAATTCCGTTTTGCAGCGGCAGCAGCCCGTCATAGTAGCCGCCGCCCTTGCCAAGCCGCGTGCCGTCCGGGGCAACGCCTTCCAGCGGCGTCAACAGCAGGTCAATCGCATCCGGCGATAGAATCGGGGCGCTTTCCGGCGGTTCGGGAATGCCGTACGCGCCCGGAATCAGCGCTGACAAATCGCAAATTTGCCGCATGGTCATCTGCCGCGCGCCTTCCACCCTCGGCAGCAGCAGCGTTTTGCCCAAATCCAGTGTCAGGCGCAAAAGCGGCATGATATCAGCCTCCCGCGCCATCGGCACATACCCGGCAACGACATTTGCGCGGCGGAACAGGCCGCTTTGCGCAATCACGGCGCAGAGCCTTGCGCTTTCCGCGTCTCGCTGGCTTTTGCCGGGATACCGCGCGCGAATCGCTTTTCGCAGCGCCGCCTTTTCCGCACTCATTCGTGCTCGTGCAGCCAAACGCGGCGAACGCGCTCCGTCGCCGCCAGCAGCACTTCGTAGCCAATCGTGTCCGACCAGGAGCCGAGTTCATCCGGCGTGATGGTCTCCGCGCCGTCCGAGCCCATCAGGGTCACTTCGTCGCCCGCCTTGACGTTCGGAATATCGGTCACATCCACCATCATTTGATCCATGCAGATGCGCCCGACGACCCGCGCGCGCTGCCCGTGCAGAATCACCTGCGCGCGGCTGGAGGCGTTGCGGTGATAACCGTCGCCGTAACCGCAGGCTACCGTCGCAATGCGCATCGGCTTTTCCGCCGTAAATGTGCAGCCGTAGCTGATTTTGTCGCCCGGCTGAACGGTCTTGACGAACGTCACCTGCGTCCGCCATGTCATGACCGGGCGGAGGGGCAAATCCGTTTCCACCGGCGGATGACCGTACATCGAGATACCCGCGCGCACCATGTCCAGCGCGGCTTCCGGGCAGCGGTGAATCGCCGCGGAGTTAGCGCAGTGGCGCACGATACCGTCCGGCAGGAGCGTCAACAGCTGCTGAAAGCGCTCAAACTGCATCCGCGTATATGCCATATCGCTGCCATCGGCATCCGCAAAGTGCGTGAATGCCCCCGTCAGGCGGACATGCGGGCTGACTTGCAGACGGGCGAGAATCGCGCGGATTTCCTCTTCCGTGCGCACGCCAATGCGCCCCATGCCCGTGTCGATTTTCAGGTGCATCAGCCCCATCAAGCCGCTGTCCTTTGCGCAGGATTCGAGCGTATCAACCATTTCCGGCGTGCAGACCGTCAGCGTCAGTTCGTTTCGGACACCCTCGGCAATTTCTTCATCAGAGGATGCGCCCAGCACCAGCACCGGCGCGGTTACGCCCGCCTGACGCAGCGCTGCGCCTTCATCCGTGCGGGCAACCGCCAAGGCACTTGCGCCCGCTTCCAGCGCGGCACGGGCGACCTTTGCAATGCCGTGCCCATAAGCATCCGCCTTAACAACGGCCATCAGCTTCGTTTTTTCCGGCAGCGTGGAGCGCAATAGACGCACATTCTCCCGCAGCGCTTCCAAATCAATTGTCCGAACAGGATACTGCTGCATATGCAGCTCACCTTCCTTAAACACAGCAAAATGCTCCCGCTTTGGGCGGCAGACTGCCTTTTATTATAGCATAGGAACACGATAAAGAGGGGCAAACCGGAATTTGCGCCGTTTTGCCGCTGATTTATGGGCTTATCGTCCGCTTTTCTCATGCTGCTCAATCTGCTCGTTCAGCAGATTGACATCGCCGCAGCCCATCGTAATTGCCAAATCGCCCGGCTTTAAGTGTGCGCGCAGGTACGCCTCGGTATCGTCAAACGACGGTGTCCATACGGCGTTCAGCCCGTGCGCCTGCATTCCGGCGACCAGCTTGCCGCTGTCCAAATCGGGGTAATTCTCCCGCTTTTCACGCGCGCTGAAAATATCCATGACGACGGTCACGTCCGCCGCTTCGGTGCACGTCAGGTAGTCATTGAAGAGGTGCTTCACGCGGTCAAACGTGTGCGGCTGCATAACGGCGTAAAGCGTCCCCTTGCAGCGCTTGCGGGCGATGGCGACGGCATTGCGCATTTCCGCCGGATTATGCCCGTAGTCGTGGAACATCTCCGCGCCGTTGAGCAGCCCCGTCAGTTCAAATCGCCGATGCGCCCCGGTGAAGCGCGCCAAGCTCTCCGCCGCTTTCGCCATATCCGCGCCCAGCACCCACGCCGCAGTGAGCGCCGCCAGCCCATTTTCGACATTGAAGCGCCCCGGCACGCCCATCTTGACGTGCGCCAAAGTGTTCCCCTGCGCGCAGAGGTCGAATGTATAATAGCCATTATCATCTTCCGTCAGCGCGGCAGGATGCACGTCGCAATCCGCCGTCAGCCCGAAGGTAATTGTCCGGCAGTTGAGGCGCGAAAGCTGGCGAACCACGCGCTCATCCGTCCCCTTGCCGATGGCGACGCCGTTTTCCGGCAGCAAGTGCAAAAACTGCCCGAACGTCTCCTCAATCTCGTCGATGTCCTTGTAGCAGTCCAAGTGATCCGCGTCGATATTCAGCACAACCGCCATCGTCGGATGCATATGCAGGAATGAGCGGTTGAATTCACACGCTTCGGCAGCAAAAATATCGCTGTGACCAATGCGGGTTGACCCGCCGATGGCATCGAGCTTGCCGCCGATATGCACTGACGGGTCAAGCCCGCACTCGACGAGAATTTCCGAAAGCATGGAGGTCGTCGTCGTCTTGCCGTGCGCACCGCAGATGCCGATGGCGCGCGCATAGTGGCGCATCAGCTGTCCCAGTAGCTCCGCGCGTTCCATCGACGGAATATGCAGCCGCTCCGCTTCGGCGCGTTCGGGGTTCGTCAGCGGAATCGCCGCGGTATAGACCACCAAATCCGCGCCGTGGACATTCTCCGCGCGGTGGCCGATGGTTACTTTCGCGCCCGCCTGCCGCACATCATTCATCAGATACCCGTCATTCTGATCCGAGCCTGTCACCTGATACCCCAAATGCTGAAGCATTTGAGCCAAACCAGACATACTGGAGCCACCGATGCCAATCATATGGATGCGTTTGCCCGCAAAATCCTGAATCTGCGGCGTGTTCATAATCACTCATCTCTCCTAAGAATCCAATTCCGCGTCTATTATACGCCATCTGCCCCCGAATAATCAAGTCATCCCGCCTAATTTCTGCGAAAAAAGGCGGATTTGCGTGTGATTTCATCATGTTTTGCTTGACATTCGGGCGGTTTCCTGCTATTGTTATGCGTGGGTATGCCTGCGCACACCCGCTGTTTTTCGTATGGACGAACGCGCACCGGCTGCATAGAAGCCGCTGAAAGGGAGGATACTACGCATGACCAAGGCCTTGATTTCTGTCACCGGACAGGATACTACCGGTATTATCGCCCGCGTCGCGACCAAACTGTCTGAACTCAACATCAACATTCTGGACATCACGCAGACCATCTTGTCAGGATGCTTCACGATGATGATGGTCGTTGACCTTGACGGTGCCCAGATGGAGTTTGCCGCCGTAGATGAGGCGTTCCAGCCCATCCGCGAGGAAATGCACCTGAATATCCACCTCCAGCGCATGGATATTTTCGACGCGATGCACCGCATTTAAGGCAGGAGGACTTGAGGGATGATTGAAACGGGCGAAATCCTCCAAACGATGGCGATGATTCAGGAGCAGAACTTTGATATCCGCACCATTACGCTGGGCATCAATCTGCTGGACTGCTCTCATCCGTCCCCGGAAGCCTGCGCACAGCGCGTGTACGATAAAATCTGCCGCGTCGCCAAAGACCTTGTGCGCACGGGCGAAGCCATTGAGCGCGAACTGGGCATTCCGATTGTCAACAAGCGCATTTCCGTGACCCCGGTGAGTCTGATCTGTCAGGGCGACCCGCGCCCGATTGCCAAGGCGCTTGACCGCGCGGCAAAGGAAATGGGCGTGAACTTCCTGGGCGGCTACTCTGCCCTGATGCACAAGGGCGCAACACTGGCGGACGAGCGGCTGCTGGTTTCCATCCCCGAAGTGCTCTCCACGACCGAGCGGCTTTGCTCCTCTGTCAACGTCGGCAGCACCCGCGCGGGCATCAATATGAACGCCGTACGCGAAATGGGCGAAATTATCAAAAAGACGGCGCACTGACGGCAGACACGGACGGGCTGGGCTGCGCAAAGCTGGTCGTTTTCTGCAACGCAGTGGAGGACAACCCGTTTATGGCGGGTGCTTTCTGCGGCGTGGGCGAGCCGGAATGTGCCATCAACGTCGGCGTGTCCGGGCCGGGCGTGGTCAAGCGCGCGCTGGAAAGCGTCAAGGGGCAGCCTTTTGACGTGGTAGCGGAAACCATCAAGAAGACGGCGTTCAAGATTACCCGCGTGGGTCAGCTGGTGGCACAGGAAGCGTCGCAGCGGCTGAATATTCCCTTCGGCATTGTTGATCTGTCCCTTGCCCCGACCCCCCGCGCGCGGCGACTCCGTGGCGCATGTGCTGACGGAAATGGGGCTGGAAATGGCGGGCGCTCCCGGCACGACGGCGGCGCTGGCGCTGCTCAACGACGCCGTGAAGAAGGGCGGCGTGATGGCATCGAACCACGTCGGCGGGCTGAGCGGCGCGTTTATCCCGGTCAGCGAGGATATTGGCATGATTGAAGCAGCGTCGGCGGGCGCGCTGACGCTGGAAAAGCTCGAAGCCATGACGTGCGTGTGCTCCGTGGGGCTTGACATGATTGCTATTCCAGGCGACACCAGTGCGGCGGCAATTTCCGGCATTATTGCGGATGAAGCCGCTATCGGCATGGTCAACAACAAGACCACGGCGGTGCGCGTGATTCCGGCCGTTGGCAAGAAAGCGGGCGACACGGTGGAGTTCGGCGGACTGCTGGGCTTCGCGCCGGTGATGCCGGTCAATCCCTACGGCAATGAAGAATTCGTTGCGCGCGGCGGACGCATCCCTGCCCCGCTGCACTCTCTGCGCAATTAAACTCTCTGCGCAATTAAGTAATCAATGGGAATCCTAAACTTGGAGGAACTATGGGCAATTTCGTAGACCATGTAAAAATCACCTGCAAGGCAGGCAACGGCGGCAACGGCAGCATGTCGTTCCACCGGGAAAAATTCGTCCTGAACGGCGGACCGGACGGCGGAGACGGCGGTAACGGCGGCAATGTCTGCTTTTACGCTGACCTAAACATGCACACGCTGCTGGATTTCCGCTTCAAGAGCAAGTACACGGCGGAAAACGGCGTGGACGGCGCGGCAGGCAACTGCACGGGCAAGCGCGGTGAAGATCTCATCATCAAAGTACCGGTCGGGACGGTCATCCGCGAGGCGGAATCCGGCGCGGTGGTTGCGGATATGGACACGTCGGGCGAAACGCGTACGATTCTGCACGGCGGCCGCGGCGGCTGGGGCAACCGCCATTTCGCGACCCCGACCCGGCAAGCGCCGAACTTCGCCAAGCCCGGCATTAAGACGGAAGTCCATACCTTTCTGCTGGAGCTCAAAACGATTGCGGACGTGGGTCTTGTGGGCTATCCGAACGTCGGCAAATCGACAATTCTGTCCGTCGTGACGAGCGCAAAGCCGAAAATCGGCAACTACCACTTCACCACGCTGACGCCGAATCTGGGCATCGTCCGCCGCCACGGCAAGGACATTGTGCTGGCGGATATTCCGGGTCTGATTGAGGGCGCAGCGGACGGCGCAGGCCTGGGGCATGATTTCCTGCGACACGTCGAGCGCACTCGTCTGCTGCTGCATGTGCTGGATATTGCGGGCAGCGAAGGCCGCGACCCAGTGGAGGATTTCGACCAGATCAACCACGAGCTGGCGAACTACGGCGAGCTGGCGGAACGTCCGCAGATTGTGGTGTGCAACAAGTCCGACCTGCCGGATTCAGAAGAAAATGTCGCCCGCTTGAAGGCACACTTGGCAGAACTCGGCTTGGACTACCCCGTGTTTGTCGTGTCCGCGGCGACGCATCAGGGCTTTGACGCGCTGCTGGACAAAACGGGCGACATGCTGGAAGCGCTCCCCCCGATTGTGCATTTCGAGGAGGAAGTCAGCTACGACGACTCCGTCAAGCCCGGCACGTTCGAGGTTGTCCGCGACGGCGCGGTGTTCGAGGTCGTTGGCTCGTCCATGCAGCGCCTGATTGACTCGGTGAACTTCGATGACGAAGAATCCATGAGCTGGTTCCACCGCACGCTGCGCAAGTGGGGCGTCATTGACGCGCTGCGCAAGGCGGGCGCACAGGAAGGCGACACGGTTCGCATCATCGACATGGAATTTGACTTTGTGGAATAACAGGAGAAAGCAAACAATATGAACAGCAAACAGCGCGCTATGCTTCGCGGCATGGCGAATACCATGGAAACTATTCTCTACATCGGCAAGGACGGCGTCGTCCCCGGCACGATTAAGCAGGCCAGTGATGCGCTGGAGGCCCGCGAACTCATCAAGTGCGCCGTGCAGCAGGGCTGCCCGCTGACCGCGCGTGAGGCAGTGACGGAACTGTGTGCCGCGCTGGAAGCCGAACCGGTGCAGTGCATCGGCCGCCGCTTCGTGATGTACCGTCCGAGCAAGGACAATCCCCGTATTGTGCTGGAAGACTGATGGTCACGCATCCCTTTGCCCCGGTGGTGGATGAAAACTGCCGGACGCTGATTCTGGGCAGCTTTCCGTCCGTCAAGAGCCGCGAAAACGGCTTCTATTACGGGCATCCGCAGAACCGGTTCTGGCGGATGCTGGCGGCGGTGTATGCGGATGAGGTGCCAGAGAGCATCGCAGAGAAGACCTCCCTGCTGCTCCGGCATCAACTGGCGCTGTGGGATGTGATCGCGAACTGCGAAATCGACGGTTCGGCGGATGCATCCGTGCGTGAGGCGGTGCCGGTGGACATTACGCGGATTACCGACCGGGCGCACATCACGCGCGTCCTGTGCAACGGCAAGCTGGCGGGAACGCTCTACGCGCGGCATTTACAGCCAATGGTGGGCATTCCAGCGCACGTCCTGCCCTCCACCAGCCCGGCGAACGCGATTTGGACGCTGCCGAAGCTGACGGACGCGTGGCGCAAAGCACTGACAGGCGAAAACGCGACTTTCTGCGAATAACAGGAAGCCGCGTTTTTTATACCCTATGCAGATTATGCTGCGGGTTCACTGCGAACCTCCACCGTCCAGCGGAGATTTTGCAGCCTCGCCGGAAAATCGCTGTCACGCCAATCCGACATGCTCCACGCTGACCAGATGGCTTTGCGCCCTAAGCCGAGTGCGTCACAGCCAGCCGCTTGCAGGCGGTTCAGCACATCCAAACACGCTTGTGCGGTTTCGGCGGACACGCCCTGCGGGGTCAGGTCAGCACGGTCGTAGCGCAGGTTCACGCGGCAGACGGCGGTATCCTCCATTAGGCGGATGCTCGTGCTCGCTTCCGTCAGGTGAATCGCGTGTTCGGGCAGAAGCAGCTGCGTCCGGGTGAGTTCGCCCTGCATCAGCAGCAGAATCTGCGTTTCCTCCGGCGGCAGAAAATCGCGGACAAGCCCGTCCGCATCCGTCAGCCACGCGCCGCTGAGCAGGAAGCCATCCGCCGTGCTTTCCGCACCGCAAAGCACGGGTGATTGACGGCTGCCGAAGCGAAGCAGCACCGACGCGGCGCACGTCGGGATGACGCCCTGCTCGTACCGCGCCTGCACCATCACATCGATGGACTTGCTGAGGCGCGTGCCGTTCTCCGGAACGAGCTTTTCCGCCAGCGCCGCCGTATCCTCCCCGGTCACTGCGACGGACGCGTGCAGGCGCAGATTCTCCACGCCGGACAAGTCGCTGAGCGTCCGCACAATCGGGATTTCCGCCGCCCATGCGCGCGAAAGCACAATCAGACGCAGCTGCCCCCAGTGCAGGCGCATCGGCGCGGCGGATTCCAGCGTTCGGAGCGCGTCGGTCAGCGTAGCGCCGGTCGCGGAAAGTGTCTGATATCCGCCGTTTTGCTGGTATGTCGGGATGCGCACGCGGACGGTGCATTCCTGCGCGCCGCCATCAACCAGCAGGACGACACAGAAGGCGCGTTCCTCCGGCGGGAGCGCCGAGCAGCCCGCACAGAAAAGGCAGATCAGCAGCAGACAAAGCGCGCGTTTCATGCTTTTTCCCTCCTGCAAAGCCGGGCGATGGTCAGCACCAGAAGCAGCAGCACCCCCGGCGCAAGCGACCATGCCGTGAGGGCGGTCAGGACGCGCCAAAGTCGGCTGATGTCGAATAGCTGCGTCAGCGTCAGCAAGCCAATCAGCGCATAAGGCACCCACTTTTTCGGCTTCTGGCACGATGATGTCAGGAAGCGCGCCGCCAGCTGCGCACTGCCCGCAATGCTCAGAAAAAGCGTCATCATCAACAGACACTGCGCAAGCGTTCGGACGGCGGGCTGCAAAAACAGCGTCGGCAGCGCAAGTCTGCTGGCAAGACTGCGCCCCGGCACGGTCAGTTCCGGCGGAATCGCGAGGGACAGCAGGAGCAGAATCACAGGGCAGGGCAGCAGCCCGGCGAGCATGGCAGGTGTGCGCCTTGTCCCCTCTTCCGCCGGAAATTCCAGCAGCAGGAGCAGCACCCAGCTCATGCCCCACGCGCTGCGGATGCCGCTCAGCAGCGGCGGCACGCCTTCGCCCAAGAGCGGCACGATGCCGTCCGGGTGCGCGTCGAGCAGCGCGTTGATGGCGATAATCGCGGCGGCGACAAGCAGCACATGCCGGAGCAGATAAACGCCGCGTGGCAGTCCGTCGCGGTTCAGGGCAATCAGCATCACTGACGCCGTCAGCAGCGTCAGCGTGAACTGCGAGCCGCGCGCACCGATGCCCTCGGTGAAAAATGTGATGAGCGCCGTGAGGGACGCAATGCCGTCCAGCAGGAGCGGGAGGGTCAGGGTGAGCATAATCAGGATGATGCCGAAATTCCCCAGCAGCTTTCGGGCACAGTCGGTCAGCGTCCGCGTGTGCGTTCGGCGCAGGAGCAGCCGCAAAGCGCCGTAGACGCACAGCCCCGGCAGCATACACGCGGCAGAAAGCCACCACGCGGCACTCCCGCAAAGGGGCAGCAGCTGCGTCAGGCCAATGCGCGTCATCGACACGGCGGACAGCAGCCCGATCAGCGCATTCTGCGTCTGACGCTGCCCGGCGCGGCGCTTCTGGATTCGCTGCATTATTGTCCTCTCCTGTCCCAGCCACGCATTCTGCCGCGTGAGCGCATATTGTTCTCGGCACTGCCCAGCCATGTCCGCCAGCGCTGCTGCCAAAGCGGATGGCGCGTCAGCAAATCGGGATTATGCGCACGCGGCGGCGAAAGCGGTGCGGCGAAGGGTGCGCCAAGGCTCGTCAGGCTGCACAGACGGACGCAGAGCGCCGTCATGAACAGCACGATGCCGTAGACGCCGAAGATGCTGCCCGCCGCAAGCAGGAGCAGCTGCCCGATGCGCACCGCCAGCCCAAGCGAATAATCCGGCACGGCATACGAGCCGAGGCTGGACACCGCAACGACAATAATCAGCAGCGGATGCACAAGTTTCGCCTCGACCGCGGCCTGCCCCAGGATCAAGCCACTGACCGTGCCGAGCGTTGAACCTGTTAGCGACGGCACGCGGATGCTGGCTTCCCCGACGAGGTTGAACATGATGAGCATCATCAGCATTTCCAGCGGCACGGACAGCGGCACTTCCGCCTGACTTTCCAGAATCGATGTGAGCAGCGCCGCCGGAAGCGCCTGCGGATGGAACGTGACGAACGCCACAAACAGCGCGGGCAGCATCAGCGCGCAGAGCAGTCCCAGCAGGCGAATCAGCCGCATAAACGTGCCGTACAGCCAGCGCGAGGACGTGTCATCCGGCGTATGCAGCAGATGGAGGAGACTTGCGGGCAGCACCAGCACCTGCGGCGAACCATCCAGCAGCAGCACAATCTGCCCTTCCAGCAGCATCGACGCGGCGCGGTCGGGGCGCTCGGTCATCACACACTGCGGCAGGAGCGAAAACGGGTGATCCTCCAGCAATTGCTCCAGCGCGCCGATGGACAGCACATGGTCAATATGTACTTCCTCCAGCCGTGCCTTCAAGCGGGACAGACTGCTTTCATCCACCGCGTTTTGCAGGTACATCACGCACAGGCTGACCGGAATCGCGTCGCCAATCTGCCGCATTTCGCCAATCAGCTCCGGCGTAGGCAGAATGCGGCGAAGCAGGGTGATGCTGTCGCGGATGGACTCGTTGAACCCCTGATGCGGTCCCCTCACGACGCTTTCGGTCAGCGGCGGTGAAATCCCGCGGCGAACCGCCCCGCGCACATCGAAGCTCAGCGCGCCGTCCATACCGTCCGCCAATACGACCGCGTGACCCGACACCAGCTGTGCGACGATTTCCCGCACATCAAAAAACGTTTCGACTTCGCACAAGGCGACGCGCTGCCGGATGCAGCCAGCGATTTCGCCGGATGATGCCGTTTCCGCCGCATTTTGCAGGGGGAAAAGCAGATAATGCTGCATGAAGTCGGTGGAAATCAGCCCGTCCACATAGTACACCGCCGCATCGCGTAAAAACGTGCGGAAGAAGCGGACGTGCATGTCCGGATTGACCGCCCGATGCAGCTTTTCATCCAGCAGACGGCAGTTTTCCCGTAAATCACCGTTCATGCGCCATTCCCCCTTCTTTGAATACGCCAAAGGAGACCGCGCCGCCTTGTGCGCGACACGATCCCCCTCGGAAGATTTCCCGCCTGTCCGTTACCAGCGGCACTTGTACGACGAGCACAAGCTTTCGTCCGCTTTCCCGTTGCAGCAGCATTCCTTCGGCGCAATCTGAACGTCCATCAGACCGCAGACACCGTCCTGCTCATGATGCTGGCAGCTTTCGACGGAACAATGGATGCACTGGTTGTTCTTATGGGACATATCAGTCAACCTCCCTGAAAATTTGTCACCCGCACCGGCGGGCGCAGAGTACATTCTGCCCGATTTTCTACTTGCGATTCAGGAAAAAATATGATATAGTATTTTCTTGCGCGGAAACCGCGCACCGGAGCGCATCGGACTTCCTTTCCGACAGCGCCGGGACAGGGATTCGCCCACGCATGTGCGCAGCCCTGCAAAGAAAGGAGTGCTTCTATGTTTAAGAAGCTGCTGACCACCCGTTCCCTCTGTCTCTCTGCCATCATCGCCGCGCTCTACGCCGCGCTGACGCTGCTGCTCGCGCCCATCTCGTATGGGAACATCCAGTGCCGCGTGTCCGAAGCGTTCACGGTGCTGCCGATGGTTCTGCCGCAGTCCATTCCCGGTCTGTTTGTGGGCTGCCTGATTGCGAACATTTTCTCCCCCACGCCGTCGATTTGGGACATTGTGTTCGGCTCGCTGACGACGCTGATTGCGGCGTGCGGCACTTACGCGCTGCGCAAGAAGCCCGTCCTGGCAGCGGCTTGCCCGGTTGTGGCAAACGGCGTGATTGTCGGTCTGATGCTGGCGCTGCTGTACGGTCTGCCCGTTGCGCTGACGATGGGCGAAGTCGCGATCGGCGAGCTGGGCGCCGTTTTCCTCGGCATGGTGCTGCTGACGGTCTTGAAGTCGCGCGTAGACTTTAACAAAATCAGCAAGATGTAATTTTCTTCATCCTTTCCGGCGGAATCCGGCATTCGTGCCGCGTATTCCGCCTTTTTATTTTGCGCGTTTGCCCGCGAAATATGAAAGACGGTGAAAATTGCGAAAATCCTTTCATTATAGGCGGAAATGTGCTATAATACAGGATGGATTGTTTTAAGCATTCGCGAAACCCTTCGCTGATGCTTTGGAATTTCAGGAGGACTGATGGTATGAATCATGCCGCGCTTATTCTGGCGTCGGGGTCGCCGCGCCGCCGGGAACTGCTTTCGCTGACGGGGCTGCCGTATGTGGTGGATGCGCCGGAGGTGGACGAAAGCTGCGCCTTGCCGCCGGAAGAAGCGGTGCAGGAAATCAGCCGCCGCAGGGGCTTACGGGCGCTGCGGCGCATCCGGGCTGTGTGGTGCTTTCGGCGGATACGCTGGTGGCGGTGGACGGGAAAGCGCTGGGCAAGCCGCACTCCGAGGAGGAAGCGTTCCAGATGCTGTCCCTGCTGTCCGGGCGGTGGCATCAGGTGTACACAGGCGTGTGCGCCGTGGATGCGCAGGGCATGGTTCATCAGCGGGTCGTGGGGACGCAGGTGCATTTCTGCCCGATGACGGAGGAGGAAATCCGCCGCTATATCGCCACGGGCGAACCGATGGACAAGGCGGGCGCATACGCGGTACAGGGCATTGCCGGGCTGTGGATTGACAAGCTCGAAGGCTCGTACAGCAACGTGATTGGCCTGCCGATGCACACCGTGCGCGAACTGCTGGACGAATGCGGACTGCACTGCTGGCGCGCCTGACGCCGGATGATGAATTTGATTGAGGGATGGTACAGATATGCACTTCAAAGCGCCAGACATTGGGCTTGACCTTGGAACCTGCAATACAGTTGTTTATGTGAAGAACGAGGGCATCGTTATCAGCGAACCGACGCTGGTGATTTCGCGGCGCGGCGACAAGAAGCCGATTGCCGTCGGCGAGGATGCACAGCGTATGTATGGGCGCACCAGCGACGCGGAAATCGCCATTCACCCCATCCGCAACGGCATGATTGCCAATTACGACGCAACGGTGCTGCTGCTGCGTGCTTTCATCAGCAAGGCGGTTGGCGAAAGCAACCTCGTCAAGCCGCGGCTGGTCATGTCCATTCCGTCGGAAATTGACGAAGTGAACCGTAAAGCGCTGACGGCGGCGGTTCGCGCGTGCGGGCTGAAGAAGGTCTACCTGATTGAAAAGCCCTTGGCGGCGGCGATTGGCGCAGGCTTGTCCGTTTTTGAGCCGGAAGGCTGCATGGTGGTGGACGTCGGCGGTGGAACGACGGAGGTCGCGGTCGTGTCGCTGGGCGGTCTGGTCGTCAGCCAGTCGATTCCCGTCGGCGGCGTGAAAATGGATGAAGCCATCATCAACCATATTAAACATGAGTTTAAGATGCTGATTGGCGCAAAGACAGCTGAGGATGTAAAAAGCTTGACCTTGCTTCCGCCCTGCCGCAGGAGAACGGGTCGAGTGTGCGCATCCGCGGGCGCGACCTGCTCTCCCCCAGCGCGCTGGAAATCGACTATACCGCGCAGCAGGCGTACGGCGCGGTTCGCGAGCCATGCCGGGCGATTCTGACCGCTATCAAGTGGGTCTTGGAGCGCACGCCGCCGGAGCTGGCATCCGATATCATGAAGAACGGCATTTATCTCACCGGCCGCGCCGCGCAGCTGTATGCGTTGGATCAGTACATCGCCAATGAATTGAACATACAGGTCATTCTGGCGAAAGACCCCGGCGACTGCACGGTGCTGGGGCTGGGCTACATCGTCGAGAATCTTGCGCTGCTCGCCCAGCAGGGACGCATGCCGCAATTGAACTGATGAGCGGATTTCCCTATTCTTTGAAGGAACTGAGGTGATCGATTCGTCATGGCGAATCAGAAAAACGGCAAAAATCGCGGTGAAACCCCTGCCCGCCGCGACGGTTTCTATTTTGATGACGATTTGGACAGCGTGACAGCGGACTTCCCACGGGTGACGAGCCGGAGGAAGACGAAGTGCCCGACCTGCCGCCGGAGGAGGACAACGCGCCGCCGACGGAGGGCTACAATTCCACGGGTATCCGCATGATTGGGCTGAACAGCGCCCACAGCGAGCAGGATGACGAGGGTATTGACCGCGGCCGCCGTCCGGCACGTCCGACCATGGAGTTTTACATGGAGGATAATCTGGAAGCTGAGTACGCGCCGGAAAAGGAGACGCCGCCGGAAGAAGCACCCGAAGCGGGCAGCGACGCGCAAATCGACCGCGGCTACGGGCAGAAGCCCCGCGCAGCAGACGAGAAAAAGCGCGGCAAGAAGAAAAAGGGGCATCCTGTTCTGCGCACGATTCTGGTGTGGACGGTCAGCGTGATACTGCTGGGCATTATTGGCATCATGGCGTTGTCCCGCACGATGTACCAAGATTCTTCCCTGCTGACGCTGCCGGAAAACGCCATTTCCTCTGCCGTCACCCCGGTGCAGACGTGGTTCTCCGGCATCGTGCAAAGCATTTCGGATTACTTCTACATGGTGCGCCTGCGCTCGAACTGGGAAGCGGAGTATAACCGCGTCGTAGCGGAAAACATGGAGCTGGCCTCCGTCGTCGCCCGCAACGCCGAACTGGAAAAGCAGCTGTCGCAGTTCACGAACATGCAGGAGGAAATTGTCACTAACGCGAACATGAATCCACTGACGGCGCAGGTGATTGCCCGCGAACAGGGCACCTATTTCTCCGTGTTCACGGTCAACAAGGGCAGCCGCGACGGGGTGGAGCCGTACATGGCGGTCACAATTTCCGGCGCGCTGGTCGGCTTCACCGAAACCGTGTACGACACATCCTGCACCGTCCGCACGATTATCGACTCCGACGCTTCGATCGCCGGCATGATTCAGTCCAGCCGCGATCAGGGCATCGTCAGCGGTACGCTCGGCGTGGACGGCACGGCGCTCTGCCGCATGTACTATCTGCCGGATGACTCCCTGCCGCGTCCGGGTGATCAAGTGGTCACTTCCGGCGTGGGCTTCTCCTTCCCCAAAGGCATCCCGATTGGCACGGTGCGCGAATCCACCCGCGGCATGGAAGGCAACAAACAGTACGTCGTCATTGAACCGCAGGCGGACTTCCAGCACTTGGAGTACGTCATCATCCTGCGTTACAAGCCGGAAGCGGAAGCCATCGAAGGACGCGACTCCACGGCAGTATACAACGAGTACGTTCCGCTGGTGACAGCTCGCCCCTATCCGACGCTGAAAATCGGCTCGACGCTCATGTTCGGCGCAACGGCGACCCCGACGGAAGTGCCGTCCGTGACACCAAGCCCGACCGCCAGCCCGACACCGTCGCCCTCGCCTACTCCGTCGCCTGTGCCCACGCCGCGCGGAACGGTCTATGAGTACAACTCGACGCTGCTCAACCCGACGGCAACCCCGTCGCCGACACCCACGCCAAGCCCGACGCCTGTCCGGACGCTCAATCCGGGCGACCTTGACTGGGAGGAATAAGCCGTGCGCAACGTGTTTTGGCGGCAAATCCGCCTGCTTCTGGTTGTTTTCATCGGCTACCTTTTCCATGTCACGGTGATGACGCAGCTGGACACGACGGTCAGCATCAATCTGCCGCTGGTGATTTTATCGGTAGTGATTGTCGGCTATCCGCGCTATAAGGCGTTCTGGGTCGGCGCGGTGTACGGCATTCTGCTGGAAACGATGGTGCCGGGTGTGAAGCTGCTCAACCTCGTGTTCTACCCAATCTGCGCGATGCTGATGTCGCTGTTCTTCACCGACAAGAGTGCCGCCAGATTGCAGTACGACATGTCGAACCACCGCCGGGGGCGCAACCGCAGTGTTTATCTGCGCACGCCCCTGTGCGCCCTGTGCGCGGCGCTGCTGTATGAGGCCGTAAGCATCATCTATATCGCAATGAGCAGCGCGGAACTGACAAGCGCTTTCTTCACCCGTGCGCTCACCGATGCGCTGATGACGACGCTGACCGCGGTTGTGCTGATGTGGCCGCTGCGTCGGCTGCTCGGCTTCGGCGCGCCGGTATCCAAAGCAATGGCGAAAGGCTGATTTCGGGTCAGCCGGGTGAATTATGTTATTTTTCCCTGTGAAAGGAGGCTGAATTGTGAACCAATATCAGCAAGATCACGGCAACGCGCCGGAACAGGTGAAGGGTCGCTTTCTGGTCTTTGTGATTATCCTTATCCTGATGTTTGCCTATCTGTTTGTCGGTCTGGTGAATTTGCAGCTGAAGAGCAGCGAGGGATATTCCACAAAAACGGAATCCACCCGCTTAAAGACGATTCCTCTGACCGGCAAGCGCGGGAATATCACCGACGCGAACTCCGTGATTCTCGCCACGGACGAAATGGTCTACAATGTTACCTTCTATAAAGACGCCAGCGAAAGCTCCTCCAGCGTTTACAAGACGTATACGCAGTCAATTATTGACACGTTAAAAATTATTGAACGCAACGGCGGCAAGCTGGCATTCAGCTATGTCATTCAGCGCAGCGAAGAGACGGGCGAATGGGAGTTCAATTTCGGTTCGGGCGTGTCCGATGCGACGCTGCAGACACGCGAAAGCCAATGGCGCTCCAACAACTATGTGACCGCGAAGAGCTACCCCACGCCGGAGGACTGCCTGGTAACGCTCAAGCACCGCTACCGCATGGTCAACTCCGCCGAAGAGGAAGAGGAAGTCCGCGCGGCGTACATCGAGAAGCGCGGCGACGACAGCGGCTACGTCCCCTTGCATCATCGTTGATGAGGACACGATGCTCAAAGTCATGGCTGTCTCCGAAATGCAGATGAACCTGTACAACTCCCTGCCGATTACGATTGCGAAGAACGTTCCCTTCGAGACGGTGACGGAGATTGAAACGAAGTCGATGATGCTTCCGGGCATGGACATCTCCGAAAGCACACAGCGTGTCTACCCCAAGCAGACGCTGGCAGCGCAGGTCATCGGCTATATCGGCAAGATTCCTTCGCGCACGATGTGGCTGACACTGCAGGCAAAAGGGTACAGCTACAACGACACCATCGGGCGCGACGGCATTGAATCGTCGATGGAAGATTGGCTGACGCAGAACAGTTCCCTGCGCAAGGGCAGCCGCGTCGTCGAACGCAACAACTGGTCGAAAATCGTGCGCGAAATCTCCTACACAGAGCCGTCGGACGGCAACAATGTTAAGCTGACGCTGGATGTGAACTACCAGACCGTGGCGGAGCGCGCGATTGCCTCCAACGTCGCCCGCATCCGCGACAAACAGGAGGATTTGATGGTCTCCAGCAAGTGGCTGGAAGATAACCGCACGCTGATTGCCACCTACGACTGGGAGCATTACCCGCTGGAACTGGCAGAACACGGCGTGATGCTTGTGCTGGACATGCAGGCGCGTGTGCTGGCCATGGCGAACTACCCCACCTATGACCTGAACGCGCTGGTTGCAGGCGGCGACGAGGCGCGCGCAATTCTGTCCGATGACCGCAACCTGATGCTGAACTACGCCATCGGCTCGCGCGCAACCCCCGGCTCGATTTTCAAGATGGTAACGGGCTTCGGCGCGCTGGACTCCGGCGTGTTGAAGCCGGACGAGATGATTTCGGACATGGGCTACTACACCGCCTACAACTCCGACTTGTCCACCGCTCCGAAGTGCTGGATTTCCGAGGGCTACCGCAGCCAGCACTACTACCAGACGATTGTGGACGGGCTGGAGCACTCCTGCAACTACTTCTTCTATGAGTGCGGCAGCCGTCTGGGTGAAACCCGCCTGTACCAGTACGCCGCGGCGTTCGGGCTGACGAGCAAAACCGGCATTGACCTGCCCGGCGAAGTCCGCAGCGTCGTTGGCAGTCAGAACACGCTGTACGACCCGACGAAGCCGGTGGGCGAATCATCGCAGGACACCTCGCGCCCGATTATCGTTTTCAACTCCATCAAGTCGCACCTGAAGAAGTGCGGTGAATCGCGCGGCATGGAATACGACGATGAGCGCCTGTCTTCCTGCGCCAAGCGCCTGATGGACATGGCGGTGGCATACCCCGAATCCTCGTGGGTGGAGAACATGCGCACCATCCTGATGGAAGAGCTGAACATGCCCCGCTCGATGGTGTATTCCAACTCCGTCATTACGGACACCTACAACTACATCAACGATATTAAGTGGGGCGGTTCGCAGACGATTCTGACTGCCATCGGGCAGTCGGTCACGACGGTGACGCCAATTGCCGTCGCGCGCTACGTCACGGCAGTTGCCAACGGCGGCAAGGTCTACAACGTCTCCATCGTCGATTCCATCATCTCTCCGGAAGGCGAAGTGCTTTCCCGCCGCGACCCGGTGCTGATCAACGACCTGAACGACACAAACGGATACTTCAACCTCATCCACAAAGGGATGAAGGGCGTTACGGACGATACCGGTACTGCTAAACGCTACTGGAGCGACTTCAAATGGCAGAAAAAGATGGGTGCAAAAACAGGAACGGCACAGGTCAACCAGATTGACCTTGAAAACAACGGCTGGTTCGTCTGCTTTGCTCCGCTGGACAACCCGAAAGTCGCCATCGTCGTCTATGTGCCGCACGGGTATTCAGGCGCCATGTGTTCCTACGCCGCGAAGGACTTCCTGAACTGGATTTTCCCGGAATGGGACAAGAGTGATGTGGACTATGACCTGCCGATTGGCAACAGCCTTGCGCCATAAGGAGGGCTTGCACAAATACATGGGTACAGCTTGGATTATTGCTTCCGGCAAAGGCGGAAGTGGGCAAAAGCACCCTCTCCGCCTGCCTCGGCATGGAAATTGCGCGAAACGGCCAGCGTGTCTGCATTGTGGATGCGGATATCGGCCTGCGCGATCAGGACGTGCTGCTGGGCGTGCAGGATTGCATTGTGTATGATATTCTGGATGTTGCGAACGGCATTTGCCCGGTGGATGATGCGCTTGTCGTGCCGAAGCCGGACGCGCTGCCGAATTTGTCTCTCCTGCCCGCCAGCCAGTTCGCCCGCGCGAAGGAGCTGGAAGCCAAGGCGTTCCGCAAAATTCTGCGGACGCTCAAAGCAATTTCGACCATGTGCTCATTGATGCGCCGGCGGGCATTGAGCGCAGCCTGCGCGGTCTGCTGAGCAATGAAATCAACGAGTGCGTGCTGGTCTGCACGCCGGACGATGTATGCATCCGCAACGCGGAGCGAACAGCGAGCGTCCTGCGCAAAAAGGGGCTGACGGCGCAGCGCGTGATTGTCAACCGCCTGAATCCCGACTACATCCGCCGGGGTGAAATGTACGCCGCACAGACTGTCGCGCTGACGCTGGACATGCCGCTGCTGGGCGAAATCCCGGAGGATGCGGAAATTTACCGCGCGCTGCTGCATCATCAGAGCGTGATGGAGGGCGAAAGCGAGGGGCGCAATGCCATTGCCCGCATCGCCCTGCGCATGACGACGGACGAGGACGTGCCGCTACCGGAATACGGGCAGAAGCGTACACTCTTCCAGCGCCTGTTCCAGCGCCGCAAAAAAGGAGATGAGAAGCATGTTCGCTAATGCCAGCCGCCGTTCGCGCGCGCATGTGGATGTGCCGCTAATTCTGATGGTGTTTGCGATGTGCTTCTTTGGCATCTACGCCGTCTGTGTGGCGACGTACTCCATCAACTCCACCGCCACGAACCTCTTGGAACACATCTTGGAATCCTCCTCGACGCTCCGCCAGTGCTTCTTCGTGCTGGTGCTTGCGCCGCTGGTCATGACACTGATTATCCTCTGCCCCTACCACCTGATTCGCCGCTTCACGCGCGCCATGTACATCGGCACAACCGTGCTGGTACTTGTCGTGTGGGTTTTCAACCGCGCTGAAGGCGTGAAGGCATGGCTGGACATCATCTGGGACATGACGATTCAGCCGTCGGAGTTCATCAAACTGGCAATGATTCTGATGCTGGCGCAGCGCCTGAGCCAATCGGAGCATCCAATGAGCACCTTCCGCGACTTCATCGAAATCATGGCAATGCTCCTCGTGCCGTGCGCGATCATTCTCTTCTCCGGCGAAACAGGTTCCGCTATCGTCGTGGTATTCGCGTTCGCATGTATGCTGCTGTTCGCCAACGTCCGCTGGCGGCTGCTGATTACGATGGCTGTCGTCGCGATTCTGCTCGTTCTGGCGCTGTACGGCTTCATGGTCGCCACGGGCAGCGATGACTACCGTCTGGCGCGTATTGTCGCATTCCTGAATCCTGATTTGTCCCCGCAGGGTGACGCGTACCAGATGCGCCAGTCGCAGATGACCATCGGCGCGGGCGGCTTGACGGGCATCGGCACATTCGTCGATGGTTCAATGAGTCAGCTGAACTACGTCCCCGCCGACTGGACGGACTTCATTTTCGCCACCATCGGGGAAGCGTTCGGCTTTGCCGGCTGCAGCATCATCATGCTGTGGTACCTGGCGATTATCCTGCGTATGCTCTACCTCGCGCGCTACACCTACGACCGGCAGGGTATGCTCATCATCATCGGCGTGATTGGCATGCTGCTCTTCCACGTTTTCGAGAACATCGGCATGACGCTGGGGCGGCTGCCGATTACCGGCATTCCCCTGCCGTTCCTCTCCTATGGCGGTTCAAACATGGTCACGAACATCGGCGGCATTGCGCTGGTGCTGAATGTGACGAAGAACCGTCAGCTGACGCAGATTGATTCCAGCCGGAGATTTTACAGTTCCTATGCCAAATATACCAAATAATCAAGGAGATTGACGATTATGCCGCCTACGGTTCGATTCACTCGTGATGCTGTTCTCCATGCTGCCTGCCAGCTTATGCGCCGCGAAGGCATGGAAGCCCTCAACGCCCGCGCAATTGCCAAGGAACTCGGCGGCTCAACACAGCCGATTTTCCGCCTGTTCACCAACATGGAGGATTTGCACCGGGAGCTGATTCTCTACGTCGCGCGCCAGTTTCAGGCACACGCGGAGGCGGATATGGCGCAGTCCGACTCGCCTTATATCCAGCTCTGCACGACGTATCTGCTCTATGGCCGCGACGAGCCGGAGCTGTTCAAGCTGCTGTTCATGCGCGACCGCGTCAGCGAGGGGCAATACAGCGACCAGACGAATTTTGACCTTGTGTTCAACATCATCAAGAAGGAAACGCCGCTGGACGACGAAACCGCCCTGCGCTTCTTTGAGCGCACATGGCTGTTCATTCATGGGCTGGCGGTCTGCATTGCGACGAAGTACATTCCCTGTCAGGATGAAAGATACCTCATCAGCATGGTCAAGGAAGCCTACAACGCCGCCGTCAAGATGATGAACCTTGAGGGCGTGCTGAAATTGCAGGAAATCTGATTCGCGGAGGGTGAGCGCATGACCGACGAGACGATTCGCGCGAAGCTGTCTGGCATCCGCTGCTTTCTGCTGGACATGGATGGCACGTTCTATCTGGGCGACCGCATCATTCCCGGCGGATTGGAATTTCTGGATGCGCTGGAGAAAACGGGGCGCACCGCGCGCTTCCTGACGAACAACTCCAGCCGCTCCGCCTCGACGTATGCCGAAAAGTTGGCGCGGATGGGCGTTCCGGCGGCGTATCGCGACGTGATAACATCCGGGCAGGCGGCGGCGCGGTACTGCCTGACGCACTTTCCGGGCAAAACCGGCTATCTGCTGGGGAATCCCGTGCTTCGGGCGGAATTGACGGCGATGGGGCTGCGCTTCTGCGATTCGGACGACGCGGATTATGTGCTGGCGGCGTTTGACACGACGCTGGATTACGGCAAGCTCTGCCGCGTCTGCGACCTCATCCGCACGGGCAAGCCGTATATCGCGACGCATCCTGATTTCAACTGCCCGACCGAGCATGGGTTCATCCCCGACCTTGGCGCGTTTATGGCGCTGATTCATGCCAGCACTGGGCGCTGGGCGGATGTGGTGATTGGCAAGCCGAACCGCGGTATTGTGGATGAAGCCCTTGCGCGCACCGGCTTTGCGCTGCATGAGATGGCGATGGTGGGTGACCGGCTCTACACAGATGTTGCGACCGGCGTGAATCACGGCATGACGGGCATTCTCGTCCTCTCTGGCGAAGCAAAACGCAGCGATGTAGACACATCGGATGTAAAGCCTGACCTGATTTTCGGCAGGCTTTCGGATATAATACCATATCTCTAAGTAAGGGAGCGAAAACACGTGCTGAACACCATGTTTCCGACCATCAACCGGGAAAGCTCCATGCTCGGCTTCGGCTGTATGCGCTTTCCAACAACACCGGACGGCAAAATTGACGAATCCGAAGCGATTCGCATGATTCGCCACGCCATCGACAACGGCGTCCGCTACATCGACACAGCATACCCGTATCACGGCGGCGAAAGCGAGATTGTCATCGGTAAGGCGCTCAAGGACGGCTACCGCGAGAAGGTCATCCTGACGACAAAGCTGCCCGTCTGGCTCGTCAAGACGCATGAGGACATGATGAAGTTCCTCGACGAGCAGCTGAAAAAGCTCGATACCCCCTATGTGGACTTTTACATTCTTCACGCAATGAACAACGAGCGCATGGACGCAATGCAGAAGCTGGATTACAAGCGTTTCTATGCCGAAGCCATTGCGCATGGCAAGGTGCGCTATCCCGGCTTCTCCTTCCATGACGACGCAAAGGCGTTCCTGCGCATCCTGCACGACTGGGATCAGTGGGGCATGTGTCAGGTGCAGATGAACATCCTCGACGATGAGAATCAGGCGACGCTTGAGGGTATCCGCGAAGCGGGCCGGCGCGGCGTAGGTGTCGTCGTCATGGAACCCCTGCGCGGCGGTCTTCTTGCGAATCCCCCGGTGGATGTGAAAGCAGTTTACGACGCGTATGCCGTGCAGCGCAGTCCGGTCGAATGGGGCTTCCGCTACCTGTACGCCATGCCTGAAGTCATCACGATTCTCAGCGGCATGAGCACATGGGAGCAGGTGACGGATAATCTGCGCATTTTCGACATGGCGAAGCGCCCGACGCTAACCGACGAGGAACTTGCGCTCTACCAGAAGGTCAAAGCAACGTACCTTGCGCGGACGAAAACGCGATGCACGGGTTGCAAATACTGCCAGCCCTGCCCGATGGGCGTGCAGATTCCGCGCATTTTCCAAGGCTACGACGCCGCCATGCTCCGCGCGGACAGCTCCTTCAAGGCCGGGTATGCCCAGATTCAGGCGGATCATGCGGATGCGTCGCAGTGCATCCACTGCCGCAAGTGCGAACGTGTATGCCCACAGCATCTGCCGATTACCCGCTTCCTGGAGGAGATTCACGCCGCGTCGACGGCAGAATAAATCGCCATATTTAAGGTAACACCGCACAAATGAGGTAGTCAGCTGGCGAATGGATTTTTCGTCAGATGTAAATGCAAATTTTGAAGGTTTACTGGATGCAAATCGAGGAAATTGCATGCGCAGATAGCGGAAAAGGCACGCCAGCAGCACCGCCGAGCTGTGCGGTGCTGCCTTAGCAAAACGCTCCTGAACACGCGTCAGGAGCGTTTTATGTTGCGCGAATCGCGGTTGACAACGGGGAATTTGCAGCAGTAGAATAGAAATAATGGGATTTTGCCAGAAAACAAGAAAAGAGGCGAACCATCCAATGAAACACCAACTTCTTGCGCTGCTGCTTGGCAGTTTGCTGCTGCTTGGACTTCCGGCGGCGTGTGCGGACACCCCCACGATGACTGTCCTGATGTACATGTGCGGCACGGATTTACAGAGTGACTGTGTGAACGACCTGTACGAGATGTGCGCGGCGGACATTCCGGACAACGTGACAGTCGTCGTGCAGGCAGGCGGCGCGAGCCAGTGGGACGACAGCCGCCTGCCTGCGAACCACATCAACCGCTTTACGATTGCGGACTACGATTTTTCCGACGTTGAAGTCTGCGCATGGCAAAGCATGGGCGCGCAGAACACGCTGGAGGATTACCTGACTTGGGCGACTTCCACCTACCCCGCCGATCGCTACATGCTGATCTTCTGGAATCACGGCGGCGGATCGACGAGCGGCGTCTGCTTCGACGAAACAGCGAATTACGATGGGTTGACAATTCACGAAATCAACGACGCGCTGTATAACTTTACAGAAGCCAATCCCGATTTTCATCTGGATCTCATCGGCTTCGACGCCTGCTTGATGGCAACCTACGAAGCGGCTGCGCACATGCAGTATTACGCTGATTTCATGGTCGCCAGCGAAGAACTGGAGCCGTCGCTCGGCTGGAATTATGCGTGGCTGAATGCGCTGGGCGAAAATCCAGCCCTTGACGCGCAGGGCATCGGCGTTGCGATTGCGGATGCGTACATGGAAGCCTGCCTGGACGAAAACCCTGATGATTATCTCAGCATGAGCGTCCTCTACTTGCCGGCAATGGATTATCTGGTCAGCACAATGGAGACATACGCATCGTATCTCTCGCAGGCGCTGGACGCTGGGCAATTGTCTACCTTCAGCCGTGCCCGCCAGCGCATGTATGCCTTTGGCGATTTTGACAGCGCAACATCCGACATGGTGGATATGATGGCGCTGATTGACGGCACGCGTACCATTGCGCCGCAGACCGCAGACGTCCTGCAAACCGCCTACGAGCGCGTCGTGCGCTACAACGTCGGCACGCGGAAATTCGACTACCTGACGGGCATGAGCGTCTATTTCCCGTCCGGAAGCTACGAGGGCGACGGCTGTCAGGAGACAATTCCGCGCATGACGGAGTTCACGCGCGGCTATGCGGAGCTTCGCAGCGGCGGCAATTACGTCTTCAGCGCGCAGGTTCCGCAGCAGGTCATGACCAGCAGCGTGTTCACCGGCAACCTGACAGACGCGTTTTTCTCCCCCGCCAGTACGTTCACCACAAGCGAAACGCCTCTTGCGGTGGAAGCAGATGCGGTGGATTTACCTGACGTTGTGCCAACGTTCACATCCATGAACGACGCGTTCTTCACCGGCAGCCTCATACCGGACGATTCTGCCATGGACGATTGGCTGAACATGGACGATGATTCCGCCTATATGTGCAGCATGATGCTCAGTCAGGACGAGCTGAACAACTTGAGCATGGTCGAGGGCTTGCTGTACTTGGATGGCAGCGACGACGAGGATACGTTCTACATCGAAATGGGCGCAATGCAGAACGCCGCCATTGACTGGGAAAGCGGCGAAATCATCAGCCAATTCGACGGTACTTGGCCAATGCTGGATGACCAAATTGTGATGATGTACGACCAGCTTGTCAATGGCGGAATGCGCCGAAGTGTGATTCCCGTCCGCTGCAACGATGTCGAGGGGTATCTGCTGGTGATACGGCGGAGCTACAGCAGTGGCTGGACGATTGTCGGCTTCACGCAGGGGTACGACGATGCCGGACTCCCCGTTCGCGGCAGCACTCCCCTGACCGAGGGTGACGTGGTGACACCGATTTACAACGTGCTATATGAGGATGAGGACGGCGAATTGCAGGAGATGACAATGGATGGCGACCCGATTGTGGCAGGCAAAGACGGTTCCATCGACTTCGGTTTTTACTCGCTCGAGGGCAGCGACGCGACCTACCTCTACTGCTTCTGCCTGACCGACATTTACGGCGAAATTCAACTGTCTGATTTCATCAACTTTGAATTATAAAAGGAGGTTCATTTCATGAAACGACTGATTTCCTTGCTCTGCGCGCTTTGCCTGCTTTTTTCTTTCGCCTTTGCGGAGGATTACGCAACGACAAACCCATACACCATCGACGACATCGGCATGACGCTGGCACTCCCTGACGTGCTGAGTGTCACCAGCTGTGACGTGGGCGAAACGACGATTGACCTGCGCCTCGCTTACAATGGGCGTAATGATGTCAGCTACGCCGTCGCCATCAACTACGACGAAACGCTGGAGGATTATGTGACCATCACGCTGCCGGAGGAAAACCTGCAAGCGATGATTGACTACTATCAGTCCATGTACACAGGCGGCAACCCGGGTTTGGTAGCGTATGACGAGAACGACGGCGATGCAGTCCTGACGCCCTTCTGTGCAGGCGGTCAAGGCGAAGACGGCAATATGTACTGCATTTTCGTCTGCGTGCTGTACGGATACACCATCACGGTTGTCGGCGGCACATCGGCGGATAGCTTCGATGATGACACCTACGGCGCAGCATTCAACCTGTACTGGTCAACCGTGACGAGTTTTGTGGACTGCATGACGGAAGAATAAGCGATTTTGGGCGCACTGGATGAGAGTAAATCTCTCCGGTGCGCCTTTTGTTGTACGCAAAAAAGGTGGCTTCCGTCCCATATTGCAGGGGCAGAAGCCACCGAGATGCGTATTGTCAGCCGTTATGCACTTTGCAGCGCAAAACGTCTTACTTGCCCATCTTTTCGAGGATTGCGGCATGTGCAGCAGCCAGACGCGCAATCGGCACACGGAAAGGCGAGCAGGAAACGTAGTTCAGGCCAACCTTGTGGCAGAACATCACGGAGCTCGGATCGCCGCCGTGTTCGCCGCAGATGCCCAGCTTCAGGTTCGGACGAGTCTGACGGCCCAGCTTCGCAGCCATCTGCACCAGCTTGCCAACGCCGTCCGTGTCCAGACGAGCGAAGGGATCGCTCTCGAAAATCTTGTTGTCGTAGTAGGCGCCGAGGAACTTGCCAGCGTCGTCACGGGAGAAGCCGAACGTCATCTGGGTCAAGTCGTTCGTGCCGAAGGAGAAGAATTCCGCTTCTTCAGCAATCTCGTCAGCGGTGACAGCCGCGCGCGGGATTTCGATCATGGTGCCGACGTGGTATTCCAGCGTCATGCCCTGTTCCTCAAAGACCTTCTTGGCGGTCTCGTCGACGATGGACTTGACAAACGCCAGTTCCTTCTTGGAACCGACCAGCGGAATCATGATTTCGGGCACAATGTTGTAGCCACATTCGCGGGTCACATCGATAGCCGCCTGCAGAACCGCGCGGGTCTGCATTTCCGCGATTTCCGGATAGGTGACGGCCAGACGGCAGCCACGGTGACCCATCATCGGGTTGGACTCATGCAGCGCGTTGATCTTGTGGATGACTTCCTCGGAGGTGATGCCAAGGTTCTTGGCCAGCTCGTCGATTTCTTCCTTCATGTCAACATGCGGCACGAACTCATGCAGCGGCGGATCGAGATAACGAACCGTCATGGGCTTGCCTTCCAGCGCCTTGTACATCGCTTCGAAGTCACCCTGCTGCATCGGCAGAATCTTCGCCAGCGCCTTTTCGCGCTGTTCCTTCGTGTCGGCCAGGATCATTTCACGGACAGCCGCGATACGATCCGCCTCGAAGAACATGTGCTCAGTACGGCACAGGCCGATGCCTTCCGCACCGAACTTGACAGCCTGCTTGGTGTCGCGCGGGGTATCCGCATTGGTGCGGACGCGCAGACGGCGGGCAGCGTCAGCCCAGCCCATGAAGCGAGCAAACTCGCCGGAGATGGACGCTTCAACCGTCGCAATCTGGCCATCGTAGACGTTGCCGGTAGAGCCGTCGAGGGAGATGAAGTCACCCTCGTGGTACACCTTGTCGCCAACGGTCAGGGTCTTTGCTTCTTCGTCAATCTTCAGCGCGCCGCAGCCGACGACAGCCGCACGGCCCATGCCGCGAGCGACAACCGCCGCGTGAGAGGTCATGCCGCCGAAGACGGTCAGAATGCCCTGAGAGAAGTCCATGCCTTCGATGTCCTCAGGCGTGGTTTCGCGGCGAACGAGGATAACCTTTTCCTTGTTCTTGCCGTGTTCAGCCGCTTTCGTCAGCGGTGAAGTAGATGCCGCCGGTGGCAGCGCCAGGGGAAGCCGGCAGACCCTTCGCAATGACGGGCGCCTTCTTCACTGCCGCAGCGTCGAAGTTCGGGTGCAGCAGGGTGTCGAGCTGCTTGGGCTCCACCTTCAGCACGGCTTCTTCTTCGCTCAGCACGCCTTCATCCACCAGATCAACAGCGATCTTCAGCGCAGCCGCCGCGGTACGCTTGCCGTTACGGGTCTGCAGCATGTACAGCTTGCCGCGTTCAATGGTGTATTCCATGTCCTGCATGTCGCGATAGTGCGCTTCCAGCTTGGTGGCGATGTCCACAAACTGCTGGTACACATCGGGCATCTGCTCCTGCAGGTGGGAGATGGGTTCGGGGGTACGGATACCAGCCACAACGTCCTCGCCCTGAGCGTTCAGCAGGTACTCACCGTACAGCTTCTTCTCGCCCGTGGAGGGGTTGCGCGTGAAGGCAACGCCCGTGCCGGAGGTTTCGCCCATGTTGCCGAAGACCATGGACTGCACGTTGACGGCAGTGCCCCAGTCGCCCGGAATATCGTTCATGCGGCGATAGTAGATGGCACGCGGGTTGTCCCAAGAACGGAACACGGCCTTGACGGCTTCCATCAGCTGAACCTTGGGGTCCTGCGGGAAGTCCACGCCCATGTGCTTCTTGTAGATTTCCTTGAAACGAACGACGACTTCCTTCAGGTCATCCGCGGAGAGGTCGCGGTCGTACTTGACGCCCTTCTTCTCCTTGAATTCGTCCAGAACCGCTTCAAATTCGTTCTTCGGAATTTCCATAACCACGTCAGAGAACATGGCGATGAAACGGCGATACGCGTCATACGCGAAATGCGGGTTGTTGGTCAGGTTCGCCAGACCCACAACAGACACGTCCGTCAGGCCCAGATTCAGAATGGTATCCATCATGCCGGGCATGGAGGCACGAGCGCCGGAGCGGACAGAAACAAGGAAAGGATCCTTGTCGTCGCCGAACTTCTTGCCGGCCACCTTTTCGGTCTCCGCCAGAGCAGCGTAAATCTGCTCGACGATATCGTCACCAATCACCTTGCCGTCGGTATAATACCGGGTGCAGGCTTCGGTGGTGACGGTGAAGCCCTGAGGCACGGGCATACCGAGGTTCGTCATCTCAGCGAGGTTCGCGCCCTTGCCGCCCAGCAGCTCACGCATGTTGGCGTTGCCTTCCTTGAAGAGGTACACATACTTCTTCGCCATTGGAAACACTCCTTTTTTTACATACTGCGGAAGAAACTTCCGCGCAGAAAACATTTGCCTGAAATTAGCCACGGAAAACACCGTGCCCTTCCTCCATCGCAAACACATTCTGCTGGCTATCCTATTTGATTATACTATTTTTCGTTGCTTTTTGCAAGATGCTGTTCACATTTTCAGCGGGAATTTGGGTATTTTCGAGCATGATAGTATTTACATGCTGCCTTCAAAAATCAATGTTTTTCTATTTTCTTGACGCAAGACGCCCTTTTTGATATAATGAAGGCATCACTTCGTCGTGAATTTGCTGTTTTTGTTCGTGAGAAGGAGGCGTTATTGTGAAGAGGCTACTCGCTTGTTTGTTGTCTGTCTCCCTGCTTTTGCCACATTTGGCGCTCGCGGAGGATGATGCCTTCCCTGCATCTTTCCACTTCGGCGCGGATGTTTCCACCGTGCTGAGCGAGGAGAACAGCGGCGTTGTGTACCGCAACCGCGACGGCGAGCCGACAGACTTGTTCGTCCTGCTGAAGGAAGCAGGCTGGGACACCGTACGCGTCCGCGTTTGGAACGACCCATTCGACGAGGACGGCAGAGGCTACGGCGGCGGCAACTGCGGCGTGGCGAACGCGGTGGAAATCGCCCGCCGATGCAAGGAAGCCGGACTGTCGCTCATCGTTGACTTCCATTACAGCGACTTCTGGGCTGACCCTGCAAAGCAAATGTCCCCGAAGGTATGGGTCACGATGGATTTAACGCAGAAGTGCAGCGCGCTCTACGCCTTCACGGTGGATGCGCTGACGCAGATTGCCGCAACGGGCGTGGACATCTGGATGGTGCAGGTCGGCAACGAGATTAACGGCGGCATGGCGGGCGAATGGAGCACAAATGGGCGCAATCAGCTGATGAACGCCGGGAGCGCCGCTGTCCGCGCAACCCTGCCCGATGCGTTGGTGGCAGTGCATTTCACCAACGTCAGTCAATCGGACGCAAAGAAGTACATCCGCGAGGTCTGCGAGGGCGATACGCCGGTTGATTTCGACGTGATGGCGTACAGTTATTACAGCTATTGGCATGGTTCGCTGGAGAATTTGTCAGAACTGATGGCAGACGTGCGCGAAAATTTCGGCAAAGATGTGTTCATCGCCGAAACAGCCTATCCGTTTACGACGAATAACCTCGATACACACCCGAACAGCGTCCCGAATGAGTGGTGCGACATGAAGCAGGATATTTCCCGCGACGGTCAGGCGGCGGATTTCCGCGAGACGGTCGAAACGGCGGTTCAGGCAGGCGCACTCGGCGTCTGCTATTGGGAACCGGCGTGGATTCCGGTGCCGGGAAATAGCTGGGAAGAACAGAGTAAGCTGTGGGAACAGTTCGGTTCGGGCTGGGCGAGCAGCTATGCAGGTGGCTATGATCCGCAGGACGCGGGTGCATGGTTCGGTGGATGCGCATGGGAGAATCAGGCGCTGTTTGAGGTGGATGGGACACCGGCATGGACGCTTTCGCTTCCGAATATTTTGCGTGGTGAATAAAAGAGCAACACGCGGAAGAAGTATGATAGCGAAGTCAACTCCGCCACCCGACGCTGAACAGCGAAGCGCTTTCAGCGCAGCGGTTGTAACTTTGCGCTCCCGCTGGAGCGCCCCCAAGCCGCAATCTCGACCAGCTCCACATTGTCGCGCCGATTGGGCGCGACCGACCAGGCGGGCTTGCAACCATAGCCACACTCCCCTGCAATTCCCTCTTTAGGCGCATTGCAACACATCAAAAAGGACGTGCCAGCCTTTCGCAGCAGCACGTCCTTTTCTAATCTCAAATTACGCGGAAACCTTCCGCTTGTCGAAGTTCGCCCACATTGCCTTCGTCGGGCAAGCGTCCGCACACGCCATGCAGTGCTGGCACTTGCTCTGATCAATGACTGGCAGACCGTTCGTCATCGTAATCGCACCATGCGGGCAGGAGCGGAAGCACTTGCCGCAGTGAATACAGCCAGTCGAGCAGGCAGACAGCACCTTCTTGGCGGGCTCAGTGTTGCGGCAGCGAACCGTCACATCCTCCGTCACCGGACGCAGACTCAGCACACCCTTAGGGCAAATCGCCACGCACTTGCCGCACGCGACACACTTCCCGTCGTCCACCACGGCAATCTTTTTCACCGGGTCGACATGAATCGCGTCGAACGGACAGACGCGCACGCAGGTGCCCAGACCAAGGCACGCGAACTTGCAAGCCTTGTTGCCGTCATTGACGACAGATGCCGCCACGCAGTCCTGAATGCCGCGGTACTCAAACTTCTCCTTGCAATGCTCGGAATCACCTTGGCAGATTACGCTGGCGACCTTGCGAACGGCGTCTGCTGCTTCCGCATTGCCCATAATCGCGGAAATCTTGTCCGCAACGGGCTTGCCGCCAACCGGGCAGGCATTCACGGGCGCTTTGCCGCAAGCAATCGCATCAGCACAGCCATCGCAGCCGGGATAGCCGCAGGCGCCGCAGTTCGCGCCCGGAAGCGCAGCGCGCACAGCGTCACGCTTTTCATCCGCCGGAATGGCAAAGACCTTCTCCGTGCCCATCAGCAGCAGACCGAAGAGCAACCCCATCAGGCCCAGCGCAACCGCCGCAATGAGGATATTCACAACCGTCATCCGCCTTCCCTCCTCAGCCGATTAAGCCGCCGAAGCCCATGAACGCAATCGCCATCAGACCCGCCGTAATCAGCGCGCCGGGGAAGCCGTTCATCCACTTGGGCATGTTCGCAAGCGCCAGACGCTCGCGGATGCAGGAGAAGAGAATCATCGCCAGACCGAAGCCCGCCGCCGCGCAGAAGCCGTTGAACGTGCTTTCCAGCAGGTTGTAGCCATTATCCACGTTCAGAATCGCCACGCCCAGCACAGCGCAGTTAGTGGTGATGAGCGGCAGGTACACGCCCAGCGACTGATACAGCGAGGGGGAAATTTTCTTCAGCGCCATTTCCACAATGCCGACCAGCACGGCAATGACGAGGATGAACGCAATCGTCTGCGTGTATTCCAGGTGCAGCGGCACCAGAATCAGGTGCTGCACGAACCAAGTAATGAAGCTGGCGAGCGTCATGACGAAGATAACCGCCATCGACATGCCCTTCGCCGTGTCGTACTGCTTGGAAACGCCGAGGAACGGGCAGCAACCGAGGAAGCGGTTCATGACAAAGTTATTGACCAGCAGACCGCCGACAAGAATCGTCAGCAGATTCGCCCAAATGTTGCTCATGCTGCCGCCCCCTTCTTTTTCGACTTATTCGACAGTGCATTGACCAGAATCAGCAGCAGACCCAGCGTGATGAAGCCGCCGGGAACCTGCGTCATGATACCCATCGGCTGATAGCTGGCGGGCATCACCTGCAGACCAAAGAACGTACCGTTGCCCAGCAGCTCACGAATGACGGACAGCAGCGTGATGGCGAAGGTGAAGCCCAGCCCCATGCCCAGGCCGTCCGCAATGCTCAGCACCGGCGGATTCTTAGACGCGAAGGACTCCGCACGGGCAAAGATGATGCAGTTGACAACAATCAGCGGGATAAACATGCCCAGCGCCTGCGACAAATCCGGCAGGAACGCCTTGAGCAGCATGTCAATCATCGTCACGAAGGACGCGATGATGATGATGTACGCCGGAATGCGCACGCTGTCCTGGATGATGTTGCGCAGCAGGCTGATGAACAGATTCGAGAAAATCAGCACAGCCGTGACCGCCAGACCCATGCCGATGCCGTTCATGCCGGACGTGGTGATGGCCAGCGTCGGGCACATACCCAGCATCAGTACAAACGTCGGATTCTCCCAAATCAGGCCATTCAGCAGGACACTCATGAAGGTTTTCTTCTGATTAGCCATGCTTTTTCACCTCCCCAAACGGATGCGGCGCGGTGAAGCGGTCAATCAGGGGCGTGCAGACGTTCATGAACAGAATCGCGAAGGAGCAGCCTTCGGGGTAGTTCGCGTAGGCACGGATGATGAACAGCAGCAGACCGCAGCCAATGCCCATGATCACGCGGCCAGGCACCGTCACCGGGCTGGTCGCATAGTCAGTCGCCATGAAGAACGCGCCGAGCATCAAGCCGCCCGCAAATACCTGATAAATCGCCATTTCAGCGCCATCCTTAATCAGGTAGCAGACGAACACGGTCGCGATGAAGGACACCGGGATGCGCCAGTCAGCAATCTTGCGGACGCACAGGTAAATGCCGCCGACGAGAATCGCCAGCTTGCAGGTTTCGCCCAGCACACCGCCGCAGTTGCCCAGCAGCAGATCCATAAAGTTCACGCCGGAAACGCCCTTGCTCAGCAAGCCGAGGGGCGTTGCGGAGGTCGTCGCATCCACGACGAAGTTGGACTGCGGATAGCTGCTCATCAGCGCAGACCAGCTGACGAACAGAATCGCGCGCGCGGTCAGCGCCGGGTTCATGAAGTTGCTGCCGATGCCGCCGAACATTTGCTTGACGAGGACGATGGCAATCACGCCGCCGACCACCGCCAGCCACCACGGCGCGTTCGCCGGGAGGTTGTACGCCAGCAGCAGACCCGTCACGACGGCGCTCCAGTCGCCAATCGTCACCGTCTGCTTCGTCAGCTTTTCCCACACAAATTCAGATAGAACACAGGTTGCCACGGACACGCAGATGAGCATCAGCGCGCTCCAGCCGAAGATGATAACGCCCGCAATGCCAGCCGGCAGCAGCGCCAGACAAACCTCCTGCATGATGCGCTGCGTGCTGCTATGGTCGCGCAGGTGGGGCGAGGAGGTCATCACAAGATTATTCTGCATGGTGTTATGCCTCCTTCTTGGACTGCTCTTCAGCAGCCTTCTTTGCAGCTTCTGCCGCGGCTTTCTTCGCGGCTTCCGCCTTCTTGCGGGTCGTAATCACCTTTTTGCCCTGACGGCAGGACTGCGTAAGCAGGCGCTTGGCGGGGCAGACGAAGGTGCACGCACCGCATTCGATACAGTTCATGATGCCGTACTTTTCGGCTTCGTCATAGCGGTCGGCGCGGACGCAGCGGTCAAGCAGCGTCGGCATCAGCTGCATCGGGCAGGCGCGCAGGCAGCGGCCGCAGTTGATACAGGCGGATTCCACCGGGTCAACGGCTTCTTCGCCCAACACAAGCACGCCGGACGTGCCCTTCGTGACCGGGATATCCGTGCGGGTAATCGCCATGCCCATCATCGGACCGCCGCTGATGAGCATCCGTGCGCCGGACTGCATTCCGCCGCAGGCTTCCAGCAGCGTGTCAATCGGCGTACCGACGCTAACGAGGAAGTTGCCGGGGTTGTTGACCAGCCCGCCAACCGTCGTCACGCGCTGCACGAGCGGGCGACCCTCGCGAATCGCCTGCTGAATGGCATACACCGTGCCGACGTTGCTGACCACGCAGCCGACATCCAGCGGCAGACCGCCGGTCGGCACCTTGCGGCGCGTCAGGGCATACACCAGCTGCTTTTCACCGCCCTGCGGATAGCGGACGGGCAAATCATGAATTGTGATGCCTTCGACGTTCTTCGCCGCGGCACGGAGCGCTTCCACCGCGTCCATTTTGTTGTTCTCCACGCCGACATGCGCTTCCTTCACGTCCAGCGCAAGCATCATCAGGTGGATGCCGTCAATGATTTCCGCGGGTTTTTCCAGCATCAGGCGATGGTCAGCCGTCAGGTACGGTTCGCACTCCGCGCCGTTGATGACAAGCTTCTCAATCGTCTTGCCCTTCGGGGGCGTTATCTTGACCTGCGTGGGGAACGTCGCGCCGCCCATGCCGACGATGCCGGCTTCGCGGACGATGGTCTGCAATTCCTGCGCGGTCAGCGTTTCCGGGTGCTCTGCCGGATGCAGCTCCACCCAGTTGTTCTGGAAGTCATTCTCGATGACGACGGCGGAAACCGTCGAACCATTTGCCAGTTCGACCGGCTCAATGCCGACGACCTTGCCGGAGACGGACGAATGCACCGGTGCGGACACAAAGCCGCCCGCTTCGCCAATCTTCTGACCCGCCAGCACCAAATCACCCTTCTGCACGATGGGCTTGCAGGGCGCACCGATATGCTGCGAGAGCGGAATCACCACGCGCGCAGGCGCGGGCAGCTCACGAATGGCATTGCCGCTGTTGACGGCCTTGCCGTTTACGCCCTCATGCGGATGCGTTCCGCCGGGAAACATGTGTTTGACAAACACAGAGAAAACCCCTTTCCAAATCCTTTTGCATCCCCTGCCGTGACAGCAGAAAACACATATTCAGACGGAATCCGTCTGAACAGGACACAATCACACGAAATCTATTATATCATATAACAAGGCATTTGGTACAGCGAAAAGTTTGACAAATGTCAGCCAAAGTTTTTTAGTCAATTTCACCATTAGCTATGACTAATATCTTCTTCCGGCAGATTTCCCGCCACATAGAGCATGTGCGCTGCGTGACTCATGGCACTGCCCTCGCTGCCGTCCGCGCCGCCGAGCATCCGCGCGACTTCGCTGATTCGTTCCTTGGGTGAAAGCAGGCGAACACTCGTATTCGTCCGCTCCCCTTCCACACGCTTCTCCACAAGAAACTGGTGTGCCGCCATCGCTGCAATCTGCGGCAGGTGCGTCACGCAGATAACCTGCCGCTTGCGCGCGATCAGCGCCATCTTCTCCGCGACGACCTGTGCCATCCGTCCGCTGATGCCCGTGTCGATTTCGTCGAACACCATCGTGCCGACGCCGCCTTTTTCGGCTTCGAGGCTCTTAATCGCCAGCATCAGGCGCGACAATTCGCCGCCAGACGCGATTTTTGACAGCGGTTTCAGCGGTTCGCCGGGGTTCGGGGAAATCATAAACTCAATCACGTCGTCGCCGACCGACTGCGGCATGAAAATCTTCCCTTCCGGGCGAATCGCGAACGACACTTGGAAGATGGTGTTGCCCATACCGAGGTCTTTCAGCTGCGCCATCATGTTCTTCTCAAACTCATTCGCCAGCCCGTGCCGCGCCTCCGTCAGCTGACGGGCCAACTGCCGATACTGCGCCAAGAGCCGCTTATGCTCCGCGCCGGTTTTGGCAACCTGCTCATCCAGCGAAACGTAATTGTCGTATTCCTCCTGCATCTTCTGCTGCTGCGAAAGGACTTCCGCCACCGTTTCGCCGTACTTGCGTTCCATGCGCCGAATCAAATCCAGCCGTGTCTCAACTTTCTCCGCCCGAACGGGGTCGAACTCCCCTTTTTCAGTCAGATCCGCCAGTTCGTAGCCGATTTCCTCCAGCTCATAGTACGCCGAATCGCACCGCTGCGCCAGACTGACGTAGCTTTCGCCGAACGCTGCCAGCGACCGAAGCGCATCCGCCGCTTCCTTCACGCGCGAAAGTACCGTCTCGCTGTCATCGTTCGCTGAAATCGCCCGATGCGCTGCCGCAACCGCTGTCGCAATCTTCTCCGAATGCCGGAAGCGCTCTTTTTCCGCTGCCAGCGTTTCTTCCTCGCCCAGCTTCAGCCGCGCTTTTTCCAATTCCTCCAGCGACTTTTTCAGCGATTCCATGCGGTACTGTTTCTTCTCATTCTCCTTGACCAAGCGCGCGTACTGCCGATGGTTGGTGATGAACGCCTGATAGGCCGCGTCCACGCGGCTGAGCAGCGCCTGATAATCGTCGCCGCCCGCAGCATCCAGAAACAGCAGGTGATACTGCGAGTTCATCAGGAACTGCGCCTCGTGCTGCCCATGCACGTCCATCAGCAACACGGCGATGTCTTTGAGCGCGGACAGCGGCATCACCACCCCGCAGACGCGGCAGAGGTTGCGCCCGGAGCGTGTGATTTCGCGGTAGAGCGTTACCGTACCGTCAAAATCATCAAGTTCCTGCGCCTGCGCCCATTTTGCGACTTCCTCATTGCCGCTGGCATCGAACACCGCTTCGACCCACGCCTTGTCCGTTCCCGTGCGGATGAGTTCCCGCGCGGCGCGTCCGCCCAGCACCAGATTGACCGCGTCCACGACGATGGATTTGCCCGCGCCGGTTTCGCCGGTCATAACGTGCAGCCCTTCGCCGAATTCCAGACTCAGTTCCTCAATCAGCGCGATATTCCGCATTCGCATGGATAGAATCATGATGGATACTCCTTTTCCGTGCCGGGGATAACCATTGCCGTTATTTCATCATTTCCCGGATGCGGCTGGTGACGGTGATCGTCTCCTCGTTCGAGCGGATAATCAGCAGCACCGTGTTGTCGCCTGCCAGCGTCCCCAGCACCTCCGGCCAGTGCATACTGTCCAGCGCTTCCGCCGCGACGTTCGCTGAACCCGACAAGGTTTTCACCACAATCAGGTTGTTCGCCGACGAGACAGACAGCAGCGATTCCGCCAGCATCCGAATGAAACGGTCGGTCAGATTGTTGTCCGCCTGATCGCCCGTTGCGTATTTGTACTTGCCGGAGGGGGTCAGCACTTTCAGCAGCCGCAATTCCTTAATGTCGCGGGATACGGTCGCCTGCGTCACGCGGATGCCCCGCGCATTCAGGGAGCTGGCGAGTTCCTCCTGCGTTTCAATTTCCTGTTTTTCGATGATATCGAGGATTGCCACTTGTCGAACGGTTTTCATATTTCCGCAGCACCTGCCTTTACATTTTGTGTTATCGGGTCCATTCCGTCAGCTTTTCGCGGACAAGGTTGAAGAACGGCTGGTCACTCGTGCGGATGAGCTGCAGCGTTCGATCGGCGCGACTGATTTCGACCACCGCACCGTCATCCAGCTGCGCGTACGTCTGCCCATCGACTTGCAGGCAGGCGCTCTGCGGCGCATCCGACCCCAACAGAAGGCGAATCTGTGCGCTGCCCTGCACAACGGTCGGACGATGCTGCAAACTGTGGGCACAAATCGGCGTGAGCACCATGCAATCCACTTTCGGGGAAATAATCGGGCCGCCAGCGGAGAGCGAATAGCCGGTTGACCCCGTCGGCGTGGCGACAACAAGCCCATCGGCAATGTAATGCCCGGCGAGTGCGCCATCCACCAGCGCCGTAACCGTAATCAGCCGCGCATAGCCGCCGCGGCTCATCACCACGTCGTTGATGGCGTACCAGCTTTGCCCATTCATCTGCACGGACAGCACTGCGCGGCGCTCTGTCTCGTAGTCGCCGCGGATGACCTTGTCCAACAGCCTCGGCAGGGCATCTGCCTCGCCTTCCGCCAAAAATCCGACGCGCCCCAGGTTCACGCCGAGCAGCGCCGCATCCCACGAAAGCGCATACTGTGCGCCGCGAAGCAGCGTGCCGTCGCCGCCCAGCGACAGAATCACATCCGCCCGCGCATCCGGCGCATTCAGCGAAGTCACGCTGCCCGACGCAAACGCTGCCAGCACCTCATCTTCCACCAGCACCTGCGCACCGCAGGACGCAAGCTGTGCCACTGCATGATGCGCCGCTGCCATTGCATCCGGCCGATGACCATGAATGACGATGCCAAGTCGCACGCCGTTCCCTCCATCCTGATTCAGTCTGCCGTTTTTTTCACAAACAGCACCCGAAGTATCCCCATTATAACACAAGATGAATATTCATGCAAGCATATACAGAAATTTTGATACCATTTCCAAATGAGAATGCGCACGCAGGTGGCGCAGGTGAATGCAGGAAATCGTATTACTTGTGTGAAGAACCCTTTAGCTCCTGATGCGCCTTTTTCACCAGCTCGTGGATGATTTCCGGCGTCACCGGCTCAGTCTCCTGCGTCCGGACGGTGATTTTGCCCAAGAACTCAATGTTGCCCTCCGGTCCCTTAATCGGCGAATAATCAAGCTGCTGCACCTGCCAGCCGATGCTCGGCGCGAATTCCACAATCTCCCGCAGCACGTCCTCGTGCACCTTCGGGTCGTGGATGACGCCTTTCTTGCCGATGCGGTCACGTCCCGCCTCGAACTGCGGCTTAATCAGCGTATAGAACACGCCCTCCTCGCCCATCAGCTGCGCCGCAACGGGCAAAATCAGGCGAATGCTGATGAAGGACACATCCATCACCGTAACAGTCGGGTGCAGCGGCAGCATGTCCGGCGTCAGCAGGCGCGCATTCGTCCGCTCATAGAGCGTTACGCGCGGGTCGTTGCGCAGTTTCCAAGAGAACTGCCCGTAGCCCACGTCAATCGCATAGACATGCGCCGCGCCGTTTTGGAGGCAGACGTCCGTGAAGCCGCCGGTCGCCGCGCCGATGTCCATGCACACCTTGCCGCGCAGATCCGCCTGAAAGGACGTAATCGCCTTTTCCAGCTTCAATCCGCCGCGGCTGGCGTAGGGGTTCGACTTGCCGCGGATCTCCAGCTCGTCCTCCGGCTTAATCAGCTCCGACGCCTTGTCGATGCGGCGCGTGCCGACGTACACCTCGCCCGCCATGATGCTGACCTGCGCCTTCGTGCGGCTTTCGCAAAGCCCGCGTTCCACCAGCGCTACATCAGCCCGTTGCTTTTCGCTCATTGATGCTTTTCTCCATTCTTCAGCGCGATGACGATGCGCTGGGTCATCAGTTCCGGCGTCAATCCCAAGTATTTCAGCAGCTGATCACGCCGCCCATGCTGCACGAAGGTATCCGGGATGCCGAAGGACAGCATCGGCGCGGGCAGCCCTTCGCCGGACAGGAACGCGCAGACCACGCTGCCGAAGCCGCCCGTCAGCACATGCTCCTCCATCGTGACGATTGGGCGATTCGCCAGCTGATGCAGCATTTTCTCGTCCATCGGCTTCACACTCCGGCAGTTCACCAGCGCCGCGTGAATGCCGCGCTTTTCCAGCAGGTCGCGAACTTCAATCGCTTCTGCCACCATCGAGCCGACAGCCAGCAGCGCCACATCCTCCCCCTGCTCCATCAGCTCCCATTCGCCGATGCGGAACGGCTTATCCTGCGCCGGGTAGCGCGCCGACAAATCGACGGATTCACGCCCATAGCGAATGGCGCAGGGGGATTCGTTCTCCTGCGTCCAGCGCATCATGGTGCGCAGCTCATTCAGGTCGCGCGGTGCCAGAATCACCATGTTCGGCACGGGCAGCATTGACGCTAAATCCCACACGCCGTGGTGCGTCGCGCCATCCTCGCCGACCAGCCCCGCACGGTCAAGCAGCAGTGTCACGTTCAGCTTCGGCATACAAACGTCATGTATCATCTGATCAAACGACCGTTGGAAGAACGACGCGTAGACCGCGAAGTATGGCTTCATGCCGCCCGCCGCCAGCCCTGCTGCCATCGTAACGGCATGTTCCTCCGCAATACCGACGTCCATCATGCGGCGCGGAAAACGCTCCGCAAAGTACGACAAGCCCGTACCCGACGGCATAGCGGCGGTAATCGCGACGATTTTTTCATCCGTTTTCGCCATTTCGGACAGCGTTTCCGCCATCACCTGCCCATAAGACGGCAGTGTTCCCTTCTTGCGCGCCGTACCGGTTTCCACATAGAACGGCGGCGTGCCGTGGAAGCGCTCCGGCTTGTCCTCCGCCGCGCTGTATCCATAGCCTTTTTTTGTGAGCACATGCACGACAACCGGCTCATCCAACTGTTTGACAGCCTCCAATGTGTGCTCCAGTGCCTTGAGGTCATGCCCGTTAATTGGGCCGAAATAATGGAAGCCAAGGCTATTGAAGAATCCCTCTTGATTTTCGCGCACGAACATGGACTTGACGCTCTTTTTTGCCCACGATAAAAAGTGCTGAAGCGGTTTTCCGACTACGGGCAGGCAGGACAAGCCTTTGCGGATGACCCGCTTCGTGCTTGTCCACCCGCTGGAGACGCGCAGATCCGTCAGGTGCTGCGAAAGCGCCCCCACGTTCGGCGCAATCGACATTTCGTTGTCATTCAGAATGACAATCATACGCGTATGACTGTCACCCGCGTCGTTGAGCGCCTCATAACACATGCCGCCGGTCATTGCGCCATCGCCCACCAGCGCCAGCACATGGTGATGCTGCCCCTGCAAATCGCGGGCGCGCGCCAGCCCCAGCGCTGCGGACAGCGCGGTAGAGGCATGACCCGTCTCGAACACATCATATTCGCTTTCGGAGCGCTTCGGAAAGCCGGACATGCCGCCGAAGGAGCGCAGGGTACAGAACGTGCGGTAGCGCCCCGTCAGCAGCTTATGGACATAACTTTGATGCCCCACATCGAAGACGATTTTGTCCTCCGGCATGTTGAACACGCGGTGAATCGCCATCGTTAATTCTACCACGCCCAGATTGCTCGCCAAATGCCCGCCGCGCTTGGAAATGGTCGTGACCAGTTCTGTACGAATCTGCGCGGCAAGATCGTTCATCTCCGCATAGGACAAACCTTTAATGTCCTGCGGCGACTTGATATCCTCCAATCGCAAGCATTTTCCCTCCTTCATGGATTTTGCATTTGTGTTGATTGATGCTATTTCTCAGATAAGAATGCGCAAGCGGATGGCGCAGGTAAATGCAGGAAATAGTATTAGAATTTGCTGCCCTTGCTCCCCTTTGCGCCCTTCGTGCCGCCGAGCGAAACGCCCTTCAAAATGTCGGAGGAATAAGCATAATTGCGCATGTTGCGGTCTTCGTTCGCCTTGCGCGCGCAGTCCACCATGCGGTCAATCAGCTGCGAATACTTCACGCCCTTGTTCTCCCACAGGTAGAATGCCAGCGAGCCGGGAATCGTGTTGATTTCGGTGATGTACACCTGCTCGGACGCGCGGTCGAACATGTAGTCGATGCGCACAACGCCCTTGCAGTCCAGCATCCGGAAAATATCGCAGGACATGGCCTGAATCTTATCGCGCAGGCTGTCCTCAATCGGCGCGGGCAGCACACGGTGCAGGCTCGCCATGCCCTTCGAGCCGCCATTGGCAAGATACTTCTCCTTGAAATCGAGGAACTGCTGACCCGACAGCGGCATCTCAATCGGGCTGGCTTCCACGTCGCCATCGTAGCCCAGTACGGAGCAGTTCAGCTCAATCGGGTGATCCAGCCCCTTCTCAACCAGCACGCGGCGGTCGTACTCAAATGCCAGTTCAAGGCTGTCCATCAGCCCTTCGCGGTCATCCGCACGGCTGACACCGATGGACGAGCCGAGGTTCGCGGGCTTGACGAACACAGGATAGCCCAGTTCCTTCTCCACCTTGTCCAGCACGGCGTTTTTGTCCTGCTGATACATGGCGCGCGTGAACCAGCAATCCGGCAGACACGGCAGCGTCCCCGCGCCGCGGAAGAACTGCTTCATCATGATTTTATCCATGCCGATGGCGCTGCCTGCCACGCCCGTGGACGTGTACGGCAGATTCGCCAGTTCCAGCATTCCCTGCAGCGTGCCGTCCTCGCCGTTCAGCCCATGCATGACGATAACGCAGACTTCCAGCCGCGCTACCATGACCTGCGTTGGATGAGAGAACAGCCCCTTGCCGGGACGGTTCGCCAGCAGCGCGCCCGAACCCGCCGTCACGTCCAGCGCAACGGCTTCGATGCCCGCTTTGTTCGGGTCAAAGGGCGTGTACGTCTCAATGCGGCGGAGCGCATTTCCCGTATACCAGACGCCGTTTTCGCCGATATACACCGGGATGACGTCGTACTTCTCGCTGTCCACATGGTTCATCAGCTGCACCGCGCTGATAATGGATACCTCGCGCTCACAGCTGCGGGAACCGAAAATCACACCAAGCTGAACCTTTGCCATAACAAAAATCTCCTTGCCTTTACGGAATCTCTGATTGATTCGTCAGAGCTTCCTTACGTTTCAGAATAGTGATCCGGAAGATCGTTTTCAAACATTGCAATGTCGCCGGGACGCCCAATCTGCCGCAGGAGCACCGTCGCTTCGTCGAGGCTGGCGACGACGTGCAGATTTCCCTGCGGGAAGCCCGCCGCGAGCAGCCCTTCAGCAATCGGCTGTGTGTGCTTCTTGCCCACGAGAATGGCGATATCCGCGTTGCCGCAGATTTTCCGCCCAAATTCGCGGTTGAACGCCGCTTCCTGTCCGCCCAATTCGACCATACCGGGGGTAATGATGATGCGCCGCGCTTGGAACGCCCCCAGTACCTTCACTGCCGCTTCCGCGCCCTTCGGGTTGGAATTGAACGCATCGTCAATGATGGTGATGCCTGTCGACGGAATCAGCTGCAAGCGGTGCTCCACCGGCTGCAGTTTGCTGATGCCGCGTGCTACTTGCCGCATGGTCAGCCCCAGATGGAGCGCAACCGTCGCGGCAAGCAGGATGTTCTGGATGTTGTGTTCCCCCAGCAGGCGCGTTTCGCACGCAATTTCCTCCGCCGACGTATGCAGGACGAATCGGCTGCCCATCGGGGAAACCGTCACATCCGTTGCCCACACATCCGCGTCCGGGCTGTAATGCAGACAGCAGAGGCGCTTTTCTTTCTCCGTGCGGTCATAGAGTTCGCGGCAGATTGCACCGTCATCCGGGAAAAAGCAGCAGCCATCCGCCGGAACAGCGTCCATCAATTCATATTTCGTATTTTTGATGCGTTCCAAGGTATGGAAGGTGTCCAAATGCTGCGGACCGACGCTCGTCAGCACACCGTAACGCGGATGCACCAGTCGACACAGTTCCTTGATATCCCCGACGTGCCGAGCGCCCATTTCCGCCACAAACACCTGCGTCGCGGGCGTCAGGCGCTCACGGATGATTTTCGTCACGCCCATTGGCGTATTGAAGCTGCTCGGCGTAATCAGTGTCTGATACTTCTCCTGCAGAATCGTGCCAAGAATGAACTTGACGCTCGTCTTGCCGTAGCTGCCGGTAATGCCGATTTTGATGATGTCCGGGCGCGCCGCCAGTTTCTTCTGCGCGTCGCGGAAATACATTTCGCTCACGAGCTTCTCAATCGGCCACGCCAGCAATCCGCCCAGCGCCACCCAGAGCGGCAGCAGCAGCGGCAGCAGCCCGCAGAAGTACACCTTTGTCAGCAGCGCAATCGGCGTGCAGAGCAGCGTATAGACAACGCCCATGACAATGTACGTCCGCTTGACGCGCATCGTGACGACAAACGGCTTTTTCGCCTTCTTCTGCTGGAAAATCGACCGGCACCACCAGCCGCCCGCGACCGCCAGCGCTGCATTCACCAGCGCCAGCAGAATTTTGCCGACGCTCATGTCCAGCATCCGGTCAACGCTCCGGTACGCCAAATACAGCAGCGTCAAGTACGCCGCCAGCGTGATGCCGGGCAGCAGCGCGCGCTTCCAATTGCGCCGCAGTGTCCGGAAATAACCGGGAAACTGGTAGCTTTCCAGCTGGAAATCATGCATCAGGCTCCGTTGTGCCAGCAGCATCGCCAAGGCGGTTGCCAGCGCCGGAAGCCATTTCAGAAAGTTAATCACCTGATTCACTCCTGCCCCATCCAAATCAGTTCAGCAGAAACTGACGCACAATCGTCTGAAAGCGCGTCGCCTGCTCCAGATATGCGAAATGCGTGCCGCCTTCCAGCACCACCAGACCGCTGTCGGCAATTTCCTTTTCCATCTGCTGCCCCATCCACAGCGGCGTTTCCGTGTCGCGGTCGCCCCAGATGAGCAGCGTCGGGTTCTTGATATGCGAAAGCAGCGCACTCTGGTCATAACCCACGACCTTGACGAACGTCTTGCGCATTTCCGGCGACAAGGCGGCGTAATCCCGCGAGCCGTACTTCTGCACGAGATTCTCCTGCCACTTGTCCGGCAAGCTGCCGAAGAGATGCGTCTTTTTCGCTACACCGACGAGCTTTTTCAGCCGCTGATACCGCTGCGACTTCTTGCTCTTTTCGCTGGATAGCTTGGGCCGTATGCCCGCCGCGCCTGTCAGAATCAGCTTTTCAAAGCGCTCCGGATGGTCGGCAGCGAGCTCAATCGCCACGCGTCCGCCGAAGGAATGCGCAATCACGCTACACGGTAGAAAGTCCAGTTTCATCAGCAGTTCCAGCAGATTCGCGGCGAAATCTGGCACACCCCACGGCTGCGGCGGAAATCCGCTTTCGCCATGCGCCGGAAAATCCACCCGAAGCACGGTCATGTCCGGCGTGAGCGCATCGCTAATCCCCGCCATCAGCTTTTCCGAGCAGCCCCAGCCATGCAGCAGCACCACTTTTCTTTCGCCGTGGCCGCCGATTTCATAATGGACGCGGACGCCCTGAAGCGTCATTTCCACAAAACGCATCTCCTTTTCAGCCGTCAATTCGCCAGATGTATCGGCACTTGACGGCGCTGATTTCCCAGCGGTCGCGAATTTCCTGCGGCACAGCCACGGTTCTTTCCAGCGTGCAGCCCAGCCCCAGGCACGTCTTGCGGCTCGCCCAGTTGTCCGGGTCGGTCGTGATGACGACACTGCTCTTGCCGTGCAGGGCAATCAGCGGACGCAAGAGCGCACAGGCGCGGCGCGCGTAGTGATTGCCGCGATACGGCGGGTCAACATGATAGCCAATATGCCCGAAATAGTACACACAGGGGCTTTCCCCCATCCGCAGGGAGATGCGTCCAACTTCCCGGTGCGTCCCGTGCGGCACAATCATATAGTCATACACGCGGCCGAATCCCATTTCTTTTTCCGGCGGATAGAGCCGCAATGGCAGCAAGTCAATCACGCCATCGGAAAACTCAGCACGCACTCTGCGAAACAGCATCCTTACACATCCTGTATCTGCACCTGCGGAAGCAGGGCAGCAAAATCATCGGGGCGAATCAGCTGCGTCCCCTCGGTCATTACCGACGCACAGCCCGCCGCCGCGCCATACGCCAGCGCACGGCGAACGTCCCCTGTTTTCTCCAAGCCAGCCATCACACCGCCGACCATTGCGTCGCCCGCGCCAACGGTGGACTGCACCCGAACCGGAATCGCTGGGGCAACCATGGCGCCGCGTTCCGACACCCACAACGCACCCTCGCTGCCGAGGCTCACGAGCACATTCTGCGCGCCCATCTCAAGCAGTTCCAGCGCTGCCTGATGCACATCCGCCATCGTCGGCAGCGGACGGTTCATGGCGGCTTGCAGTTCACTTCGGTTCGGCTTGACGAGGAACGGACGCGCCGCCAGCCCCGCCATCAACGCCGCGCCGCTCACATCCAGCACAAACAGGCGCTCCGGCAGGGAGAGCATCAGGTCGCGGTAATACTCCGGCGGACATTCCGGCGGCAGCGACCCTGTCAGGACGACATACTGCCCCGCAACTGTCTTTTCCGCCAGCAAGTCCGAAAACGCCCGCTGATTCGCCGCATTGACCGGCGCTCCGGGTTCGTTCAGCTCCGTCACGCCCGTGCCGTCCTGCGGGACAATCTTCATGTTCGTGCGCACGTCGCCGTCCACGGGCAGGAAAACATGCGCCACCTGCTCGCCGTCCAGCTTGCGGCGAACCGCGTCAATGCCGTTTTTGCCCGCACAGCCGAGGACGCAGGACGCAATGCCCAGCCGACGCGCAGTAATGGCGACATTGATACCCTTGCCGCCCACATCCTGCCGCGCGGACAGGACACGGTTCATATCGCCCACCGTGAAGGAACGGAGCGACACCGTGCGGTCAAACGAAGGATTCAGGCACACACAAGCCAGCATGGGCAAACCTCCCCATCATCAGCAGTCCATCCCATTATATCATGATTCCCCGCATGATGCAACCTGACGCGGAAAGAAAAAGGCTGCCCCGTATTCGCTCGGAGCAGCCAAATGGACTCATTCCTTAATGCTGTAGGCATTCAGCGCGTTCTGCATCGTGATCTGTGCGAACGCTTCCAGCGGAATTTCGCGCAGCGCGGCAATTTTCTCCGCCACATAGCGCACGTTCGTCGGCTCATTTCGGCGGCCGCGGACGGGTTCGGGCGAAAGGTACGGGCTGTCCGTCTCAATCAGGATGCGGTCAAGCGGCACATTCACCGCGGCTTCCTGCAATTTCGGCGCTTTCTTGAAGGTCACAGGCCCCGCAAAACTGATGAAGTACCCCAGTTTCAGGTACTCCTTCGCAATCTCCCAGCTGCCGGAAAAGCAGTGAATGATGCCGCCGGTCAGATGCTTCTTGTGGCGCTTCATGATGTCCAGCATGTCCTGATGCGCGTCCCGGATGTGATATGCCACGGGCAGCGACAATTCCCACGCCAGCTCCATCTGCGCCTCGCAGACCGTCATCTGCGTTTCGCGTGGCGACAGGTCATAGTAGTAATCCAGCCCGATTTCGCCGATGGCGACGACTTTCTCTTCCTTCGACCAGTCCGCCAAGCGCTGCAAATCATCCTCCACGAAGCCCTTCGCCTCGTGCGGATGGATGCCGATGGCGGCATAGCAGCCCGGATGCTCCGCTGCGAAATCCGCGCTGTGCCGGGAGGTCGCCATGTCCGAGCCAATCACGGCGTACCGGGTGACGCCCGCTTCCGCCATGCGGGTCAGGACGTTCTCCCGGTCGTCGTCGAACTTTGGCTCATCGACATGGCAATGAGAGTCAAACAGCGCCATCATCCGATGATTGCACCGTCCTCCACGCCCTCGCCGACGCTCATCAGGCGCAGATTATCCTCGTCATCGACAGCGGAGAGAATCATGCCCTGACTTTCGATGCCCGCAATCTTGCGCGGCGCGAGATTCACGACCGCCACGACCTGCTTGCCGACGAGTTCTTCGGGCTTGTAGTACTTCGCGATGCCGGAGAGAATCGTGCGTTCGCCGTCCTTGCCGAAGGAGAGGCGGAATTGCAGGAGTTTGTTGCTCTTCTCCACCTTCTCGCAGGACAGCACGCGCGCCACCTGCATCTTGCACTTGCAGAAATCATCGAAAGCGATTTCCGCCGGGAAATCAGGCGTTTCGTGCTTCTTCTCCGCCTTCTTTTCAGGCTTGGCGGCAGGCTTCTTTTCTTCCTTCTTCGGCTCTTCGGCGGGTGCGTCGCGTTCGATTTCCTTCTGGATGTCCAGACGCGGGAACAGCGCCGCGCCCTTATGCACCGTCAGGCCTTCCGGCAGCACGGCAAATGGCTTGCAGACGGAATCCCACGTCTTGAGCGCGTCGTCGGTCACGCCCAGCTGCTCGAAAATGCGTTCCGGCGTGCGCGGCATGACGAAGCCGATCATCACGGCGACGCGGCGGACGCACTCTGCCAGCGTGTACAGCACCGTCTTCAGACGCGGCTGACCTTCTTCGCTGCGGCCCAGCACCCACGGCTGCGTCATGTCGATATACTTGTTGCAATCGCTGATGAGCTTCCATGTTTCCACCAGCGCGTTGGAGAACTGGAAGGCGTTGACGTAGTTCTCCACCTTGCCGGAAAGCTGCTCCGCCTCGTCCCAGATGGGCTTGTCGACGGCTTCATCCACCGCGTCGATGGCGGGAATCGTGCCGCCAAAGTACTTCTCAATCATCGCGACCGTGCGGGAGACGAGGTTGCCAAGGTCATTCGCGAGGTCGGAATTGATGCGCGTCAGCATGGCTTTGAGCGTGAACTCGCCGTCCGAGCCGAAGGGCATTTCGCGCATGAGGAAATAGCGTACAGCATCGGAGGAATAGCGGTTGCACAGCACGACCGGGTCAACGACGTTGCCGACGCTCTTGCCCATCTTCTTGCCATTGATGACCAGCCAGCCATGACCGAACACCTGCTTGGGCAGCGGCAGCCCCAGCGCGTGGAGCATAATCGGCCAGATAATGGTATGGAAGCGGACAATTTCCTTGCCGACCAGATGGACATCCGCCGGCCAGTACTTCTGGGAACAGCGCGTCATTGTCCGTGCCGTAGCCCAGCGCGGAAATGTAGTTGCTCAGCGCGTCAATCCAGACATACACCGTGTGCTTCTCGTCGAATGTGACGGGGATGCCCCACTTGATGGACGTGCGGCTGACGCACAGGTCTTCCAGCCCCGGACGGAGGAAGTTGTTCAGCATCTCGTTGGCGCGGCTGGCGGGCTGGATGAAGTCCGGATGCTCCTCGATGTACTGAATCAGCCATTCGGCGTACTTCTGCAGGCGGAAGAAGTAGGATTCTTCACGCGTCTTTCCACCGGGCGGCCGCAGTCCGGGCAGCAGCCGTCTTTGAGCTGCAATTCCGTCCAGAAGGATTCGCAAGGCGTGCAGTACCATCCCTCGTATTCAGACTTGTAGATGTCGCCCTGATCGTACAGCTGCTTGAAAATCTTCTGCACGCACTTGACGTGGCGGTCATCGGTCGTGCGGATGAAGTCGCTGTAATCAATGTCCATCAGCTTCCACAAATCCTTGATACCCGCGACAATCTTGTCCACATACTCCTTCGGCGTGACGCCCTGTTCCTTTGCCTTGCGCTCAATCTTCTGACCATGCTCGTCCGTGCCGGTCAGGAAGTACACGTCATAGCCCGTCAGCTTCTTGAAGCGCGCCATCGAGTCCGCCGCCGTGGAGCAGTAGGCGTGACCGATGTGCAGGTTGCTGCTGGGGTAGTAAATGGGTGTAGTGATGTAAAACGGCTTCTTACACGATTCACACATGAGTTCATTCCTCCAATTGCTGTTTGAGAGAAACGATAAAAAACCGCCCCTCCCGCATTTTTTGCCGAGGGGCGGAGAATTTTCCGCGTTGCCACCCTGATTTATCACTCATCCTGCGGATAACGGCGCGACCCGCCGCACCCTACTTCACCCCAAAGGCGTTCAGGCGCGTGATGCTCCGGAGCCATGTTCCCGCGGATGTCCCGGCTGCTTCTCACCTGCCGCAGCTCTCTTTGCGCATCCATCCCCGGTACTCTTTCCATCATTGCAGAGGATATTATAGCGTCATTTGGGCATGGTTGTCAAGGGCAAATTTCAGCTGTGCTGCTGATACCAAGTGTAGTCGTAGCCATAATCGCCCTGCTGATTTCTGGCGGACAGCGTAAAGCGCACGACGGCGTTCTGCCGCAAGGTCATTTGCAGCGTGCATTCGCCGTTTTCCGCCGCAAGCACCGCCGTATCCGCCGCCGGCTGACCCGCCTGACGCAAAAGACGCAGCTGATTTGCCGTCAGCGAACGCGGTTCGCCTAAATCGTGCCATACCTTCAGCGGATTGCACGTCACTTCATCCACCGTCTCCGTCGTCAGCGTCTGTTCACCGCCCGCAGGCAGGGCAATCGTCACGGTCAGCTCGTCGCGGTCGGTGCGGCAGAGATTCCACAGCACGCCTTCATACGAGCCGTCGTCCTTGTGGACAATCACGCTGTGTTCGTCGCGGTGCACCGGCGTTCCGTGCAGATGGGAGAAGAACGCGAAGCTCCACAGTGTCGGCTTGGCAATCTGCCCATTGGCAATCAAGCCGAATCCACCGTGGAAGGGCATCGGCGGCACACCCTGCTCCTCGAACACATCCCCGAACGTCCAGTAGGAATACGACGCCGCCACATCGCCCATCCGCGCCAGCACACCCGCCATGTACGCCGCATTCAGGTTCGTGTCATGAATCGGGCAGAACGGGTTGTACGACGTGTTGAACTCGGTGATGTGCATCTCCATCCCGCGGTATTCCGGGAAACTGTCGATAATGTCGCGCGTCTCCTGCATTTCAGCGAGGAGGCTGTCCACCGTGCGCATTGTATGATAGAGATAGCGCCCGCGGTGTTCCGGCGTTTCGCCCATGTAGGCGTGGCGCGACACGAAATCCAGCGGCAGCTGATTCTCCTCGCAGAATCGCAGGAAATTGCGCACCCAGTCCTGCGACGTCGCGCCGCCGCAAATCGCCGGGCCGCCGACGCGCATGTCCGGCAGCACTTCCTTAACTGCCTTCGCCGTCACCGCATACAAGTGATGATACTTTTCTTCATCCGCATTTTCCCAGAAACCCGTCAGATTCGGCTCGTTCCACACTTCACACGGCCAAGTGGACACTTCGTCTTTCCCGTAGCGCTCCGCCAAATGTGCAAGCGTCGCCTGAACCATCGCCGTCCACTTTGCGTCGTCCTGCGGCGGCGTAACGTTGCCCTTCCAATAGAAGATGGTCTGCGTGCCGCTTGCCATCTTTTCCGGCATGAAGCCCAATTCAAGGAACGGCTTCAAGCCCTGTGCGCGGTAATCATCCATCACGCGGTCAAGGTAGGTGAAATTGTAGCCCTCGTGCCAATTTCCTTCCGCATCCTGATACGGCTGGTAAATCGCCATATCGTCGCTGAACAGCCCGTGACCGCGGATGTGCGTGAACGCGCATTCCGCCTGCGCCATCGCCAGCTGCTGCTGATACTCCTGCTGGAGCGCCAGCCCCATGCGACCTGTGCCGATGCAGAACGCGGTGTTGTTGTTGAACTTCGCCTGACTATCCGCCGCTATGCGGATGGAATCCTGTTTCATGGCATTTTTCTCCTTATAATCCTGATTTCGCCCAGTCGAATACGAACACTTGATCATGCGGCAGCGTCGCCTGGCAGGTGTCAATCTGCTCATACGGCGCGATATTGACCGGTTCCGCCGCGCGGAGGTTGCCATCCGTCAAGGCGTTGAAGAAGTCGTCGAACATCCAGCGGTCATAGAGCGCCTCCCGGTGCGGACAGAGGACTTTCTCGAATGGCAGCTGCTGAATGCCGCGCATGTTGCTGCGGTACTCCCGAAGCCCCAGCGCCTGCGGGAAGAAGAGCCATGTGCAGGGGTTCCAGTCGTCGCCGGACAGCAGCAGCTTCCGCTCCGGCACATACACCACCGCCGAACCGGGCGTGTGCCCCGGCGCTTCGATGATTTCCGCTGTTAATCCGCCCAAGTCAATCACACCGGGCTTCATCACCTTCGGCAGTGGAATTTCGCCCGCGAGAAACGTTTTTTCATCCACCGGCAGGTTCTTCCCGATTGCCTGCGTCAGCACCCGGCGGCGCATCTCGTCGTTCGTGAACATGCGCCAGTCCGCCATATCCGCTTCCAGCATGTACGTTTCCGGGAAGCAGCGTGCCCCCATCGCGTGGTCATGGTGGTTGTGCGTCAGGAACACCGTCAGCGGTAAATCCGTCATGTGGCGCATGAAGTCCGCCACATCCTCAATGCCATAGCCCGTGTCAACCAGCATGGCGGCGTTTTCGCCCTCCAGCAGCGTCATGCAGACGCCCATGCAGTCCACAATATGCCACACTCCCGGCATCACCGCGTGAACCGTAAAGGCCATTTTCGGCTCATCCTTTCCATCTTGCCGCCTGAAAAAGCGGCGTTTTTTGCACAATTCGACGCACAGTTGTGTTTTTCCTGTCACCCAGTCAACTTTTCGCCAAATTTCTTCCCCTTTTCTGGTTTTGGGTTGTGCAAGTCGGCGAAATATGCTATACTTTTAGTAAAATACGTTACAGGAGGTATCCTGTTTATGGCAAATCAATGGCTTTCGTGGCTTCCGTTTTTACCGGCTGATGTTCCCGCCGATTTTGCATCCCCACGCGAAGTCGCCGCGTTCGAGCTTGCGCAGGCACTGCCGGCGCTCTCCCCAAATCTGCACGTTTCGCTTGCCGAGGATGATTCGCTGGGCGAAGGGTTCCATGCCGTGCGCAAAGGCGACGACGTGACGATTTTCGGTGGCAAAACCGGGCTGCTGTATGGCGCTTACTGGCTGCTGATGGCGCTCGCGTCGGGTTCGGCATTGCCGGAGGATCATTCCTCTGCGCCGCAGTACGCGCTGCGCATGATTAACTGCTGGGACAACGCCGACGGCAACGTCGAGCGCGGATATTCCGGGCGCAGTCTGTTCTTCCAAGGCGGCAAGCTGGCCTACGACCCCGCGCGGATGCGGCAGCTAGGGCGTATGATGGCGTCCGTCGGGCTGAACGTGCTGTGCATCAACAACGTCAACGTGCACGACCCGGCGCAGCTGCTGATTGAGGACGATCTGCCGGATCTGGCGAAGCTGGCGGCGATTTTCCGCCCGTTCGGCGTGCGGCTGATGGTTTCCATCGACTATTCGCAGCCGATGCGCCACGGCATCCCGACGGCTGACCCGCTGGATGAACGCGTACAGGCATGGTGGAAGCATCAGGCGGAAGTGGTGTACGCCGCGATTCCCGATCTGGCGGGCTTCCTCGTCAAGGCGGACAGCGAACATCGTCCGGGGCCGTTCACCTACGGGCGCAATCACGCGGAAGGCGCAAACATGCTGGCGCGGGCGCTCAAACCGTTTGGCGGAATGCTGGTCTGGCGCTGTTTCGTCTACAACTGTCAGCAGGACTGGCGCGACGAAAAGACCGACCGTCCGAAGGCGGCGTATGAGCATTACGTCTATCTGGATGGGCAGTTCGACGACAACGTGATTCTGCAGGTCAAGAACGGGCCGTTCGACTTCCAAGTCCGCGAACCGATTTCCCCGACCCTGCTGGCAATGCCCCAAACGAATCTGGCGCTGGAATGGCAGCTGGCGCAGGAGTACACGGGTCAGCAGATTGACATTTTCGCCATGCCGGTAATGTGGCAGGAGCTCTTTGCGGACATGCCGCGCAACAGCATTATGGCAATGGCGGCGGTGTCGAACCTCGGCAATGACGCGTGCATGACCGGACATCCCTTCGCGGCGCTGAATTTCTTTGCATATGGCGCGCTGGCGTGGGATCCCGATGCCTGCCAGCCGGACGATATCATCCACCGCTGGATTCGCCTCACCTATCGTTTTGCGCCGGATGATGAGAACGCGCTGGCGGACGTGCTGCTCGGCAGCCGCCACGCTTATGAGCAGTACACCGCGCCGCTGGGCATCTGCTGGATGGTCACGCCGAACCAGCATTACGGGCCGAGTCCCGACGGCTACGAGTATCAGGCGTGGGGCACTTACCACAAGGCGGACCGCAACGCCATCGGCATCGACCGCACGGCGGACGGCACGGGCTATGTCCTGCAATACCCGGAAGCACTGCGCCGCCGCTTTGAATCCACACAGACCTGCCCGGATGAGCTGCTGCTCTTCTTCCACCGCTTGCCGTACACCTTCAAGATGCGCGACGGGCGGACGCTGATTCAGCGAATTTACGACGACCATTTTGAGGGCTATGAATGGGTGGAGCGTGCCGCGAGCATCCTGAAAGCGCTGCCGCTGCCCGATTTTGACCGTGCTTTAGTAGATGAGCGCATCGGGCGGCAGCTGCACAACGCCCGTGAATGGCGCGACATCATCAACACGTTCTTCCACCGTCTTTCCGGCATTGAGGATGTTCACGAGCGGAAAATCTATTGCTGAGGAGGCTTTTCATGGCGGACACAAGCCAGCCGCATTCATCCCGCTGCCCGGCTTGGCTGCGTGAGGGCGGGCTGTACCTGATTGTTTCCGGCGTCGTGACAGTGCTGAAATATGTGCTGCTGCTCTTTCTGCCGCGTGCATTCGCTTTTCTGCCAATGCGCGACTTCGGCTGGCCCGGCATCGAAATGACGCTGCTGGGCGAAACCTTCCGCTGGAACATCTTCGGCTACGACACAGCGCATGGCGGGCTGCCGTACCTGTGCGCGTACATGACGGCGATGGTGCTTGGCGAATGCGTGAACTTTCCGCTTCAGCGCAAGTACGTTTTCCGCGCCAAAGGGCATCTTGCGCGGCAGGTGCTGCTGTATGCGCTTGCGTTCATCGTGATTACCTGCCTGGTGAACTCGATTAACTGCGTCTGGGTCGCGGTAGCGGCGAAGTTCGTGCCGGATTGGGTGTACACGCTCGGCACGCTCTTCTTCAACGGCACGATTTCCGCGGTGGTGTTTTTCTTCGTCAACAAACGCATTTTCCCACAGGCATAAAAATGGGGGCTGTCCATCGCGGGCAGTCCCCTTTCTTTATGGCGTTTGTTCAATGCGGATAACCTGCTGATGCCCGAAATAGTTTGCCAGCGCCTGATTCACCCAGTAACCCGCCTGCCCCTCGTCCGCCAGCCCCAGCGGGTTCAGGAACGCCGGGCAGACCACAACATCCGGGATTTCGCAAATTTCGCCGGGCTGACGCAGTGTTTGGAGAATTTCCGTGTACTGCTGATGATACATCTGCGCCTCGCCGCTGATGAGCGCTTTCGCCGCTGCAACGCTCGTCGGTACTGCCCCCGCCGTCGGATGCGCAGATGGCAGCGTCAGCACCAGCGCGAGCGACAATATGGCGACGATTCCGGCGGAATGGCGCGTCAGGTACGAAAGCGCCGCGTCGATTTTTGTGCCGACGCGGCTATTCCGCAGCCAGCCGATCCAGAGGAACGTCCAGCAAAGCAGCAGCCAGCCATACGCATAGTAGTAGATGTCGATTTGCCGCCCCGGCCCGACATTCGCCATTGCAAAAAGCGACGGCGTCATTTGCGCCGAAAAGATGGCATACGCCAGCGCACTTTTCAGCAGCGGAAAGCGGAATTTCAACCCGCACTGCCCGACGAAATCCCACATCAGCAGGGCAAAAAGCGCAATGGCAATTCCCTGCGGCCAGCCAAACCAGCCCGACACGCGCACCCACGCCCGGTCGAAGGAGTAGAGAATCGCGGGAATCGCATCCATCGAGCGCGGGATGGTCGCTGCACGGACGCGGTTTCCGGGCGCGGCGGCGTTGATAGCGAACGCAATCAGCAGCGCGGTCATGACGAGCAATATCTGCCGCCAAGCGGGGTTTTTCCGCACAAGCAGCGCAAGGAGCAGGAGCATCAGCAGAATCAGCGTAACGAGGATGGTCGTGTAGTTGCCGCCGCCGATAAAGAACGCGAGCGCCATGCACAGCACAGTCCGCCCGGCGCGGCACTTTCCGTCGGTGCAAATCCGCAGGGTGCCCGTCAGCAGCATCAGCGAAAGCGCGTAATAGAACGTGTAGTAGCATCCGCCGTTGAACCAGTAAAACGTCTGGTTCAAATCCGGCACAAGCTGGATGCTCAGCGTCATGAGCGCCAAGAAAATCAGCACAGCCGTTGCACGCGGCGCATGGAGCATCTTCCCCAGCTGACGCAGGAGCATCCCCGTGCCAAGCAGCAGCGGCAGGAGCGTCAGGGCGGTCGTCAGCCAATAGGCATTGTCGGAAAACACGCCCGGCTGAAGCGTGAACAGCATCACCGCGCTGAACGACCCCTGCCAGCGCGCGTAGGTGCTCCGGACGTAGGCGGCAATCGCTGCGACAGCCTCCGGCAGCCCCTGTCCTGCGTCGATGACCTTGCGCAGCACCGCGCCGTAGGTGTAGTCGTCCGCGCGCGGGTGATTGTAGAACGCGACCGCCACCACCGGCAGCAGCGACAGCGCAAACAAAACCGCGAGGATGATGGCAATCCGCTGAAGTGCGCGCGCATTCCGCATGAGCATTTCTCCTTTTCCGACAAAAATCGCCGCAGTTTGTGATGCACTGCGGCGATTTTGCTGATTATTCTCCCGTCAGCGATGGGACGGGTGTCGTGTTCGGTTCGGGTGTGGGCAATTCCGGCGCGGTCGTAGCTGCCGGCGCACTGCCGCCTGCAATCAGCCGCGTCAGGTTGTCCGATGCCGTCGTCAGCAGCTGCACAGCGCGCATGGTATCCATGCTCATCACGTCCTCCGCGCCCTGCGTCGGCAGGGTCAGCGCGTTCCAGCGGCTCGTTGTGCGCAGTGCCATCTTCACGCCGACGTCCGCTTCCGCCATGTGCAGCGCGGCAATCACGCGCAGCTGAATCGGCGCGCCTTCTCTGCTTTCGGTGCTGTACTGGAGGGAAAGTTCCGCCGTAATCGGCTCAAACGTCACCAAATCCGCTGCTTCCGCGCCGTCGGTGTCCGGCTCGATGGTCAGCGTCCACGCGCTGTCATCATGGCGTGTGCCGTCGCTGTCCTGCGTTTCGGAATGCTGGCTGGTCAGGGCAAATTTCGCCTGCAGCGTCTTTGCGTCCGTTACGAACGCGGCGGGTACACTGCTGATGCTGCCCGTAATTGCGTTCTGGTTGCCGTCCGCCGACGCCATGCTGAATGTCAGCGTCTGCGTCGCGCTGTTCAGCACAAGCGCAGTCGTGCTGCCCTCCTGCCGGAAGGTCAGCGTCGTGTAGCCCCACGCATTCTGGCAGGGGCAGCGCCACCGCCACGGACAGCGTATCGCCACGCGCGGAGAACTTGCGTGACAGGCGCAAATCGCCCGACAGCGGCAGGGCGTCAATGCAGGCATCGTAGAAGTAGCCCAGCGCGGGATTGAGGTAGGCCGCCTGCTGCTCCTCCGTCATCATCGGGCGCAAAAGCGTCAGCAGCGTCTCGTCATAGAGCGCTTGCTTCCACATCAGCTTCGTTTGCTCTTTCACGTCGTCCGCTGGAATCACATAGCTGACGCGCATGACAAGCTCGCCGTTTTCAGTCATCGTGTCAGGTTCAGCGGCGTAATCCGCCAGCCACAGCTCCAGTTCGTTCAGATATTCCTCCAGCGCCGGCTGCCACATGCTTTCCCAGAGGATGTCAGGCTGCGCCATCATCTCCGCCAGCACAGAGTAGAACGATGGATTGCTTTTTCCCGATTCCGCCAGCGGCATGGACAGCAGCACATCCGGCAGCACATCCGTGCGCAGGTAGAGCGTGTCGCCCACGCGGTACAGCTGCGTCAAGCCTTGCTGACTGCCGCTGTCATCCTGCGAAAACACCTGATACTGGAAATCGTCGCTGTCCTCCAGATTCAGCAGGCGCACATGCAGCGTCGAAGCCGTCAACGGCAGCAGGAAATCCAGCCACGACGCCGTGCCGGACGCCGTAACCGCAACTGAGCCTCGAATGGGGTAATCCTGCACAGCAAACTGCTGGTAGAGCAGTTCCGGGAGCGTATAGTCATCCTCTTTGGCAGCAAGCGCCGTGCCGCCAAGCAGCAGCGCCGCGCAGAGCAGGACAGACAGGATTCGTTTCAGCATGGGTTTACCCTCCTTATCGGGTGTCATTCGATTTCGACGGCGGATTCTGCCGCCTGCCGAATGGTCTGAACGTCTTCATCCGACATTTCGTAGAAGAAGAACGCCGCGTCCTCCGCGCTGAGAACCTGAATCAGCGGGCGGACGATAGCAGTCGCAATTGCGCCGCTGAGCTGGCTGCGCAGATTTTGCAGCGTCTCCGCACTGAGCGTGGACAGTTCCATCGTCGCCGCGGTGTCCTTCCACAGGGATTCGCTTGCGCGTGCCGCACGCAGCGTAATCACGCATTCTTCAGTCGTGCCGTAGCGCTTTTCTTCCTGATAACCGATTGTCCCGCTGATCTCCGGCGCTTCCGCGTTTCCGGACAGGACGACATTCGGCGTGATGGTGCGTTTCGTGGCGTAATCTTCGTCCGGCAGCTGCTGCTTGATAGCCACGCTGCCGCTCACGTTGTCGCTGTCATTCTCCAAGCGGTTCGTCAAGTCAAACGTGACCTCGGTCTGCGTCGTCTGTTTGCTCGCCGTCACCTTGTAGGAGCAGGTGCCCTGCATGGTGATTTTGCCGCTGGAAAAGGTCATAATACGCTCAAAATCCAGCGTGTTCTTGTCCGTGCCGCTCTTTGCGGGGGACGTCAGCGTGATTTCATCGCGCGTCTCGCCGCTCTCTCGCTTTGTGCGCCAGACGAGCTTGACCGTGCGCAGCTTGCCATCCACGCCGCAAACGCCGTTGTACTCCACACGCAGCGGTACTTCGTCCTCTGTGCGATAGACGCGCAGTTTTTGCGTGCCGGAGAAGGTCAGCGACGCAATCAGGTCATGCAAATCGCCTTCCGGGCAGAGGGACAAAAGCGTCTGCTGCATTTCCTCCAGCTTCGACTTGGAGAAGGTATAATCCGTGCAGGAGCGCGCCAGCCCCATGTCCTTGATGGTCGTCTTGACGCTCTTGCGTTTCCCGTACTCCGCGAAAGGCTCTAAAATCGCGTTTGACAGCACCCAGCCGTCGTCAATCCACTTCTCAAACGTACCGTCAACAGCGCGCAGGTCGAGGGAATCCGACGTCGTGCCGAGCAGCAGTTCCAGCGCATTCCCGTCCAGCGACGCATAGGAAACGTTCGGCATACAGGAGAACTGCACTGCGTCGCCCTTCTGCGCCATCGTCAGCAGCTCGTTGCCATTCATCAGCACGGAAACGCCGCTTTCGCCGTCCGCTGCATACAAATTCAGCGACAGCGGCGCAAGTACACGGTCAAGCATCGCCGTGCGCGTCTCATCAAAAGGCGCATGTGCTTGAAGGCTGATGGACAGCGTAACCGACAGGGGCGTATCCGCCAAATTCCAGTCCGACGCGGCTTGCAGCAGCGGCGCATCTGCCAGTGCACAGGGTGCAAGCATCAGCAGCACCAGCAGGAGCGATATCAGCGAGTGCAGTTTCCGCATGAATCTTCACGTTCCTTTCATTACGGCGGGTGATTATTCCGCGCTTTCCGCGAAGGCGCGGATCATATCTTTTGCTTCGTTCGGGTCTTCAACCAGATTGATGGATGCCCGCAGCTGTGCCGCGCCGCGCATTCCACTGACATACCAGCCGACATGCTTGCGCATTTCGTTCACCGCCACGCGCTCCGGCTTCCATTGCAGCAGCATGTCATAGTGGCGCAGGGCGGTTTCCACGCGCTCCTGAACGGTCGGCTCGGTCACATTTTCGCCGGAAAGCCGCTGCTTCACCTGACGGAACAGCCATGGATTGCCCAGCGCGCCGCGCCCAATCAGCAGTCCGTCCACACCGCTTTCCTCCAAGTGGCGGGCGGCATCGTCCGCCGTGAAAATGTCGCCGTTGCCAATCACCGGCACATGCACGGCTTCCTTTACCTTGCGCACATACGTCCAGTCCGCGTGACCGCTGTACTGCTGCATCCGCGTCCGACCGTGCACGGCAATCTCACACACGCCGCAGTCCTCCGCCATTTTCGCCATGTCCACGACGTTGATATGCTCATCGTCCCAGCCAAGGCGCATCTTGACCGACACAGGCAGATGGCTCGCCTTGCAGACCGCACGGAGGATTTTTTCTGCGTTTTTCGGCGTGCGCATCAGCCCGCTTCCCTCGCCGGATGCGGCGACCTTATGCGCCGGGCAGCCCATGTTCACGTCCACGCCGTCGAAGCGTCCCATGGCGGACAGTTCTTCCGCCGCGCGCGCCATCAAATCCGCCTCTTTGCCGAAAATCTGCACAAGCAGCTTGCCCTCGCTGTCCCGGCGTTCAATCAGGGAAACGGTCGCAGGATGATTGCGCGGCGCGTAGAGGTAGCCCATCGCGCTGACCATCTCCGTCGTCGCTACATCGCAGCCCTGCTCAAAGCACAGGACGCGGAACGGCCAGTCTGTAATGCCTGCCATCGGGGCAAGGCGGATGCTCGTCATGCCTTATCCCCCCGCGGGAAAAGCGCAACGCGCACCGGCGTATCCGCATACGGTGTCAGCGGCAGCGTGCGAATTTCGCCCATCAACGCAGGCAGCACCGGCACATCCACCGGGGCATTGTTTCCCTTCTTCCACGCAATCGGCGCAAATGGGGCGGTCACGCCGCTTTCGGTCACTTTGCCATTGCCGCACAGCGCATATGCCCAATCGCCGTCCGCCGAGAGCGCCAACACCTGCGGGCCACGCGTGAGGTACGTTGCCTGATGATAGGCGCTGCTGTGCCGCATGACGGGCTGTTCCAGCACGGCGACGATTTCGTCCCCGTCGTGCCAAACGCGCTCGATGCCGATGCAGCCGTCCACCAAGCGATATTCCGCCGTCGGCGCACCGTTGACGAGGATTTCGGACGACGATGCCCACGCCGGAAGCCGCATGTGGAAAAACGCCTTCTGGTCGTTCTTCATGTGCATCTTGATGGCGTAGCGCTCACCCTGCGCGTCGATAGTCAGCACCATCTTATTGTCGCAGACGGCGTATTTGCCGGGAATGAGCATATTGACCGCGAAGCCGTCCACCCATGCGGTCACGGCGGACTGAATCGCCAGCGCATAGCCGCGCGCAAGGCGTCCGAGTGTCAGCGCGAAACTTCCCTGCTGAGTCTCCTGCGCCGCCAGCGAGTTGACGCGCTGCACCAGCTGCACGCGTGTTTCCTCCACGCACGCCGGCAGCGCATTAAACACCAGCCGTTCCAGCTCATCCCACGCCCAAACCGCATGAGCGCCCATACCTGCGCACACGAACGCTTCCGCCCATGCGCCCAAGGTATCATTGAAAATGCCCGTGCTGGGATTGCCGCCCGCAAGCATCGGATTTGCGGTCAGTCCACCGCAAATTGCGCCGTGATAGCGGCTGATTTTCTCCCAGCCCGTCTTTGCGGCGTTCATCTCCGTCGCCGAGCCGTTGAGCCAGCCGCGCGCCAGCGCCGCACGAGCGCCATCCGCCAGAGCCGCCGCATTCGTCGTCAGCGCCAGACGGGTGTAGTAGCCCTCCAAATCACCGTTTTCCTTCTTCAGACCGGCATCCAGTTCTTCAGCCGAAACAGCTTTGCTCACGGGCGTCTGAATCGGGGTCGCGGTCAGGACGCCGCTCCAGTTCATCGTGCTGGCGGACAGAGTGCGGGCAAGTTTGAGCATGGCAGGAATGCCCGTGATGCGGTAGACATTTTCCTGCAGTTCGAGCAGATCCGCCGGGAATGCGCGGACGTACTCGTCCGCCGCAATGTCGTCCCACTGCTTCGCCGCCCACTGGAACCAGCGCAGCAGCACCGTCAAATCTTCCTTCTTCGCCTCCGCTTCATACAGCGCCCACACCGCGCGCAGGACATACACCGAATCCTCAATCGTCAGCGCAAAAGAGCCATCCTCCCGCTGTGCGGCAGCGGCTTCCCGAATCGCCGTGACGGCGGGCGACTGCATGGCATCCGCCTTCACAAGGCACGCCAGACGGAATGCGCCTTCCAGCAGCAGTGGCTCACGGCGATTTTCCACTTGCGCATACAGACGCGTCAAGGCAGGCAGGTTCACGCGCACCTGACCGGCGCGCAGGGGCTGACTGGTCAGCATCGTCAGCGGCGCTTTATCAAAAACAGGCTTGAGTGGCACAGTTCGTTCCTCCAAATACTTTCCTCATTATTATTTACCATCAAACATTATACAGCATTTTCGCGCAAACTGCAATCACTGAATTGTAAAAAAACGCGCACCAGCCGTGTTTTCATCATGCTGATGCGCATTTTCTACAATCAGGTTTTCTCCGTATCCTTCGCGAAAATCCAGATGCTTTCTTCCTTATTCAGTCCATCGCACGCCATAATCCGCAGGTGAATCGGCATACCGTCGCTGCGCTTGTAATGTTCGTCAATTGTGCCTTCCCTCGCAAGACGCTCCCGCACAACCTGCGCGCATGTCAGCGACTCAAACTCTTCCTGATCCTCCGGGGCTATATAGAGCCGGATATATTCCAGAATCGCGCGGCGGAACGAGCCGTTGCACTTGTCCAGCATGTCGCGGAAGAAGTCCGGAATCAGGATCTTGCGGAAGGAATCCTGCGCAAAGTTGATAAGGTACACCGCAATGTATTCCGGCGCAATGACGCGGATGAACTGGTCTGCATCCTGCTTTTCCTGCATCAGGCGATCCAGCTTTTCGTTCAGCGAGCGCATCCGGCGTTCCTGACCGTTCTGCTGATAATACGCTTCTTTGTCGCGGCGCATAGCATCCTCGGCACGGTTGACGATGTTCTGCACATTCTCTTGCCCCGTGCCTTGCTGCACACCGACGGATATCTCGTATTCCGCGCCTCGCAGCGTCATGCGCAGTTTTTCCACTGCCAGCAGCACTTCGTCATGCTTGCGGTTGCAGCAGAGAATAACGAACTCATCGCCGCCGATGCGGTAAAGCCGGTCGTTCGGGAAGAAGCTCCGCGCTGTGCCTGCCACCATGCACAGCATACTGTCGCCTGTCTGATGACCCAAGTGATTGTTGATTTCGTGCAGCCCAACGACGTCGATGTAAACGCATTCGATGGTGTCCGGATGTTCCTCGTTCAGCAGCGAAACATCCTTCTCAAACTTCATGCGGTTGAACAGCCCCGTCAGTGCGTCGCAGTTGCAGTAGTATTCCAGTTCACGCTGATAGTGGCGGTCGGCTTCCATGTTCACCATGTCGTCCGTCCGGCGGATGCACAGCAGCACCCACGGCTCCTGCTGCGTGTAGCCGCGGCTGGTCAGCACGGACAACTCCGCCAAATTGAAGCGCTTGCCATCAGACAAGCGGAAGCGGAAGTCCATGTGCCGCTGCCCGCTGAATATCTCCGTCTGCAGGTGTGCCAGCGCCATAAACCGCTGGTAGTCGTCCAAATCCTCCGGGTGAATCAGCCGCTGACGCACCAAATCGTTGCTGAAGCGCGAAAACGGCATCTGCGCATCCGGCAGCGGCGGCGTACGCTTGAGCGGCTGGCATTCGCCCGTGTTGAGATTCAGCCGAGCAAGCAGCAGATACGCGCTGTCCAGCGTCGCAATCACATCGCGCTCAATCTCCGGCGTTGTATTCCACTGTTGGCTGGGCGCAGCAGGTATCGGCGATACGCCGGAGAAACGCTGAATATCTCGGTAATCCTCCGGCACAATGATGCTCAGCAGGCGCTCGGCATCTTTCACCGGGAGCGGGCGATAGAAATAGTAGCCCTGCCCGTAGATGCAGTTCATCGTTTTGAGCATATCGACCTGTTCCTTCGTCTCCACGCCCTCGGCGATAATCGTCATATTCAGCTTGTGCGCCATATTGACAACAGAATCCACAATTTGGATGCCCTTCTACCGGTTCTCCACGTTCATCTCGATGAACTTCATGTCCAGCTTCAGCACATCTACGTTCGTATCTTTGAGCATATTGAGCGACGAATAGCCGCTGCCGAAATCGTCCATCAGCACGGTAAATCCGTACTGGTGGAGGCGGTCGATGGCTTCGCGCACGAGATTGCTGTTCTCCGCGAACGCCGTCTCAGTGATTTCCACGCGAATCAGCTCCGACTTGAGGTCATAGCGTCTGACCATCTCGCGGAAGTGCGCAGGAACGTCCATTGCCTTCATATCCGTGATGGACACGTTGACCGAAATCGGCACGAAATGCTTTCCGCTGCGAATCCAGCCGCTCATTGTGCGGCAGACACTCTCCCAAATGTAGCGGTCTAAATCCGTCACCAGCCCGGTTTCTTCCAGCAATGGGATGAAGCGGCTTGGCGACACAAGCCCCATTTCCGGGTGATTCCAGCGGACAAGCGCCTCCATGCTGACGATGTTGCCCGTCAAGCTGTTGCACTTCGGCTGCAGATAAAACGTAAATTCGCCGCGCTGGATGCCGATGCGCACGTCACTGAGCAGGCGCTGATGTTTTTCCAGCTGCTGCATAATCTGCTCGGAAAAGCGGCAGATGCGGTGATTCAGCTTGCCCCTGACCGCCCCGGACGCAATCTGCGCATTGTTGCACAGCACGCTGATATCGTCGGAGTGCTCATCCACCGGGCAGATGCCCAGCAGCGGCAGAAAGCTATCAAGCTGCTGATAATCCTCGATGCAGTGGAAAATCAGGTCATATACCGCCTGCGCCCGCTTGTCATCATCCGGCATACACAGGAAAAAGTCATCGCCGCCAAAATACCCGGCGATATAGTTGTTCTCCTTCGCAAGCTGCGCCAGCTGATGCCCGATTGTGTGCAGCAGCTCGTCCCCCTGCACCTGCCCATACCAGTTATTGAACAGTTTGAAATGTTCTATGTCAATGGACAGCACGCACCAGCCATTCAGCTTCTTTTCCGTCAGCAGCTGCTGCACCTGACGCAGGAAGTCCAGCCTCTCCGGCAGTCCCGTCAAGGAATTCAGATTCGACGTCCGACGCACGGAGGTCAACTGCCGTGCCGACGGCAGGAGCTTTTGTTCGCGATTCGTCATACCTGCAATCCCTCTTCTCTGTATTGTCATAAAAGGCGGCGCCGCACCCTTGCCGGTGAATTTTCTTCACACATTGTTCAATTTATTCTATCATCTTTCGTAAATTTTCGCAATAGCCAGAAACGAGAACGGCGAATATTTTATACTATTTCCAAATGAAAATGCGCCAAGATGCGCGGCGAATTTTTCGTTCTGGCGTCCGCTCACTCCATTTAGCGTAGCGCTGCTACGCTGCATTTCGTTCCCGTTAGCCAGAACGAAAAGGCGCAAGCAGATGGCGCAGTTGAATCTGGAAATAGTATTAGGTGTTTTCCACACTACTTTTCGCCGAATCTTCCATTTTTGATGCTTCTTCCGTGCGTGCGACGTTCTCGGTCACGGAAACGTGGATGTGCCCTTCCGCAATTGCTTTCGCCATGTCGAAATGAATGTTGTCTTTCTTCTCTTCGGCGTTTTCGGGGCGATCCACATAAATCACGCGGACGTCTTCTTTCTCCGCGGCAGTCTTGCTCCACGAGCGAACTGTCCACGCCGCCAGCAGAATCAGGAACGGAATCATGTTGTAATGATAGCGCACCTGCGTTTCCAGCAGCATATGGCTCAGCGCCGTGCCAAGGAAGAAGAGCATACAAATGAGAATCATGGCGTTCGGGGCAAGCCGCCGCCGCCACGCCTCCATTGCGCCCAGCGCTGCAAACAAGAGCACCGCCATGTACATCACGCGCCCAACGGGACGGATGCTCTCCAGCAGGCTGCGCAGTTCAGGCGTCAGCGTCCCCTGCTGCTCCGTCCAGAGCAGATTCCAGTCAATGCCGAAATCATCCGTTCGCCACAGGTCGCGGAACTTGTAGACCATCAGGTTCAGCACATTTTCCGGCTCCGACTGGATGCGCTGCGCCGCCACTTCCATACACGCCTGATGCGCCCCCGTCGCGGACTTCGTAGCGTCATACGCCTGCGCGAAGAATTCGCTGTCCGTCTCGTTCCACAAGCCATTCGACTGCGTGTTCAAGCCGACCATGAGGTTGTAGCCGGACGCGTACAGCCCCGACGCAGGCTGCTCGCCGATGATGTCAGAAATTGCGCGGTTGATGACGCTGCCCGTGACGAGGTGGCACACCAGCACCAGCACAATGCATACGATTGGCTGGCTCGTGGCGTAGCGCGCGCCCTCCACACAGATTTCGTTCATCGGGTCGCCCGTGACGCACAGCTGCACCACGCAGTACGCCGCCAGCAGGATAACCGCCATCGGGCGGATTGCGCCCGCAATCGCCAGCACGATGCCCAGCAGCGCCATCACGCCCAGCATCCGAGAAGGCGCAACATCGTAGAGGCTGCCCTTTCGACGGTCAAGAATACTCGTCATCATGTCCGCCGCGAGCAGAATCAGCATCGTGAAGGACGGCTCGGTGGCAACCATGTTGCTGAACAGGATGTGCGACGGCCACAGGCTCATCAGCGCCACCGCCACCAGCGCGCCCGTGCGCCCAGCGATTCGCCGAGCGATATGCCCTGCCAAGAAGATGGAAATCACACTGCACACAAGGTTTGCGTACAGCGCGTTGCGCACCGACGCGCCGAAAATAGCAAACGTCGGCCAGAGGATGAGCATCGGGAAGCCGAGTTTTTCTGGGAATAAAGCATAGTATTGCTGTTCTGTTTCACCGTTAAGCAGCGAAAGTCCAATCGTATAGTTTTCAAGAGACTCTTCTACTGGTTCTATCGGAATTCTCTGAATTACCAAACAGCGAAGGAAAATTGCTGTGCCCACGAAGAGACCGCACAGGATGATGAAAACGATTGTTTTTAACTTCTTGTGGTTGCGAAGCAGCTTATGTGCCGACTTGCTGAGAAACAGCACAGCCAGTGCAGTAAAGGAAATTACGAGGACGTATCTTCCACCAACAAGGGCAGGAAGATAATTTTGAGAAGCCGCAAAATCAATTGATGCACACAATGCTCCAACAAGTCCAACAGAAAACAGCGTGAGAAGCAGATAATCTCCTATACTCTTTCTTCTCATGTTGCAGACACCTCCCTGCGTTTCACCGCATAACGAAAGCAAAGTTGCAGTCCTATCGTGCTTGTGAAGATAATCATAAGATCATGACACAGCATGAAAGTGTACAGCTGTTTGTTGTTGTCCGCAAATCCATTTCCCAACACAGTCAGCGGATATTGCGTAACGCCAATCAGCATAATACAGAACAAAAGCGTTGCAAACAATTTCTTTCGTTTGCTAATTTTTTTGTTTAAAAACACATATATGCAGACACAAGTAAACAAACCATAGAACAGGAAATACCCATAAAATGTTTTTGCAGCAAAGCAACTTCGCAAGTTCCGCCAGATATTAAACCTGAACAGGTCACAGTTTGGATTGTAAGGTTTCCCACGATATTCCATAAAGCCCGTATGGAGATCTCGCGATTCTTCGGCAGCATGATTTAGCATAATCAATAAATACTTTGGATGCGTAATATAGTAACCAACAATTTTAAATGTGCTAATATGGTTATAAAATTTTTCTTCAGCCTCTTTGGATGTAATAGGATATACATACTCGTTTTCATCTAAATAAGCGTGTTTTCCAATATCAGCCTTCATTTCAAGGGGAATTCCCAGTTCATTCATGGTTTCCTCTTGATCATCAACAATTAGCAGAAGTCCATAAAATACGCTTTGCCAAATCGTTTGCTTCTCTGAAACAGGTTGATTCTTCTTGTAAATCAACACTGCATCAAAACAAATCAGCACTGACATCAGTAAGCTCAGCAAAGAAAGACCTATTTTCCCTAATTTAAGTTTGGGAAAATGATATTGTGTAAACACGAGCATCAAAACAAGAGCAGCCGGAATTGATAACGCAAGTTGTGCTTTTGAGCAAGCAAGCATTCGCAAACTAATAGCCAGTAGAATAAGTGATGGTACTTTTCCTTTTCCACCACGCGGTATAACTATCAAGTGTATTGCGCATGCCAGAACTGCTATCATGCTTGCAGGAATCGTTGCTTCGCCAAAAAGCGAATTATTCCATGCAAGTTGCACTTCCCCGAAAAAAACACATAAGAGAAGCACCATAAGTATATATGCACCCTTCCCATACAATTTCTGCAAATCCTTGGATAATGCAATCAGTGCAATGCAGGTTACAAGGAAAAGCAGAATTGACTGTGCATATGTAGAATAATAATCCGTTTTCGTAATCCAACTCCAAATTCTAATCAACATAGACGGATACACCAATGAATAAGTTGGGTCTGCCGATGTCAGCCTTGACAAATGAAGAGCTTCGCTCAGCGCATACTTTTCAACAACACAGGTTTGGGCTTGAGTTGATGCATTTTCAATCTGCTCGGCTGCCCAGCGCAAATCAATTTGCTCCATCATTCGTCCGTAATCGCCATTGTTTACCCCGGCAAGATGGTTATCAGGCAACACCTGCCATATAAACATAATGACGCACACAATCACGGTAAGAATCGGCAAGAGTTGTTCATGAACATGCAGTCGATGCAGTTGCATCAGCGTATCGCGAGTTTGTTCCGCAGGCACAGCACGCATTGCCAGCGGCGCTTCCATCGTCTGAAGCCAATTCATAATTGCATTAGCCAATGTAGCTACTTCGATAACGATTATCCACGCAGATAGCCATCCCATAAAATAGAAGAAGGCTTTTGTGACAACAAGGTTATTCCCTCCTGTAATTGCCAAATCAAAAGTGATGAAACCTAATGCGCAAATCTGCATAATTGCTATGGTTGCGCCCAGCATCAGCATTTGCTTTTGTTTCCGAAACACAGGCATCAGAAGAAGCAGCATTGCCACACTGACAAGAAGGTTTCTTCCCATCGCCCAAGAATTGTATCCTAACAATCTTTCTAAAACAACATGAATTACTGAATAGGTTGCATTCATTTCACCATTTTCATTCACAAGATACCAATTGTCCGTGTTTGCCAGCAAATCCTTTCGCTGTTCGAGCATCCCCGACAGAATATCAGTGTGCTTTGCAAGCAAACTCACCCGTTTCCCCAGCGAAATATTTTCGTTCAGCAGGGCGGCATTTTCCGCGTCCCGCGGGTCGTTCACAAAGTTTTCGGAAGGTTCATAGTAGCTTTTGCCGATGTCCGCGAGGTAGCTTTCAGGCAAGCCGAGGGCTTCCAGCGTCTCCTCCGGCTTCTCCGATGCGGGCAGATAGCCCTGAAACACCGCAAGGTAGTTCGCGGCGGCGGAATGCACCGTATCGTCCGCCTGCCAGCCTGTAACCAAGCCGCTCACGCACATCAGGCTTGCAATCAGCACACACGCCGCATGAAGCGGACATTCTGCCCGTCCGGGGCAGCTATGCACAGCGCACAGCACAACCGCCAGCACCGCCGCAGGCAGCAGCGCCATCATCTGCGCCATGGTACGCAGCATCAGCTGCGCCGCAAAAAGCACCAGCAGCGTCCATTGAACGCCGCATCCCTTTTCCCGGCACAGGCAATAAACCGTCGCGCCGAGGAAAAGAAGCAAATATGCCATGGAAGCGCCGACCGCATACAGGCTGTTCAAATAACCGATGACGGCGGGATTCGCCAGCGCAAGCGGCAGTCCGAGCGTCGCAAGAATCGCCGCCGTGCGCGACCGCCGCGCCAGCCCGTTCGCCAGTAGGTACGCGCCCCAGCCCATCAGCAGCGCATACACGACCGCCAAATAGCGCGTGCTGAAGTTCAGACCGAACGGGTGTGTCGCCAGCCGGACGAGCGCAACCGCCGCGCCGACGGAGGTTCGGGACGCAAACAGCAGCGTGGAATACGCCGTGTCCTCATAGGCGAAGTCCTCCACGCGCTGCCCGGTCGGGATGCTCTCTTCCGCATAGCGCAGCGCAAGCCCTTCCGCCGCCGAAGCATAGCTGCCGTCCGCCACCACCCCGATGGACGGCGACGCAAACAGCGTCCACAGAATCGCCGCTACGGTCAGCAGCGCCGCCGTCAATCCGGTCAGCCTCGCCCGTCGTGTCTGTTCCATGCGCAAGATTCCTCTCTTTCGATATGCGTTAGAATCGGCTGTTGTCCTTCACAGGGGCGGAAAGCGCCGCTGCGTCCGTGTCAGACAGCGCGCCGTCCGTAATGTTCAGCGTCCGGATGCCCGCGTTCGAGAAGCGGAACAGGTTTCCGTCCGCATCGCGCTGTGCGCCAAGGAGGAGCGTCGCGTCGTAGTTATCGCAGGCGCTTTCGACACGCTGGACAAGCTGACCATCCTGCCAAATCGTGTACTGACTGCCGGATTTGACGACCACGAGGTGCATCAGCGACGTGCCCTGCGGCAAATCCACCGTGACGCCGACGCTATTGCCGACATAGGCTGTGAGCGTATCGGCATTGTCTTGCCGGAGCATGAAGCCGCGGTAATGCCCGGTTTCCTCGCTGAAGCAGGACATGTAGACGCCGTTGTTGACGCCCTTGCGCACGTCGATGACGGTGTCGAGCGTCCAGTCCTTCGTTGCGACGTCGTAGAGTTTCACGCCCGTGTCGAGCGCACGGTCGCTGCCGTTGCCGACGAATGCGCCGGGCATGGTGTACGCGGCGGATTCCGCAACCAGTTCCGGCGGCAGCGGCGCGTCGGCGAAGTCATATGCCGCAATGTCCGCTTCCGTCATCACACCTGCATAGAGGGACAGGTGGTTCACCTGCGTCTGGCTGATGCGGAAGATATTGCCGTCCGCGTCGCGCTGGGCGCCGATGAGCAGCGTGCCGTCATAGCTATCCGCAGGCGATTCGGCTTCGGCGACGAGCAGACCGTCCGCATAGATGCGGTAGCTTGCGCCGTCCTTGACGATGGCGATATGCATTTCGCGGTCAAATTCGCCCGGCACAGTCACGCCAACATTCTGACCGAAAACGATGTTGATCTGCGCGTTGTCCAGCTGGCGGATCAGCAGACCGCGATAGTTCTTGGCATTCTCGTCGAAGCAGGACAGGAACACGCCATTGCCGGGATTTTCACTCGGCGTGACGCTGGTCAGCAGGGTGAAGCGCGTCGCAGTGGAGGCAAACAGCTGTGTCTGCGTATCGAGATACGACGCCTGACGATACGTTTCGTCGCCGCCGACGAACTGCTCCGGCAGGATGTAGGCTTCCGCCGCGTCCTTCACGCCGACGCCAAGCGGCTTGGGCGCTTCGGGCAGGTCTTCCGGCTGCCACGCAAGGATTTCGCTTTCCGTCAGCACGCTGTCATAGACTTCGAGGTTCAGCACGCGCGTGGGCGAGAAGCGGAACTTCTCCCCGCCGGGAGTGAGTTCTTCGCAGCCGAGGAGAAGCGTGCCGGAATAGGCGTCGCAGGGAAGCTGTTCATTCTCATAGAGTTTTTCACCATTTAGATAAATAGAATATCGTTCATTGTCCTTGGTGATAGCAAGCGTAGCGGAATCACCATGCAAAAGTGGCAGCATGAATGTACGATTGTTCCCCAATATCACTTGGAGCGCATTGCCTTCACCGCGAATCAGCAACCCACGATAATTCTCGCCATTTTGCTCATCAAAGCAAGCCATAACGACCTGCCCCTCATCCGTGTCTGGCAAGGGCAGACCAATTTGGGTCAATATTGTCCATGAACTATAACGATTTTCATAGAGTTTAATCTTTGTATCATAGTATTCAGAAACACCATCACCAGAGAACTGATTGCTTAAGATAAACTCTGCTTTGTTTTTATCAGCAGTTGTCTGCGAAGCATTCCATATAAATCCTTCAATTTTTCTACAATCACGCAAAGAATAATTCTGTGATAAATACTGTCCCACAATGCGGGAAAACTTAACAATACCTTGATTATTGAAGTGACCGCCATCGTAAAAGTCAGTGTTTGCGTCCATCCCAAGGCTATCCCATTCCTTCACATAGTTGAGGAACGGTACGCCTTCTTCTTTGGCAATTTCTGCAACAGTGTTCAGCCGCATAGCAGCTTCTTCTGTCGCTTCAAACGGCGCAGCCATCAATATTAGCGTAATGTTCTTTTGCTTGCACAAATCAATAATTTTTCGCAAATACTGTTCGTTTTTTCAGTAATCGGAAGTTTATCTGTAATGGAAGCATAATCCAGCATTTTTAGGATAGCCACGCCACCCTCCGGGCGTCTCGGCGCAGGAAGCGACAAATCATTTTCCTGCACAAAATCCGCAATAGTTAAATCATCATACCGTTCATGATAGTACGGCAATCCCCACAAGGCTTCTACGGCATCCGTCCACTTTTCATAAGATGCGAAAGCAGCTTGAACTTTGTTGATTCCAAAGTTCAGCAATTCAACATTTTTTATTGCCGTTTCTTTCGGCGAATAGTCCATTGTTGTCGTGCTTAAGTACACTTCAGCAATCACAATCTGCGGGCTTTGTGCTGACAGCGCTTCTTTCAAGCAATAGTAAGTATTCCAGATCGGTTGCATGCCAACCCACAAATTGTAACTTGAAATACCATATTCATCGAAAATCTGCTGATTATCAACATTTGTCCCGATATGCGACGACCCGACGAGCAGCACATCCACCGTGTCCGGCGGCAGCTGACGCAGCTTCACCAGCGACACCATGTCATCCGTCTTGATTTTCAGCACCTGATCCATCAGTCCATAGCACAGCGCCAGCACCAGAAGGAAGGCGAGAACCTTGACGGCTTTTTGAATCAGCTTTTTCATTCTTTCCGCGCTCCCTTCGTCAGAATTGGAAGTAGATGAACGACGATGCCGCAAAGCCGGGGCCGTAGATGCCTGTCAGCAGAACGACGAAAATCGCCGCGAGGTAAATCAGCCAGCGAAACCAGAGCTGCTGCCGCTTGACTGCTTCCAGCACGGACACGCCCTTTTCCTGCATCAGGCTGACCGCCAGCAGAATCAGCAGCGCACCCAGCAGCACAAGCCACTCCGTCTGGTCAAGCCCCAGTTTCAGCAGGCTGCCGTCGAAGAAGATATTGGTGTTCCAGCCGCGGAAGAGGCTCGACAGGAGGTGCATGGCGTCACCGAGGCTGTTCGCGCGGAAGAAAATCCATGACAGGTCAATCAGCACAAACGTCGTCAGAACCTGCCCGATGCGCCAGCTCAGCGTCTTCGTGCGCGCGCCGGTTTTCTGCTGGATACGGCGGCGGAAGGGCTTCGTAATGCCGCCCGCCACCTGATACAGCCCATTGATACCCCCCCAGATGACGTAATTCCACGCCGCGCCGTGCCACAAGCCCGACACGAGCATGACAATCATCTGGTTGATGTACTTACGCACCGTCCCCTTGCGGTTGCCGCCCAGCGGAATGTATAAGTAATCGCGGAACCATGTGCTGAGCGAGATATGCCAGCGCCGCCAGAAGTCCGATACGGACACAGCGAGATACGGGCGCTCAAAGTTCTTCATCAGCTTAAAGCCCATGACCTGCGCCGCACCAATGGCGATATTGGAATAGCCCGCGAAGTCACCGTAAACCTGAAACGCGAAGAGAACCGCCGCAATCAGCACGGTCGGGCCTTCGTAGTAATTGCAGTAATTGAACACCTGATTGACCAGAATCGCGGCGCGGTCAGCAATGACGATTTTGAGGAAGAAGCCCCACACCATCCGAAGCAGACCGTCGCGGACGTTATCGTATTCCAGCTTATGCGGCGTGTCGAACTGCGTCAGGAGGTTGGTCGAACGTTCAATCGGCCCGGCGACCAGCTGCGGGAAGAAGCTGACGAACGCCGCATACTTGATGAAATTCGTCTCCATGCGCACGTCACCGCGGTAAACATCAACGACATACGACAGCGCCTGAAAGATGTAGAACGAGATGCCGACGGGCAGCAGCACGTCAAAACCGGGTGTGACAGGCGCAAGACCCATCCACCCGCGAATAACGTTGAGGTTATCGACGGTAAAGTCGAAATACTTGTAGAAGAAGAGAATCGCGAGGTTGACGGCGAAGGAGACGCCGACCCAGACCTTGGAAAGCTGGTGAATCGGGCGTCCTGCCTCTGCCGCTGCTTTCTCCTTGGTACGCCGTTTCCCGATCAGCAAGCCGAAAAGGAACGTGACCGCCGTGGAGAAAAGCAGCAGCAGCGCATACGCCGGATTCCAGTTCATGTAGAACAGGTAAGACGTCAGAAGAATCCAAAAGACGCGCAGTTTGCCCGGAATCGCGTAGTACAAGAGCACGACTGCCGGAAAAAACAGCAGAAATTCAATGGAGTTGAACAGCATGAGCCTTTGTCTCCTTCCTCCGCCTCGCCGAAAATCAGGTTACTTATCGTCGTACTTTCTGCGGTGGTGAATACGCACGAGCAGCAGCACCGCAGCAAGCAGCAGCACCAACATGCAGCCCATGCCGACCAGCAGCAGCGTCATCGGCTCACGATTCTGCACAATAACATCCGCGAACGACGGCTTTTCCGCGTTCTGCGTCAGCGCTGTGGACACGGTGAACTGATAGCTGGATGCGCCGCCGTAGCCATCCACCACCAGCGCTTCTTTGCCCAGCGACCAGCGGTTCTTTTCCGTGCTCAAGCGCGCCATCAGGTTCTGCAAGCCTGCTTCGGTCGCGGCGGAAGCAGTCAGCAGCGCCATCGTCTCGTTGTAGGGGGATTTCATCAGCTGGAGCACGCTGGCTTCGTGGGCATAATCCGTCGTCATCACCAGCTTCGTACTTTCGGCAAGGCTGGTCATATCGTCCGTGTACTGGAAATGCAGGTAAGGATTGATCTGCTTGAGGACGCTGTTTCGGTCGGACAGACCGACGACAATCAGGTTGCTGTTGCCGTAGGCGGCTGCTTGGAAATTCTCCGCGCGGATGACTTTCAGCAAGCCATAGGGCGTGCTGCCCGCGCCGAGCATCGCCATGATGCGCCCCGCGAGCGTCAATTCCGTCTGCGTCGCGTCATCGCTGAGGATCATCACAACGTTGTTCATGCGGCTTGCGCGCTGGAACGGCGCCGGCAGATTTGCCAGATTCAGCGTTGTGTTTTCGCCCGCCGGCAGGTACAGTGACGAGTTCGCCGCGATATATGCCCACGGCGTGTTCATCGACCGCACGGTGCAGTCCAAATCCTTGATTTCGAGGTCAAACACAACGGTAATGCTGCTGCCTGCCTCCCCGATGGCATCTGCCGGGACGGAGAAGGTCAGCGTTTCGCCCGTTGCGCCCTCCTTGGTCAGCTTGTGGGAATACAACGGGATGTTCGTGCCCCAGTAGAACGTGACGAGGCTGCGGTCGAAGTCCAGATTCTCACTGTACCGGATGTCGAAGGAGAAGCGGCTTTCGCTGGACAGCACATAGTCCTTCGCGACGGGCAGATAAATCGTCATCTTCTGCGTGAAGGGGCCGGAGAAGCTGATGCCGTTGCCGGAAATGTCCTTAATGGTGTACTGCCCCGCAAGCGTCAGCCCGGACGTTTCCGACGCGAGGGCATACTGCTGCGCTTCGCCGACGGAAACGTAGGTCTGCGATGTGTGGAGCTGCGCCACGCGGGATGTGTCGCTGAGCAGCGCGGCGGCTTCGCTGAGCGCGGCTTCTTCCTCCGCGACAATCAGCAGATACGATGTGTCGCCATCCGTCGCGCGCTGCACCAGTGCGCCCGTTGCAGGAACGCTTTGCGTCAGCAGAGACAGCAGATACTCCGGCGTGTTCTTCTTCAGTCCCACATACAGCACGTTTTCGCTTTTCGCGTCCGACAGGCGGCACAGCGTCATGGCGTTTTCGGCAGACAGACTGTTGCCCATGCCCGCCATCAGCATCATGGCGGCGGTCAGCTCGGCTTCGTCCGCCGCGTCGCTGACGGCAACCACACTCTCCGCGCCGTCGGGATTCATCAGCGAAATGAAGGGGTATGGGTACATGTACAGTTCATCCGCATCATCGGAAATCTCGTAGTAGATACGCAGGCAGGTCGTGTCCGCGATTTTGACCCAGTTCGCGCCATTGTAGTCGTCGCGGCAGCCTTCGTCGTCCGTCAGACGGACATACGAGAGAATTTCGAGCAGATTATAGCCCGTCGTAAGCAGCTCCACCGGGACGCTCACATACAGCACGGTCTGCGCGCCGTCGGAACGCGCGACAATCTTCGACGAGCCGAACGGCGTGCCGTTCATATAGTACGTCAGGGAGGAAATGTCCGTCAGAATCAGGTCGGATGCGGTGTAGCTCAGGCGCAGCACGGCGCTGACGGGCTTGGCGTACTTCGGCAGATTTGCGTACAGGCTCAGCGTCGTCGTAATGCCGCTGAGTGTCTGCACGCCGCCGAAGGTGAAATCAGCATAATACTCCCCTGCCGCCGCGCCTGCCTCAAAGGCCGTTGCGTCACCGGCGGATTGCTGCTTTTCAATTTCACTCTGGACAAAATTGTCCACCACACCGCTGGGAATTTCGGTTTCCTCCGCCGCAGCGCAGGAGAAAGCCAGCAGCGCTGCGAGCATCAAAGCCAGCAGACGGCTTGTGAAATAGCGTGTGTTCATCGTTCTCAGTCCATCCCTTCTGATTAGTCTGCGGAACGTTCGGTCTTATACCAAGTGTAATCCGTTTTGCTGACGATTTTCTTCACCGTCATCCACATGGCGCGGAGGACGACAACCACCCACAGTTTCGAGTAGGTAAACAGCATCAGCAGAACCAGCGCCGCCGATTGCAGATTGAACTCATTCTTCTCCTGCGCCAGCGTCAGCATGACGTTGCACTCAAACAGCGCGCACGCCATCACCCACACCATCGTGGACAAGCCGCCCAGCGATACATGGCTGTACCCCAGCACACCCAGAACGAACATGGTGTCCGAGCAGACGAGCGTGAACGCCATCAGGATATACACCAGCGCGTAGTACAGCACATCCATGCGCATTTTGCCGCCGGACGGATCAAAGATATACTTGAAATTGTTGATCAGCACATACAGGTTGCCCATCGCCCAGCGGGTACGCTGCTTGAACCAAATCCCCAGGCGGAATGGCTCCTGCTCCCACGTCACCGCCTGCGGCACAAGTTTGATTTTGTAGCCCATGCGGTAGATGCGGAAGCTGATTTCCGTGTCTTCCGACAGCGCGTCCGGATCCCAGCCGCCGATTTCCTCAATGATGTGGCGGTGCATGACGAAGTTCGTGCCCGGAATGGTGCACAGCCCGAAGTAGAACCATCGCCCCGCCTGATTCATGCACTGGTGCGCCAGCGTCTCGATGTTGACAAAGCGCGTGAGCAGCGAAGCGTTTCGATTGCGTGTGCGGAATTTGCCGATGACCGCGCCCAGCGACGAATCGCTCATCAGGTTCTCCACCAGAATGCGCAGCGCTTGCGGTTCGGGCGTGTTGTCCGCATCGTAAATCGCAAACACGCTGCCTTTTGCTACCGAATAGCCGATGTTCAGCGCGTTAGACTTCCCTTTCCCGCCGACAACGTTATCCGTATTGACGACGATCAGGTTGCGGCCGGGATTCGCCGCCTGAATCTGCTTGAGCACATTTGCGGTGTCATCGGTAGAATTGTCGTTGATGACGATGATTTCGTAGCGGTCGTGCGGGTAGTCGAAGTTGAGCAGGGCGCGGACGGTGCGCCGGATGACGACGCTCTCGTTGTGCGCCGGCACCATTATCGACACGAATGGGTACTCGTCAATCGGCACATGCCCGTCCGTTTTGCTGCATTGATGGTAATACAGGAATCCGCCGACGGACAGAAAGACGTTAATCGCCATCAGCGCCCAGATGCAGACCATCGAAATCAGCATCAAATAATCAGCCGCCGTCATGCAGATTCACCCCCTCCTGCTCGTCTTTCGCGTGCGGATGGTTGCCCAGCAGCTGCCGTCGCGTCGTCCGCCGGGAAATAATCATCCCGGCAATGAAAATTGTGCACGCTACAGCCACAAACGCCAGAATCAGCTTGTTGCTCGCCTGAATCTGCTCGGTCATATACTGCACAAAGCCGCGGTCGTAGACGTAGTCCTCGTCGTAATTGAAGCGCTGATAGGCAAGCGACGCTGCCTGTCCGTTGACATACAGCCCATCCGCCGGATAAAAATGCACATACAGGTCGCCCGCATAGACGATGCCTTCCACATCTGAAAGCTTCTTGAGCGCTGTGCGGGAGTTCTTCAGCCGATTGACCTGTGTCCGGAGCGTCTCGATATCCTCTGACGGGTCAAGGTAAATCGCCTGTGCGTAGGCGTTGGTGAAGGCGGTCGTGTCAGCGTAGGCAGGCGCGACGATTTGGTGGCCGTCGCGCAGCGCCGTGTTCTCCGCCTGCTTCTCGCCGAAAAGCGCTTCATCCGATTGGAAGAGGAACACCGTTCGCCAGCCGCGCAGGACATCCTGCCCTTTTTCGCTCATCAGCCACACATCCGGCGCTTCAATCGCCAGCGGGTAGACGCCATAGCGCGAATAGGCGGAATACGCATTGGCGATATTCTCCTGCAAGTCCTCCACCGTCACGTTCAGCAGCGTCACCTGCGGAACGTGCATCACAATGCCCGCGCCGCGGCTCTGCGCATACCGCAGCACCTCACAGAAACGCTTCATCGCCGGATAATCAGCGTTGGCGTAAATCGGCATGACACACAGGACGTACGGCACATTTTCCATCTCAAGCATCTCCACCAGCGACAGCAGCCGCTCCGGGTCGGCAAACGGATAAATGCGGTCAAGCACGAGATACTGCCCGTACGCGGTCGGGGAATTCTTGTAGGGCCACAGCCACGTTTGCAGCAGCGTTGAGAGGAACGCGCACTGCGCTTCCTGCGACGGGTCAAAATACGCCAAATGGGTGATGTTTCCCGCCGTTTGGCAAAGCGGGAATGGCTGCGCGCCGACGAAAATCTGTCCGCCGAGCGATTCGCCGCTTTTCTTCATCAGCAGAAGCGAATTGCCGGAAAGCAGCATATCGTTCGCGGCGTTTGCCTGCGTCTGCAAGCGCAATGTCAGTGAACCTTCATGTACCTGCGTTTTCGTCAGCTCCGCCAAGCCGCCTGCGCCGATGACAAACACAGGCAGTTTGCTCTCCTGAATCGCCAGCGCCACCGACGCATTCAGCGCCCGATTCGGGTCGGTGCAGATGATGACGGCGGTGTACCCGTCGGTGTCCGGCACATCCTCGCTGCTGGCAAACGTACATGTCCAGCTGGAATAGAGCGCGAATCGCCGCAGGACGTCCGTCGCCGCTGCGCTCGTCTCACTTGTCTGCTCGTCGTTCAAAATCAGCAGACGGGTCACATCCGCGCGCGCCTGTGCGGGTATCAGCAGAAGCAGCAGCCCCGCCGCCAGCGCCAGTACCCACGCTTTCGCCTTACACATCATACGCCAGCTCGCTCTCAACGGCTTTCTTGAACGCCATCATGTCCTTGCCGAAATGCTCGTCGTACTCCTTGCAGGCAAAGCGCAGATCCATGTGCGTCCCGCGCTCCAGAATGCCGTCAAAAGCATCCTCCTTCGTCACCGCTGCAATAATACGACTGCGGACATAGGCGCTGTTTGCTTCATTGGAGGTCAGCAAAATCGCCATCGTGCCATGCTCGTCAATGCAATAGACCTTATCCTCTACGCGCACGCTATCCATCACCAGTTCCGCCAGCCGCTTGCGCAGTTGGATATAGCGGCTGTGGGACAGCATCCCGTGCAGTTCACTTTCGTAGCGCATCTGGATAATCATCAGCGAAATCGGCAGATGGTTGCGGACGCAGTAACCCGTCATCATCTGCGCATCGCGATACATGGCGCGCAGGTTGTACAGCTCCGTCACATCGTCCACCAGCACCTGTTCATCCACCTGACGGCGCAGCAGCTTGTTCTCAGCATTGACGTGGCGCATACTGCGGGAGAAGAGCGCCGCCGCGCCCGATCCCAGCAGCGGCAGTACAGTCACAAAATAGTCTGTCAAGTGCACCGTTTCGCCCACGGCATAAAAAGAATACAGCTTATACGCCACCCAGCCGCAGGTAATCGTCGCTGCAAGCGCCGTGCCGGTGTTGACGCGATCCATAAAGCCGCACAGCACGGCAATATCCATCAGGAACAACAGCAGCAAATACGTCGTCTGCGTATCCGCAGGTGCCCAAATCATCAGCAGCGCCTGCATAAACGCCCAGATCAGCAGCAAAATGATAGCCGCGTCCCGCGCTACCAGTGCCGATTGCGTTTCGTTTTTCATGGCAGCCTCCTTCATTGCCCGTCCGTTTCAATAATTTTCAGTCGGTGGAGTCCCTCAGTGCACGCCATAATCGCCAGCAGGTCAATCAGACAGCCCATCAGGAAGCTCTGGCGCAGCAGCAGACTATCGCCGCTGAGGATGACGACCGTCATCAGCTCGACAGTAACCGCCGCGAAAGCAGCACGCTGAGCATGGTGTAGACACTGGCGGCTTCCCTGCCTGATTCCAGCTTTTCGTCCGCTTTACGGCGGAAGAAGAGGAAGGCGACGACCAGCAGGAGCAGCGACGCCGCCGTTTGCGGGGCGGAACGCTCCTTGAACGTTGACCAGATAGAGAGGAACAGTGCCTTTGCCCGCGCAGGCATTCCGCTGGACTGCTCGTAGTTGCCGGAATAATCCGTACGCGTGAAGAACGCGTTGCGCACGCCGACCTCAAACAGCCCCAGTAATTGAATCGGATGGCGCAGGTAATACAGCGTCACGTCCGACGTCGTGTACTGATCAAGGAAGCCCTCATCCAGCGCGCCGCTTTCCGGCAGCACAACGGGGTAGCTCTGCGTGGAATACGTGTCCGTCAGCACGGAATACCGCGCCTCAATGCCGAACTGCGCCAGTGCTTTTTCCGGGTCAGTCGCCTCAAAGAGAACACCGCGCGTCATTTGGTCGTACTTCTCGTTAACCGTCTGATTGTTGACCATATCGCCCGTCTGCATGACGCTGACGACGCACAGCAGCACTGCAAGGAGCGAATACAGCCCCTTATGAAGCGCATCCGCTTTGTGACGCATGAGCATCCAGTACGCAACAGAAAAGACGACGCCCATCAGCGCACAGTACTGGTTGACCGCCATCATCAGGATGACCGTGACGGCAAGCCCAATCTGCGGCAGAAAGCGGTTCAGGCTATCCGGAATCTGCAGGACGCAGTTCGCCAAGGCAACCATCAAAATCAGCTCAATGGGCTGTGTGTAGAAGGATGCAAAGCGGGTTATCATGGCGGTATCGCCGAAAATCAGCACAGCAAAAACCGCGATAAACAGCCCCTCGGAGTAGACTTTGACGCGTCCCAGCAGCTTGGAGAGCATCGGAATGAGAAGCAGGATGTAAATCAGCAGATAGATTGCTGCGAGGAAGCGCATGTCAAACAGTCCGTCGTGCGTCACCAGTTCGTCGATGACGACCGCCGTGCGCACCAGCATCCGCTGAATTAGCGGCGTTGTACCGGTCGGAAGCGCGGGCGAGCCGACGTTATAGACACGCTCATAATAGTTGAAGAAAGCGCTTGTATCAGACGGGTCAAGCCGGGACAGCCCGGTATCCGCCAGCACAGCAGCAAAGCTGCCGTCGTTGGACAGTCCCAGATACGGCGGGACAAAAAGTGTAATCGACGCTGTAATCGCAATCACCAGCACCACAATCAGGGCAAGGTGCTTGGGGCGGTAGCGCTTGCGCATCGCGCGGTCAAACCGACGGATGGCGTTCAAAATCAGGTGGTACAGCTTGACAAACAAGCCGCTGAGCTTCACAATCAGCCACGCAATCGCGCGCACACTGCACTCTCCTTTCCTGCGTTACGGCTTCATGGCCATGAGCGCAAAAAGAGCTTCCAATTCATCAAATGTATAGGATGTTTCGCCTTTGACGCTGCCATAAGCGCCCGCGAATGTCCCCGTCGCAACGCGGCGGTTCTCCAGTTTCGCCAGCGACAGCCGCGCAAGCTCCGTGTGCCCGCTGACGGCACCGACCTGTGCCAGGACGGCATACGATCCAATCGCTTCATAGCGGAATCCATAGCCGACCTGCCCGTTTGACGCGTACTGCGCATAAATTGCGCCTGCGCCAAGCTGCGCATCCAGCCAATCCAGCGTCTGCTCCCCTGCCGCGCTGATTTGCGCCGCGTGCAGGATTGTCAGCGCCGCTTCGGTCATCTGCGCCGCCGCATTGCTGAACATATCCTTTGCCGGGGTATAGGAAGCGCGGTAGAGTGGGAGTTCGCTGCTCATGAGCGCGCGCAAATCAGTCAATATGGCTTCGCTGCGGTTCGCGACGGCTGTCCATCGGACATCATAGGCGGATAAGGCGCGCATCGTCTGCACATCCAGATAGCACAGGGTGACACTATCGCCGCGCCCCGAGCCATCGACGTTCGCAAAGCTGACCAGCGCATCATCCACTACGCAGGCAGTGTACAGTGCCGCCGCCCGTTCGCGGATTTCACGCTCATAGCCGCCCCATACCGCATCCGCTTCCATCAGCGCGCGGAGAATGCGCAGATCATCCAGCGACGCATTAGCTGCTGCTTTTTCGCCTGCCTGAATCCGCCAGACAGTTAAACTGCCAACGGTCATTTTGTCACGGACATAACGCCAGGCATCGGAGAAGAGCGCCGCATCCTCCGTTTGCGCCGCATAGAGCATGGTCTGCCCCATCGTCTCGGAAAGCACGGTATCGCCCGGATGAACCTCGCCGCCGGACAGCGTATAGGTGGATGGAATCGCCCCATCCGCCTGCATCAGCCGTTTCAAAAACGCGAGTGTCTGCTGTGCCGGACGCTGCGCCGCGTCCAGCAGCTGCGCCATTTCATCCGCATTCGGCATATCCGCCGTTGCGCGGAGCAGCTGCCCCTGCGAATCGAAAACCGCCAGAGACGGCACGCTCCGCAGTCCCAGCGTGTGAAAGAGCGCCGCGTCCGCATCCATGTACAGCGGAATGCCTGTAATGCCGCATTCCGTCAATTCTGCTTCCGCCTTCTCGTGCGTGTCGCCGCGAATCCCCTCTCGGCAGACAAGGACGACTTGCGCTCCCGCCGCTTGTGCGGCCTGTACCGCCGCCCCAAAGTCGCCCGCCAAGTACACCTGGCAGTCCGGACACCAGCTTGACCAGAACAGCAGGATCGTCGTTTTTCCGCGCAAGGCGGATAGGCGCACCGGATTTCCGTCCGCGTCGGTCAAATCTCCGTCGTAAGGCAGAAACCACTTTGTCGGGTCGGGTACAAGGTCGGAGGACATCAGCAGATCGCCCGAATCCGCGGTAGCCGTCGCTTCCGGCAGAATGTCCGGCGAATCCTCGCGGGTTTGCAACAGTCCGGCGCCGACGATGGCCATGCCCGCCGTCAGCAGAATCATCAGGCTGATCAGTACGGCGAGGATGCGTTGGTATGACTGTTTTTTCATGAGGAACGCTCCTCCCCGTGTTTCGACGATGATTGTATGTGCGCCCAGCGCGGTTTATTCACACAGAATATCCGCAATCCGTTCGCAGGCGTGTCCGTCGCCGTAGGGATTGCTGGCGTGCGCCATCGCCGCGTAAGCCGCCGGGTCATCCAGCAGACGCGTAAACTCGCGGTAAATCGTCTCTTCCGACGTGCCGACGAGCTTGAGCGTGCCCGCCGCAACGCCCTCCGGGCGCTCGGTCGTGTCGCGCATGACCAAAACAGGCTTGCCCAGACCAGGCGCTTCCTCCTGAATACCGCCGGAATCGGTCAGAATCAACGTGCTGTGCGCCATGATATTGTGGAAATCCAGCACATCCAGCGGCTCGATAATGTGCAGCCGTTCCAGCCCGGACAGTTCTTCCGCCGCTTCCTGCCGAACAACTGGATTCAGGTGAATCGGGTAGAGTGCCTTGACATCGGGGTGCTCTGTCAATACGCGGCGAATCGCGCGGAACATATGGTGCATAGCTTCGCCAAGGTTCTCCCGCCGATGCGCGGTGATGAGAATCAGGCGGCTACCCTGCGCCCACGTCAGTTCCGGGTGGGTGTAATCCGCGCGAACGGTGGTTTTCAGCGCGTCGATGGAGGTGTTGCCCGTCACGAAGATAGACGATTCGTCTTTGCCCTCGCGCAGCAGGTTCTGCTTTGCCTTTTCCGTCGGCGCAAAATGATACCGGCAAATCAGTGAAACTGCTTGCCGGTTGAACTCTTCCGGGAAAGGGCTTTCGAGGTTGTAGGTGCGAAGCCCAGCCTCCACATGTCCAACCGGAATATGCAGATAGAAGCACGCCAGTGCGGTAACAAATGCCGTGCTGGTATCACCATGCACGAGCGTCAAATCAGGCTTCTCCTGATTGAGAACTGCCTGAATGCGCGTCAGGATAGCGGTAGTAACATCGAAAAGCGTCTGGTTCGGCTGCATAATCGCCAAATCGTAATCCGGCACGACCGAAAACGCATCCAGCACCTGCTGAAGCATCTGCTTGTGCTGCCCCGTGACGCAGACAACGGTCTGCACCTGCGGGCGGCGCTTCAGCTCATTGACCAGCGGACACATCTTGATGCCCTCCGGTCGAGTTCCGAAAACAAGCATGATTTTCTTCATCTTGCGAAGATTCTCCTTTCACGGATGAGCCGATTCTCATCCGTTGCTGCCTTGAAATGCCATTTGCAGTACAATTCCATTATAGTCTGTTTTTGTTCAAAAATCAACACTCCATTCGCACATGAAAATGGCTATTTCACGCTAATTCGCGCTTTTTTGCCATGTTTTCCTTGCGAATGTGAAGCGGCATGTCAAAAGCGGTGATAGGGACAGACACGTTTTTCATCCTACCATCACATTCCGCGCATACCAAATAGCGGATGCCTCCCGTAAGCAGCAGGAAAGCATCCGCAAAAGAAGCTATGGGCAAAAAGTCACTGCAGCATCTTACGCCATGCGCGACGCAATAGCTTCGAGGAACGTGCGGCTGTTGACCGCCTGCGCGGGCGTCCCCTCCCACAGCAGCGCAAGATCTTTGGTCATTACGCCGCTTTCGATGGTATCGATAGTCGCTTTTTCCAGCTTGTCGGCGAACGCCATCAAGTCCGGCAGATGATCCAGTTCGCCGCGCTTGCGGAGCGCGCCAGACCACGCGAAAATCGTCGCGACGGGGTTGGTCGATGTCTCCTCGCCCTTCAGATACTTGTAGTAATGGCGCGTGACTGTGCCATGCGCGGCTTCGTACTCAAACTTGCCGTCCGGCGAAACGAGCACGGAAGTCATCATCGCCAGGGAACCGAACGCCGTCGCCACCATGTCGGACATCACGTCGCCATCGTAGTTCTTGCACGCCCAGATAAACCCGCCCTTGCTGCGCACGACGCGCGCCACGGCATCATCAATCAGCGTATAGAAATAGGTAATACCCGCCTGCTCAAACTTTTCCTTATACTGCGCATCGAAAATTTCTTGGAAAATGTCCTTGAAGCGGTGGTCGTAGGTCTTGCTGATGGTATCCTTCGTGGAGAACCACAAGTCCTGCTTGACCGACAGCGCGTACTGGAAGCAGGCATGGGCAAAGGACGTAATCGACGCATCCAGATTATGAATGCCCTGCACGACGCCCGGCCCCTTGAAATCGAAAATCGTCTGGCGAATCTCCTGCCCATCCGCGCCCGTGAACACCAACTCCGCCTTGCCCGCGCCGGGGATGCGAATTTCCGAATTGCGGTAGACGTCGCCATAGGCATGACGGGCGATGGTAATCGGCTGCTGCCAAGTGCGGACTGTTGGGCGAACGCCGCTGACGAGAATCGGCGCGCGGAAGACCGTGCCGTCGAGCATAGCGCGAATCGTGCCGTTGGGCGACTTCCACATCTCGTGCAGGTTGTACTCCGTCACGCGCTGGGCGTTCGGAGTGATGGTCGCGCACTTGACCGCGACGCCGTACTTCTTCGTTGCGTTGGCGCTGTCAATCGTCACCTGATCACGCGTTTCGTCGCGGTGCGGCAGACCGAGATCGTAATACTCCGTCTTTAAGTCCACGAACGGCTCAATCAGCAGCTGCTTGATGTCTGCCCACAGGATGCGGGTCATTTCGTCGCCATCCATCTCCACCAGCGGCGTTTTCATCTGAATCTTTTCCATAATAATACGCTCTCCTTGCCTTTCCGCTGATGCTTCCTTGCACCGCAGATTTTTTACGCTTCCATTGTACCCCACGCCTTCCCTTTTCGCAAGGGTGAAACAGCAAAAGAACAGGAGCGGCTGCGGCTTGCAAAAAAACAAAAATATTTCTCGCAAGATACCTTGACAGGTGATGTATCTTGTGATATAGTTATACTCGTCAAGGCGAGATACCAAGACAAGGGATGAACCATAGGAGGTGAAGCATATGGCATTGTCCGCAGATATTCTTCGCGGCTATACCGACACCATTATTCTGCACCAGCTTTCCCACGGCGACAGCTACGGCTACCAAATCAACAAGACCATTTCGACGCTCAGCGGCGGCGAGGTGGAGCTGAAGGAAGCGACGCTGTACACTGCTTTCCGCCGGCTGGAGGCCGCCGGACTGATTCAGTCCTACTGGGGCAGCGAGACGTCCGGCGCGCGCCGCCGCTACTACGCCATCACGGCACTGGGGCAGGAAAAGCTCATCAGCGATTTGGCGGCGTGGGAGGACACGAAACGCCAGCTTGACCAGCTATTGGAGGGATAACATTATGTGCAAAGAAATTTTCGCATTCCGCCGGGTAACGCCGTTTTCGGACTTTTCTCTGGCGGAGCGTTTAATTGGCGATACCATCTCGTGGGAGGAAATCAGCCGGCAGCGGCTGCAGAACGCAAATCAGGAGAATCAGGAGGAACAGCACTATGCGTAACGAAACGGTTGAGCGGATTGTGAATCTGCTCTTTCAGGATGTGGAAATGACGGACGAGGTGCAGGCGCTCTACGACGAGACGATGAGCAACTGCCAAGAGCGCTATCAGGACATGACGTCCCGCGGGCTGAGCGACGATGACGCGATTGCCGCCGTCGTCGAGAGCTTGAAGGGCATGGAGGATGTCATCAGCCAGTACCCGAAGAAGTCTGAAGCGCCCGAAGCGGAAGAAGCGCCGAAGAGCGCGGATGTGCCGGGCGATGACGATGGAGACGGCGAGCAGACGGATTTCACTTTCCATCCGGCGGATATTGGGCGCATCGAAATGACGATGGTGTGCGACGATGTGCATTTGGAGGAATCGCCGGACGACGACCTACACGTTCTCTTTGAGGACGCTGAAGGCGCAAAAGCGTCCATCTGCCGCATCGAGGACGGCGTTCTGCGCGTCTGCCGCGACCCCGATGCCCCGAAGCGCAACCGAAGCAGCTTCACCGTCAGCGGCAGTTTCGCCAACGGGCGGCTGTATGTGAAGAAGCCGAACGGCGAATATTTCTTCTTCGGCGACAAGAAGAGCGACAAGCAGGTGGAAGCGGAAGCCGAGCGACACGCCAAGGAATTCGAGCAGCACGCTAAAGAATTCTCGGACAACATGTCGAAGATGGGGTTCAAGCAGGAAAGCACGGGTGACGGCAAGAACCCGAACAGCATCGAAAGCATGATTGACAGCTTCGCCAGCACCGCTTCCCGCTTCGGGCAGGAACTGGGCAAGCTGTTCTCCAGCATCAAGCCGAACATCACCGTTTCCCGCAGCATTGGCGACGTGACGCTGTGCATCCCGCGCAGCTTCGACAAGCCCATTAGCGTCCTGACGACCTCCGGCGACATCGAGGCGCGCGACATCCACGTCACCGACCTGAACTTTACCAGCACATCCGGCGACATCAGCGTCGAACTGTTCGCCCCGCTGAATCGCGGCGCATTCACCACCACCAGCGGCGATATCAACATTGAAGCCGATGCAAACGATGTGCAGATTTCCACCGTCAGCGGCGACGTGGAGATTCACGGCGATTACGACCATCTGAAATTTGCCAGCACCAGCGGCGATGTGGAGCTGGAAGCGAAGGTGCGGCAGTGCGACTTTAGTAGCGTTTCGGGCGACTTAGACCTGCGCTTCACGGGCGCGCTGTCGCTCATCAACGGCAGCACGACCTCCGGCGACATCGACGTGGAACTGCCGGACGACACAGGGATGAACAACATCGACGTCCACAGCCGTTCCGGTGACATTTCGATGCGCCGTTCCGGGCGCAGGGGCAGCAGAACCGTGACGGGCAGCATCCGGAGCGTTTCGGGGGATATTGAGATTCACTGATAATACTATTTCCAAATTCACCTGCGCCATCTGCTCGCGCCTTTTCCGCGCTTGCGTCCGCTCATTCCACTTAGCGTAGCGCTGCTACGCTGCGTTTCATTCGCGTTAGCCAGCGCGAAAAATTCGCTTCGCATCTTGGCGCATTCTCATTTGGAAATAGTATAAAGTTCCGACGCGCCGCCGAATTGTGCGGTGTTGCCCCAATCCCAAAAAACACACGCGGCGGCTGACAGCAATGCCAGTCGCCGCGATTTGTATGCAGATTATTCGTCCTCGTCTTCCGATTCTTCGTCCTCGTCCGCGAAATCCGCATCCGCCGCGTGGTCGTCCGGCGCAAGCAGGGCTTCAAGTTGCTCCTGCGCGCGGGCGTAATCGCGGTACGCCACGAAGAACACGAATTTCTCCAGCGTTACGCCGAGCGCCGCGCTGATGCCCGCGCCCATCATCGGGCGGGCAATATACGGCACATTCGCCTCTTTGAGCAGACTTTCCAGCACCGAGGCGTTCAGCGCATCCAGCTCCGTCAAGCGGCACTCGTCCGCTTCCTCTGCCGGACGCAGACGGTCGAATTTATCGCAGTACGGGCAGCTTTCCGCTCTCTCCGGCGTCACCCGATGGCAGTTCGTGCAGTAGTACATTTTCCCTCCGCTCCTTTCGCGCGTTCTTCTGCCTGTATGATAGCATAACGCACACTTTCCGTCAAGGTTTGCGGCAAAATCAGCGAATCGGCGAATTTCTTTGCAAAATGAATTGCATTTCTGCTGGAATGCGTTTATAATAAAGAACGCTATCACAGCATCACAGAAGGAGAATCCGGATTATGAAATTAGGCGTTGTCGGTTTGCCCAATGTCGGCAAAAGCACCCTGTTTAATGCCATCACGCAGGCTGGCGCACAGGCGGCCAACTATCCTTTCTGCACCATCGAGCCGAACACGGGCGTTGTCATGGTGCCTGACCACCGTTTGGACGTGCTGGGCGAAATGTATCACCCGAAGAAGATTACCCCTACGACCATCGAGTTTGTGGACATTGCCGGTCTGGTGAAAGGCGCGAGCCACGGCGAAGGTCTGGGCAACAAGTTCCTGAGCCACATCCGCGAGGTGGACGCGATTGTCCACGTCGTGCGCTGCTTTGAGGACGAGAACATCATCCACGTTGATGGCTCGATTGACCCCGCCCGCGACATTGAGACGATCAACCTCGAGCTGATTTTCGCGGACATGGACACTGTGCAGCGCCGCAAGGACAAGGCGATGAAGAACTTCCGCGGCGGCGATAAGAAAGCGGGCATCGAGGTCGAGCTGGCGGACAAGATTTACGCCCATCTGGAAGCCGGCAAGCCCGCGCGCACCTGCCCCGTAACTGACGAGGAGAAGGAAGTGCTGGACGGCTGGTTCCTGCTGACGACCAAGCCGGTCATCTACGCCGCGAACATCGCCGAAGAAGACCTCGGTAAGCCGGAGAGCGAAATCAAGGGTCTTGACCGCGTGGAAGCCATCGCGAAGAGCGAGAATGCCGAAATCATCGTCATTTCCGCCGCGATTGAAGAGGAAATTGCGCAGATGAGTCCCGACGAAAAGGCGGAATTCATCGAAGGGCTGGGCATCGGGCAGTCGGGTCTGGATCGGCTGATTACGGCGTGCTATCGGCTGCTGGGGCTGATTTCCTTCCTGACGGCGGGCGAAGACGAATGCCGCGCATGGACGATTGTCAACGGCACGAAAGCACCGCAAGCTGCGGGCAAGATTCACACCGACTTTGAGAAGGGCTTCATCCGCGCGGAAATCGTGCCTTTCGACACGCTGGTGGAACTCGGCTCGATGGCGGCATGCAAGGAAAAGGGGCTGGTTCGCTCCGAAGGCAAGGACTATGTGATGAAGGACGGCGACATCGTGCTGTTCCGCTTCAACGTCTGATTGTGTCTGATTCTGCAAGCAAGAAAGGGGCATCAGCATGAGCCGTCTTTCGTATTTCTTCAAGCGTCTGTTCAAGATGGACTGGAAAGCCATGTGGAAAACCGCCGGGCTGCTGCATGAGCGCTCCGGCAAATCCCGCATTTGGCTGCTGTGCGACATGCTCCGCTGTGCCGTGAAGTACAACGCGGGCTATGTGGACTACAAAATCGCACAGATGTACAAACTCAACGATGCGCAGCGCAAGACCGTCATCACGCGCGGTATTTCCAATGACATTGTCCGCCGGATGAACGACAAGGCGTACTGGCATTTCTTCGATGACAAGACGCAGTTCAACGAGCTGTTCAAGGAGTGGATTCCGCGCAAGTGGCTGCTGATTAACGCGGATACGCCGCTTGACAAGCTGGAGGACATGATGACGCTCCCCGCCCTCATCGGCAAGCCGCTGGAGGGGTCGAGCGGTCAGGGCATCCTGAAGTTCACGCCGGAGGACTGGAAGGGGGGCGCAAAGGCGTTCCACCAGCTGCTGATGGACAAGAACATCGGCATTCTGGAAGAAATCGTCGTGCAGCATCCGGAGATGGCGCGCATGTGCCCGACGTCGGTCAACACCTGCCGCATTGCGACGCTGCTGGGCGACAAGAAGCAGGGCATCGTCTATGCGTTCCTGCGCATCGGCAACGGCAAGGTGATGGACAATGTGGACTGCGGCGGCATGGCGGCGCGCATTGATTTGGAAAGCGGCAAGCTGCTGACTGTCGGCGCGGACAAGGCGGGCAACACCTACACCAAGCACCCCATCACCGGTACGGACATTATCGGCTTTACGATTCCTTACTGGGAAGAGGCGAAGAAGATGTGCCTTGACGCCGCGCAGAAAGTACCGCAGATGCGCTTTGTCGCGTGGGACGTCGCCATCACGCCGAACGGCCCGACGTTCATTGAGGGCAACAGCTTCCCCAGTCATGCTGTACCTCAGTTTGCCGCGCATTACCCGGACGGCATCGGTATCCTGCCGGAATTCCGCAAATTCATCGACGTGTGACTTACTTGCAGGCGGAGCGGATGCTTCACCTGCATTTTTGCACCTATTTGATGACTTTTTGCGCAGTTCAAGCCTTTTTCAGCAGGACTTTTCTGATGAAAAGGCGAATTTCTACATCAGATATTTGGGCGGACTGTTGCGCCGCCTTGACTTCATACGATGGAGGGATGACCGTGGAACAGCTGCTCAACGATGGCTGGCAATTCTGCAAGCTGCCGCTCGGCTCGACGCTGGAAGATGTGAGCAATGCGGCACTTCAGGCAGTCGATTTGCCCCATGATTTTCTGATTGAAAACGAAAATGACCTGTACGAGACGACGGATGCGTGGTATCTGCGCACGCTGGACGTTCCGGAAAGCTGGTGCGCGTCGTGCGTCCTCGTGCGGTTCGACGGCGTGTATATGGACTGCGACGTGCTGCTCAACGGGCACATCGTCTGCACGCATCATTACGGCTACACGGCGTTCGACGTGGACCTGACCAGCCGGCTGCTCGTCGGCAGAAACACGCTGGCGGTGCATATCCGCCATCAAAGTCCGAACAGCCGCTGGTATTCCGGCGCGGGCATCTACCGCGACGTGACGCTGCATGTGCTGCCCAAGCGCCATATTCCGCTGGACGGCGTGTACGTCACAACCACGCACGAGCTGGAAAGCTGGACGATGACCATTGACACGGAGCTTTGCGGCGTGAAGGACAACGGCGTGCTGACACATGTGCTGCTCGACGGCGACGTGCCGGTGTGCGATGTGACGGTGGAAGCCGCGGGCGACCACGCCAATGCGGTCATGCAGGTGCTTTCGCCGAAGCTCTGGTCGCCGGACGCGCCGAATGTTTACACGCTGCAAACCATGCTGGGCAATCAGGTTATCCGGCAGAACGTCGGCTTCCGCGACCTGACATTCACCACGGATTGCGGACTGCTGGTCAACGGCGCGCCCGTCAAGCTGCACGGTGTCTGCCTGCACCACGACTTAGGCTGTCTGGGGTCGGCGTTCCACGAAAAGGCGATGCGCCGCCAGCTGCGCGCAATGCGGCAAATGGGCGTCAATGCCCTGCGCACAAGCCACAATCCGCCCGCAAAACAGGTGATGGACTTGTGCGACGAGCTCGGCATTTTCGTGGTAGACGAAGCGTTTGATATGTGGCTGCGCGCCAAAACGCCGTTTGACTACGCGCGCTTCTTCCCCACCGACATGCCGTCGGATGTCGCCGCATGGGTTCGCCGCGACCGCAATCATCCGTCGCTGCTGATGTGGTCAATCGGCAACGAGATTCTGGACACGCATCTGGACGAATCCGCACAACAGGTGACATGCGACCTGTGCGAGAACGTCCGCCTGCACGACCCGCGCGGCAATGCCGTCATCACCATCGGCAGCAACTTCATGCCGTGGGAAGGTGCGCGGAAATGCGCTGATTTGGTAGACGCGCAAGGCTACAACTACGGCGAAAAGTATTACGAGGCGCACCACGCCGAGCATCCTGACTGGGTGATTTACGGCAGCGAGACGGCTTCAGCGCTGTCCAGCCGCGGCATTTACCACTTCCCGATGGCAGCGTCGATTCTCTCCGACGAGGATCTGCAATGCTCCGCGCTGGGCAATTCCACGTCCAGCTGGGGCACGAAGGACATGCGCAAGTGCATCGTGGAAGATTTGAACACGCCGTATTCGCTGGGGCAGTTCCTCTGGAGCGGCATTGACTACATCGGCGAACCCACGCCGTACCACACCCGGTCGTGCTATTTCGGCATGATGGACACGGCGGTATTCCCGAAAGACTACTGGTACTTATTCAAATCCCTGTGGACGAACGCGCCGATGGTGCACATTGGCGTATACTGGGATTGGAATCCGGGTCAAATGATTGACGTGCCAGTGATGACGAACGGCGTGAAAGCCGAACTGCTGCTCAACGGGCGTTCGCTGGGTGTGCAGGAAGTCAGCCGCACGGACTGGACACGCTGCCGTCCGGCGTGGCAAGTGCCGTTTGAGGCGGGCGAGCTGGTCGCGCGCGCGTATGACGCGGACGGGCATCTGATTGCCGAGGACGTCCAGCGCACACCCGGCGAAAGCCACCATATCGTGCTGTCCGCGGAGGATGCTTTCCTGCTGGGCGACGGCGAGGACATGACGTTTGTGACCATCACCGTTGCGGACGAAAGCGGCAGCCCCGTTGAAAACGCGGTGGATCGCGTGCTGGTGGATGTTGACGGCTGCGGTCGGCTGCTGGGGCTGGACAATGGCGACTCCACCGACCGAGACGGCTACAAGACGAACACTCGCCGCCTGTTCAGTGGCAAGCTGCTGGCGATTGTCGGCGCGCTGGCAGGCGAAGGCGCCATTCGCATCCGCGTGTCGGGCGTTGGGCTGGTCGGCGCTGAATTAACGCTGCCCGTCCGCGCGGCGCGCAAAACGCCGGGGCGCAGCTGCTCCGCCGTGCTGTGCCGTCAGGAAGAAATGCCCGCGGACAAACCGATTCGCCGCATTGAGCTGCTGCCGCTGGGCGACAAGCGTCTGGGCAGCGAGCATCCAACAGTCTCCTTCCGCGTGGCGATTCATCCGGCGGATGCGGACAAGCAGCCGATTGCCTTCCGCGTCACCAATGGTCAGGGCATTGACTCCCCCTGCGCGTCGTGTTCGGTGGACGGCGACGTGGTGACGGTGACGGCGCTGGGCGACGACACCGTGTACCTGCGCGCCTCCTGCACAAACGGGTACGACCATCCGCGCATTATCAGCCAGCAGGATATTGTCATCACCGGGCTGGGGCAGCCGTTCCTTGATCCCTACGGCTTTATCTCCGGCGGGCTATACTCGCTTTCCTCCGGCGAAATCGGCAATGGCAACGAGCAGGGCATATCCTTCGCGCGCGACGGCGAAAGCATGGTGGGCTACACAAAAATCGACTTCGGCGACGTTGGTTCGGACGTTATCACGCTTCCGGTTTTCGCGCTGGACAGCAACCTGTACGAAATCAAGCTCTGGGACGGCGACCCGGCGGACGGCGGACGGCTGATTGCTGTTCTGCCCTACCAGAAGCCGAGCATCTGGAACGTCTACCAGAGCGAAACGTACCACCTTCCGGAGCGCCTGACGGGCGTGCACACGCTGTGTTTCTCGCTGACGAGCAAAATTCACCTGAAAGGCTTCTCGTTCGAGAAGCAGAGCCGCGCGTGGCTGCCGCAGACGGCGCAGGACGCCGACACGGTCTACGGCGACAGCTTCACCCGCAGCGGCAGTGCCGTCACGAGCATCGGCAACAACGTGTCGCTTGTCTGGGAGAACATGGATTTCGGTGCATCCACCCATGCGGAACTCCGCTTGGACGGACAGACGCCGCTTTCGACGAACCCCGTCACGATTCGCTTCACCAATCAGGACGGCGAGCAGTTGACCTCGCTGGCGCAGTTCAGCGGAACGGAACGCGGCGTGCAGTGCTTCGACGTGAACGTGCTGCCGGGCGTGTGTTCAGTCGCGTTCGTGTTCCTCCCCGGCAGTCAATTTGATTTCTACGGCTTCACCTTTGTAAAGCAGGAAGAAGCTGCACAGTAAAAGGAGTGGAATCTGATGATTCTGTATAATTCGCTCACCCACCGCAAAGAGCCGTTTGTGCCGCGCTTCGGCAACAAGGTGTCCATGTACACCTGCGGCCCGACGGTCTATCATTTCGCGCATATCGGCAACCTGCGCACCTATATTATGGAGGACATGCTCGAAAAGGCGCTGCGCTATGAGGGCTACGACGTCAAGCGCGTAATGAACATCACCGACGTCGGCCATCTTTCCAGCGATGCCGACACGGGCGAGGACAAGATGCTCAAGGGCGCGCGCCGTGAGCACAAGACGGTCATGGAAATCGCGAAGTTCTACACCGATGCGTTCTTCTCTGACTGCCAGAAGCTCAACATCAAGCGCCCCGACGTGGTTGAGCCCGCAACGAACTGCATCCCCGACTACATCGACATGATTACCGTGCTGCTGGAGAAAGGCTATGCCTACCACGCAGGCGGCAACATCTACTTTGACACCAGCAAGCTGGAAAAGTACTACGTCTTTAACGACCACAACGAGGAAGACCTCGAAGTCGGCGTGCGCGACGACGTGGATGAGGACACGAACAAGCGCAACAAGGCGGACTTCGTGCTGTGGTTCACAAAGTCGAAGTTCGAGGATCAGGCGCTGAAGTGGGATTCGCCGTGGGGCGTGGGCTATCCCGGCTGGCACATCGAGTGCTCGTGCATCAGCAAAAAGCACCTCGGTGAATATCTTGACCTGCACTGCGGCGGCATCGACAACGCCTTCCCCCACCACACCAACGAAATCGCCCAGAGCGAAAGCTACCTCGGTCACGAGTGGTGCAAAACGTGGTTCCATGTGCATCACCTGAACACCACGGGCGGCAAGATGAGCAAATCGAAGGGCGAATTCCTGACCGTGTCTCTTTTGCAGGACAAGGGCTATGACCCGCTGGTGTACCGCCTGTTCTGCCTGCAGAGCCACTATCGGCAGAGCCAGATGTTCACTTGGGAGAACATGGACAACGCTGCCGCCGCGTACACGAAGCTGCTGGGACGCATTGCGTCGCTGATTCCCGCGGGTACGCCGGTGGATGCGGAGAAAATGAAGCCATATCAGGAGAAGTTCCGTCAGGCGCTGGATGCCGACCTGAATACCTCGCTGGCCGTAACGCGCCTGTACGACGTGCTGAAGGCGAAAGACCTGTCCGACGATGAGAAGCTGGCGCTGGTGGGCGACTTTGACGCGGTGCTGTCACTTAGCCTGCTGGACAAGGCGGCGGTCATCCGCGACGCGCAGAAGGCAACGAGCGAAGTGCACGGCGACGGCGAATACGTCATTATTGCCCCGGCAGACGCCACCGATGAAGAGCAGAGCACCGTCCGTGAACTGCTGCTGAGCCGCTATCAGGCGCGAAAGGACAAGAACTGGGCGGAATCCGACCGCATCCGCGACATTTTGAAGGATATGGGCATTGCCGTCAAGGACAACAAAGAAGGCGTGCAGTGGATGCGGGGGTAATTTGCCTGCCTTCCCTGTAAAATTCCTGCAAAAGGCTGACAAATGGCGGCAAGTATGCTATACTGATTCGTGGACGATAATTTCGGTCATCCGAAAGGAGTGCTTCCCCGATGAATATTCTGCAAGCTGCCATTCTCGGCCTTGTGCAGGGGCTTGGCGAGTTTCTTCCGATTTCCTCCAGTGGTCATCTGCTGCTCAGCCGCATCCTGATGGGTTTCACGATTGATGAAACAGGTGCCTACCATATGCTGGACATCCTCCTGCATGTTGGCACGCTGATTCCGGTTCTCATCGTGTTCTGGAAGGACTGGTGGGCGATTCTGAAGAACCCCTTCAAGTCCAAGACACTGCTGCTGCTCTTCATCGCTTCCCTGCCGACGCTACTGTTCAAGGTTGTGTTTGATGATTTCATCACTTCCTGCGAGACAGGCTGGTTCCTCGGTGCGAGCTTCCTGTTGACGGGATTCTTCCTCCTGTTGGCGGAAACGCTGAGCGCACACCGCAAGCAGTACGCCGACCAGCCGAACTTCAAGCACGCCATCATCATGGGCTGTATGCAGGGCGTGGCGCTGCTGCCCGGCGTTTCCCGCAGCGGCTCGACGCTGGCGGGCGGTCTGCTCTCCGGTCTGAACCGCAAGAGCGCGGCGAAGTTCTCCTTCATGATGAGCGCCCCCGCGATTGTTGGCGCACTCATCATCGATGGCAAAACCGCAATCGAAGAGGGCTGGGTGCAGGATTTGACGCTCGTGCCGACGCTGGTGGGCATCCTCGTGGCGGCAATCAGCGGCTATATCGCCATCCGCTTCATGCTCAGTCTCATCAGCCGTGTCAGCCTGAACTGGTTTGCGCTGTATGTAGCGATTCTGGGCGTGCTGATTCTGGTACTTCAGCTGATTGGCTATCCGGGAACGGTGCCGTTCGCCATTCCGGACATGTCTGGTGCGGTGACGAGCACGCTTCGGTTCTGGAATGTGTAACAATCACATGGGCTGTCCGTCTTTGGGGGCGGACAGCCTTTTTTGCCCCTTGCCATCCGGGGCGCAAAATGCTATAATAGAATAGATATTTGTACTCTCGCATGGCTTTGCTATGCAGAAAGGACGATTGCGCCTGATGCTAACGTTTCGCCGGCTGATTTGTCTCCTGCTCGCACTTGGGCTGCTGACCATCAGCGCCGTGGCAGAAATGCCGAACCCCACCCTCGACCCCAACGCGAACCCGTATGATGAGACGCACCCGGAGCTGCTCGAAGCCGACCAGCTGTACTGCACATCCGCTATTCTCATCGAGCAGAGCACGGGGGAAGTCATCTTCGAGAAAAATGCCGATTTGACCATGTACCCCGCTTCGACAACAAAGATTATGACCGTGCTGCTGGGCATCCTCAACAGCAACCCTGACGACAAGGTAACGGTCAGCTACAACGGGTCTGCCGCCGCCATGCGCGCCATCGACTCGGAAGCGACCGTCATCAGCCTGCAGGAAGGCGAAGAGCTGACGATGCAGGATTTGCTCTTCGGCACGCTGATTCGTTCAGGCAACGACGGCGCAGTAGCAATTGCGGAGGCCGTCGCAGGGAATGAAAGTACGTTCGTCGCGCTGATGAACCAGACCGCGCACGACCTCGGCATGAACAGCACGCACTTCATGAACCCGCACGGCCTGCACGACGACAACCATTACACGACTGCGCGCGACTTGGCGACGCTGGCGCGCTACGCCATGCAGAACGACACCTTCCGCACGATTGCGAAAACGACCGAGTACAAGATGGCGGCGACGAACAAGCAGCGTTCGCGCACGCTGACGACCCGCCACCGCATCATGCTGCCGCAGTACAACAAGACGGACAACCGCTACTATTACGCGCCGATGACGGGCATTAAGTCCGGCTCGACGTCGTTGGCGGGCTACTGCTACGTCGGTTCAGCGTCACTGAACGGCGTTGACCTGATTTCCGTCGTCATGTACTCCAGCCAGTACGGTGTCTGGACAGACACGAAGAAGCTGATGGCGTACGGCTTCAGCCAGTATCAGCACGTCACGATTTCCGAGCTGTACAACTTGAACCCCATCAGCATTTACACCAGCGCGTATGAGATTGACGACCCGAATCAGGGGCAGCTGACGCTCCTATGCCAGCCGCAGGATGCCACGCAGGCCGCCCTTGCGGAACTCAGTACGACGAAGAAGCGCATCGACTACCTGTCCGAAAACCTGCGCGACCTCGTTACCGTCTCCTACACGCGCGATTTTGCCGCACCCGTCAGCGCGGGCGAAATTATGGGCACAATGACCTACGTCAGCGACGATGGCACGCCGATTACATTCAACCTTGTCGCCAGCCGCAGCGTCGCGCGCCGCTCGAACATGCCGCTGACATATGAGGAGATTGTCGCGATGACACAGGGGCAAACTGGCATTCCGATTGTGCCGGAAACGGTGATTCCCGTCGTCGTGATTCTGCTGATTCCAACCATTGCGCTGTTCATCATCTTCCGCGTGCATCGCCGCAGGAAGCGCCGTGAGGACTTCTCTGACGGGATTCCGCGCAGCTGACCGCACTCAAAAACGCCCCTTTCCGAAGCATCTCTGCCGGAAAGGGGCGTTCTGTTTGGTGGATTTATACTGTTTCCAGATGAATTATTATACTATTTCCAGATAAGAATGCGCCAAGATGCGCCGCGAATTTTTCATTCTGGCTAACGTGAATGAAACGCAGCGTAGCAGCGCTACGCTAAGTGGAATGAACGGACGCCAGAATGGAAAAGGCGCAAGCAGATGGCGCAGGTGAATCTGGAAATAGTATTATTTGGCTGCCGTCACCGCAGCGGGCTTTGCGCCGCCTTCCTTGATTTCGCCGGCTTTCGTCAGCGCAATCTTGGTGATGACCGGGCCAGTCAGTTCGTAGATGAGCGTACCTGCCAGCACGACGGCGTTAATCGTCGGGCCGTAGGCGGGCAAATCCGTCAGGCACATGCGCGCCATGCCGATGGCGACACCCGCCTGCGGAATCAACGTCATACCAAGGTAGCGGATGATGTTCTTATCACACTTCTCGATGGCAGCGCCGATGGTTGCGCCGAGCGACTTGCCAATTGCGCGGCTCAAAACATACGCAATACCCACCACGCCGACCGTCGGCAGCACGGACAAATCAAGGCTTGCGCCGCTCAAGACGAAGAAGAGCAGGAACAGCGGCGGCGTGAAGCGGTCGCACTGCTCAAGGAGCGCGGGCGAATCGTTACTGACGTTAATCATCGTCGCGCCAATCATCATGCAGACCAGCAGGCTGCTCAAATCGAGCATGGTACTCAAGCCAACGGCGAGGAACACGATGAGAATCGTCATCGTCAGCTTATTGCCGCGCGAATGGAAGAAGCGCAGGCAGAAAACCATCACCGTGCCAATGAGAACGCCCATCGCCAGCGAGCCGACAATTTCAATCAGCGGCTTCACCAGCAGCGTCATCACGCTTAACGCCGCGCCGCTGTCAAGCGTGCGGGCGATTGCCATCATGATGGCGTAGAGCATCAGCCCCAGCGCATCGTCCATGGCGACAACGGGCAGCAGCATCCGCGTCACCGGGCCGTTCGCCTTGTACTGGCGGACGACCATCAGCGTCGCCGCCGGAGCGGTCGCCGCGGCAATCGCCCCCAGCGCCAGACACATCGGCAGCGGCTGACCCAGCGCCAGCAGCGTCAGGAACACCAGCAGTGATGCCACGCAGCCCTCAAACGCCGTGATGACCATCGGCTTCGCGCCGATTTCCTTGATGTAGGAGAACTTGAACTCACTGCCGATGGAATAAGCAATGAAACCCAGCGCGACATCAGAGATAATCGACAGCTTGCTGTTCATTTCCGGCGTCAGCACCTTCAGCACATACGGCCCGACCAGCAGACCCGCAATCAGGTACGCCGTCACGTTCGGCAGATGAATCAGCCTAATCAGGCGCGTCATGGCCATGCCAACCGCCATTGCAATGGCAAGCGCAAACAGGATATTCATTTGTTCTTGTTGACCCCTTCCACAAACGTCGTGGGCAGGGCGAAGCAAATACCCGTGTCGGGCTTGTCCAGTCCACCGGTTACTTTGTTGATGATTTCAATCATCTGCGGAATCTGTTCAGATTTCAGCAGCGTGAAAATCGTCTTGGAGCGTTTCCGTTCCGGATTGCACAGGTGGCGCAGCACCCCCAGCACCGGCAGATCGTCGATGTTATGGTCGCCATCCAGCACGCGCATCATGCCCGTCGATTCCAAAATGGTCGCGCCGCCGATGTTCTGCTTGAGCATTTCTTCCAGCAGCGGCTCCAGAAATTCTTCCCGATTCAGCACGAGAACAAACATCTGCATTGTGGTTTCCCTCCCTCATTCTTTGCAGCACCCAATGCTATGAAACATCCTATATTGTAGCACTTTCGTCCTGTTTGTCAATCGAATTTGCCCCCAAATCCCCACGTTTTCTCATGAAATTCTCATCATTTCCTCTCATCTTTCACAAGCTTTTCGAAGGAATCTGTGTTATCATATAGGTGTCAGGGAAAAAAGCCCGTTCAGCGGGAAAGGAGATTGATTTTATGGCAAGCTACACGATTGAAGATATTGAACTGATTCGGCGCAAGAGCGGCATCAGCTATCAGGAGGCGGTTTCGCTGCTGGATTACCACAACGGCAATGTTGCCCGTGCGCTGGTTGATTTGGAGCGCAACGGCCGCTTAAAGCCCGATGCCGCCGCACAGGATGCGCCGAAATCCGCCGAAAAGAAAGCGTCCACCGCTGCTGCCAGCAAGAGCAAGGGCGGCTTCATGCACTTCATCAACAAGCTTTACCGTGCCCGCGTGAAGGTGGCGCGGCAGTCGATTCCGATTCTCAACATTTCGCTGCTGTTCACCCTCGTCGCGGCGCTCATTAGCCCGCATTTGCTGATTCTCAGCGCGATTCTGATTCTGCTGCTGGGCTATCGTGTGTCGTTTGACAAGGACGACGCGGATTTCGCGGGTGAAAACATGGATCGCATGGTCAAGAACGCCGCGAGCAACGTCCGCAGCACGGTGGATGAGTTCGCGCGCGGCTTTCAGGCAGGCATGAACGGTCAGAGCGAATCCGCCGAAAAGAAGGCGGAGGTGGATTCTGCGGACAACCGCAGTTACTACGCTGCAAGCGCGGCAAAGCCGGAATACCACTCCTGCCCTACCATCAACGTGCCGGTGCAAGTGCCAAGCCAAGATGGCAATGTGACCGTGGAGGACGACACGGACGGCTTCAACTCCGCAACGATTAAGTAAGGAAGGTGCATCCATATGCTGCCGCTGATGCTGAGCTTGCTGCTATTTGCCAATGTTCTTGTTTTTGCCTCGCTGATGCTCTTCTTCGGGCTGATTGGCGGCTGCAGGCAGCATTGACTACCCTTCGCGGGACGCATTCAAGCGTTCCGCTTTTGCCCGTATATGGAGAATGGAGGATAACCATGAGCCGCATTTTGATTGTGGAGGATGAAAAGAAGATCGCTCGCTTTCTGGAACTCGAACTGACGCACGAGGGTTACGAGGTACAGACGGCAGGCGACGGGCGAAGCGGGCTGGAACAGGCGCAAAGCTGGCAGCCGGATCTGCTGATTCTTGACCTGATGCTGCCGGAATTGTCCGGCATCGAGGTCTGCCGCCGCCTGCGCCACGAAAGCGACGTGCCGATTATTATGCTGACCGCGAAAGACGACGTATCCGACAAGGTGATGGGGCTGGACATGGGTGCGGACGACTACATGACGAAGCCGTTCGCCATCGAGGAGCTGCTGGCGCGCATTCGCGTCGGGCTGAAGAAGCGCCGGAGTTCCGCCGCTGAAACGCCTGCGCCCGCGTCCAACGTGCTGCGGGCGGGCGGTCTGGTGTTAGAGCCCTCCAGTTACACAGTGACGATGAACAATCAGCCCATTAACTTGACAAAAAAGGAATTTGATCTGCTGAAGTACCTCATGTCCCACAAGGGAGAAGCCGTGACGCGGGACGCGCTGCTGACTGACGTGTGGGGCTACGATTACGCGGGCGACACGAACGTGGTGGACGTGTACATCCGCTATCTGCGCCACAAGATTGACGAGCCGTTCGGCGTCAAGACGCTGCACACCATCCGTGCCGTCGGCTACATGTTCCGCGTCGATGACTGACCGTCCGAAGGCACGGCGCATCCGCCGCAAGAAGGATGTTTCCCCTGCCGCGCCCAAGCCGCACGGGCTGCCTTCCACCCTTTCCCGCATTCGTTTGTCCCTCTCCTTCCGCATCGCCGCCCACTTTTCCTTCCAGCTGGTGCGGACGTTTCTCCCCGCGCTGCTCATCCTGACGCTGGCGTTTGCAGGCGGCACGCTTTACCTCGCTGAACGCGACATTTCGCGGCTGCAATGCGCGCCGCTGTCCGCCGATGGCACCATTATCCTCTCCGTGCTGGATGACGCGGAAGTGACGCTGCTGCCCGAAGCGCGCACGGACGGCATCATCGTGGGGCAAAGCGCCTACCGCCTGCTTGACCCGGAGGCGATTTTCACTGAAGGACGCTACATCGTGCAGGCGCAGCACATTTCGGGGCAGTCGCTGCTGATTTCGCTCAGCCTCTCTCGCCCGCTTGCGCTGTACTGCGGAGCTGCCGCGGCGCTGGTCATCACTGACCTGTTCCGCATGTTCTACTTCGTCTGGCATCGGAAGCGGCTGCAAAAGAGCGTCCTCGCGCCGATTCGCGATATCACCGACATGGCAGCGACGCTCTCCGCGAACAACCTCTCCAACCGCATCAACATCGCCGGGACAAAAAATGAGTTGAAAGACCTCGCGACAGTCATCAACTCCATGCTCGACCGCATCGAAACATCCTACAACAGCCAGAAGCAGTTCGTTTCCGACGCTTCGCACGAGCTTCGGACACCGATTGCCGTCATTCAGGGGTATGCCAGCATGTTGTCCCGCTGGGGCAAGAGCGACCCAGATGTGCTGAACGAGGGCATCAACGCCATCGCGCAGGAGACGGAAAGCATGAAGGAGCTTGTCGAAAGCCTGCTGTTCCTCGCGCGCCACGACAAGAAAACGCTGATGATGGAGATGGTGCGGTTTGACGCATACGACGTTGCCGCGGAGGTGCAGCGCGAAGCCGCAATGGTCACGCCGGAGGACACGTTCGCGCTTGACCCCGCTGACCATGTGCAGATTGAGGCCGACCGCGGAATGCTGAAGCAGGTTATGCGCATCCTGTGCGACAACGCGGTGAAGTACTCCCCCAAGGGCAGCACCATTACCCTCGGCGTACAAAAAACCGAGAACGGCTGCACGCTGTCCATGAGCGACCACGGGCCGGGTATCCCCAAGGAAGAGCTTTCGAGAATATTCGAGCGCTTCTACCGCTGTGACAGTGCCCGCAAAACCGAAAGCAGCGGTCACGGGCTTGGGCTGTCCATTGCGCGCATCATTGTCATGGGACACAGCGGGCAGCTCCGCGTTCGCAGCAAGGTCGGCGCGGGCACGACGTTCTATGTTGATTTGCCGCTGACGCAGGACAAGGTACGGCATGGCGGCGAAGTCAATCTGCCGCCAGAGAAGAAGCACCGCTACCGGCTTCGTTCGAAGAAGGATAAAAGCGGCTACGCAGAAGCAAAAGTATCATAATGAAGGCCGCACCCGGTTTGACCCGGATGCGGCTTTTTCGTCAGGCGATTTTCATATGGCGCAGTTGAATTTGGAAATCGTATTAGTTGTTGCTGTTAGCGCAGTTGCAGCTGCCGCTGCACGAGCCGGAGCATCCGCGTCCGCAATTGCAGTTGGAACGCACCGTGCTGCTGACGTTGCCCGTCGCGACCGTGCCGCTGTTGCAGACGGATTGCGGCGGGAAGAGCGGCAGGGCGAAGAACTCATCGCAGACGCTTTCCGCGAACTCCTCAGCGGGCGGAATCGGGCAGTAGCCGTAGCTGGGAATCAAGATTTCGGCTTCCGCGAGCACCTTCAAAATCGTCGTGACGCAGATGGTCATCTTGAACTGGTTGTTGCCCAGATACGTCCCGCTGACGCAAATCGCGCTGACCATGCTTTCCAGCGTGTACGGCACAATGGACTCGTCGGGAATGCTCAGCAGCACATCGCGGTTGACGCTGATGGTCGCCTTGCCGATGTACTCCACGCAGCGGCTATCCACGAACAGGATGTCAATCGGGATATCAATCGTTGCGCGCACACGGGCGAAGCAGGGGCGATCGCACAGGCGATCAACGGTCAGGTTGCGGATGTTGCCCTCGGTCGTGGTGCTGCGGCAGCTCTCGAAGGTAATCGGCGGCACGGGTGCGGACGTCGGCGGGATGGTCTCCTGCGTCTCCTGGCAGCCGCAGGCGTTGCAGGTGCAGGTGTTGTTGACCTGCGCGTAGCTGGTGATGGTGACGGTCTGCTTGGTAAGCTGCTCCTGCGTCATCGCGCTGTCATACACGCGCTTGACCTGCACGCAGACCTTCTCCTGCAAGCCGTCCAGCGCACTGCCGGAAATCGTACCGGGGCAGCAGTTGGGGTTCGCGTTCTTATACGAGTAGAATGACATGGATCGCGCCTCCTTGTCTTTTCCGGCTCCGGTCGCCTTGGTGGAGCCTTCACCAGCAGACTATGAAGCACGCGAGAAAGTGTGCGGCGCGAAAGAAATCTTGATACGAAAAATGCCATCCAGCACGGATGGCACTTGACTTACCCCATTTTCACCGGCGTGAAGCCCTTCTTTGCGACTGCGTCCATCAGCACATCGTCCGCAACATCCGCGTTCAGCGTGATTTTCGCACACTTCGCCGCGAGGTCAACCTCCGCGTTTTCTACGCCCGGCACGGCCTTGAGCGCCTTCTCCACCGTCATCTTGCAATGATTGCACATCATGCCGTTAATCTGCATCGTCTTTTCCATCATCATGTCCTCCTACTTATGGAATCAATTCCGGCACGTCGTCGGTCATTTCCGCGTCGTCCGAATCGTCCTTGGGCTTTTCCGGCATCGGCGGCAGCTCTTTGAGCGACGAAATGCCGAAATGCGCCAGAAAATTGTCCGTCGTGCCGTAGAGAATCGGGCGACCCAGTGCTTCCTTGCGCCCGACCTCGGCAATCAGCTCCTTATTCATCAGCGATTGCAGCGAGTAGTCGCACTTCACGCCGCGAATCTGTTCTACCTCGGCGCGCGTGACCGGCTGACGGTACGCCACGACCGCGAGCGTCTCCATGGCCGCCTGCGAAAGCGACTGCTTCTGCACGGGCTGGAGAAGCCGCACCACATCCTGCGAATACAATGCGCGCGTCGCCAGCTGCACCTGATGCCCGTAGCGTTTGAGCGAAAAGCCGCGCTGGTTGAAGTCGTACTCGTCGCGCAGGTGAATCAGCGCATCCTCTACCTCGCGAATCGGCACATCCAGTGCCTTGGACAAGTCCTCTACGCGCACTGCTTCGCCCGCGACGAAGAGAATCGCCTCGATGCGCCCGGCAAGATTGCCGCCCTCCTCCATGATATCGTCGGGAAAGCGCAATTGCTCCTCGTTCTGTGTCTCGTTCATTCCGTTTCCTCCGTTGCGCTTTCGCCGTATTCATCAACATCTTTGCCGCGGCCGGGATAGAGAACGATTTCGCCCCATGTTCCCTCCTGCTCGGCGTGGATTTCGCCCAGCTTGAGCAGCTCCAGCAGCGCCAGAAACAGCGTCACGACTTCTTCCTTCGACGGCGCAGCGCTGAACGTTTCTTCAAAGCGCAGACAGCCGCGGCTGGACACGCCCTTGAGCAGCGTCAGCATGCATTCCTGCACATTGTGCTCGTCGCGGTGAATATCGCGCGGCGCGTAGTGGTTCGTCTCCGGCGATTCGTCGCTTGCGGGCTTGCGCGCCCAGATGCGCAGGAACGCTTCCGTCAGCCCCTGCAGCGTCAAGCCGACAAGCTCTGTCTCCTGCGGCGGCAGCGGGTATTCCTCCGGCAGCTTCGTGAACAGGTTCGCCGCCGCCCGCTCGAACTGCTTCATGGCGGATGCAGTCTCGCGGAAGCGCTTGTATTCCTCCAAACGGCGGATCAGCGCTTCCTCCGGATCCTCCTCGCCCTCCTCGATGCGCGGCGGACGCGGCAGCATCGCGCGGGATTTGATTTCCAGCAGCGTTGCCGCCATGACCAGAAAGTCCGTCGCGTCGTCCATATCAAGGTCAGGCGCATTGCGTACCGAATCAATATACTGGTCGGTAATCTGGCTGACGAAAATATCCTTGATGTCGATTTTTTCCTTGTTAATCAGGAACAGCAGCAAATCCAGCGGTCCGTCAAAATCCTTGAGCTGAAACGTCATTGCCATGTTTTATGCCCTCACGACAGCCCGAAAACCGCCAAGAATCCCTTGAGGAAGAACTCATAGACGGCGAAGATTGCCTTGCTCAAGAACTGATCCAGCGCGCCAGACATGAAGATGACAATCAGCACAATCTGCGCAATAACGAACGCCTGCCGCTTGAGCTGCAGTTTGCCCTTGAACAGCAAATCGTTGACGAGATGGTAGCCATCCAGCGGCGGGATGGGCAGAATGTTGAACAGCGCAAGCCCCAGATTCGTCTGCGCCATCATCAGCAGGAAGCGCTCGACGTACCGCAGCCACGGCACAGCGAAATCCGCCAGCGCGCTTTCGGCGAATATGCCGTTGGTAATGCTCAGAATCACATTGTCCCTGCCATCCGTGAACTGGTAGAACGGGCTGAACAGGTGCGGGAGGGCGCTCGACGAAACTTCCCCCAGCATCTCCGAGCCGAACATGACCTTGCCGACAATCACGCTCAGGAACATGCAAATCAGGCACAGGCAGAGATTCGTCGCAATGCCGGCAATGGAAACGAAGAAATCGTCGCGCCGCCCGTGCCGGAAGTTGCGCGGATTGACCGGAACAGGTTTCGCCCAGCCAACGCCAATCAGAAACATGCTCAGCGTACCGATCAGGTCAAGGTGCGCCTTTGGGTTCAGGGAGAGCCGCCCCATCATTTTCGCCGTCGGGTCGCCGCAGCGGTATGCCACATAACCGTGCGCGCACTCGTGCAGAATCAGGCTGATAAGAATGACAGCGACAGCGTATACCAGCGTCAGCAGAAATTCCAGCGGGCTGGTACGGAGCGCTTCCAGATAAGTGTCCAAATTGGAAAGCATTTTTTCCCTCTTTTCATCATGAAGTACGTCCCTGACGCATAGAGTGAAGCAGCAATTTCAAGGAGGTGCTTGTTCTATGAGCGAGCAGGGAACGAATCAGATCCAGCAGCTGCAGGTTCCGCCGGCACAGGATTTCGACACAGCGAACTTTCAGGGATCGATGCAGGAGGTCTTGCATGAGAACATCGGAAAGTATGTACTGGTGGATTTTCTCATTGGTACGTCGAATCTCGTCACCCGTCAAGGCTTCCTGTACTACGTCGGCACGCAGTTCATCGTCCTCTATGACAGCCTGAATCTGCGTTATGTCGTCTGTGACATCTTTTCCATCAAGTTCGTCACGTTCCTGCTGCCCGGCTATCAACCCGGTCAGATTCAGACGACGGCGGAATTCGAGATGCACCCCGGCACGCCGAACACGCAGGTCGTTTCCGAAATGACACAGGCGAGCGAAGGCACGTCCGACAGCACGGCACGCGATGCCGACGCAGCCGAGTCATTCGCCGCGCGCCCCGCCATGACGCCCGCGCAGGCTGCCCTCGCCCATGCCATCCGCCGGAAGAATCCGACCGTGCGATAACAATTCTACCGCACTGCCATATTTCAATCCACACTTCCCATGAGTGGGAAGTGACAATTCTCAGCAAATTGCTAAAAAATTAATTATGAAGAAACCCGGCGCAGCAGCTCCGCTTCGTCAATCACTTCGATACCCAGCGTCTGCGCCTTGGTCAGTTTGCTTCCTGCCGCCTCGCCTGCAACGACGAAGGCGGTTTTTTTGCTGACCGAAGACGCGGGTTTGCCGCCGCTGCGGGCAATCAGGTCCTCCGCTTCCTTACGGGAGAGCGTCGGCAGCGTCCCCGTGACGACGATGCTCATGCCGGCGAACACACCGCCCTCCACCTTCTGCTTTTCCGCCGGGGTCACACCTGCCGCCAGCAGACGGCGAATCATCTCGCGGTTCTCGTCGAAGGAGAAGAATTCTGTGATGCTCTGGGCAACAATATCCCCCACATCATCGAGGGCGACCAGCTCCGCCTGTGTCGCATTGGACACCTTCTCCAGCGTCCCGAAGGCGTTCGCCAAGTCACGCGCGGTCTTGCGCCCGATATTCGGGATGCCGACCGCAAAGAGGAACGCATCCAGCTCACAGTGCTTGCTCTTTTCCAGCGCGGACAGCAGATTATCCGCCTTCTTGTCCTTGAAGCCGTCCAGCGACAACACCTGCTCACGCGTGAGGGTGTATAAATCCGCCGGATCGCGGACGTTCATCTGGTCGTAGAGCTGCCCCGCCGTCTTTTCTGACAGGCCCTCGATGTCCATCGCGTCACGGCTGGCGAAGTGACTGATACGGGCAACCGCCTGCGGGCGGCAGGAGACGCGGTTCATGCAGAAAATGTGTGCGCCGCGCTCAATCAGCTTTTCGCCGCAAGCCGGGCAGACCTCCGGGCGGACAATCGGTGTTTCGCCCTCTTCGCTGTCCCCTACATGCCCCATAATTTCGGGAATCACGTCGTTCGAGCGGCGAATCCACACGCGCGCGCCAATGGCAACCCGCTTGCGCTGGATATCGCCCCAGTTGTTCAGCGTCGCCTTGCGCACGGTCACGCCGTAAAAATCAACAGGTTCGACATGCGCAACGGGCGTCAGCTTGCCCGTGCGGCCCACATCCCACGTCACGTCGCGGATGACGGTCGTCGTCTCCTCCGCCTCAAACTTGAACGCAATCGCCCAGCGCGGGAAACGGTCGGTGTAGCCCATCATCTCGCGGGTGGAAAGGTCGCTGACCTTGATGAGCACGCCGTCAATCAGGAAGTCGAGGCTGCTGCGTTCCTCCTCGATGTGGTGGATACAGTCCTCAATTTCGCGGATGCTCCGGCACTGCCCCAGATACGGGCTGACCTGAAAGCCGTTTGCGCGCAGGAAATCAAGCATCCCCTGCTGCGTGGTGTACGGCGGATTGTCAATCGTGCCAATCTGATAAAAGAACGCATCGAGATGGCGTGAGGCTGTCACGGCGGGGTCAAGATTGCGGAGCGCTCCGGCGGCGGCGTTTCGGGCGTTTTTCAGCGGTTCTTTCGCCGTCTTGTTGTAGGTATCCAGTGCGGACAGGCGCATGATGCATTCGCCCTGCACTTCCAGCAGTCCCTGATACGGTATCGTCAGCGGCACGGTGCGGATGGTCTTTGCCTGCGGCAGAATCGCTTCACCGGTGATGCCGTTGCCGCGCGTCGCCGCCTGAATCAGCCTGCCCCCTCGTTGTAGGTCAGGTTCAGCGTCAAGCCGTCGAATTTGTACTCTACGCAGTATTGCAGGTCGTCCTGCCCGCTGAGCTTCTCGGTGCGGCGAATCCAATCCTCCACCGCGCCGATGGACTGTGCCTTATCCATGCTCCACAGGCGGTGGATGTGCGTATGCGGCGCAAACGCCGTCATCACTTCACCGCCGACCCGGTGCGTCGGGGAATCCGGCAGGACGATGCCCGTCTCCTTTTCCAGCGCCGACAGTTCGTCGTAGAGCTTGTCCCACTCCATGTCGGACATAATCGGTTCGCTGCCGAAATAGTACGCCTGCGACGCCTGATTGAGCGTGTCCGCAAGCTGACGCATCCGCGCCGTCTGGTCTGCCATGCTTAGTCCTCCAGCTTGACAATCGGCGCCGTCGCCAAAGCAAATTCCTTGGTGCCGTATGCCGTGAATTCAATCTTGATGCGGCTCATGCTGCCCGAACCCGTAACCTCCACCACCGTGCCCTCGCCAAACTTCAGGTGGCGGACGCGATCGCCGGGGCGATACAGGTTCTGCATGGCGCTGGTGGCCATATTGCGCGCCGGGGACTGCACGAAGCCCTTCTGCACGCCGGGGATATTCAGCCCGCGCAGGCCGGTATTGCCGCTGCCGGGGCGGATGGGCGCACTACCGGACGGCGCCGGGCGGTTCGTGCCGCCGCGGTTGTACGCGCTGCGAGAGCGCATCTGCGGCTGGACGCGGTCGCCGAAGCGCTCCTTCATGCCCGCCATTTCGTCAGACAGCAGGCGTTCCGGGATTTCCGCCAAAAAGCGGCTGGGCGCGTTGTGATTCACCTGATTATACAGCATTCGCTGATTTGCGCGGGAGATGAACAGGCGCTTCTGTGCGCGCGTGATGCCGACATAGCACAGGCGGCGCTCCTCCTCCATCTTCGTCTCGTCCATGAGGCTGCGCGCGGACGGGAAAATGCCCTCCTCCAGACCGGTCATGAACACATCGGGGAATTCCAGACCCTTGGCGGAGTGCAGCGTCATCAGCGTCACATAGCCGCGCTCGTCCTCCTGCTGGTCAAGGTCAGTCACCAGCGACACGTTTTCCAAGTAGTCTTCGAGCGTCGCATTTTCCGTTGCTTTCGCGTATTCGCTGACCGCGCCCATGAATTCCTGAATGTTCTCCACGCGCGAGCGGGCTTCCTCGGTATCTTCCTTCTGGTACTGCGCCAGCAAGCCCGTTTTTTCCACCAAAGTAGATACGAACTCCTCCAGCGGCATGGTTTCCTTGAGCGCCAGCAGCATCGTCATGAGCATAAAGAAGTCGCTGACGCACTTTTTCGGACGCGCGGAAAGCGAATCCGGAACGTCGGACAGGGCGCTGTACAGCGGCATATTGTTCTGCTGCGCGTGATTCATCAGCTCCTGCACGGTGCTGTCGCCGATGGCACGCTTAGGCACGTTGATGATGCGGCGCAGGGACACATCGTCCGCCGGATTGACCACAACGCGCAGATACGCAATCACGTCGCGCACTTCCTTGCGGTCATAGAACTTCTGACCGCCGAAGACCTTGTAGGGAATCGCCGAGCGCATCAGCATTTCTTCCAGCACACGGCTCTGCGCGTTCGTGCGGTAGAGAATCGCCATATTGCCATACGGTTCGCCGTGGCGGTTGAGCTGGCGGATGCGGTCGGCAACCCACGCGGCTTCCTCGCGTTCGTCGCCCGCGTCGAAGAGGCGAATCGGGTCGCCCTCGCCCTGCTCTGTCCACAGCTTTTTCTCCTTGCGCCCGGAATTGTGCGCAATCACCTGATTCGCCGCGTCGAGAATATTGGCGGTCGAGCGGTAATTCTGCTCTAACTTGATGACGGTCGCGTCGGGATAATCCTTCTCAAAATCAAGGATATTGCGGATATCCGCGCCGCGCCAGCCGTAAATCGACTGGTCGTCATCGCCCACAACGCAGAGATTCCGACTCTGGTCAGTCAGCAGTTTGACGAGCATATACTGCGCATAGTTCGTATCCTGATATTCGTCCACCATGACATATTGGAAGCGCTTGCGGTACACATCCAGCACAGGCGGATGGTCGGCGAGCAGTTCCAGCGTCTTGACGAGAAGGTCGTCAAAATCCAAGGCATTGAGCGTTTTCAGGCGCGCTTCGTACTCGACGAAGACCGTGTGAATCTGCTGGCAGCGGAAATCGCGGTCGGAATGGTCGAACCACTCGTCCGGACCCATCAGCTTGTTCTTCGCGTCGGAAATTTTCGCCTTCAATTCGCGAATCGGCAGCAGCTTATCGTCAATATTCTGGCGCTTCAAAATTTCCTTCAGCACCGCGCCCTGATCGTCGTCATCATAAATGACAAAAGAACGGGTATAGCCGCCGAGTTTCTCAATATCGCGGCGGAGGATTTGGCGCAGGTGGAGTGGAATGTGGAAATCCACGCATCGTTCGCCTGATCGCCCACCAGCGCGGCGATACGCTCTTTCATTTCCTTCGCCGCCTTGTTGGTGAACGTCAGTGCCAGAATATGGTACGCCGCCACGCCGTGCGCCATCAGGTTCGCCACGCGGCAGGTCAGGGCGCGGGTCTTGCCGGAGCCTGCGCCAGCCAGAATCAGCACCGGGCCTTCCAGCGTTTCCGCTGCCAAGCGCTGCTGCGGGTTGAGCATACTTAAATCCATTTTTGTTTCCTCAATCTTTCTTTTCCTTTTCCGCGGCATTTTCCATGGCATCCAGCACCGCCGTATAGCCGTTCGCGCCATAAAGCAGCGCCCGGTTGACGCGGCTGATGGTTGCGGAGGATGCACCCGTCTGACGGGCAATTTCCTGATAGGTGGCATGTTCGCGGAGCATCTTCGCCACCTCGATGCGCTGCGCCATGCTCTTGATTTCCGCAATGGTACACAAATCCTCGAAGAAGCGATACGCCTCGTCCGTTGATTCCAGCGACAACAGCGCCTTCATCAGCAAGTCCGTCTGTCCGTTCTTCACGCGGGGCTCAAACATATTTCGCACTCCTTCACCGCAAGGGGTCAGCCCCCCTGCGCATAGGTACATTATAGCACATTTCTGCCCAAATGAACAGGGCAAAAGCAGGGCAGAAAACGCGGAAAATTACGTCTTTCCACGCAAAAAAGGGGGAAAGCCTGTTTCTTTCTCCCCTTTTGCTTTGGGCAGATTACCCTTCCAGTGGAACGGTCAACACATCTTCGAGTTCATACGGATGGCCGTAAATCGTCACGCTGATCGGCTCGCCGGAAATCAGTGTCAGCGTCACGCCTTTGGGCTTCACGCGCAGTTCGATGATGCGCCCGCGGTAATTGAATTTGTAGCTGTATCCATTCCAGCAATCCGGCAGAAACGGTTTGAAACGCAATCCGCCGAGCGTGCGCATTCCCGCAAAGCCCTTCGCAATCGCCAGCCACGAGCCGGACATGCTGGTGATATGCAGCCCATCCTGCGAATCCTGATTGATGTTGTCCAAATCATAGCGCGCCGTCCGCTTGTACATCGCCACGGCGAGGTCTTTTTCACCAAGCTGCGCCGCCATAATCGAATGGATGCAGGGCGAGCCCGATTCGTGCAGCGTCAGCGGCGCATAGAAGTCGAAATTCCGCCGAAGCGTTTCGGTGTCGTAGACATGGTTGAGGAAGTACAAGCCCATCAGCACATCCGGCTGCTTGATGTACCCCGAACGCAAGATGCGATCCCACGACCAGTGCATATAGATCGGGCGCTCTTCCGCCGGGATGTCGGACGCGGGGCGCAAATCCTTGTCCAGAAAGGCGTCGTGCTGCGGGAAAATGCCCAGACCGCGATCGTCAGGATAATACATGCGGTCGGCAATGTCCTGCATGTGCTTGAGGTCGTCCGGCGTAATCTGCAAGGCTTCCAAGCGGTCGTCATCCAGCTTGGCGCATGTCTCCACAAAATACTCCAGGCACCACGCTGCCATGCGGTTGGTGTACCAGTTGTTGTTGACGTTGTTCTCGTACTCGTTCGGGCCGGTCACGCCGAAAATCATGTACTTCTGCGTCCGCTGATTGAAATGCACACGCCCGACCCAGAATTTCGCGATTTCCGCCATCACCTCGACGCCCTCGCCAAGCAGGTACGTTTCGTCCCCCGTGTACATCGTGTACTCAAAGATAGCGTGGACAATCGCGGCATTGCGGTGGATGCCCTCGAACGCGACTTCCCACTCGTTGTGGCACTCGCTGCCGTTGATGGTCGAAACGGGATAGAGCGCGCCGGGCATACCGAGGTTCGCCGCGTTGCGCTTCGCCGCTTCGAGATGGTGATAGCGGTAAAGCAGCAGCTGGCGCGCCGTGTCCGCCCCGCGAATCGCCAGAAACACCGGCAGGCAGTAGGCTTCCGTATCCCAGTACGTCGATCCGCCGAAGCGCTCGCCCGTATAGCCTTTCGGGCCGATGTTGAGGCGTGCGTCGCTGCCCGTGTAGGTGCTGAGCAGCTGGAAGAGGTTGAAGTGGATGCCCTGCTGCGCGCTGTCGTCGCCCTCAATCTGCACATCCGCCATTTCCCAGCGCTCGTGCCACGCTGCCTGATGCGCTTTGAGTGCCTTCTGCCATCCCTCGTCGCACGCCTGCTGCGCCGCCGCCATCGCCAAGTCCATCAGCTGGTCTTTGTCGTGGTCACGGCTGGTGAACACGGCGACGTACTTTTCCACCGAGACAGTCGTGCCGGAGTGAATATCGCCCGCATAGAGCGCAGCGCAGTAGCCGGCTTTGGACGCCATATCAATATAGTCGATGCCCTCAACGCGGTTCGTCATTGCCGCCGCGACGGTGAAGCGCTGCACGCCGTAGGGATTCGGCTTCGTCTGCACCAGCACGCCGCCGCGCTCATCCCAGCCCTCGCCATCCACCATGTTCCAGAAGGACTGGTCGTAGTTCGCATCAACATTGCGGACGTTGCCATCCAGATAGGGCGAGACTTCCATCCGGCAGTCAAACGACGGCGTCACCTGATAGCGAATCGCCAGCAGCTCCTTCGTATCCATCGACACAAAGCGCCATGTGTCCAGCGTCAGGCTGCCCTTGTCCATGTCCACGCAGGCGTGGCGGTACAGCACGGCCGTGCGCATATCCACCTCGCGCTCATATTCCCAGACCGTCGCGCGGCTGAGGTCGAGCGGATGCTGGTCGATGATGACATGGATGCCGATGAGGTTGATGGTGTTGATAACCTTCGCATAATACTCCGGATAGCCTTTTTTCCACCAGCCGACGCGTGTCTTATCGGGATACCACACGCCGCCCAGATACGTTCCCTGAAAGCTGTCGCCGGAATAATCTTCCTCAAAATTGCCGCGCAGACCCATATAGCCGTTCGCCAGCGACATCAGCGACTCGGCGAAGCGCTGGGTATTGGGCTGCCAGCCGCGTTCGACTACTTTCCACGGATGCACGGGAAAGCTCATTGTTTTTCCCCTCCCTTGTCGGCTCGAATGCATTTCCAGCCGGTGCAGAACTCTTCCTAATACAATAATGCTTTTCCGCTTTTTTGTCAAGGGAAACCGTGTTCTTCTGTGTTTGTCCGTTTCGCTGTATTTTCGTCCCGTTTCCTGCATTTTTAGTCTCATCCTGCACTTTTTTACTTCATCGGCTTCGGGCTGCGAACAGCAAGATTCACACCAGCGCCCATTTTTTCCGCATTCGGGGCGTTTGCAGCTTTTTGCGAACGTTCGGCTTTTTTGTTTTTTTTGTCGTTTTTGAAGGGAAAAAACAGAATCAATGCAAAAAAAGCCCTTGACAAATCCTTTCCAAGCCGCTATACTTGTTGTCAACAGCAAGGGCGCTGTGAGATGAATTTCATTCGTTCTCGCAGTTGCCCTTTTCTTCGTAAATGCGAAAAAAACGCGTTTTACGAGGAGCGCGACGGAAAGCAGAGCCGCTTTCCCCCGCCGCTGGAATGCTTTCAAGAGCGAAATGACTTTGGAGGAGGAATCCCGGATGGCCAACATCGAAGAGCTTTTCGGCAGCAGCGTTTTCAATGACGCCGTCATGCAGAAGCGTCTGCCCAAGGATATTTACAAGGCGCTGCACAAAACCATCACTGATGGTACGCCCCTTGACCCGCAGGTGGCCAACGTCGTGGCAAACGCCATGAAGGACTGGGCAGTGGAACGCGGCGTTACGCATTATACGCACTGGTTCCAGCCCCTGACCGGCATCACCGCTGAAAAGCACGACAGCTTCATTTCGCCCAAGGACGGCGGCAAGATTATCCTCGAATTCAGCGGCAAGGAACTCGTCCGCGGTGAGCCGGACGCTTCCTCGTTCCCCTCCGGCGGTCTGCGCTCCACGTTTGAGGCGCGCGGCTACACGGCGTGGGATCCCACCAGCTACGCCTTTATCAAGGATGGCGTGCTGTGCATCCCGACGGCGTTCTGCTCCTACGGCGGCGAAGCGCTCGACCAGAAGACGCCGCTGCTGCGCTCGATGGAGGCGCTGTCCACGCAGGCGGTTCGTGTGCTGAAGCTCTTCGGCCGTGACGCAACGCGCGTAACCTCCACCGTCGGCCCGGAGCAGGAGTATTTCCTTGTTGACAAGGCGCTCTACGACCAGCGCAAGGACTTGATTTTCACCGGCCGCACCCTGTTCGGCAACAAGCCGCCGAAGGGGCAGGAGCTGGAAGACCACTATTTCGGCTCGATCAAGCCGCGCGTTCAGGCGTTCATGACCGACCTGAACGAAGAGCTGTGGAAGCTGGGCATCCTCGCCAAGACCGAGCACAATGAAGTTGCCCCCGCACAGCACGAACTTGCCCCGATTTTTTCCATCACCTCCGTCGCAACCGACCACAATCAGCTGACGATGGAAATGATGAAGAAAATTGCCCAGCGTCACGGTCTGGTGTGCCTGCTGCACGAGAAAGCCTTTTTGCGGGCGTCAACGGCTCCGGCAAGCACAACAACTGGTCGATGTCCACCAACACCGGCTACAACCTGCTTGAGCCCGGCGACGACCCGGCGACCTCTGCGCAGTTTATGCTGATTCTGACGGCGGTTATCAAGGCAGTTGATGAATATGCCGATTTGCTGCGCATCTCCGTCGCGTCCGCCGGCAATGACCATCGTCTGGGCGCGAACGAAGCGCCGCCCGCAATTATCTCCATGTTCCTCGGCGATGAGCTGTCCGCGATTGTCAACGCCTTCGAGGAAGAGAAGGAATACTGCGCAAGCGAAAAGCACGACCTCGAAATCGGCGTGAGCGTGCTGCCGAAGTTCCCCAAGGACAACACTGACCGCAACCGCACCTCCCCGTTTGCCTTCACGGGCAACAAGTTCGAATTCCGCTCGCTGGGGTCGTCCGAGTCCATTGCGGAAGCGAACGTGGTCATCAACACCATCGTCGCACAGTCCTTGAAGGAATTTGCGGATGAACTGGAAAGCGCGGAGAACTTCCGTGAGACGCTTCACAACCTGATTGTGAGTAACCTGCGCAAGCACAACCGCATCATCTTCAACGGCAACGGCTATGCTCCCGAATGGGTGGAGGAAGCCGCCCGCCGCGGTCTGCCGAACTACGTTTCGACCGTCGATGCGCTGCCGCACATGCTGGACGAGAAGAACATCAAGCTCTTCACCACCTTCGGCGTCTTTACCGAGACGGAAATCCGCTCCCGCTACGAAATCAAGCTGGAGAACTACGCCAAGGTGCTCAACATCGAGGCGGAAACCTGCCTGATGATGGCAGAGAAGGAAATTCTCCCGGCATGTATGAAGTTCGCCGGTGCGACTGCCAAGGCTGTCAACGCCATGAAGACGGCAGGCGTCGAACCCTATGCGGAAGCGCATGTGCTGGCGGATGTTGCCGAGCGCAACGCCAAGCTGTACAAGGCGCTGGAAGGGCTGCGCGGCGCGGTCAAGGCGACCTGCCACGGCGACGCACTGGAGTGCGCCAAGTACGAACACAACGTCATCATTCCGGCGATGGCGGCTGTCCGCGAACAGGCGGATGAGCTGGAAACGCTGGTCGGCAAGGAGTACTGGCCCTTCCCGACGTATGACGACCTGCTCTTCAACGTGTAATAACCTTCTGCACAAGGACGTGCAGGTGGAACGGTTCTGCCGTTCGCCTGCACGTTTTTTGTATTCATCCACGGTGGCAACTCACCCCACAAAGGATTAGGAGGCGCATGGAAATGGATCTTTCCAGCATCATGGCATCAGTTGACAGCGAAATCTTCGGCGTATGGTTTTTAATCGGCGCGGCGCTCGTTTTCTGGATGCAGGCAGGCTTCGCAATGGTCGAAACCGGCTTCACCCGCGCGAAGAACACGGGCAACATCCTGATGAAGAACTTGATGGACTTCTGCATCGGCACAGTGATGTTCATCCTGATTGGCTTCTCGCTTCTGCTGGGCGAAGACCTGATGGGCTTTATCGGCAAGCCCGGTTTTGACATTTTCACCGCGTACCCGAATTTCGATTTCTCGAACTTCGTCTTCAACCTCGTTTTCTGCGCGACGACGGCGACCATCGTCTCCGGCGCAATGGCAGAGCGCACGAAGTTCCTCTCCTACTGCGTGTATTCCGCCATCATTTCCGCGCTGATTTACCCCATCGAGGCACACTGGATTTGGGGCGGCGGCTGGCTGTCGCAGCTCGGCTTCCATGACTACGCCGGTTCGTGCGCGATTCACATGGTCGGCGGTCTGTGCGCGCTGATTGGCGCAAAGATGGTTGGTCCGCGCATCGGCAAGTTCTCCAAGGACAAGAGCGGCAAGATTGTCGGCGTGAATGCGTTCCCCGGTCATAACATTCCGCTGGGCTGCCTCGGTGTGTTCATCCTGTGGCTAGGCTGGTACGGCTTCAACGGTGCGGCGGCAAAGAGCATCGAATCCCTCGGCTCGATTTTCCTGACGACGACGGTTGCGCCGTCCGTGGCGACAGTTGTTTGCATGATTTTCACTTGGGTGCATTACGGCAAGCCGGATGTGTCGATGTGCCTGAACGCCTCTCTGGCGGGTCTGGTCGGCATCACGGCGGGCTGCGACGTGCTGGACTGCACGGGTGCGATTATCGTCGGCGTTGTCTCCGGTCTGATTGTCAACTTCGGCGTGTGGTTCTTGGACAACAAGCTGCATGTGGATGATCCGGTCGGGGCGGTTGCGGTGCATTTCCTCAACGGCATCTGGGGCACGCTGGCGGTTGGTCTGCTGGCGACGGGCACAACGCCTGATTATCCCGAAGGGATGCTGACTGGCCTGTTCTACGGCGGCGGCTTCGAGCTGCTGGGTCTGCAGCTGCTGGGTGTGCTGAGCGTCTGCGCATGGACGGCGGTCACGATTACGCTTGCGTTTCTCCTCATCAAGGCGATTTTCGGTCTGCGTGTGAGCCGCGAGGAAGAAATCGCGGGTCTGGACATCATGGAGCACGGTCTTGCGTCTGGCTATGCGGACTTCATGCCCGCGACCTCTCTACTGACGTCGGTGGAAGCTGTGCCGACCGTTGCGGTCGAAACGCCGAAGGTCTCGGTGGATGACGCTGTGCCGGTGGTGGTACGCAGCGACAAGGCGCCTGCTTCCGACGTGAAGATGACGAAGGTCTCCATCCTCTGCAAGCAGAGCAGCTTCGAGGTGCTGAAAACGGCAATGGAGGAAATCGGCGTAACCGGCATGACCGTTTCGCAGGTGCTCGGCTGCGGGATGCAGAAGGGCCGTCCGGAATACTATCGCGGCGTCGCGGTGGAAATGAACCTTTTGCCAAAGGTGCAGGTGGACATCGTGGTGTGCAAGATTCCGGTTCGCACGGTCATCGACACGGCGAAGAAGGTGCTGTACTCCGGGCACATTGGCGACGGCAAGATCTTCGTGTACGACGTGGAGAACGTCATCAAGGTGCGCACGGGCGAAGAGGGCTACGACGCGCTGCAGGACGTGGAGTAAATCCAATAAAACATGGGGAGGAAGCGCGAAACTTCCTCCCCTTTTCATATGAAATTGTTTATGCCAGATGCTTCTTCAGCGTCGCGCGGACAGCGCCCGGCCCTGCCAGCAGTTCCTTTGACATCCGCCGTCACCTCCGCCAGACCCGCCGTATACAGGCTGACCCCGAAGATGCTTGCGTTGCCGAGGATTCCCTCCAGCTTGCCGTCCACCGAATCCGGCTGACCGAGCGTGACGCCTTCCAGCGCCGCCTGCAAGGTAGCAAGCATCGGGTCGGAGGAGACGTTCATCGGCGCGCCGTTGTCATCCACGCCGATGAGGTAGCGAATCCAACCTGCCAGTGCCAGCGGAATTGCGGTCAGATCAGTGGGATTGAGCGTATCGGACGCCATGTAGCTCTTGATGGTCTCGCCGAAGCGGATGCCGACCTTCTGGGACGTGTCGGTCGCGATGCGCTGGGGCGTATCAGGGATGAAGGGGTTCGGCAGACGCTGCTCCACCACTTCGTCGATGAATGCCTTCGGGCTGATGATGCCGGGATCAGTCACGACGGGCAGACCTTCCTTGTAGCCAATCGTCTTGACCAGCTTGACCAGCTCCGCGTCCTTCATTTCCGCCGCAATGGAGGTGTAGCCCAGCAGGCAGCCGTACACCGCCAGCGCGGTATGCAGCGGGTTCAGGCAGGTCGTCACCTTCATGCGCTCGGTGTCATTGACGGTCTTGCGGTCGCAGAGGTACACGCCCGCCTTGTCCAGCGCCGGACGGCCGTTCGGGAAGCGATCCTCCACAACAAGATACTGCGGCACCTCGGCATTGACGAACGGCGCAATGTAGGTATTGCGGCTGGTGATGACGGGCTGCATGTCCTCAAAGCCCGCGTCCATCAGCTGCTTCTCAATGATTTCCGCCGGACGGGGGGTAATCTTGTCAATCATGCTCCACGGGAAGGAGACACGCGCTTCGTCGTTCACATACGCCTCGAAATCCGCCGGAACAAGCCCGTTCTTCACCCACGCCGCGACGATTTCCATCACGCTCGCGCGCAGCTTCTCGCCGTTGTGGGAGCAGTTGTCCATGCTGACCATAGCAATCGGCATAGCGCCCGCCTGATAGCGCGCGTAGAGCATTGCCGCCACGACCGCCATCGCGTGATGCGCCTGCTTCGGGCCGTTTTCCATGTCGGACACGACCACGGGCATCAGTTCGCCCTTCATGTTGCGCAGCGCATAGCCCTTCTCGGTGATGGTGAAGGACGCCATTTGCAGCGACGGCGCGGTGAACACGTCCGTCAGCTGCTGCCACTGGGCTTCATCGGCACAGTTTGCCTTGATGCCCTTGGCAATCGACGCGATGACTTCCTTCTGCGTCGAGCCGTCGGCTTTGAGCGACACCATGAGCGTCATGCTGTCATGCGGCACATAAATCTTATCAATAATGTCATAGTCGAACGTTTCCGCCGCGACGATGCCGGATTCCGCCAGCCCCGCGTTCAGCAGGCGCTGCTGAAGTCCCGCGATAAAGCCGCGGAAGATGTTGCCCGCGCCAAAATGCACCCACACGGGCTTCTCGGCGGTCTTCTCCGCCATCTTCGCCCAGTCGTACTGCGGCAGCGCCACCTGCGCGGCGGCATAGCCCTGCTTGTCCTGAATGCCCTGATAGGACAGTTTCATATTGCTTCTCCCCTTTGTTATCCGTTGATTATACTATTTCCAAATGAGAATGCGCCGCGAATGCAGGAAATAGTATTACTTCTTTTCGCCCTTCATGCGGCAGATAGCTTCCCACAGGCCGTTCAGGTACGTCGCGCCCAGCGCGCGATCATACAGGCCGTAGCCGGGGCGACCCTTTTCGTCCCAGATCATGCGGCCGTGGTCGGGGCGGATGTAGGTGTCCGGGCAGGTGTCGTAGATGGCTTCCATGATGTCGAACATGTTCAGGTCACCCGCTTCGGACAGGTGCGCGGCTTCGCGGAAGTGATGGTAGCCCAAGAACTTGATGTTGCGAACGTGCATCGCGCCGATGCGGTTCATCTCGCCGAAGTGGCGGATGATGGACGGAATGTCGTTGTCCGGCGAGCAGCCCAGAGATCCGGTGCAGAGGCAGACGGTGTTCGCGGGGCTGTCATGGAGCTTGATAATCTTGTCGAAATCCTCCTGGCTATGCGCAATGCGCGGCAGCCCGAAAATCGGCCACGCCGGGTCATCGGGATGGCACGCCATGCGGATGCCAACTTCCTCGCAGACAGGAATCACAGCGTCGAGGAAGTACTTGTAGTTCGCGCGCAGGTCATCGGGCGTGAGCTTTTCGTACTGGCGCAGGGTCGTTTCCAGCAGCGCCAGACGCTCCGGCTCCCAGCCGGGCAGCGTAAAGCCCTGCGAATCGGCGGCGGTACGGCGGACAATTTCCATCGGGCCCATTTCGCCCAAATCCTTCTCGTCGAAGTACAGGGAGTTCGAGCCGTCCTCTGGGATGACACGCGCCAAGTCAGTGCGCAGCCAGTCAAAGACGGGCATGAAGTTGTAGATGATGACCTTCACGCCGTACTTCGCCAGCGTGCGAATGGTCGAGATGTAGTTGGCAATATATTCGTCGCGCGTGGGCAGACCCATCTTGATGTCCTCGTGGACATTGACGGACTCGACCACTTCCAGCTCCAGTCCAGCGGCGTGGACTTCCTCCACCAGCGCCTTGACCTCCTCTTCAGGCCAGTCGACACCGGCGGGCTTATCCAGCAGACCCATCAGACCGGACATGCCAGGAATCTGCTTCACATACTTCAGCGGAATCGGGTCGGACTCGCGGCCATACCAGCGGAATGTCATTTTCATGGGGATGTCTCCTCCTTCTGCTTTGCAAAGCCGCCTGTTTTTGCGGCAATGCGTCAAGTATATTTTACTATCAATTTTCGCAAAATGCAATCGTTTTTGACAGATTCGTGCGAAATCAGCGCACTTTTTGCTAAATTTGCATGACAAAACCTTGTCAATTCGGTTTTCCTGCGGTATAATGCAAGCAAATCCACTTTGGGAGGGTGCTGACCATGTTCGATATCACTGCCATCGGCGAAGCGCTGATTGATCTGACGCAGACTGGGCTTTCCGCATCCGGCGTGGCGGAATATGCCGCGAATCCCGGCGGCGCTCCGGCAAATCTGGCGGTTGCCGCCGCGAAACTGGGGGCTTCCACCGCGTTCATCGGGCGCGTCGGGGCGGATGCTTTCGGGACGCAGCTCCGCGAATGCCTCCGCGCAAACGGTGTGGATGTGTCGCGAATGCTGACCGACCCGCAGCGCCCGACGACGCTGGCAGTCGTTTCGCTGGACAGCCGCGGTGAGCGGTCGTTCTCCTTCTATCGCCAGCACAGCGCGGATTTGGCGCTTTCGCCGGACGATGTGCCGGATGACGCCCTGCGCAGCACGCACTTTTTCCATTTCGGCGGTGTCAGCCTAACAGCGAATCCCGCGCGCGATACGGTACTGGATGCCGCCCGGCGCGCGCGAAATCTCGGCGCATGCGTCACCTACGACCCAAACTACCGTCCGGCGCTCTGGAGCAGCCGCGCGGATGCCATCAAGCAATTGGCGCGTCCCCTGCCGCTGGTAGACATTTTGAAGGTGTCGGACGAAGAAATGGCGCTGCTGACTGGAACGGACAATTTGCAGGACGGTTCGGCCGCACTGGCGGATGCCGGGATTCCGCTCGTACTGGTGACGCTCGGCGCGAAGGGCGCTTTCTACCGTTTCCAGGGCGAAACGGGTATCGTCGACGGCGTTCCGTGCGTTGTAGCGGATACAAACGGCGCGGGCGACACGTTCTTCGGTGCGTTTTTGAGCCAAATGCGGGCGTTCACGCTCGATAGCCTGACGATTCCGCAGCTTCGGCACATGCTGGGCTACGCAAACCGCGCTGCCAGCTGGACGACAAGCCGGTCGGGGGCGATTCCGGCAATGCCGACAGCGGAAGAGATGCGGTAAGCGCAAAAAATCCCCTCTGATGCGCCAATCTCGGGCATCAGAGGGGATTTCCTTTATTCACCTGTGGTATTTTCCGGCTCATGACCGGGACGGTAGACGATGTCGTCACGCAGGCGGTAGAGCGTCGCGCCGCGTGTTTTCTTGCAGAATGTACTCGCCCACCACGCCACGCTCTTCACCTCGTCGAACTGCACCAAGCCGTAACGAATGCCTTTCTTCTTGCCGCCGCGCATGTTGCTGTCCATCCAGTGGATTTCGTCCGTCTCCGGATCGTAACCGAGCATGATGGCGCTGTGTGCGCCCGTGCCGTACTCGTACTTCGCGGACATTTGAAAGTAGTCGCCGCGCTGCGCCTGCCGCATGAAGTCGCACGCCAGCGCCATATTTTCCTCCTCGGACAGATTTTTGTCGTACTTGAACTGCGCCGCAATGTAGAACGGATTCCCCTTCTCCGGCGAAATGTCCTCCCACTCGATGCCATAGCTGTACGGCTTGCTCTTTGCCGCGGACAGATTGTTCGGCACGAGCAGCTGAACGTCCGGGTATTCCGCCATGCAGAAATCGTCGCGATTCTGGCGGAAAAGGTACGTTGTGAAGTTCTTGCAGACGTAGATATCGCGCTTGTAGTGTGCGCGCTGACTCTTGCCGTTCGCCTTGATATACAGTTCCTGCCCCAGTGCGATAATACGGTTAATCAGGTCAGCACGCGCAGTCAACGTGTCATCCGCCGTCTCTTCCGCCGCTCCGGGCGTCGGCTCGTCGAGATACACATCTTCCGCCAGTGCGCAGGAAAAAAGCATCAGCAGTGCCGTCAAAAGCGCTGCTCCCCGCTTCCACATAAAAATCACCTCATCCGTTTTCAAGCCGCCTGTCACGCTTCCATTGTACTCTAAGGAGCGCGTTTTTTCAAGGCTTGATGCGAAGTTTTATACTATTTCCAGATAAGAATGCGCCAAGATGCGCCGCGAATTTTTCATTCTGGCTAACGTGAATGAAACGCAGCGTAGCAGCGCTACGCTAAGTGGAATGAGCGGACGCCAGAAGGGAAAAGGCGCAAGCAGATGGCGCAGTTGAATCTGGAAATAGTATTACATTCGCCGGATGAGGTGCTTTCTTTACGGCTCGATGGCGCTGAAGCGCTTTTCACCGACCTTGTGCAAAATTAGAATAGATACGCCCGCTTCCGCCGCCATCAGCAGCGCCGCAACCGCACTGCGCAGCCCGACCGCGTGTTCCGCGGCGAAGCGCATGAGCATCGACGGGGCTTCCATATCCTGCGCGGCGCTGGACAGCACCATCATGCCGACCACGCCTGCCACCGGAATCAGCGCCACCAGCAGCACAACGAGCATACAAATCATCTGATTCATGTTCTGCTTCATCACCTGCTGCTCGGTCTGCCAGTGCAGAATCGGGCGCGATGCGTCGATAGTCAGCGCGATGCAGCCCGTCGCGAGGCTGAACAGGTTCGCCAGCACGACCGCGCCCAGCACAGCGCCCAGATAATGCGTCCCCAGCAGTGCGGCGACGGCAATGCCCATCAGCAGAATCGCCGCGCCGTTAATCGTCAGGCTGACGGAGAGCTTCGCCCAGAGCTGCGTGCGCGGCGAAACCGGGATGTACTTGGCAATCGGCATCCGCCCTCGCGGGAAATCGCGGTGGCGATAATCGGGTTGACCCAGCTGATGAACATCAACAGCGCCGTCAGGATAAGCATGACGTCCATCAGGCTGACCGAATCCTGCATCAGCCGCAGCAGGAAATTCCACGACACTTCGCCGTCCTGCTCGGAAGACATGCCGACGCTCATGCCGATGAGCATAATCGGCAGCATCATCGCGCCCAGAACGCCATTGAGCAGATAGACCGGGACTTTGAGGATTTCGTTCCATTCGCGGCGGTAAATCGCCATGAAGGGGCTGTGCGCGCGGAACGTCTTATCCGTCACGCGAACGCGCCGCGCCTTGCGGCTGCCCTCATTCTGCCGGAGCGTCGTATCCAGATAGCTGCCGCCGACCAGCGCAATCGCCAGCGCCGCGCCGCCGATGGACACCGCCAGAAATGCCAGCCATTGCAGCCAGTCGCCCGCAATGCCATCCACCGCCCACGCAACCGGCGGGAACGCGTGGATGAAGGCGCGCAGCATCGGCTGAACGCCAGTCAGCATCTGCGCGAAGAACGCAGCATCCGCATCCTCCGGGATTTTGGGGAGAATCGACCATTCCAGCCCCAGCACGACGACGAGCATCAGCACCGTCCCCAGCACGACCCAGACTTCCTTATGCCGGGTCAGCGACGTGAAGCGCCCCAGAATGCTTGCCAGCAGGAGCGAAATCGTCAGCGGGATACAGTTGACCGCCAGCAGCACGGGCACCATCCGCAGATAGTACGTCCAATCCGCCGCGTAGTGAATCCCGTAGAGGACGACGGCGGGCGCGGCAATCAGGAGCGAAAAGAGCAGTTCACTGACGTAGACTTCCGTCCACTTTGCCGCCAGCACAGTTCGGCTCGTCAGCGGCAGATACGCCATGGACGCTGTGTCGCGCGAAAAGTACAGCGCAGCAAGCATTTGAAAGACGCTGAACAGCAGCGCTGTCACCATTGCCAGCAGAATCGCCAGCCCCGGCAGCATTTCGGGCGCATTCAGCATTTCAAAGGCGCTGAACATGCTGAACTCCATGAAAATCACGAATCCGGCCAGCGTCAGCATCCCCAGCAGCGCCAGCGGATAGAGAATCAGCCGGGAAATGTCGATTTTCCCGTTTGGCTTGCGCATGGCGCCGCGGAAGCCGGCCAGCAGATTCCGCAGGTTCAGGCGCAGCAGCAGAAAGTACGATTTCATGCCTGTTTCTCCTCCGATTCGGTCAATTCGAGGAAGAGCTGCTCCAGCGACGCGCCCTTTTCACCCGATCGCAGCGCCTCCAGCGTCCCCTGCGCAACCAGACGTCCCTTGTCGATAATGGCAATCTCGTCGCAGAGCTTCTCCGCCACCTCCAGCACATGCGTGGAGAAGAAAACCGTGTTGCCCTTCTCGCAGTGCTTGCGCATTTCTTCCTTGAGGATATGCGCCGCGCGCGGGTCAAGGCCCACCATCGGCTCATCCAGTACCCAGACTGGCGGCTGATGCACCAAAGCGCCGATAATCGTCAGCTTCTGCTTCATGCCGCGCGAGTAGGACTTAATCTGCTCACCCGCCGCGTTTTCCAGCTCAAACAGCGCCAGATACTTCTCGATATGCGCCTTGCGCTCCTGCGCGCCAACGCCGTAAACATCCGCCATAAAGTTCAGGTACTCCATCCCCGTCAGGCGGTCATACAGTTCGTGGCTGTCCGGAACGAAACCAATCATCCGCTTAGCGGCAATCGGATCGTCCTTCATCGACACGCCGCCGATGGTCACGCTGCCGCTCGTGGGCTGCAAAATACCCGTCAGCAGACGAATCGTGGTCGTTTTGCCTGCCCCATTCGGCCCGATAAAGCCGAACAGCTGCCCCTTGCCAACGTGCAGCGTCAGGTCATCCACCGCGCGAACGCTGCTCTTGCCGTACTGCTTCACCACATGGTCAAAATCAATCATTTTCTCAAACCTCCCTGCTTGATAAGTCTATTATATCGCCGAACTTTTCACAATGCAAGACATTTTGTCTGAAAACCGACATTCTGCGCCTGAATTGTCATACTATTTCCAGATGAAAATGCGCCAGAAGGGAAAAGTCGCAAGCAGATGGCGCAGTTGAATCTGGAAATAGCAACATGTACGGCACACAAAAAAGCGCCCCGACACTCTTCCAAGCATCAGGACGCTTTTTCTGCATCAGCAATCCAGACAGGGAATTACGCCTGCGCGGGCGCACCAACGGGGCAGACTTCGGCGCAAGCACCGCATTCCACGCACACGTCGGGATCAATCTGGTACTGGGTGTCGCCCTCGGAGATGGCGTTCACCGGGCAGCCCTCGGCGCAAGCGCCGCACATGATGCAAGCATCAGAAATCTTGTAAGCCATGCGGAATGTCCTCCTTGTGAATCTTCTACTTGGTTTATCAACGCACTGGTTGATGGCAATATCATATCACGAATTGCCGCGAATTGCAAGCCCCAGCAGCTTCCTTTGGGGCAAAATCGTTCGTGGGATTTAGATGGTGTCGTCATCCTCGTCCAGCGGAATCAAAGGCATTTCCATGGCATCCTCGACGGCTTCTTCCACCGCTTCGGTGCTTGCTGAAAGGGGCGTTTCAGCACCCTCTGCGGATTCTTCCACGACCGTCTCTACGGCTTCGCACGCTGCCGCCGATGTCGCTTCCGGCATGGCGATGGTTTCCTCGCTTACGGGCGCTTCCTGCACGGGCTGCTCAATGACCTCATCCGCCGTATCCACACTGTTCTGCGCAGCGCGGAGTGCCTGCTCGACCGCCATCTTCCACGGGCTGGCGGCAGGTTTGGGCGCTTCAGCGGGCTTTTCCGGCTTCGGGGCTTCCGGCTGCTTCTCCGCCTTCATCGGCTTTTCCGGACGCATCGGACGCTCTGCGCGCGGCGGACGTTCCGGGCAGGCGGGGCATTCCTTGATTTCCGCAGCTTCAGGAGTATCCTGCTTCTGCTCCGGCTTCTCCGCACGCTGTGCTTCCGGGCGCGGCGCATTCTGCGGGGTCAAGCGCTGCACGTCGGTCGCAGGGTACTCCTTGATTTCAAAGCTGTCGCCCTTCTTGATGCGCACCTTGACCGATTCAGTGATGATTTTCAATTCGCACACGACGCCCACGCCGTCTGGCGTCATGACTTCCTTGCCCTCTTTGGGCATGGACTTGCGGATTTCCTCGTAAGTATCCTGCTCGTACTTCAGGCAGCACATGAGACGACCGCAGACGCCGCTGATTTTGATGGGGTTGAGCGACAGATTCTGTTCCTTCGCCATCTTGATGGACACGGGCTGGAAGTCGCCAAGGAACGTGCCGCAGCAAATCGGGCGGCCACAGGGACCGAGTCCGCCGAGCATCTTCGCTTCGTCGCGGACACCAATCTGCCGCAGCTCAATGCGCGTCTTGAACACACCCGCCAAGTCCTTGACCAGGCTGCGGAAGTCCACACGCCCGTTCGCCGTAAAGTAGAACAGAATCGTCTTGTTGTCAAACGTGTATTCAACGCTGACCAGCTTCATATCCAGCTTGTGGTCGGCAATCTTTTCTGGCAGATGGTGAAGGCTTCCTTCTCCGCCGCCTTATTCTCCTTGTCGTGGAGGATGTCCTCTTCCGTCGCGATGCGGACAACCTGCTTGAGCGGCGCGGTCAGCTTCGTGTCGTCAATTTCGCGCACTTCTGTGACGACCTCGCCAAACTCAATGCCTCGCGTCGTCTCAACAATCACAAAATCACCCGGCGTGGGCCAGAGCGCACCGGGCGTGAAAAAATACAGCTTCCCTGCGTTCTCAAATCGAACGCCAATTACGTTGACCATTTGCTTTTTTCCTCCATCAGGCTCAGCAGCAGCCGTTCGACCACTGCCTGCCATGTCACCTGATTCGCCCGCATCTGCCGTGCCTGTGCAACGGCATCCAGCAGACGCATCATGGCGGATAATTCTCCCTCGCGGCTGAACCGCTGCCACGCCGCCGGATAAGGCGTCACGGCGCTTTCGCTCCGCTGCCCCAAATGGCACAGCAGCAGCGTCCGCAGCATGTCCTCCACATCGTCGAGCAGCTCTTCCGCGTCGTCCTTGCGGTCTTTCCATGTGCTGGATATGCGCAGAATATCGCTCCGCCGCTCCAAGGCGAAGAAATCGCGCATGACCTCGCTCCGCCGCTGCCAATACTGCTCATCGCCCGCGACCGCCAGCGCTTTGCCGATTGATCCGCCGCTGACATGCAGTGCCTCCTGCGCGCGCTGACCCGTCACGCCGTGCTTTTCCAATACGGACAGCACCGTTCGATCATCCCACGGATGCAGCTTCAGTTCGCGGCAGCGGCTGACAATCGTCGGCAGCAGCAGCGACGGCGATTCCGTCATCAGCAGAAAAATCGTGCCCGGCACAGGCTCTTCCAGCGTTTTGAGCAGGGCGTTCTGCGCGGGTGGATTCATCTTGTCTGCCTGTTCAATCAGCACAACACGCCGTCCGCCCTCGAATGTGTGGCGACCCGTAATCGCAATCAGCGCACGGATTTCATCCACCGGGATGGACTTCATGTCAGGGCGCACGTCCGGGCTAATCGGTTTGCCGGGCGCAATGACGACCAAGTCCGCGTGCGTCCCATCCCGCACCTGCTGGCACGCCCGGCACACACCACAGGGACGTTTCTCTCCCTCCGGCGCCTGACAGAGCCAATACTGCGCCAGCAGCCGCGCCAGCGTCCGCTTGCCCATGCCTTCCAGCCCGGTGATGAGGTACGCGTGAACGAACGTGCCGTCGCGCAGCGTGCGCATCAAGCCATCATAAACAGCGCCCTGTCCCTGAAAATCGCTCAGAACGGGCGCTGCATTCCCTGTCTGTGCCGCCATTTGACGCTCCCTCAAAGTTTCATAAACTGATCGACTGTCAGGACGAACACTGTCGCACCGCCAACCGTCACTTCCATCGGGAAAGACGTGTAGACATTGCTCGCGCCGCCCATCGGTGTCGGGGATGCCGCCATCTGCTTCCGCGACTTGCAGACTTTCTCGATAATATCCAGCGTTCCCTGCAGTTTCGCGTCATCCACACCGATGAGCAGTGTCGTGTTTCCCGCACGCAGAAAGCCGCCGGTCGTCGCCAGCTTCGTCACGCCGATTCCGGCTTTCATCAGCTGATTCACCAGCCGGGAGGCATCTTCATCCTGCACGATTGCAATAATCAGTTTCATTTGCCGGTCTCCTTTCGGGCGCATAAGCCCCTTTGATAGTATACAGCATCCCCGCGCAAATTTCAAGGGTTCGCGGGGACAAATGCGCCATCATGCCGCAGAAAAAGGGGCGGCGCGTACCGTCCCCCGTTACAGCGCGTGATTCATCAGCGCTTTCATGGCGTTGAGCGTATCCTGATTTTCCGGTTTATTCATCCCGAAACGCGTCACATACGGGTTTGCCGTACTGAAAGACATCAGGTTGTTGACGTAGAGCAGCGCCACGCGGTCGTCGCCGAAATAATCCGAAATGCGGAACGGCTTGCCGAAGGCAAACGGCGATTCAATGCGCCGCGGCGTCAGGCGATGCACCTCCTCCGTGCTGCGGAAGAAGGTGAAGAACTCGCGGTAGACATGCACCTGATCCCACTGACTGTCCGGGTCAAGGTCTTCGGAGCAGAAATAATCCACCTGCGCCCAATCGCCGTCCACCGTCACGGTCACATAGCCAAGATGCCAGGTGTCGTTCGCAATCATGTCGAACACCTGCGTGCCCTGCTGGCTCAAGTCAACGACAGAGAAGCGGTACCACTCGTCCGTCAGCTCATCGCAAGCCTCCTTGAACTGCGGGCCGAACGAGCAAACCTCCGCCTTGTTGTACCACGCGTACTTTGCTGCCTTCAAGTCCTCTTCCGTCTTCCAGTCGCGCAGGGAAATGTAGTCCAGCCCCAGCTCCGGCACATAGGTCACATCGAAATCCACCTGCGTGACCGTTTCGCCGTTGACCTTGACGTCCAGCCGATGCGTCACGCCGCCGTCATGTCCGGTGTTGTCGCCGTAATTCTTGAAATTCCACCAGATGCGCTGCTGACCGTCGTCCGCGCCGATTTCGCCCTGCAGTGGTGTGGACTGATCCCACGAAACGGTCGCGTCCTCCCATTCGTCGCCGTTCTTCCGGCTGATTGACCATGTTACGTCGTCGCCCTGCGGCGTGATGGTGAAAAGCGTGCGCGGCAGGAAGAACGGCACAAGCACATCGTGTTCCTGCAGGATGCTGTCCACCTTCGGGGATGCCGCAATCGCCACGGTGCAAAACGTCGCCAGCAGCACCAATGCCAATACCAGTCGCTTGCCTTTGCTCATGGGTGTCCCCTCCTATCTCTTGCCACTTCCATTATACACCTATTTTTCTGATTTGTCGAGCGCAAAAAAAAGACGCCCGCCGCAAGCACGGTCAGGCGTCCTGATTGGTTTATTCTTCCTTCGCTGCGTCTTCCAGAATGGCCTGCGCCGCCTTTTTGCCAGCGCCCATTGCCAGAATGACGTTGCTGCGCCCGTCACGGCGTCGCCGCCCGCATAGACATGCTTCTTGCCCGTGCGGCCGTGTTCATCCGTCGTGATGCCGCCCCACGTTTCGGTCGGCAGGTCAGGCGTGGTTTTCTTAATCAGCGGATTCGGGCTGTTGCCGATAGCGACAACGACCGTCTCCACGGGCAGTTCGAACTCGCTGCCGGGCTTCGGCACGGGACGGCGGCGTCCGCGCTCGTCCGGCTCGCCCAGTTCCATTTCCACGCACGTCATGGCGCGGACAAAGCCGTTTTCGTCGCCCAGAATCGCCTTGGGGTTCGTCAGCATCCGGAAGTGGATGCCTTCCTCCTTGGCGTGGTGGACTTCCTCTTTTCGAGCGGGCATTTCCGCCTCGCTGCGGCGGTAGACGATCGACACGTCTGCCCCCAGACGGCGCGCACAGCGAGCTGCGTCCATCGCGACGTTGCCGCCGCCAATGACTGCCACGCGCTGACCGACCTTCACGGGCGTATCATGCTCCGGGAAGGTGTAGGCGCGCATGAGGTTGATGCGGGTCAGGAACTCATTGGCGGAATACACGCCGCAGAGGCTTTCGCCGGGAATCTTCTGGAAGTTCGGCAGACCCGCGCCCGATCCGACGAATACCGCGTCGTTGCCCTCTTCGAGCAGTTCTTCCACCGTCATGGCGCGGCCGACAACCGCATTCGTGACGATTTTCACGCCCAACTTGCGGATATTGTCGATTTCCTTCTGCACGAGCGCTTTCGGCAGACGGAACTCCGGGATGCCGTACATCAGCACGCCGCCGGGGGTATGGAGCGCTTCGTAGACGGTCACGTCCCAGCCTGCGCGCGCCAAATCCGCCGCACAGGTCAGACCCGCGGGGCCAGAGCCGACAACTGCCGCTTTCTTGCCCGTCGGCGCTGCCGTTTCCGCGGACACCGTGCCCTCGGTCATGGCATAGTCCGCCGCAAAGCGTTCCAGACGGCCGATGCCGACCGGTTCGCCCTTGATACCGCGGACGCACTTGCTTTCGCACTGCGTTTCCTGCGGGCAGACGCGGCCGCAGATCGCCGGAAGGCCGTTCTGCAAGCGAATCGTCTCATACGCTTCTTGGAACTCGCCCTTCTTGATATGCGCGATGAAGTCCGGAATCGGCACATTCACCGGGCAGCCCTTGACGCAGGGCGCATTCTTGCAATGCAGGCAGCGGTCAGCTTCCTCCATGGCGATTTCGCGGGTATAGCCCAGCGCGACTTCCTTGAAATTCGTCGCGCGGATGTCCGGCTGCTGTTCCGGCATCGGATGCTTCTGAAGACTCATGTTCGGCATTATCGAACACCTCCCGTCAGGCGGCACTTGTGGAGCTTTTCCATCGCCCGCTGCTCTTCCGGGCGGAACATGCGGCTGCGGGAAATCGCTTCCGCCCAGTCCACCTGATGCCCATCAAAGTCCGGGCCGTCCACGCACGCGAATTTCGTCACGCCGCCAACCGTCACGCGGCAGCCACCGCACATGCCCGTGCCATCAATCATAATCGGGTTCATGGACACGATGGTCTTGATGTCCTTGGGCTTGGTCAGGTCGCATACGGCTTTCATCATCGGCAGCGGGCCGATGGCAATCACTTCGTCGTACACCTTGCCTGCATCAAGCTTCGCCTGAAGCGCCTGCGTCACAAAGCCCTTGTTGCCGTTCGAACCGTCGTCGGTCATGATGGTCAGGTCGGTGCAGGCCGCCGCCAGTTCATCCTTCAGGATGATGAGGTGTTCGTTGCGGAAGCCGACAATCAAGTCCACCTCGCAGCCCGCCTCGTGCAGCGCCTTTGCCTGCGGATAGGCAATCGCCACGCCCAGACCGCCGCCGATGACCGCCGCGCGCTTGACGCCCTCGGTATGGCTCGGCTCACCCAGCGGGCCGACGAAATCCAGCAGCGCGTCGCCCTCGTTCAGCGTATCGAGCTTCATGGTCGTGTAGCCGACTTTCTGGAAGATGATGGTGACAGTGCCCTTCTCGCGGTCGTAGCCGGCAATGGTCAGCGGGATGCGTTCGCCTTCCTCATCAATGCGGAAGATGATGAACTGACCCGGCAGCGCCTTGCGCGCCACCAGCGGCGCTTCGATTTCCATGAGCGTGACCGTTTCATTCAGCACACGCTTTTTGACAATGGGAAACATATTGAGTCTTCCTCCCTCTTGTGAAAAGGATATCAGTTTATTCTATCGCAAAGGCGGCGGAATTGCAAGCGAGAAATGTTCTTTCTGCGTATTTCTGCAACCAGCGGCGGCATTTTCAGGGATTCATGCGGAACCAGCAGAAGGATGTCGCGTTCGGCAGATCCCAAATCGTCAGCTTATAGCCGTCGGGCATATCGAACCACGCAAAGTCGTTGACCCCGTACGAGCCGCGATTCGGCGCATCCCCGAACGGCACGCCGATGATGGAAATCGCCACGCCGCCGTCGGTCGTCTTGACCCCCTTGTAGTAGGAATCATCCTGATGGGCATCAAGGAACGCCTGAATGCGGTCTGTATAAGCGAAATTCGGCCCGCAGTGAATCACCAGCGCGTAATCCAGATACGGCGCAAGCTCCGGCAGTTCCTCCTCTGTGTAGCCAAAATCGCGCAGCGTGCCGATGAACATCATGATATGGCGCGCGCGCTTCTTCGCCACCAGCAGATCGCCCACCTGCAGGTTCTCCGCCAGCTTGTCATACGACGGCATTCCCTTGCCCTTGCGGTGGCTGTACACATGGTTCTTGCCGTACTTGCCATACTGCAAAATCATGTTGGACAGGCTGTCATGCTTCGGCAGCCCCGCCTCGGCGTACACCCACTGCGTGAAGCCGGAACAGTCCAGCCCATAGAGATAGTACGAACCTTTGTCATAGAAGCGGGTCTGCTCCCAGATTTCGCGCTTGCTGTACAGCGGCGCTCGGGAGAACAGGCGCGTCAATGTCGTTTCGTCATCTGCCTTGCCGCCGAAGAAATACGGGCAGCCATCCACAAACGTCGCTGTCACCTCAGCGCCGGTCATTTCATTGTAGCGGCGCACAAAGTCGTTCCCCTCTTCCAGCATGGAAAAGGCAGCATCCAGCAGCTTCGAGCGCTCCACCTCCGCCTGCGCCGGCAGAATGGACAGCACCATCGTCAGCATCAGCACCAGCAATGCTGTCAGTTTTTTCATCGTGTTTCTTCCTTTCTTCCTCCGGCGTTTGTGCCGAATATCGACATTATAGCACATCCGCCATCATATGACAAGTACACCCGTGCGGGCTTTCCATTCCGAAGTCAGTCTGCCTGACAGAAAAAAACACCGTCCAGCATAAAAAGTCAGCGTCTTGATTTTTCCCGCGAATTTTATCGTTTTCCCTGTTGACATATTTAATAGGAAGATATAGAATAGACGGCGGACTGATTTTTTACCGCGTCTCCCGCGTGCGGTACAAGGAGGTTACGGGATGTTTTTTCTGCTTTTTGGTTTCTGGGTGCTGCTCAACGGCAGCTGGACGCTCGAAATTGCGCTGATTGGGCTGGTTGTCTCGGCGGCGCTGTACGCGTTCATCGTCAAGTTCATGGGTTACTCGCCAAAGAAGGAATGGGCGATTGTGCGCCGTCTGCCGCGCATCATCGGGTACTTTCTGTATCTGGTGAAGGAGGTTTTCCTCTCGGCGTGGGCGACGATCAAACTCGTCTGGTCGCCGAAGCTCGTTGTTGAGCCGGAAATCACCTCATTCCACACCCATGTGCGGACACTGCCCGGCAAAGTGGTGCTGGCGAACTCCATCACCATGACCCCCGGTACGATTACCGTGGACATGCATGACGATTTGTTCCTCATCCACTGCCTTGACACGTCCTTTGACGTGGGCAAAGAGGGGTTTGAGATGGAACGCCGCGTGATGGCGGTGGAAGGAACGCCGAAAGCTAAGAAATCCAAGAAGGGAGCGAAAAAAGCATGACGGACGCCTACGCATTTCTCTACAATGGGACGCTGATTGTCATCGGCGTACTGCTGCTGTTCTGCCTGATTCGCGCCATCCGTGGGCCGCGCATTGCCGACCGCGTGATTTCCATCAACATGATGGGTACGCTGATTGTTATCACCATCTGCGTGCTGGCATTCCTGATGAACGAGGGGTATCTGGTGGACATCGCGATGATTTACACGATGCTGTCCTTCCTCGCGGTTGTGCTGCTGACGAAGATTTACATGGGTGTCTACCGCGAAAAGCGCCGCCGCCGGGAAGCGGCAGAAAATCAAGCGAAGGAGGATGAAGCGCATGAGTGACTTCTGGCAGATTTTCCGTTTTGTGATTGCCGCCCTGCTGACGCTTGCCGGTGTATTCTGCATGATTTCCAGCGTCTTGGGGCTGTACCGCTTCCGCTATGCCCTCACGCGCATTCACGCTGCTTCGCTGATGGACACGGTCAGCATTTTTCTGATGCTCTCCGGTCTGTCCGTCGCGACCGGCTTTACCGTGGCGACGGCAAAAATGGTCGTCGTGATTCTGTTTGTGGATTACCAGCCCCGTCGCGTCGCACCTGATTGGGCGGCTGGAAGTGACCATCAACGACGAGTTGGAAAAGGACATGACCGTCATGGACGAAACGGCGGTTCAGCACGAAAAGGAGGGCGACTGACCATGCAGGTGCTGCACATTCTGCTGCTGGTATTCATCATCAGCTGCGCTGTCTCCGTCTCGCTGACGAAGAACCTGCTGACGGCGCTGGTCATCTTCATGGGGCAGTCGCTGGCGATGAGCGTCATCTGGATTCTGCTGGAATCGCCCGACCTTGCGATTACCGAAGCGGCTGTCGGCGCAGGTATCACAAGCCTGCTTCTGTTCGTGACGCTGAAGAAAATCCACGCCATCGACATCCAAAAGGGCACGGACAAGACCACAAACAACGTTCAGGAAGGGGTGACGCGGCATGGCGAAGATCAGGAATAATTACGAAAAAAGCTGGTTTCCGCGGCTGCTGAAGTGGCTGGACGGCGGTTCTGGTCTGCTCGATGATGCCATGGCGCACGAGCTGGACGAAGGCAGTGAAGAGCACCTGCTGCCCGACTCGCAGGATGCCCTCACCCGCGAAACGAAATTCGAGCAGCACCGTCAGGAGAGCTTGGACAAGGACGAGACGCTGTACGAGCGCTACCATCAATGGGCGCACACGCGCGGCAAGAAGCTGCTGACGTGGCTGTACCGTCTGTTAGCGGTGGTTGTGTGCTTCTCCATCATCTGGGTGCTGCTGCAGACGGCCAGCTACCTGCCGCCGTTCGGCAATCCCGACAACCCGGTCAACAACGAAGTCAGCCAGCGCTACATTGAGAAGGGCATGGAGGAAACCGGTGCGGTCAACATCGTTGCGGGCATGATTCTGGACTACCGCGCATTTGACACCTTGGGCGAATCGAACGTGCTGTTCATTGCCGCCTGCTCGGTGCTGATTCTGCTGCGCGTATCCGGCAGCAAGGACGGCAAGCCCTCCACCGAACAGCTGGAAGCCGAAGCCGACGACCGCATGTATGAGCCGAAGAACGACGCCATCCTGCAGCACGCGGCGAATTTTCTTGTGCCGCTGATTCTCATGTTCGGCGTGTACGTTATTCTGAACGGACATATTTCCCCCGGCGGCGGCTTCTCCGGCGGCGCGATTATGGGCGCAGGGCTGATTCTGTACCTGAACGCGTTCGGCTTCAAGCGCACGGAGCGTTTCTTCACTTTCACGACGTTCAAGATTGTGTCCTGCGTCGCGCTGTCGTTCTATGCGTTGAGCAAGGCGTACAGCTTCTTCACCGGCGCGAACCATCTGCCGTCCATCATCACAACGGGTACGCCCGGCATGATTTTCTCCGCAGGGCTGATTCCGTACCTGAACATCGCCGTCGGACTGGTCGTCTGCTGCACGATGTACGCCTTCTATACGCTTTTCAGAAAGGGGGACATGTAAGCCATGAATTTTACAAACTACGAAGAAATGGCCGCCATGATTCTCTTCGGCATCGGCTTCACGACGCTGCTGCTGCACAAGAACATGATTAAGAAAATTATCGGTTTCTCGATGATGGACAGCGCCATTTACCTCTTTCTGGCTGTCAAGGGCTACATTGCGGGGCGGAAAGCGCCGATTGTGGTGGACGGCATTACGTCCATGGAAGCCTACATCAACCCCATTCCGGCAGGTCTGGTGCTGACGGGCATCGTCGTCTCCGTGTCGGTGACGGCGCTGATGCTCGCGCTGACCGTCCGGCTCTATCGGCAGTATCACACGCTGGATATTGACGAGATTACCGCACTCTGCCGGAAGGAGGAGGAAACCTGATGTCACAGCCGCTCTGGCATTCCATCCCCTATCTGTGCATCCTGCTGCCGCTGGGTTCGGCGGCGGTGACCAGCGTCCTCAAGCCCCGCTGGGCGCGGTATTGGACGATGTTCGCGCTGCTGGTGGTCACGTCGCTCTCCGGCGTGATTTCCGCCATTTTCGCATCCGGCGCGGAGAGCTACACCTACATGATGGGTCACTTCCCCGCGCCGTGGGGCAACGAAATCCGCGCGGGTCAGCTGGAGGCCGCGACTGCCCTGTTCTTCAGCCTGATTATGCTGCTGAGCCTGCTCGGCGGCTTGAAAAAGATTGACGAACACATTGACCAGAACAAGGTCAGCCTGTACTACGTCGTGCTGCTGCTGCTGACGTCGGCGCTGATGGCGCAGGTGTACACGAACGATATTTTCACCGCCTACGTCTTCCTTGAAATCATGACGCTGGCGGCGTGTGCGCTGATTGCCATCCGCAAGCGCGGGCGCACGCTCGTCGCCGCGACGCGCTACATGATCATGAACCTGATCGGCTCAGGTCTTTTCCTGCTGGGCATCATCCTGCTGTATGACCTGACGGGTCACCTGCTGATGAGCAACATGAAGGAAGCGGTTGCGGCACTGGCGAAGTCCGGGCAGTATCAAGTGCCGCTGACAGTTGTCGTCGCGCTGATTTCTATCGGTCTGTCCATCAAGAGCGCCCTCTTCCCGTTCCACACATGGGTGCCGGATGCTTACGCCTATTCTACCCCGACGTCCGCTGCGGTGCTGTCATCCTTAGTCAGCAAGGGCTACATCTTCCTGCTGATGAAGATTATGTACCGCGTGATTGGGCTGGATGTCATCGTCTCCACCGGGATTCAGGATGTGCTGTTCGTTTTCGCGCTTGTTGGCATGGTGATGGGCAGCATTTCCGCCATTCGTCAGACCGACATTCGCCGGATGATTGCGTTCTCCTCCGTCGCGCAGATTGGCTATGTCTTCATGGGCATCGGTCTGGGTACGGATGAAGGCATGATGGCGGCAACGTTCCACATCTTCAGCCACGCGGTGTGCAAGAGTATGCTCTTCTTGCCGCAGGCGGCTTAGCGGACGCTTCCAACAACTCCAAGAAGTTCCGTGACCTGCGCGGTGCGGGCTTCCGCAGCCCGATTGCGGGCGTGGCTTTCACCATCGGCGCGCTGAGCATGGTCGGCTTCCCGTTCCTCGGCGGATTCGCATCGAAGCTGAATTTCGCCCTTGCCGCGATGGATGTCGGCGGTGCGCGGACGATGCTGGTGCTGATTACGCTGGCAATTTCGACGTGGCTGAACACGCTGTACTTCCTGCGCACAGTGATTACGCTCTACCGCAAGCCTGTGCCGGGGGCGGTGTATTCCGTCGCCCGCGGGCAGCGCGGCTTCTGCTTCAACGCCTCTCTGGTGGCGTTCTCCATCGTCAATGTGGCGCTGGGGCTTTTCGCGCAGACCTTCGTCAGCGCCATCACCGCGGGTCTGGCGACATTTGGGTAAGGGAGGAAACGAATGATGAATCTATGGTTGCTTCTTCCTCTGCTGCTGCCCATGCTGGCGGGACTGCTTCTGCTGACAAAGCCGTTCGCGGAGGGGAAAATCCGCCGCCTGACGGTGCAAATCGGGTTGATTTTGACGCTCGTGTCGCTGCTTCCGGCGTTTCTGACGTCCGGGCGCGACCTGACGCTCTTCACGCTGTCGGACAACGTGGAAATTGCGCTGCATGTGGACGGCATCGGCATGTGCTTCTGTGTGCTGATGGCGTTCGTCTGGGCGGCGGCGGGGTTCTACTCGTTTGACTACATGGCGCACGAGGGGCATGAAAAGCGTTTCTACTGCCTGTATCTGCTGACGCTGGGCGTGCTGATGGGGCTGTGCATGTCCGGGAGTCTGGTCACCTTCTACATGTTCTACGAAGCCATGACGCTGCTGACCATGCCGCTGGTGATGCACTCCGGCAGCAAGGAAGCGGTCGCGGCGGGCATTAAGTACCTGATTTACTCCGTCGTCGGCGCGTCACTGGTGCTGCTGGGCATTTTCGCGATTGCCCCGTACGCGCAGTCGCTGTCCTTCGCGCCCGGCGGCGCGCTGGACATGGCGAAAGTCGCGGGGCACGAGGGCTTCGTGCTGGCGATTGGCGGTGTGATGCTGCTGGGCTTTGGCGCGAAGGCGGGTCTGTATCCGCTGCACGGCTGGCTGCCGACGGCGCACCCGGCCGCGCCTTCCCCGGCGTCGGCGGTGCTGTCCGGCGTGATTACGAAAGCGGGCGTGCTTGGTCTTTTGCGCGTCATCTACTGCTTCCACGGCGCACAGAACCTGCGCGGAACGTGGGTGCAGACGGTGCTGATGGCACTCTCGCTCTTGACGGTTCATCGGTTCGCTGCTGGCGTACCGGGAGCATCACCTCAAAAAGCGGCTGGCATGGTCTACGGTCAGTCAGGTGAGCTACGTCGTGTTCGGGTTGAGCACGCTGCATCCGCTGGGGCTGCTCGGCGCCATGCTGCACGTCGTGTGCCACTCGCTGGTCAAGGACGTGCTGTTCATGGGTGCGGGCGCAGTCATCCTGAAAACGGGCGAAACGCAGGTGGATGCCCTCCGTGGTATCGGCAAGCGGATGCCGGTCACGATGTGGTGCTTCGCGATTGGCAGCCTTGGGCTGATTGGCATTCCGCCGTGTCTGGGCTTTTTCAGCAAGTGGGAGCTGGCGCAGGGCAGCCTTGCCATGACGGGCGTAGCTTCATGGCTGAACTGGTTTGGGCCCGTTGTGCTGCTGCTCTCCGCCCTGCTGACGGCGGGCTACCTGATGCCGATTGTTCTGCGCGGCTTCTTCCCCGGAAAAGACGCGCAAGTCGGCGAAAAGTGCGAAGCGTCCGCGTCGATGCTCATTCCCATGCTGGTGCTGACGGTGCTGTCGGTGGTGCTGGGCATGTTCCCGTCGCTGCTGACCGGCCTTCTTTCCCCCATTTTGACCGCACTGCTGTAAGGAGGAAGCGCATATGCTGTTATTCTTGACCATCGCGCTGCCCATGCTTGGCGGCGCGGCAATGGGACTGATGCGCTTTTCCAGCGCGAAATCCCGCGGAATCTACGTTGAAACCATCGTGCTGGCGACAAGCATCCTGACGTGGGTGCTGCTGCTCACCCGCACGGATACCACCTACGTCCTCTGCCACATGAACAGTGAGCTGGCGCTTGCGTTCCGCGTGGACGGCATGAGCTGCATTTTCGCAGGGCTGGTATCCATCCTCTGGCCGCTGGCGTCGCTGTACGGCTTTGAGTACATGCAGCACGAGGAGCGTCCGAACACGTTCTTCAGCTACTACACGATGAGCTACGCCGTCACGCTGGCCGTCGCGTTCTCGGCAAACCTGTTCTCTCTCTACGTCTTTTACGAGTGCCTGACGCTGATTACCCTGCCGCTTGTCATCCACAAGAAGGACACCATGTCCATCCGTGCGGGGCGCAAGTACCTCACCTTCTCCATCTCCGGCGCGGCGCTGGCGTTCATTGCGCTGGTGTTCATCATCTACTACGGCACGACAACGGACTTTGTCCTCGGCGGCGTGCTGGACGCGGAAAAAATCAGCGGGATGGAAGAACTGCTGAAATTCGTGTTCCTGCTGGCATTCGTCGGTTTCGGCACGAAAGCGGCTGTTTTCCCGATGTACGCATGGCTGCCGGCGGCTTCTGTCGCCCCGACGCCCGTGACAGCGCTGCTGCATGCGGTGGCGGTCGTCAACGCGGGCGCGTATGCTGTCCTGCGCGTGATTTACTACTCCTTCGGCGCGTCGTTCCTCTACGGGACGTGGGCGCAGACGGTCGCTTTGCTGCTTAGCTGCTTCACGATTCTCTTCGGTTCGACAATGGCGGTTCGCGAGCAGCACTTCAAGCGCCGTCTGGCGTACTCGACCATCTCCAACCTGTCCTACATGCTCATGGGTGCGGCGCTGATGACCCCCGACGGCATGACGGGCAGCTTGAGCCATCTGGTGATTCACGGCGTGATCAAGATTACGCTGTTCTACTGCGCGGGCGCGATTCTCATCAAGACCGGCAAGGAGTATGTGCAGGATCTGCGCGGATACAGCAGGATTATGCCTGCAACGTGCGGCATCTTCCTGCTGGGCAGCATTGCGCTGGTCGGCACGCCGCCGCTGGCAGGCTTCGTCAGCAAGTGGAATCTGCTGACCGCCGCGTCCGCCACGGAGCTGCCAATGGGAACCGTCGCGATTGTCTGCCTCATCATCTCCGCCATTCTGACGGCAATTTACCTCTTCACTGCCGCACTGCCGATGTACTTCCGCCCGCTCAACGCGGATCAGGCGCAATTGGCGGGGCAGAAGCTCGACCCCAGCTGGATGATGCTCTTTCCAATGGGGATTTTGTGCGCGCTGATGATAGGTCTGGGGCTGTGGTCGCAGCCGCTGGTGACATTCCTGCGGAATATTTCCGCTGGTGTGATTTTTTAAGGACAGGAGGAAAGAAAGATGACATCGTGGATTCTGATTTTGCTGACCTTCCTGCCCTTCCTCGCCGCCATCATCGCCTATATGCTTGGCCGCCGGGATGAACGCGCCATGAACGGGTTCGTGAGCATCACGGGCATTGTGATTTTCGCGCTGAGCGTAGTGCTGCTGTTCCTGCCGGAGGGCGAAGTCGCCCTGCCCGGCTTCTGCGGGCTGGGGCTGTACCTGCGCGCGGACGGCTTCCGCGGGCTGTACAGCTGCGTCGCCGCCTTCATGTGGATGATGACGGGGCTGTTTGCGCCAGAATACTTCCAGCATCACGGCAACAAGGCGCGGTACAGCTTCTTCACGCTGATGACGCTCGGTGCGACGCTGGGCGTGTTCCTCTCGGACAACCTCGGCACGACGTTCCTGTTCTTCGAAATCATGTCGTTTGCCAGCTATGCATGGGTCGCGCAGGAGGAAACGCCGGGCGCGCTCCGGGCGGCAGCGACGTACCTTGCAGTGGCGGTCATCGGCGGTCTGACGACGCTGATGGGCTTGTTCCTCTTGCAGCATCAGCTGGGGACACTCGACTTTGCGTCCCTGCGCGCCGCCATTGGGCAGCAGGATGTAACCGTCGCGGTATGGCTGACGCTGGTCGGCTTTGGCGCGAAGGCTGGTCTGTTCCCGCTGCATATCTGGCTGCCGAAAGCGCACCCGGTTGCGCCTGCGCCCGCGTCGGCGCTTTTGTCAGGCATCCTGACAAAATCCGGCGTGTTCGGGCTGATTGTGCTGTGTGCGAACCTGATGCAGGGCAACGCCGCGTTCGGCAATGCGCTGATGATTTTCGCCGCGATTACGATGTTCCTCGGCGCACTGCTGGCGCTGTTCTCCACCGACCTTAAGCGGACGCTCGCCTGCTCGTCGATGAGCCAAATCGGCTTCATCACGCTGGGGCTGTCGGTGATGGTGCTGCTGGGCGACGAAGGCGCGCTGGCGGCGTATGGCAGCGTGATGCACATGCTGAACCACTCGCTCATCAAGCTGACGCTGTTCATCGCGGCGGGCGTGGTGTACATGAACCTGCACGCACTGAATCTTGATGATATCCGCGGCTTCGGGCGCAAAAAGCCGCTGCTGCACATTGCGTTCCTGCTGGGGGCGCTGAGCATTGCGTGCATCCCGCCGCTGGGCAGCGGGTACAACAGCAAGAGTCTTCTGCACGAAGGGCTGCTGGAACTGATTGGCGAAATGCAGGCAGCTGGCAGCGTGTGGATGGGCTACAAGGCGATTGAAGTGCTCTTCCTCATCAGCGGCGGACTGACCGTCGCGTACATGGCGAAGCTGTACATCTGCATTTTCTGGCAGAAGCACCCGACCCATCAGGCGGAATTCGACGGCATGACGCACTACATGAACGGCACAACCGCGTTTGCGCTGCTGGGCAGTGCGGCGGCGCTCCCCTTCCTTGGCGCACTGCCGGGGCTGCTGCTCACACCGTTCGGGGCAAAAAGCGCATCGTTCTTCGGCGTACCCGCGCTGAAGAAAGCGATTGCGTACTTCTCGGCGGAGAACCTGCAGGGCGCGGCGATTTCCATCATCATCGGCGCGGCGGTGTATCTGCTGATTGTCCTCCCGCTGCTGACGCGCAAGGACGAAGGCGGCGTGCGCCTGTACGTCAACCGTTGGAATGAGAAGCTCGACTTGGAGAACGCTGTCTACCGTCCGCTGCTGCTGACGCTGTTGCCGCAGGTGCTGACGCTGGTGTTCCGCTTCATTGCGGAGCTGCCGGAAAACCTCGTGATGGCAAGCCGCGCGACCATCTTCCGGATGCGCAAGACGCGCAAGCCCGTGCCAGTCGGCAACCGCTTCACCTACACGCTGGGGCGCGCGCTGAATGCACTGGCGCGGCTGCTTAACCGCACGATTCTGCACCGCCACCCGATGCGCACGGACTTCGAGTATGTGCTGGACGCTTCCTTCCGTGAAATTTCCGGCGGCATCCGCAGCATGAGCGTGAGCATTTCCTTCGGGCTGCTGCTGCTGTGCATCGGGCTGTATGTAACCTGTTTGTATCTGCTGCAATAATCGGCATAATTATTTGCGGAGGCATTTCCGGGCTGCGAACCCTTGTGCAGCCCGGTTTTTGCTGCTAAAACAATGGGTTTTCGCTGTTTTCGATACTTTTCGTCAGCGTTCTTTGGCGGATTTGGGCGTTTTTAGACAAATTGTCGTGGAAGCTGGCGGGAAGCATACTTGTCATTTTCCCATTTCTGTGGTATGATACACGACGGCAATGCAAACAATGATTTTGCATCGCAATGTTTGATTCCGAAGCAGGGCATTCAACGGCATTCCACGAAAGCCCTTTGCAAATAAAAGGAGGATTCCCATGCCTACGACATCTTTTGACAAGGATTCCATCAAGGCATCCATTATCGGCAAGCTGCAGCGCTATAACGGCCGCACCATTGAGGAAGCATCGAATGGGCAGATTTATCGCGCACTGGCTTCCACCGTCCGCGACCAGATCATGCAGAAATGGATGATTTCCCGCGAAGAACGCAAGACGAACAACAACAAGCGTCTATTTTACCTCTCCGTGGAATTTCTGATGGGCCGCAGCCTATACACCAACATCCTGAACCTCGTCTCGCTCGATGCCTACAAGCAAGCGCTGGACGAACTGCACATCGACGTGGACAAGGTGCTTCAGGAAGAGCCTGAACCCGCGCTGGGCAACGGCGGTCTGGGCCGTCTGGCAGCGTGCTTCATGGACTCGCTGGCGTCCCTTGACCTGCCCGCGATGGGCTGCTCCATCCGCTATGAATACGGTCTGTTCCGCCAGAAGATTGTGGACGGTCAGCAGGTCGAGCTGCCGGACTACTGGCTGGGCAACGGCAACGTGTGGGAAATGCCCGTAATGGAGGACGCCTGCGAGGTGCACTTCAACGGTCACGTTGAAATGGGCAACGAGAACGGCCGCACGGTGTTCCGTCACGTCGGCTACAACACGGTCGAGGCTGTTCCCTACGACATGCCGCTGGTGGGCTATGACACCTCCACCGTCAACAGTCTGCGCCTTTGGAGCGCCCGCGCCCCGAAGCGCATTGACCTGAGTGACTTCAACCACGGCCACTATGTGCAGGCGTCGGAGGAAAAGGAACTGGCGGAAGCCATCTCCAACATCCTCTACCCCGAAGACAACCACTACGAAGGCAAGCTGCTCCGCTTGAAGCAGCAGTATTTCTTCACCTCCGCCACCCTCCAGTACATCCTCAAGGACTTCAAGAAGCTCAACGGCACGAACTGGAGCAAGCTGCCGGAGAAGGTCGTCATCCACATCAACGACACGCATCCGGGTCTGGCGATTCCAGAACTGATGCGCCTGCTGATGGACGAAGAAAGCCTCGGCTGGGACGAAGCGCAGCAGATTGTCAGCCGCACGATGGCGTACACCAACCACACCATCATGGCGGAAGCGCTCGAAAAGTGGCCGGAAGACATGGTGAAGAGCCTGCTGCCGCGCATCTATCAGATTCTGGTGGAAATGAACAAGCGTCTCTGCGCGCGCCTGTGGAACTTCTTCCCCGGCGAAGCGGAGCGCGTGGGTCGCATGGCGATTATTGCCTACGGTTACATCCACATGGCGAACCTGTGCGTTGCCATGACGTTCTCCACCAACGGCGTGAGCAAGCTGCACGGCGATATCCTCAAGCAGGAGACGTTCCACGACTTCTACCTCGTTATGCCGGAGAAGTTCAGCGCAATTACCAACGGCATCACGCATCGCCGCTGGCTGATGGCGTGCAACCCGGAACTGACCAAGCTTATCTGCGACACCATCGGCACAGACTGGGTGAAAGATCCGGAATTGCTGCATGACCTTGCGCCCTATGCTGACGACGCGGCGTTCCGCGAGCAGTTTGAGAAGATTAAGCACAACAACAAGGTTCGCCTGTCGAATTTCCTGAAAGAACATCAGGGCGCAATCGTTGACCCGAACTTCATCTTCGACGCACAGTCCAAGCGGCTGCACGAATACAAGCGTCAGATGCTCAACGCTTTGCACATCCTTGTGCTGTACAACCGCATCGTCAATGACCCGAACTTCACCATGCGGCCGCGTGTGTTCATCTTCGGCTCGAAGGCAGCGCCGGGCTACAACCGCGCCAAGCTGATTATCCGCTTCATCAACGGTCTGTCCGCGCTGATTGCCAAGCACCCGCGCGCCAGCAAGATGCTGCAGGTCGTCTTCCTCGAAAACTACGACGTGTCCAGCGCGCAGCTGCTGATTCCGGCAACCGAAATCTCCGAACAGATTTCCACCGCGTCCAAGGAAGCCAGCGGCACGGGCAACATGAAGTACATGATGAACGGCGCCATCACGATCGGCACGATGGACGGCGCAAACGTCGAGATTTCCGAACAGGTCGGCATGGATAACATCTACATCTTCGGTATGCGTTCCGACACGGTGCTGGATATGTACCGTGAGCGCAACTACAACCCGATGACCATCTTTGAGACGAATCAGGAACTGCGTCTGGCGTTGACCCAGATGATCGACGGCACCGTGCTGCCGGACGCGCCGAGCGCCCTGCAGGATTTGTATCACAGCCTGCTGATTGGCGACTGGGGCAACATGGCCGATCCGTTCTTCGTCCTGAAAGACTTCGGCTCGTACTCGATGGCGCAGCGCCGCATCGACGCGGATTATGCCGACCGCGACAAGTGGAACCGCATGGCGGTCATCAATACCGCAATGTCCGGTGTTTTCTGCTCCGACCGCACAATTCGCGAGTACAACGACACCATTTGGCATCTTGACCCGCTCAAGCGCAAGGTATAAACTGCATATTTTTGAGAGCACTGCGGAAAAATATCCATCCGCAGTGCTCCCGGTTCAAAAGTCCGGAGCATTTCGGGCTTTTTTGCCGTGTTTCCGCAATTATTGATGATTGGATGGATGGATATCATGCTGCTGCACGATTCCCACAACGAATTTTATCGCACGCCGTCCGGCCCTGCTCCGGCTGGCAGCAATGTTCTGATTCGCCTGCACTGCGACGAAGCGACGAGCGTCGTCCTGCGCACTTGGATGACGGAAGAACTTTGCTACACCATGCTGCCGACCGCTGAGCATGTCTGGGAAGTTGCCATTCCCCTGCCGACCACGCCGGGGCTTTTCTGGTATTACTTCCTGATTTACCGCAAGGACGGCCGCACCATCCGCTATGGCAACCAGCCGGACAAACTTGGCGGCGTCGGTGTCGCGTATGACCACGGCGAGCCGGAATCCTTCCAGATTACGCTCTACGACCCGGCTTACAAGACGCCGGAAGCCTTCCACGGGGCGAATATCTACCAGATTTTCCCCGACCGTTTCCGCCATGCGCCAACAAAAGCCGTTGATGACCGCAAAGACCGCTATGTCCACAAAAACTGGGACGAAGAGCTGCTGGGCGTGGGCGACCTGCGCGGCGGCAAGTATCAGGAACTGGATTTCTACGGGCACGCTGACCGGCATTCAGGAGAAGCTGCCCTACCTGAAGGACATGGGCATCGACATTATCTACCTGAACCCGATTTTCCGCGCACGGTCGAATCACCGCTACGACACGGGCGACTACACGCAGGTTGACCCGCTGTGCGGCACGAACACGGAGTTCACCGAACTGTGCGAAGCGGCGAAGAAAGTCGGCATCCGCGTGATGCTCGACGGCGTGTTTTCCCACACGGGCGAAGACAGCGTGTACTTCAACCACTTCGGGCATTATCCGACGCTCGGCGCCTATCAGGGGCAATCCTCCCCCTACTACGACTGGTACACCTTCAACCACTATCCGGAAGACTACAAGGCATGGTGGGGCATTCTCTCCCTGCCGGAGCTGCGCAAGGACAATCCGGAATACCAGAAGTTCATGTTCCAGCCGCACGAGGGTGTTGTGCCGCGTTGGATTGAGGCGGGCAGCTGCGGCTGGCGGCTGGATGTGGCGGACGAATTGCCGGTGGACTTCCTGCGCAAGCTGCGCGCCGCCGCAAAGGCCGCCGACCCGGAAGCCGTTGTCTTGGGCGAAGTGTGGGAGGACGCGAGCAACAAGGTTGCTTACGGCGAAACGCGCTGCTACTGCACAGGCGACACGCTCGACAGCGTGATGAACTACCCCGTGCGCGAGGCGATTCTCAACTTTGTGATGGGTAAAACGTCTGCCAGCACCTTCGTGCGCCTGATTCACCATCAGGAGGAAGTTTACCCGGCGCAGTTCCGTTACGCGCTGATGAACCTCGTCGGCAGCCACGACCGCTGCCGTGCGCTGAACATTCTTGCTGGACGCGAATGTCAGGAACTTAGCAAGGCAGATCAGCAGCATGTCCACCTGAACGTGGAAGAGTACGAGTTAGCTGTGAGGCGCTACAAGCTTTGCATCGACCTGCTGTGCGCGCTGCCGGGCTGCGCAACGGTGTACTATGGGGACGAAGTTGGGCTGACCGGCTGCCACGACCCGTGGAATCGCCGCGCCTTCCCGTGGGGGCGCGAAGACAAGTCGCTGCAGAAATACGTCGCAAACAAGCTGCGCCATCGGCAGGAATCCGACCTGCTGCGCCTCGGCTACTGCGACATCGAAGCGCCCGATGACGACACGCTGCTCATTACGCGCCGCATGAAGAACGGTCACGACGCGCTTGGGCAGGAATCGACCGTCACGGGCAAGGAAATCATCAAGGTGTGCCGGAAGCTGCACTAAAAGATACAATTGCATAGCAATAGCGCCGCTTGGTTTCATTGCGAAATCAGGCGGCGCTTTTCGTTACTCAATCCCCGCCGGGCGCACAGTCGTCCGCCCTGTCGGCTCCTGCCACACGTCATAGAAGCCAATCAGATTGCCCGGATTCGTCGTCCGATACACCTGCACGGCGCGGCGCAAATCCTCCCGCTCGATGCGGACGCTCAGCCCGCACCCCATCGCCACCGCGCGCGGCGTAATCATCACCGACGCACGCACCCCGTGCTGGCGCAAATCGCGTTCAAACGCCATCACCTGTTGACGCGAACGGAACGCCGCAATGCAAAACTCCTCCCTCATCGGTTCTACCGCCTCCTTTTCGCCATTAGAATAATATGAAAAAACGCCCGCCGAGGTTCGCGGACGATGGAGGAAAAGCGTCGATGATTTATCTGGACAATGCCGCGACGAGCTTCCCGAAGCCGCCTGAGGTCATTCGGGCGATGGCGGGCGTAGAGGAGAAGATGGGCGCGAATCCCGGACGCGGCGGGCATCGGCTGGCACTGCGCGCGGGGCGGGTGGTGGAGCACTGCCGGGAGGAAGCCGCACGGCTGCTGGGTGTGCATCATCCGGAGCGGATTCTGTTCACCGCAAACTGCACTGAAGCGCTGAATCTCGCCATTTCCGGCACGCTGCGGCGCGGCGACGAGGTCATCTGCTCCTACGCGGAACACAACGCTGTCATGCGGCTGCTCGACCGCTACGTTTCGCGCGGGGAAATCACGGTGCATATGCTTGCGCCGGATGAACGCGGTATCCTGTCCCCTGCTTCTCTACGCCGCGTCATCAGCCGCAAAACCGCACTTGTGATCATCGCCCACGCTAGCAACGTCACGGGGCTGATTCAGCCGATTGCGCAGCTGGGCGCGGTCTGCCGGGAGCGCGGCGTTCCCCTGCTGGTGGATGCGGCGCAGACGGCCGGGATGGCGGACGTTTCGCCAGACGTGCTGTGCGCAGACATGGTGGCAATGCCGGGGCACAAGGGGCTGCTGGGGCCGCAGGGTACGGGACTGCTTGTGCTGGGCTACGGCATGAACCCTGAACCGCTGCTGCTTGGCGGAACCGGCTCGATGAGCGAGAGCGTCCGTCAGCCGGACATGCTGCCCGACCGCTACGAGAGCGGCACGGTGAACCTGCCCGGCATAGCGGGGCTGTACGCGGGGGTGAAATTCGTGCGGACGCACCGGGCGGAAATCGAGGAATACGAGCTGGCGCTGTGCGACCGCCTGCGTGCGCGGCTGCGGGAGATTCCCGGCGTGCGCATCCTCTGCGACGATGGGCAGGCGCATATGGCGATTACGAGCATTGTCGTGCCGGGGCATGACGGCGGGGCGCTGGCGGATGCGCTCGACGCAGCAGATATTGCCGTGCGCGCGGGGCTTCACTGCGCGCCGGCCGTCCATGCGTGGCTGGGGACGCTGCAAAGCGGCGCGATTCGCTTTTCGCCGGGACTTTACAACACGGCGCAGGAGATGGACGACACGGCGCTGCTGCTGGCACGATTATTGCAAGCATAAGAAAATCCCTGCACCGTTTGCGTGATGCAGGGATTTTTCTGAATATGCGGTGAAGCCGCTTACCAAGACAGCACTTCGTGACCCGTATCCGTCACAAGCACCATGATTTCCCACTGCGCCGACGGTTTGCCGTCCGCCGTGAAGATTTCCCATGTGTTGCCCGGATGCGTTCCAACCTCGTCCGTACCCATATTGACCATCGGCTCGATGGTGAAAATCATGCCGGGAGCAAGCGCCATTTCCGTGCCGCGCTTCGTGACGTAACTGACCCACGGGTCTTCGTGGAATTCCAGCCCGCAGCCGTGGCCGCCGATTTCGCGCACGACGCGGTAGCCGTTCGCGCGGGCATGGTCGTTGACCGCCTGTCCAACGTCGCCCAAGAAACCCCACGGCTTCACCTGCGCCAAGCCAAGTTCGACGCACTCCTTCGTCACTTGCACGAGCTTGCGATTTTCGTCGCTGACGTCGCCGATGCAGTACATGCGGGAAGAATCGGAAAAATAGCCATTCAGAATGGTCGAGCAGTCCACATTGATGATGTCGCCGGATTTCAGCACAACGTGCTTCGACGGGAAGCCGTGGCAGACCTGATCGTTCACTGACGTGCAGACGCTGTACGGGTAGCCCTCATAGTTCAGCGGCGCGGGAATGCCGCCCATGTCGCGCGTCATGGTAGACACGATGTCGTCGATTTCTGCCGTCGTCATGCCCTCATGAATTTGCTTTCCTATTTCGTCCAGCACGGCAATATTGATTTTGCAGCTTTCCTTGATTTTTTCAATCTGCTCCGGCGTTTTAATCATCTTATGCGTCGGAACGATGTGCCCCTGTGCCGCCAGCGATGCAATCTGCTGGTCAAACGCACAGTGGCAGCTCTGTATTTGCGGCCGCTCCCGCACCAGCAGGGGTCGTTGCGTCCCGGCAGATGTGGAAACGAGAAAGCAGGGAAATTCATACACTTTCCTTTCTACGATGGCGCTCAGCGGTGGTCGCCGAGGAAGAAAATCGCCAGCGTACCGGGGCCGGAGTGGGAGCCAATGACTGGGCCGACATACGTCACCAGAACGCCCGCAATGCCGGGGATTTCCGCCTTGATGATGTCCGCCAGCGCGTTCGCCTCATCCTCGCAATCGCCATGGCTGATGAAAATCATCTGCCCTTCCGGGTTGACGATATGCTCCTTGACGCGGTTGGCAAGGATGCGGATGCTGCGGCGGCGACCCGTCACCTTCTCCACAACTGCCAAATGACCTTCCTCATCAACGTGCATAATCGGCTTGATACGCACGAGCGAACCGACAACCGCGCTGGTTGCAGACAGGCGGCCGCCGCGATAGAGGAACATCAGGTCATCGACGGTGAACCAGTGAATCAGGTGCTGAATATGCTCCTTGACCCACTTTGCGTTCTCCTCGATGGACATGCCCTGTTCGCGGTTCTGCAGCGCATAATGCACCAGCAGCCCCTCGCCTGCCGACGCGCATCGGCTGTCAATCACGATGATTTTCTGATTCGGGTACTTCGGCGCAAGTTCCTTCGCCGCGTCCGCTGCGGCGGCATAAGTGCCGGACAGTCCGCTGGAGAACGTAATGCAAAGGACATCTTGACCCTCGTCCAGCAGCTTCTGGAAGCATTCCTCCCACGTCGCGGTATTGACGGCGGAGGTCTTAATCACCACGCCGCTGCGGAGCTGACGATAAGTCTCCTTTTTCGCCACTTCCGACGTTCCCGGAACGGAGGAAACGCCATTGATCGTGCAGGAAAGCGACACGATGTGGAAATCATGCTGTGCCTCCACCCAAGACTGCGGCATGTCAGTGGAAGAATCCGTAACAATATAGTACATTTTTGTCCTCCTGATGTGCTTTGGGGGAGCAGCGCCGCCTGCAGGCAGCGTCCACCTTCGCTTGTCTCCGAATCAGGATGTGCAGATTTGGAAACAATGCAGCTCTGCGGTCGCGCAAAAAAGGAGACAGAGGCTCTCACCTCTGCCTCCTGCGCAGACACATCAAATAGAAAAGATGCTCCCAGAGTGACGATGCACTGCATGCTTTTCACCCGCTGTTAAAGCAGGTAGGTGTCCTGCCGTCTGCATCTGCCTTCCCCTGGCGTTTTGCAACGGGGGCATGACATAGCCGAACATAGACCCGGACTCCATTTGTAGAAATGTGGGGAAAACCAGCGTGCTGTCAGACACCCCAGGAGCATCTCCCCCTGCCTTTCATTATAAGCAGGAGGAATCGCCGTGTCAAGAGGATTTTGAAATCAAATCAAACGAAATCGCAAACTTCCACGTTTAGAAAGGGAATGTTTGAAAATCAACAACTTTCTGATGTGGATGATGTCTTCGCCATTCGCGGCTGCTTAGCGCTGCACGCGGCCCGTGCCGGAACCCTTCATCAGGCTCTCGACCTCGGAGACGGAGACGCGGTTGTAGTCGCCCAGAATCGTGTGCTTCAGGCAGGATGCCGCCACAGCAAACTCCAGCGCGGTCTTTTCGTCCGCGTAGGTGTTCAGGCCGTAAATCAGGCCGCCGCCGAAGGAGTCGCCGCCGCCCACGCGGTCAACGATGTCGGTGATGGCGTACTTGCGGGAGAGGAAGAAGTCCTTGCCGTTGTACAAGCAGGCAGACCAGTCGTTGTGGTTGGCAGACTTCGACTCACGCAGGGTAATCGCCACGCGCTTGATGTTCGGGTAGGTCTGCATTGCCAGAGACGCAATCGCCTTGTAATTCTCGATGTTCAGCGCGCCGTCTTCCACGTCGCCCTGAGATTCCGCCTTCAGACCCAGAGACTTCTGGAAGTCTTCTTCGTTGGCGATAACGGTGTCAACGTACTTGACCAGCTCGGTCATGACTTCCTTGGCATCCTTGCCGTACTTCCAGAGGTTCTTGCGGTAGTTCAGGTCGCAGGACACATGGATGCCCTTCGCCTTCGCCGCCTTCACCGCTTCCAGAGACAAATCCGCCGCGCCCTGAGAGATGGCAGGCGTGATGCCGGTCAGGTGGAACCACGTCGCACCCTCAAACGCCTTGTCCCAGTCGATGTCGCCGGGCTTAGCTTCCGCGATGGCAGAACCCGCGCGGTCATAGATGACCTTGGAAGGCCGCTGCACAGCGCCGGTTTCCCAGATAGTAGATGCCCATGCGGCCGTCCTTGCGGACAATCTTGGTGGTATCAACGCCGAAGCCGCGCAGTTCGCGGATGCAGGCATTGCCGACATCGTTGGTGGGCAGCACGGTCACGAACGCGGTTTCCATGCCGTAGTTCGCCAGAGAAACAGACACGTTCGCCTCGCCGCCGCCGAAGGTCGCTTCAAGGGAGGGAGACTGGAACAGGCGCTCATACGCCGGGGACTTGAGGCGAAGCATGATTTCGCCGAACGTTACAACCTTAGCCATTGGATTTTTCCTCCTAATTTTATACTGGCAAATGATGCCTATGAATTACTTCTGCACCAGATGGAACGCGAAGCCGCCGATTTCGTCTTCCAGATAGATGGCGATCAGCTTGCCGTTCTTCACCACAGCGCTGTCCTCAATGAACTTGAAGCCACGCTGTTCCAGATGCCACTTCGCGCGCGGAACGCTGTTCGTACCGATAGCGATGTGACCGTTCGTGCCGCGGCCCTGCTTCTTCATCAGCTCGTAGCCCGTGCCGACAAAGTTGGAGGAGTTGCCTTCCTTGATGGGCCAGCCCATGAGTGCGGAAATCTTCTTCGCCGTCTCCATGGAGCTTTCCGCGTCGGGGCAGTTCAGACCGATGTGGCGTACTTCAAAGCCGAGCATCTTGTCCACCGCAGAGCGGGTCAGGTCAGTGATGCGCTGCCAGTCCTTCGCAGCCACCGCGTCCTTCGGCACCATCCAGGAGCCGCCGCAGCAGAGAATCTTGTCGAACGCGAGGTAGTCGAGCATGTTGTTCTCGTTGATGCCGCCCGTGGGCATGAACTTCATGTCCGGGTACACCGGCGCCATCGACTTGATGAGCTTCAAGCCGCCGACCGCTTCCGCCGGGAACAGCTTGACAGCCTTCAGGCCGTACTGAATCGCAATCTGCACATCAGACGGATTCGCCGTGCCGGGGCAGACAGGGATGCCCTTCTCCACGCAGTACTTCACCACGTCAGGAGACAGACCGGGGGACACAATCGCCGCCGCGCCAGCATTCACCGCACGGTCGACCTGCTCCGTCGTCAGCACCGTGCCCGCGCACAGCAGTACATCGGGCATGGCTTCATGCACGCGGCGGATGGCTTCCTCCGCAGCCGCCGTGCGGAAAGTGATTTCCGCCACCGGCAGACCGCCGTCAGACAGCGCCTTGCACAGCGGCACAGCGTCGTCCGCATCATTAACAGCAATGACCGGCACGAGGCCAGCCAAAGACAGCTTCTCCAAAAATTCCATGACACATCGTCCTTTCTCTGTGGTCTTACGCGTGCTTGTAAGCGTTTACAAGCAGTCATGCGGATGAAGGAAGGCTCGCTCCCTATCCACTTGACGCACACGAACTGAACCAGTATCATCATACAACGTTTTCTGTCTTCCGTCAAGGGAAAATGCAGCATTTTGCACATTTTTCGCGGAAAAAACGCGCAGACGGGGCGAAAGGGCGCGTCAGGAGCATCTTGCGAAATAACGCCAAGCATGGTATAATAAAATCAGCATGAAAAGAGCGTTCATGCTCTTTCACAGAGAGAGGGATGAAGGATGAGCCAAGTCATTTCGTTCAAATGTCCGTCGTGCGGCGGCTATTTGGTTTTTGACCCGGTCAAGCAGCGTTTCCAGTGCCCTTATTGCGGTGGCAGCTTTGCTGAAAATGAGCTGAAGGAACAGTCCGAGCAGCGGCAGCAGGCGGCGGAACAGGCCCGCAGTGCGGAGCCCAATTCGGAGCTGCGTTCCTATCACTGCCAAATGTGCGGCGCGGAAATCGTGACCGATGCGACGACCGCCGCAACCCGATGCTACTACTGCCACTCCCCCGTTGTGCTGAATGACCGTCTGACCGACGAGTTCCGCCCCGACGGCGTGATTCCCTTCAAGCTGGACAAAAAGGCGGCAGAGGCGGAGTTCAAATCGTTCATCAGCAAGAAGCGCTTCGTACAGCCGGATTTCTTCTCGCAGGCGCAGATGGAGGATTTTTCCGGTGTCTACTTTCCATACTGGTCGTGCGATATTTCCGGCGAAGGCTCGTTTGATGGCGAAGGCACAAACGTCTCTATCCGCAACGGCGCGAAGGAAACCGTCACCATCACGCGGATTTTCGCCGTCCACCGCGAAGGACGGCTGACGTTCCGGCAGTTGATTCGCAAGGCGCTGACCAAGGCGGATGGCAAACTGTCTGATGGCATCCACCCCTATCAAATGGAGGACGTGAAGCCCTACGAATCGGGCTATTTGAGCGGCTTTCTGGCGGAAAAGCGCGATATTGAGCAGGATGCGGCGAAGCAGTCGATGGTGACGGAGGCGAAGGGATACGCCGAGCGCATGTTCACCAGCGTGGAGAACCCCTACAACACGCTGACGGGTCACGCGAAATTCGAGCCGGATTCTGTCAAGACGAAATACCTGCTGCTGCCCGCATGGGTGCTGACCTACAAGCACCGCGCGGACGGCGAACCCTACTACTACATGATGAACGGGCAGACGGGGCGCATCTGCGGCAAGCTGCCGATTAACAAAGGCAAGCTGTACGCCGCCGGCGCACTGCTGGGCGGCATCGTGTTCGGGCTGCTGTGTCTGGGAGGTGCGATTCTGTGGTAAAGAAGCTGACAGCGTTTCTCCTTTTTGATGATGCTCACGCTGACCGTCGCCCTCGCGGACACGCAGGTGCAGGATGACGCGGGGTTGTTCACGGCGGACGAAATCGCCGAAATCAGCGCCATTTGCGACCGCATTGAAAGCGCGTATCAGGTGGATATGTTCGTGCTGACAAGCCAGGACGTGCCGAGTGGGCAGACGACGGCGTACGCGGACGACTACTTCGATTACAACGGTTTGGGGATGGGCGACGACCGCGCCGGGATGCTGTACCTCATCGACATGCACAACCGGCAGTGCTGGATCAGCACGCGCGGCGTGATGATTGACTACATCACGGATGAGCGCGAAGAGGGCATCCTCGACGCAGGCTGGGACGAGATGCTGGATAAGGAATACGGCCAGTCCGTCATCAAGGTGCTGAAGCAGACCGAGAAGTACCTGAAGCAAGGTCGCACAAGCGATCAGTTCCGCTACGATGAAGTCACCGGCAGGCGTCTGACCGAGCTCTATGAGCCGGAAAACATGCTGACGGGCATGGAAATCCTCATTGCGGTGATTGCGGGTTTGGCGGTCACGGGCATCTTCATTGCATCCGTGAACGGGAAATACAGCCTCAAGGGCAGCACCTATTCCTACGACCTGAACGGGCTGGCGAGCGTCAAACTCAGCCGGAATGACAGTCACTTCGTGCGCGAGCACGTCACACGCGTCAAGCACCCTGACCCGCCGTCGTCCAGCCATGGCGGCAGCAGTCATGGCAGCGGCACGCACGTTTCGTCCAGCGGCGCAACCCATGGCGGCGGAGGACGCAGCTTCTGATGCGCACCGCTCGAAAACAGCAATGCAGCAGGGTTCTGCGCAATACCTTCGGCGTCAGCGGCTTTCGCCCCGGTCAGGAGCAGGCGGCTGACGCCTTGCTTGACGGGCGGGATTTGCTCTGCATCCTGCCCACTGGCGCAGGCAAAAGCCTCTGCTGGCAGCTTCCAGCGCTAATGATGGATGGGTTGACCATCGTCATTTCGCCGCTGATTGTCCTCATGCACGACCAAGTTCGCCACCTGCGGGAAAGGGGTATTCCCAGCGTCCATCTCGACAGCCTGATGACCCCCCGCCGAACGCGCCGACGCGCTGAATCAGCTCACGCGCGGTCAGGCAAAGATCGCTTTTCTTGCGCCGGAGCGGCTGAATCACCCGGAGATTCACGCGCTCTGCCGGCAGCGTCCGCCCGCAATGGTCGTCGTGGACGAAGCGCACTGCGTGGTGCAATGGGGCGATGCGTTCCGCCCGTCGTATCAGCAGATTGGGCAGTTTGTGTCGTCGCTCCCCCGCCGCCCGGTGCTGTGCGCCATGACCGCAACCGCCGACAAGCAGTTGCAGCGCGGCATTGTGCAGTCGCTGGGGCTGCGGCATCCGAAGCGCATCGTCATGCCCGTAGAACGCCCGAATCTGCATTACAGCGTCCTGCCGACGGTGCACGTCACAGACGCAATTCTCCGCGCGCTGCAAAAAATTCCGGGCAAAGCGGTTGTGTTCTGCCGACTGCGTACACGGACGGAATCACTGGCTGAGCGGCTGAACCGCGCCGGAATCCCCGCTGCGGCGTATCATGCGGGGCTAAATCGCGAAGAGCGCAGCCGCGTGGTGCAGGCGTACCTGTCCGGGCGCATCCGCGTCGTGACGGCGACATCCGCATTCGGCATGGGCGTGGATATTCCTGACATTCGGCTGATTCTGCACGATCACCTGCCGACGAACATGATCGACTATGTGCAGCAGTCAGGCCGAGCGGGGCGCGACGGAGAAACCGCCTATGCGCTGCTGCTCTTCTCCCCGGCGGATTTGCTCCGTTTTCACACGCGCTGCCAGCAGATTCGTGTGCAGCACAAACACCGCCCATTCACGCAGTACGCCTTGATTCAGCGCGAATGGCGGCCGTACCGCCGTGTGCTGCACTTCTGTCTGCAAGCACCGTGCCTATCGCAGGGAATCTCCGCCGCATTCGGTCAGAAAAGCGCGCCCTGTGGGAACTGCTCGGCGTGCCGGAGCGGCGCAATCGGCAAGGGAATCCCGAATATCCCGCGGATGACAGTGCAGGAACTGTACTGCTGGATTTTGCAGCTGCATCGGGATGAATTGCATCGGCGAAATCCACATCAAAAGCAGGCGACAAACGCACAGCTTCGCGAAATTGCGGAGACGATGCAGCTGCCGGAGAATCTGCCCGGACGCGAGACGTATTTCCCCTATCTGCGCGCGTTTCATACTATTTCCAGATGAAAATTCGCGGCGCATCTTGGCGTAGGTGAATCTGGAAATAGTATCAGTCTCATCCATAAAAGGGCCCCGGTATCATGTGCCTAATCAGGCTGATACCGGGGACTTTTCGTATTATTCCGCGGCTTTCACGGCTTCAAACGCCTGCTCCAAGTCCGCAATAATGTCGTCGATGTGTTCCGTGCCGATGGACAGGCGAATCGTGTTCTGCGCAATGCCCTGATCCGCCAGTTCTTCGTCCGTCAGCTGGGAATGCGTCGTCGTTGCCGGGTGAATGACAAGGCTCTTCACGTCCGCGACGTTCGCCAGCAGAGAGAAAATTTTCAGGCTGTCGATGAACTTGTGCGCTTCCTTCTGCCCGCCCTTGATGTTGAAGGTGAAGATGGACGCGCCGCCGTTCGGGAAGTACTTCTCGTACAGCGCGTGGTCGGGGTGCTCCGGCAGCGACGGATGGTTCACATGCTCCACCTGCGGATGATGCGCAAGGTACGCCACGACCTTCTTCGTGTTCTCCGCGTGGCGTTCCAGACGCAAGGACAGCGTCTCCACGCCCTGCAGGAGCAGGAAGGCATTGAAGGGCGAAATCGTCGCGCCGGTGTCGCGCAGGAGAATCGCGCGGATATAGGTGACGAACGCCGCCGGGCCGACCGCGTCTGCGAAGGAAACGCCGTGGTAGCTCGGATTCGGATCAGCAATCGCCGGATAATGCCCGCTCGCCTTCCAATCGAACTTGCCGGAATCGACGATGATGCCGCCGAGCGTCGTGCCGTGACCGCCGATGAACTTCGTCGCGGAATGCACAACGATGTCCGCGCCGTGCTCAATCGGGCGAATCAGGTAGGGCGTGCCGAACGTGTTGTCAATCACCAGCGGAAGGCTGTGCCTGTGGGCGATTTCCGCAATTGCGTCGATGTCGGGAATATCGCTGTTCGGGTTGCCGAGGGTTTCCAGATAAATCGCGCGGGTGTTGCCCTGGATGGCGTTCTCAACCTCGGCGAGGTTGTGCGCATCCACGAACGTCGCGGTGATGCCGAAATGCGGCAGGGTGTGTTCGAGCAGGTTGTAACTGCCGCCGTAAATCGTCTTTTGCGCGACGATGTGACCGCCATCCTGCGCCAGCGCCTGAATCGTGTAATTAATCGCCGCCGCACCGGATGCCAGCGCAAGCGCCGCAACACCGCCTTCCAGCGCCGCAATGCGCTTTTCCAGCACATCCTGCGTGGAGTTGGTCAGTCGGCCGTAGATATTGCCCGCATCTGCCAGACCGAAACGTGCGGCGGCATGGGCGGAGTTCTTAAAGACGTAGGACGTGGTCTGATAAATCGGGACAGCGCGGGAATCGGTCGCGGGATCAGGCTGTTCCTGACCAACATGCAGCTGAAGGGTTTCAAATTTGTAATTGCTCATCGTGATGTCCTCTTTTCTTTTTATGTCGATTTATGTCGATAAGTTTTGAGAAACTGAGGATTTGACCAAAAAAATAACCGGGGCTTGTTCTTCGCAAACTCCCGGACAAATGGTCGATGTCAACGACGATATGCTTCGGCTGAGCGGCACGCAAAACGAAGCACCCGACCATACTGCTTTGTCCGGGAGCGTCGCATTCGATTGCCGCACAGTTCTCTCTGATAATTCCGGTTCAGCATCCTGCGCCACCTCCTTGCTTCGTGTTTGCTCAAATCGAACAACATCATCATACATGATATTCCCTACCATGTCAATAGGTTTTCTGTATTTTGCGTGTATTTTGGAATACAAGAAAAGCCGAAGCATTTCTGCCTCGGCTGATACGATTAGTCCAGATTCTCCGAATGGTGCTTGACGCGCAGACGGGTCAGCGCGCGCGCCAGCTGCGCCTGCGTTTCCAGATACTCGCGGCGGCTCTGCTTTTGCAGCAGGGCTTCGCGCGCCGCGTCCGCCTTCTGCTGATTGCGGATGCGGTCGATGTCCTCCGGCTTTTCCGCCGTCTCCACCAGCACCAGCACATGGTTGTCCTCAATCTTGATCATCCCATGCGACACGGCAGCCAGACGCGGCTTTTCACCGGGAACGGTGTAGCTGAGTTCGCCGGGGCTGATGGCGGCAATGGCGTTGCTGTGGTGCGCCAGCACACCGCACTTGCCATCGGGCGTCGGCACAACCAGCGATTCGCATTCGCCCTCATAGAAGGCGGACGACGCGGCGAGGATATTGAGCTGAAACGTGTCCATCGCTTACTGCTCCTTCGCGGCTTTGGCTTTGACATCCTCAATCGTGCCGACGTTGAAGAAGGCGGATTCAGGATAATCGTCCATTTCGCCGGACAGAATCGCCTTGAAGCTGCGGATGGTGTCCTTCAGCGGGACATACACGCCCTTGATGCCTGTGAACTTCTCCGCAACGTGGAACGGCTGGGACAGGAAGCGCTGCACTTTGCGGGCGCGCGCAACCGTCAGACGATCCTCTTCGCTGAGTTCTTCGATGCCCAAGATGGCAATAATATCCTGCAAATCAGCGTATTTTTGCAGAATCTCCTGCACCGCACGCGCCGTTTCGTAGTGCTCCTGACCGACGATATCCGCCTCCAGAATACGGGAGGTGGATGCCAGCGGGTCAACGGCCGGGTAAATGCCCTGCTCGGAAATCTTACGGCTCAAAACAGTCGTAGCGTCCAGGTGGGTGAACGTCTGCGCAGGGGCGGGGTCAGTTAAGTCATCGGCAGGAACGTAAACCGCTTGTACGGACGTGACAGAGCCGTTGCGCGTGGAGGTAATGCGCTCCTGCAGCTGCCCCATTTCGGTCGCCAGCGTCGGCTGATAGCCAACAGCGGACGGCATACGCCCCAGCAGGGTCGAAACCTCCGAACCTGCCTGCACAAAGCGGAAGATGTTGTCAATGAACAGCAGCACGTCCTTATGCTCCACGTCGCGGAAGTACTCCGACATCGTCAGCCCGGACAGCGCCACGCGCATACGCACACCCGGCGCTTCGTTCATCTGCCCAAAGACCAGCGCCGTCTTGGAAATGACGCCGCTTTCCATCATCTCGTTCCACAGGTCGTTGCCCTCGCGGCTGCGCTCGCCAACGCCAGTGAAGATGGAATAGCCGCCATGCTCGGACGCGACGTTGGTAATCAGCTCCTGAATCAGAACCGTTTTGCCGACGCCAGCGCCGCCGAACAGGCCGATTTTGCCGCCCTTGGCATACGGCTCCAGCAGGTCAATGACCTTGATGCCGGTTTCCAGAATGCTCACGACCGGGCTTTGCTCGGCAAAGGACGGCGCTTGGCGGTGGATGCTCCATTTTTCGGTGGATGCCGGAAGCGCCTCGCCGCCGTCAATCGGTTCGCCCAGGACGTTGAACATGCGCCCCAAGGTCGCGTCGCCGACGGGAACACTGATGCCGCGTCCAGTCGCCTCCACCGTCATGCCGCGCGAAAGCCCTTCGCTGGGTGCCAGCATGATGCAGCGGACAGTATGTTCATCCATGTGCTGCGCCACTTCCATGGTGCGCACTTCGTCTTCCACTTGGACGCGCAGTGCTTCGCGAATCTTCGGCAGCTGTCCCTCCTGAAACTCACAGTCCACCACAGGGCCGGACACCTGCACGATTTTGCCATAGCTCAGCATGACTGCACCTTCTTTCTTTTCTGTGCCTTTGCGCCGGAAGATACCTCGGTAATCTCCTGCGTAATCGACGCCTGACGCACGCGGTTATACTGCACCGAGAGCGATGCAAGCATCTTGTCGGCATTTTCCCCGGCGGAGGACATAGCGGTCATGCGGGCGTTCTGTTCCGCGCAGAAGCTGTCCACCAGCGCGCTGTACACGAAACCCGTGATATAACTGCGGATGACGTTGTCCAGCACCGCCTCAACGCCGGGCGTAAACTCAAAGTGAACACTGCCCGGTGCGGCGACGGACGCGAAATCGCCCCGGTGAAAGGGCAGAAGGCGCGTGCTTGTCGCTTCGGCGCTCAGGCTGTTCTTCATATCGGTATAGACAATGAACAATTTCTGGAACTCGCCATTGTCGTAGCGTTCCAGCAGGATATCGCAAATTTCGCGTGCGCGGTGCAGCGTCGGATTCTGCGCGGGATAGAGGAAGGACTTCTCAATCGGGATGCCCGCCTGCGCAAAATGCTGGCGGCCATATTCACCCACGACGAACAGCTCCGTCTCCGGATGCTCATGCAGCATTTCCCGCGCAATTTTCAGCACATTGTGGTTATACGCGCCCGCCATGCCCTTATCCGCCGTGATGACGAGGCAGGCGTACTCCCCTTCCAGCTTCGGCGCACCCGCCGGCGGATAGAAGTAGCGGCTGTCCACATCCGGAACAGTACGGAAGATGCGCTTGATTTCGCCTTTGAGCGCGTCGAAGTACGGGCGGGTACGGTTCAGCTCGTTCTTCGCCTTCCGCAGTTTCGTGGAGGAAATCAGGTACATGGCGTTGGTGATTTTCTGCGTATCCTTGATGCTGGCGATGCGGCTTTTGATTTCCTTTGCGCTCGGCATGGATTACTCCTTCCTGAAGCGCTCAGCGTTCGCGGCGAGATATTCCTCCGCGATGCGCAGAATCTCCTGCTTCATATCGTCCGTCAGCACCTTTTCATCTTCCAGCGAACGGCAGAGGTCGGAATGTTCCTGCTCGAAGTGGTCAAGCAGCGCATCGCGGAAGTCCGTCACGTCCTTCACTGCCACCTTCGACAGTACATGCCCCATCGCGCACACCAGCACAATGACCTGCTGGTGCATACTCAGCGGATGATATTGCTTCTGGCGGAGGATGCGCATCAGGCTGCCCATAGTGCAGCTGTTCCTTCGTGCTGTCATCCAAATCGCTGGAGAACTGCGTAAATACTTCCATCTCGCGGTACTGCGCCAAGTCCAGGCGCAGGCTGCCGGTCGCTTTCTTCGTCGCCTTCGTCTGCGCCGCGCCGCCAACACGGGACACGGACAGACCGACATTGACTGCCGGGCGCTGACCCGCAAAGAACAGGTCGCTTTCGAGGAAAATCTGACCGTCGGTGATGGAAATGATGTTCGTCGGGATATACGCGGACACGTCGCCCGCCTGTGTCTCGACAATCGGGAGCGCGGTCATGCTGCCGCCGCCGAGCTTGTCGCTCAGGTGCGCCGAGCGCTCCAGCAGACGGGAATGCAGGTAGAACACGTCGCCCGGATATGCCTCGCGGCCCGGCGCGCGCTCCAGCAGCAGACTCATGGCACGGTAGGCAATGGCGTGCTTGGAGAGGTCGTCATAGACAATCAGCACATCGCGGCCCTTGTGCATGTAATATTCCGCCATCGCGCAGCCCGCGTAAGGCGCAATGTACTGCATGGTGTCCGCTTCGCCCGCCGTTGCGCTGACGACGACGCAGTAGTCCATTGCGTCGCGCTTGCGCAGGTTCTCCACCAGCTGGGCAACGCTCGATGCCTTCTGACCGATGGCAACGTACACGCAAATAACGTTCTTGCCCTTCTGATTCAGCATGGCGTCCAGCGCAATCGCCGTTTTGCCCGTCTGACGGTCGCCGATAATCAGTTCGCGCTGACCGCGGCCAATCGGGAACATGGCGTCGATGGACAGCAGACCTGTTTCCATCGGCGTATCAACACTTTGACGGTCGATGATGCCGGGCGCGGGTTCTTCCACTGGGCGATAGCCGTCCGCCGGAATCGCGTCTCCCCCGTCAATCGGGCGACCGAGCGCATCCACGACACGCCCCAAGAACGCGTCGCCCACGGGAACACCCGCGGTCTTGCCCGTGCGCGCAACCTTGCTGCCCGCGGAAATATCATCGGCATTGTCAAACAGGATGCAGCCCGTCTCGTTGCGGCGCAGATCCTGCACCATGCCTTTGATACCGTTGTCAAACATGAGGATTTCGCCATACGCGGCATGTTCCAGCCCCTCGACAACCGCAATGCCGTCGCCGATGGACTTGACCGTCCCGACTTCGCTGCTCTTGGCAAGCAGACGGAACTCGTCGATGCTGCTGCGCAGAAGCGGGATGATGTCCTTGCGCGTGTTCTTCGCCACAAGCTGCTCCACCTGCTGGCGGAATTGCTCCATGCGGCCCTTCGTGCTCCAGTCGTAGACCTCGCTCCCCACATGCAGCTGGAAGCCGCTCTTCAGCGACGCATCCTGCTGGATGGTCAACGCGACGTCTTCGCCATACTTTTTCTGGAGGAAGGCGCGGATGCCCTGCTCCTGATGCTCATCCGGCGGCGTGACGCAAAGCAGCGTGGCCGTCAGACGGCTCTGCTTCGTATCAGTCATGGTCATTCTCCTCCTGCGCAGCCTTCAGGAAGCTGTCATAGAGTGCCTTGTCGAACGCGGGGTCGTTTTCTTTGTCCATCAGCTTGCCCGTAGCGGACACAACCATCTGGGCAATGTCCTTCTTCGCGCCTTCGAGCATGGCATTGCGCTCCTGCTCGGCGGCACCGCGGGCATTCTTGAGCAGCTTGTCCGCGTCTGCCTGTGCGCGCTGCATCCGCTCCTGACGCTGACGGTCAGCTTCCTGCGCGGCAGCGGCGTTCTTCTGGCGGATTTCTTCATCCGCACCCGCCAGCTTCGCGTTATACTCCGCCAGCGTCGCTTCCGCCTGCGACTTCGCCTCCTGCGCCTGCTTCTCCAAATCAGCAAAGTGATCCTCGCGCTTCTTCATGAAGGCGACAACCGGCTTATACAGCAGCATGTACAGCCCGAACGCCAGAATCACGAAATTGAACATGTGCAGCAGAATCTGCTGGAAATTGATATTCAGCGGCATATCTTCACCTGACTGAACAGACGTTTATAGCCGTCTGTTCCCTTTCCTGCTCAAAGAAATTACAGAACGAAAACGACCAGAATCGCAACAATCAGAGCGTAAATGATAGCCGTTTCGATGAAGACCAGACCAATCATCAGGCTGCCGCGGATGCTGTCGGTCGCTTCGGGCTGACGGGAAATTGCCTCCGTCGCCTTACCGATGGAAATGCCCATTGCAATAGCGCCTGCGCCAGCAGCCGCCGCAATCGCAATCGCGGCCGCAATCGCCTTCGCGGGAATCGCACTGTCAGTCGCTGCCGCAGCCGCTTCTTCAGCCAGCGCGGGGGCAAACACGGAGAGCATCAGCACAGCCATCAGAGCCAGAACGAGAACGCTTGCAAACTTCTTCATAATCAAAATCCTCCTCAAATCAATTCACCGCCGGAACAGCACCGGCGGGCTTCTTTTCCTTCTTCGCCTTTTTCTTCGGCGGTTCGCTGACCTCGCCGTAGTAGTTGGCTGTCATGGTGAGAACGTAGGTCTGGATGAGCGCGTGCAGAATCGTGAACAGAACGCCCACAAGCACCGGCAGCACGAAGCTCAGAGAAATCGTGTAGTACACCAGTTCCGACACCAGCAGACCGCTCAGCAGCGCGCCGAAAAGTCGGAAGCTCATGGAGATGGGCAGGGAAAATTCTTTCAGCGTGAGCAGGATGCCGCGTCCGCCATTGCTGGCAATGCCGCCGGACATGATGACGCCGTAGGACATCAGACCCATCGCAATCGCCGCGTTGATGTCAGACAGCGGCGCAGGCAGGGACATTGACATTCCCTCCGTCGTCACGCTCTGAATGCCCAGCAGTTCAAAGAGCGTGCCAACCGCGATGTACATTCCCGCGCTGAATATGTACACGCCGAGGAACCCGTTGCGGTGCGGGCTGTACGACTTCGCCATATCCCGGAAGAACGAAACCAGCGCTTCCAGTGCGCTTTGCAGCTTGCCGGGAACGAGATTGAAGTGCGGAATTGCGAAAATTCGCAGCAGTGCCGCCACAACCAGCAGCATTCCCGTAACCACCCAGTCGGAAATGACCGACGGGTTCACCTGCATCCCCAGAAAAGCCATCTGGTTGTCTTCATGCAGCACGGCATCCTTCATGACCGCCTGAATGGACTCGGTTTTTTCTCCGCCGGGGTCAGTCAGAAAGATGGCTGCAAGCAAGGCCGCCAGCAGTACGATCATCACAAGGATGAGCCGTACACGGCTGTTTTTCTTCTCTTGCTTCATATTATACCTCGCTTCCGTGAGTTACTTTTGGGGAAACCATGCACATTATAGCACCGAGATTCGGAATTTGCAATACGGGAAAAACGATTTCTTAGCGCAACCAGATTGGACAAATTCAACTGCGTCTGCGCGCAGAAAAATCCGCCGCGGCAAGGCTTTTTGCGGCGGCGGACTTTCTATTTTAGATTACCGTTTGTGAGTTGCGTTCTCCTTCAATTCCCGATGCTCTTTTCAGTTCCTGCTTGAGCGTCCGGTCGATTTCCGCCGTTTCCTTGCGGATAGCGCTGATGTCCTTCTCGATAAGCGGATTCTGCTCCAGATCCTCGCGGATGAACATCAGTGCGAAGGCTGCCAGCAGCAGCAGGCACGAAATCCAGATGGCATGTGCGCCGATGCGCCCTGCACTGACGCTGCCGATGCCCGCGCCCAGCGCAAAGAGCAGGATGATGCCGAAATAACGCAGCATCCGATCTTTCGCGTGCGATTCGTGCGTTTTGCTCCAAATGCAGAACGCCTCAACGCCGCTGCGCAGGTCGCCAATGCACATCGTGCTGGCAAACGCATAGCCGTCCACCTTGCGGAACGCCTGCACCTGCATCGCGCAGGAGAACGACACGATGGCGTTCGCCAGCAGATTGCAGCTTTCGGGCAGGAAGCCGACAATCAGCAGCAGGAGCATTTCTCCCAGCACGACCAGCTGCCGCCAGTGCAGGCGCTGCATGGAGCGGAAGCGCTCGCGCATTCTCTCCGCCACCAGCACACCGAAGGCAAACGCGCACAGCGGGATGAAGTAGTGCAGTACCATCCCCCACTGCCCGTCCATAATATGCGCGCTGAGCAGAACGATGTTGCCCGTCTGCGCGTTGGCGAACACTTTGCCGCGAAACAGGTAGGTATACGCATCCTGCAAGCCGCCGGACAAGGACAAAAAGACGGCAGTCAGGAAAGATTCCGACATTTGACCGTGATGCATTGTTTTCATACTAATTTCCTCTTTTCGGATGAAGGTGTGGCGCTTCATCACACCTATTATAGCACCACTGTCAAGCGGCGGAACAAAAAAGCTTCCGCAAAAGTACGGCAGTTTGATGTTATTTGTTGCCTGATGTGACGGACGCAATCGCCTGCAGATACCCCTGCATGACCGCCTCAAACTCGAATTGTGGGATATACTGGCGGCAGTTCTGCGAATAGCGCCGCTGAATTTCCTCGCTGCTCAGAATGCTGTCGATGGCTTCCGCCAGCGCGTCGGTATCCTCCGGGTCAACAATCAGCCCGTTTTCGCCCGGATGCACGGTGTCATACGCGCCGTCGGCATACTTCGACGCGACAATCGGCGTGCCGGAACAGAGCGCTTCCAGCAGCACAAGTCCGAAGCAGTCCTCGCGGGTCGGCAGAACAAACACGCTCGCCCGGCGATAGGCATCCGCCAGCGGCTCGCCAGACTGGAATCCCAGCCAGTGAATGTGCTGCGCAACGTGCGTTTCTTCCGCCATCGCCATCAATTTCGCCTTCTCCTCCGCCTCGCCGTCGCCGACAATCAGCAATTCAAACGGCTGATGCAGCTTCGGCAGCGCGCGCAGGAGCAAATCCAGCCCTTTCAGGGGGATAATTCTGCCCACAAACAGCAGCGTATGCTGATTTTCGTGCTTTTCGGCATAGCGGAAGCGGGAAATATCCACCGTCAGCGGGCTAAGGAAGATTTTCCGCTCCGGCGCGCCCCAGTGCAGCAGCTTTTCCTTCGCTTTGGTGCTGCTGGCAATGCACGCATCGGCATGATGGATGATGATATGCCGCATGAGCTTCTGCACGCGCCCGATGTTCCGCTCCGAATGCAGCGTGCCGTCCGTGAGGTGGATGAACTTCCTGCCGTGGCGCTTGCACCAGAGCAATGCTTTCAGCGCGGACGGGTTGTACTCCCACGCAATCACCACATCCGGATTGATGCGCGTGATTTCCCTCGTCAGGTGCTGCGGAATATGCAGGTAGTGCACATCCCCTTCGCCCTTGCGCTTGATGATTTTGGATTCCAGAATCGTCGATTGCAGGAGTTTGCGCTCGTCAATCACCCACTGCCGGTTGTCCTCATTGCGATTCGTGTAAATGACGAAAAACTCGTGCGTCTGCTGATGCGTCTGCATATAGTAGAACAAATCTACCCGATACGGCGCAGGGATATTCGTAATCAGAAGCACTTTACTCATCCGGCATCCTCCACCTCCAGTAGTTTTGGCATTGCTTCCGTTTCGAGAGACAGCATATACCAATTTATGCGTCCTGTCAATCACAAAGTGAACTTTTTCTTGTCATGGACGCTGATATCCTTGCCCAGCTGCACCTCTATCATCTTCAGCTCCGTGTCTGCAATGACCGTGTGGCGCTGACCCGCTGTCATCGTTATGACATCTCCCGTCTTGACCGGACGTTCTACCCCCTCGACAATCGTTCTACCCGCGCCGGAAATCACCACCCACACCTCGTCGCGGTACTGATGACTGTGGTAATTCATGTTGTGACCGGGGTTCAGCGTCACCTTGATAGTCAGCGAGTTCATCTCCACATCCACTACGCGGAAGCTGCCCCACGACTTCTCCGCGAACATAATCTGCTGCTCGTACTTGTCCACGAATGGCTTGATATAGGAGCTCTGCTCCTTATCGGATACCAGAATTCCCTCCGCTGATGCGCTAATCACCACATCATGCAGTCCCATCGCCAGCACCGGCACATCCAGCTCGTTGATGATATGCACACCACTGCATTTGTCGTTTAGTTCACCCTTGCCGATGATTGTTTCTTCCATGGCTTCGGTCAGGGTGTTCCATGTGCCGAGATCTTTCCACATGCCCGCAAAGCGCACAACCTGAATCTGTTTTTCATGCTCTGCAACGGCATAGTCAAAAGAAATCTTTTTGATTGCAGCGTACTTGCTGAACAAATCCTGATAGTCGATAAAGTCTATCAGCTCGTGCGCCTTGTTTATCATGTAGGACAGTTTGTAAGCGAACACGCCGCCGTTCCACAGTGCGCCGCGGGCAATATACTCCGCCGCCACATCCGCCGTCGGCTTTTCCTTGAAGGTATCCACCGACGATATATGTTCGCCGTTCTGTGGAATAATGTAGCCGTACTTTTCGCTGGGATACGTCGGCTCAATGCCCATGAGAATGAGGTTCGCCTCGCCCTTGTCCGCCTGCGCCGATAATTCCTTGAGCGCCTCGAAGTAAGCGTCCTCCACATACGGGTCAACCGGGCAAACGACGACCGATTCCGACGGGTCAATATGCAGCACATCCACCAGATACGCCGTTGCCAGCGCAATGGCAGGAAACGTGTCGCGGCGGCATGGCTCGATGCTCACACCGACATGCTCACCAAGCTGGTTATGGATAGCAGACACCTGCGTCTTGCTGGTCGCAATGGTCACGGTTGCGTCAGTATCCACCTGCTTAATCTGGCTATAGACGCGCTGCAGCATCGACTCATAAGCGCCATCTTCCTTCTTGAAAATCTTGATAAACTGCTTTGAGCGAATATCGTTGGACAGCGGCCACAAGCGCTTGCCGGAGCCGCCGGAAAGCAGGATAATGTTCATCGTTTGTTTCTCCTCCAAAACAGAATGAGGGCTGCACTTTTTTGCCATGCAGCCCCCGTTGCTTCCTTCGCGGATTAAGGTGACGCCGAGTTGTGCGGTGTTGCCTTAACGTTCAGCGCGCATGGGGTTGTTCAGAAAGTCCTCATACGCAAGGCGGATGCCGTCCTCCAGCTCTGTCCGATACGTCCAGCCGAGGTTCGTCGCCTTGGAAACATCCAGCAGCTTGCGCGGCGTACCGTTGGGCTTGGTGGGATCCCACTTGATTTCACCCTTGTAACCCACAACCTTCGCCACCAGTTCGGTCAGTTCCTTGATGGTCAGTTCCTTGCCCGTGCCGGCGTTCACCGTCTCGCTGCCGGAGTAGTTGTTCATCAGGAACACGCAAAGGTTTGCCAAATCGTCCACATACAGGAACTCGCGGAGCGGGCTGCCGTCACCCCAGCAAGTCACGCTTTCCGCGCCGTTGATTTTCGCTTCATGGAAGCGGCGAATCAGTGCCGGAAGAACGTGGCTGTGCGTCGGATGATAGTTGTCGTTCGGGCCATAGAGGTTCGTCGGCATGACGGAGATATAATCCGTGCCATACTGCCGATTAAGGAACTCGCAGTACTTCAGACCGCTGATTTTCGCCAGCGCATACGCCTCGTTCGTCTTTTCCAGTTCGGAGGTCAGCAGGCAGCTTTCCTTCATCGGCTGGGGCGCCATCCGCGGATAGATGCAGGATGAGCCGAGAAACTCCAGTTTCTTGCAGCCATTCTGCCACGCCGCATGGATGACATTCATTTCCAGCACCATGTTATCATACATGAAATCCGCCAGCGCGTTCTGGTTCGCAACGATGCCGCCCACCTTTGCCGCGGCAAGAAATACATACGCCGGCTTTTCCTGCGCGAAGAACGCCTCGACCGCCTCCTGCCGGGTCAAATCCAGTTCCTTGTGGGTGCGGGTGATAATATTGGTATAGCCCTGACGTTCCAATTCTCGTACGATGGCGGAACCCACCATGCCGCGATGACCTGCGACGTAAATCTTTGCATCCTTTTTCATCATGGCTGTCCCTCTTTCTGCTCTTCAAGCCCAAATTACAGCGCCGTCCGCATCGCCTTTTCGCGTTTCGCCAACATGCGGTCGTGCTTCGCCATGATCTCCACCAGCTGCTCGTAACTGGTCTTTTGCGGATTCCAGCCCAGCATTGTCTTGGCCTTCGTCGGATCGCCCCAGAGGTTGTCTACGTCCGTCGGGCGGAACCACTGCGGATTCACGCACACCAGCATCTTGCCGGTCGCCGCGTCATAGCCCTTTTCGTCGATGCCCTTGCCTTCCCAGCGGATGCTGATGCCATTCGCTGCGAACGCCTTCTCGGTGAAATCGCGGACGGTATGCTGCACACCCGTCGCAATGACGAAATCATCCGGCTTCTCCTGCTGCATAATCAGCCATATGCACTCCACATAGTCTTTCGCATAGCCCCAGTCACGCAGAGAGTCCATATTGCCCAGCTCCAGATGATCCTGCATTCCCTCGGCAATGCGGCCCGCCGCCAAGGTAATCTTGCGCGTCACGAAATTCTCACCGCGGCGCTCGGATTCGTGATTGAACAGAATACCGTTGACCGCGAACATGCCATACGCGTCGCGGTACTCCTTCACCATCCAGAAGCCGTACTGCTTCGCCACCGCGTAGGGGCTGTACGGATGGAACGGCGTGGTTTCGCGCTGCGGAACCTCCTCCACCTTGCCGTACAGTTCGGAGGTAGAAGCCTGATACACCTTGCAGCTTTTCGTCAGCCCGCACACGCGAACCGCTTCCAGCACGCGCAGAACACCCAAGGCATCCACGTCGCCCGAATATTCCGGCGCGTCGAAAGACACTTGCACATGACTCTGCGCCGCCAGATTGTAGATTTCGTCGGGCTTGATTTCGCCCACCAGCCGAATCAGGCCGGAAGAATCCGACAAGTCGCCGTCATGCAGGTGAATTGCTTTCTTCTCAATCAGGTGGTCAATGCGCGCCGTGTTGGAAATGGACGCACGGCGGACAATACCATGCACCTCATAGTCTTTTTCGAGCAGGAACTCCGCCAAATAGGAACCATCCTGACCGGTGATGCCGGTAATCAGCGCCTTCTTCGCCATCGTCTTGAAATTTCCTCTTTTCATCAGCTATTCTTGAAAATAGATACACTGCTATTATAAAGAAGTTGCTTTCAAAGTAAGGGGGTATAGAAACTATTGTCAGTATAATCTTGGGTTTCATATCATTTGCAATGCTGCCGAATGACACCCTTTTTCAGCAGGATGTTTGCGTACTGCGCGCTTTCGCCTGTCGCGACAATGCAGTGCGCTTTTTTCGCGCGCTCGTAGTAGGCAAAGCGGTCGATTGTCTGGATTTTCGCGTCCGGCTCATAAGCCGTCAGCGTCGCGCGGTATTCGTCCCAAATCACCGGGACTGTCGGGTCACCCGGCACAACCGACATCAGCACAAAATTGCTTTCATCATATTGATCCAGCGGGAACAGCGGCAGAATCGCGCGCAGCAGTTCCGCCGCGCCGATGCCATCCGCACGAACGACGCGCTGCCCCATACTTTCTGCGGGGAAATTCGCGTCCGCCAGCACAATCTCGTCCCCATGCCCCATCTCGCACAGCACTTTCAGCAGTTCCGGCGAAATCAGTGGGGAAATACCCTTCAGCATAATAGTACCTCCTTAAACCAATGTGCAGTCCCACACGTCCACGCCGCAGTCCTGAAATGTATCATGCAGGCGCGCGTTCAGCTGCTCCCTCGTCACGCCGCGCTTGAGCAGCACCTGCAGGAATCCGCCGCCTCCCGCGCCGCAAATCATGCGTCCGTCAATCAGGTCGTCAATCGCAAGAAAAATCTGGTCTATGCAGGTGTTGGTGCTGCCCGCGTCAATCGTCTTGGGAAAGCTCCCAGTGGCGATTCAGCAGCTTCGCGAAGTCATCCACATGCCCGCGCTCCAGTTCAAACGCCATCATCACGGCGATTCGCTGAATTTCCTCCAGCGCGTACAGGCTGTCCGGCGCATTGCTGATGTAGCGGCCCACCACATCGCGCAGGAGATTCCGCGCAAGGCGGCGCTGGCCGGTATAAATCAGGGTGAAACGCGCGTTCAGTTCCGCCTTGGTGTCCTCCGACAGAGCGATATGGCGGACGTTCAGCTTCTGCTGAATGCCCGCGGGCGCGGTGATGAGCTTCAGTCCCGGCGTCATGCCGCCAACCTGATCCTGCCAGCCTCCGCCGGTGGACATAATCTGCTCGACGCACATGGCGTGCTCATACAAATCGTCCTCCGTGTGCGCCACGCCGAAATACTGGAAAAGCGCTTTGACGCACGCGCCTGCAAGAATGCTGCTCGTGCCCAGACCGCTACCCTTCGGCACGCCGTGCATCTGCGTAGAGACGTACAGTCCGCCGATTTTCGCCGTAATATCCGTCAATTCGCCGCCCTCGCGCGGAATCACGCCGCAGGCAATCAGCGCTGCCTTGTGCAGCACAAACGGGTCGTAGGGATTGTGGCACTCCTGCAAGTCCGAAATTGCCGTGAATTCCCCGCGCGCGCCCATATCCGCGCTTTCCAGCACGACCATCGGCTTCGGCAGACGGCGCACATGCACCTCCACGGGATACTCTCCGCCCAGCAGAATCGCGGCATTGAGCACCGTTCCGCCCTTTTCGTTGCAGTACGGCGGCGTATCGCTCCAGCCGCCGCCCCAGTTGACCCGCAGCGGCAGACGCACCGCTGCTTCTTCTTCCACTGGCTGATGATGTGCGCAAAGCCCCGTGCCGTGCGCTGCCGCGCCCGCAAGCACCATGCGCTGAATCTCCTCAAAAGCCCGCTTGATGTACGCCTCCCCTTCCTGCGAATCACCCAGTACTTTACCGAGGCAGTAGAAGATGCGCATCCGTGTGAACACGTCTGCCGATGCCGCCTTTTCCGCAATCAGGCGGCGCTGATAGGCGCTGATGGCAGCATCTTGAAAAATTTTCTTTGCTTCCTCGATTGTGCCGCCGCGGCGAATCACAGACAAGAAGCGCTCGACCTTCACGGCTTTGCGCAGGTGCGTCTCCCATTCCAGAATCGCCGCCGTGTCCGCGCTGTTGAACGAGCTGCACAGGCTGACGCGCTCCGCCGATGCCCACGCATCATAATTCCCCGCGCCCATTGCCAGCGCGTAGACATTCAGCGCCGCATCCACCGATTCCGCCATAGAATCGCAGACTGGGTAGATTTTCGCCTGCCACAGCGAATGGTCATCCCCATCCCACACGTTCCCGAACGCCGCCATTGAGCCGCCCAAGAACGTGCATTCCTTCGGATTGTCCGCCACGCCGTAAATCCGCGTCACAAAGCGCCCGTCCGTCAACTTCAGGCTGTGCAGGACGACATTCGCCGGAATGTTCTTTCCGCTGACTGTAACATGCGAAAGCACCGTACCGCTGCCGATAATCGCGCCGCCCATCACATGGCTGTCCTCCAGATAGCAATCGTCATGGATGCAGCAGCCCTCCTCCACCATCGCGTTATTCAGCGCATAATTCGCCGATGAGCAGCAGCCGGACACACACTTTTTCCAGTCCAAGAAGCTGTACGCCGACACGCCATCTGTCATCAGCGTACGCAGTTCATGCGTCGTGCCAAAGTGAATGAACGACGCGGGCGCCAGCCGCAGCAGACGCATCCGATACTTCCGCAGCACCTGCCAGACAGCGGTGCGGCAGGCGTGCAGCTCCTCAGTGAACGAGCCATCCGGCTTTTCGCGGTAGAACTGTTCCAAGGTCGAACGGCTTGCCAGCGGATAGAGGAAATCACCATAGAAGGACAGCCGCGCGCGGTCATTCACAAAAGCCGCAAACTTTGCGGGCGTATCCACCAGCGTATACAAATCCGCCAGCAAATCCGCGCTGAACAGCACCGCGCCGGTGTCAATATCCACCTTGCCCTGCGCATTGACCGCCCCTCGGCTCGTCAGCGTCTCCACCGTCTGTTTATGCAGGAACTCGCCAACGTTACCCTGTTCATCCATCTGGAACACGCCATGGTTCTTGCCCGTTTCCACATCCTCTTTGAAGGAAATCGCCGCCGCGCCGGATGCGGGCGCATCAATCTGCAGCGGATTGAATAGCAGCAGCACATCTCCCGACAGCACAAGCATCCCGTCCCGAATCCGCGATGGCACGCCGCTCATGCCAATGATGAACTCGTCAAACAGCGTCGAGCGCCTGCCGTTGGGCAGCTCACGCGGGACAGGCGAAAACAGCTTGCCGCACGCGCTGTACTGCGGCACGCGCTTGCTGTCCGCCTGAATGGATGCACAGAATGCGCTTGCCCGCAAATGTGCCTTCCTGCGTGCAGACATAACGAAGCGCATTGAGCGTCGCGCCGCCGCTGCCCACGCGCAGCCCGTCCGGGTCAGGCAGAACGGCATAGTGCGTCCGCGCAGGCAGGAGGTTTTTCGCCCGGCGAATGGCAATCTGCTGGCGATACGCATTCGCCTGCGCCTCATTGGACGCGGTGAGTATGATATAATCCCAGACCGGGAAATCAGCCCTGTGCAGCGAGCGGCGGTAGTCCTCCCACGCGTCGAGATACGACTGACGCAGGAACAACGAATACGAATTGCCCATGGCGACTCCTTTTGCATTGCAGCAGCTTTGGGGGCAGGGTTGCGCCCCTGTAAATTATTGTACAACGCAGCACTGCAAAAATCAAGGGGTATTTTGGCGAATGTTGGGTAATGTTATGGAATGCTGGACGCGAAAAAATGGGAGACTGCGCAGGGCAATCTCCCAACAGGGTTTACTTCGCGTATACGTAATGGTAATAATTCTTCTTGGCGTACGTTTCCGCATACGAACCGGGCGTAACCACCCACACCAATTTGTCCTTCTTGCAGCCGTCAAACGCTGTCGAATCAATTTTCGTGACCGAAGCCGGAATCGTGATGCGCGTCAAGGAAGTGCAATCCCAGAAAGCACGGAAATCAATGGTGGTCACCGTATCCGGAATCACAATTTCTTTCAGCGAAATGCAGCCGTAGAAGAAGTAATTGCTGATAGATTTCACGTTCTCTGGGAATACAAATTCCACCATATAGTTGCAGAAGCTCACACCAGAGCCGGGCAGGTACGTGAGGTATTTCGGGAATACAATCCGCGTTGCGCTTCGGCATCCGCCAAACACATGATTGCCCATTTTTACCACAGAATCCGGCACAATGATTTCCTGCAGCGAGGTGCAGCCGCTAAACGCTTCTTCCTCAATGGTCGTCACGCTGTCTGGAATCACAATTTCAGGCAGACCATAGCAATGCTTGAACGCCGCTGTGCCAATCGTCTCCATCGTATCCGGCAGGGTGACATTTGCAAGGGCTTTGCATTCCCTAAATACTTCGTTCGGCAGCCGCGTCAGATTGCCGATTTTTCCGACCGTCACCAGCGATCTGCATTCCTCAAACGCATTTTTGCCAAGGCTGGTGATGGATTCGAGGCTGACCACCGTTTCCAGCGTGCCGCAGTAGCTGAACGCCTTCTCCCCGATGCTGGTGACATTCGACAAATCAAGCGACTTCAGCGAAGTGCAGGCGATGAACGCTTCTCTTCCGATTTCTGCCGCAACACCATCCAAACCAAGCGTCTCCAGTTTGCGGCATTCTTCAAAGGCATTCGCGCCAATGTACGTCACTTTCGGTGCTGCGCCGAACGTGGTCAGTGAAGTTGCATTCCGGAACGCTGAGTCGCCGATATACTCCAAGCTGGGCAGGTCGCCCACCGTCACCAGCGACCGATTGGACAGACCGGATGCGCCAATCCTCCGCAAGCGCGGCAGATTTGCAACTTCCGGGATGTTCGCGCTGTCCAGTGCGCTCGCGCCGATTTCTTCCAGCGCCGGCAAATCACGCAGTCCGGTCACTTTCGGGCAGCCGCCGAACGCGTAGCCGCCGATAATGCGCAGGTGCTGCAAGCCATCCAGCGAAAGTACCAACTTTTGGTCGAGCATAAATGCGCCGCCGCCGATTTCCTCTATCGCGTCCAGCGTGCCGATATTCACCAGTGCTCTGCAGTTTGAAAACGCGCAAGCGCCGATGCGCTTCATCCGCTCAAACGTGCCAATGTCCGTCAAATAGCCGCAGGAATAGAACGAGTACTCGCCGATTTCCGTCACTGTTTCCGGCAGCTTCACGGTTTCAATATAGTAGCAGGATTGGAACACGCGGTCGGGAATGCGCGTCACTTTCGCCTGCCAGTCCACTTTCTTGATGCCGTCGCAGTCGCAGAACGCACCCTCGCCGACATTCAGCAGCTTTTCGCCAATCGTCACTTCTGTCAGTTTCTTGCACTGGCGGAAGGCGTACTCGCCGATTTCCGTCAACGTATCCGGCAGCAGCTCGGCGTTCCAGAGCGTACACTTGTCGAACGCGTAGCTGCCGACGCGCGTCAGGTTCGGCGGCAGGGGGCAGTTTTCCAGCTTCTTGCAGCCTGCAAAGGCAGAATCGCCGATTTCCAGCAGCCCTTCCGGCACCGTGACCGTCACCAGTCCTTCGCAGTTCTCGAACATATGCGCCGAAATGCCCGTCAGCGACGCGGGCAGGGTGATTTCCGTCAGGCTGAGGCAGCGATAAAAAGCGCTCTCCCCCATTTCGGTGATGTTGTCGGAAAGCTGCACCGTTTTCAAGCTCACGCAGCTGTCAAAGGCATGTGCGCCAATCTTGGTCACACTCTCCGGAATCGTGATTTCCGTCAGATACCAGCAGTTTGCAAAAGCATAATCGCCGATTTCCGTCACGCCCTCCGGAATGCGGATTTCCCGCAGCTCCCCGTCGCCGTAAAATGCGTACTCCTCGATGCGGGAGACATTCGCCGGCAGGGTATACACCGTGCCTTCGGAGGATTGCACCGTCTCGGCAGCCGCCGCACCGCCGCCCAGTACCAGCAGCGTCAGCGCACCCGCCATTAGCTTCGTCGTTCTCATGAATTTCCACCCCCTTCCTTCCATGATTATACGCCTTTTCACGAAAAAGTCAATTCTTTAGCGCAATTATTTACAATTGGCAAAAGCGAAAGAAGTACAATTGTACTTATGGAGTGTGTGTCTGTCAGTTTTCTTTCTATTCTATAACGGCGGATTCGTCATCCTGCCCGCCCGCTGTTGAAATTCCCCCCGTAATTTTGCTATAATCATTCTCGGTATTTCTGCTGATTCAGGAGGACGCGGCATTGAGGCATGGCGGCAATGTTTGGGAAGGTCAGCCAGCGGATTGGCTGGACTTTTCCGCGAATCTGCGACCAGAGGGAACGCCCGCGTGGGTGATGGACACCATGCGTGCGGCGCTTTCGCAGGCGTGCTATTACCCTGACCGCGCAATGCGGGCGGCGCGTGCGGGGCTGGCGTTGTATCTCGGCGCGGACGAAAACTGCGTGCTGCCGACAGCGGGCGGCGCGGCGGCGATTGACCTGACGCTCGGCGTTCGGCGCGGCGCGGTGCATGTGCAGCCGCCGACGTTCGGGGAATATGCGGAGCGGGCGAAGGCGCATGGGCGGCGGATGGCGGCGAATCAGGCGATTCAGGCGGATGACACGGTGGTTATATGCAATCCGAACAATCCGACAGGCACGCTGCTTTCGCCGAATGACGTGCTGCGGATGCATCGCGACGTGCGGAACAGCGGCGGCGAGCTGATTGTGGATGAGGCGTTCATCGACTATTGCACGGATGCGACGGTTCGCCACCATGTGCAGGATGGTTTGACGGTGGTTGGGTCGTTGACGAAGATTCTGTGCATTCCGGGCGTGCGGCTGGGGTACATCTGCGCCGTGCCGGAACAGATTGCACGCTTGCAGGAGCGGGCAGTCACATGGTCGCTGAACGTGCTGGCGTCGGCGGTTGCGGCGGAGCTGCCCCGTCATCAGGCGGAAATTGCGGCGGATGCACAGGCGAATCAGGCGCGGGCGGAGCGGTTCGCGCGGTGCTTGCAGGAGATGGGCGTGCGTGTGACAGCGGGGTGCGTGCCGTTCCTGCTGGCTGATTTCGGGCGCGACATGACCACGGCTGTGCAGCACCTGCGGGCGCAGCACATTTTGGTGCGAACGTGCGATTCGTTCGGCTTGCCCGCGAATTATCTGCGCTTGGCAGTGAAAACGGACGCGGAAAACGATTTACTGATGGCGGCACTTGATAAGGAGAATTTCGATGCGCGGTAAGAGTTTGATGGTGATGGGGACGGCGTCGTCCGTGGGCAAAAGCGTGCTGTGCAGCGCGTTTTTGCGCATCATGAAGCAGGATGGATACAAGGTTGCGCCGTTCAAAGCGCAAAACATGGCATTAAATTCGTTCGTCACCAAGGACGGCTTGGAAATGGGGCGTGCGCAGGTGACGCAGGCGCAGGCAGCGGGCGTTGAACCGGATGTGCGCATGAATCCCGTGCTGCTCAAACCCACGAGCGATCGCCGCAGTCAGGTAATTGTGGACGGCAAAGCCATCGGCACAATGACTGCGATGGAGTATCACCGCTACAAGCCCGCCCTGCGCGAACGCATCAAGGCGACGTACGACGCGCTGGAATCCACCGTGGACTGCGTAGTCATTGAGGGTGCAGGCAGTCCGGCGGAAATCAACTTGCGCGCCGGGGACATCGTGAATATGTCAATGGCGGAATCCGCCGATGCGCCGGTGCTGCTGGTGGGCGACATCAACTTGGGCGGCGTGTTCGCGTCGCTGCTGGGCACGGTGATGCTGCTGACGGACGAGGAACGTGCCCGCGTGAAGGGCGTCATCATCAACAAATTCCGCGGCGATGTGAAGATTCTTGAACCGGGACTCAAGATGCTGGAGGAGCGCATTCACATTCCCGTATTAGGCGTTGTGCCGTGGATGGACGTGGGGCTGGAGGATGAGGACAGCGTAACCGAACGTTTCAGCCGTATGATGGGTCAGGGTGATTTGGACGTTGCCGTGGTGAAGCTGAAGCGCATCTCCAACTTCACGGATTTCCAGTCTCTATCGCTTCAGCCCGGCGTGAAGGTGCGCTATGCCCAGACCTCGAAGGAGGTCGAAAATGCCGACCTAATTGTCCTTCCCGGCACGAAAAACACCATCGAGGATTTGATTGACCTGCGCAACCGCGGCTTGGATGCCGCCATCATCCGCCACGCGCGCAAGGGCGGCATGGTCATCGGCGTGTGCGGCGGATACCAGATGCTGGGTAGAAAGCTGCACGACCCCGACCATGTGGAATCGCGCGTGCCAGAGCTGGCGGGTCTGGACTTGCTGGACATGGAGGTCACCTTCGCAAGGGAGAAGGAAACCGCGCAGGCCAGCGGCGTCGTCGATGCGTCCGGCTGGCTGGCATCATCGAACGGCATTCTGGTGGACGGCTACGAGATTCACGCCGGGCAAAATCAGTTCGGCGAAAGGGCTCTGCCGTGGTTGCGCATCGGCAATCGCGTGGACGGCGTGATGAACGAGCGCGGCAACGTGCTGGGCAGCTATCTGCACGGCTTATTTGATGACGGGCAGCTGTTCGCCGCCATCGCCGCGCACATCCGCAAAGAAAAGGGCATCGACACCGAAACGCAGGCCCCGATGACCCTCAATGAATACCGCGAGCGCGAGTTCGACCGCATTGCTGATATTGTCCGCGCGAGCGTCGATATGGACGCCATCTACCGTATTGTACGGGGCGAGGTGTAAGCAATGAGCGATTGGATTTGGGCGCTGATAATCGGCTTTGTGCTGGATTTGCTGCTGGGCGACCCGGCATGGCTGTATCACCCGGTGTGCCTCATCGGCAAGTACATCAGCTGGATGGAGAAAAAGCTGCGGCGGCGTGGCGGCAATCTGCGGAAAAGCGCGGTGTTCCTGACCGCCTCCACCGTACTGCTGACGATGGCGGTCGTCGCGCTGATTTTGATGCTTTGCGGGCTGCTGGGGCGCATTCCCCTGCTGATTGCCATGGCTCTGCTGGACTGGATGGGCATTGCCATCACGAGCATGGCGAAGGAAGCGCGCGGCGTGGAAAAGGCGCTGGGGTAGGGCGTTGCCGCTGGGCGGACACAGGTGGCGCGGATTGTCGGGCGCGACACGCAGGAATTAAGTGAGGAAGAAATCATCAAAGCAACCGTCGAAACAGTGTCGGAGAACACGACGGACGGCGTAATTTCTCCCCTGCTGTACGCTGCCATCGGCGGGCCAATCCTCCTGTGGGGATTCAAAGCCGCCAGCACGCTGGACTCGATGGTTGGATACTTGGACGAAAAATACCGCGATATTGGCTGGTCGAGCGCAAGGTTAGATGACGTGCTGAACTACATTCCAGCGCGTTTGACGGCGCTGCTGATGGTGATTGCTTCCTATTTAATAGGCTTGGACGGCAAAAACGCCTTTCGCATCGTCCGCCGCGACCGCGCCAATCACAAAAGCCCCAACTGCGCGTGGAGCGAATCCGCGGCGGCGGGGGCGCTGCACATTCAACTCGGCGGGACGCACAATTACTTCGGCAAACCCGTCGAAAAACCAACCATCGGCGACGCGGATCGGCCTGCCGAACGCGCGGATATCCGCCGTGCAAACCGTTTGTTGTATACAAGCAGTTCGCTGATGATGGTTTTGATTGTACTGATTGCGATTGCACGATGAGGTGAGCATATGCCGGAGCAAAACAAACATTACAACTTTTTTCAGAACAAGGAATGTGAATATTTTCCCTGCCACAAGGGCGTAAAGGAAGAGGATTTCAACTGCCTTTTCTGTTACTGCCCGCTGTACACGCTGGGCAAGCACTGCGGCGGCCACTGCACCTACACGGAATCGGGCATCAAAAGCTGCCAGCACTGCGCTTTCCCGCACCAGAAGAAGAATTATGATGCGATTATTGCGCGCTTCCGCGAAATTGCCGCGGTCGCCGCGCGCTCGGACAGGGAGGACAAATGAACGCACAGGAACAGGCGCAATTTCGGTGGAATCACGTCGCGAAGCCGCTGAATTCGCTGGGAAAGCTGGAACAGCTTGTCGTGCAGATCGCGGGGATTCAGCAGACGGCGGACGTTTGCATCAACAAGCGTTGCGCGCTGATTTGCTGCGGCGACCACGGCGTAGTGGCGGAGGGCGTGAGCCAATCCGGCAGCGAGGTAACGGCACTCGTGGCGCAATCCATCGTCGCGGGCACGGCGAACATCAACCTGATGGCATCCGTCTCCGGAACGGACGTGTACGCGCTGGATTTCGGCATGGTGACGCCCGTCATGGGGACGGTAGACTGCCGAATCGCCGCCGGAACGCGCAATATGGCGCGTGAACCCGCGATGACCCGCGCGCAGGCGGAACAGGCGGTTCAAGCGGGTATTGACGCGGTCGCCCACATGAAAGCGCGTGGGTATCAGCTGATTGCCACGGGCGAAATGGGCATCGGGAACACAACCGCCTCCACCGCCATGGCATGCGCGCTCCTGTGCTGTTCGCCGGAGGATATCACCGGGCGCGGCGCGGGTTTATCGGACGCGGGCTTGCAGCGCAAAAAGGCTGCCATCCAGCGCGCCCTGAGCATCCATCACCCGAATGCAGATGATGCACTGGACGTGCTGGCGAAAGTCGGCGGATTCGAGATTGCCGGGATGGTCGGCATCTTTCTGGGCGGACTGCGCCATCATGTGCCGATTGTCATCGACGGTGTAATTTCGGCAGTCGCGGCACTCACGGCAGTGCGCATCGACCCGGCGTCAAAATCCGCCATGCTCCCCTCGCACATGAGCCACGAGCCAGCCGTGGTGCGCATCATGTCGGAATTGGGCATGTCCCCCATCATCCACGCCGATATGGCGCTGGGCGAAGGCACAGGCGCGGTGTCGCTGATTCCCCTGCTGGATATGGCGCTCAAGGTTTACCACGGGCCGCACACATTCGACGAATTGGGCATTTCGGCCTACGAGCCACAGGAGGGTAAAGCATGATTGTGCTGGTCACGGGCGGCAGCGGCTGCGGCAAATCCACATGGGCGGAGAAGCTGGTCAGCGCGCTTCCAGCGAAAAAGCGCGTGTATATCGCGACCATGCAGGTGTACGACGAAGAATCCGTGCAGCGAGTGGCGCGGCATCGGGCACAGCGCGCGAACAAGGGCTTCACGACCATCGAGTGTGAAAAGGACCTTGCGTCGGCGGATGTACCCGAAGGCAGCGTCGTTTTGCTGGAAGATTTGGTAAACCTGATGGCGAACGAGATGTTTGGCGGCGGCGATACGTCCCGCATCCTCCCGGCGCTAAACGTCCTCGCGTGCAAGTGCCAGCACCTGATTCTGGTCACGAACGACGTTTTTTCCGACGGCATCCATTATCCCGACTCCACGCAGGATTATCTGCGGCAGTTGGCGCGCATCAACGCAGAAGCCGCAAAAATGGCGGACTGCGTGGTCGAAGTCGTCTATTCCATCCCCGTCTGTGTGAAAGGAGCGCTCCCATGCATGTAATCCGCTCGCTGTGCATCGCGTTTTCCACCTATTCGCGCATTCCTGTGCCGCAGGTGGCTTGGACAGACGAAAATCGCAAGTATTCGATGTGCTTTTTCCCGCTCATCGGCGCGGTAATTGGACTGCTGCTGTGGGGCTGGCTGGCGCTGTGTGACGTGCTGGGCTTCGGGAGCCTTGCTGCGCGGCGCGGTCGGGGCGCTGCTGCCGATTCTCGTCACCGGCGGCATCCACATGGACGGTTTCATGGACACCAGCGACGCACTGGCATCATGGCAATCGCCGGAAAAGCGGCTGGAAATCCTCAGGGACAGCCACGTCGGGGCGTTCGCCGTGCTGGGCTGCGCGGGCTATCTGCTGCTGGACGCGGCGCTGCTCAGCGAACTGCCGACGACCCTTGCGCCGATGATGATTGGCTGCTTCATGCTGTCGCGGGCGTGCAGCGCGTGGGCAATGTCCGCGTTTAGGAACGCCCGACCCAAGGGGATGCTCGATGCTTTTGCGCAGGCAGCACAGCGACGGATGCTGACCATCAGCTGCACGGTGTACACCATTCTCTGCGCAGTGGTATGGGCGATTGTCGGCGGATGGCTGGCGATTCCGTGCCTGTTAGCCGCGATTCTGTGCGCATGGTACTATCGGCACATGTCGTACAAGCAGTTCGGCGGCATCACCGGCGACCTTGCGGGCTGGTTTCTGCAAATCACAGAACTCACACTGACGGCAGTCATTGTCATCGGAGGAAAGCTATTATGAAGCTGTACATTGGCGGCGTTTATCAAGGGCAGGAAGAACTCGCCCGTGCGGAGAATCCCGGACTTCCCTGCTATCCTGATTTTCACGAAGCCATCCGCCGCGCCGTCTTGGAGGCGCATCAAGACCCGCGCGAATTTGCCCGGCAGTTCTGCGCCGCGCACCCGGACGCCATCGTCGTCGCGAACGAAGTCGGCGCGGGCGTCGTGCCGATTGTAAAGGAGGACCGCCTCTTCCGCGAGGCGGTCGGGCGCGCGCTGTGCATCATCGCGCAGGAATCGGAAAGCGTCACGCGCTGTGTCTGCGGAATCGGGGTGCGCATCAAATGAAGTGGATTCTCATCCGCCACGGGCAGACGCAGGGTAACCGTGAGCACCGCTACATCGGCTGCCGCACGGACGAGCCGCTGTGCCCCGAAGGAATTGCGCAATTGCAGAATCGGCACTATCCGCCCGTGTCGCGCGTGTTTGTCAGCCCCATGCGCCGCTGCGTGGAAACGGCGAATCTCCTCTATCCTGGCGTTCCGCAGACCATCATCGGCAGCTTCCGCGAGTGTGATTTCGGCGACTTCGAGAACAAGAATTACGCAGAACTAAACGGCCGCGCCGACTATCAGGCGTGGATTGACTCCGGCGGCGAGCTGCCCTTCCCGCATGGCGAAAGCAGGGCGCAGTTTGCCGCACGGTGTGTGACCGCATTCGAGCAGATTCGCCAGCAGGACGAGGACTGCGCGGTGGTGGCGCACGGCGGGACGCTCATGGCGATTATGGAAAAGTTTGCTGTGCCGGAGGGCAGGTATTTTGACTTCCAAGCCGGGAATGGAGAAGGGTTTGTGATGGAGGAGGATGGGCGTTACGCGAGGATTGCAATCAAATAGAGGGGCAGCACGCGCTCCCCTCTTTCGGCATCACAGGTCGGTTCGATTCTCTTCCGCTTCCCAATCCACTTGGAAGGTGAGCGTCCCCTTTCGGTGTCAACCACCTTTTTCAGGATACGGCTGTTTCCGTCAGGACGGATGAACCCCGCATCCCGCGCTTCCTTGCTGCCGACCGTCGCAAAGTAAGCAGTAATGTGACCGCCGTTTCCTTTTCTCGGTGTCAGTCTCATTGCTTCTTGTAGAGCTTGTAGACCAGCACGACGAGAATCGCCGCGAGGACAACCTGAATTACATCCAGTACGATTTCCATGACTGCTTTTCCTCCCCCCTGCCTGATGGTTTCATCATAGCATAGTTTTGCACCCGCGTCAAATGTTTTTTTTGATTTTTGCGGCAAAAATCACTTTTTCCTATTGTATCCCGCCATCCGTATGTTATAATAGAATTGTCAATAAACGCTATCAAAAAGGAGATGTCCACATGGACGAACATGGAGAATCCGGCTTGACGGATTATCAGCTGCGCTTTCTACTTCGCGAACTGCTTGCCTACGCAGAGCAAGCCCCGGATAAAGACGCGATTGTCAAGCATCTGGAAGAGCTTCTGCGTGACGACGAGAATGACTGATATGCATTATTTTACAGATAGGTGGCATTGAACATGACAAATCCGCGTTTCGATGAGCTTCTCAAGCAAATCAAGGATTACGCGGAGGAATGCAACGACGCGCAGAAGATTATTCAGTACCTCGACAAGCTGATGGAGGACGTGCGGAGCGGCAAAAAGGTTTGAGTTCCGCAGCAGTTTCTGCTGCTTTCCAGCCGAACTTCACAAAAAATCATAAAAAAAGACATTTTCCCTCTTGACAGGGCGCTGGAAACATGCTATAATTAGTTCTGTTCGCAAGGTTGACCCCTTCGGCGAGAGTCGAGACCTTCGGAACATGACTGGGTGTAGCGCAGTTTGGTAGCGTGCTTGAATGGGGTTCAAGAGGCCGGAAGTTCGAATCTTCTCACCCAGACCAAACAAAAGTCCTTGTAAACGGCTAAAATGCCTGTTTACAGGGACTTTTTCTATGTGTAGTAGTAAGTGTAGGGGCAAGCGCACAGAACGCACATACGGGCGTGTTACGCTTGTAACAGGTGGTCAAAACGTGGTCAGGTGGTCATAGTGGCTTTAGCAATCCGTAGTTTCGTCCATTTCGTCGTCGCTGCCGTAGCGGTCATCCAGCCAGCCAAGATACATATCGTCGTCCAGATAACCGGAATCAAGGCAGACTTGCGACGTCGTGATGCCGTACTCGGCCAGCTTGGCTTCCACTTCCACCTTGAAGTTCTCTGCCGCCTCGCGTGTGGAGAAGGCACTTGTCCAGATGTCTGCTTCGTTGCACTCAAGGTCTTTGATTGCCACCGTGTAGATGGTCGTCCGCTGCGGCTGTTCGCCATTCAGCGCACGCAGAATAGCATGATGAGTTTCGTCTCCGTGCTCTACTTCCAGCAAGTCGCCCTCAATGGTACTGTCGGCCTTGCAGTAGTCATCGTAGCTGATCTCAAAGCCGAGCAAATCCTCCAAATGCGTCCAGCAGTCGAAGTCCAGCAGGGACAGGCCATGCTCTTTGACGTACATTGCCGCCTTGTAGTGTGGTTCGCCTTCCTTGATGTTGAGCTGTTCTTCCAGATAGCTCATAGTTTCGCCCTCCTTCTCAGTAATTCCAGCTCTCGAAGCGCTTATAGGAGGTTTTGCCCTCTCCCGTTTTGTCCAGCTTGTAGAGAACCGGGAACCATTCACCGTCCGTTTCCTCATCGCGCTTGCGGCAAGCCTTGCGAACCTCAGCCATCGTGTCGCACTCAGCGAGCAGTTCCTTCTCTTCGTAGGCGTCGTACAGCTTGTACTTCTTCACGGTTCATTCCTCCTTTTGATCTGGCAGCTCCGTTGCATCGCAAGTGTCAATCAGTCCCATTTCAATCTGGTCAACAGCCTTTTCAATCGCCTTATCTTCATTCTCTGCTTCCAGTCAGACTGTCGTGCGAATAGCAACCTTATACCGCTTCATTGCTCCATCCTCCAATCGCATTCACCACCAAAGTGAACGCCGGCATAGTAGTATTTGCCACCCACGCCCACGAACGTCAAATACCTCGCACGCCACTTGCCGTTGGCATCTTCCTTGTGGTCGTGGGCCTCGCCCAACTGAAAGCCGCAGTAGGGGCGACTTGCGCAGCGGAATCGGCGGCATTGCATTCAGCATATCGTCAAAGATTTCCTCGAAATCTCCGTGCCGGTGCAACTTCATTCCAACTGTCCGGCATAGAATCCCAAGTCAGCACGCAGTTTCACCTCCAATCAGCAGTGGCGCCGTTTTTTTGCTTCGATGACGTACTTCTCCGGCGCTCGCATGATTTCATCATACTTTTTTCCTTGCCTTGAAACTCATCCACTACACGTTGGCTCTCAGAATCCATATCGTCGTAGTGAACCTTGCCGTAGGTTGGCGGGAGCCACATACGCTGACGACCAACGTAGATGTTCAGCTTGTCCACAATTTTCTGGTCATAGAACTTGATGTGGCACGTCCCCTTCTTGTAGAAGGTCACGGAGAAATACTTGCACGGAACGCTCGTTATGCCATTGTCCGCTGCCATTTTCAGCATATGTTCAAGACTGGTCGGCGCCGTTTCTCCGCAGTCGATGTAATCCAACGCCTTCTCCAAATCGTCCAGCGCAGAAAAACAGCCGCGCACGTCCAAACCTTCCAGCGTATCCTTCCAATTCCCGTGCTTGTCAGTCTTATATCCGCGAGCGAAGCAGCCGTAGGTCGGGATGACGCACTTTGAATTGACGTAATGCGCCTTATTGGTCTTCCAACCGTTGTAATAGTGGACGTTCCCATTCTCGACGTTCTGATTGTAGCTGTGCTCCGCCGATAGCTTGTCGAAGCAATTCAGAATGGCGTCCTCCACACCAGTAACAATCTGCCCCATGATGCGATCAAGTACCTGACGGATATTGAACTCCGAAAATTCGTAGTCTCGCATATGGCTGATGGTTCTGCTGTATTCGTCACGCATGGCGGAAGTCATTTTGTTTCGCAGCTCCGGCAAATCAAACAGCTCCTGCCAGTACCGGGAGCGAGCAGCACGGAGAAAGCGATTCAAGTCGCTGGGGCGGCAAATGCTGCCGCAGTGCTCGCCATTTACGCTCATTTCAATAATCGGCTTGGTGTAGTCGCCCTTGCTGGCGTTATGGATTCGCGGCGCTATACCATTGTATTTCTGCATCAATGCGATTCCCGCCTCACAAAGCAGGTTGTATTCGCGTATCAACCGGTCAATCTGATTGGCGGGTGCAACCTCGTTCAAGCTCGTGGTTTCAAGAGGCGTTTCCTGTGCTTTCTTCAAATCATCCCAGATGGACGTATCCGTATTCGCCACGGGCATTGAGACATTGATAAGCGCAACATCCACATCCGTCTTCCGTGCAGCACCGCTGAAGCCTTTGCTGATAAAGCGAATAGATGCCTCTCGTTTTTAGCTCCCGTGCAAGCAGTTTCCGGCTGTTTGTGAACGGGTTACGGATGGTTTCAGCGTTGAGGATACAGGCAATCTGGCCGCCATGCTCGCACAATTCCAGCGCGTGAAGCAAGTGCTTGTCACCCTCCGAAAATGGCGGATTCATGAGAATGAGGCTGTACCGTTTGCGCGTGTGATAAGTGAGAAAATCGTCATGCACTACCCGGAAGCCCTTGCCAATCAAAAGTGCTCGGAGATTCGGGTCTATTTCTACACAGTCAACATCGTCCAGATCATGTCTGCCATAGCGGAAGCTCAGACCGCCGCCGTTGCGTCGAATGGCACATTCAATCAGATCGCCGCGTCCTGCGCTTGGTTCGAGGATGGTTTCTACACGCTTCCAGTCAACTGCGGACAGCAGCTTTCCGGCGATTTCCGGCGGTGTCGGGAAGAACTGGCAATCGGATTCCGGGAGCGCCGCAGCGGGCGTTTTATGCAGTAGCTCATACTCTTTTTTCTTCCGAAGATACTCTCGTGCAGGTTCCACCAGAGCAACCTTCGCTTCATACAGGCTGTTGTGGCGACCGACGAATCTCATTGGCCCTCTTCCATCCGAATCCAATACCTGCGATTCGTAGTGCTTTTTGTAGCCTCCGTCCGTAATAAATTGAATGCCGCCAACCAGCTCGCCGCAGAGAAAGCAATCCCACAGCTTGTACCTGTCGCTTTTGATGTAGTTTCCGCTTTTCGGAACAATGGTCACATGGTTTTCATCGTACATTTTCACCCCTCCATTTCAATCGGCTGCTGTACGACATTTGCGGGCATCAGCTCATAATCCCGTATTTCCTCCGGCGTAAGCTGCCGGCTGTAATCAACCGTTCCCCACGCAGAACGGTTGATTTCCGGAACAAACGGGCGGCTGCCCCACGCGCAGACAGCGATTGCGCCCTTCGGGATGCCGCCCGGCATCGGCGGGCGACACAGCGTATAGTAGCGGTAGACCTTTCCCATGTTCACTTTCTCCTCTCATAGTGCTGAACCGAGCCGTCGCTGAAACCGACGTCGATTCTCGGCGGATATACCGCGCACACGCCCTTCGCTCTGTGATGGACGGCGACGATTTTACACGGAACCGCGTGCTGCTTCTCGCAGGCGGCGCACTCACTCTTGTCAGCGTAGAGCGTGCCGCAATACTCGCATTTGTACTGCTTGACTTCCTTCATCCCTTGACAGGCCTCCTTTCCAGATACTCGTTGCCGTCACAGTCGCGGTGCAACATGATGGTGCTCTCGCCATCAACCGCGCTGATTTCCACGCCCGTGAACTGGTCAGCGTCCAGCAGAATGTCGCCTCGGCCCCAGTGTTCTTTGACCTTTGCCACGGCTTCAGCCGCACAGTCAGCTTTGACGCTGACTGTGACCTGAAGCATCTCCGTAATCAGTACCGGGTAATTCCTCATAATGATTTCTCCTTTCATGCCACCGCAGTGCAGCGGGTGACGATAGTCTGCTTTACTCCATCACGCTCAGAATGGCTCTTGATTGACGCTTTCAGGCGTTTCATCGGGTCAACGCACTTCGACGAATACCAGATCAGGACGTTGCCGAGCACATCAACGATCTTGTAGAGGAAGGTGTAGCCGTAGTCGTTCTCCCACGAAGTCAGAAGGTTCATTTCAGCCACGTCCACGGTCACGCGCTCGCCGACTTCGCCGATATAGTCCGAAGAAGTGCGCTCCCTGTTTTTCGACGCTTCCCGTTCGTCGTTCTTGCGCTTCCACTCAACGTATCGCTCATAAGCAACGGGCGCATAGGCGAGATACCCGAAATGGCTTTTCTTGCAGTAGCCACCGCGAACAAGCGCTTGCGTGTTATTCAGCAGGTTCTTCATTGCTACGCCATCATCAACGGCGTCGATCTCTGTGGCAAGCGCGGCGCCTTCGGCCAGCTCTTTCTCGGTGAGGGTTTCCTTGGCTCGGCCCAGCATTACGTCCTTGTTGCTGCGGGATTCACCGCTGCTGCGATACCCCTGTTCTTTCCTGACCTTGATGGCGAGCGCGAGGATTCTCGCTGTTTCATAGGCCGTCGGGACGGGCCGGACGTCGAAGTCGTAGCGCTCAACGTCAAGGCCAAGAATCAGATCAGACAACTGCTTCGCAATACCGACGCCCTGAGGGTCGATGCCGCAGTAGTCCTTCAAGCAGGTACGACCGACCTGCTTTTCGGTTCCATCCTCGCCACGCACAATGAACGTGATTCGCTGACCGTGGTTCCCGTTGCAGTGGTCGCAATGAGGCTTCAGCTTCGCCCATGCCGGATTCGCTTCATCCGAGAAAGCAGCGACGATATTGCCGCCATCCAAGTGCTCAATCTTCGCAACGACCGAGTAGTTGCCGTTCCGGATGATCTCGCCCTCAATGCTCAAGTCGAAGACTTCTATCATCTGCTCGCCGACCTTGCTGCGGCTAAAGGTTCCCGTGGCATAGTCGATGCGCTCTTCGTAGACGTTCCGCTTGGTGGCGTAGGGTTCGCCAGCGTCTACGGTCAGACTGGTTCCATAGGCCATTGCCTTCTTCTGATAGCGGGCGAGAATCTTCAGAACGTTTTCACGCTCGCTCTCTGGAATGGTGTAGGTTTCTTTCACTTCTGGTTCCTCCTTTATGCCTTCATGGCTTTCATAACTTGTCAAATATCGATGCCGCCGTAGAGGTTCGCTTCGCTCCTGTACCAGTCACGCCCGTCGCTCAGGGTTTTTACGAAACGGTAGGTAACTTCGGTGCGCATGTTCTCGCGGTGGTTCGTAATCTTCTTGCCGCGCTTGGAGGTGCTCTCGGTGAGCCGCACTCGGATGCTCTTTTTGTTCACCTTAATGATCTCACCCTGCCATTCGGTGCTTTGGATTATGATACCGATGCAGCTTCCTTCGTAAGCTCTGACCTTCATGCCGACCTGCGCTTTCATAGCTCGCGTCCTCCTTGATTGGTGGTGGTTTTGTTCTTTCCTACAATTATATTATACTGCATTATCTTATAATAGTCAATAGGTGCAGCTTAAAAATTTGAGTTATTTTTGAAAAAGAGCGCAAAAAAATACCCAGCCGGTGCTCGGCGGGGTACTGGGTCACATATTATTCTTTTCGAGCCAATCAATTGCAATCTCTTCAAGGATGTTCGAGACGGAACGGCCTGTCGCTTTGGAAGCACTCTTCAGCCTTTCGCGGGTATCGGCGGCGACGCTGATGGTGATCGTACTCTGCCTCGCCGTCGGACGTGCAGGCATCCCCAGCTCTTGAAACGTGCGCAGCATTTCAGGACTATTGACCGCCGCAATCGCACCGCTCTTGGCGATGTCGTCGATGGTGTAGCGCACCTTTCCGAGGATGAAATGCGGGCCTTGTTCGTCGGTATCAAACTGCCCGTATGTCGTCTGGCCGTCCGGATATACAAGCATAATTCTTGGCATTGCTTACCTCCCTCCTATGACCAATTATATTATACTCGTACTTCACATAACTGTCAAGACGCGAACGTTTGGACATTTTCTCGTATGAACGCTTTCGCCTTATCTTTGTTCTGCATGACCTCAAGCGTAATTTCGATGCTCTTGTTGCGCGGCAGCCCCGTTGTTTTCTGTACGATAGTCAGCACTCGTTGGGCAGCAGCCATGAGGCTATCCATGTCCTGCGTGAATTGCTCATCCGGCAAGCAGCACAGCGTAAGCTCGCGGAAAAGGATACCAGCCCATTCAAACGTATGCTCGACGTCACTCAATCGCATGTTTGGCCTCCCTTCGTTCAGAACGACAACTCTTCATTGCCGTTTTCCTTCTGATAGCGATACCAATTCAGCATCGTCACCATGTCGTCGGGGCTGATTTTGTACATCGTTTCCAGCGGGCGCGAGCCGAATACATCACGCGGAGCACCAAGTACACGCACCGTGATCGGGCCATCAATCAAGCTCTGACGAATACGAATTACGCGCTCGTTGTTCGTATTCAAATACACAGGAACGTTGAGTTCAACTTTCATTATGCCGCACTTCCTTTCCCGATTTTCCAGCCATAAACGCTGGCAATTTCGTCGCCAAGCCGCCGCGTGACACGGGTAATATCTGCCCGCGTCGCCGTGCCGGCATAGAGCTTTTCCTTCAGCCTTTCAATCTGAGCGTCGGTGGCGTTTTCCTTGTAGACGCGGTACGGCAGGTGATTCCTGCCGTCGTGGTGGATTGCCGTGCAGCGCAGGTCGCCGAGATCGTCCACGAACCAAGTGCTGTATTCGATGCTGCGTCCGCTATACAGGCAATCGCGGACGTTCCCGCTCTCAATCTCCCGGTAGCCAGATGCGCGACCATGCCACAATCCCAAATCGGCGATGACAATGATCGGGCAGTCGAGCTGGATATTCAGATTGCAGCGCTCGTCATCGAGGTAGCTGTTGTTCATCTCGTACACGAGCAGCTCACGTTCTTCTTCCGTCATGTCCGGATACTCTTCTTCCAGAAGGCCCTTCCAGTCACGCTCGTAGTCCAGATCGTAGTTGCTCCAAATCACATGCTGCGCTTTCATCATGCTCAGTCCCACCCTTTCTCTTCAGCTTCCTGCATGTACCGCTTCCGTGCGAGCGCAAGACCATTCGCCAGCTTGGGGTCTGCCGCAACCTCTTCTTCGGAATAGCCGAGCGCGTCGAGCGTTTCCTCCAAACTGTAAGTGATGATGTACTCGTGATTCGCCAGTTCGTACCGGAACATGTCGCATACGAAACCGGAACCGTCCACGTCTTCTGCAATAGCTGCTTCCACCGCTTTTTCTCTCCGGCTGAACAGTTCGATAAACGCCTTCTTGTCGCTCTTGCGGATGAATCCGCCACCGGGGATGCCGATGATCTTGTCCGTGTCCGCCGGGTCAAGGCCAAGCTCCTGCATCGACCTGTCGAACTGTTCCTTGCTGAACGCCCACTTCATGGGGAATGCGTTGATTTCCTGCTGAAACCGATTCTTGAGTTCCTCGTAGCGATTCATTATCGTTCCTCCTTAGTCCATTTGAAGCCCATCAGGATTATCGAACAGATACACCGTCTTCCCAAGCCAGAAAGAATACACACCCTTGTACAGCTTGCCATTCAGGACAATCGGGCGGGAAACAGCGTAATCGCGCTCTCCACTGCGGCTCAGTACATAAACGGTGAAATGCAGGCTTCCGTACCGCTCGTAGGCGTAGAGCCTCTTGTCGCCGCCGACGAGCATATCGTTTCCGATGGGCGTCAGACGCAGGGGTTCCGAAGCCGCTCGACGCTCCGCATCGCGCATTTGCCCAACTGCTTTTTCGAGTGCTGCATCCAGCTCCGCGCAATCTTGCTCCGTCACATCGTCGATGAAGCCACCTCCGAACCGAGCGGGCGTGCTGAAGCGGTTGACCGGGTAGAGCGTGACGTGTACCGTCTTCGCGTTGTTGAAGGCGCTCCACACGGACGTGCTTACTTCAATCTGCATGTCCTTGTACTTCTGCTTGCCCTTGCCGATCAGGGAAAGCAACTGCTCCCTTGTCATATTGTCATTTCTCCTTATCGTTCTTCAATCTTAAAGGTCACAACGTGACCGGGATTCTCTTCAACGGTCAGATTCGCACTTGCAGGCGTCCCATTTGAAATGACCGCCCATCCAGCTTACAAGGTACGTCTCCATCAGCCGTTTCCCGCAAAAGTCCTTGACGATGCAGCCACGGGTCTTCGGGAGAAACATCTCCGCATCTTTTCTGTCTTTCACGATGTGCGCCGCCTTGAAATAGCTGTCAATGTAAATTCGGTACACGCTGATCTCCTTTCTGTTGCCGGGGCGACCCAGCCGCCCCGGTTCATCTCGTCTTTTTACGCCACAACCTTCACTCTGTCAGCAATAATGTCGTAGGAGCCCTTGCAGTAGCCAGAGTAGTGCGGGCAAACTTCTTCGTTGTACTCTTCTTCAGTCAGTTCGCGGACAAGGGCCTTTCCAGTACGGATGTCACAGCCGGTCAGCTTGTAGAACCTTCCGTAGTAGTAGCAGCCATTCGGGGTCTTGCTGCCATCGGAGACAAACACCAGCTTCTGCTGCTTACGCTCTTCAGCTTCACGGTCCATCTTCTCCTGCTTGGCAACCGCCTTGATGACCGGCATCATGAACTCAATGAACTCCCGCTTGTCCACGTCGAGCGCCAAGTACATCGGCTCAAACTTTTCAGCATAGACCTTGTAGCTGACCTGCTGTCCGCTGATCTCGCAAAATTCACTGTGCATCATAGCTCGCGTCCTCCTTGATTGGTGGTGGTTTTGTTCTTTCCTACAATTATATTATACTGCATTATCTTATAATAGTCAATAGGTGCAGCTTAAAAATTTGAGTTATTTTGAGAAGAAACGCAAAAAACCGCCTCCCCGAAGGGAAGCGGCTTTGCGTATCAGTATTTACTTGTTCAGCTTCGCAAAAGTGACTTCATAGCTACCGTATGCCATCAGTGCCGAAACGAGCGCGTTCACAGCGGCCAGAAGAGCTGACTGTACCGTAAGACCGGTTGTGAACGCAGTCGCTGCAATCATTACGGCAAGCGACACGATGTAGGCGAAGGCCCGCGTGGGAATCTTCCATACTTTATCAAGCGGAACCTTGAAGAGCTGTACGAACAGCAGCGTAAACGCAGCCGCGCCCGCAATCGTGGCGAGGTACGACCAAGTGAACGGCTCCCCGGCGTTTACGTCAGGGACCGTCACGACAGTCGTTTCTTCGGCCAGCGCCGCAAACGGCAGAGCCATTGCGAACAGCAGCAGAAGGGTAAACAGGAAGCAGAGAATCCTTTTCATGATTTTCCTACCTTTCCGGCCTTATTTCAGGCCAATCTGAGTAAAGATGAATGTAAGCACGGCGGTGATGATCGCCGTAATTACCACGGTTGTGGCGCTGTCCCACTTCTTCGAGGGCTTGGTCTTCAGCTCTTCCACGTCGTCCGCCAGAGAATCGACCTTTGTCTCGGTGTTTTTTTGCGCCATTGTCAGACGTTCCAGCGAGAGGGCGAGCTTGCGAACGCTTTCAGTGAGCTTCTCCTGCTCATCCAGTCGCCTGCTGATGTTGCTGATCTGTTCTTCCATGTGCGCCTGCTTTTCAAGCATGGCATCGTGCGTATTCTCGGCCATCGTTCAAATCCTCCACATTTCGCCCGCAGAAACGGGCGGAATGCCCGTCCGGGGCTATTTTTAGCCCACGGTTACGGAATCGACTTCGGCGAGCGTACCACCATACTGCTCAGAGCTTGCGGAGCGTGGCCTCGTCGCCGCTGACGATCAGAACGAAGGAACGAACGGGGTCATTGCCCGTGTCATCCGGGACATTGCCATCCGGCTCCTTCGGTGCATTCAGCGCATCGGTCAGCGCCTTATAGGTCGCTTCGTCGAGCGCACCGGTCTGGTTCAGACCTTTGGCGGCTTGGAAAGCGGCGACGGCTTTCTGCGTTTCAGAACCGAAATCGCCATCTGCGCCGTACTTCGGCAGAGTTTGGTCCAACGCCAGCAGCGCGTTCTGCAATTCCTTCACATCGTCGCCCTTAGCACCCTTGGAGAGAGGAAGGCGGTCGCCGAGCTTCTTCTTGGTGGATTCAGGCTGGGAGACGGTTCCATCTGCGGCATAGGTCAGCATAGACGCAGGGAGCTTGCCCCAATGCGTCCAAGGGCCTTCGCTTACCTTGCGCTTTACGCAATCGTAGGCGAAGCCGCGCATCTCCACGGTGTAGCCATTGCCAACGTATACGCCGATGTGGCCGGATTTCCAGACGACAATGCCGGGAATATCCGGAATGGAGGAAATCGGCCCGGATTCCTTGCACAGCGCAAACATACTGTTCGCGCCCTTGTCCGGGCAGCCATTGGCGCCGTACTTCGGGGGTGGCGTTGAGGTCGCCATTTTTCCAGAAGAACGCCTTAATCAGTCCGACGCAATCTGCACAGGTGCAGCCGTTTGCGATGTCCTTCATGTAGCCGTTCTTACGGCTGGCGGTATAATGCGCAGGGTACTGTTTCGCCTTGCTCTCGTACTTGCTCTGCGTGCACTTGTTGCCGTAGGTTCCGTACCAGTAGACCCACTTTGCGTCGAACACCTTCAGGGCGAACTCCGCGAGCCGGATATTAGTAAACATTTTCTTTTCACTTCCCTCTGTTTCGTCCGGGGCTGGAATGGTTTCGACACCAGTAAAGAAATCAAGCGGCTTGCCGCCTGAAAGCAAGCTCAAGTCAACGCTGCCGTTCACGCCAGCGAGGCTTCCGCAACTGGTGTACTGCCAAAGCTCATGCGGGCAGCTCGGCTTATACTTGTCAGCCGGAATGTTCCCATCGTTCAGACCCCAGTGCGGAATCCACACGATGTCGCACATGCCAATGGCGGCGCCAGCCCACTTATAGCGAGTGTTGATGTACAGCCCGATCTTTTTGCAGCCGAGCTTGCGCAGCTCGTCGAGGAACGCGACACAAACTGCTTCCGTGGTCATCTGTGTCTGAGCTTCATACTCGATGTCGGCAATGAAAAAAGACGGCTGCTTTGCCGCCTTTTCCGTGCAGAACACGAAGTAGCTCGCTTCTCTCCGGGCTTCCTCTGCCGTCCCGGCTTTGACGTAATGGTACGCACCGAATGGGATACCATTCTGAACGCAGCCTTCCACGTTGCGCAGGTACTTGACGTCCATGCTGATGCCGCAAGAGGCTCGAAGAATTACAAATTCAAGCTCCGCTGCGGCTTTCGCCCAAACAACATTGCCCTGCCATTTGCTGATGTCAGCAATCTTTTTCATGTTCTCGTTTCTTCTCTCCTTTCCGCGAGCGTATAGCCTTGAAGATGCCTTCCGGGTGATGCGTCCAAGCGATTGCGGCAACAGAGATGATGCTGAAAACGATGAAGAGGAACACAGCGATGCAAAGCTCCTTCATACGTCAATCACCTCCGCACTGTCGCACCATGCCTCATACCGGCAGCGAATATCGTCTTCAAGTCCTTGATATGGTACTACGCCCCGAACCACGCGCAAATCTATGTCATACTCATCAACGCCGACGTCCGTATGATAGGTCTGCGCCGAAGGTATGAGGTACACGTCTACCGTGCCATCTGCGCATGGTTCAATGGCATAAATTTTCTCGCGGGGTGATCTCTCGGAGAGTTGCCGCGATTCTGCGATGCTCTCATAGGCTTGCTCCCTTCTTGTGCTGTGACATTCCGATATAACTCCGGATTGTGTCGAGCGCGGAATCCAGATCAATCGCGCCGATGGCGTACATCTCTTCGATGTGTTTCATAGCCCGCTTCGCGTGCCGTACCGTCCGTTTCCTCAGACGGATGCCGTGCGGCGTGATGATACATCCGACAAATTCCACCGGCTGATCTATGCGGCACACGCACGTTTTGTTGTTGAGGATCAATTTCAGCGCTGTCCAGAGAAAGTCTTCAATCGCGTCTTTGACAGCTTCGACATCTTCAGCCTTGATAATCAGGTCTACGTCATCCACATAGCGAATATAGTATTTTATTTCCAACCTGTGCTTGCAGTATTTGTCCAAGCAGTCAAGATAAGCGTTCGCCGTCTCCTGCGACGTAAGGTTACCAATCGGCAGACCCACATCGTACAACCGCTCGGAGCGTGGGCATTCATCGGCGCTTCTGCCGGGAGGCAGCCCATTTCAATCCACGCTCCCCGCACGGGGAGCGACAATTGCCGCCGCGCCGGGGAAACCGCAGAAAGCAGAAAGCAGAAACAGAGGCGCGTATTTTGGCGTATTCCCAAGACTAAGGCAGAATGCGCTCAGTCGCACTCTCTGCCGTCGTTCTTATACGGTACGGCTTCGACCTTTTGAATCCATGCGTCAAGCATCTTGCCCGTTTCGATCAGCAGACCAGACCCACGCCGTAGGTATGGTCATCGACGAGCCGCTTCATATCGGTGATCTGAGCGCCGTTTTCATCTTTCGCGGGCTTTCCGCTCACGCACCGCGTCACCTTGTACTTGGCGCAGTTGCTTCTACGCAGCAGACGGAAAAGCGAGGCGAGCCGTGCATCAGCTTCGTGCAAGCTGGTTTTGATGTGGTACTTCCGCTGTGCCATTTCCAGCAGCACTGCAATCTCGTCCATCAGTTCCAGCATCCGCGTTCCCCGCGTAAAACGGTACTGGCGCGGCCACTGGTTGATCTGGTTCTCGCCATATTCGCAGGCGTCACCAAACTTCTGCTGCACGGTTGCTTTCATTGCCATTGCCTGACGGCTTTCGGTTTTCTTTTCGCTCATATCATCATCCTCTCAACGGGAGACGAGGGCGACGCTCCTGCGCCGCCCTTCAGGTTTCAGATTCAGTTTTCAGGTTTCAAGGAAGCCGCCGCGCACGCCAAGGGCCACGCCCGCGTACGAGCGCGGGCTGAGCGAGGACACATAGCCCAGCCCAGCGTTCGACGTGTTGCTGTAATTGCCGCCGCGCCGGGGAAACCGCTCGCCCTGAGCAAACTGCATGTAGCAGTAGCTCTGCGTCGTATCGCCAGGCGTCGGGAACAGACCGAGTTCATACAGGAGCGCGGGCACATACGGGATGTTCGCGGAATTGACTGCGAGGTCTTTGAAGGACGTTCCGCGATACTCACTGTCGAACGTCGGCGCCACGGTATCCAGCGTGATTTTGCTGTTTGCCCACGTCCAGTGCAGCGTACCGGACGTGCCGGGAGCCACGAGGGTATGGCCGTTGTTCGCAGAGTTCGGCAGGATTGCCTTCCAAGCGGCGCTGCTGGCAGACAAGTCAGCGGAGGGGTCGGCGGCGTTGTTGTTTTCAAGCACCTGCAATTCGCCATCATAGATTCTGTAACCGTAATCCTGATCGAAGCAGTTGCCATTCACATCGTCAATGCCGCTGATCGTTCCATCAAGCCGCCAAGATGCGGGGCCGGAACCCGTCAGCGTATTGTAGCCGCGATAGCTATTGTCCGCACTGTACTGAGAGGCAACAGGCGTACCGCCGACATGCTTGCCCTTCTTCCAGTAGCCAACATCCTCCGAAGGAAGATGCTTCGCGCTGGTCGTATGAGCTACGAGGGCGGTATACTCCCAGCTGCGAAAAACACGCTTGTCGCCAACGGCGACGCTCTTATTCAGTTCGAAAGAGGTGCCATCGCGGTAATCAACGCCATAAGCGTTGTTACCCTTCGGAACCCAGCCGTTCTTCTTGGCGAGCAGCAGAATCAGGCCGCTGTCTGCACAGGTTTTCGGGCCGAAGCCAGTACCGCAGGCTTTAATCTTTGCAAGCAACTGATCGGCGCCCGTGTTGACCAGCGGCGGCATGTTCGGGATGGAATGGCAGGCTTCGTTATGGCTGCTGCCTTTGAAGACGGCAATCAGGCGGCGGTCGATTTCCTGACCGTTGACGATGAACGCCGGGTGCGTATGCTCCGGAAGGCTCGCGTCGAGGTCAGAGCTTTTGCACTTGTAGATGGGATAAGAAATTGGGCGTACCATCGTCAGCATACTTGACGACCCAGCCCATTTCCTGAGCGAAGCGCTCAATGGAATCGTGCAGTCCCATTATTCAGCGCCTCCCATCAATTCCACGAGTTCCTGATACTCTTCCGCAGTGATGCGGTCGGCCATCAGAAACACGTCGAGCTTCTGCAAGGTCTTTTCACGGTCATAGCCGCCCTTGGTGATGATGCGCTTCATCAGCTTGTAAGTCATGTTCATTTCCTCCAATCTTGCAAGGTCGCGTTTGAACTGCCTCTCGGCAAAGAAAAAGGCGATGCTGTCGATGATCTTATTCATCGGGCATCATCGCCACGAGTTCCTGATACTCCGTCGCCGTCAGCCGGTCGGCGGCAAGAAAGCGTCCAGCTTATCCATCGTCGCAGCCCGGTTCAGCGTGCCGTTTTTGACGTCCCGCGCAATGATACGCTTCATGAGCTTATACGCCATCGTTCGATTCCTCCTCTCCGCCGATTGCACTGATCGTCATCTCATACAGCATTTCAGCCATGAGATCGTCGTGCTCTGCAATGGTTTCCGTGTTAGCCTTTTGCCGAGCAGCAAAAGCCTTGTAGGGTGCAAGCTCCGCTTCCGAGCGAGCTTCGCGTTCCGCTTCCCACTCCGCGATCTGCTCAGGCGTCGGCGGGGCCGGAAACGGCTCGCTTGTTGCCTGCGCGTCTTGCGACGTGCCAAGCGCTTCTTTGTTGTCCGTCATTTGAAGCCTTCTCCTTTCTTGCCATGGTGAGCGGTTAGGACGAAAGTGCATCGAGCTTCGCCTCGACAGCGGTCAATCGCTGTTCATTCGCACGGTGCGCAGCATAGTTCACAGACTGCATTGCGTCCATGAAGACAAGCATTGCCGCGATGTCAAGATTGGACGGGACTTCAAGATTGGTGCGGGCCGCCGCCTTCGTCGTCGCTCCCGTGCCGCCCTTCGTAACGGGAACGGCTGCTGACAGTTGCGCAGGGTTGAGCGCCGTCACGTTGATGGTGATGTTGCCGCTACCGTCAAACGTCACGCCCTCCGCAGTAGCTCCGCCAGAGATGGCGATGGTTCTCGGATTCGCCAATTTGTCGGCTTTCCCTGCGCTGTCGGCTTTGCCGTGCAAATCCAGCTTCGCGGCGTCAAGGCTGTCCAGCGTGTGGTCGCTGTAACCGAGTTTCAGCATGACGAGAGTGTACAGCAGATCAAGCATCGAATGTGCGGCCAAGATGCCCTGCTCGGCGTTGTTGAAATTGGTGGCCGACATAGGCGTACCTTGCTGAATGACGTCTCCGGGGGACGGGACAAGTGTCAGCGTGCCGTCAGCATTCTTCTTGACTTCAAAGGTCTTGGGGCGCTGCACAACGTGGTCTTTCCAGTCAGTCGGTGTATAAGCCATGTTCTTTCCCTCCTTTCAGCCTCAAGATTCGGTAATCGTGAAGGCGAAGCGGTAGAGAATGCCCTCCTGCACAGCTTTGCGGGAAATACTCTCTGCCTTGCTCGCCCAGAGGCTTCCGTTGTGGTCGTAGAGCTGGACCTCCGTGACGATAATATCGCCCGGCAAAGTATGGTCAATGATGAAGGTGATGCCCACACGGCCATCAGACATGATCCTCGCATCCCTGATTTCTGCCTTGTGGTATGCTCCATTGACCTTGTACTGCGCGTAGTGAATGTTGTCCTTGATGCAATTCTTCAGAGCGGTCAGCGCCGTATTCGTCAGCATCAGTTCCGTCACTCCTTCCTTGTCGTTACAGAATGTCCCCGCCAAGCGTATACACGCCGCACAGGGGATAGCCAATCGTATAGGCTCCGGAATCCATCATCGCCTTGATGTCGGGGGCCTTGGCAATGCCGCCCGAATAATTCTCCTGCGGAAGTGTGCCGCACAGAAGATAGTCGAAAACCCAGTATTCGGTTACGACCGACACCTGTATTTCAGCGGCACTCTGGCAGAGAATTTCATAGGACATGTGGCTCTGCTTGTGCGCGTTGATGTATCGCTTCAGCGCGGTAAGGTCAAGCGGCTCGCTTCCGTCTGCATCAGTAATATTGACACCGAAGGTGTGCGGCCCGATTCGGTCGATTACCTCAACATCTCGACCGGTCATGATCTTGATGTAGCGTTCGAGCGCATAGGGCGTGAACGGGTGCGGCAGCGCTCGCATTTCGAGCACCTTCTGGCGGCGCTGTTCGAGCGTGTGCGTAGGCGCAGGAATGAGGCCATATCGACGTTCCCATAGTTCGATAGCCCACGTCACGCTTTCAGGGAAAAGCTGCGACGGCAGCGACTTTATGATGTCCCACAGTTTGTCGTACTCACGCCCCATGATTTCGTACATCCAGCAGCCGACGTAGGATTCCTCGTAGATCGGGGAAACCGTGTCGATCATTCGGTTGCCGGATTCGCTCTTGAGGATGATGTCTCTTTGTGTGGCATCCATGCTTACACCGCCTTCGTGAACTCGACGCTCTTCAAGGCCGGGTAATCATCCACATCAATGGCAACGTTATTCCTTGTGCCGTTGATGTACAGCTCCTTGTAGTCAGCCACGCCAGCCGTTCCCGACAGGACGCTGCCGACACGGGTGTAGCGCACGCAGCCTTCCTGCTTCGCCTCGTCAAAATACGCAGACAGTCCAACCTTGAAAGCAGCAGTTACGCTGTCGATGTCCGCATCATCTTCAAGCGTGATCTGGGCTGTGATGGTAAGGTCAACGGAATCAGCCGTGACAACGGTCAAAATCGCCCCAATCGGGGCAAGACGTTTGTCGCGGTTCTCCGGCGACATGATGTGATTGTAGACATCTTTCAGCGTTTTTTCATTGGCCGGGTCGCCGTTCGCGTCCATGATAATCAGCTTGACAGTTCCGGTTCCTGCGCCTTCCCATTCCGGGACGACGGCAACAGAGCCTACGCCGTCAATCTCCTTGGCCCAGCGCTTATAGTCCGCATCATTGCCGACGAACGAGGATTCATTGCTTTTATCATGCTCCATGATGCGCTGACGAAGATCCTCATCCGTTTCATCGTCGGTTCCGCCGGTAATGGCATCCTCATTCGTAATATCGGCGATACCGCCGATTGGAGACGCCATGAGCGTTACGCTGTTGGCCGGTACATTTCCAACAGGGCCGTTCTCGGTGCATTGGATGTCGATGTAGACAGTTCGTTCTTCGCTGTCTCCGGGGATAACAGCATCTTCCAGTGTAGCATATTCCACGTTGGAAGTTACGGCTGTTGCGGGAGTGCTGAACACAAAGCCTTTGGGGATGAGCGTTCCTTCAACGCCCGTTACCTTCAATTTACCAGAGGCGGCAGTGGCGGATTTACGGCTCAGACCGGCGGCACGAGCGTGCATATCGAGGTATTCGCCATATGTCCATTCCGGAAAGAAAATCTGAATGATTTCATTCAGGACAATCATGGCATCGGCCTTTTCGATTGCCGCAGGGAACGTGAAGTCCGACGCAAAGCCACCTTCTGTCTTGTCGATGTCTCCGGGAAGATTTTCAAGCATTCTTGCCCGTATCGTTTTCTCATCCATATCGTCAAGGATTTCAGGCGGCGTATAGCTGGTTACGTTTTCCATACAGTATCTTCACCTCCCATTACGTCACGACCGTCATTCCAACATCAAAAGCCTCCCAGCTCTTCGGCTTGATGATGAAAGAGGTGGTCAGTTCGTTGCCTTTCCACAAATACTCAAAGTTGTACACCCTATCCACATGCGGGTTGCTCAAAAGAGCTTCGGAGATCGTGCGTTCAAGCGCAGACTGCACTGCATCGCGCGTCGGCTCCATCAGACAGGCTTCCACGTCGATTCCGCAGCCGTAGTAGCTCTGGCAAGCCCCGGCTTGCGTCTGAAGCGTTTTCAGCACCCACAGCATGAAAGCGTCTCTGCCGTTTACCATGACGACGCGGTTCGCACCGTCTCTGACAAAATCTCCGGTATCAAAATCAAAAAGAGGGGCTGGAAGAAAAACCTGTTCCTCCGTATCATCGGATGCCTGCATTGCAGGAATCTCGAATACCGGGTATAATTTCTGGCTTTCTGCCATTTTCACACCTCCTATCAGATGACGCTGCTTGCCGAGAGAATCACGTCCACGACCACAGCATCGTTCTGAACCCATGCAACCAGCACTCGGTCGCCAACTTTGAGCGCTTCGCGTGTGGAGACGTCCACGGTATGACTATGGCTTCCGTGGTCGCCAACGCTCCTTGACGAGGTTGTAGCCTTGACGGTACGGCTTTTCAAGTGCCGACACACAAGGTAGTCAGAACGTGGTATCGGCAGCGGATATGTGTTTGTAAGCAGAGACTTATCGCCCTGAATGACGCCAAAATCAAGCAAGAGCTCCTTTGGAATCTGCTTATCCGCAATACCCCGAAGCACGCTTGCCAGTCTGCTTACACCCGGACTGTTGTCGCCTTTGCTCATGCCGGTTCCACCTCCATCTGCATCGTCATGGTTGTCGCATTGTGCGTGATGCCGAGAACGTAGAAAAAACCGCTCAGACCATCCGTCTTCGCGTGTATTCTGTCGCCTTTCCGAATCAATGGGAAGTCGGGAGACTGAAACGTAATCGTGCGTTCAGGTTTACCCTTCTCGTCAATCAACTCCTGCGCTTCCTTCTTGGCATCGGCAAGCGAACTGCTGCCAGCCGCCTTGACAGACTGCAAGATGCCGTACTCCACGTCGCCGTCCACCGTCGCTTCAACCTTCGGGCGGCCTTCGCTGTCGTCCTTGCCGGTAATCACTACGCGGGTGACAAGGTTCGTCATGGAGAACTTGTCCTTGCTTGCCGTCAAATTCGTATCGGCTGTGAATGCGTAGATGTCAGGGTTTCCGCCCTGCTTTACAACATCCGCCTTTCCTTTGTTTGCGCGAATAATCGACTTCGCGCCGCCGAGCTTCTTTGCATCGTCCAGCGTCTCGGTCAGCATGGCAGAAATGGTCTTGCTCTTATAGAGAATTTTCTGATGGGTGACGTTTGCGCCGGAGTATTCGCCGACCGGCACATTCCACGAAGTCAGAATATCGGACATGATGCTCTGCGTGGTCTTGCCTTTGGCGTAATACTTGCTGTCCGTAGACTTTTGCAAATAGAAAAGCAGGTCGTAGCACGTCAGGACAATGGAATCACCCGCTATGCGCGAATGTTCCCATTCCCAAACCGTGCCGCGAAAAATCTCCTGCTGCCCAGCTCCCCAGTCTGCAAACAGATAAACAATCGTGCAGAGGGCGAGCGCCTGAGATAGGCGCCCACCCTCAAACGGGATGTCTCGAATCGCAAGGTTCAGCCGGACGGCAAGCTCTTTCTCGTTTTCTTCCCAAGCAATATTCTCGGCTACATTTTCGAGATGAACCTGCCGCCCATCTGAAAGAACGGCAATCAGGTAGTAGCTGATCTTTGACAAATCAACGGATACCATAAACTGCCCTCCTTACTTCTTGAGCCTGTTGAACGTATTCTTCTTTGCAGGGGTAATCTTCTTCGTAGGGATATTTATCTTTGTGGTGGTCTTCTTCGTAGTAGACTTTGCAGCGCCCGCAAGAGCACTCTTGATTGCATTGGTGACTTTGCTCAATGCGCTGGACACGACCTTCGTCTTGGATTCAATGCTCTTCTTCACTGCATCCTTCGCCACATTGATTAGGCTCGTATTCGGCTTCGATAACGTCAGGGACTTCTTGCTGTTGGTGTTGTTCGAGGTCGTCGATTTCGCCGTAGACGAGTTGGAATTCTTCTTGCTGGAACTATTGCTCGACGAACCGCTGCTGGAAGACGAGGAAGATGTCGTCAGCTTGATATAGCTTGCGCTAATCCAGCCTACGCCGCCTTCGCCCTTCGGGTATACGATCTTATACCAGTTGCCGCTCTTATCGAGTATTTCAACCTGCGTGCCCTTGCTGAGGGTTCCGTAGCTCTTATAATTGGTTCCCGGCCCTTTGCGCACGTTCACCTTGCCGCCCGTAACCGTTCCGTATTTCTTATTTCCGCCACTCTCGTCCGAAGATGAAGCGGAAGAAGGAGGAACAACAGGTGCTGGTGTTGTGGTCACGAACAGTTCAAGCCGCTTTGTCAGATTGATGGTATATGAGACGTTTCCGACGCCGTAATACTCGTAGACGAAGCTCTCTATGAACGTATCTACGTTGATGGACAAGTCCGTTACCATGAGTGTGATGGTATCACCGTTTTCCTGCCACTCTTCAAGCAGTTTGATGATTTTCGCCGGTTCCTGCCAGTCATAGACATACGAAGCGGAAGCCAGTTGGTCTGACGGGAATACACCATTCCAAGAATATCCCGCGAGTGTTGACCCACGGGGTATCTTGACTTCGCCTTTTTTGATGATGGACAGGGAGACGACGCTCGCACCAGTCTTAACATTCAGGCGGTCTGGCAACAGAGGGATGCGCAGACGCGCTCCCGTCCTTTTGGAAGTGAGGTAGAATTCCATGCGTTACGCCTCCCTTAAACCATATTGGCAACGATGTCTTCGAGCTGCTCGGCAATCGCGTTTCCGAAGATTTCCGCAAGCTCCTTCTGCTTTCCCTTGAGCTTGTCAAGAATATCGTCGGTGCTTTCGCCGCCTTCAATCTGGAAAACAGGATTTGCTGCGACGCTGACCGAGAACGAATTGCTTCCGCCGCCACCGGTAGTCTGAATCGGTTTAGGCTTGCTGTCGCCGTCCCCGTCATCCCACACAACGTCGGGCAGGTTTTCGATAGCGCTGGAATAGGAGGAAAGAATCCCTCCGTCCGCAAACTCGGCAACACCCAACATTTCACCGGCTTGCAGCCACAGATCAATACCTCTGTCACGGCGCTTCGCGCCGAGCGGAATAATTGCTTCCGGGCCGTCTTCAGCCACCCACGAAAGCATGGCCCCATCATAGATGCCACCGTTGGCATTTTTCATCAGGGAACCAAACGACCGGGTGTAGGAATTATTGTAGGTATTGTTGTAGGTGTTGTTCGTGAGCGTCGTGGTCGCCGACGTGCCATCCAGCGCCTTCAGTGAAGTGCGGAGACTGTCAACCTGTGTCTTGCACCCACTCGCATCGCCGCCAAGAGCAACGAACGCTTCCTGTGCATCCACGAGAGAGAAGGACGAAAGATCAATTCCATTGAGAGTTTCCAGCGCAGTGTTGAGTTCATCCAGACTGCTGATTTTATCGGCGCCCAAGGCTTCCAGCGCTGCGTTGACGCTTTCCAGCGCCGCAACGCCTTCTTCAGAGGCGGCGAAAGCCGCCTGCTCTTCGGCTGTCATGGCCGTGTACTGCGTTGTTACAGCCTGTACCTGCTGCTGCACCTGCTGCATGACCTCAGCTTTTGCAGCAATCTCAACGACCTCGACAGGCTGCGTCTTGTCGCTTTCGGCGAGGTAGTCCGTCTGTGCATTCAACTGCTGAAGCGCCATCACAGCGTCTTGGAATAATTGCTGTCCGACAGAATCAAGTTCGGAATAGCTCGCGGCGATTTCCTCAAGGCTCATACCCGCCTGAGCGGTTCCCTCGAAGGTTTTGCCAGTCAGAAGGGAAACTTCGCCGCCGTAGATGCCCTTTAGCTGATCGTTGTACTTGATATAATCGGTATTGTTCGATTCCGTGGTATTCGAGGCTCCCGTTTCTGCATCCTGAATGGTGCCGAGAAGCGAACCGAAATAGGAACCGTCCAGCAACCAGTCGAACGCAGGTATGCCCTGAGAAACAAGAGGAAGCCCGTAGTTATCAATCGCATACGGAGCAACTTCATTCGTATACCTTTCCTGAATGCCTTGGATTCCGGGCATGAACGTCTCTTCGTACCAAGTATCGTACTGATCGGACGTGATTTCTCCCGATCTACGCCTTGCGTACTGAAGATCGTCCTGAGCAACCAAATTCGCTCGGTCAGCTTCGAGCTGCATCAAATTGCCTCGCGCCGTGGACAGGCTGTCCTGCACGGCTTTATCCACTTCGTACTGCTGCTGGTATTCGCCACGCCTTTCAACAAGCTCAGGAATAAGCTGACGGCTCTGGACGAGGCTGGTTTCAAGCTCAATCAGCTTCGTGTTGGCCTCAGTCGCCAGCGTATCGGACACTTGCTGCTGACGTTCCTCGGTGACACGCCCAGCGTTCACGTCGTCCTGCGTGATCTGCCCGCCGCTGAGGTCAATAAGATTACCGTACAGCTCTTCAAGCTGCGCATTGTAGGCTTGAAGGTCTTCTGTCTTCAAGCTGCCGCCAGCAAACGAGAAGTTGAGCACGGCAGTCTTGTCGCCAATAGTCATCATGGCATCAGACAGTTTCTTGAGCTCGTCTATACTCAGGCCAGCTTCGTTCAACTCGGCGTTGATCTCAGCACGGCGATCTTCCAGCCGGTCATATTCGCCTGCGATTTCCTTGATCTGCGCCTCCGTCAGGCTCTGACCAGACAGCATAAGCGTGATAGCCGCTTCCTTCGTCTTCAAGGATTCGTATTCTTTGGACAAGCTCGCAATTTCCGCTTCGGTAAGCCCGCCCTCAGCTATTTTCGCCTCAATTTCTACACTTCTGGATTTGACGCCTTCGAGTGCTTCCTTGTACTGCTTCACTTCAGCTTCAGACAAGGAAGAACCAGCGAGCGTCAACTCAATTTCTGCTTCGCGAGTGTAGATGCCGGACAGCTCTGTTGTGTAGCTTTCAATCTGGTCTTTCGTCAGGCTCGTTTCGGAGAGAATGACGCTGACTTCGGCTTTTTTGCCATCAATCGAACCCATGAGGCTCGAAGCAAGAGCAATACCAGCAGTCGTAAGCCCAAGCCCTTCGAGTTTTACGGAGAGCTTTTCTTCACGGCTCTTGATGATTTCAAGTTCACTCTCATAAGCCGCCGCTTCTTCCGCAGTCAACGTGCCGGAAGCAAGAGCTACCTTAATTTTTTCCTCGCGGCTCTGCAAAACAGCAAGCTGACCTGCATAGGTCTGGATAGCTTCCGGAGTTACGCTGGACGCAGCAAGTTCGGCCTGAATCTCGACCTTTCGGCTTTTCAGCTTATCAAGTTCGGCCTGATATGCCGCTATGTCGGAAGGTGTAAGCGTTCCAGCGGCAAGGGCTGCTTCAAGTTCAACTTCGCGCCCATTGAGCTTATCCAGCTCAGATTGATAGGTGGTCACTTCTTCGGCGGTCAGCGTGCCAGAGGCAAGCTGCGCTTCGATGTAAGCCTTGCGGTCTTTGATTTCCTTTAGTTCCGTATTGTATGCGGCAATATCACTTTCCGTAAGCGAAGTATCAGACAGGCGAGCGGTCAGCCAAACTTCCCGGTTTTCAATTCCGGCCAGTTCTGCTTTCAACTGAGTGATTCTATCCTGATTCTCCGAATCGTAATTGGCGATCTTGAGTTTGACTTCCTTGATGTCCTGAATCGTGCCAACCGCATCATTCACACGCTTTGCGCTGGTTTCATAGGCGGTCGCCGCGTCCTGTACTTTGTCTCCTGCGTGCAGCAAATCCTGCTCATGGCGAGCCTGAGCATTCTTGTAGATTGCATATCCCGCCCCAAGTGCCACAAGCGCTGCCGCTGCCACCCATCCCCAAACAGGAATGGCAGCAAGGGCGGTTTTCAGGCCGCCGAGAATGACGCTGGCTTTGCCGATGCCGACAGCGGAAGCTGCTGCGGTCGTTCCGACTGTCTGCACAGCAGGGGCAGCAGCCGCTGCAGCAGATGTTACGCCGCCAAACGCGGCTTTGAGTTGGCCAAAGGTTTTCACTACGCTGAACGCACCACTGCCAACCTTGAGTGCACCAAAACCAATCATTCCAGCCTTCATCAGGCCGGGCATTTTTCCAGCGAGATCGCCGAAGTCAAGCCCGTTCATGAACGCAGAAACAAATTCCTTTGCCATCTGTGCACCGGCTTTGGCGATGCCAGTGATGTTCATTCCCTCAAAGTCGATTTCTTCGCCTTTGAGTGCTGCAAACACGCCGGTCACAATGCCGTTGAGCAGTTCGCCCGCGCTTTTGCCGAACTTCGAGATGGCACCAAGCATGATTTCCTGACCGCCGCCATTCCACCAGTCATTGAACGGTTCTGCGATGATTTTATCCCACGCAACAAAGAACTTATCGGCGAATCCATCCGCATTCTGAAAATCAGCGCCGTTGAACACGCCCGAAAGAAATTCTTTGAGCTGCTTCGCTTTGGAGATGCCGCTGTCGATAAGCTGCTCAATCTTCTCCTGAATGGCGGGGATTTTCGCCGTTAGCCACTGTACGCCTTCACGCAGGTACGGATTCAGCTTGTCCATGATTTCGAGCTTGGCTGTTTCGAGCGCGCCGCCCATTTCCTCAAGGTCGCCAGCGAGGTTGTCGAGGCGCGTCTTTGCCATTTCGTCTGCCGCGCCTTTGGCGTTGTTCAGTTGTTCTGCGAAGCTCTCGTAGGTATCTGCGCCCTGATCGAGGATGCCAAGCCATGCGCTGGCGGCTTCCGTGCCGAACAACGTCTGCGCGGCCTCAAGGCGCTGGGATTCAGACAGGCCCGTGAACGACTTTTCGAGCATTCGCACGATGTCGCCGGTTTTCTTCATGTTTCCGTTTGCATCCGTAAAGGAAATGCCCAGCTCGGTCATGGTCTTCTGCATGTCCGTCGTGGGCTTCGACATACGCAGCAGAGAAGCACGAAGGGCCGTACCGGCTTGGCTACCCTTGATACCTGCGTTTGCCATCATGCCAGCCAAAGCAGACACCTCTTCGAGGCTCATGCCGAAGGTGTGCGCGATGGGTGCAGCGTACTTCATGGTTTCGCCCAGCATTTCTACGGTCGTGTTGGAAGATGTGGCTGCTTTGGCGAATACGTCTGCGGCCCGGCTGGCTTCATTCGCTTCCATGCCCATTGCGGTCATCACGTCGGAAACGATGTCTGCCGCCGCACCAAGGTCAGTTGCTCCGGCTGCGGCCAAGTCCAGCAGACCGGGCATAGCCGCAATAATCTCGTTCGTATCCCAACCAGCCATAGCGAGGTATTGCATACCCTCGGATGCTTCAGACGCGCTGAACGCAGTTGTCGCACCGAGGTCTTTTGCAGTTTGCTTTAGCTGGATAAATTCCTCGTTCGTTGCACCGGATAGAGACTTCACGGCACTCATGCCAGTCTCAAAATCGTTGTACGTTGTAACAAGGTCGCTTGCGCTCAAACCGACGCCAGCGACCGATAGTGCTATTGTGATTGGACTTGAAATCCAATTATACAGTTTCCTGAACGGTGCCGTGATGAAGTCCTTCATTCGCACAGCAACGCTCCAAGTTCTGGATACCAAATTCTTCGCGCTGTTCCAGATGTTCTTCAGGATAGGAGACGCCTTGTCCAGCGCCTCCATGATGAGCTTGAATTTTTCCTTGAACATGCCACGAAGCGTCTGATTGGTTCTTTCGACACGCTGCGTAAATCTGTCCGCACCGGTGGAAGCAGAATTAAAAGCGGAGCCGGAGCGTTCTCCGGCTTCCGCTGCCGCCGAAGCGGTTTCTTCGTATGCTTCGCCAACTCCGCTGACGGAATCTTCAAGTCTGGTGTTCGCACTTTCGGCCTCGGAAGCTGCCGCCGTCTGATCGGAACCGGCATCAGAAGCAGCGCTGCCTACGTCGTCATAGGAATCGGCAACATCAGCATTTGCGCTTTCGACCCTTTGAAGGGAACTGGCTGTGCTGGCGGCTGCGCGGTCGATAGCATCGAAGGCTTCCGTGGCGGCAGTTCTATTCTGCTTCATCCCGTTGATGATTTTCTGCAAGGCAGTTTCGAGCCGCTGCAATGCTGCGGCATCTGTTTTGTCAATCGCTTCAACCGGGATTTCGATTCTGAATATCTGCTCCACGTTTTATCGCCTCCTTTGTTTGGCGGATGCTGCTTGCCGACGCCGTTCTTCCGCCGCTGCCGCCGCTTGCTGTTCAGCCTCAAGCTGGACTTCCATGCTCTTGAGCATGAAGGTGCGAACAAAACGCGGCTTGCTCATCACTTCATCAGGGGTCAATCCCGTCCGCTGAAAGATGTGATGGAGCAGCCGCGCTTTTCCGCCAGCTATAATCAGTTTTTTACGGTGTCGTTGTAGTTGTCGTCGCTTTCGTCGTCGTAGCCGGAAAGCTGCTCGATCTGATCGACGATGGCCTGCTTCTTACCAGCGTAAGGAATCAGGTGATCGACCATATCCGTACCGGTGACAGCGTTCACGGCCTTCCACAGGGTCTTGTTGTCCCACAGCTTGGCCTTGTCCTCATCCACGGTAGCGGTATAAATCAGGCTGGAATGGTAACCGGTCGTGTCGGTGCTTTCCGGCAGACGCATACCGCCCAGCCTGCGATTCTTCTGGTACTTGGTGTTGCGTTCACGGCACTTATCCCATTCGCGCTCGCTCAGGGGACGAATCCGGAAACGGAAAGCGATGCCGTTGAAGGACACTTCGATGGTCTTCGTATCGCTGCTCACACGTTCGGAAGTCAGAGCTTTGAGCAGCTCGTTTTCATTGATGGCGACCTCGTTCTGCATCTCTTCCTGCGTCATAGGGGCTTCTTCATAGGTGTCATTGACCTTGCTCATGTTCATACTCCTTTCAAATATATCCGTTACAGCTTGTTACAGGGCACAGGGCGGCTTTTACGCCGCCCTGTGATAGATTGTATGGGTTGAAACGGAAGGGGCGTAGCGTCCCTTTACTCAGGCGTTCTGAAGATAGGACTGAAGCTCAGGCGGCTGGTTGACGATAAAGCTCCAAGTGCGCTTGTACAGCTCGCCGACCTTCATGTTCTGGATGTCGATGTTGCCATCGGGCACGCAGTCGCGGTAGACGGTCTGCTCTTCGGAACCATCGTAGGGGCTGCGTACCATGCCACGGAAATTCCACACGGGCATCCGGTGCGTCCGCAGACCTTCCATGAGCTGCTTGAAGAACTCCGACGTCTCAACGATGATTTCAGAGAACTGAAGCGTGACCTTGTAGCTGCTCATCGTGCCATGCTCCTGCGCGTCGCCGAGCGGCTGATAGGTCTGGTTGTTCACAGCCACTGAGGACTGAAAGCTCTCAGTGGAAACAAGCAGCGTGCCGTTTTCGTCGTAGAGGCCGCCGTCCTTGCCGGACATGACCTTGCGAACGTCCACAATAGGCGCGTTATTCAGTACAGACATGTTTGTTTACTCCTTTCCATTAGTCTTCGGAGAAGTGGAACTTGTAGGTGATGTAGACCTTCTCGATGCTGTCGAGATCGTACACATCAATGACAAACCACGCGCTGTCGCCCTTAGCGGGGTTGGCGGGATCTTCGTAGACAGCGCCAGCCAGCAGCTTGCCTTCGGCGATCATCGAATTGATGACACCGTTGGCAATCGCGATGAACGTGGCGCGGCCATTGGAATCGTTGTTCACAGAGCCGACGATGCCCTCAGTGCTGGAATTGATGCGGGTAATCAGCTCGTAGCGGGTCTTGGTGCGGCGAATCTTCTTCCAGCCGGCATCCTGATTGGAGGCAAGGACAGTCAGGGTGTTGATGCCCTGCTCAATCCACACAGCGCCAGAAGAGGAAACCGTGAATACCAGAGCGCCGGACTTCAGGCACTCTTCGACCTTGGCATTCGTGAGCGGGCCGATGATCTTGCTGGCATTGGGCACGACCTTGTGGGTCGCGCTGTCGCTCGCGGGCAGGTAGGCCAGCAGACCGGCAATCACGGCGGCAGCCTTCCAGCCTTCCTGAGCCTCGTCGTCGATGTAGAAGCCGTTGAGCACATACACCACGTTCGGGCTGTTGAAGGCGGCGGCATCGGACTTGCGGGTCGCGTATTCGACGCTGGTCGGCTCGCCGACGACCGCAATACCCATCAGGCCGCCATCGGTAGCGCGATTGATGAACGCTTTGACCAGAGCATGGATGGCGGTGGCGTCAGAATCGACACACAGCACATTCCAGACGGAGGCTTCGAGAACGTCGAAAGCCGCGCTGTAATCGGCGTTCGCGATGGTCGGAGACGCGCCCGCAGTAGCGAACGTAGCCTGCGTCGCAGTAGCGAGTACGCCATTACCGGCAGCGAGTTTCGCTGCGGTCACGACACATTCCGTGTTGGCATTGATAGCCGCAACCAGCGCGTCAACTTCGCCAGAATTGCCCTTCGCAAACGTCACCTTGCTCAGTTCCTTCGTGCCAGAGTAGATGATGCACTCGCGCTTCGTAGTATCGGACAGGCTGTCCTTGATGGTGACGGACAGGGCGCGGGTTCCGGCATACTTTGCCGTCAGAGAAACAACCTCGACCGCCGTAGACGTGGTAGTGTCCTTCAGCTTGGTCGTGGCCTTCGTGCCGCCGCTGCCTACGCGGACAGCCTTGATCGTGGAAGCGCCGCCAAGGAAAATCTTTTCCAAGATGGAGACGTTGCTGTCTTCTCCGGAATCGTCGCCAAAGTAGCCCGGAATCTCAGCCGGGGATTCGAGCGTGACGACTTCACCAAGCGGGCCCCAGTTGGCCTTGAACGCGACGGCAACGACGCCATTCGCCGCGCCGCTCAGTTCTGCGCCGCCGCCATTTTCCTCGCGGAAGTAAATGCCGGGGCGAACTTTGATTTCGCCATTGGAGTATCTGCCGCTCATTTAGTCCACCTTCCTTTCTGCAAAGTCCTTGATGAGTTCTTTCGCCTTTTCGAGCGAACAGCGCGTAACATGGTTGAAGTCAAGCGCTGCGGTCGCGATGTCGGCGTTGTAGCCGAACAGATGCTGCGCATTGGCAGCGATTTCTGCGGCATCGTAGACGGGTTCTTCCACAGTCGCAGGGGCGACGATGGATTCCTTGATTTCCTTCGCCATTGCTGGTATCTCCTTTCATGTATCAGTCAGATTTTTCTGCGCTTTTCTGGCCGGATACTGGGTATGGGAACACATACGGCTGCGTCGAGCTGCTATCCAAAACAACCTGCGTTTCCTCTGTGTCGATGATCTCTCGCGGGATGTTGGTCTTCATCAGTTTGCTTCCTGTGGCGCGATTCTCGAAATGGGATTGCGGCTGCAATATTCCGAAACGCCCCTGCGCCTGAATCTGGCCTTGCGAGAGGTAATTCAAGTGAGGCTTGCACGAGTAATCCTTCAGAAACAGCGGCGACGTATCTTCCATCGGGATATGCCCAGCAAGCGCCTGTGCGGTGTTGAGCTTTACGAGATTGAACAGCCGGTCTGCGGCGGTTCTTGCATACACATGGCCTTCAAGGCTTGCGTTCAGCCATGTGTGTGTGAAGTGGCGCTGCTGGATTCCGACAGACGCAAGCCGCCAGTAGACGACAGGTCTTTCTTTCGTCGGCACTACCCATCCGAAAATCTCGTCATGCCCAATAACAACCGCGTCCGGCAGAACCTTCTTCGTCCATTCGTTCATGGCTTTGATCGGGTCGGGGCACATGGTGTACTGCGACGGGCAAGCCATGATGTCGAAGATGGTTGTGATGCCGATGGTTCTTGGTGTCTGCTCCTTTTCGTTCTTTGCCTCAAAGGCGTCAGAACGTACCCATGCGAAGCAGTACGGGTAATCGTCCGCTTGCGCGAACGTCGCGTGCAGGAGGTCGCGGAGCGTGTAGTCGATGTCTTCCGGTTCGCTGCCGTATTCCATATCACACCATGTGTTGATGGACAGCACGCCGCTGGCGTTACGCGCCGGGTTCTCCTGCATATCGACGATGTAGTCAATACGCGGATACTGCCGGTTTTCGCCCCACTTGGGGTCGTCCGCAGTGGCTGCGTGCTGATAGAAGATGGCAGGCTTCCCTTTGTATTTCGTCAGCAGCCCTGCAAGTTTCTCACTTCCAATAAGCCGCTGGTATAGCATTTCGTACAACTCCATGTGCGCCGCTCCTTTATTGATGTTGTAAGGCTCGGAGTAAATCTCCACGATTTCCGGTTCGGCCTTATCTACGGTTCTCTGAGCAAACGGGCGCGGGGCGATCATGCCGCCGGGTGTGCCATTTTCCATGTATCCGGCATACTCCACACTGCTTTCAATGGTCGGATTGTTGCCATTCGGAATCGGTCGCCAGCTTCTTGCAAGCGTGCCGGTTCTCCACGCAGGCGGCTCGCCGGGCGCAGAGGCGGTGTAGCTTCCGCCGGACGGCTTGCGGTACGTCCTGCCGCCGCGCTGCCCGCGCATGACTTCCAGCTCGGCATTTCGCAAAACATTAGAGGCTCGGAACGCTCTTGAAGGCAGTTCTGACTGCACTTGCGAAATCGCTTTCTTTTTACCCGTTCGCTTATGTTGATGTTGAATCCCATTGAAGATCACCACGCTCTTCGCAATAGTAGGTGGTATCCACGTCAAGCTCTCCCTTGTTGTGGACGGCCTGAACACGGAAGCAGCGCGTTTCTTTGCCGCCTTTCGCCAAAACGAACGTATCCTGCTCCTTCGCAATCGGAGCGCCACGCTGGATAATCTTGTGGGAAACGGCGACGCCGGTCTGGCTGTACATCATCTTTTCCTCCGGCGTAGCGACGGACAGAATGCAGCGGACGCTCGCCTTCAGAGCAGGGGCTTTCAGGCGTTCACGTCCTCGAATGCTGCTTTCCGTGTCTTGCCCGTAGATGTTGAACGGCTTCGGAAACTGCTCTGGTCGCATGAGGCCGATTCTTCCATGCTTCAGCACTTTTTCTCACCTCTGAATGGTATGGGCGGTTTCACATATGGGTTCTGCATCATTCCGCCGTAAAAATAATGGCCGCCGTCCTCCGGGTTCCGCATGGAATCATCGACCGCGCCGGAGGTCGGCAAGATGTCGGCGGCGTCCGCTTCAGCTTTCAGGCGCTTACGCAGATCAAGCCAACGTTCTGCGCGTTGATTGAGGTTGAATTGCGTACCATCATCGCGCCAATCAGTTTCAAACGAAAGACGCATACAGACCGCATCTGCAAGCCTGAACAACGCCCGTTTCCACTTGGGGCACTCGTTGATGATCGCCTGAATCTCTTCGTCGCAGAGCATACAGCTTTCGCCTTCGTCGCCAACAAGCACGTCGCCCAGCTCGAAGCGAGCACGACTTACCGTGCGCCCGGTCAAATCGGACGGGTCGTAGGTGTACGTCATTTTGCGTCCTTCTTCCTGCCGACGGGCTTTTCTTCGGTCGTTACCTTCTCAGGTTCTGTGGCGGCTTCAACAGGCGCTTCATCCTCGCCGGGCTTATCGTCGATTTCAATCTGCACGATGACGCCTTCGCGGGTAAGCGCATGGATGCGGCTCGGTTCAATCAAATCAGTCGGGATGGTATCACCGATTTCGAACGGATTTCCGCAAAAACGACACGGCATCTTGGCGATGTACTTCAGCATGATGGATTCCTCCTTTCCGTAGAAATATGGCAAAACGCAACGGCAGAAACCACTTTGCGCCCGGAGGCCGTTGGTCAGGCGGCACATCCGGGCGAGCGGTTTCACCAATGCGAGGAGGTGAACACATTACGGCGCTCTTTCGATGAGCTTTTCAGAACCGTTGCGCGTAGCTGGTTAGGTTTGAGAAATCAGACGCATTCCTTCATGAACACGCCCAGCTCATCGCAGACCTTCTTGGAGGTATAGGACGTCAGGCCTTCGATGAACTCGGTATGCGTACCCTTTTCGCCTTCGTACTGGTCGAAGGCGAGATACTGACCATTGCCGAGCATGTCCCACGCGAAGGTGTAGCCAGCAGAGACTTCATCAATGGCAGGATTGGGAGCCGCATAAGCAAGCAGCGCGCCCTTGCTGTCACACACGAAGTCCATGTTCGTGCTGCCGTAGCCGCCCTTGTTGTAGGTGCTGTTCAGCACCACAACGCGGTCAATCTCGAAGAGCTGCGCCAGAACATTGGCGTTGACGGTCGCGGGATTGGCGGTGGAGCCGCTATACTTCACGCGGTCGAGAATGGAGGCGTTGTTCTTCAGCGCTTCGTAGGTTTCGACGCCCAGTGCAAGGACGTTCGGCCTGCGGCGGCCTTCACGCATCATCTCAACACGGCGGTCGCCGATGAACTTCACAGGGTCGCAATTGCTGTCGCTGAACTTGTAGAACTGATTTCCAGAGGGAGTGGTGGTCACGCCCGCCCATTCGTTTGTCCATACGCCGGGCTTGAAATAGCCATCAGCAAAAGCGCGATCCATATGCAGTTTGAGCTGCTCGGTCGCAAGACGCACCTTGGAGCGGCGCGGGTCGATGATGCCGGGAGCGGCAGAGCGCTGATAATTCAGCGTGCTGATCTGGTCGATGCCAATGATGATCTGATCGACTTCACAGCTGTACAGCTCCTGCTTGGGAGCCGAACATCATAGGCGTTGCCTTGCCAAACTCAGGCTTGCGCTGCACGTTGTCGCGCGCAAGGTCGCCCTTGTCGAAGATGTAATAGTAGCTGGTGGAAAGCTGCACCGGCAGAATCGGGAAAACGAAGGGCGACACGAACCAGTCATCCGGCTGGAAATACGCGACGCTCATGTTGGTCAGGTAGTTATTCGGCTTCCATCCCTTGGCGATGTCCGCGGCGACGGAGCCGTTGGTAGCGATTTTGCTCATGTTCTTTTACTCCTTTCGGTCAAGATCAGTCGCCTCCGGCAGCGGCGGCAGCAGCGGGAACAGCGGTATGCTGCAAAAAAACCTTGCACGGTACGTCAGAAGCGCCAGCTTCAAGCGCGATGGCATTTACCACGTTGCCCGCGTCAGCCTTAACGCACTTGCCGTTGGCGTCCGTCTTCAGCAGGTCGCCCGCAGCGAACGTACCGCCCGCAATCCAGTAGCAGATGTCCTTGATCTGGACGTTTAGCGTATCGCCCGCAGCAACGTCGCCCTGATCGGCGAGAACAATGCCGATCACAGGGTCGCCCGCAGAGGGAAGCGCCAGCTTGCCGCTGGAAAACTTGACAGCCTTCATCGCAGGGTCAGTAATGGCCGCGCTCGCAGCGGCACAGATGGTCGGGCTATCGTCATAAGCGTGAGTGTTGTAAGCCATGGTTTTTCTCCTTTCTGCCGTTCAAATCAGCGTCGGGATTTCTCGTACTCCTGCACCAGCTCAGGGTGGGCGATGCAGGCGGCGTCGATGGCGTCGGCGTACCTCATGTCAGGCTTGCCCTTCATGATTTCCTGCGCCGCAGCTTCGATTTTGCCCCAAGCGCCGTCAACGGCAGATTCTCCGCGCTTGCCGATTTCCGAGAAGGTGCCAGACTTTTCAATCGCATCAAGGCTGGCGTCCAGTACGCCGATCATGTCGCTGTACGCGCTGCCGCCCGCGTTCTTGAGGCTCTTCAGCACAGGAGCCAGCTCTTCGGGCTTCTTGCCGAGAAGTTCGTAGCGCTTGGCAACATCCAAAAACTCGCGATTTTCCGCGTCTTCGCGGAATTTACGCAGGTTTTCGAGTTCGGCCTTGACGGCAGGATGCAGGCCTTTGTACATGTCCTCGGCTTCGCCGGGAGTTTCAGGTGCGGGTTCGGTAATGGCAGCAGGAGCGCCGGGAGCTTCCTCGCTGCCGAAGCGCTTGGCGAAATCCTCGTAGGTCGCCCGCTCTTCGGGGGTCATTTTGCTGGTATCGAAAAACATGTCAGTTGCTCCTTTCTTGACGGTCGGTTCTTCTTCGCCGTCATTCGCAGGGGGATTTTCTTCGCCGACGGGAGCAGGTGCTCCATCGGCAGTAGGGGCATCGTCGCCGGTCGTTCCTTCCTCGATCAGCGCCGTTAGATGATCGCGCATTTTCACAAGAGCTTCATCGCCCTTCTGGATGTCCGTCTGAGCATTCTTTCCGGAAGCCCAGCTCTGAGCAGCAGAGCCAAAGGCATCGGAGAACTCGGAAACACTCTGCTTCAGCAACGCAGCTTTTTCGTCGTCGCTCTTCTGAACATCGCAGAAGATGGAATAAACGCTGTCGGTCAGCGCATACACCATCGGCCACACTTCATCGCGCATGATGCCGTCATAGTCGCGCTTCACCTCACCTTCGGCGAAAGTGTAAGCGGCCTTCTCAACAGCAGCGCCGCCGGAGAACGCTTTGCGCACGAAAGCGACAAGGCGGTCCATGATGGACAGCGCTTCGTCCGCTGTCATATCAGTGCTGTCAGGCGGAGCATCCTTACTCTTGGCGAATCGGACGTGTGCGTCCGGATTTGCCCCTTCATCGACCAGCGCTACACGCTTGATCTTCAAGTTTTTCAGCTTGGTAGGCATTTCACATCACCTCCATTACACTTTTTCCCTTATGGCTTGGCCTTCGATAGAAAACATGCGGTACGTTCCGTCCTTGACCTTGGCCCAAACATCGTCATCAATAACCCGGAAGCCTACCCACCATCCGTGAGGGATAGTTCCGGCAGGGATGCCCAGCAGCGCCAGCTTTTCTTCGGTGAAGACCATACTCTCCACAAGAATCGCAATATCGAAGCCACCGCGTTCGTGCATCTCGGAACCTTCCCGATAGAACTGCACGAAATCATAAGCGGCTGCTTCAAGCTCCGGCATCTCAACAATGTCTTCCTGCCAGTCAATGATCTGTTCTCCGTCAGTGCGTTCCGCAACAGAGGCCCAGCCAAAGACAAGCCTCTCTTCATCGTCACTCTTGGTGAGTTTGAAGGTGCATTGCAGCGTGCCTTCGCAGGGGTCAGCTCGCGGTTGTTGCTCGTGGCTGATGACGCATTCTTTGAATGTTTTGCTCATTGGATTGATTCACTCCCTTGTTACGGTGTGTAACACGGTCTACAACAGCGCGTATTTACTCGGATGAGTATTTGTTGGTGGAAAGCAAAAGCCCCTTATGGGGGGCTTTACGCTTGACTATGGATTCGTCGGCAATTTCCGTTCGGGCGCTTTCAGCAGATACTTCACCGCGCACCGGCAGCCCGGATGCCCCGGCGGCAGGTCAACACCGATGGAAAAAGTCTCATTCAGAGGAACAACCTCGCCATTGACCGCACCGCAGCGTTTGCACACCTTCTCGTCATCAGCAGTCGTCCATTCCTTCATGACTTCCGGCGAAATTAGCCCTTGCTCTACGGCATCAATGATGACCATCTTTGCCGCGTTGTTGTAGGCATAGGCTGTTTCGGTTTCAGCAATCGAAGCCGCTCTCTGCCGGTGCATCTTCGCAGCGTAGGTCATTTGGCGCTTCAGGGCTTTCTTGTGCGAATAGCCCTGCTCAATCAGGTTGTCGTAAAACTTCTTCGTCTGTTGGCATTGCCACTTGGTCAATCCGATGCAAGGGCGTATTGCCCGCGCAAGCTGATCGACGGTCATCGTGTCCGTCATTGCCGCTTGTCGTACAAGGACATTGATTGCCTGATACTGCGCTGTGCTGACTTCACGAATCAGTCTGCCGCCATGAGTGGATATGTAGCGCTCAATGGCGCTGTACATCGGGTCATGCAGCTCAACTCCGTACTCGGCAATCAGGTCTTTGACCACCTGCTTGCTGGCGGCTTCCACGAGCGGCGTGTAGCTCTCGACAAGGAAGTTACTGTAATCCTGCTGCCAGTCGAGCAGATAATTGATGCTCAGGCCACCGTTCAGAATTGCTTCGCGCAGTTCGTGGTAAGTGATAGCCTTCTGCTGGTCTGCCCACATGCGATAGAGGAACCTTGCCGGTTGCGGGCTTTTCCGGTCAATGAAGGACGATAGCCTCTGAAGGATGTCGTCATTGCTCATTCAAGTTCACCGCCTCTTGAGCCGCTTCTTTGCCGCTTCAGCCTCCGTATCCTCGTCTTCGGGAGCGATTTCTTCCACGTCGAGGTCTTGGCCCGCCTTGGATGCCTTGGCTTTCGTGCCAGCATCCTTCTTTTCGCGCTCTTCTTTTTGACGCTGAGCACGCATCTCCCGGTCGAACTCCTGATTTTCCTGCCGTTCCGGCAGACTGGCTACCTGCGGCAATACTCTTCGAGGGCTTCGTCAGCGATAATGACGCCACAGCCGGTAAGCTCGCGGATATAGGCGGACAGGTCTTTCAGGTCAGGCGATTCAACGTCGCCATGCGTCAGCTTGGGGTACTCCGTAATTCCACGGAAGTGTTCTGCGTTCATGCCAACCAAACGCGGGATGCCTTGGCTGTTGAAAACCTCGCAAATGATGTCGAGGTATGCGCCCAGCGCCATGCTGAACAGGTGTGTCTTGTCGCTTGACAGGGCGAAGCTGCCTACCTGCTGATGACCAAGCAAAAGAAAATCGCTCATGGTTGACATGGCGATTCGCGTGTCGTAGCGTTCGATGATGCTGTTCGTGTCGAACTGCCGACTTCCGCCTGCGCTCAGAAGCTCCAGCTTCCAGCCTTCTGGAAGCACGATGCCCTCAGTAGCGTCACGGCGAATATTGCGGACGATGGTCTCAGATCGCCGAAGCGCCTCGGCCATATCGAGGTCGTCTGTGTTCCAGATGTCTACGCCGGGCGGTGCGGTCAGGGTCGGCAGACCGGCAAGGTCGCGCTCTATGCCGACGCCTTCAATTTCCTGAATCCGGCGCTTGAAGTACCACGCACGGTAAGCACTGCGCAGAATGCTCCTGCCTTCAGGGTTGTTCTTCCGGCTCTTCGTGCGGAAGTGCAGCGCTTTGTCAATAGGGATGGTTGCCATGACGTATTTCGGGGGCGGCAGTTGCGTCATGCCCGTCAGGTTGTCATGGTCGTCGTACTCCCAGCGGAACAGCGTTTCCTGAGAGCGGATGGGGAGCTTCTGCCAGCCAATCAGCCCGTCAGTGTACTTCGAGTTCAAGCGCGGGTCACGACTGTTCCCAGCTCTGCGCTTATACACAATTTCGTGGAAAGACCAGCCGAAGGTCAGGAAGGACAAAATCTCGGAGATCGTATCCGTCCATGTATCCTGCATATCGTTCATGCAACTTTCCACGAACTCGGCACATTCCTTGTCCTTTGTGCTGTCACCGCCGGGTTGGATGCTCCAATCCGTCTGCCGGAGCAGAATTTCGATGGCATACAGAATGGCGCCGCACACTTCGTCATTCTCAGACATTTCACGGTATACCTCGATACCGCGCTTGCCCTGAAGTTCTCGCAGAAATTCTTCAGAGAACATACCGGCATAGCGGCGCTGGCCGATGCTGCCGTATTCTTTCATGCCTCCGGGCATAGGCTGTCACCTCATTTCTTCCAATAGCTCTGCCGGTCGTTGCCGTAGTCAGCCGGGGGCGCAGAGCGTCCACCCGTTGCCGACATGTAATTGATTGCCTGTGTCATCGCGTCCACATCGTCGTCGTGTTTTCCATTGGGGAAAGCTGCGCACTCTTCGATGAAGTCGTGAATCCACGGGGCGTTTTTCGGGTTTGGAAGATAGATATTCCCAGCTTCCAGATACGGCGCAACCGCGCTTGCGCGAACGACTTTGCCGCCCATTGGGGTAATCGGTATAATGCCGGGGATCTCTTTCTTCAGCATTTCGATAACTGCGGGGCCGTTTGCCGCATCCTCAATCAGCTTGCCTCGCGCTTTCGGGTGCTTATAGGACATCGTGCGTATGGCTTGCATGGTGTCCACGATACCGATCTGATCGTGAACTCGGTCTACCAGATAATAATTCGGGCCAGAACGCATCCACACATGACCGGCAACATAGTCGCTGGCCTTGCCTTCTTTGAAGGTGCAGTCCCAAGACTGAACAGCCTGAGAAACTTTTTCAGGCAGAACGTCGTAGAACTTGAACCAGCCGCGCTTGAGGATTCCACCTTCGATTGGGGACGGGTGCTGCTGGTACAGGCTTGCCCATGCGTAAGAGCCGACGGCACGTTTTGTCTGTTCGCACCATTCGTTGTCAAAGCCGTGTTCCGGCCAGAGCGGTTCACCGATCTTTCTGCCGAGCAGGTCGTTTTCATCGTCGCACACGCATGGAAGCGATAAGACCTTCCAGTCGCCAGCCTCACTTTCCAGCAGGCTTGCAGCCAAGTCGGCTTCGTGCCACCGCGTCAGAATGATGATGACCGACGCTCCGGGATGAAGTCGCGTGTAGATGGATGAACGCCACTCGTTCAACAGGTTCTTCCGATAGGTTTCCGATTCGGCTTCCTGCCGGTTCTTGATCGGGTCATCCAGAATCAGCAGGTCAGCGCCTTTACCAGTGATGCCGCCGCCGACGCCAACGGAGATCATGCCGCCCGAATGGCCTTCCAGATTCCACGAAACTTTGGATGCCGCCGTCTGAGAAAGCAGCACGCCAAACAGCTCGCATCCGTGCTCTGCAATTTTCATGCGGTTGGCGTCGCCAAATTCCTTGGCAAGATCATCGCCGTAGCTGACCTCAATCACGCGCCTGTCCGGATACTTGCCGAGATAGTAGCTGGGAAACGTCGCCGTGACCGTCATAGACTTGCCGTGACGTGGCGGCATGAAGATCATCAGGCGTTTCGTCTCGCCAGTGATGACCTTCTCCAATTCCGCACAGATGAGGTCAAGATGTCTGGCTCGTTTCCATCTGCCGTGATGGACATACTCGACGTAATCAGCATAATGCGTCCGTGCGAGCTGTCGCTTTGCGGCTTCAGCTACGGCCTGAATCTTTGCCGGGGACAGGTGTCTCTTTTCTCGCACTATTCGGTTTCGGGCCGGGCGAGCGCAGCGAGATTGCGCAGGTCTTCTTCGCTCATGTCGCTGAGATCAACCTCAGTTTCCGTCCTGAGCGTAATATCCTGCTTCTGCGACCATTCGCCCGTCTTCCGCTTTCTGTTGTTGAGCCAGTACATGATTGCCATGACGTCCGGCGGCACGCGCTTTTTTACAGTACGCACCTTCACCGGCTTCACACTGCCATCAGGGTTGTATTCGAGAATCCGCTCTTCCTCGGTGTGGTCGAAACCGGTGCAGCGTTGGAAAAGGCACTTTTCTACTTTGGCATCCGCCGCTTCCTTAGCACAAGCAAGGAGCTTGCCAAACTCAGAAAGCACCTTTTCGCCGTTTTCATCGGTTATAGGCTTTCCGCTTGCATCCGTCTCATACTTCCAGCGATTGATTGTCCGCTCCGAGACGTGAAAAGCGTCCGCAATATCCTGATCGGTTGCGCCGCGAATGGCGAGTGACCACGCCCAGTCCATATGGATATCGGGATTGAACTTTGTCGGTGCGGCCATGCTGTTTCACCACTCTTTCTGCACACCGCGTCTTACCCGGCGAGGTAATCCGCCGCAAGGTACTCAATAAGCTGCCAGCGGTTCCGCTTCGTGACAACGCCTTCCTTCTCAGCCTTCTTAAGGGCCTGTTCGATTACTTCAGCGGCCTCCTTAGGAACGGAATTGCTGCCAAAAATCTTGGTCAGGTACGTCCATTCTCCGGCAGGGTCATAACCTGCGATCTCCATCTTTTCGTTCGTCGCTTCCACCATAGAAGCAACCGCAGCACCAAGATTGCGAACATCCTGAAACTGCTGATACTTTGCCAGTGTCTCGGCGAACTGCTTTCCCAGCTCGTAGGGAGCCGTGCCGATGACCTCAGCGCCCTGCTTTTCAAGGTGCTTCACCAGCAGCTCAAGGTTTTTGAGCTGATACGGCAGGAAGGCGAACGTGATCGTCTTGAAATCAAACTGCACCGCAGGGGAAATGAGCTTGTCGAACTCCGCAGACGGCTCTTCCAGAATGTCTTTGCCGACAAAGCTCTCCAACATGTCGTCCACGTCCGAGATCATCTTTGCAATCTCGCGCAGCGTGGACTGGTCGTCAAAGCCAGAAATCGCGTTGTGGGCAAGCTGTTTCGCTGCCTCCTGCGACTTACTCAAGCCGGACACATCCAGCAGACAGTAGATTTCCTTGAGGCCGGCGGCTCTTGCGCTCTTGATGCGATGATGCCCGGAGATAATCTTCAGCTTGCCGTCGATCAGGGCGACAAGGGGCAAGCTCTCAAGCTGTCCGCGCTTCTGGATATTCGCCGTAAGCTGGTCCTGCATCTGGTCTTTCATGATGCGAGCGTTGACGTTCTGCTCGACCAAACTGTCAAGCTGAACCTTGACAATCAACAGCCCGGAACCCATGTCGTGGATTACTTGGTAGCGTTTCTCTTCGTCTGCCATTCTTTCTCCCTCCTAAGCCATTCTTTCAGCGTCTCAGCTTCCGTGCGCCCATCAATGACCGGGGCTTCATACGTCAGCTTGTATCCGTTGGTCTTGTCCTTCTTTCGGTCAACCAGCTTCATGATGCCGCGTACTTCCTTGTTTTCAGGGTGCTTGGTGAGCATTGCCGTTCGGACGCTGACAAGGCGTTCCTTGTCGAAGTCATTCACGATAGTTTCGCAGAAGTGCCTGTTCTGGGCCAGCATGTACAACAGCCGTCCAAGCCGGTACTGCTGGTGCGGAACCTTCATCACATACCAGATGAACAGTGAATCCGCCTGAACCTTCGAGATGCCAAAGACGCCCGCAACCATCTTGTCGATGAGTACGGCGAAATTGAAGGTGGCAGAGCTTCCAACGAAGTTGTGCGTCCAGATTTTGCGGTAATACTGCGTATTCGCTGCCTTTACTTGATGATCTTGAGGTCGGATGCCTCTGTGATCTCATGGTCAGTCGGCATGATTGCGCAGGGCAGCGGTTCCAAAGCACTATCAGAAGGACGTTTGATCTTCTTTCCGTGAGCGAGTGCTTCGGCTTCGTCGCCTCGGTTGGAACAGACGTAGGCGTTCATGCCCTTGCGGGTTTCGCCGCGAGCGAAGATTGCTTCACCGATATACTCACCGGCGGGCTTTTCCTGATAACAAAGCACCAGAGCTTTCGCGTCGGCAATCATCTCGAACAGCTTCCCGTGGCCGCTGTCCGGGTCGAACAGCTCGTATTCCGGTTCCTTCCACGTCATCAGACCGCCTGTGTCATAGTAGCGCTCGTAGCCGCTGAAGTACGTCGGCGGATTGACCACGACGATTGCGTGCTCATCATCCAGCACCTCGCGCATGTGGACGAACATATCCAGCGGACGGTAATTCATGCCGCCAAGCCGCGCCTTGCACCGCGCAAGCCCTTCGTTGATCTGGGCGACGTACTTCTCTCGCTCGAAGCTCAGGTCATTCAGCAGGTTGTGAAAGTATTCCGTGCCCGCTTTCTTGGCCGTGCGAAGGTAAAGCTGCGCGTACAGTGCGGTTGCCGGGTCGAGCAGCTCTTCGTCAGAAAAGCCCTTCGCCTTGATCTCAAGTTCGTCAAGCGGCTTTCCCATGATCGAATAGCCAAGAATCGTCGGCATCATCGACACGTCACTCGTTTCAAGCTGGCTCGTTTTGTAGCCGGTATCGACCGCGAGATTCGACATGGCAAACGTGCCTGCGCACGGCTCAACGAACCTTGTGTACCCGGCCTCACGCGCCGTTTTGAAGAGCTGGCAGAGGAAACGCTGCTCAACTGCACCGAGACAGCCAAGGAACATTTCTCCGGGGTTCATGTACATCATAGCTGTCACCACCTTGATTTGAGTAAAAGAAAACCAGCCTGCGATGTAACCGCAGACTGGTTCGTAATTGATCTGGACCGGCGGGACGGATTGGCTACCACCATTTCCGTTCAGGAATGAACGGCGTCCTGCATTAGACTACCGCCGGATATTGAGGGGCGGTAACACGCCCCTCTCGGATTTGCTCACCAGCGACCGTTGCCGAACATGCTCAACTGCATTTGTTCCGCTTCGCGGTCTTTGATGCGCTGCTCCGCTTTATTGGGCACTGCTGGCACAGCCGCGCTTGCCCTCGTCTCTTTAGCCTTCTGAACGCCCGTGCTTCCCTTGACCTTGACCGTGGTTGGGTCAGGGAGTTCGTCGGCAATCTCGCCCGTCTTTTCGAGCAGCCACTTTGCAAACATCGTTCGGTGGCACCACTGCAACGGGTCGCGCACGTCCTCGTAGCAGAGAAGGACGACCGGCTTTCCGCTGTCGAAAGCCTGAATCTGGCGATAAATCCGATCTATGCCCACCCGGTCAAGCCGTTCACGATACTTGTGTTCGTAAACCTCCTTGCTTTGGATGTTCAGCAGACCATAGGGCATCAGGTCGTTTATCGCCCCGGCAATCTCATAGCCCAGCGGCCACTTCGGGGCGCCAAGGCTGATTCTGACTGCCGTGTACTTCCCGGATTTCAGCTCCGGGTTGGAAAACCTGCTCGTGTAAAGCATCTAAACGTTATCGCCTCCGGTCGGTTTTTTCGGGCTGACATAACCTTCAAACGCCTGATATAATCATAGCACCTGAAAGCCGCCCTGTGAAGTCACATAATCCGGCTACTTTCCGGCTACTTTCCGGAATCAAGCCGCGAGGTCCTGAACCGTGCAGCCTTTGCACCAGAGATCGCGCTCAATTCTGAGCCGGTACGGCGGGCAGACGGTGTTTTCCATCTCAGAGAGAAGGACGGCTCCCCATTCCCACTCGAAGATGTGGCAATAGCCGTGAAGCAGCCAGTCGCCGTCTTCGAGCTTCTCGCCCTCGGTAATCAGCCACGTTCCTGCGCCGCAGGGGTTGAAATACTTCACGATTACCTCCGCATCCATGTTGCCCAAGGTGCTGCCGGTTTCCGTCTTGAGCAGCTTCTTCTCAATCTCCTTCGTCATCAGCTTCATGGTTCTTTCCTCCTTGACGTTTCCTGCCTTACTGTGGTACAATCAAGGTGGCCGGGGTAAGGCTCCCGGCTCACCTTTCTTGGTGTGGTAGCGGTTCGCTTTGCGAGGGTGGCCGCTACTTTTTTATTTCGCTTTCGCCTGTCGGATAAGCTCTGCCGCTTCTTCAGGCGACTTCGCTTTGCTTTCTATGAGCCGTGCCAATGTCTCGAGGAAAGCGTTGAACTCAGCGTTGGTCATTCCGCCCTCCATTGTCCTCCCTCCTTTCTCAAGAACAATTACTTGTTCTGCCTTACAATTATATTATACACTATTATAGGATATTTGTCAAGAGATACAGCTCAGAAAAGCGCCTATAATGGCGTTTTTTCATTTGATCGTAGACTGATTTTACGGGTGGCGTACATTGCCTTGTTGTCCTTATATGTATTATATAATATAAACACTACTACACATACACACGGGTCTATTATCTATCTCTATATATATTATAGATATTGGGAGGGGAGCTTTTCACTTGACGGCAGGTTTCAGAAAGCCCCTCTCCCAACGGTCGAGAATGAATTATGTCGCTATCCGATAAATCTTTTCGAGTGCCCTGTCCCGAATCTTCTTCAGCCCCTGCTTCGAGTAGACCTCGCCGAAGCGCTGCTGGTAGGCGTAGATCAGCTCCCGCCAGAATGCGCCGCCAATGGTCTTGCTCTCGATCACGAAGCGCTCCTTCTCGGACAGCCCTTTGAGCCACGCAGTCACGAACACGACGGTCGGTGTCTTGCGGCGAAGCTCGTCCTTCTTGCTCGCGATCTCTTTCTCGATGTCAACGATGTAATCCGGGACATAGCCGTCAGCAAACTTGATGGCGATTCGTTCCGTCGGACTGCTGACGCTTGTGCCATGTGGCATACCGGATAGGTTCTGAGAGCCGGACAGTGCGTCCGTCATCATCGTCCTGCGCAGATCGGCGGCAATGCGCTCCAATTCCTGAATCTCCTGTTCGAGGAACTCACATCGGGCCGTATATTCGCGGTAATTGCCAAGCATCAGATCGACGCTCTCTTTTTGCATTGCCTCCGCACCTTGCCTTTCTGTTCGCGTTCATCATTTCCGTTCTGTGCCCTCTGATGGGCCGGCGGCGATCAGAACGGCAACTCGTCGTCATCCACCTGTGTGAAGCCATCGGAAGAACTGCCGCCGGTATACTGCTGAGATGAGCCCTGCTGGGCCGTCTGCCCGCCGCCGTTATGGGCATCAGACCTGTTGCCGGACGGCAGGAACATAATCTCCGTCGCCACAATCTCAAAACCGTAGCGCTTGGAGCCATCCTGTGCTTCGTAGGAGTAGGTTTGCACCGGGCCTTCGATTGCTACCTTGCTGCCCTTGCTCAGATACTTCGCGCAGTTCTCGGCGCGGTTCTTGAAGGTCTTGACCGGCAGGTAATCCGCGCGGGATTCTCCGTTCGCATCGCGCATACGATTGACGGCGACGGTGAAGGTGCAGACCGCCACACCGCTCTGAGTGGTTTTCAGCTCCGGGTCGCGGACAAGGTTGCCGACGAACATGGCTTTATTCATTCCATATCACTCGCTTTCCATTGAAATCATTTGAAATCAAATGCTATCAGCTGTCAGCAACGCTTCCCGCCGTGGCGGTAGGGTCTGCTCTTGTTGTATTCGTGCTTTTCAATCATGACGGCCTTCGGGTCTTCACAGCCGTGAGCTTCGAGCCAGACGAATACGCGCTAGATGATTGCTACAAGATGGCACATCGCTTCATCCAAACGCGCACCATTTGCTACCAAAGTGCTCTCCATCGCGTGCGTCGTCATGGCATGCAGCCTTGCAACGAAGACCGGAAATGGAGTTGCTTTGAAGGTTGCTTCAACACGTTCTCGCGTTTTATCACTCGGACGAATGAATTCATCAAAATCCACATCATCCGCATCGGAATCCAAGGTGAGTACACTGCCCATGAAATCCAGAATGCGAATGCAGCCGTCAATCAGCTCAACAGCGATGCCTTCCGGCTTCTTACCACGATGTGAGCATTTCTCCCGCGTTTCATAGTTCATGCAATCGTTCTCGTCTTTCGGGTCGCAGGAATGTCCGTGACCGTCAGGCTCACATTCGCAGCAGTGATACCACTCCATCGGCCTTCCGGCGCGGTATTCCTCAAGAGCTTCGCTCCATTCAGAGTGAATAAGGGCAAAAATCTCGCTGACGCCTCGCTAAGCATCATACCAGCCGTGATCGACGGCGTTCTGATGAACTTCCTTCGCAAATTCTCCAAACTTCATTCCTCTATTCTCCTTTACAGCCAAGTTTCAACGATCACCGGGTCATCATCCGACGATTTTTGCACACAATAGAATCCTTCAGGAATGGTGGCCCTTGCTTCATCCAGCGTGTCACGGATGGTAATCAAGCGCATTGGCCTCGTCCCGTCGAACAAGCGCACAACATATTTGCCGGGGAAATCGCGCGGGTTTTTGTAGACGGTGAAGACCGGGAATATCTTCAGCTTCTCATGCCAATTCACGCCGCAAAAGCTATCAGCAATGATGCTGGTGTAAGCATCTTTTTCCACGCGCCGCATTTGCATCCGCTCAAAGATATTCGGGCCGTTACTCTTTTTCGGAATCGTCCGCATCTTCTTCGACTTTTTCACAGCTTCCTCCAATCGTCATTCCGGCAAACGGGCATTCTTTCCCGTCGTCCGGGTAATCGTAGTGATACGTTGCTTCGATGTCGCGCCGCAGTTGGCAGCGCCGGGCATCCTTTCCCGCCTTCTCACAGCAGAAGCATTCATAACCAACGACTTTTTCCATGATTCTTTCCAGTGCTCGTTGGGGAACGTAGGTGAGCAGATTCCCATCATCGCGGCTCGGAGTAATTTCCGGCTTTACTTCGACCACAATCCGCGTATACTTCAGCTCCTTTGAAATCTGAACCAGCTTGTTCTTCGGAACCGTCGTCAGAAGTTTCCGCACGAGTTTCTCTGCCACGGACTGAATCATGCGATAGTCGCGGTATGCTCCCGGAATGCTCCGAACCCGCTTGTCGAGTTCGCCAGCGCAGTTGTTGAACGTGCTGACGACGCCGAACAGTTCGCGAAGCGCGTAGTATTCACGGCCAGACAATGGGAAACGGTCAGGAACAGGTTGCGCCGTCGGTCGTTTTTTCTCCCGGCTGTTCATCCAACAGCCTCCTTTCGAGCATGGTCACACAGTTGTCGAGAGTGTCGCGTTCGGCTCGAATAGCCCTATACTCCCGCGCCAGAATTTCATGCCGCCCCTGCAGGAAGCGGATTCGTCTGCCATAGCGGTCGCGGTCATGTTCTGCCTTTGCCAGCTTCCGGCGCGTTTCTGCATGGGCGCGGCGCTCAAGGTAAAGCTGCGCGGCAAGACGTTCTTCAAAGGTCATCTGTACGTCCTCCCGGTACGTCTGTCTTTGACCTCGATGCGGGCAACCAAGTCGAAGTCCGCAAGGTCAATCACTGTTTTGATGGACTTAATCAGACGATTGCAGCGCAGGTCTGCTTCCTCCGTCTCGCGCATGACGTTTGTGAGCGCATCGTGCGTGGTCAAATCCATGTATCCCTCCGGATTACGCAGGGGGATACGGTTCTCATCGCTCATCCTCGGATGCACATCCCGCAGGATTCCGGTTCATGGCACACACCGCCGTGCCATACGCAATTCGGGACGAGATACTGCGCAATCTCCGGGCACACGCGAGCAGCTTCAGCACACATCAACTGCGCAACCTGCTGCGTTTTCTCGGAAGCCTTTCCACATAGCCGCTTGTTTGCGACGTTCATGAGTTCTTCGGCGTTGCAGTAGAAGATCATGTGGACCGGCGTGGTTCGAGGTGCTTCGTCGCCATCTATCTTATCCTGCCGGTCATTACGCAGACTGCTGATATACGGCTGCGCGTGGACGTGACGGGCGAAATGGGTGGAGATATTGGACGGGACGTTCTCCACCAGAAATGCGAAGTTCAAAACCCTCACGGGGGAATGACGAGCATTGAGCAAAGAACTCAAGAGCTTAGACGACGGAGGCAACGACGGCATCTCCGTTTTGCCCATCGTAACCCACACGCAGCGCTTGAACAGCATCAACTCTCGTTCTTCAGGCCAATAGATGGCGGTGACTTTGGTTTCCGGTTTGTCTTGCATATCACAAGCTCCTTTCATATGCCTTTATGTACTCTCGTGGAATGCGACCGTGGTGAACACGCCAGTTTTCCGAGCCGGGCCATCCCTCAAACAGTGGCTCTGTCAACGGATAGACCGCCCGAAGACGCTGGCGGTCGTAGATGCGGTCAAGCTCGTTGTCCGGAATCTCGACCGTCAAACGCCAAGCCGTGCGGCTGTACTGAATCGCATTGCGTGTTGCCCAGCTCTGTTTTTTTGCGTCCGGGTCGGTTGTGAGCCATATCCACCCGGTGTGAAGAATGAAGCCATGCGGTGTAATCTCTGTCAGACCGCCTTCCGTAAGCCCGTTGTGCAAGATTCCCTTGATGTGCCGATCTGCGCAAAGTGATAGAGTGTCATCGGCATCACCTCCCGAAAGCCAGTAGGAACAGCTTGTAGATCACCGCAGGATAAGCAAGCCAGACGAGAACGATTGCCGACCACTTGAGGAATCGCTCTGACCGGCTGGGTTTCAGTTGGGCTGTGGGCATCGGCTCCCACGCCTCGTAGCCGCCTCCGGCTTTGCATTCGTTTTCGACGTTCAAACGGCAATCGACGCCGCCGATGCTGTTCTTGCATCCTTCGCACGGACAATGTTTCATGGTTTCTTTGTCTCCTTTCCTGCAAGCAGACCATCGAAAATGCTGATCTGCCGCATGTTCTTCGGCGTTTTCTTCTGCCCCATGCTCGAAATACAGGGCTGTTTCCGTGCTGTCCGTCGTGTTTCCCGCCGGGATAACCTCGTAGTGGTTTCCGGTCTTGCGAATGCAGCGGGTGCAATGTACCCAATCACCGAGTTTCATCCACGGCCACGCTTCCTTCCGCAGAATCATTGCTCCACGGTCTACTCGCTCGTTCTTCCTCGGACGGTTTGCTCAGCCAGCATCGCCAATTCTTTCGGTAGTCCTCCAACGGATAATCGGTGATTTCTCCGTCTCTGCTTGCAAAGGCGATGCAAGGGCAGTAGCTGTTCGCATCATCGCAAACCTTGCCATAGACCAGCATGGCGACCACCGGAAGCGCTTGCCCGTCCAGCATTTCTTCCATCCATATGACTTCAGCCTTTTCGATTTCTTCCGGCTTCAGCACGCGGCTCGCAGGTTTGGCTCGGTTCGCGGTAGTCTCCCAGACTTCGCTCACCGTTTCGCATTTCGGGCTGCTGCTCTTACACTTCGGGCACAAGAACTCAAGATAGCCCGCCCATTTCGGACAAAGGAACATTTCGGCTCCGCAGTATGGACAACGCGGAAGTTCTTTGAAACTGGCCATTTTATTTCACCTCCCAAGGAAATTCCTGCTTGAAGTCGTCGCCCATCAAATCGTGCAGGCTGTCTTTCATGAAGAGCGGTTTCCTATGCCGCCTGCACTCTGCGGCGATTTCATCAATCCATTCCTTCCGTGGCGCAACCTTGCCTTTTCGAGTGCCGGTTTCTGCGCCCACGATCACCCACTCAGGCATTTCCTGCATGGTTCCAACCGGTTCGATAATCGGTTCTATGGAGCAGAACGTATGCGGATTGTCGTCAGGCATCCGGCTGAAAAAGAATGGTTCGTTTGCGCCCGTTATTGTTGAGCCATACCAGAAAGAATCACGAACGCGCAGAATACCGTTTCCGTACAGGTCTACATATCGTTTCGGGTTCTTGGTGAGAAACAGATACCGATGCTGAGGCGCTGCCTCGCATGCCTCGAATACCTGCTCAATCCATTCGTCCGGAACCCATTCGCCGAACAAATCGGCCATTGAACATACAAAGATTGTGCGCGGCTTCTTCCAGCTTTTCGGTTCGTCCAGCTTGTAGTGATGGAAGGTGGGGTCAAACTCCCACGGGTACGGAGCCTTCTTGCCGCTGTAGAAATCCGCAATCGGACGGTCGAGTTCGTGAACATCTTCTTCTGCGTGCAACCGCACAACATCGTACTCTCCGTATCGGTTCTCCAATTCGTCTTCATAATTCACGCCGCCGAACCGCTCTGCAATCTTCCGCGCGTAGCAGTACGCGCAGTCGTGCCGACAACCCGTTACGGGGTTCCATGTGCTGTCGCACCAGTCGATTTTCGTTTTCGTCCCCATGTGCTACCTCCTTATTTCGTATCCGACGTCAATACCATCAGCTACCATTCTCGCGCAGTATCGCTTCATGGTAACGTAATCGCCCGTCTCTATTGCTCGTCGAAGGTCCGCGCTCCTGCCCGTCTGATTCAGGCTTTTTGAGTTTTCGAGAATGGAGATGGCTTTCTTTGCGCCTTGAAGAATCTCGCTCTTTCTTGCCATGAAGTCGTTGGGAACCTCCGGCGGAAGGGGTACGAGATTGGCGCTTCCATCGTCAAGCAGCTTTTCACAGCCGCCGAACATCGACAACTGCACAGGCGCGGAAGACAGTTCCTTCAAGTGCCTATTCGCATAGATGATGTGATTCCGCACCAGATTCAGATTGACGCCATCCGGCCAGAGCGGGTCATTGCTTCCGTTTTTCCTGATGGCATTCCATCTTTCCAACTCCTTCAGGGCATCGGCTCTGATGGATTCAGCCGTTTCTGCCATTTGGCATCCTCCCTTCTCAGACAGCAAGCGGAGCGTCCTTCGGTCAGCGCTTTCAGGCCCTTCATTGCTCCGCTGACATCACCAGCGAGCACCTGCCCTTTGAGCGTTTTCATCTGCTGAGAACTCAAGCGCGAGCGCTGTGCTTTGATTGCCTTGAGCGCACAAGTGATGGACACGTCCATGTTCACCACCCTTTCAGCCAGTAGAAAGCCCTGCCCAACAAGTTGCTGACGGTTGCCAGCGGGAACAGGACGACAAGCGCGGGCAGGAGGACAATATACGCCACGAACCGGAACGTGAACCGCTCCACCGCCCATATCGCGTAATGGTTTCTCATGCCAGCCTCCCTCAGCGAACAAACATCGTCGCCTTGCCCTGCGTCTTCACCCGATTGGCAAAGACGGATTCGAGGTTGAGTTCGCGGCGCAGTTCCTCATTGTCCGCCGTCAGCGTGTCAATCTGCTGGCGGAGTTCTGCGCGATACCGTCGCTGGGCGTCGCTCTCATAGTCGCGGCCCTGCCGGTAGGCGTCCTTGCAGGTCAGATCAGAAATCCTGCGGTTGCTCCCTTCGAGCTGCCGCTCGTACTGCGCCCGCTGCTCCCTGAGCTTCTTGTTCATAACATGAACAAAGATCAGCGCGGACGCTCCGCCAGCAACGTATCCGACGATCAACTGCCACATACCTACGTTTCCTCCTTGTGGTGGGGTTGTTTTTGTATTTCCTACGATTATATTATACTGCGTTATCTTATATTTGTCAATGTATAAAGCGCAAAAATTTGAGTTTTCACTCAAATAGTTTTGCTCTATCTCGTTCGATTTCTTTCTTGTAGAGGTGGGTATAGCCGACCGCAAACGCGGCCCAAACATCCTTTGCGAAGCCGTAGAAGAAGTCCGGCTGTTTCTTTGTGCCTTTGCCATTCTTCAGATCATGCTCCGCAAAGCGGTCAATCAGCGCCCTGCGGATATTCGCATCCCCGGCGCTCATATTGTGACAGATAAACTTCTTTTCTTCGGTCCGGAAGACGTACTGCGCGTCAGCTCCGCGCACGTCCTTTGACGATCTGGCTGAAGCGCCCAATCCATTCGCAGGTGTCGAACACTTCTCGCCCGACGGCCATGCCGTAACAGGCGACGCGCTCAATAACATACTCATCTGCGGAGAAACGCTCGTCCGTTTTGAGCATTTCTTCGAGGGCAGCGTTCTCTACTTTCCCAAAGTGGAGCGGCTTGCAGTCTGCCGACTGCATGATGACATAAGCCGAATAAACATTTCCAGGGTCAATCGCAACCAGCAACACGCAAGCCGCCTCCTTCAGTCTCCAAGCAGGATATTGTTGATTTCGTCATAGTCTTTTCCGCCGTGTTCCAACGCCATGACGGGCCGGTAAACTCGACGGGGTGGCAGATTTCAAAGATTCTCTCGTACACTCTGCGCTTCCGCATGTTTGGTTCATGCTGCATCTGATAAAGGCTCAGGTTCGTTGTAATAATCATCGGGCGTTTCGCCCCATATCTGCTGTCGATGATCTCGAACACCTGCTCCATTTTGTAGTCGGTTTCGCGTTCGGTTCCGAGATCGTCAATGACAAGCAGCCTTGCCGCATTCATCTTGCGGACAAGCAGCCGCTGTTCCTCGGCTTCCTTGGAGAACGGGCCGGACGCGGAAGTCAGCTTGATGATAGAAGTCACAATCAGCGGCACACGCTTTTTCAGCAGGGCGTTGGCGATGCAGGATGCAAGATAGGTTTTGCCGGTGCTCGGTTCGCCATAGAACAGCAGCCCCTTATTCCGGGCATACATTTCCTCGAACTTTTCAACATACCGCTTTGCCAGTTTGAACTGCCTCTGGTTATATTCGTTGATCTTGAAGTTCTCGAACGTGCTTTCCTTGAAGCGGTCGTCAATCAGGCTGAATGAGAACAGATCGTCGCAGCGTTTCTGTTCCTCGCGCCGCACCTTTTTCTCTTCCTCTCTGCGGATTTTTTCTTCTCCGCAAGCGCAGAGCGTCGGAACGACGCGCTCGCCAAGATATGGGACGTTCAGCTTTCGTTCCTTGCGCTTTCCGCATACGCCGCACACAAGCAATCCCTCTTCGTTGCGATAATCGCCATTCTCTTCTTTCGGACAGTCGTAACCGACCATATTCACCAACGACTGCATCATCGCTACGCCCGCCGGGGTCATTTTATCGTCCATAGCCGTCACCTCTTAAAAGGATTCCCGCCACTCGGCTTGTTGGATGGCGGAGCATAGGATACGCTACTTCCGCCCTTGCTTTTGCTATTGTCTTGCTCCCTCGCAAGCCAGCCATTGATGTACCGCTTGATTCCAGCTTTCGTTTTGCGGCGCGTAGGATTGCCCTCAAGCCAACCCGCTGCATTTCGCAGTTCCTGCATGACATCAACCGCAGGATAAAGAGCCTGATAACGCTCGGCTTCAGAACGTGTGACCTTATACGTTCCGCCGTCGTTCATCACCATCTCGACCACAACCGGGTCATCGGCATTCGGCTGATTTTCTTTGCCATCAGGTAATTCCGTCTGCTTCAGCTTGCTTTCATCCGCTTGCGCTTGATTGCAGTTGATTTCAGGCAATTCCTCGTCCGCTTCCTCCGGGCGCGGGTATTTCGGCTTCTTAGCTCTGATTTGCTGATTCCGCTCCCAGCCGGTCAGGTGCAGATACGGCCTTCCTTTGCAGTGGTACACCTCTACCAAGCCTTCTTCGCACAGACGCTTGAGCGCTTTTTCGACCTCGCTGTCCTTCATCGTACCGCAGCGCAGCGTAAACAGCTTTGCCTTGAGGACGGAGACGCGCCCGTCCATCAGACCGTAATCATCGACATTCACGATCAAACGGTAAAGAACGTTTCCTCAAACGCAGTCAGCCGGTCGATCTGCTCGTTTGCGCAAATACCCTCCTTGATGATTCGGTTCGGCATTGTCTGTCATCGCCTCCTTCCTGAAGACCGGGGCGGTATCTCCGCCCCGGCTTTGCTGATTGCTTACGCGAGCACGACTACGCCGTAACCGTACAGCTTGCTTTCGAGATAGTTCTTGATGTTCGCAACCGCAGCGTTCTTCCAAGCGCCGCCATCAGCTTCAAAGAGTGCGACATCTGCGTCGCCATTCACGCGCAAGGTGAAATTGCTCTCCGGCTGGTCCACCTCAGAGAAGGTACGCATAGGCTTGAGTGGAACCGGGTTCTGAAGCGTGACGTTCTGCGCGAGGGATACGCCCTGCTTGACGGTCAGCACCTGAGATACGCCATCGTCGGTCACGTTGCAGTTCTGCTCTTTCGTCAGGGACTTGACAATCTTGAAGAGCTCCGCACGCACAGGCGTGTCGATGAATGTGGAAAGAAGCTGCACGTTGAACTGCTCGATGTCCATGTAGCTGTCGAAGCGGATGTCCGGCACATGCGCCTCCACGCAAGCGATGCAATGGCGAGCCTTCTTGTACTTCGAGGGCTGAGACATCAGCCTGACAATGCGATGATTCACCACCTGCAAAATCAGCCGGTCGCCGCCCTTCGCTTCGGAATCAAGCTGCGGAATATTGCCCTCTGCGTTCTCACGGATGTAATCGATCAGACCGTCAAGGGTGAAAAAAACATACCGCTCCGGAACAGGTTCGTCGTCCGGAATGGGCGCGGTAATCGGGCGCCAGCGAAGGTTACTGCTGTCCCAATAGTGCTGAACGCCATCAATTTCAATGAGCTTCTGGTTTACCGCCAGCTCATTCTTCGCGTCGTTCTTGCCCTGAGATACCAGATACTGCGCCAGCTCAGTGGCGCCATTGAAGAAACCGTTGCTCTTGGGTTCGATGTTGGGGGTAGTAGCCATACTTCAATCATCCTTTCTTGTTCACTTGACTGCTTCGAGCCGCCCAAAGCTGATGGTGCTGGGCAAGGGAGCTTCATTGCCTTCCATGTCGAGCTGCCCCGGAACCTGCTCCGTGCGCTCCGTAGCAGTAATCGTGCCGTCTGCGCCGAGACTGAGCATGACCGTCTGCGTAAGCGCCACATGCGGCGCGAGCTTGGAGGACACGTTCACATGGAACTGCACGGAATCGCGCCGCTCATTGGGAACGATTTTGACCTCCATCACGACCTTCCGCGCTGCGGTCGGATTCGTGTTGGGGTCGTAGACGTTCTGCCACACCTTCGTAAGCTCCTGATTGAAGCGTTCCTCCAAGCCTCCGTCCATCAGGTCGGACAGGCTTTTGATGGGTCTTTCAGCCATTGCTTATTTCTCCTTTTCCTCGGACGGTACAGGCTTGTCCGAACCGCCTTCGATTTTTGCCGGCTGCTCCTGCGTGCCGAAGCTGGCAATCAGGCTCTTAACCTCTTCGTAGCGCGCAGCCGGGGTGTCGGCAAACTTCGCAATTCCGGCCTTCTTGAGCGCGTCGCTGATTTCGCCCTGCCGTCCGGTCGCCTTCGCCGCCTCCATGAGCGCAACAGCCTGTTCCTTGCTGACAGTGGCGTTCTTGTCGTTGCCCGCCAAGTGAGGGAAAACCTCTCCGATAGGCAGAACACCGTCGTCGATGGAGTTTTTCAGCTCCTTCAACCGCAGCATGTGGTCGGCAGACCAGTCCTGCTTTTTCGCGTTCAGGTAATCTTCCAGATCAGCAAGGCTGATGCCCATGCGCTCATAGATGCGGACAGTAGCGGAGATCAGCTTCTCGCGCTGCTCCTTGTCGGCCATCTTCTCAGCAAGTCCAGAAGAAGCCGTTTTGCGGCAGGCGGCAACGGCAATTTGCGTAACATCGCCCGGAACCATCTGCAAGATGCAGGCACGAATGCGGCGTGATGCCATGTTCGCTTCGAGTTCGTAGATGTCGCGGTCGTCCGTCAGCTTATAACCGCCGTTCTTGGTCGTGCGCCAGTGCTTCAACTCAAACTGCCGGGAGATGTACATGTTCGTCTCCAAATCCCAAGCGTAGGCGCGAATGACGGAATAGCCCACTCCGCGATTATCCTGCCGGCGTTCAAGCACTTCATAGCCGAAAGTGCAGTTGCCCCAATTCCGGGCAAGAACCTCTGCCAAGCGAATCGACGGGCCGGTGACGGTTTCCTTGCCGCGCGGGAAGGTGTAAACCGCCGCGTCAGCAAGCGTAGGACGCGCGCACTCGCGCAGAATCTTCTCGGCGGCCATCTGCTCATCGCGGGGGAACTGCCGCGCCATAAGCACTTGGGCTTTGACTTCGGCAACAACACGGGCTTCGGCGTTCGCCGCCAGCGCATTCCCGGAATCATGGCGCTGGGCATCCTGCATGGACACTCCCTGCGCTGGGGCTACGGCATAGGGATTGGCGATAATGACGTCGCCCTCAAACGGTTCGTTCATGAATTACTCCTTCCTCAGCTCCTTGCGCTGATGTTCATTTCCTCGAAGAACTCCACGCCCGGAATCTTCGCGGTGCCTTTCGTCATGCGGGCAATGCTATTGAGTGCCGCGAGATTGATCTTGCGGATTTCAAGCCCGTTCGCATAGGCCGGAACTGCCGTCTCGTCTACAACGCGGGCCTTCCAGCTCTTGCTGACGCTGGTTCCAACAGCCTTCGCCGTTTCGATGATCTCCGGCGGCTGCATTTCCTCGACCATCTCGGCCATTGCCATTCCAACGGCTGCGCCGTGGTCGTCGCCATTCTCCTGCGACTGAATCGCCTGAGCGAGCAGACGGTCGGCTTCCTCCTGTTGGCGGCGGCGAGCTTCTTCCTCGGCTTCGCGCCGCGCCCGCTCAAGTGCGGCCTGATACTTGACCATGCTGGATTTGATGATCTTTTCAGCCTCGGTCAAGGGGACAAGCATCTCTTTTTCGCGGTCAACAACAGACTGATGTGCTGCCTTCGCCGCCGCCTTAGTAGGCGCCCAATAGTCCTTGATCTGCTTCGCACGGGTCTTGATCTCAACCAAGAACTTTCCTGCCTGCTCGTAGTCCTGCTTGTTCTCGATGACCATGCTGCGAGCTTCCACAATAGCCATCTGGCCGGATTTCTCAAGCTGGTTTTCCAGTGAGGGATTGACCGGCTTCGCTTCGTTGACCATAGCCTGTTCCTCCATTTCGGATTGCCTCCTTCTGTTCACGGCTTCCTTTCGGCAGCCATTGCGTTGTAGATTGCCAAACAGTGCAGGAACGTCTTGTAGCCGTCCTCCACCTGCTCGAACCTGTATTTTTGCGTCTTGAGAAGCTGCAAACCGTACCGGTGCCTGACCTTGACACCGTGGCTTTTGAGTGCTTCGCAATAGCCGGAGAGCTGTGTTGCCAGCATAACCGGATGATAGACGCTCGTGCATTTGAGGTCGATCACGTCAACACCAGTCCCATCGTCCGGCTCAATATAGCCGATCAAGTCGATGGTTCCAGCGTACCGAAGAATCTTGTGATACGTTCGATACTCGCTCTCGACCCATGCGGGCTTGTATTCACGCTCAAACTTCTTGAACGCCTCGAAGTACGGCTCGGTATCCTCGTCCGGTTCTTCAACACCGTACTTAACGTAATTGCTGATCTGCTCATGCGCCCGCGAACCCCGGTCAGCCGCTTCGTTCAGCACGTCAAGTGGAATACCGTTGTAGAGCATCAGGCTCAACGGCTCCATGATCTGGGTAACGGACGGAATGCGGAAGCCATGCAGTGTGTAGAGGTGCTGTTCCTGCTCGAAATCAATCGCCACATAAGGAGCTGAATCATAGAACGCTCCTTTCATACTCACGATTCATGGCCGCAAGCTCCTGTGCATCGGCTTTGTCGAGAATCGCATCGTATTCGGCTTTTTCTTCTTCCGCCGCGCTGATGATCTCTTCGATCATGGAGATGTGCTCAACCGTCCGGCTTCCCGAACCCTCAAGCTCTTCCTTTGCACTGTGCAGGTGGTACAGCACTTCTTCGAGCGCCGAAGTGACGTTTTCGGCCCTATCAACCTGATCTGCCGTTACAACTGTCATCCTGCCACCTCCTTTTTCGCTTCCCGCAGGAACTCCTGAATATCCCGCTTGCGCTCCCTCAAATCGGCCCCATCCTGTTCGGACAGGAAACGGCTGAAGATATTCAGATCAACCATCTTCTTTCGCCCGTTCCGGACGGTCTGGCCGCGCTGGTCGAACATGTTTAGCGTGTACTGAGCCTGACGGATGCTGATGCCCATCACAGCGGAAATATCAGCGCTTGTCAGGAAAATTTTTGCTGCCGGCATTTAATCACCGCCTCTCTCTTTGGGATTTCATCACATTCATGAATCGCTGAATCGCCGCTTGAGCTTCCTCGGCTTCCCGCAGAATATCCGTCCTGAGCTTCGGGTCATCAATCTTGCCGTCCGCCGCATCTCGCAAGGTTTCTCGGCGAAGGTCAACCAGATCGGCAAGCTCGGCGAACATGGTCATCGTCGCTCCGGGAAGGTCGTTCGCTCGTCCCTCCGGATGGAGCCGCGCATAGCTGCTGTACTTCGTCCGCATCCAGTCATACCAGATATTCAAATCGCCAAGTGCCTCTGCAATCTGGTAAAGGCTGTCGGGGTCGGGGTCGCACTTTCCGCTTTCCCAGTTGTAGATCGTGGTCGGGTCGCGCCCGATCATCTCAGCGAGCGTAGCGGCGGTCATTTTCAGTAACTCACGCCGTTTTTTGATGTCGCTATTCGTAAACACCGCCATTTTCTTTGCCCTCCCATGCGGTTACAATAACCTCAGATGGTTTAATCACACCGCAGCGAATGGAGGTCTACGATGCTACTGCCGGATTCGGACAACCCCATCATGATGCAGCGCTGCAAGAGCGCTCGTTGCGCCTCGCGGAACCATTCGGCGCTTGACCTGTATCCGAGCTTGGCAACCGCCTTCTCAATGGCCTCTTTCTCTTCCAGCTTGACCCACACTCGAAATTCAGTCATGCCTTCGTGTCCGGGGCCGCGACCACCGCCTGCCTTTGCGGAAGTGCTGCATTTGGTCGGGAACTGCTCGCTGAGCGAAAGATCGAGGTCGTCAAGCAAATACAGATCAGACGGCGAACAGATGAACAAATCGCATAGAGCTTTCATGCCGTCTACCGTTGGGAGGGTTCGTCCCGCCTCCATGAAACTGACCATTACACGGTTTGTTCCTTCCGGCAGGCTGCTTGCCACGTCTTCCTGAGACAATCCGGCGCGAACTCTCATGCTGCGGATGTTGTTTTCCGTCATCCTCACACACTCCCGTCTTCCTCGAAGTAGTTCGGCTTAAGACCAAACATGGCAATCAGCTTTTGGGCTTCTTGCGGAGTTGGACTTTTATATCCGTTTTCGATCAGCGAATACTTTGCCTGAGAGATTCCCAGCAATTTCGCCACATCGAATTGATTCAGCAATTTCACTCTCCGCGCAAGCACCAGCTCGCTGCGTTTCGTGGCAACGCTCACTCGTCGTTCACCTCCAATCCTTGACTTTGCCTCGCTCGCGTGCTAAAATGAATGTGGGTAGTAATATCATCATTACGCGCGCGTGTTTGCTATACGTTTTTCAATGCCGCCGCTTTGGCCTCAATCTCCCGTTGAGCCATCTGCGCATTTGCGTATAGCAGGGAAATCTCTGTGTCGCTTTTCAGCTCCTCCGGACTGAAACTGCGATACAGCTTGGTGATGCCATCAAAGTATGCCGCAGCTACATCTGCGACGAGCGGATACGCACCCGCTCCATACTCGCCGGTATCAAGTTCTTCCTTGATGCATACGAAGCAGTTGACTGCTCCGAAGTACCTGAGCCTCTTCCTGCCAAAATTCTCGTAGGGGGGGTAGTCGTCATCGGGCTTCACGCTCCTTCAAGAGGATGATGATAATATTATATCCCAAGTTCTTTAGAAAGTCAACGAGTTTTCAAAAGAACTTTAGATTTTTTCAGAGAGGTGTCATCATGCCTGAGTACAACTCCGCCTTTACAGCCGATCGTATCAAACAACTGCTGAAAGAACGCAAAATGTCTGTCAGCAAAATGTTGACCGATTGCGACATAAACAAGAACGCGCTGTACACCATGCAAGCATCAGGGTACCTCCCCCGCGCGGAAGCCCTCGCCCGCATCGCGGACTATCTGGACTGTTCGGTCGACTACCTGCTCGGCAGAACGGACAATCCAGATGTGAATAAGTGACCGTATCGCGCTCCTTTCTTGTGGTATGATGATATTATAATTCACATTTGGGGATTTGTCAATGGGTTTCATTCACATTTGTGATATTTTTTCGGAGGGGTATTTATGTCTATCTGCGAACGAATGTTTGACCTTCTTTCCTCCATAGAGGGAAAGAACGCCGCCAGCCTTTGCAAGACCGTTGGGATAAACACCAGCGTAGCCACTAACTGGAAGCAGCGCAACACAGACCCGCCCGCGAAATACATAGTCCCCATTTGTGAATATCTTGGTGTTTCCGTGATGTATCTTCTCACGGGAGAGGACGCCCAGCCCGAAAGCTCTCTCTCCGAAGATGAACAGCGCCTGATAGAAAAATACCGCGAGCTTGACGCAGACGGCAAGGACGTCGTACGGGGAACAGCGATTACTGAACACCGCCGCATCGCTTCGAAAAAGAGCGCGGGCGCCGAAAAGATTGGATAACGTCGTCTATCTTGACGAGCACCCGAAATGGAGGAACAAACACACATGACCGTATCTGAGCGAATGTTCGCCTTTATCGACGCGCGGAAAGATAAGTCCGCGGCTGGTCTTGCAAAATTGTTGGGTGTAAGCACCGGACAAACCACAAGTTGGCGTCAACGGAACTGCGATCCGCCTGTAAAATACCTCCCGCAGATTTGCGAATACCTGGGCGTGTCAATCGCTTTTCTCGTCACCGGCGAAGAGGCCAAGGTCGATCTGGCAAAAGTTCTCGCCGAAGATGAAGCTGTTCTGCTCGAACGGTACAGATCCCTTGACGCCGACGGCAGGGAAATTGTCAGAGCAACAGCTCTCCAAGAACAGCGCCGTGCGGCGGCGGAAAAGGGATTGGCTGAAACGCACGTTGGCTAAGGTCGTGTGTCTCTCAGATTACAAGAATCGAAAGAAGGGGCCACCATGAAAACCACCAGCAGCAACTATGTCAAAGACCGGAACTGGACGGAAGACTGCGAAGAACTCGCTCGAATTTTCGACCGGCTCGACGTCTCCGGAAAAGTCGAGGTTCTGAACGCAGCCTATCGCGAAAAGCTGCGTTGTCTGAATCAATGCGTAAATGACAATGACGCCATCGGCTGGCATGGAGCGATCGAAGATCGTTCCGTGCAATAAATAGATTCGGATTACGAATAGGATTCCGAATACGATTGGGATTGGATTACGGGGACTATTGCAAGCACTTGATAGCAAATGATTTCAGATGATTTCAGCAGTGAAAAGTGCACAGTTTCCGTTGTGCGGAATTGTGCAGTATTGAATTTCTGCAAGCGGATGATTTCAGATGATAGCAAGTGACCGCAAAATCGGCAATTAGAAGGATGCTCGCAGTGAATAACATTGACCGTTTTTCGGGGCAAGAGAGGTTCACACTCAATGGTATTGATACATCCGCGCAAGTTCTCGACTTCTGGCGCTGGATGGGGTCAGACCTCAACGACAACCTGATACGCGCAGCGCTCGGTGAGTTTATCGTTACCACTGCGCTCGGCGATTCCGTCGCAGATGAGCGCCGCAGCGGCTGGCGAGTATTCGATATTCTCACGCAGTACGGATGCAAGATCGAGGTCAAAACATCAGCCTACCGTCAGGTTTGGAAGCAGCGCAAGCCGTCTTATCTCGTCTTTGACGTCGCTCAGAAAATAGACTGGGAGAATGGCGACAATGTTCCGAAGCGCCATGCAGACGTGTATGTCTTCTGTGTGTTCAATAACGAGCAAGGCGGGGCAAGCCCCCTTGATCTGGAAGCATGGGATTTCTATGTTGCCGCGACCGCAGACATGGACGTCATCCTCAGAGAGCAGAGAACCGCGACGCTTGCGGCCCTGAAGAAACGATTGCCGTTGAGAGTGACCGGCTACACCGGCTTGGCAATAGCTATATTCGATACTTACCGCAGCATTGGAGGAATGGAATGATGCAGACCATTACGCTGAAGCAGTATCTTGAAAACCCTGAAGCGGTCGTCAAGAGCGCCGCCGCAGGGGACTATACTGCTGTAAAAGTAGGCAACGGACAATGCGCCGTGATTATCGACGAAACAGAATGGACGATGCTTCGGCAGGCCCTCGTCCTCTGCATGGAGCATCCCGAATGGACGGCGAAGTAAAGAAGCGCAAAAGGAAGGGCGAGCGGAAAGACAAGCGCATCCAGATTACTTACACGGATGGCGTTCGCCCCGACGGGCATCCAAACCGTATCTCCTTCTACGGCCATACTCGAACGGAAGCGCTGGAAAAGCGCGAACGGTATAAGCGTGAAAAAGAGCAGGGCTTGGCCCACGGCGAAAGAGCCACTACCGTGAACGATTGGATAGCCCGCTGGCAAGAAGCGTACTCCGTCAACGTGAGCGATTACGCGCCATATATCAACCGTCTCAAAAAGGACTTGGGCAAGAAGCCTATTCGAAGCGTTTCTGAAGCCGATCTCGTTCAGTCTCTATCTGCCTATGCTGGAATGTCATCTTCATCCGCGCTGAAATACAGGATGATTCTCAAGCAGATTTTCCACAAGGCAAAGAAGAATCGGCTTATACCGGAAGACCCTGCGGAGGATTTGCCGCTTCCGGACGACGTTACTACCGGCACTCATCGGGCGCTCGCTCCTTGGGAAAGCGAGTGCATACTGAACAATTGGTCTGTGTACCATGCCGGACGTTGGGCAATGCTCATGCTGCTCTGTGGTCTACGACGCGGAGAAATGGTCGCTCTGGACTGGGATGCCATAGACCTTGATAGCAGGAAGCTGACCGTCAAGGCATCCGCGTCCATGCGCGGAAGCGTTACGACGGTAAAAGACAGGACGAAGACGAGGGCGGGTGCGCGTATCCTGCCGATCTGCGAGCCGCTGTATCAAATGCTGACGCAGGTTCCTCCGGAAGAGCGAACCGGCCCTGTGTGTCGGAGCGCAAAAGGCGAGCGGATAACGCAGTCTTCCGTTGACCGGTGCTGGAAGACGTACTGCAACATGATGACGCGCATCTTGAACGGTGAAGAGCCAGACCAAAGAGGGCGACGGCGAGACTGCGTTGGGGACAAATACCGCAGTCCTTCTGATGACGATGGCGGCGAACGCATTGTTTTCTCTTGTTTGCCGCACGACCTGCGTCACACCTACGCAACTGCATTGTATGACGCAGGTGTTGACATCAAAAGTGCTCAATACTATCTTGGGCACGATGACGTCAACATGACCATCAACCTCTACACGCACTTGTCCAAGATAAAAGAAAACGAGGCCCGCAGCAGCCTCGTGAATTATCTGGATAAATGGCTCGATAAGCACCTTTTGCCTGTTAAAAATTGATGTGCGTGGTCAAAACGTGGTCAGGCTTTCCTTTGTATGGATGATTATTCAGAATATCATCGCATTTATCGGGGCTTATGCGGAAGTATAAGCAGAATACCGCATAAAATGCAAAACTGATTTTCTGAATGGGGTTCAAGAGGCCGGAAGTTCGAATCTTCTCACCCAGACATCGAAGCGATTGAAAAATCGCTTCTTTTTTTGTACTTTCGGGCGGATTTTCGTCTATTATGGTTGAAATTTATGCCATACAGCACATGATTTTGCAAGTAGCACAGATTCCGTTGCTTCCGAGCTTCTGCGCCTTTTCCTCCCCGAAAACCGCATTTTCGCCTATTTTCACGCCGTTTCAGGGGGCAATGGGGTTATAACGGGGTTATAAAATTTGCCCGGAATCCCTTGAAATCAGCCGCTTTCAGGGACATGCCGCTGTACCGGCGGGGTTATAAAATTGCGGGAATTCGTCGGCGCTCTCTCATTCGGAAGCAGAATCCACTTCCATGCGGCTCAGATAGCCAATCATCTTCGCGGCATCCGTCCGCTCCTGCTCCTTGTCCAGCTTCGTGTAGATGGCAAGAATCATGTCAGCATCGGCGTGTCCCATCCAGCTTTGCAGCGTTTTGAGCGGCACTTGCGCGTAGTAGGCCCTGGTGCAGAACTCCACGCGGAAATCGTGGCAGCGGATGTTGATTTCCTTCCACGGAGGCAGCTTGCCCTCCGCCAAGAGCTGCTTCTGCTCGTTGGTCTTGCCGTACCAGCGCTTGTGGATGCCGTTGAGCTTCGTCTCCAAGAAGGTGATGTACGACTCGTACTTGCACGCGAAGGCGGACTGCGACATGATGCCGCCGTTCTCCTTGTGGCAAACCAGCCCGTGCCGCCCTTTCAGCGCCTCTTCCAGCGGAGGAAGCAGCGGCACAGTGCGGATGGCGGAAGCGGTTTTGCCCTTCGTGAGCTTCGGGCGATTGCCTTCGCTGAACGACACAGCGCCGCGGACGGCAATGGTTTTCTTCTCGAAATCCACATCGCGGTCGATGTTCAGGTGGAGCATTTCGCCCCTGCGGAAGCCGGTGTAGAGCATCACCATCGCCGCCAGGCCGAAGTCGTGCTCCTGCCATGTACTGCGAATCAGCGCGCGTTCCCACGGCTCCAAGCAGCGGTGTCCGCCCGTTTTCTTGCATTTGGGACGCTGCACGCCCGCCATCGGATTGCGAATCAGCGCACCGTTGGACACGGCGTTGCGGAAGACGCCGTTCATGAGCGAGGCAAACTTGCTCACATAGGACGAGGAATAGCAGCTCAGCTTGTTGAAGATGGCCTGCAAGTCGTTCGCGTTGATGTCGCAGATGAACCGCTTCCGCGTGTGGTCGGCGGCAAAGCGGATCATGTTGGCGTACTGCTTCTGCAAGGGTACGCTGCAATCGGAGCGGTAAATTTCCAGCCAGTTCAGCGCGTAATCCAGAAAGGTAATGCCTTCGAGGTCGTGGCTGAGCCCCATTTGCTCCTTCTGCTTGTACGCATCGCGTGCTTTCATGGCTTCCGCCTGCGTTTTGCCGTAAAACTGCTTGTCGTGGTACTTCACCTTGAAGTAGCCGTCGGTACGTTGAGTTAATTTCTGACGAGGCATTGATGCTCCTCCTTATCAATCGCCCCGTGCTGTGTATGCTGATTCAATTGTCAAGGTGCTACGATGATCATAGCACACATCACAGCACGGGGCAAGTACATTTTGCGAAAAAATTCAGGTGGCAGCAATCGGCGGCTGACCATCCAGCCAGCGCTGAAGCCCTTCCCGGTTGATGAGAATCCTGCTGCCGATGCTGAACGCGGGAAAGCCTGATTTTCGCACCAGCTTTCGCGCCGTGGGCAGGGAGATATGCAGTTCGTCTGCCAATTCCGCCATCGTCAGCGTCATTTGGGGACTTTGTGCGCGGATTCTGCTTGATTTTCTTCCGCCCGATCGTCCGCCGGAACGCGATTGAACATTCTTTCACCTCCGAAATGGAGACGCAGGGCCATATCCGACATGCTGACACGCCGGATGCTGAACCTTTTTTCTGCGTCTGTTTTATTGAAACAATTTGTTTTACCGAATGGGATATGTCCGGCATGTCAAGCCGTGAAACACCTTGCCGCAGCGGGGATTCCGCGACATATTCCCTGACATTCGGATGATAGGCGGCGTGTCAGGCAGGCGGGATTCGCTCCCAGCCATACTGCCGCCCGTACTTGGCGAATTTGCGGGCATTGCGGAACTTCTGCCACCCGCTGATTTCGCCGCTGGCAATCCCGCTGTCCACAATTTCGCGGATTTCGCGCGTCTCGTAATTCTTCGGCTCATCAAGCGGATGCGCCAGGCACTCCCGATAAATCTGCAAGGAACAGACCTTGTCCTGCTCGAACGTCTCGAACCATGCGTAGATGCGCCCCGCCAGCGTATCCTCCTGACAATAATCCTGCTGCTGTTTGCGCAGTGCCTCTTCATCCGCCTTGGACAAGTGCGTGCTGTACGCGCCGGACTTGTACTGCACCATGATTTCCGCCCACAGCTGCTCGAAATAGTGCCGGGATTCCGCCGGGTTATCGAGTATATGGCAGTCGGCTTTCGACGCATCCACTGTCACCGGGAGAAAGCGCCGATTGCCGCTTCTGTCCAGCGGCAGAAAATCCATGCGGTTGGTTGTGCCGGCGAACACGCTCTGCCGGGGATGATCGCCGCCGTATCGGTCATACGCCATCCGCAGAAAATCCTTGTCGCGGCTGAGAAACGACTTGATCTCCTCGATGCTTTTGGCGTTCGCCGTCGCGACCATCTCCGAAAGCTCGCAAATCCAATGCCCGTTGAGCCGGTGGTAAATCTCCTTGTCGTCCAGTTTGCTGACATCGTCCGTGAACCATTCCGGCTCCAGCGCCAGAAAGCGGATGAAGGTGGTTTTGCCAGCGCCCTGCCCGCCCACCAGCACCAGCATCAGCTCAAACTTGCAGCCGGGATGAAACACCCGGTTTACCGCGCCGAGCATGAACGTGCGCAGGTACTTTTCGTTCGTGTCGCTTACTTCCGCGCCAAGGAAATGGTGCAGCGCCACCCGAACGCGCGGCACACCATCCCAGACGAGACTGTTCAGCCTGTCCCGCACCGGATGGAACGCCTGCGCAGTGGACACGATGTTCAGCGCCGGATAAATCAGCTTTTCCGACCGCAGCCCGTAGTGCTCTTCCAGATACAGCCGCAGGAACGCAGCATCCATGTCGTCAATCATGTCGCTTTTCCGCGCCCACCAGACGGGGCAGGTCATCGACATGCGCTCCTTGAACAGATTTCTGCGGATGTTTCCGGCAAAAACCGGATCATGGGTCAGCGCCGTGACAAAGTTTTGCAGCGTATTGCGCACCTCGCCGCCAGCGCTGTGGGTCAACTTGGCTTGTACAGATTGGTAGGCGGCGGCTATCTGGTCGTCCGGCATCGGCGGCGACCAGTCGATTTTCGTCGTTTCGCTCATGTGTTTCTCCTTGCAATGCTTATCGCGCCCACGCATCAGGGCGCTTCTTCGGATAGGAATCGTCGTGCAGTTTCGGACGCAGCGTTTCCACCACGGCTGGGCGCGCCGTCTCCGCAATGCTGCATTTCATGATTTCGTTCATCGCGGGCGACAGCAGCCGTCGCCGCACGTCATCCGCCATAGACAGCAGCGCGCTGAACACATCCTCCCTCGCTTTGCCCAGCCACGTTTCCACTATGCTGATGAAGGGCACGCCAAGTCTGCTGCTGGGCGACTTTGCCGCTCGGATAGTTCGGTCAACGCCCGCCGCCGCTTTGTCCAGCGCCGTTTGGCTCACGCTCTCGCTGACGGCGGTCACGGCCTTTTCGTAGCAAATGTCCGTGACCTGTTCAATCAGCAAATCCACATCGGACAGGCGGAACAGCTTCGTGTCCAGCTCGGCATCCTTCTCGGCAATCTGCGCGGTCAAGGTCTGAATCTGCTGATTCTGCGCAGTCAGCTGCTTCTGCTGATTCCGGATGGTTTCGAGCTGCTTGGCAATGATGTAATCCAGCTTTTCCAGATGATTCTTGCCGCCGTACTTCACTTGCTCCTCAATGTCCAGCCCGTGCGCCTTCGCGATTTCAATCAGCATCAGCCGATTCATGGCGTCGAAGGTGATTTTGCGGTTGTTGTAGCGTCCCGGCGGCTTGTCCGGCTGCGGCAGCGGAATGCCCATGAACGCCAGCGCCTTTTCCTGCTTCGGCTCGACTTCGCCGTACTTGTTCACATAGTCGAAGCAGTGGCGCTCCTGAATGTGTACCGTCGTTTCGTCGCAGTGCATCGCCCAGTCCAGCATGTGGATGTGTTTGCCGTAGCGCTCCTCGAACTGCTGCTTGAACGCCGTGAAAATGGTCAGCAGCTGCTCCGGCGTTGCGCCGACGCCCTCTTTGCCGAACTGGAAGATGGTTTCTTCCGGGCATGTGCGCTTGTCGCGGCGAATCTGCTCCACGGTTCGGTTGCGCTCCGTGTGGCGGCGCTCGGCGTTGCGCGCACATTGCCCGGCGACATAATCGGAATAATGCTGTTCGTAAAAGATTCGCTCTACCTCCTCAAAGGAAGGAACGTCGGCGCTCCTTTCGCCTGTGCGCATCCCGTTCAGCCAGTCCCAATAGACGTTTTCCTGCGTTTTGGCCGGATGGATATGCTCGGCGTGGGTTACGTCAAAATTGCGGTCGTTGTGCTTGGCGGTGAACACACCGTTCTTTCCGGCACGACCGTTATGCCGGGTTGCTCTGATTTTGCTCGTATAGTACCTCCTTGCTTGCGGGCGGCGGGAGCGCAGCGACCGATTCCCTCTGTTTGCGGCAGAGACTACCCACTACAAAGTGACGCACAGCATCACTTTTATCGGTCGGCGCGCCTCCCTGTGGGTCAAAGGTTTCACCTCTGGACTCTGACCAGAGCGCTCCGCCTCTGGACTCCGGCGGGTTTGCCGCCCGCTGAATGCTCATGCCCGCTGGTGCGCATTTGATGCCGTCTGATGCTATCCAAGATTCTCCGCGCATCAGCAGACAGAAATTTGGTGCGCTTTCGCATCAGCTGCCCATCATATCCAGCAGATTGTCGAGATCGGTCTCGTCCGGCGCGTTCGCGTCCTCCGATGTCTCTGCCGGTGTTTGTCCAGCGCATCGAAGCAGCGATGCTGCCAGCTCCTCGCGGACAATGCCGCGGATTTCTTCCCGCTGATGATGATCGAAGCCGCCTTGCCGCGCCTGCCCATAGTGCGCATTGACCGCCGCCACGATCGCATCCGCATAGCGCAAGTGCTGTTTCTCCCGCACTCGACGCAGCAGCCGCAGCGCCTCCCGGTCGGCGGGTTTCTCCGCATAGAGGCGAATCGTCGTGCGCAGAATCTCTTTCACCGCGCCCTCGCCTCACGCTGCAAGCGCCGCTCTGCCAGATACTCGTAGCCCTTGGCAGAGGCGCGAATATCGCTGATGATGGTCACGCGATTGGGGTCATACTGCCCGAAATTGCGAATCAGGCAACCGCCGCCGCCCACAATCCACAGCCGCATCGTCTTGGGGTCGTATTCATGCTCGCGCAGCTTGCGCATGATTTCCGCCGCATAGTCCGCTGCGGCTTCGCGGATGACCTGCACATATTCGGGTGCAACATCAGCCGTGCCCTCGCGCATCACCTGCTCGATGGTCACATCCGGCACGGTTCGCCCGCAGAGCCGTGTCAAGGCCTCCCGCGCCTTCAGCACGCACTGGTAAGTGCCGTACTTCTCCGTGAAGCACTGCTCCATCACCGGCTTGCGGTCGTTAATCGCCATGACAATCATGGTGCCGTTGCCGATGTCGCACAGCATGTTCGCCCCGGTGAATTTCCGCAGTTCGGGAATGACGGCGGAATACCCCTGCGCGTACACGTCCACGCCGACCAAATCAACATGGTAATCAATGCCTCGCCAGTTGAAATCCACATGGCGGTTTTGCGACAGATAGGCACGGAACTGCTCGCGCTGGTCGCCGACCCACGTCAGCGGCAGTCCAACCGCCAAATGAACCGCCGCCGTGGTCAGCTGATTGCACCACAGCTCCTGCCCGATGCCCGCCAGCGTCAGCAGGTAGTGGTCCTGATTGCTGACCTTATCCAGCGTGAACTCACGATGCCCCGCGCCGATGACGTAATACTTGCCGTCGTACACCAGCACATCCTGCGCGTGCGCCGGTTCAGCCTCGCAGCAAGTGACGCTCGCCGGAAAAATGCCGTTCGCCGTCTTGATGTTCCCGTAGCCGTTATCCAGCCCGATGATGTTGATTTTGCCGAATACTCTCATATGCTCCTCACTTTCTCCGCGTTTGCGGCAACAAAATAGACAGGCTGCGGGTGCAGTCTGCCTGCGAAAATTGGGGTCAGTCTGTGGCAATCAAGGCGACCACCTCCTTTCAAAATGCGCAGCAGGTACAGAAAAAGGCAGTCAGCATGACGCTGATTGCCTCGGTCGGGGGCTGCGGTCTCCCGACGATACTATCATAGCACAGGTTTATCTGCTAAAGCGTGCTATTTTGTGCTGTTTCGTCCTATTTTGTCCTGTTCTCTGCTAATTTGTCCTGTTGGGTGCTATGCGCTGCTGTTTGTGGGTACAGCGGGGCGGATGTTATCAAGCGGGGGGCGGGCGGCAGAGGTGCTTGGTAACACGTATATAGTATAGCACAGATTTTTTTCTCAAACTTTCTCAAATCTTCTCATTCCTTCTCAAATGTTCTCAAAGCTTCTCAACTTTTGTGTCTTGTTTTTCAATTGGTGGATATGATGCTGCTTTTGTTAAGTCATAATGGAAAATAATTTTTTACATAGGAAATATTTCCTTTTTCTTCGCTTGCTCATATACGAGGGAGAAATGTAAGTAGTAAAGTATGCGGAGGGTAGACATCAATTCTGTATAGTAAGATTTACTATTGCAAAGCATCAGTCAATTTGCTATAATAAAGATAATCTTAATTTATTGTAAGGAGGTGGTTGCGTGTGGGTATACGGAGCTGCACTGTTGCATCTGTCCCACAAAATATTTATATCTCGTCGTAGAAACATGGTAAAACTGGATGTGAAAAGAAGCGATTGAACTTCTATAACACAAAACTGGAAACTATGGAATTTAAATGTTCGTCTTTTAGCAATCGTAGCAAGAATGCAAATATTATAGATTTAAACAGTGGTTAAGGAGTATGACTCATGGATGCAAAACAAGAAGTTAAGAGCTATATTGAAACAAAAGAAATTCCCGGCGCGCTTTTACTTACTGGCGAATGGGGGTGCGGCAAGACATATCTTATAAAGAGCATAGCTGATGAATACAAAGAAAACAAAGAATTCATATTCGTTATTGTGTCTTTATTTGGCGTAGAATCTGTGTCAGAATTGCAAGAGAAAGTAAAGAAAACTGCTTTACAGACCAGATGCAATGTTGGTGAAAAAGCAAGTAAATTACTTGAAACAGGGATCAAGGTTGTAAAACAGGTACTACCCGAACAAGCGAAGCAGTTGTTATCCGTTAACCTATTTGATGCGTTTGATGTTGAATCGGTTATAGACGCAGACAAACTGGTGTTGGTATTCGATGATCTTGAGCGCTGTTCATGTCAAGATAAGATTGCATTGCTTGGCTGCCTCAACGACTATGTAGAGAACAAAGATTAGGGTTATTCTGGTCGCAGATGAGACGAAGATTGAAACATCAAATGACGATAAAACATATCACGACTATAAAGAAAAAGTAATTTGCCGGACAATTAAGCTGGAGTCGAATTTCGAAGCGATAATAAAAAGTTTGATTCAGCAGTACAAAGAAACTACCGACGGCTATTCATCATTTCTTTCGCAGAATATCAATATGTTGTATAGAGTATTTTCTGAAAGTGGTTCAAGTAATATTCGCTTAATGAAGTATATTATAGCTGATTTTGAGCGCATTTATACCGAGTGGGAAAAAACGACTATTTCAAAAGATAATATGCCCTTTGTTCTCTATACCTTTGCTGCGAATTACTTTAAAAATCGACTGCCCAAAGAGGATAAAAGTAAAAATGAACAGTCTGATTATATTAATAACGATACTGAAAAATATTCTTTAGAAGGAGAAAGATATAGCAGTTTCTATTCAATCAATAATTGGATTAATACAGGTAATTGGGACAGTAAGAGTTTTACTACTGAGCTTAGAACGCATTATGATATAATCCAACTGACACCGGATCAATGTTTTCTCCGTAGTCTATTCTGGAACCTGGAGCAAAGCTATATTGATGATGGTCTGCCTATCGCTCTTGAGAAAGCCTACCGCGGTGAACTTACGCACGATGAGGTTGTTACTTTAATTAGCCAAATATGGAATCTCAAAGTTAATGCAATCAATCTTCCGTGTGAAGTTGATTATGCCAAAATGCTTGCTGGTTTTCAAAAACGGCTCGAGCGGATAAAGTCCGGTGAGTTAGAGGACGATGTCACTTCAACAGAGGCTACATTTGACCAAATTGAGGCTGGTGCAAAATCACTCAATGAGTTGCTCGGGAAAACCAGCTACATTATCGCCTGCTATGGCAACAGAAGCAAGTTGCTGAACCACCTACAAAATCCTCAGCTCTATAATGGATTTATTTTCCGGCGACATGCTTTTGTTGAGCTTGATGATGAGATGACAAGTGCAATTTGGAATGCATATCATGGAAGTAGCAACCGGGTTAAACGAGAAATCGGCACATTTTTAAGGCAAAATAGTTTTTTCTGTAAAGACGCCTCTACTGTTTGTAAAGATGTCTCTGATGAAGGAAATTTAAATGCGACAAAGGGAAACTACAACAGACTTATTGAGCTTCTAAATCATGATATAGAAGAAACCAGCGATGGAATAACAAAGATAATTCACTGTTCTCTGATAGAGACAATCAATGAACAGATTCAACAGATAGATAGCGAAATTGAAAAATTACATAAAAATGCGGATGCTAAAAATAGCCACGCCTGCATAACAACGCAGATAAAACATAAAAAAGGAACACGGAAAAGCTCTCTGCGGGTAAGAAAGTAAAACTTAAGTTTCTTGGAACAGTCATGATTTCAACCATGCCTGTTCCGCTTTTAGCAGCTCATGAACGGCAATGTAACCCACAAGGTCGCCTCTCTGTCTGCGCTATCGGGAGGATCTACATATACCGCCTTGAAAAGCTCTTTGAGGGCCTGTCCTTCTTTAAGCGCTCGTATTCTCTATGCCAAGCTGCGTCATCCTCGCCTTTATTAAATCGAGTCCTTTTTCATCTACGAAAAGTTTGACCTGTGTCGGTCGATTGCGATTCTTGCTGTTTGGCATCAGGTTTGCGCTTAATTCCTACGGGTTATTATTGGTCGATTATTTAATATGCCGCTCTGCGTACTTCTGTAAAATTACGCATAAAACACGCTTATAAATTCCTGTTCCTGAGTCTTCATCTTTGCGGTAAATTCCGAGTAATTCTGTGCACTTACAGGAATTTTCAAGCCGTGCTTGGTAATGCTGATGTCATCACGCGGCGTAACATTTTTCTCATAGGTAGAACCACGATTCAACTGTAATTTCAAATCGTCAGCTCCATCTGCTTCAGGATAGAGATAGTAACCAGCCTTCGCACCAAAACGGAACATATAGGCAAGTAATTGCAAATAATCTCGGTTGCCAATATTGTCAATCGGCTTATATTTGGCGTCGGCAATCATCCGCATCTCGCTATTACGGCTGATGAAATCAGGATAGATCAATCCTACATTTCCATCAAATAGTCTCTGAGCGCCTATGCCACTCTTGTTCATTGGGTGATAGAAGATGTCTTCAATGAGCAAGTTAGCATATTCCTCCCACAGCCATGCACCATCAAACAGAATACCGTATATCTGCCTCGTTCCGGTACCGATTTGATGTTTTTGGTGTCGAAGAATCAAAAGACACAACCTCTGCAAAGCGAGATACTCTCTGAAGTAAGCGTGGCGAACGGTATTCTTTTTATTCTGTTCAATGATTTTCTGCCTGTCATACGGCGCATAACTCGAAGTTGCATCTATAACAAGTTTTATCTCGTCTTTTACTTTGATAAGAAGTTTATTTCCGTAAGGTTTCCTTTTGATAAACTCTATGGTATGCCGTACCAGCTCCATCAGACTGTTATCGTAGGAAAACTCTCTCTGACTGTACGCAACATTTCCCACAAATGGGGTATTCTCCTTGATATGCCTTGCAACATCAATTGTCCCTTTTACATTTCCATCATTGTACCTGTGGCGGATATACTGTTTGAACAATCCCTTCCGCATAGCTGCCTTGAGGTAATACGGAAACAGGAACAACAGAAAATTGAACAGTCGATTGTCTTGATTGGCATCGGAGTTCAAATCTACGATGTTTGGAAAGTCCAGCACTTTGTCTAAAAGATACTGAAAAAAGTAATCCTCACCCTCTCCGCAAAAACGGGACTCGATTACAAGCCGCTCATCACCGTAGCCGAGAAAGCCCATCACATTGCCAGAGCGATAGGTGTCATTGACGCTTTGAAGGAGCATCTGGTCTTGTGTAATATCTCCTGCATCCTTTACGGTTTCAGGAAATACGAATACACCTTCACGCTCAAGCTGTTCCAACGTTTTATCTGCGATTTTGCCTGTCAGCTTCGTTACTTGAGAAAAGGCATCTTTTTTCTGCTGGGAGTTATCCTTGATCCTGATTAACTTCATTCGCATCACCTCTGGTAGGCTTCTGATAGCCGTATGCCCTTGCGAACCGATTCATAATTCCTTCCTCATCGTACATTCCCTGAATGTATTCCTGTAGGAGCGGTTGTAGATAATCAGTCCATAGCTGGTCAAAATCAAGTGTTTTCAGCTTCAAAAAGTAAGATGCTCCAATCTGATAATTTTCATTCAGATCCTCAACCTCTGTGATTGCCTTATTGAGCGCAGTCATCCTTCTGATTGCTTCAGCCTTTAATTCCTCGTTTTCCAGCGATGCAAGCATTTCAAGGCGTTCATTCGCTTTAAGTTCCACGAAACGGAAGCGACGGCGCATGGCAAAATCAAAGCTGTCCACAGAGCGGTCGATATCGTTCATGGTACCGATGATATAGACATTTTCAGGAATATAGAATTTTTCGTCAGGATCAGGGTGCAGATTAGAATATTGCGTGGAGATTTCGCCGGCTTTTCCGCGATAACCGGGATCTATTGCAAAGAACAGTTCACCGAAAATCTTTGAAATCTCGCCGCGGTTGATTTCATCTATAATGAATATGTATTTTTTTAGTTCCTCGTGTTTTGCCTTTACTTGAAACTGTTCTTTTCTTCGCTTTGATTGCTTTATAGATAGCAAAGTCATAGGAGTATCCTTGCGTAGCAAACGTCTTTCCGAAAAAGGACGTAATATCCTTTATTTTTTCAAACTTCTGCCCGGATTCCAGCATCTTTCTAACTTCATCCAGATTCAGAGCAAGACTGTTGACAGATGCATTTCCGGGAATGGAAATATGGATATGCCCGTCATCCACGTCGGTAATGGTAAATTCATTTCCATTAATCGTCTTGAATGGATCAACACCAAACTCAATCCCAGAGAAAAACTCTGTCATGGACTCTTGAACCGTAACTTCCTTTTCTACGGTTTCTCTGGATTTTTTGGAGTCCTCATAGTTCGTTCTGGCACGGGCAATAAACTTCTTGAAAATTCCATCCTGCAATTCAAAGCCCATTGTCCCATCCTTATTGAGTTTTGGTCTTAATCCTTCAACAAAATCAGAGTAGTCATAACACGGATGGAACTGAACAAACTCAACCTGTTTTTTCTGCTCGTCAGTAAGAAGTGTGTAATCGTCAAAGTACCCATTGCTGATAATGTCCGTAGCGATTTCTTTGGCAAGATAAGATTTTCCGGTACCGGGCGCACCTCTGAAAATCAGATTTTTTGATTCAATCAGCATGGAAGAAAACGGATTTCGGTATCCCTTGAACTGTTGAACAAGCTCTTCTTGAACAGCAGCTTCCGGTTCTGCCGCTGCGGTTTCCTTCTCATCTTTCGCGGTATATCAAAATGAACTGATCTCCCGGTTCACCGAAACGCTTCAAACATTCCTGAATGAAGATAATCGTAGAGAAGATATTCCAGCAATAGATAACAAACTGACGTCCATTGTCATAGCTGTATGTCAGGTACTCTATCGTGTTAAGGTGCTTTTTGAAATCGTCTACACTCGCATAAATACCGCTGATTACATTGGTGCCTGGACTATATTTGCAGACAGGAAAGTTCTCCTTCTCATCAACCGATAATGCGGCAAGCTGCTTCTCGAACACCTGACAGGCAATGCGGGGCAAGGTTTGATTGGAATTTCTTCTTTCGCCTTTGCTGTAGGCTCGCTTGATTACGTCTCCATTTGCCCTCTTAAAATAGGCGTCCAACGGCTTATAGTTATCCCCGAGGTTCAGATTGTCCATGGTAAAGCTTTCGTCCGTCGACGCTATACTCTCGGCAGTAATGGATAACTCGAATTTTTCCTGCGGCTTTGTCTCGATGGTAAAGTCCAGACTTTCCAGATAGTTCTTTGCGTCAACGCTGTTAAAGGATTCTGTCGAAATATCCGTGCTGTTTGCCAAATGGTCAGCAACGGCTACCACATACTTCGGCGGATATTTTTTCCCATCCTCGGACACAAGTACATATTTTACGCTTGTATTATGTTCGGGAACTCCGTTCTCGTCGATAAATTTCAGGGCATCAATAACATCTTGCTTTTTCAGCTTTGGTGTAGCCATGCTGCACCTCCTTGAAAGTGTGTACACACATTATATCATAAGGATGGAGCTGTTTTCAATATGACACCCGGAATTTATCGCATTAAAATGCACTCTTTCTGCAAATGTAAGCTGATTTTAGTTTTCCAAGTATCGGATAGGCTCTGCATCGAAATACCCAACTGTTGATTTCACGGCTTTGTGGGGTGTTTTGCACGGACACAAATATACGCTTCCCAGAGAACGACGCTTGCAGATGCCGATTTTGTAGTTGCCTCAAATTACTGTCTTATTGGCACACGCAAAAGGGCTACCCCTTTTTGATAGCGAAGCGAGACTGGATGATGCCTGCTGCTATTTAAATGTTTTAGTTTGATGCCCAGTGTTTGAACGTGTGCTATGGAGAGAAGAAGTAGAATCTTACGCATCTGATGGATACTTCCATCCGAGTAAGTTAGCTATTTTCTTCAAAGTTTTCTACCTGTTCCATTACCTTGCGAAACACCTCCGGACTATACTGCGGCGGATAACCATTTTTTATCAAGCACACTTTAATATCGAATTTTAACTGATCGCGCACAATCTGGTTATTGAGCCAATCGGAAAAGGAAGATTTCGTGTCTATAATTTCCTTAATCTTCTTTGCCAGCGCCCGGCATCGTTCGTTGACTTTTATGCCGTCCGTAATCACATCTGATCCGTACTCGAAGTTATGCTGATCGCGCAAAGCCATCAAAATATCATAGAACGCCTTTTCCTCAAAGGTAAGCCCGACCCTCCGAAAACTCTCGCGATCTGCATTCATTTCTCTAAGAATTTGTAGTGCCTGCTCAGTGGCGCTTCTGATAATCTCTTCTGTTGCAGCTTCTTGTGTCTCACCTGCTTCTTCCACGGTTAGATGCTTTCTGCGTTCATGATACTGTTTAATGGTTTCCTCCAACATTTCTTGAAATCGTTTTGCTGCCATCTGATTTGTTTTTCCATACTCCGTAATTTGCTTACGCAGCATCTTTATCAGCATTTCAAGTTTTGTTGCGGGCATCTTTATACTGGACAGTTTCTCAAAGTATTCAGGACTGAATATGTCTTCTTGCTCGCCGTCTTCAAGAACACTCTCAACCTTGTTGTACTTTAAGGCTTCTTCAACCATTTTAGCAACATAACGATTCATAACATCTGAATCTACTTCGCTTGTACCATTCATTTTTCTGACGAAACCAGCAATCGCCATGAAGCACTGTGCAAGCGCGGACTCATCTTCCTTGAGTTCACCCGAAGGCTGGCAAATATCATATGCAGCGCGCATTCTCTTCACGGTTTTCAAGAAGTATGTTTTAAAAGAAACTTTACTGACGTTTAAGCCATTTTCAATGTTCATTTTCTGATTGCAAGCAAAAACATACTCCGCTGCTTTTGCAAGCAACGTATACCGTTCAGTTGGATCTCCGTTTGGATTGAGGAACGGCATCAGGTCATACCCAGCAAAAAGATCTTTAAGTATAGAAAGTTCTTCACGGAATACAGATGTTGCCTGCTCAACGTCATCTTTCGTCGGGGCAACAGAGGTATTGCCGCCATAGAGTTTCATCGCTTCGCGCATATTGTCACGAATGCCAATGTAGTCGATAATCATGCCATACTCTTTGCCGGGGTATTTACGATTGACGCGGCTGATAGTTTGAATCAGCAAGTGCTTTTTTAGCGGTTTATCGTTATACAGATAAGTTAGACATGGAACATCGAAACCTGTAATCCACATATCGACGACAATGGCAATCCGAAAGTTAGATTTTTCCTGCTTAAAAGCAGCATCAAGCGCGTCAGAACGTTTGTCGTTTTTGACGCCTCCGAGATACTTGTACATTTCAGGTTTATCGTTACTGCCCACGCTGGCGACCATGGATATCGCTGGCATGGGTTTTAATTTTCGTAGTTCTTCTTCGGATGCGGTTGCGCCATCCGGAATTTTCTTTTCCTCGAACCATTCGGGGTACTTTGCTCGAAATTGCAGAAGAAGGCGATAAGCAATTTCGCGGCTGGAACACACAATCATTGCTTTTTGCACACGATTGGGATCGGCATCACACGCAGAAACATAATGGTCGTGAATATCTGTGGCAAGGCGTTTGAGCCGTAAGGGTTCTCCGAGAATCATTTCCATGGAGCTCATAGCTTTCTTACTTGCTTCAATGTCGTCCTCGGTAGCACCATCATCAGCACACTTTTGATAATAGGCTTCAATTTGCTTGACTTTCTCATTGTCAAGCAATACTTTAGTAATACGCGGATGATACTTAATGGAAACGGTGATACCGTCCGCTACTGACTGATCCATCGTGTAGCGGTCAATTTCATCGCCAAAGGTTTGATATGTTTCTGCAATGGGCGTCCCGGTAAAGCCGACAAAGGTTGCATTCGGGAAAGTCTCTTTCAAAACCTTCGCATATGGCTTTGAAATCATGGCTTTCATGTTCTGGTCAGCATCTTTGCTGAACTGAATTTTCTTGGAATGCTCCAGCTGGGTGCGGTGAGCTTCATCTGAGAAACAAATGATGTTTCTGCGATTGTTAATCAATCCGATTTTGTCGTCTTCGCGGTCACAAAACTTCTGGATTGTGCAAATGTAGAAACCGCCGCTTGCGCGTATGCCAAGTTCTTCACGAAGCTGCTTACGATTCCGGACAATGCTGACTTCACCAAGGCTAAGAAATTCTTTGCTCTTAGTGAATAGTTTTGCCCCTTGCTTTTGAAGCTCATCACGGTCAACAATCAGAATGATGGTTGGTGAGCCAATCTGCGGAATATTCGTGCAGCGCAAAGAAAGCTGACGAGCCAGAAACGCCATCGTGTAAGTCTTGCCGCAGCCGGTTGCGCCGAAATATGTGCCGCCCTTGCCGCTCTTCTCAATAACAGAGCGAATAATGCTCTGCTTCAGTAAGCGCGCAGCAAAAAACTGCGGATACCGGCAGACGATTTCGCGTTCATAGCTGTCATATTCGCCATCTTGAAAGTAGATATAATCCCGGAAAATTTCCAGAAAGCGGCTTGGCCGATACACACCGCTAATCATGGATTTCGTCTCTTCAAACGGGAGCGTGGATACTGCATCGCCCTCATCTACGCGGCGCCATGCGTAAAAATGTTCATAAAGGGTGCGCACAGTACCCAAACGAGTTTTTACGCCGTCAGAAATACAGGCCAGCGGGCAGTAGTGGAGCAGATGCGGTATGTCACGCCAATAGCGAACATTAATCTGCTCCCATGCATCCGAAATTGTCGCATGAGCATCTGCGGGATTTTTGAGCTCTATTATGCACAACGGCATACCATTGACGAAAAGAAGAATGTCCGGGCGTCGGTTTTCAACCATACCGTGGTCCATGTACTCCACTGTAAATTGATTGACTACGCGGAACACGTTTGCATCCGGGTTTTCAAAGTCAATCAGCTGAACCATACGGCTCAAGCCATTTTGAGGAGTAAACTGGATGCCGTTGACCATCCAGCCGTACAGCTTATGCAATGTCGCAAAATCGCTTTCAGCGCCGGCCAACCGAACCCTATCCATGATTTGTCGAATTTCTTCGGCTAATAAATCAGGATTGGTGCTGCTCAAAAAATGCTCCAAGTCGTCTAAATATAGCACTTCTCGCTGTGAAGCACGGTTAATAGACTTTCCGGGCAAGTAGTGCCATCCCTCTTTTTCCAGAAAAGAAATGAAAGCACTTTCGTATTCAGACTCGCAAAAGTGACCGTCGTAAATTTCCAGCCTTGCCATAGCTGCTTAACCTCCATCTGAAAGTGAACCCCGGATGAGAATGGGACACATAGCGCTTAGCTGCTTTTTTAGTTTTTCATTAATTGCGCGTCGGACTAAGTATGTATCAAAGAGTTCTGCCAAGGCAGTTTGTACAGTAATATCTGGAATTGGAATGCGCACATCCTGCATTTCTGAAAAGTCAAAAGTCTCTCTGGCACTTCCCCAAGAGTTGTAGCGTGCATATCTGTTGAATTCGGAGCGCTCAAAGAAAATTCGCAGATAACGCGGCAGTAATTTTTCCGTATTCGTGCAATTAAACACAACATATGACGATGAACAAATGTATGTATCCTTGCTTGCGTTGTGTGCAAGAGAAATCTTTTCGCCATTTCGAGAAGTAACAGTAACGTAGGCGAATGCGTCCGGATAGACAACATAATACGGTTTCAAATTTACACCTTGCATATCAGCCTTTGTTTCAATAAACCGCTTTTCAATGGATACGCCTCGAACATTCTCCAACGTGTACAACCCTTCATCGTTGCACTCTTCGGATAAAGCGATATAATCGCCGATTCGCTCATGAGGCAATTCGTTTCTCAGCTTATCAATATAGCTTTCGCATACAAGCCGCAAATCTTCCAGCCCGCGTTCATAGCTCTGCTGGTTGGCTTGCATAGCTTTGTAGATGGCGACATATTTCTGCTGAACAGGCAGAGGGGGAAGCGGAATGTGTATGTTACTCATGTCAACGAAATTGAACTCTGGCCGCTGACTTCCAAAATTGCGGAAAGTTACCTCTCTATAGAATTCATTTCGTCTGAAATACATAAACAGATATTCTGGATCAATTATCTCTTTCCCACAATCGTTTAGATAAAAAACGATGTACAGATGCGATACAATACACATGCCATTTGTTCGATAAGCGATGGAGCCAAGATTTAAACGTGATGGATTGTAAACAAACGCTCCATTATTGACGATTTTATAAGGCTTCAAATCAATGTCAAGGGTGCTTCCCTTAGGTTCTGCAAACATCCCTTCATTGGTTACACCTTCTATAAGTTCCACTCCATACTCTAAATTGTGGTTGTTAGTCGTTGAACGTTCAATAAAGTCGCCAAGACGAATCGTTGCTATATTGCGAAACGGGCTGTTATAGCTCATAACCAATTCTCCTAAATGCTTCAATCAAATTGCTTTGAGATATCCGTTCCTGTACGACCAGAGCACGCATCTCATTTTGAATCCGCGTCATCTCCATAGCATAGTCTATCTCCAAATCATGGTCGATGAATTCGATATACTTGCTGGGGACAAGCGACCAGCCATTTTTCTCAATCTCATCAATGCTGACACTGCGGTACAGTTCTGGCACAGCATAATTGTTTCCGTCCGTGCCATCACTCTGCCATGTGTGATAAATGTCAGCAGCGCGCTGAATCTGCGCGGTATCCAGCATGACTTTCTTCTTGTTGGAATCCTTCACCGGGTTTTCAGTCCATGTGCGCAAATCCATGAACAGAATCTCATGTTCACGGTTGCGCAATATGCGGTTGTGATATTTGCCACCCTTCTTGTTCTGGTTCAGGATCCATAGGGTCACGCTGATGTCTGTCGTAATGAACAACTCGCGCGGCAGCACGATAATAGCTTCGACCTTATCATTCTGAATAAGCTTCTTGCGAATTTCTACGGTATCTGAATCGCCAAGGGCACCATTCGCCAGCAGGAATCCGGCCACACCGTCCAGCGGCTTCAAGTGGGACAGTATATGCAGAATCCATGCATAGTTCGCATTACTCTCCGGCGGCATACCATAGTCTGCCCAGCGAGAATCATTTTCAAGGTCGGAATCGTACCAGCCTTTCAGATTGAACGGCGGATTTGCCATAATATAGTTGAAATAGAGTCCCTTATGCTGGTCATTGGTAAAAGAAGAATCGTAGGTCGCACCAAGATTGTGGCTGATGCCACGCAGCGCGAGATTCATCTTAGCCAGACGATATGTAGCAGAGTCTTTTTCCTGAGCATAGATATTGATTCTGCTAATATCGCCTTGCTTGGCCTTTACTAATGCGGCACTCTGGATGAACATGCCGCCAGAACCACAGCAGGGATCATACAGTGTTCCATCGAAAGGCTCAATCATGGTGGCTATCAGCTGCACAACATCGTGCGGTGTATAGAATTCGCCCTCCTCTTTGGTTGCATTCACAGCAAACTCTTTGAGAAAGTATTCATATACACGGCCAATCAGGTCTTTTTCGAGTCCGAAGGCTTTATGCGTAATCTTATTGACTTCATCAACAAGCTGCTTGATGTCATTAGCCGCAAGATTGCGTGTTGTGAAAGTGCCCTTAACAAAACAGCCTTTCAGCGGGGTGCTGCTTTCATCGAGGCGAGTCAGTGCTGTGTCCAGCGCAACATTTAGCTTTGAAGCCTCTGTATTGATAATCGTTGACCAGCGAGCCTCAATGGGTAGATTATAGGTACCGTCGGTGAATGTAGCATCATCAAAAAAGGCAGCCCGGATTTCATCATCATCAGGATCAAGATCCATCTCAATCAGTTTCTGACGCAGCGCTTCGATGCCGTCATCGAATTTTTCACCAATAAAACGCAGGAAAACCAGCGTGAGCATCATGTCGCGCTTTTCAAAGAAAGAACCGGAGTTGCGAGCCTTTCGCAAAATATCACGGCACTTAAAGAGAATTGAATCAAGATTGAGAGTATCTTCAACTTTTTTCTTCGCCATTGAAATACACCTTTCTGTTTTTTGGATACTGAGATAACTATATATTTCAGAATGCTTCCACAACTCGCGCTTCGCAGGTAAGCGGAAGCACATCTATGGTTATATTTTCGCATCTGCCATCCGGACAGCAGGGAACTGTGCAGGCATTGACCATTTGTCAGAGTTCCTTTTTCGCAGTCCTAATCTATGCAGGTTTTCCATAGGCAATTGCGAGAGAAATTTGCTTTCAGTTTGATGTTCCTTTCTTCTTAGCCATAGAAAACCTCCTTTCATCGTCGATAACTCCATTATACAGCATTTGCAAGGCCAAATCAAGTGGCTTACATCGTCTCTCGATGTTTTGTCATTCTGACTTGTTACTCTGCTGTCCCATAAAGAATAATAATTTGAAGAAGCAGCAGGAAAAGCGGCTCTGCATAGCGAATACTCCTATGAGAAGCAACAAAATCTGGTGGAATTTCGTCACAATGCAAAGTGTTGCATCGGACACTTTCCATTCCAGCAAGTTGAGCGCCAGAAACTTACTTACGCTCACAGATAGGGGGAATGTTATGATTATTAATGCAGAATGGCTGGATGCTATGAGCAAACAGCATCAGCGGAAATTTCAAGAATTACTGCCCGAACTCGTGAAGAGACTTATCATTAACAGCTGTACTTCGGTTTCCAGCATTCGGATGCCGCATGGTGATGACATTTGGGCACCGGGATTCGATGGCGTTGTTGATTGCTCCGAGGGGAATCGTTATGTTCCTGCCGGACGCAGCGTCTGGGAATTTGGCACCAATGAAAATACGCTCCAGAAAATTAATGATGACTATCAGAAGCGAACGCAAAACCCCTTAGGAATCAAAATTGAAGAAACGAGCTTTTGCCTTGTGACACCCAAGGTGTGGGCGTATCCGCAGACAATAACCGCATGGGAAGCAGAACACGCCGATTGGAAACTGGTAAAAATATATGATGCCAGCGTATTATGCGACTGGATTGAGCAAACACCAGCTGTTCGTGCTTGGCTATTGGAGGAGTTTTCGGATAATCACACCATTGAATTTTCTACTTTGGCCCATGCTTGGAATCTGTTTGCCCAGAAAACATCGCCTGCCATGTCCGATTCGTTATTTCTTGCCGATCGTGAACAAGAAATGGTTTGTTTTTTCGATACATTAGAAAACAAAATTGTCCGCGTAAAAGCAACTACTCGCGTAGAGGCAACCGGATTCGTTCTTGCTGCTATGATGCAGAAACCAGAGCTTCGAGAACGAAGCATCGTTATCAATGCTCCAAGTGCTTACCCGGAAGTCAATCACTGTGTAAAGTCAAAAATGCTTATATTGAATTACTATTGCGAGCATGATGTTAGCACGGAAAATGGAAATCATGTAATCCTATGTTATGGCAAAGAAGACACCAGCATTCGAGGAAGTGTCAGTCTTGTAGAACTGCCTAAATTTCATTATATTCGCGCTTTTAAGGACATGGGTGTCCCTGATCCGGAAGAACTTTATACCTTTACGCACGGCAATCTCAGAGCGTTGATTCGGAGAATTCCGGGGACGTCAACCGAAAGCAAGCCGGACTGGGCAAAACGCGAAGATAAAGATCTCCTCGCCCCATTGCTGTTTATGCGAAATATCAATAGAAGTTCAGATGTTGATCGAGCGATTGTCGAACAATTGGCTGGGTTCTCTTATGGTAACGTAGATAAAGCATATGCTGAAATGATGCGCAAGGAAGATTCGCCAATCAAGGCAGTAGATGGATACTACATCCTTGTGAATTACGAAGAAATATGGGATGCATTGCAATATAACGTTTACAGTACGCAGTATGACCGCTTGACCGATACGATTCTTTCCATATTTGATGCGGTTGATAGAGATTCAAAGTTTGCAGCGATATTTAACACTCGTGTAGGACGATCAAACTTGTTGCAAAACCTCCTTGAAAACTACGTTTACTTTTCTTACAACAATGACAATTCGCAGAAATTGGACAAAACAATCCATGATTTTATGGCGTTCATGGACAAACCTAATGCATCGGATATCATTATCTATCACTTATCAATGCTCGCGCAAGCAGCGCCGAAGATAGTGGTGGATGCATTGAAGGCTGAAATGAAAAAACCAAATGGAATGATTATGTCTTTATTTAATCATCCACAGCAATCTGATAGCCGGTACATGAATATACTATTTGCACTGGATAAGCTGACATTCTATTCAGAAAGCGCTAAACGAGCTTGTCGAATTCTCTTCCGCCTGTATCAAGCAGATCAAGATAAATTCAGATATTCTAATTCACCATATAGTTCACTACTCAATGCTTTGTGTTTTACCAACACCTATTTTCCATTTCCAATAAGCAAAAAGGTTGAGTTGCTTCTTGATTTTTGGCAAGAAGATTCCTACCACGGTGCCAAATTGAATATTGGAATTTTGAACAAAAAAGTTATGTTCTTGCCTTCACAATATGGAAGGATAGGTCAATATCATGAGACGGAATTGTACTATGCTGAATATTATCATGCAATCGAACAGATTGCCGAAGCATGTCTCCGTTATTTCATTAGCGTCAGCGATATAGAATCAATCATCGCAGTTTTTGAGAACTATGTCAATTATCGTCCGCAGTTTCTCATAGACTTAGCCCCCTTGCTTGAAGGAAATTCTGTTGATGCGGCTTCGCTTGCCAAGCTCAATTATGCACTGCGGAAGACGCGATATGACATTTTGCATCATCGTTTGACCAAAATGGAAGTATACATTCCTGCATTTGAAACTTGGATTCGGAAAACAGACACCCACGAAATTCCTTTTCGATGGTTATTTTTCGACTATCGAAAATGTCCTGATGATAGACTGCTTTCAAGGGATGATGACTATTACAAAAAGGCAACAAGAAATGTTTTCTATCAGGCAAGATGCTTTCGAGAAGATTTTCAGAAAATTCGGTGTCGAAGGTGTAAAAACGCTGATATCTCAAATGGATGATAACGCTGATTGGGGAAATTTTCTTGCAAATACATTGCCGGAAGCTTATCACACAGAACTTGCAAACATGCTGCTTCAGATGAATCGAATGCGTACTTTGGCAGGGCTTCTTGATGCTTCAGCAAAGGAGACGTTCTATGCCATATACGACTATATTCCTGCGGATAAACGCTTGCAAGTATACAGTGCCATGTCGCGAATGGATGCGGTTGATTGGCTATCAACAGAAGAAGAAAAGCAAGCGTATTGTTCTGGAAAACAGATGGATCAATATGATGAAAACAAATTTCAAACGCTGCTAACCTATTATCCTGAAGGCTTACTGCCTTATTGTGCTGAAATTATCAACACAGCTTCGAATGCAAATACAGATCTGGTCATGAACGTCTTCTGTGCAATCAAAACTACATGGCGTGCTGGTAATATTCTAACGTCAGATGATAAATGCGCTCTATCTGAAATCTTAGAGGTCGTCACCAACAGTTTGTATTCGGATAAATGGGGAAAGCTCTGTGCTGAACTCTATTTGACCAACATTCTCACAGAAATTTCCGAACCAGCCGAGCGATACTTTTTTGAGCACCCGCTTGAATTCATTCAAAGTTTGAATTTCTGCAAAGAAACGAATGACGGTAAATTCTGGAATTTGTTTTCTATGTATCGTCTACCAACCAGCGCATATACGGATTTGGATGCATTGAAACATTTTTCGGAATCGCTCATTGCAGAAAATCAAACTGATTTGCTTGGAAACATCTATGGTCGTGCAATTGCAGGTGCGGACGGTATTTTCCCACATGAGTCCATTCGCGAATTGTTAGAGCAGTTTGATAGTGATGGATTGGATTTGCAAGTTTATGTTGCTTATAGCGATGATCGAGGTGCGCGTTTTGTTTTGGATGGAAGTGATCAAATGCAAAAAGCAGCGAAATTTACGGCTGACGCGCGAGCTTTAAGCATCAGCTATCCGCATACAACAGCAATACTTCGACAGATTGCGGATGACTATCGAAGAGAAGGACAAAGTGATCGCTTGTATTCTGAGCTTTAAGCAGATAATTTGTTTTGTTCAAGAAGCTGTGTTGGAATAGGAAACAAATTGGTACGGAAGCAAAAGCCTCCCATCAGGGCAGAAAGTTATCGACTTCAAACGCTTTCCCTGCCAGTGTCTGCTTCCACAGTTTTGCGCTCGTCGGTTGTAATCTGCTCCGCAAGGATAATAAATTTTCCCATATCAATAGTGCCATTATTGCAGCACTTATACTTTACAACTCCTCCGTCTTGAAAGTCACATACCCCTCGTAATAGTAGCTACAATCAATCCCTTTCATATAAACTTCTCGACTGTTGATGTCGTCAGTCAGCGCAGCTTTGTCAGCCCCCAATTTGTTTTCCAATGCCATAGTGAACCTCCAAACAAGATATATTTAAAATTCATCAATCTTCCTGAAGCGCACTCAAGTCAATCCGATAAATCATTTCCGCCTCGCTTTTTTCCTTTTCCACAAACATCAGCATATAAATCGGCAGATAAGCCACCTTTCCCGCCGTGCTGACGTTGCCATTGTGGAACACATAGGCTTCGGGAATCGCATAATCCGGATTCGCCAGCACGTTGCTTAGTGCGGCGTGTTTGGTGTAATCCTTGCCGGACTTGATTTCGATGGGGAGTACGCTGCCTGCCTGTTCCACCAGAAAATCCAACTCACCCCCTGCTTCTTGCCTGTTTGAGTATTCCGCGCGAGATTGCGCAGCACGACCGCTCAAATTGAGCATCCATTCCGGCGGAATTGAGCACGCTTGCCGCCGTCGTTGAGCACTGCGGTAAAATGTAGATATGCATCGCATTTTGCGGTGTAATACTATTTCCAGATAAGAATGCGCCAAGATGCGCCGCGAATTTTTCATTCTGGCTAACGTGAATGAAACGCAGCGTAGCAGCGCTACGCTAAGTGGAATGAGCGGACGCCAGAAGGGAAAAGGCGCAAGCAGATGGCACAGGTGAATCTGGAAATAGTATAAATATCTACAAGGAGGTCACCTGTATGACCAATTACCGTGAGATTCTCAGACTCCATAGTCTGGGACTCAACAAGACCGAGATCGCGTCAAGCTGCCAGTGCGCTCGGAACACTGTGGCAGCGACCCTGCAACGGGCAGCAAACTGCGGCCTGCAATGGCCACTGCCGGAGGAAATGTCGGATAAGCAACTCTCAGAGCGTCTGTTTCCGACCAGCCCCTCGAAGCCTGTCTACAAGATGCCGGACTACGCCTATGTCCACAAGGAACTCCAGCGCAGCGGTATCACCCTGAATCTGCTGTGGCTGGGATACTGCGACCAGTGTCGGGCGGCGGGTGAGATTCCATACCAGTCCACCCAGTTCAACAAGTACTATGCGGACTATCTGACAAAGGTAAACGCCACCATGCACCTGAACCACAAGCCCGGCGAGGTTATGCAGGTGGACTGGGCCGGCGATACTGCCGCTGTTATTGACACAGACACCGGTGAAATTATCCCGGCCTATGTGTTCGTGGCAACCCTGCCCTACAGTGGCTACAGCTACGTAGAAGCCTTTTTCTCCATGAACCAGGACTCATGGACCACTGCCCATGTGAATGCCTACAAATACTTTGGCGGCGTTACACGGATCATCCAGTGCGACAATCTGAAAACCGGCGTGCAAAAAGCATGGGAAGGATGAGGTTGTTCTCAATAAATCGTACCAGGAGCTGGCAGAGCATTATGGCACGGCAATTCTGCCTGCCAGAGTCCGCGCTCCCAAGGATAAAGCTGCTGTTGAGGGTACTGTCGGTATCATCTCTACCTTCATACTGGCTGAATTTTTGTCCATCTGGAAAGTGGCAACGGTGGGACCAAATTACCACATTTCCGTGGAGCGCATGAACTATTCTGTTCCCTTTGAGTACATCAAGCAGAAAGTAGATGTCCGGCTCACCAGATCCACGGTAGAGGTTTTCTACGGTGGAAACCGAATCTGTTCCCATCCCAGGCTGTACGGACGGTTTAACCAATACAGCACGATCCAGGCGCATATGCCGCCAGAGCACCAGAAGTATGTCCAGTGGAACGGTGAACGGTTCATTCACTGGGCCGGTAAGGTCGGCAGCAACACGCAGGTCGTTGTCCGGGCTATTCTCGGCAGCTACAAAGTAGAACAGCAGGGCTACAAGTCCTGCATGGGTCTGCTGAAGCTGCTGCAGACAAGTACACTCCGGAACGGCTGGAGAATGCTTGCAAACGGGCATTGGAATACACCCCCGCCCTTCTCTCAAGAATATTCAGGCTATTCTGGCATCCGGCCAGGATAAAGCCATCCCTGAGCAGAGTACGGCTACTGCGTCCTCTTCCCAGTACGGTTTCACCCGTGGGGCTGACTACTACGGAAGGGGGAATAAGTGATGCTGACTGAAACAACGGTATCCAAGCTGCGTGAAATGCGGCTGAGTGTTATGGCCAATGCCCTGAAGGACCAACTTGCCGATCCGCAGTTCCAAAACATGACCTGTGAGGACCGGCTCGGTCTTTTTGGTGGATGCGGAATGGCATGCCCGAAAGAATAACCATCTGAACAAGCTGATCCGGCAGGCAACCTTCTCGGATCCGGGAGCTTGTCTGGAAAATGTGGAGTATCTGCCCGACAGAGGACTGAAGCAGGAGGAACTGCTGCGGTTCAGCACCTGCAACTACATTCAGGGAGCACCACAACATCATCCTGCTGGGAGCTACCGGCAGCGGCAAAACCTATCTCGCCTGCGCTCTGGGCATGGCTGCCGCAAGACGGTTTTATGCGGTGAAGTACATCCGGCTCCCGGATCTTCTGGTAGAATTCCAGATTGCCAGGGGCAACGGTACGATTCGCAAGCTCATGGCCCAGTACAAGAAGTACGCATTGCTCATAATTGACGAATGGCTTCTGTACCCTTTGAAAGAAACGGAAGCCAGGGACTTATTGGAAATCGTGGAGTCCCGGTACAAGCGAAACTCCACGATCTTCTGCTCCCAGTTTGACATTCCGGGCTGGCCGGAAAAGTTGTCTGACCCACTGCTGGCTGATGCCATCTGCGACCGAATCGTCCACGATGCTTACACCGTGGTCATTGGAGGCAAGGAATCCATGCGCAAGCGGAAGGGTTTTGCAGGACATCTGACTCCGACTATATTTATGATACCTTGACTGATTTGTTCTGTCCATTTCAACCTGAGCGGTGGGGCTGCTCAATCCGGGCGGTCCCATTGCTCAATTCAAGCGGAACCGCTGCTCAATTTCGCCGGTCGAGGTGATTTTGCTCAGCGGTGTACGCACTGTTGAAATAATACAAATCAAAGCCGTGCGTCTTCAATTCCTGTGCGGCAGCATTTTCGTAAACAGCGCCGAAATTGATGTCTTTTTCGCGGTTCAGAATTTTAATCTGAATATCGTTCATGTACATCGCCGCCAGCAAACCAACATCGGCAAGAAACAGCTTGAAGAGGTTCGTGGCCTTGGAAAGCAGCAGCGGAACGGTCGGCTCATTGGCGCAGAAGGCAGGAAGGGCAACGCCAGCATCCCGAAGCCACAGAAAGCTATTGCTGTAACGGGAAAATTTGAAGTTCTCATTCAGATTTTAGAATAAAGCGCTTGTTCTTGCTGTTTAATTCGCTGGGGATTAAATCGAAAATGTCCTCCAGATACAGCTTTTCTTCCGGGTCGCAGCGGGCAATGTCACGCTTGTAGAGGGTGATGATGGAACGCTGTATGCGCAGCACTTCCTGCAAATTGTTCGTTTCCAGATAGCGCATCACGGCAGCCGGCATTCCGCCGACAATCAGATACAGCCGGAACAATTCCATCATCTTCTCGTGAATCACGGCATCGACGGGCGTTTTTTCCTGAAAAGATTTGCGGAGCGCGGCGATAATCTTCGGAGAAACCTTGTTGGCATACGCAAATTCCTCAAAATCAAGCGGATACATTTCAAGCACATCCATGTACCCGACCGGAACGGAGCGCACATCCTTCAGGTCTACGCCCAGCAGGGAGCCGCTGAGAACATAAAGTGCGCCACCTCGCGGTTGACCTGCCGAGAACCTTCGGCTTGAACTATTCGGAATTTCCGAACAGTTACCTTTTTTCTGCGCCGCAATTTCACAGCACCTTCCTTAACACACTGTTTTCTAAGCAAATACCCAGCTTAAGGCCAACCCATTTGCTGCCATTCAGAAGATGCACGATGGAGTTTCTGTGCTTTTCGCTGAAATACTTTGTATTGGTTATTTTGCCGTGATAGCCGGGCATGAAAACCGAATGGATGATTGCCGTTATATCTTCCAACTATGAATGAGCAAATTCCAAAAAGCATCCAAACTTTTCTTTGAGCATAGCGCTGAAGCTCACCCTACGCCTGCAACAGACGCTCTCGAAAATAGGCAAAGCCTTTTTCAAAGGAGCCACTGTAATCCGGAAGCGTGCAGCAAAGGAAATGCACAAGCTAAAGAATCAGCCACATTCTTTCGATGCCTCGCTGCTTCCGAAGCTGGCATTTATCAAAGGCGAGTTTCTGCTTGCAGTTTCTGAAAAACACCTCAATGCTCCAGCGCTTTGCATACATTTCGAGGATTTCCTGCGTGGAAAGATCCGTCTGCGTCGAGATAAACACTCGCAGTGCATCGGGATTCCCCAAGGACTTTTCCGAATAGCACAGCAAAACAACCGCTTTTTTGCAGTCGCTCACTTTGCCCTCATACCGATACGCATAGAAGCGCCGATGGCCAACGGTCACGAGGCTGACATTCGGATCATCTTTGCGGATGGCAGGGGCAAATGCTTTTGCCTGCTGTCGGATTTGGTTGGGGTAGATGATGCGGTTGGTGCGCAATGCGCCAATGGTCTGGAAACCTTTCTGCGCAAAAGCAGACATCAGTTCATTCGACGTGTACCAGCTGTCGCAGAGAAAATACGCAGCATTCGGCGGCACAGGCAGCTCTTGCGCAATGCGCCGGACAATCTCAATCTTGGAACGCGACTTGTCATACAGCACCATCGCGTAGTTCAAAGAGAGTCCATTGCAGGACAGCATCACGCCAACTGCCTGATGCCCGTAATCGTGGCACTTTTTCAAGTGCGACATGTGGTAATACGCCGCTTCAATGGGGTGCAACGCCTGTGACGAAGGCGCTGTATGCGAAGCAATCGTATCGTCCACGATGCAGAAAACGGGCTGTCCGCTTTTGCGGGATTCGTGGTAAACCGTATCAACAACCTGCTTTCTGAATGACCGCTCAACTTCGAGGCTATCCCACTTCCCGTCATTCAGAAAATGGGCGACGGAAGTTCTGTGCTTTTCGCTGAAATACTTCGTATTGGCTATTTTCCCATGATAGCCGGGCATGAAAACCGAATGGATGATTGCCATTATGTGTTCCAAGTATACATCGGACAGAATTTTTCTGAACCGCAGCTGGTTCAAACACTTGCAAATTTCTTCCGATTGCTTTATAATGTACTCATGAGACATCACCTTTCGTGGCGGGCGTTGAGTGGTGTTGGCATCTTCATTCTACCACCATAGGGAGGAAATGTCTCTATCCTTTTGGTTCCCTTTTGGAATTTGCTCGTTTATAGTCTTCCAAGTAAACATTGGTCAGAATTTCTATAAATTGCAGTTGATTTAGACTCTTGCAAATTTCTTCCGAGTGCTTTATAATGTACTCAGGAGGCATCTCATTTTGTGGTTGGTCGAGAGCTTTTCGCATCTTCATTCTACCAGTACCACGAGAAAATGTTTCTATCCTTTTGATTAAGTTATAGAGTTTCTTCGTTTATAGTTGGAGGGATAAAAGTTGGATCCAAAAGCCATTGAAACGCTCGCCGTCAATGCTGTCAGGGATAGTGTTGTTGTATCTGATTTTCTCGACCAGTTCATTGCAGACAACGATAAAGAGCCGACTTGGGATGGCTTTGTCTACATATATAGTGACAAAAGCAAGAAGAAGGAAAAGCTCAAAGGACGGCTTCCAGTTCAAATCAAGGGCACGGAAAATGATGATTTCAGCAAAGAAGAAATATCCTTTCCAGTATCAACTGTCGATCTCAACAATTATCTTTGTGACGGCGGTGCGGTGTTCTTTGTTGTTTACATTGGAAATAACGGAGCGTCTCGGCAGATTTATTATGCTGCGTTACCTCCAATAAAGCTCAAAATATATCTTGCAGATGCAAAAGAACAAAAAAGCAAAAGCATTAAACTCAAAAAGTTTCCGACAGACCCAAACGAGAAAGCAACGATATTTCTTCAATGCTTAGAAGATTGTCAGAAGCAAGCAAGTTTTGCAGATGCCCCGTTATTGTCGCTTGAAGAACTTGAGCACCAAGGTGTATTGGAAGGAATATCCATTCCTGTCTCAACCGTCGGAGGAACCGACCCGAAAACGGCCTTGCTGAAAAACGAAGTATATATTTACGCAAAAGTTAAGGGCAGTGCTATTCCTCAGCCAATCGAAGTTATCCCTCAAGAAATGACGACGCACGAAACACTGAGTGCACATGTTTCTATCGGAGACCGGCTCTTCTATTCAACCGTAAATGTATTCAAAAGTGCGATGACAACTACGACTGTTTTTGGAGAGAGCGTTTCAATAAAGACATCTTCAAACAATGAAACAGTAAAAATCAGCTATACGCGCTCTGATAAATTAAGAACCATGATAGTTGATTTGGATTTCTGGCTTTCATGGATCGAAGCAGGAAGTTTCCAATGGAATGGGTTTGACTTCCCATTTGATAAAAATACTGTTTTTCCAGATTCCAAGGTAAATGAAGAAAAGTCACAGCTCAAATACGCAAAAAAGATGGTCGCGTTGCTTGACTTGTTGAGATGCAGCAAGGACTTAAACTTAAGTTCACTAAAGGATAAAGACTGGAAAAATATTAGATGTCTTGTTTCAGCCCTTGTAGATAAAGAACCTGTAGAACATCTCCAAAACGATTTACCTCCGGTAATAGTCATGGATGTAGGTGAATTAAAATTTATAGTTCATCTACAAAAAATTGAAGGGAGAGACGGCACATACAATATATTTGACTTTTTTAAAACCGAAATACCAATCGTGTATGAAAATGATGCTGGCGAAATGTTGTCAATTTCTCAGTATGTAATACTTCATGCAGATGATTTGGTAAAAGCCGATAATGTACGCTATGAGACTATATTGCCATCATTTCAAAATACCGCGCAAAATGAAGAAACTATTATAAGAGCAAATTTCTTCTTGCTCGAGTTGCTTAAAGCATACGACAAAGCTAATTCAAAAACTGAATTACTATCTGTGGCAAGAGCGTTTTCTGATTGGATTTTTTCTTCGAACGATGAGACTTTGCCCTATGAGGCAAAACTACTAAACAAGTTGCAAACCGAAAAACGTGAACGGGCACTAACGAAAGACGAGACTAAGCAACTGCTTCGAGTAATTGAAACGCCGGGTATCAGTGAAGATCTTCTTGTCGGTGCATACTTGCTGCTGGATCAGCAGGCTGCCGCAGAATTGCATTTTGAAAAACTTGACAAACAAGTGCAAGAGAAATTCAAAAAGCATCCGATATTTCACTTTTGGAAAGAAAACAGAGAAAATTCATAATGGATAAGCTGAAAATGCAAACAGCGAACCAAAACAGCAGAAGCTATCGTATCAGGTAAAACCGATTATCTGCTGAATGTCAAGGCAAACCGGCACATTTAGAAAAAGAAATCACCGAATATTTCAAGGATGATGAGCTTCGCAGTCGCATGACAAGAAACGGGCAGTGAAAAAGAATCACGACGAGCGAATTGAAATTCGGACAGCGTATACGGCCGATGATGCTGCATGGCTATGCGGGGAGGAAAAATGGAAAAGGCTGTGCTGCATCGGCGCAATCCGCAAGGAAGTCGAGATTGCCGGCAAGCGCACTGAGGAGTGGCATTACTACATTTTCAGCCGGAAGCAGTTGGCAGAAGAGCTGTTTCATCATGCACGGATGGATTGGGCAGCAGAGTCGATGCACTGGCTGTTTGATTTCCATTATGGAGAAGATTAATGCCGGATTGCAAACAACACAGCACAGCAGAATTTAAATTCACTGCGTAAATTTGCGCTGTCGCTTATCAGGCGCTACAAAGCGCAGACCAATTTCAAATGTCCGTTGTCGCAAATTATGCTGGATTTCCTGCTGAAACTTGACCTTTTGTCTACGGTCTTGCAAAATTGATTTTCGTGCCCAAACTCCCAAAACGATTGATTTGTTCACAGCTTCCTGCTATAATATTTAGTGTAATGTTCTTGGGGGTGGTCTATGTCTGCAAACTATGTAAATCTGTGATGGGTTAGAGTATAATACTTCAGGCGTGATGTGCTTTTCAAGAAAAAACAAGAGAACGGAGTAATGAAAATGTTTTCATCGATTGCATTGTTTGCTGGGAGTGACGGGTTGGCATTCGGCATTGAAAAAGCAGAGTTCAACACTTTAGCTTGCTTTGAGTTTGATAAGAATCCCGCCAAACTTATTTCCGATAAGACCATATATTGCACAATGTGGGAAGAATCGATTGGCAACGAGGATTTCTGTCAGCGCGACAAGTCCAATAACAAGGGCATCGGTTATTTTTTCCGGCGGATTTTTCAATATACGACAAATTACCATGTGCCACCAAATGGTGAAGAAGGCGGATAGAATGTGTTTTATACGAATCCCGGTGGAGTTACATTGCCAAACGATTCTGTTGCTCATATCGTTTATGTTGGCTTGCGCGTCTATCCTTTGCAGACGGCAAGTAAAGAGTATTCTACAGCAGGTGGTGATATAAAATGAGGTATGTTTGGATTAATAAAGGATATATTTCTAAAATCGCTTCTACTATGACTGGAGGATTTTATGCGTTCTTGGGACTTATAGGGACATTTGTTTCTCTTAATGAAATACTGCCGGATACAATGCCTGTATGGATAAGGGGCATCATTAGTGTAGCTATTCTCATAGGCATCTGGGGCTGTTGCTTTGTTGTTGTCTCAATTCGTTTGGCTCGTAAAAAACGTTTTAAAGTTTTTTCTGCCAATAATGGTCACGCACTATATTTACAGTATGGAAATATCTTTGACCCAAATGAAGTGATAGACTCCAGTCAGCGTCGCAATATTGTCGTTCCTGTGAACCGTTGCTTTGATACGCACGTTGATAACCATATCGTTTCAGCGCAAACTGTTCATGGAGCAACCTTTAGTAGTCTGTATGCATCCGGAAAATACACAGAAGAATCCCTATCGATGGCAATAGGAAAACTATTAGAAAACACCAACTACAAGAGTCTTTCAGAGGAAGAAAAACCAGAAGGAAATCGTAAGCGCTATCCTGTTGGAACTGTTGTGGACTTGCCCGGATACGAAAATGAACATTTCTTTCTATGGGCACTCAGTACATTTGACAACAAACTTAAGGCACATACATCAATGCAAGAGTACGCATTGGCAGTGCAGAAGCTCATTGAATCATGCAATGAGGAATCAGAAGGCTTCCCTGTTGTCCTTCCGCTGGTGGGTACAGGACTTTCCAGAACAAAGAAGGACCAGCAAGATGTCTTGAAGTATTTAATAAATGCTTTTAGGATAAATAAAGCTGAGATTAACTGTGATATTCATATTGTTGTGCGCAATGATATAAAGAATGAGATTGCAATTATGAACATAAAATAAGGAGGAAATATGGCTATTTATAGAACACGAACCTACATTGCAGGAGATTGGGACAATGACAAAGACGCAGTAGATCAGTTGCACAAATGGAATGATAGCAATCATTGGAGCCTTTCATTTACTGACGCGCATGACTTGACTTCGTCGCGCGACAGTAGTCTAAACTGCACGATAAAGGCATCATTGAAGACCCGTATGGATGCATCAAAAACATTTGTCCTTATTGTTGGCGAGCATACTGCGTCTGTTACAGCTGGTGGCTGCCAATTGTGCAAAAGTTACAACAGCTATATTAAATATTGCACGAGGGGACGCAGAGTTGATTACCGCAGCTTTATCAAGTTTGAATGTGATAAAGCCATTGAAGCTGATATAAAAATAATCGTCCTATACAAAGCAACGCAGATTGATAGGTCAAAATGTCCTGATGCTATTAGGTGCCTTGGAACACACGCAACCATGATATACAAAGGAATTGATGGACAATACTACTGGGACTATCAATCTGTAAAGAATGCATTTGAATTATAATAGTTTAAGCATGTTCAAAAATGAGTAGGAGACTCTTCTGAACAGAGGGGTCAATCCCGAATTCTGTGTAAACTGCAAAAGGTAGTGCAAATAGAGCAAAATTTATGCAAGACGGGAGCGGCGCAAGCTGCTGCCGCCTTGTTTATAAAATAACAGCGTTTCGAGGGGATGTCAAGGGCGGAAAACAGTGCGCAAAACACATGTCCCACTTTGGAACGCACCGAGGATTTCGCATGTTCGATTGCCTTGAGCAGCTCGAACTTTTCACCGCTTGCTTTCTTCAGCTGCGACGGACGCTTGTTGATTTGATACCGGATAGCCTTTCCTTCATTGTTGACAAGAGTTGCATCATCCTTCTTTTCTGCACCCAGATACCCGCTGTCACCATAAATTTCCTTCTCTGTTCCTTGAAGAAGCTCGACAACCATGTTGCTGTCGTGCACATTGGCAGATGTCGTTTCCACCGTATGAACCAGTCCGCTGTCCGCATCCACGCCGATGTGCTCCTTGTAGCCGAAGTACCATTGGTTGCCCTTTTTGACGGAATGAGCTTCCGGATCACGCTGCTTTTCCTTGTTTTTCGTCGATGAAGGCGCGGCTATCAGCGTCGAATCCACAATCGTTCCCTTTCCCGACCTTTTTGCTGTTCTTTCTTTGTGCGGGACTGCCTTAAACGAAAACCCCCGCTTCAAGCGGAGGTTCAGAAAACCTTACAGATGATTTGTCGGAACCGCTGTTGTCGGTTCATCCCACCAGTTCAAACGCATAGAAGGCGATCGCGCCTTGCCCGGAAAAACGGAAGTACAGGGCTTGCCTGCCGTCCGGAACAGTCAGTGGTGCGGTGAACATAGCCTGCTGGCCGTTTGTTATCACAGGTATTTCAGCGCACCGTTGAAGCGGTCATGGCTGCCGTAGACATAGACCCGATCGCCGAAGGCGTGAGGTTCACCGTCGGGGATGTACTCCCACCGGGGGAGATAGGGATTGAAAACCCGATCTTTCATGGGAAGGCTCCTCTCTGACTGCAAAACAAAGGAAAAGATGCAGCACCGTCTGATCACAGGTATCAGGCCGATGCTGCAGTGTTAAGGATTCGTTTGTTTAATGGTGAAGCAAGCAGCAAACAGTACGGGCTGGTCATCAGCACCAGAGGAAACCGTTGCTCAGTACTTACTTCGCTTTGGCAGCCTTTCGCTTGCTGACATTGTACTGATCAGGATGCTTTTTACTGTCAGCAGCCCGGAGCAGCGTCCAGACGATCATGAACACGGCCAGCACCGTGATGCCGATGGTCGTCCACCTTACAGCGATCCGCCAGGGTGCCTCGTCATAGTACACGACAGAACCGGGCGCGGTATGCTGGAGGACGGCAGAGTTGGCGATCGTGAAGGCTACATGGTGGAGAGCGTTCCGGATCACAGCCTTCGCAGTGGGGCTGTCAAAGTCGTTCATGTTGTTGAGGGTATTCCAGACCAGCCAGCCGTCGGTACCCGCACGGATGCTCATCTCCACGAATTCGTTCGAGCCATTGTACATATCCGTGATGATGTAGCCATGGAAGTTCCACTCATCACGCACCAGACTGGTCATCAGATCGGCATTCGCAAAGGCCACGACAGGGCCGAAGCAGTTCTGTGCGCCCATCATCGCGCTGCAGCCACGCATCACCTTGGTGGCCACCGTTCCGTTTTCATCCGCCGTATAGCGAATCGTCTTGCGGGCCTCACGGATGCAGATCTCAAAGGGCTTGTTGTAGAGTTCTCGGACCACCTGCTCTGTTGCCCAGGTGTGCAGGAACGAGGCACGGTTCGTCTCCTGGTCATTCAGGCCAAAATGCTTGATGAAGTCGAACATGCCCGAGGAGGACGTACCTGTCACAACCGCCGCCGCGACCTTGCCGGAAAGGACGGGATCCTCGCTGTAATATTCAAACACGCGGCCCTGGAAGGGACTGCGGTGCAGGTTCATCGCCGGAGCCATTCGACCCTGACGGCCACCCAGCAGCGCTTCCTGTCCCATTGCTTCGCCCATCTCGCGCATCAGCTCGGTATTCCATGTCGCTGCCATTTCGGGCGCCATGCACCAGGAAGAGGTATCGCGGCTGTGGTCGGATCCAATGCCGTCGCCATTGTCCAGGCGGACACCGTTGGCACCTTCACAGTGCAGACTCTGTGGCAATCCGATAGAAGCGATGGCATTGGTGGAATAGCTGGTGCCGGTCAGGATCTGACGGATGTCATCATGATCTGCGGTATAATCCAGCTGATCCAGCAGCAGATCCCATGCTTCATCGTAGAAGTCCTTGCCTCGAAGGCTGATAAGTGTCAGATCGTTCTTCTGCTTTTCCTGCACAGGATCTGCCGCGTAGACATCGCTGCCCTGGACATTGCCCAGCCTCGGGTCCGAAGCGGCGTTGAAGGCGTTCTCCTGTCCGAACATATCAATATACTTCTGGTTGATCGACTTGCCGGAGATCTTCTCACCGAAGGGCAGGGTTGCTTCCCAGTTGGCACGGGTGAGCATAACCACCTCATCGTTCATGTACTCATTCATATAGGGGAAGAGATTGGTCGCAGCGATGAAGCCTGCCTCGGTGTCAGCCTCTGCCCGCTCAGGCACGTCAAGCAGGGTACCATCGTCATCCATTGCAGCCTGCATTTTGATCTCCGAGGGGCGCGGGTTGCTCTGATCATACCAGATGGTTTGGCTGTTGTGCCAGTTGGTGGTTTCGATTACTTCATGGCTGTTCCGGCGCAGGGACAGGACGTACTGACCTTCCTCCAGCATGTAGCAGCCCGTCGTTCCGTCGCCATTGTCGCGGGTGTAGCAGTAGGATGCCATCTCATCCCGCCCAAAGCGCAGCACCAGCTGGGTGCTCTCGCCGGGCTTCAGGAGACCGGTCTTGGCAAAGGCGATCAGCGTAGCGGTGGGCTTTTCGATCTTCATCTCCCGATCCAGATCCGTGTAGGGAGGATTCAGATAAAGCTGTACCACTTCCTTGCCTGCCCGGTCGCCTGTATTGGTCACCGAGACAGTCACTTCCAGTTCTTCCTTGCCCTGAACAGAGAGGATCTTCTGATCAAAAGTGGTATAGCTCAGGCCGTAGCCAAAGGGGTAGGCTACTTCGCCCACGGCCGTGGCCGCGCCCTGGCTGTTCAGTTCGCCGTAGCTAAAGCCTGCTGCCTTCAAATCGTAGGCCGTTTCATAGTAGCGGTAGCCGTTGTACATGCCTTCTGCGTATTCCACATAGGGTTCACTGCCCACACCGCTCTCGCTGTTGGTGTAGTGGAAGTTACCCCAGTTGGCGAAGGAGGGGGTCTTCAGGAAGTTGGTAGCGAACAGATCCACAAGGCGGCCGGAGGGGTTAACCTCGCCGCAGAGAATGTCCGCCAACGGATCAAAGCCCACATCGCCGGGATGTCCGGCCCAAACGATGGCGTTCACCTCCAGCTCTCCCTGCATGACGGGCATCAGCTCCACCGGGTTGGAAGAGTTGACGACCAGCACCACGCTCTGGCAGTGCGCTTTCGCCCAGGCGATCATGTCCCGCTCGTTCTTTGAGAGCGCCAGGTAATGCGGGGTAGCGTCTGTGTAGCCGTCGCTCTTCTTGTCGGCATTCTCATTGCCGCTTCTGGAGATGAAGAGGATGCCGGTTGATCCGCTCATCCTGTCCAGCTCCTCCGCTCCAATGTCATCGTAGGCGGAGACATCCAGTTCCAGGATGTAATTGTCACCGCCGAAGGCATCCACGTCGTGGCGGGTAGTGCCTTCCAGCGCGACCGGGACATCCGGATAGCCGCTGTAAGTGATGGGCTGGAACCAGCTGCCATTGTTCTGCGTCCACATGCCTTTTTCTCGGCCCAGCTGTGCAGGCTGCTTATCCGCAGCAGCGCTGATCAGCGTAAACTGACGCTCCAGTGCCTGCCGGGGGGTGATGCCATCCTCCGGGGAGGTATACTTGATGGAGCCGCCGATCGCATTGCCGTTGTAAATGGGATGCGCATAGCCACGGCCAAAGGGCGTGACGAGGCTTCCCTTTTCCAGAGGGAGGACGCCGTCATTTTTGAGCAGCACCATGCCTTCGCTCACAACCTCATACATCTTGCGTTCAGCGGCCTCCCGCGCTTGGGCGAGTGTGGTGTACTGCTGAGGATAGTACTCCGTATCCCAGTTGGCCACATTCTCCAGGTGAAGGACATGGCGCTCGCCGCGACCGAGGGACGTATCCAGGATTCCTCCGAAAACACTCCCGGCGATGTTCGCTCCGATGGCCAGAACGACCATGACAGAGACGATGGGGATCCAGATTGACATGAAGCGGCGATTGGACATCTTTTTCTTCATTGATACTGTTCCTCCTTCATATACGCTTTCAACTTCTGCAACGTTCTTGCTGCTGATGTTTATATAATAATCCATCCGGCGCAGCAAAAAAACAGCTTTGGCCTAAGTTCAGGAATCGCGTCCCAAACTAAGCCTTATCGTCCCAAACTACCTTCCGTATGAATCCATCCTCCGCCCCAGACAGACGGAGGATGTGCCGTGATACGATATGAACGATCGATCGGTCAGCTCTTTATCGCTGTAGACAGATCGTCCCGGAAGGCCGCGTAGGTAACGGCGGCAAAGCCGACTATCATCAGCCCAAAGACCATCAGGACGACCCAGAGGATAGCGCCTTGTTCTGTCATGCCGTAGATCTTGTTGATCATCTCCTCGAACATGATCAGACGGTCATTGACATACAAGCCGAATGCAGTGGCGAACAGGGCGGCAGAGATCAGAGTGGCCAGCTTCAGGCGGGTGAACATGATCAGCAGGCAGCTGATAGCCGCAGCAACCAAAGCCGCGAAAACCAGCGGTGAGAAATGATGCACGGAGGTGCTGTAAATCAGGTAAATCGCGGCATTGACGACGCCCACAAGGAGGGCAATCGATCCGCAGGGGAAACCAATCGGCTGATTCTTCTGCATTTTCATCACGCATTCCGCTCCTTCTTGCGCAGTTTTTTCCATGAGAGCAGGAAGGACAGGAAGGAGGCAATGGTCAGCAGGGCAATCCCGGCGTCAATACCCAAAACTGTCGTCTTCCACCAGGGAGTCACGGTGACAATCTCATAGTCCGAGGTCAGGCAGTTCATCATATTGGAATTCGCGTAGGCGTAGAGCGTTTCCTTCACTCGTTCCTTGAGCGTGTTCAGCAGAGCGCCGTCGTCTTCAACGATGATGGCGTTTTTGATCTTACGTGAGCGGGCTTTGGCATCGCTGAAGCAGAAGACATTGGCACCAAAGGCGATCGTTTCTACCGTCTTGACGTTGCCTTCGCTGCCGCCGCAGGCATCGGTGATAACCAGTCCCTTGAATCCCCATTCCCCGCGCAGCACATCGAGCAATGAGCCTTTGTGCTGGCTGGCGCTAGTGATTCCGATGTTGTTCGTACCCAGCATGGTGGAAAGGGTGTGTCCCTCCACGAAGGCTCCCTCAAACATCCGCATGCAGATCTCGCGCAGGGTCTGCTCTGTCGCAAAGGTATCCAGGCCGGAACGGTGCGTCTCCTGATCGTTGGCAAAGAAATGTTTGATGCCCACGTTCAGTCCCTTGGCCTGCATGGCGGCAATGTTCGCTGCACCCAGCTTGTAGGCCAGGCAGCTATCCTCGGAAACATACTCGAAGTTACGGCCGCTGTAGGGCGTGCGGTGGACGTTGAAGCCCGGACCCCACAGAAACTGCACATTCTGGAACATGCAGTCTTCAGCGATGAAATCGCCGCGCTTTGCCAGCACTTCAGTGTTCCAGCTGGAGCAGGAGAGGTTGAAATTGGCGTAGGCATTGCCGTTGGGAACGCCGTCCGGGCCGTCCGCGGCATTGCCCTGGGGAAAGCCAATGGTTTCCACAGGACGCAGATAGCGGGAATCCTGGGTGAGGCTGATGAGCTCATCCACGCTGAGTTCGTCCACGAGCTCATCCCAGTAGTTGCTCTCCCATTCCATGCCCCACATGTCCTGGAGCTTGAGACCGGTGACCTTCTCGGTAACCACAGCGTCAACGGACGGCGCATCGGCGGGCTTCACATAGCCCGGCTCCACCATATTCTCGGTCCTGGTGAGTGCATTCTCTCCGCGAAGGCTCTTGGGGTAGGTGCCCTCCCAGTCCTGACGGGAAAGGTAGGTCATAGCGCCGCTTTGCCAATAGTTGATATCGGCGTCGTCAAAACGATTCGTGACTTCCTGCCCGGTGACGGAATGGCGGTAGCTCTCATCGTCGAACTTTTCCGTCCAGGTATAGACCTTCGCAGGATCGCCGGCAACGGCGCTGCCATCCGGGGCAGTGAGCCCGGAAGCGTTCTTGTGGGCCAGCACATTGTTCAGAGCGTCATGGGCATCGTCGCCCAGAGACAGATAGTAAGTGCCTTCACTGAGGATGTAACCCTTGGCACCGTGGCTGTCGTAGGCGGTCAGGAAGTACTTGTCCACTTCCAGCTGACGGGTCTCGGAGGCACCAGGGGCGAGCAGCTTTGTTTTATCAAAGGCCACCAGCTGTATGGCGGACTTTTCCACCAGATTGGTCTTCTCGTAGTCGCCGTAGGGGGTCTGGGCATACAGCTCGATGACAGCCTTGCCGGCCGTGTCGCCGGTGTTGGTGACGGTCACGGTTGCCAGGAGCTTGCCGTCTGTTTCCTCCACCTTGTCCAGTTTCTGGGTAAAGGTGGTGTAGCTGAGACCATAGCCAAAGGGATAGACTACCTCATCTGCGTAATTCCATCCGTCGGCGGAAGCCCACACGCCAGCCTTGGAAACGGCGTTGCCCTGCCCCAGAACCGCGTCCTCATAGCGGGTCTCGTAGTAACGGTAGCCCACATAGATATCTTCAGCGTACACCACATAGTTACCGCCGTTGGTGTAAGAGATATCCCCGAAGTTCATCATGGCAGGGGCAGACATGGCGCTGGTGGCATAGGTATCCGTCAGGCGGCCGGAAGGATTGGATGCGCCGGTGAGCAGGTCAGCAACACCGCGGAAGCCGCAGCCGTTGCCAGGACCGCCGATCCACATGCAGGCGTCCACACCGTAAGTATCCAGCCAGTCAACCTCCATGGCATTGCTGGTGTTCAGCAGAACGATGATCTTCTTGAAGCAGCCGCTGTCCTTGTACTTTTTCACCAGAGTCATCATGTCGCGCTCATTGGCGGAGAGCTCCAGCATACCAATGATGGCACCATCGCTGTCCTTGTATTCAGGCAGTAGGTCGTGGGACTCGCCAGCCATACGGGAGAACATGACGATGGCCACTTCGGTATCCTTAAAGGAAGCCAGCACGTCGTCCGTATACACGGAGGCAGGGGATTCACCCAGATGCTCATAGGTGGTTTTGGGCGATTGATCCGCCCGGTACGCGTTCAGCAGGGTCTCATTCACCGTGAATCCCCGCTCGCCTAGCGCAGCAAGGTAATCCACATGTTCGCCGGCACCACCCTCACCGCCACCGGACTGAGACTTGAAATAGGGGTCAACGGTAGCGCGGCCGAACAGGCTTACGTGACCCATCTCTTCCTTTGTCAGGGGCAGGGCATGGTTGTTGTTGCGCAGCAGAACAGCACTTTCCTCGATCTCCCACTCGATGAATTCATCGGCGGCTTTGGATTTGGCGTCCTCTTCCTCGGCCGTGTAATGGGCGATATCCGCAGAAAAGCTGCTGGGATAGCGGGCAGAGGAGGCTTGACCCACCCCCCTGCCTTCGGCACAAGCACAGTGGTCTCAATGCCGAGGAAACGGTTGATGTGTCCCTCTGCGGAGAACATGCCAGACGTCAGTCCAATGGAAATGGCCAGCAGAAGCGAAAGGATGCAGGTCAACCCACGGAACGCTTTTGCAGCTTTCATTCCGCCACCTCATCCACACGAACGACAGGCCACACACGGTCGGGGGTCAGATAGGCTTCCACAGCAGCAGGATCGGCAGAACCGCCGAAATTGTACACTCGATTCTCGTAGTCCACAAAGGGATAAGGCTCATCCAGCACGCAGGTGTGGGTTGCCTGATCCACCGTCACGTGGCAGACCACATCCACGGTGTGGTTATTGATGACCAGGGTGAAGGTCTCGCCATCCCAGCTCCATGTACCGACATTGCAGGCGGAATAGGCAATAGCCATACCTCCCTCGACGAGGTTGGCCAAGCTGGTATCGTCGCCATCCACCCAGATGTAGCTGTTCATCTGGGTACCGCCGGCAATCGCAGTGCCGTTGCCGTAGCAGCGGATGCAGTCACCGGAGCCGAAGCGGATGATCAGGGCGTCAGCCGCGGACGCCACTTGGATCTCCTGCACGACAGTCATGCCTTCATAGGTGATTTTCACCTCCTCGTCCTCCAAGGTCAGGGGACGTTCGTCAAAGGTGAAGCCTTCCGTGATGTTCTGGGTGGTGCCGTCATCATAGGTGACACGAAGCACAAGGCCCTCGGGATCGAACATATCGCCTTCGATGTACTGATACTTCTCAGCCTCCATCAGCAGAGCCAGCTTGGTGGCAGTGGCTGCATGAGCCACCGGCAAACAGGCGGGGATGAGCAGCACAGCGACCAGCGCCAGTGCCAGCAGACGGGCAACGTTCAGGATCTTGCAGGACTTCATCATGGTATTTTCCTCCTTTTATTTTGCACCTTCACAGCAGGCTCCTTCGCGGCCCATTCCGCGCAGGCCCTGTGAAGTTTATGCCAGGGGGGTGTATATGTCAACGATCGTGCTTGCTTCAGCTTCTCAAACGGCTTCAGCCCATGATGCGGTTGATGGTATCATGATAGTCTTTTCAGCGCAGCAAAAAAACAGCTTTGACCTAAGTTCAGGAATCCTGTCCTAAACTAAGTGTTATTGGTCAAAGCTGTCCTATAGAGCGGTGTTATTGTGCCGGAAACAGGATGCTGACCCTGAAAATATCCTGATCCAGCGTGCAGGAGAGGACTCCGCCATATTTTTCTGTGATCGCCTGGATGCTCTTCATGCCGAAACCGTGCCGCTGAGCATCCCCCTTGCTGGTGACCGGCAGACCCTGCCGCATTTCCGGCGTAGCGGCGCAGTAATTTTCGACGCAGAGGAAGATCTGATCCGCAACAGGGCGGATCTCCACGTTGATGACCCGCTTGCGCTCATCCTCGATCTTCTCCTCCGCTTCCACAGCGTTTTCCAGAAGATTGCCGAAGAGTGAGCATATATCCGTCGTCCCGATAAAGCTGAGGCCGGAGGCATCCGCCAGCACGGTCACCCGGATGTTTCGGCGCTGACAGACGAGACTTTGCTCCGACAGTAGCACATCAATCGTATCATTGCCGGTTTTGATGCGTGTGTCATAGATTCTCACCAGCTCGCTGAGCTCTTCGTTGTCGATCCCCGCCCGGGCCATGCGGCTGCTGATGAAATGCTTAATGTCATGACATTTGATGGAGATGGCCTCCATATTTTCTTTCAAGTGCTCATAATGCCGTCTCTCCTGCTCGTGAAGCCGGGAGAGGACCTCCAGTTCACTTTGCAGATGGCCGGATTTTAGGAAGCCCGCCCTGAGCAGCAGAATGAACAGGCAGGCGATCGTCAGCAGAGCCCGTACCAGCATAGCCAGCGCCTGGCTCTCGGAAGCATAGATGTTCAAAAAAGCGTTGACAATGAGTACCAACCCCAGCGTGGCAACGATCATCAGCGTCACGTCGGAACTGCTGGCATCATCCAGGCTGAACGCTGCTGCACGCTGCCCGAAGAGGCGGTGGAGAAGGAACAGGACGCCTTCAGCCATGGCAAGCTCCAGAAAAAATGAAACCCAGAATCCAGCGTGCCAGCCCACGGCAGCATAGAGAGCGACATCCAGCTTGAGGAACGCATTCACGATCAAACGGATCTCGTAAAAAATGTGTTGGCAGACGTAGCCGGTCGCAGCCGCCATCAAACAAGATCGGCAGGATAGCTGAAAGCATCGCTTCAGCATCGCGGCGGTCAACAGATACAGCGTGAGATAAAGCACCACAATGGCCAAGTTGCTGAGCACAGCGCTCCCGGCAGCCTGATCGATGCGCCAGTACCCCAGGGTAAGCGGGAGGCTGATCAGGAACAGCCCCAGCAGGTCCAACGTCAAACGACGCGCAAAATGTTCCGACCTGTTCGCACCTTTTGCAAACAAGATCGAGCCCTGCACCAGAATGATCAAAAACTGAAAGGTGCCGGCGGCATAGAACTGAAATCCGATCATCGCTTCACGCACCTCCTCTGGAAATCCACTCGTTGAACTGTAGCATAAAGGCCTTTTTCTTCGGCTGACTGATGGTCAGCTCATCCGGCCCCACTGTCACAGTATGGCCCTTGATGGAGCGGATATAGTGCGGATTCACCAGATAACAGCTGTTGCACATCATAAAATGATAGGGCGCCAGCTCCTCGGACAGCCTGGACAGAGAGTTCCGCGCCTCGACAAGATGGTCGCAGGTGTGATAGGTACAGCGATGCCCTGATACCTCGATATACATCAGATCCCGCACATGAAGGCGGTGAACAGCGGTGCCACTGACAATTGTGATGACTTGGCTGTCCCGCTGCCGAATGTTGAAGATGATCCGCTTCATCTTCATCTCAAAATCGAAGTAACTGATGGGCTTCTTGATGAAAGCGTTCGCGCCTACATCGTAGCCCTGAATGGCATAATCGCCCATTCTGGTCACAAAAACCAGCAGCACCGAGGTATCTGCCTCCCGCAGCTTCTTCGCAGCCTGCATGCCGTCCATCATCGGCATCCTGATATCCATGAACACCAGATCATAAACCGGTTTATATTTCTCCAGAAATGTGATAGGCTCCGGGAAGTGCGTGAAGCTGAATGTCTCCCCTGTTTTCTCTCCATACCGGTGAAGGCAGTCCGAAAGATATTCAACGGCCTCCTGCTCATCTTCCACAATTGCCACATTGATCACAGCCTTCACCTCCATATAGCCAAGATCTTTTGCTTGTCAGATAACAAGAGTATAGCACAGTAAGCCGAGAATATCCAGCATAAAATTTTTTGCTGCACAGCGTACAGCAGGGAACTTCCAGGCGTGTAAGGTATTTTTCGTGCGTTGATGAGACTCGATTTTATTTAAGGATGCCCCTCATAATTGCGCCCCAACCATCCACGTCATCCCCGCCGACCCGAATTTCGAGAAAAAGCGCAATTCAAGCGCACTGGTTGCCCTTTTTGACGGAATGAGCTTCCGGATCACGCTGCTTTTCCTTGTTTTTCGTCGATGAAGGCGCGGCTGTCAGCGTCGAATCCACAATCGTTCCCTTTTTCAGCATCAGATTGCACTTCTGCAAACTTTCGACCACATTCGTGAAAAAAGCTTCGCCAAGCTGGTTTTGCTCAAGGATATGCCGAAAACGCCCGATGGTATCGCCATCCGGCACCTGATTGCTGGAGTCCACGCCGCAGAACTGTGAGAATGCACGGCTGTCGATGATTTCATTGCGCGCTGCGTCATCCGCGAGGTTGTAGAGGTGCTGCAGCACATAGATTCGGAGCATCAATCCCAAGTCGTAGGGCTTATTGCCGCGCTCTCCTTTGTAATAGTGCGGCTGCACAATCCCAACCCATTGCGACCACGGAATCAGTTTCTCCATGATTCCCAGAAACTCTTTCTTCTTCGTTGAGGCCTGCCCCAGCTCGTCGCTGATTAGGCTCATTGTCAATTGCTTCTTCACCTCTTTATTATACCTCTTTCCCGACATTTTGGCTGTTCTTTCTTTGTGCGGGATTGCCTTAATATGTTTGCACAATCAAGTTTCAGTAAAAAATTTTCATGGTTTGTGATTCACTTCCTGCTCCAACATAAGGAAACGGTCAAAATCGCTTTCGTACAGGCGATCCTGGATAATCCGATACTTTTCATATTCCGTTTCCGCATGGAGCTTGGCCTGCTCCGCGCTAATCTTGCCAGGGCCTGTCAGCAGTTCGTTTCCGTTAAACTCCAAAAAGCCATCCAGACGCTTCGCCCAGTCTTCCATGCTCATGGGAATCTTGCGCTCCGCCTGCAATTCCGCATAATCCAGATAAAGAGAGACGATGCGCTCCAGATAGTGCATTTCCTGTTCGCTCAAATAGTTTTTGGCTACCGTCACGTCCGTTTTCAAAATCTTGCCATTCGGCGCATTCTCCCATGTAGTCAGCCCCATATGCTCCTTGCTGGCATCCGCGCGCTCCACGATGAGCTCCGCAGCCGTATGCCTGTGGACGGCAAAGTGCATCTTGTTCTGCACTGTCTGAAAGAACAGGCGTGTCGTCTTGGCGTCCTTATCGTAATCAAACGCCGTTGCGTACAAGTCTGTGACTTTCTGATAGAATTTTCGCTCACTCAGCCGTATTTCCCGAATCTGTTCAAGCTGCCGCTCGAAGTATTCGTCCGTAAACATATGCCCCTTTTTCAGGCGCTCTACGTCCATTGTCCAGCCCTGAATGGTATGGTCTTTCACGATTTGACCCGCCCATTTGCGGAACTGCACGGCCCGCTGATTATTGACCTTGAAGCCGACGGCAATGATCATTTGCAGATTAAAGTGAGCCACCTCGCGGCTGACCTGCCGCGAACCCTCTGTTTGAACTATTCGGAATTTCCGGATAGTTGCCGCTTCGGTCAATTCTCCGTCCGCATATATCTTTTTGATATGCTCATTGATGGTGGAAAGCCCTGCGTCATACAATGTTGCCATCATCTTCTGTGTCAACCATATGTTTTCATCCTCATAGCGCATCTCGAAGCTGACGTCGCTCTCGCCGGTGGCGGCGACAAAGGTCAGATATTCTGCAGCAGAACTGCGCAGGGCAAGCTCCTTTTTCTTCTGCACCGCCATATCACAGCACCTTCCTTACGGTCGAAGGCGAATAAGTCTCGAAAATCTGGTCAAAGCTGTCGTCCGCTTCATGGAAGCACCGAAATTGCTTTTCAATCTTTCTTGCAAGCATCCGAAATCCTCCTTGCCCCGTTTTCCATGATGATTGTATCATATTTCATCCGTTTTTTCAATATTTCTTCTGCATCGGCTGTCCGTTTCTCCAATGAGTGAGTGCCGAATATATACGTTTTTCCACAACAGCAATTATAATCCACCCCAAACGGCAGCAGGAACTCCCACGTCCCTGCTGCCGTTCCTTTCTTCTTCTATTATCCCATCAATTCCCCTCGCACAATCTCCTCCGCCCTTCCGCAAATCATCTCCATCCTCCGCACCCACTCCATCTGCTCATTTTCCTTCATCTCCTCATCCACGCCTTCCACCTCCGCCATCTCCCGAACAAGCACCTCCACCCGCTCTTCGCACTCCTTCTGCACGGATTCCAGCAGCGCCGCCAGTTCATCCGCCCAAATCAGCCTGACATACTCGTGTGGATGCTTCTCCTGCAAATAGCGCTCATACAGGGATGCCCACTTGCCATTGGGCGACCTGTCCGCCAGCATACAAGTAGGAAAGTAGTAGTCGCCCACAAGGGTGTAGTGAATGCCGTTCTCCATGATTTCGGCAGGCAGTTCGTTCGTCATCATCATTTTCATCAAGCAAACCTCCTGTGCTTATTGTCGCCTTGACATTGAACCGCATACACAGCACAGGGGCTAAAATCGTTCCGTTCATGAGTTCGGGGTTATTTCGGGGTTATTAGGCACTTGTGAAAGTGCCGCAAAGCCTTGTGGTGCAAGGGTTTGCGGCTCGTCGAATGCTTTTCATGGGGTTCAGGAGGGCGGAAGTTCGAATCTTCTCACCCAGACATCGAAGCGATTGAAAAATCGCTTCTTTTTTGTGTTTTATGGACAATTTGCTTCCCAATATCCGTATAGTTCGACTTTACTGGCGCTGAGCGCACCATTTCCGGCCTCCTGCGTCCATGTGTGCCACTTTGAGTTTCATTGCCAGTCAGCGCATCTTTACTGTTTCCACCCAGACAATTCCGCATCTGTTTTTGAGCGTATCACTTTTGCTCTTGCCATGTACCACTTTTCTCGAAAGACACAGCTGCCTGTTTCAATAAGAAACTCGATTATTTCAACAGGTTGCTGCCTTTTGTGTATCAAAATATCAAAGTAGCACTTTTTATACACCCCCCTGCATTCAGCACACGCGCATGTACACACGCACACGCATTGCACATACAAATCACATGCATCTGAAAATAAATGTTACTCTGCTACTCTTAAAATCGCTTCCTACTTTTATCGGTATATCACTTTTTGTAGCAGATTTTCTGATGCTTTCTCCAAGTCTCCCTCTCCGCCCCTCTCCCTTATCTGATACGCAAATTGGTCTGAGTTAGGCCGGTTTTCTGAACCCTGCTTTAATGCAGCAACAGCCGTCCGACGCGATGGTTTTGGAACTATGTCATTCCAGATGGTTCTACTACACGCGCCATCGCCGTTAGTTGCTCAACCTTCTCGTACTTTCTTGCCATACGAATTGCCTCCTGTCGCAGTTTCTATTTTACGGCAGGAGGCCTCTTTTTGCTGTCCACACTATGCTGGACAGTTCATTGTTTTTCCCTTGTTCTTATTTTTCCTCTGTGTCCTCTGCTTTGCACATTTCATGTTTTTTCGTTCATCGCCCCTTTACTTTTTCTTGAAACGATGATATGATTCGGCCATGAAATGCAAGTTTCGTGCATCGTTCCTGCATTTCAAAATATAGAAAGGGTGAAACCCGGATGAAAAAGTGGATTGCGTTGTGCTTGTCCCTGGTGATGGTGCTGTCCTGCTGCGGCATGGCTGCCAGCGCCGAGGAGCGCTACTTGGGCGTTATGCTCAGTACGAATATCATGTCTCTGGACACGAATTTGGCAACCGACGGCGAGTCGTTTGAAGTAATTGCCGACTGCGTCGACGGCTTGATGCAGATGGATGCGGACGGTGCTGCCATTCCCGCCCTCGCAGAAAGCTACGATCTTTCGGAAGACGGCAAGACGTATACCTTCCACCTGCGTGATGCCAAGTGGTCGAACGGAACGCCTGTAACCGCGGCGGACTTCGTGTTCGCATGGCGCCGTATCTGCAAGGAAGCCGGCGAATATGCCTACATGTTCGATACCTCCGTCGGCTGCGTAAAGGGTGCTGATGCGATTATCTACGACGGCGCTGATCCTGCAACGCTGGGTGTTTCCGCCCCCGACGATAAGACGCTTGTGGTGGAGTTGGAAGTCCCTGTTTCCTTCTTCCCCTCGCTGATGTACTTCCCCACCTTCTATCCCATCAATGAAGCGTTCTACACCAGCCTGGAGGATGGCACTTACGGCACCAGCCCGGAAACCTTCCTTTCCAACGGCGCTTTCGTGCTGGAAAGCTACACGCCCGGCACGGCGAACCTGACGCTGAAGAAGAATCCTGATTACTGGGATGCTAACCGCGTGCAGCTGCCAGGCATCAAGTATCAGGTCGTCGGCTCGTCCGACAACGCGCTGACCGGCTTCAAGACGGGTGCGCTGGATGTTGTTACCATCAGCGGCAATCAGGTTGCCAGTGCCAGTAAGGATGCTTCGCTTGCCAAGAGCCTTACCGTTACTGGTGCAGGCTACCTGTGGTATCTTTCCTTCAGCCAGACGGAAAACAACGCGCAGGGCGGTATGCTCGCCAATGTGAACCTGCGTCTTGCTATTTCCAACTCGATTGACCGTGAAGCGCTGGTAGAGGACTACGTCATGGATGGTTCTCTTGCCACCTACACCGCTGTTCCGCCGCAGTTTGCTGCCAGTGCAACCACTGGTGCGGACTTTGCCGCCGATCAGGATGCCTTTGCGGACGTTTGCGGCTATAATCCCGAAAAAGCTGTTGAATACTTCAACGCGGCCGTGGAGGAGCTGGGAACGGATACGTTCACCTTCACCATGATTTACGGCAACAATGAAGGTGACTCGGTGTCGAAGGTTGCGCAAGCGATCAAGAGCGAGGTAGAGGAAAATCTGCCTGGCGTGACCATCAACCTGCAGCCGATGACCAAGGCCGAGCGTCTGGATAAGATGCAGAATGACAACTACGATATTGCGCTGACCCGCTGGGGCCCGGACTATGCCGACCCGCTGACCTATTTGGGCATGTGGATTACCAACAACTCCAACAACTACGGTTTCTGGAGCAATACGGAATACGATCAGCTGATTACCGACTGCACCACGGGCGCGTACATCTCCGATTACGACGCGCGCTGGGAGGCGCTGTTCAAGGCGGAAACCCTCGTCATGCAGGAAGCTGTCATTGCGCCGCTGTTCACCAAGGCGAATGCAAACCTGATTACTGATGGCGTTGAAGGGATTGATTTCCATCCTGTCGCGCTGAACCGCGTGTATAAGAGTGCCGTCATCAAGTAATCAGTCGTGTGCGATTTTAGAAAAGGCTGAGCCAATCTAAAATCGTATCGAAATCTTCAGGCAGAGCGGTTCTCCTCAGGCAGGCCGCTCTGCCTCTTGCATCTGGAACATTTGAAAAGGGATGACGGATTGTTATGACAAAATACGTGCTCAAGCGAATCGGCATGGCGCTGCTGACGCTGCTGATTATCGTCTTTCTGCTTTTCCTGCTCGTCCGCATCATGCCCGGCAATCCATTTCCTTCAGAGCGCATGAACGCACAGCAGATTGCCAACAAGCGCGCGGAATTAGGGTTGGATGACCCCATTCTAACGCAGTTCTGGAATTATTTGACGAAGCTGCTGCAAGGTGATTTCGGCAAAGGCACTTCGCTGTACAACGGCGCGCCGATTAAGACGGTGCTGGCGACGTGCGTCTCCAACTCTTTCCGCATCGGTGGATTGTCGGTGCTGCTGGGCACGCTGGTCGGGCTGCTGCTGGGCATCTGCGCGGCGCTGCATCGTGGACGCTTTCTGGATCACTTCTGCACTGTCTTTTCGATTCTGGGCGTCTGCGTTCCCTCCTATGTGTTTCTAATCTTCCTGCAATACAACTTCGCCTATCAGATTCCCCTGCTCCCCTATTTCTTTGACAGCACGAATTTTCTGCGTTCTTCCGTCATTCCCGTGGTGTCAATGAGTTTGTTTACCATGTCCACCATTGCGCGCTTCACGCGCAACGAAATGGTGGAAGTGATTGACAGTGACTACGTTCGCCTGGCAGAATCCAAGGGGCTGTACGGCGGACGGCTGGTGCGGCGGCATGTGCTGCGCAATGCGCTGATTCCCATCGTCACCGTGCTGGCGCCGCTGGTGGTTGATTTGCTGACCGGCGCGCTGGTCGTAGAGAAAATCTACGGCATCAACGGCATCGGCAAGCTGATGGTGGATGCCATTGCCGGCGAGGGCGTTGACTACAACTATGTGCTTGCGCTGGGGATTCTGTATTCGTCGCTCTACATTGGCATCATGCTGGTGGTAGACATTCTCTACGGCGCGCTGGATCCCCGGATTCGCGTATCGGCCAAGGGAGGTGCAAACGAATGAAACAGTTAGAAACCTGCCCGCCGGTGCAGGCAGCGGAATACGTCCCGGTCGCCGGGGACTTTGCGCAGTTGGAGCAGGCAGACATTGCGACCGACACCAACTATGCTTCCCAAGGCTACTGGAAGGGTGTCGCAACGCACTTTGTCCGCAACAAGCGCGCCATGATTGGGCTGATTCTGGTACTGCTGATGATTTTTCTGGCGTTCGTCGCGCCGCTTTTCAGCGGATATGCGTATGACGAAATCGTCACAGCGCTCAATGCCAAGGGACGCAAGAAGGCCGCCGTCGGCATCAGTCCGCGTGTACCTGCCATCCACGAGATGGTGACGGGCGAACCTTACGACGACATTTATGCCGATAAAACGTTTCTCTTCGGCACGGACGACCTCGGCCGCGACCTCTGGACACGGACGTGGTACGGCGCGCGCGTGTCGCTGATGATTGCCTTCGTCACCATCATCATCGATATGCTCATTGGCATGAGCTACGGGCTGTTATCCGGTTACTTCGGCGGACGTGTAGACAGCATCATGCAGCGCTTCGTCGAAATCGCCAACAGCATCCCACGGCTGGTGATTGTGTCCGTGCTGGCGATTTTTATGCCCAAAGGCATCGGTCTGGTGATTGTAACGCTGCTGCTGACCGAGTGGATTGGCATGAGCAAAATCGCCCGCGCAGAAATGCTGAAGATGAAGGAGCAGGAGTATGTTCTCGCCAGCCGCACACTGGGTGCAGGCAGCGGGCACATTATCTTCAAGGAGATTCTGCCCAACACCATCGGCCCGATTATCACGCAGGTGATGTTTTCCATCCCGACTGCCATCTTTACTGAGGCGTTTCTGAGCTTCGTGGGCGTCGGCATTGTGCTGCCGCAGTGCTCCATCGGCACGCTGATTGAGGACGGTTTCAACAACATCACTACCCTGCCGTATCAGATTATTCCGCCGATTCTGGTGCTGGCACTGCTGATGCTGGGCTTCAACTTCATCGGCGACGGACTGCGCGAGGCGCTCGCGCCCAAGCTGGAAGACATGTGAAAGGAGAGGATTCAAGATGTCAGCAAAGACCATTCTGCAAATCAAGAATCTGGATATTTCCTTCCGCACGAACGCCGGCGTGGTACATGCCATCCGCGGCATCAATCTGGATTTGCAAAAGGGCGAAACCGTCGCCATCGTGGGCGAATCCGGCTCGGGAAAATCCGTAACGATGAAAGCCGCCGTCGGCTTGCTGGACAGCAACGCCACCATCAACAGCGGCGAAATCCTGTATACATACGATGACGGGCACGGACAGGACAAAACCGTTGATTTGCTGAAATTGAGCAAAAAGCAGCTGCGCACGGAATACAACGGTCAACGCCTCGCGATGGTATTCCAAGACCCTATGACGAGCCTTGACCCCACGATGACCATCGGCAAGCAGATTATGGAGGGCATGCTGCTGCACAAGCACATGCCGAAGGACGAAGCGCGCACGAAAGCCCTGCAGCTGCTGGAACTGGTGGGCATCACCGATGCCGAAAAGCGCTTCCGCAACTATCCGCACCAGCTTTCCGGCGGTATGCGGCAGCGCGTCGTTATCGCCATTGCGCTCTCCGCCGAACCAGACATTCTTATCTGCGACGAACCCACCACCGCACTGGACGTGACAATCCAGAGCAAAATTCTCGACCTCATCAAACAGATTCAGCAGAAAATGCACCTGTCCGTCATTTACATCACGCATGACCTTGGCGTCGTCGCGAAGGTGGCGGATTATGTGAATGTGATGTACGCTGGGAAAATCGTCGAAGTGGGCAATGTGGAGGAAATCTTCTACGAGCCATGCCATCCCTACACATGGGGTCTTTTGTCCGCCATGCCGGATTTGGAGACGGCTGATGACCGCTTGTACTCCATTCCGGGCAGTCCGCCCAACCTCCTGCATGAACCGGTCGGCGATGCCTTTGCCGCGCGCAACCGCTTCGCCATGGTCATCGACAAGAAGGCAGAACCGCCGCTGTTCAAAGTTTCCGAAACCCATTACGCCGCCACATGGCTGCTCCACCCGGACGCACCCGCCTTTGAGATGCCGAAAGAATTGAAGGAGCGCCTTGAACGGGCGAAGAAGGAGGCTGCCAAGTATCTATGAGCGAGCCGCTATTGAAAGTAGAAAATCTTGTTCAGCACTTCCCTGTCTCCCGCACCTATACGGTCAAGGCCGTCAACGGCGTGTCCTTCAACATCTATCCGGGCGAAACCTACGGGCTGGTCGGCGAATCCGGCTCCGGCAAGACGACCATCGGGCGCAGCATCATCCGCCTGTACAACCCGACGGACGGTCGCATCACCTTCAACGGCAAGGTGATTTCCGGCGCACTTGACCGCAACACGCGCAGTATGCTCCGCTCGGATATGCAGATGATTTTCCAAGACCCGATGGCGAGTCTGAATCCGCGCAAGAAGGTCGGCGACATCATCAGCGAAGGCATGGACATCCACCACCGCTTCGCCAATCGGCAGGAGCGCGAGGAGAAAATCAGCGAAATGCTCAAGAAAGTCGGACTTTCGCCGGAGCACGCTGCCCGCTATCCGCACCAGTTTTCCGGCGGTCAGCGTCAGCGCGTCGGCATTGCCCGCGCCCTGATTATGAACCCCAAGCTGATTATCGCTGACGAGTGCATTTCCGCATTGGATGTGTCGATTCAGGCGCAGGTCGTCAACCTGATGAAGGACATTCAGGAGGAAACGCAGTGCGCGTACTTGTTTATCGCACATGATTTGAGCATGGTGAAGTACATATCCGACCGCATCGGCGTGCTGCATTTGGGCTACATGGTGGAATCCGGTACGAAGGAGGAGATTTTCTCCCACCCGGTTCATCCGTACACCAAGAGCCTGCTGTCCGCCATCCCCCACCCCAATCCCGTGGTGGAAAAGCATCGTGTCGCCCTAACCTACAACTACGCCACCAGTGGCATTGATTACGCCAAAGGAACGGAACATTCCGTCGGCGGCACACACAACCGTGCTTGCGACGGATGAAGAGTTTGACGCGTGGACGAAATAACGTGCTATCTTGCCTTCACAAAAACAGCAGCAGGGATGCTTGCCCCTGCTGCTGTTTTAATCTTGACATTATTCTATTCCATTCACCACATGCGCCGGTCGTTTTCCCGCCAGCGCATCCGCAATTTGCCGTGCGCACTCCTCCGCCATCCGCAGCCTTGTCTCCTGCGTGTTCGTGCCGATGTGCGGGGTCAGCACAACCTGCGGCAGCGCGATCAGCCGCGGCGGAATATGCGGTTCATCCGGGTACACGTCCAGCCCTGCGCCGCGCAGGTGTCCCGATTCCAGCGCATCCGCCAGTGCGTCACAGTCCACAATCGCCCCGCGCGCCGTGTTGATGAGGATGCTCCCCTGCTTCATCCGCGCCAGCGCAGAACAGTCAAGCAGCCGGCGCGTCTCCTGCGTCAGCGGGCAGTGCAGGGACAGCACGTCAGACTGCGCCAGCAGCTCCGGCAGGGTCACGCTTTCCACCTGCGGATGATTCACCCCGTGCCAGCTGTACCCGATGCAGCGCATTCCGAGCGCCGCCGCGATTTCCGCTGTCCGCTTGCCGATGCGCCCACAGCCGAGGAGACCCAGCGTCTGCCCGCGCAGACTGCGCCCCATGTTTCTGCCCATGCCGAACAGGTTTTCCGGCGCTTCCGCCCGCACGCGGAGACTGTTTTCCCCGATTCTGCGCGAAACCGCGAGCATCAGCCCGATGGCGAGCTCCGCCGTGCTGTCCGTCACGGTGTCGGGCAGATTCGTGACCGGTATGCCGCATTCCGCCGCTGCGCGCACGTCCACGCCGTCATAGCCCGCGCCATAGCCCGCGATAATGCGCAGCTTCGTCCCCCTGCGGATGATTTCACCCGGCAGCGCGCCGCACGCAACGACCGCATCCGCCGCCGGAATCAGCGCCGCAAGTTCGTCCGTCGAGAACTGCATGAGCGGCTTCGGAATCACAATTTTCTCTCCCGAAAGCAGCGAAAATCCCTCTGCCGGGATGCCGTGCGTCACCAGAATCGTCGCCATAAGCTGCTCCTTTCAAAAAAGCGCCCGTCATGTGACGAGCGCCATTGCTTATTCTTCAAATACCGTTTCGGCTTCCGTGAAATCTGGGTCAGCCGCCGGCATGTGGTCGCAGACCATGATGAGCGCGTCTTCGCCATTGTCGGCATAGTAGCGTTTGCGAACGCCAAGCTGCACAAAACCGAGCGACTTATAGAGGTTCTGCGCGATTTCATTGCTGCGGCGAACTTCCAGCGTCGCGTATGCCGCGCCGAGGTTGGAGAGGTATTGCAGAAGCCCGTGCGTCAGGCGCTTGCCCGTCCCTTGCCCGCGGTGTTCCTTCAGCACAGCGATGTTGGTGATGTGGCTCTCATCGAGGATGACCCACGCACCCGCATAGCCGATGATTTTCCCGTCCTGCTCCGCCACGAGGTAGCGTGCAACAGGATTCTTCATGTCGCTGACGAACGCGTCGCGGCTCCACGCATCGACAAACGTGCCGATTTCCACGGCATACACGCCGTCCACGTCGTCCATCGTCATCCGACGAATCGTGATTTCAGGCATGGAGACCCTCCGTCAGCTTCTTGTTGAGCGCGGCGTTCGGGGCGCGAAGGTAGAGCGGCATGAGCGTCAGGTAATCAACCGTTTCCGTCTCCAGCGACGCAAGGTACGCCACCGACGCCGGGCGCAGGAACGCCTGATGCGGCTGCGCGAACGTGGCAGCATCCCCCAGCAGGGTTTGCAGCTTCTGCCGATGCACAGACATACCGTCGCCGAGGAATAGGAAGCGGTCGCCGAATCGGCTGATTTCCGCCACATAGTCCTCAACCTTCATCGGCGTGTCAGCCATCAGCCGATTCGGGCGATTTTCTCCTGCGGAGAACGCTGCGCCGTACACCTGCCCAGCGCGCGCATCCTGAATCGGGCAGACGACACCGCTGAATCCGCTGATGCCCGCCGCCATTGCTTCCAGCGCGTTGACCGCGACGCAGGGCTTCCCCGCGCCGTGCGCCAGCCCCTTCACCGTGCTCACGCCGAGCCGGACGCCCGTGAACGACCCCGGCCCGACCACGACAGCCAAGCGATCCATGTCCTGAATCGTCAGCCCCGTGGACTGGAAGGCGTTGTCAATCATGGGCAGCAGGTTGACCGAATGCGTCTTGTGGTTCATGACGGCGCACTCATGGCGAATGCCATCCTCCGTCAAAATCGCCACGCCGCACACCGGCCCGGATGTATCCACAGCAAGCAGCTTCATTGTTCTTCCTCCAAGGATATTTCACGGAATCCGCCCATCGGAGTAATGGTCACATCGCGTGTCGTTTCGTCCACCGGGGTCAGGCGGATGGCAAGGTGCGTTTCCGGAATGGCTTCGGGGCACTGGCTGGGCCACTCAACCACCGCCACGCCGTCGCCTCCGAGAAATTCTTCCATGCCCATTTCGTACAGTTCCTCGACGCTGTTCAGCCGATACCAGTCGAAGTGGTACAGGGGAATCCGCCCGTCGTCGTAGACGTTGAGGATGGTGAACGACGGGCTGGTGACGGTCGCCGTCACGCCAAGCCCCTGCGCCAGTCCGCGCGTGAACTCGCTCTTGCCCGCGCCCAAATCGCCCCACAAAAGAAGCACATCCCCCCTCCGAAGCTCTTTCGCCAGCCTTTTCGCCAGTTCGCGTGTTTCATTGGGAGAATGTGTTCTCATAGTTATGTTCCTTCCTATTATAAGGAGGCGCAAGGGGCGTTGCCCCTTGACCCCACCAGAGACGCTGTCTCTGGACTCTGCAAGGGAGTTCCTCCCTTGACCCTTTTTCGCGATTGAGTTGTGCGCGCTTTCATGCTGTGTCCGCGTGTTTATTTTCTTTACTTCCGGACGTGCAGCATCGGCGACAGCCGCTTATACAGCACAAACGTCAGCAGGCTCAGCACGAAGCCCTTCAGCAGATTGAACGGCGCCGTCACATACAGCAGCACCTTCCATTCCGTATCCACGAACGGCAGTGCCTTCTGCGCCATGCCGATAATCGCTTCCATGTCCATGTGGAACGCGGTCATGTAGAACGGAATCATCATCTTCCAGTTCACCAGCACCGACACCACAATCATGCACAGCGTGCCGACCGCCATGCCGACCAGCGCGGTTTTGCGTGTCTTGTGCTTGCGGTAAATCAGCGACGCGGGCAGGATGAACGCCGCGCTCATGATGAAATCCGCCAGCTCCCCAACATACATGCTCGACGAATACGCCAGACGTGACAAGTCCTTAATCAGCAGAATCGCCAGACCCGGCAGCGGACCCATCGAGAACGCGCCGAGCAGCGCCGGAAGCGTACTGAAGTCGAGCTTGTAGAACGCGACAATCGGGATTTCCAGCGGGAACAGGACGGCGGACAGTGCGCCCAGAATGGCGATGCGCGTCATGTACTGGACAGAGAGATTGGAACGGGTTTTCTGCTTTGTCATAGGACAAGCCTCCTTAAAAATATGCACGCCCCTGAAGCAGGTTCGCTTTTCAGGGGCGGAACATCACGGAACTTCGGCATACTCGCCAAATTCCGCGCATATTTCCAGCTTTCCTCTCTCATCCAGACTATACTGTTGGCGCCGGAATTGACTTTCGTCTCACCGGCTCAGCCTTCCTGCCCATTGCGGTGCGGAAGGGTCGCGGGCTGTACCGCCAGTAGGGAATTTCACCCTGCCCCGAAGAAGCTCCAAGTGGCTTGTGCAGTTGTTTCGCGCGTTTCAGCAAAATCTGCCGCCCGCGCCATCGTTATGATAGCACAGGCGGCAGTCCTTGTCAAGATTTTGCCGAAATTATTTCATTATTCCAGCCGCAGCACGGCCGCGCCTTCCGGACGAATATCCAGCACATTGCAGCAATGCTCCCCAAACGTGCCCTCCATCGTCTCGATGAACTGATTCAGCAGCTTGTCCGGCACAAAGTTCAGCGTCGTACCGGCGAATCCGCCGCCGTGCACGCGCCACGCGCCGTCTTTGTCCAGCATCATGTGTTCCGCCATCGCCAGCGCGAGCGACAGGCTCTGATCCTTCGGGTTCGCATAGACGTTTTGCAAATACATATACGACGACCGACCGGAGCAGATGATTTCCCACAGGAACGCGAACAGGTCATTGCGGTCAAGCGCCGCCACCTGACGAACCACGCGCTCGTCCTCTTCAAAGAAGTGCATGGCGCGCAGCAGTGCCCGGTCACTCACCTTGCCGCGCAGGGTCGGCAGCGCCTGATAGAACTCCTCCGGGCGCACACGGCGCAGGTACGGTTCATTGAACAGTGCCGCCACCTTCTTCATTTCCGCCGGAATCGCCGCGTAATCGTTCGTCAAATCAGCGTGATTGCCGCCCGTCGCCACCACGACCAGCGAATAACCGTACTTGGCGAAGTCAAAGTGCATCGGGCGCACATCGGGGTCATCATGCTTGAAGTCCACCGTCACCAGACCGCCAGCAGAAGATGCCATCTGGTCAAGCAGACCGCTGGGCTTGCCGAAATACACGTTTTCGGCGTACTGGCTGATTTTCGCGCGCGTCTTGTAGTCGATGGTGAAGCCATTGTAGAGCGCGTCGAAGATGGCGCACGTCATCACCTCGAACGCCGCCGAGCTGCTGAGGCCGCTGCCGGACATGACGTTCGACGTCACCGCCGCGTTGAAGCCGCCGATTTTGTAGCCCAGTTCCGCCATCCGCGCCGCCACGCCGCGCACCAGCGCATGGGTTTTCCCCTTCTCCTTTTCAACGACATCAAGGCTGCCCAAATCCACCTTGATGGCAGGATAGCCGTCGGAGTGGATTTCCACCATCATATCGTCGCGCGCGGAAACCGCCGACAGCGTATCCAGGTTGATTGCCGCCGCCAGCACACGCCCGCGGTTGTGGTCGGTGTGGTTGCCGCCAATTTCCGTGCGGCCGGGGGCGCTGATCATCAGCACTTCGCGGTTCTCGTGGAACAGCTCTTCATGCCGTTTGAGCAAACCAATATAGCGTCCCGTCTGCTCCACCAGCATACCGTCGCGGCGGCCATACAGGTGCATCAGGCGTTCCATCACCTCAGGCGATTTTAGGTTGCGGATCATCGTGGCGTACTGATTCATGTTTGTTCCGTCCTTTCATTCAATGGATGGTTTCTTGAATGGTTTGCGTATGTATATACTATTTTCAAATGAGAATGCGCCAAGGCGCGAGCAGATGGTGCAGGTGAATGCAGGAAACAGCATTACTTGTCAAGATGCCATGCGTTGTCATAGGCGTTTTGCCAGATGCTGACCATCTCGTCGATGCCCAGCGCCTTCACCTGCGCGCAGAAATCTGCCCACGTTTCATCATTGAGTTCCACGTCACCCGCAACAAACCACGCCATGCGCGTTTCCGCATAGGTGCTGATGCCGCTTTGCAGCTCCGTGACACGGTTCATCTGCTCCTGCGTCAGGTAGAGCAAGGGCATTGCACGCTTTTCCCATTGCCGGACGCGCGCCAATTCCGCTGCCAGTGCGTGCGTTGCGTCATCATCCATTTTCATTTGAATTTCCGCACTGGCATAGGAGGGCATCGAGGTTGTCCAAATGGTATTCGTGCCCTGCATGGCGACAACTTCTTCCGCCGTGCGGGCATACGCCCATGTGCCATCGTCGTTCCAGTCGTAGTCCTCGCCTTCCCGGCCAACCTGCGCCGCCAGGAAGCCCTCGTCCGTGTAGAGATAATCAACCCATTGCAGCAGCTTTTCCGGCTCTGCGCAGGTGGATGAAATCGCGAACGTGCCGCGGTAGAGGTCGCCGGTGAAATCGCGGTAAACCTGCTGGCCGTTGTACACCAGTGGATCAAGCGCGATATACTCCGACGCGAGATTCACGCCGACCACGTCCTGCGGCGTTGCACCGAAGAACACGCCATACTTCGCCGCTTCGCTGCTGCTGGAAGATGACGAGGACGTTGCCGCCTCCACCAGCCGCATGGCCATAAAGCCCTGCGAATCCAGCAGCCCCTCAGTGTACAGCTCGTGCAGCCATGTCAGGAACGCGCGGTTTTCCTCCGTCGTCAGCACTTCGCTGATTTTTCCATTCTGTTCCGTCAGGTAGTAATCATCCGCATTGATGCCGAATGCGTGCGCCAAGAAGCGCAAGTCCCACATGCTCACGAAGGACAGCGGGATTTCGTCGTTGCGGCTGCCATTCTGGTTCATGTCGCGGTCGCGGAATTGGCGAAGCACCTCCGTCAGTTCCTCTGCCGTCGTCGGCACGCCCATTTTCAAGCGGTCAAGCCACGTCTTGTTAATCCACATGGTATTGTTCGGCGTCAGTTCGTTGATGCTCGGCAGTGCGACAATCGCGCCATCGGGCAGCGAAACGGCTTCCATCCATTCCGGATTGGCTTCCAGCAGCGCCCAGACGTGCGGCGCGTACTCCGCCAGATACGGGCGCAGGTCAATCAGCTTGCCCGCTTCATAGAACGCCAGCGTCTCCTGCGGGGTCAGTTCCGCCTTGAAGAACATATCCGGCATGGCAACCTCGCCCGCCAGCATTTCCGTTTTCGCCTCCGTCCATGCCTCTCGGCTGACGTATTCGGTAAAGGAGAAGGCAATCCCGGTTTTTTCCTGCATTGTTTGGAAGAATAAGTTCGTATCCCAGTCATGCTGCGCTTCCGTGCTGCTGGAGGACGACGCAGCTTCCAAGCCGGCGAGCATAATCGGCGCTTCGGCGGCGAAAGCTGTCGGCAGCGCCATTGCTGCCATCAGCACGAAGATTTGCAGAATCGCAAGAAGTTTCCGCACAGTTTTCCTCCTTCAATCAGACGGGCATCTGCCGCGTCTATCTGTCTGTGCTTTATTATAGACCAATTTCACCCGTTTGACCAGTCTTTTTTCACAAAAAAAACGAAATATCTGCTTTTTTTCGTAAACCGTCTCTCTATTGAGTGATGAAAAATATTTCCATGCAGATTTTCATTTTCAGGGCAGGATGGAAAGAGAAATATGGGAGGCGTGGCAGGCATGAAGAAAGAAAGGCATTGGGTGCTTCCGGCGATTTGGGCGATTTTGCTGATGCTGCTGCTCGGCGGCGCGGTTTGGGCGTATCATGCGTTTTCCGTGGCGGATTGGCAGTCACTTGACCCATCCCGCCTCACGTCGCTCGCCCAGACCGGTGCCATTCACGATAAGAACGGCGATTACGTCACCTCGCTCGTCGGCAAGGAGAACCGCACGGTCATCGACACGTCGCGTCTGCCCGCGCACGTCGTGAATGCGTTCCTTGCTGCGGAGGATTTGCGCTTCTACAAGCATCCGGGCTTTGACATCACGCGCATCATCGGCGCCATGCTCACCAACGTCCGCGACGGCGCGTTCAGTCAGGGCGCATCCACCATTTCCCAGCAGCTGATTAAGCTCTCCCACTTGTCCAGCCAGAAGACGATTGCGCGCAAGCTGGAGGAAATTCACCTCGCGCTGCAATTGGAAAAGCAGTACACGAAAGACGAGATTCTGGACATGTACCTGAATTTCATCTACTTCGGACAGGGCGCATACGGCGTGCAGGCGGCGGCAGAAGTCACGTTCGGCGTTGATGCGGCGGAGTTGACCCCTGCGCAGGCAGCCTCCCTCGCCGCTGCCATCAAAGCGCCATCCGCGTATAGCCTGCAATCCGCGCCGGAGAGTAACCGCGAGCGCCGGGAGTACATTCTCTCCATCATGCTGGAGGAAAATATGCTGACACAGGCGGAATACGACGCGGCAATGGCGGAGGAGCTGACCGCCCGCAGCGCGCCGCAGGTGCAGACAGCTTACGGCTGGTTCGTCGATGCCGTGCTGGATGAGGCCGAATCCCGGCTGGACGTGAGCGCCGAAACGCTGCTGGCGGGCGGCTACCGCATCGACACGACGCTCGACCCGGACATGCAGCGCATCATGGACGAGCAGTACCTGACGGATGTCTTTCCCGCTGATAACAAGGACGGCACGCCCGTGCAGGCAGCATCCGCCGCGGTGGACACGAGCAGCGGAGCAGTGCGTGCCATTGTCGGCGGACGCAAATACGTCACCCGCCGCGGATTGAACCGCGCGACCCAGCTGCGCCGTCAGCCCGGCAGTGCGCTCAAGCCGCTGGCGGTCTATGCCCCCGCGATTGAATCCGCCGGATGGACGTGTGCCAGCGTGATTCTCGATGCGCCGACCGCTTTCGGCACTTACAAGCCGCGCAACGCGGGCAATGCTTACTACGGGAACGTGACCGTCCGCACGGCGCTCAAAAACAGCCTGAACATCCCCGCCGTGAAGGTGCTGCAAGCCATTGGCGTCCAGACTGCGCAGCGCTATCTGCGAAGCGTCGGCATTGAGCTGGATGACCGCGACGCGAATCTCTCCCTCGCTCTGGGCAGCATGACCTACGGCGCATCCCCCGTGCAGATGGCGGCGGCGTACGCGCCCTTTGCCAACGGCGGAACATACTACGCGCCGTACTTCATCGAGCGCATCACCGACCGTGACGGCAATGTCATCTACGAGCGCGAAACCACCGGCACGCGCGTGCTGTCGGCGCAGTCCGCGTATCTGATGACGAGTCTGCTCAAAACCGTCATTTCTTCCGGCACGGGCACACGCCTCTCCAGCGCGGGGACACCTGTCGCAGGCAAAACCGGCACGGTCAATGAAAGCGGCGGCGGCAACCGTGACGTGTGGATGGCGGCGTACACTCCGGAATTATCCACCGCCGTCTGGATGGGCTACGACGAGCCGGACGCGGCGCACCGCCTGCCCAACCGCGTCTCTGGCGGCACGAATCCCGCTTCACTGGCGCGCAATTTTCTCCGCGCGTGGTACACAGGACGCAAGAAGCCCGATTTCACCAAGCCCAAGGGCATCGTCAGCGCGGACATTGACAAGAAGGCCATCGAGTGGCGCGGCGAACCGATGCTGGCCACGTCGCTCACACCGAGCGCCTACCGCCTGAATGAGGTTTTCCTCGACGGCACACAACCGAAGAAGAAGAGCGATGTTTGGAATGCGCCCGCGTCCGCGAAGTCCTTCTCCGTTTCGCATTCTGACGACGGGCAGCCGCTGCTGGTCATTCAGGCCAGTGATGCCGCCGTCTACCGCGTTCAGCGCGACGCTGCCGGAGAGAGCTTCATCCTGACCGAGCTTCGCGCCGCCGCGGGCGAAACACTCTACTACACCGACAACCGCGCCCAGCCCGGCGTAACATACACATATCGCGTGATTCCCGTGCACGCGGAGCTGCTGGACAATGGCATCCTATTGGAAGGAACGCAGAGCGTGCAGGTGGCGCGGGTGGAGAAGCCGAGTGCGCTGAGCCGGTGGTTCAGCGGGCTTTTCGCCCCAAAGCCGGAGGAAAAGCAGGAGGAAGAACTGCCTGCATCGATTTTTGCCCCGTAACAAAATGCGCCGCCGCACCGTAATTTGCTTTCCGGTGCGGCGGTGTTTTGTTATGGATATTCTGCTTTGGGGCGCAGGGCTTTCCGTTCGCCCCCGACACTCCTTCGGTGCCGTCACTTTTAGGATTCGCCCAATCCTTGCGCGGCGTTTCTTTGCTTACTGCGCAGCTTCCGCCATGTCCGCTAAATCACCCTGCGGCAGGATTTCCGTCACTTCAAACGGGACATTGTTGCCGGTGAAGTAGAACATCAAGTCCGTTGTGTTCTGGCAGTTTTCCAACTGCGCCGTCGGGAAATAGCGCACATGCAGGCACGAAACGCCGTTCTCCATGCTCGACATCACCAGAATCGGCGCGCCTTCATCGTACAGCAGTACGTACATGGCATTGGTGCGTTCGTTCAAGTCAAGGTACAAGTGTTTCTGCGTGGCTTGGTTCATAATCAGCGAGTAGCGCGCGTCGATTTCTTGCATCAGTTTCTGGAAATTCTCCACTTCCGTCTTCAGGGATTCATCCGGCGTATCCGTCTCACTCGTTTCGTCCGTGAAGAGGCTGTCGCTTTCCTCATCCTCGTCCTCTTCCTGCTGATACAACGTCCGCACGCCCGCGTTGTATTCGTCGTACATGGCAAAGAGTGTCACCATGTGATACATTTCCATTGCCCACGAGCAGGTTACCTCGTACAGCACCTGCGGCGCTTCTGAACGGTAAGTCAAGCGGAGCATCTGCGCCATCGACGATTCCATCAGCTCAATACGGTAGATGCTGCGCGGCGACTGCCCCTCATGCGCGTATGCCGCCAGCTTCGCCACATCCTCGTCGCTGATGCCCCACGTTGTCTGCAAATAGCGGCTTTCGATCAGTTCATCCAGCGCATTGCCCGCTTCTGCCAGACGCTCGAACGGCACAGGCTCGCCCTCGTCGCCGAACGGATCCTCCGTAAAGGGATACGCCGCAACGCCCGCCAAATCCACCGCCGTGCAGGCAAGTTCGGGCATTTGCTGCGCCGCGAACCACGCTGTCACTTCTTCAGCGGATTTGCACGCCGCCAATTCATCCGAGAGCACCGGCGTGCAGTACATGTCGTTCACCGTGCCGTCGCTGATCCAAAAGCTCATCATCGGAAGCGCATCCGCGTACAGAGCGATATACATGCCCATTTCAGGCTCGCCGTCCGGCTTGGGATACTGCGTCGAGCGCGCCATTTGGTTCAGCATTTGCTTGCCATATGTATCCTGCTGCTCCATCAAAATGCGCTGCGGCATCAGCTGAATCACCCTGCGCTGCTCCGGCGTATCGGTGTAATCCGGGTTATCGCCGATGAAGCCTGCCAGCAGCGTTTCGCCCGTGACATAGTAGACGGCGGATGGCATCGTGCGGTTTCCCGCGCGCAGGCGATTGACAATCTTCTGTTCCTCGGTGATAGCGGCGTCCGTGTCGCCCACCAAATCGGCCACAATGCGGTCGCTGCGCAGGAGGATGTCCACGCGCTGGCACAGTTCCAGCATATGGCTGATGTTCGTGTTGTTATCCGTCGTTTCTTCCGCTGTCGCCATACCGCTGAGCATCATCAGCAGGGCAAGCAGAATTGCAAGCATCTTCTTCATGGGGTTCTTCCTTTCTTTATTTTCCTATTTCATTTCCCTTGCAGGATTATTCCAGCACAATTCCCGGCACCTGCGCGTTCAGCAGCGCCGCCAAATCCTCGTTCGTTTCGCACGCGCGTAGCTGCTCCGACGGCATCCAGACAACATGCGCGCGCATCATGCCGTTCTGCACCCGCCACAGCATTTGAACCGGCGCACCCGTCTCCGGAATCAGCACAGTCATCCCCCAGCCTTCTTCCTCCGTCGTCACGCCTTCCGCAGTGCCATGCCGCCGCATGTACTCCATAATGTGTGCGCTAATCCACTGCTGACTTTTCTCTTCCTCCGGGTCAATGATTGCCAGCTGATTCATCGCCATCTCTGCCGGATAGTACAGCCACGAAGCCTGAATGCCCGCATCCGCATATTCCGGCGGAATTACCAGACTTTCGCACACTTCCGGCTTCAATCTCACTTGAAGCAGATATTCCTTGCCGTTCAGCAGGTCGCCGCCGTCTCCGTCATACACAATGTAGTTCCGCAAAATTTTCTCCGCCGTGTCGCCAAATATGACTTCCGATCGAATCCAGTCCAGCATGTCCGGCAGATTCGCTGTATCCCACAAATACGCTTTGTCCCCCCATTTGTGCAGAATATCCTCCTTCGTGTACCGCGGCACATGGGCAGAATAGTCGTTTTCCTCCGCACCTCCCGAAATTTCCACGCAAATCAGCGCGTCCGGCGCAAAGCACAGCAGCAGCGACAGCGTATGCGGCTGATTCGCCACCGTCAGCATTTCATCGTTGCGAAGCGTCACAGCGCCCCATTCATTGCTCAACGTGTCAGGACAAATCCAGACTTCCGTCGGGCGCGAAACGTCAGCACTGCGAAGTCGGTCAATGTCGCCGATGGTGTCCTCTTTCCGCCACTGCTGCCAATCCACAAAAGCGTCGTTTGACACCATGTCCACCAGCTTCCGCGCCGTCATGATGCCATTGATGACCGCCGTCTGCTCCCACGCATCGTCCTCTTCGTCCTGCGGCGCGTACACGCTGCGCATCACCACCGCGCCGTTCATTGCCTGCCACGCCACCACAATGGGCGTACCCGTCCTCGGTCGCAGATACAGCAAACCGCCCGTGTCGTGCGCGTCGCAGGGGTACAGCGCAATCGCCAGTATGTCGAGGAACTTGGTCTCCGTCTTGCCGCACTGCTGCATCTGCGCTTCAAACGCCGTCATCTGCGACGCATCGTAGTCGAGTATGCTGATTTGCACCGCCGTCTCCGCCGTATTCCACGGGACAATGCCCTCCTGCTCGCCGCTCAGCGCCGCCCAGTGCTGCATCTCCTGCGCTGATTGCAGGGCAAGCTGCCGGATGGTCTCCTCGTCCGGCTGATGCGGTTCCAATTCCGCCAATGCCACCGCGCGGGACATGTCAACTTCCTCAAATTCGCCTGCGTAGAATTCGCTCAGCTTGTCCGTTGTCAGCTCAGTCGCCTGATGCGCCACCGGAATCGCCGTCAGGCACACACAGCCGTTTTCCGCAAACCAGCGCACCAGCACCGCGCCATTCTCGCCGTAAGACAGCAGCAGCAGTCCCATTTCCGGCGCATCCCCGGCGTAAGCAAGTTCGCGGCGGCACTCGTTTCCTGCGCGTCCATCCCGAATTCCGGGGATACCGCGAACGTGCGCTCTACAATCCGCAGATAGGCGTTTTCCGTCTCGTCCGTCGCATCCGTGTCCGCGCTGGCATCCATCATCATCAGCGCAAAAAGCAGCACCGACGCCGACTTGTCCGTGCCGTTGACGCTGATGAACGCCTGCCGGGGCATTCCACGGTCAATCGGCTGCGGCGTTTCTGTACATGCCACCTCTGTAATATTGAGCGTGTCCTCAAACAGCCGCCCTCGCTCCTGCGCATCCATCTGCCGCACAAGTTCTATTGCGCGCCCGACCAGCTCGTACTCCCAAGCGTCGTCCGCCGAATTTTCCGCCGTCGCCATGCCCAGCATCAGCAGCATCAGCGCCAGCAGCATAGAAATCCATCGTTTCATCATTCTACCTCCTATTTCGCTTAAACGCATCTTTCCTATCAACGTCATTTTGCCATATTTGCGCAAGTTTTGTCAAGCGAACAGGCCCTTTTCTAATGCAATTTTCATCCTAATATGCAAAAAGCCCTGCTTCCACGTCGGAAACAGGGCTGGTAGTGTATATTAGTTGCCGCGGCGCTTCATGAACGAAGGTACGCCGTTGGCGTCTGTCGTCGGGCGCTTGGGCTGCTGCGGCTGCACAGAAGGCATCGGGCCGGTTGCACCGCCCGCGTACTGCTGCTGCACAGGCTGCATATTACCGGTGTAGCCCTGCTGCGCGTAATCCAGCTGCTGGGGCTGATTTCCAAACAGCTGCGGCTGACCATACGCCGGCTGCTGCGGCTGCGCGGGCTGCTGGGGCGCATAATACGCGGGTTGTGCCGGTTGCTGCGTCATCGGCGCTTGCGGAACGCCCATGGTCGGATGGCTGCTGTAGCTGTCGCTGCTGGTGTAGGACGGCGTGTACCCGCCCGTCGCACCGTAGTTGCCGGGCGTATAGCTGCCGGTCGCACCGGTCGCACCGTAATTGCTGCCATAGAGGCGATCGCGGTTGATATCGCGCGCAGACTTGACCGGCTCACGCGGCGGGAACGGCGTTTTCTCAAAGCCCGTCGCAATCACGGTGATGCGCACCTTGTCGCCCATGGACTCGTCGATGCCTGCGCCGAAGATGATGTTCGCATCGGGATCGGCTTCCTCCATGACGAGGTTTGCCGCTTCGTTGATATCAATGATGGAAATATCCTTGCCGCCAGTGATGTTGATCAGCACCGCGCGCGCACCGCTGATGGACGTCTCCAGCATCGGGCTGGAAATGGCGTTCTTGGCGGCGTCAATCATCTTGTTCTCGCCTTCGCCGTAGCCGATGCCCATATGCGCCATGCCGCCGGATTCCATGACGGTTTTGACGTCCGCGAAGTCAAGGTTGATCAGCGCAGGCACAGCAATCAGGTCGCTGATACCCTGGATGCCCTGATGCAGCACCTCGTCCGCAATGCCGAACGCCTCGACCATGCTCGTCCCCTTGCTGACGACCTGCAAGAGCCGGTCATTCGGGATGACAACGAGCGTATCGACACGCTGCTTGAGGTCAGAGATGCCCGCTTCCGCATTGCGCATCCGCTGCTTGCCCTCAAAGGCGAAAGGCTTGGTCACAACCGCGATGGTCAGCGCGCCCTGTTCGCGGGCAATTTCCGCCACGACCGGCGCGCAGCCCGTGCCCGTGCCGCCGCCCATGCCCGCGGTGACAAACACCAGGTCAGCACCCTTGAGTGCACCCGCGATTTCTTCGCGGGATTCCTCTGCGCTGCGGCGACCGACTTCCGGCACTGCGCCTGCGCCCAGACCCTTGGTGACTTTCTCACCAATCTGGATTTTCGTCTGCGCGCCGGACATCTGCAAAGCCTGCATATCGGTATTGATGGCGATGAACTCCACGCCGCGCAAGCCGGATTCGACCATGCGGTTGACCGCGTTGCCGCCGCCGCCGCCGCATCCCACGACCTTGATGGAAGCATAATTGCTGGTCAATTGGTCATTCTGAATTTCAATCACGTTGCATCCCCCTGACTCATATGCTCATATGGTATCTTGCCCTGTATGCCGCGTTTTCTTGCAATCAGTAGCCCATCAGCCAGCGGAATGCACGGCTGAACAGCCCCTTTGCACCGCCTTCTGGTGCTTTCTGCTCTTCCTGCGTCGTCACGACGAGGATGGTCAGCCCGACGGCGCTGGAGAAAACATGGCTGGTCATTTTGTTGTTGGTGCGCTGGGCCTCCCGGATGATTCGGTGGAGTTTGCCCGCAAGGAAGTCCTTGCCTCCCTTGTTGAGAATCAAGCCGCCGCCGGTCAGATAGACGTTCGACCACTTGCCAAGCTTCACGCCGCCTTCTTCCAGCGCTTTGTTGATGGCCTCCGCGATTTCCTCCACTTTCGCTTCGATAATCGGGGTCACTTCGTCGCGCCGGACAGTGCGGGCGGGTTCATCCTCCGTCGCGGGAATGACATACGTTTCATCCTGATTGGTGCTGTTGAAGCTGTACGTCTGCTTAATTTTTTCCTCCACGAACGGAAATGGAATATTCAGCTGCTCCGCAATGTCCGCCGAAATATGACCGCCGCCAATGTCGAGGCACTTGTGGAAAATCAGCGCGTCGCCCTCCATCACCATCACATCGGTGCACAAATAGCCAATATCGATGAGCATTGCCGTCTTGTCGCGCTCATCTTGGCTCAGGGCATATGTCGCTTCCCCGGCGACGGTGGAGTAGAACTCGCGGGGCTCAATATCCATATCGCGCAGGCGGTAGGTGATATCATCAATGAAATACTTGTCCGCCGTCACCAGCGCAATCATGGCGGACAGTTCGCGCCCCTTGATACCCACGGGCGACAGCGTCTTTTTGCCGTCATCCACGCGGAACCACGCGGGCGCGGAATGAATGATGCGGTCGCCGCCGGATTCTTCCGCCAGCTTGAAGCACGCGCGGACATCCTGCGCTGTAACATGCGGATCAGGCCCGGTTAGCGACACATGCACTTCCTTGACAATCACGCGTGTGAACATGCCCGGCACACCGACATTCAGCTCATGAATGCGGCAGTTGCCGGTTTTCTGCGCCTGATCAATGGCAGTGCGAATCACATCCCGAATTTCATCGGGGTTGTTCCAGCCATCCTGCAAATATCCGCTGTACGGCACAGCGCCGGAGCCAACGATATCACAGCGTTCGCCATTGCTCTGCGCGACCATCGTGACGATTTTGCTGGTTCCAAAGTCAATCGTCGGTACCGTAATCTTCATGAACTCTCATACCCCCTGTTTCCCGGTCTGGCCGTTCTGCCGGACGGCTGAAGCCGGGAAAATTGCGGTTCTGACACCCCTGTACCTTGGTTTCTGCCAGCCTGTCAGCAGACGGCTTTTCCCCGCCAGACAGGCGCAGTCACCTATCCAATATACCATTTTTCATTATAAGCCTTTTTTCTCTGGAATGCAAGTGCTTTCGGGCGTTTTGAATGTTTTTCGCCGTCATTTTTATCCGATTTTCATGTTTTGCGGTGCTGATGATGATTGTATTACACCGTCGGCGGCGCATAAACCGGATTCACCGCGTCCGTCAGTGTCAGTGTGCCGCCCGTTTTGCCCATTGCCGAAAGCTCCGTGCGGACGATCAGGAACGCCCGCAGCTTCTCATGCAGCAGCGATGAATCCCCCAGCACAATTTCCATGCCGTCCATCGTCTGCATCCGTATTCTGTCCAGCGAGCTGACATCTAATACGGCAATCTGGTCAAGTCCGCCCATGACGGTCAGCTGCAGCAGCACCTCGGTCACAGCGTCCATCTGCTTCTGCTGATTGGCAATCAGCTTCTGCCCGATAATCGTCTTTTTGACGCTTAAGCCCTGCACGCGCACCAGCTCCGGATGCGATTCGTTCGCGTTCTGCACCGTGCGCAGGACGTAGCCGTGCGCGTCGGTAATTACGCCGATGCCCGATGTGGTCAGGAACGTGACTTCCTGCCGCTCCTTAACTTCGATGCAAATCGTGTCGAAAGATTCCAGAGACACCATCCGGCAAATCAGATACGGATTCTGTTCGATACGATTGGAGATTTCTTTCTCATTAATTAACGACGACTGCCCAAGTTTCAGTTTGGACAGGCGGATGATTTCCTCCGCGCTGATGCGCACGTTGCCCGTCACCCTGATGTTGCGGACAGTCAGCACACCCCCGAACAGGAACGCGACAAAGAGAATGGCAAGCGCAAGCGGCACGATTGCTTTCCACACCCGCCGCGTGCGGTGATGGCGCTTCTGCGTTTCCTCCGAATAGCTGTCCGTGTCCAGCACAGGCGGATGGCTCCACACCGACGCTTCCGGCGGGGGACTCTGCGGCGGCTCACCCAAATCAGGGGGCGCAGAAGCTGATTCTGCGTCCCGAAACGGCTGATTCCAGAAGGGGTTTGTCGCCCGGTACAGATCCGGCGAGCGTTCCTGACGCAGTTCCGGCGACTGTTCCGGTTCCTCAAACGGGTTTTCCGCTGTCGGATGCTGTGTGCGCCGTCTGCCACCCGGCGGCATGCCCGGCTGCCAGTTGTCCTGTGTCACGGGGGTCATTCCTCCTTCCGTGCTGTCCTGATTATGCGTTCGCATGTACGCGGCGGATATCCGCGCCCAAACAGGTCAGCTGTGTCTCAAAATGCTCATAGCCGCGGTCGATGAGCTCTGCGCCGTCCACCTGCGTTTCGCCTTGTGCCTTTAGTCCCGCCAGCGTCAACGCCGCGCCACCGCGCAGATCGCGCGCTGTCACCCGTGCGCCGTACAGTTCCGGGACACCGCGAACAACCGCCGTCCGCCCGCTGCATAGGATGCGCGCACCCATGCGGTTCAAATCCCCCGCGTGGGTAAATCGGTTCTCAAACACGTTTTCCACAACCACGCCCGTCCCCTCGGACACGGACAGCAGCGCCAGCATCTGTACCTGCATATCCGTCGGGAAGCCGGGATACGGCTGCGTCTGCAGCTGTGCAAACGCTGTCAAACGCTCCGGCGCAGTCAGAATAACGCGTTTTTCTTCCTCGCGCACGTCGCAGCCCATTTCGCGCAGCTTCGCATTCACCGCCAGCAGTGCCTGAACCGGGGCGCGAGTCAGCTCAATGGTGCCGCCCGTAATTGCCCCTGCCGCCAGCAGCGTTCCGGCGACAATGCGGTCGGGCATAGGTGTCCATCGCGCGCCGTGCAGGTGCTTCACGCCCTCAATCGTCATGACCGCGCTGCCCGCGCCGCGGACGCTTCCGCCCATTGCGTTGATGAAGTTCGCCAAATCGACGATTTCCGGTTCGCGCGCCGCGTTGTGAATAACAGAAATTCCCGGCAGCAGCACCGCCGCCATCAGGATATTCTCCGTCGCGCCGACGCTGGGGTAGTCCAGATGCACCTCGCCGCTGTGCATATTGCCGCCGTCGCAGTGAATCACGCCGCCCTCCTCGTGAATCGCCACGCCCAGACTGCGCAAGCCTGACAGGTGCAAGTCAATGGGGCGCAGCCCAATTTCGCAGCCGCCGGGATATGTAACCGTCGCCTGCCGGAAGCGCGAGAGAATCGGCCCGAGCAGGAAGATGGACGATCGAATCTGCTTGGACAGCGCGTCCGGCATTTCCGTGCGGTTCAGCCCGCCCGCGTCAAGCGTCAGCGTGTGTCCGTCACGGCGAATCCGGCAGCCCAGCATCGTCAGGATGTCCGTCATCTTCCGCACGTCGGAAATCATCGGCACGCCTTGCAGCACCACCGTTTCCTCCGTCAGCACCGAAGCCGCGAGAATGGGCAGCGCCGCGTTCTTCGCGCCATCGACGCGCATCGTACCCTCCAGCTTTCTTCCGCCCCGCACAACAAACGCTTCCATCCGCGTCCACCTCCTGTGCTTCAGCCTATGCCGGAAAACAGGCGCTGTGCCAATTTCGCAGTTCAAATAGCTGATTCACGGGAAATATTGAGCAGAATGCCGATGGCTGCCATCGTGATGGAAATCGACGTGCCGCCGGCGGAGAAGAACGGCAGGGGCAGCCCCGTCGTTGGCAGAATGCCCACAACCACGCCCATGTTGAGGAACGCCTGCACGCTGATGCTGCTGGTGATTCCTGCCGCCAGCAGCGTTCCGAACTTATCCGGGCAGCGCATGGCGATTCGCATTCCCCGCAGCATCAGCGCCACGAACAGCGCCACCACAATCAAGCAGCCCAGCAGCCCGAAATCCTCCCCCACGATGGCGAAGATGAAATCGCTCTCCGGGTACGGCAGATAGGCATACTTCTGCCGCCCCATGCCCAGCCCCATGCCGAAAATGCCGCCCGACCCGAACGCAATCAGCGACTGGCTGAGCTGGTAGCCCTCATCGCTCATCATGGCAAACGGGTTGCGGAAGGACAGCAGACGCCGCCGCCGATATGGCTCTGACCATGCGTAGAACGCGCCCACGCCCAGCCCGCCGGCAAGCATCAGCAGAACATGCCGCCACTTCGCGCCCGCCATGATGATGAGAATCAGGCTGACGATGAGGATTGACCCCGCGGTGGACAGGTTCGGCTGCTCCAGAATCAGCAGGAATACGACCCCCGGCACGACCAGCACTGGCACAATGCCCGTGAAGAGACGGCGGATGCGCTCGCCGCGGTAGGTCAGCGTCGTCGCCATATACAGCACCACAGCGAATTTCGCGATTTCTGACGGCTGGAAAGATAATCCACCCAGCGACAGCCACCGCCGCGAACCGTTGATGTACACGCCAACGCCCGGTATGATGACCAGCACCAGCAGCACCGCGGACAACGCCAATCCGCCCACCACGACATACGGATGCTGCCAGCAGCGGTACGGAATGCGGCTGGTGACGATACACGCCGCCGTGCCCAGCCCGATGCCCAGCAATTGCTTGAGCACCTCGCTGTACGGGCTGCGCGTGGAGGTGCCGGTATAGAACGTTGCGGAAAATAGAACCAGCAATCCCGCGAGCAGCAGCATGATGAGGATAATCACCAGCGTACCGTCCACGGGATTGCGTCTTTTCAGCGGTATTGCGGTCTGTCGCTTTTGTGCGCTTTTTGCCTGAAGCATGTCTGCTCCTTTCTCAGCGCACAGGGATAGGGATTATTTCAGTTCGCGCACAAGCTCCTTGAAGATGCGCCCGCGGCTCTCATAGTCCGAGAACATGTCAAACGACGCGCACGCCGGGGACAGCAGCACATTCCACCCGTCGGAAGAAAGCGCGCGGCACTGGTCGATGGCGTCTTTGAGCGTTCCCGCGCGGTGCAGGTGCGTGTAGCCGTTTTCGCGGCAGGTGCGCTCAATCTGGTCGGCGGTCGCGCCAATCAGCACGGCTTCCTTGATGTAGGGCGACGCCAGCATTTCCTGCACCATCGGGGTGAAATCGCAGTGCTTGTCATAGCCGCCGAGGATGATGGCCGTCGGGCGCGTCATGGTCTGAATCGCCTTGATGGTGCTGTCCACGTTCGTGCCCTTGCTGTCATTGATGTAGCGAACGCCGTCCAGCTCGCGGACGAACTCGATGCGGTGCTCCACGCCTTGGAACGTCCGCAGGGTGTGGGCAATCACGTCCGGCTTCACGCCCATCGCGACCGCAATGCAGCACGCTGCCAGCGCGTTTTCGAGGTTGTGCGGGCCGGGAATGAACACGTCCTTCACCGGGCAAATCATCTCTTCCGCACCGTGGAAGCGCACGACGATTTCCCCATCCCGGACGAACGCGCCTTGATCCACTTCCCGCTTGCGGCTGAACAGCATCACCTGCGCCTTCACCTGCCCAATCAGCGGTGCAAGTGCCGGGTCGTCCGCGTTGAACACGGCGACGTCCTCTGCCGTCATGTTCTGGAACTGCCGCATCTTCATCGCCGTATAGACTTCCATCGTGCCGTGGCGATTGAGATGGTCTTCGGTAATATTGAGCAGTGCCGCCGCCTTCGGGTGGAACGTCTCCGCCGTCTCCATTTGGAAGGAGGAGACTTCGCAGACGAACAGGTCGCCGTCCTGACTGTCGAGACCTGCCGCGCTGTACGGATAGCCGATGTTGCCCACGACATGCGTCGTGCGTCCTGCATTGCGGAAGATTTCGCCCAGCAGCGTGACGGTCGTCGTTTTGCCGTTCGTGCCGGTAATCGCCACCATTTCGCCAGAGGACAGCTGATACGCCATTTCCAGCTCGCCGGTGACGTATACGCCCATTTCCTTCGCCTTCAAGACGAACGGCGCGTTGTCCGGTACAACGGGACTGATGACCATTGCGTCGATGCCATCCAAGCATTCCATCGCCGGGCAGCCCAGACGGCGCTCCAGCGGCAGATTTTCCAGCGGCTTCAGGCTGTCCCCCAGCTGCTCCGCCGTCTTGCTGTCATTGATGATAACGTGCGCGCCTGCCTTGCACAGCAGCTGTGCCGCCGCAATCCCACTGCGCGCCATGCCGACCACCAGCACGCGCTTGCCCGCGTATTTTTCCGTATTGCGCATGATTTTTCGCTCTCCTTACACGATGACCGAAATAACTGCCAGCGCCGTCAGCACCAGCGTCACCACGGTGTACATCAGCACGATTTGCGTTTCCTTCATGCCGCACTTCTCAAAATGATGGTGCAGCGGCGACATTTTGAACAACCGCCGGGGCGTCCCGTAGATTTTGCGGGTCGCCTTGTAATAGTAGCGCTGCAAAATGACGCTCACGCTGGACATGCAGCAGGTGAAGCCAATCAGCAGCAGCAGGAACGGCTGACGCAGCAGCATCGCCATACCGACCACCGCGCCGCCAATGAACATCGACCCGGTGTCGCCCATGAACACCTTTGCCGGATAGCGGTTGTAGCGCAGGAAGCCGAGGCAGCCGCCGCACAGTGCCGCCGCGAAAATGGCAATCGTGCTGTAATTATCCTGCAAAGCGCGCGCCGCGTCGGGGTCGTCGGGAATCTTCACCATCGGAATGCCGAACGAGCCGCCATTCAGGTGCTGATAGACCGTCACGGCGCTGAGGCCCGCAATCACCGCCCAACCCATGCAGCCGACACTCGTCACGCTGGACAGGATGCCGTCGATGCCGTCCTGTAGGTTCGCGCTGTTGGTCATAAACAGCACCGTCAGCGCCAGCAGCGGAATATACCACAGCCCTAAGTCCCATTCGGTATTCGCAAACGGCAGCAGCACTTTGCTCCCCTGCGTGAAGTAGCACCAGACCGAGAAGCCGAGGCACACCACGGACAAGCCGATGATCTTCTGCCACGGGGTCAGCCCTTCGGAACGATGCTTGACTGCCTTCGTCCAGTCGTCCGCCAGACCGACTGCCATCGACCCCAGCGATACAAGCAGCAGCGGCAGAATCGTCGTCACCCACGCGCCGGTATACGCCGCGCACAGCACAAACGATACGATGCAGCCCAGCGCAATCATCAGCCCGCCCATAATCGGCGTGCCGCGCTTTTTCAGGTGCTCCTTCGGGCCGAGTTCGTTCTCGCTCGTTTTCATTTGGTGACCGCGCAGCCATTCAATCAGCTTCGGGCCAGTCGCCAGCGCAATCGCCGCAGACAGCACCAGCGCAAGCAGTACATTTGTCAGCATAGGTAATCCTTCCTTATTATCGGGTATTCAATGCGCAGCGGCTTACTCGCCGCGCAGTTCCGTCAGCAGCTCCTGCACGACAACTTTCTCGTCGAACGGCCGCTTGACACCCATTGTCTCCTGATACGTCTCGTGACCCTTGCCGCACAGGACGATGATGTCGCCTTCCCGCCCGATTTCCAGCGCGTGGCGGATGGCGTCCCGACGGTTCTCGATGACGACGTACTCGCCCGTCGTCTCTTTGATGCCCTCCTCGATTTCGCGCAGGATTTCCATCGGGTCTTCCGTGCGCGGATTGTCACTGGTGAGGATGCACAAATCCGCCAGTTCGCCGCCGATGCGCCCCATAATCGGGCGCTTGCCCTTATCGCGGTCGCCGCCGCAGCCGAAGAGCGCAATCAACCGCTTCTTGGTGAACGTGCGGCAGGTGCGCAGGATGTTGCTCAGCGCATCCGGCGCATGGGCGTAGTCCAGAATCACGCGGTACGGCGTGTTCGTCGGCAGCATTTCAATGCGCCCCGGCACACTGTGGATGCTTTCCAGCCCCGCGCGGACATTCTCCGGCGACACGCCCAGAATCAGCGCGCACGCCGCCGCGGACAAGGCGTTGTAGACATTGAACATGCCCGTCATGCGCAGGTTGATTTGGATGTATTCCGCGTTGCGCAGCCGCAGCTCAAAGGACACGCCGTTTTCGGTGATTTCAATGTCGCGCGCGAACAAATCCGCCTCCGCCGCAATGCCGTAGGTCATATGCGGAATCGTCACGTCGCGCAGCAGCTCCGCCGCTCGCTCGTCATCGGCGTTAATGGCGGCATTTTTCGCCATGCCGGAGGTGAAGAACGCCTTTTTGCACTGGAAGTAGTTCTCCATCGTGCCGAAGTAGTCCAGATGGTCTTGGCTGAGGTTGGTGTAGCAGCCGCACTCGAACGTCATGCCGTCCAGCCGGTGCATATCCAGCGCGTGCGCCGATACCTCCATGACGACCACCTGCACGCCTGCCTGCACCATCTCGTTCAGGTCACGCATGAGGTCAATCGGATCGGGCGTGGTCTTGCTGGACGGGATGTGCTTCTCGCCAATCATGTTGCCCGTCGTGCCGACCAGCCCGCACTTGAAGCCCGCCTGTTCGCAGATAGACTTGACCATGTAGCTGGTCGTCGTCTTGCCCTTCGTGCCGGTGATGCCCACGAAGCGCATCTTCCGCTCCGGATGATCAAAGAACGCCTCGCTGATTCTCGCCATCGCCGCGCGGCCATTGCTTACCAGCACCTGCGGCACGTTCACATCGTCCAGGAAGCGTTCCACTACCAGTGCCACACAGCCATTTTGCACCGCCTGCGGGGCATACTGATGCGCATCAAAATGTGCGCCGGCAAAGCAGAAGAAGATGCCGTTTTCGGTCTTTTCCCGGCTGTTGGAACACAGCGCCGCAATCTCCACGGACATATCGCCCCTGGTTTCCAGCAAGTACGGCACTTCCTTGACAAGCTGTCTCAGTTCCATCGTCAATTAGCTCCTTTATTCGTCATCCCCGGCCATCAGCAGAAAAATCGTTGTGCCGGGCTGTACATATTCTCCCGCTGCAGGGCTTTGCTCTATGCACAGCCCCTGCCCCGTCATGGACATCATTAGTCCCGCTGGCGCACAAGGCGCGCGCAATCTACATCGCCCAAGCCAGTCAGGTCAGGCACACAGACCAGCTCCTCCGGCGTCAGCTCCTCTGAACCGGCGGTGTAGAGCATCACATGCCCGCCTTTGACGAGCTTCGCGCCCGCCGGCGGCAATTGATCCAGCACGACGGTGTTCGCGCCGTCCGTCACGCTTTCCAATCCCACCTGTGACAGTTTACGCTTTGCATCGCCAATCGTCAAGCCTTTCAGCGCAGGAACTTCAATTTCTTCATCTTTTTCGTCATTTTCCGGGTCAATTCCGAGGTACGGCAGCATTTCCTGCATGATTTGCCGGGCAAAAGGCGCCGCTGTCGTGCCGCCATAGTCAATCGGCACGTCCGCCTCCTTGACAATGACGAGAATGCTCACCTGCGGATCATTCACCGGCGCGAAGCCGTAGAACGACCCGATGTGCGTGTCGCGCACGACGCGTCCATTCTTGTAAACCTGTGCCGTGCCGGTTTTGCCGCCGATGCGGTATCCAGCAATCGCCGCGTTCTTGCCGCCGCCTTCTGAGACGACACGTTCCAGCAGCAGCCGCATCGTGTCGCTCGTTTCCGGGCGAATTGGCGCTGCCATCACCGTCGGGTGAAAGCGCTCCAGCGTCTCCCCGTCCGGCGTTTGAATTTCGCTGACGATGTAGGGTTTCATCAGCTTTCCGCCGTTGATGACGGAGTTCGCCGCCATCATCATCTGAATCGGTGTGAGCGCGACGGACTGCCCGAAGCCGATGCGCGCCAAATCCACGCGTTTGACGTTCCGCGACGTGATGAGGATGCCCGGCGACTCCCCCGGCAGGTCAATGCCCGTCTTTTTGCCCAGCCCGAACGCCGTCAGGTAGCGGTAGAACGTATCCGTCCCCATCCGCAGCGCCAGCTCGACAAACACCGGGTTGCAGCTGTTTTTCAGCCCGTCTGCCATCGTCTCCGCGCCGTGCGGACGCCCCCAGCAGCGGATGGTGTCGCCGTCAACGGTGATTTTCGCCGAGCAGTAGAAAGAATCCTGCGGCGTTGTCACCCCGCTGTCCAGCGCGGATGCCGCCGTGAGAATTTTGAACGTGCTGCCCGGCTCGTAAACGTCGGAAATCGCGGTCAGGCGCATCAGCTCCGTCAGCGTTTCCGCGTCATTGCGCGGCGGATCGTTCGGGTCGTAGCATGGGTTCATGCACATCGCCAGAATCGCGCCCGTTTTCACGTCGCTGACAAGGCAGATGACCGACTGCGCCTGATTGACTTCAATGCACTCGCGCATCGCCTTTTCGACCATCTCCTGAATTTCCGCGTCAATCGTCAGCACCAAACCGCACCCCTGCTGCGACGGGATGTACCAGCCTTCCGTGCCGTCCAGCTGCCGATTGCGCGCGTCCACCTGCCGCAGATAGCTGCCCTCCGTGCCGCGCAGGACATCCTCGTAGCGGCTTTCCAGCCCGGACTGCCCCTCGCTGTCCACCGTCGTCAAGCCCAGCACTTGGCTGAGCAGCGCTCCATATGGATAGTAGCGGCAGATATCCTCGTCAAAGGACAGCGCCTTCAAGCCGCTGTCCTCCGTTGTCTCTGACCGCAGCTGACGCAGGGCATCGACCGTCTCGCGGCTGACCTGCCGCTTTAAGATAATCGACCCCTTTGTCTTGTCCTGCAATCGTTTTCGTGCCGCCTCTTTGTTGATGTTTAGCACCGGCTCGATGCTGTCGAGGAACCTCTCCGTGTCGCTGACCAGCCGCGGGTCAGCGGTGACGATGTACGCCGTCGCGGAGATGGCAAGCGTTCGCCCCTTGCGGTCGGTAATCGTGCCGCGCCGCGCGGTAACAATGCCTGCTTTCGTCCACTGACGAATGCCCCGCTCGGTCAGCGAGGCAGCCTCGGAGGTAGTGAGAACGGCAATGCGCGCCGCCGCCAGCAGGAACAAGCCCGTCAGCACCAGCGTCATCAGCCAGATTCGCTTGCGTACCAGCAGTTCCGGATGCATGTCCGTCCTCCTGATTCGCGTTTTTGCGGCTTATTGCTGTGGATTGCGGATTCGATTACTGCATGTGCATCAGCAGCGCCACGTCCGTGGTGGTCATGGTGTTCTGTGCGCCCTCCTGCAGGCCGCAGATAGCATCCGACACGCCGGACAGCTCCACCACCTGCACGTTCTTGCCTTCCTTCATCCCCAGCTTCTGAGCCCGCTGCAAAAGCGACTGTTCCTTCGTCGCAACGCTGATTTGCGCCTGCAGGGTGTCGTTCTCCTGCTGCTTCGCGTTGATGTTCGTCGTCCGAACACCAATCTGGGTGCTGACGTTCTGAATCTGCGACTGCAAGTTCAGCCAGAAAACGCCCATCACGAACAGGCACACCGCCACTACCAGCATCGCCAGCCCCTGCCGCGAAACGAGAATACTGTGCTGCCGTTCCTGCTGCTGCGGCACATCCGCCCGGCGTCGCGTGCCCGTGTTCTGCCAGCAGCCTGCCCCGAAGCTGACCGTCGCCCGATAGTTATCCATATACGGCTGCTCACCCTTGAAATCGATGTTGAAGTTAAAGCTATGGTCAATGCTCTTCCGCATTTCGCGGAGAGCGCGTTCCTCATCGCGCGGATCTGCGAAGGGGGCGGATTTGCGCTTGCTCCACAGCCGCGCCCTGTCGTTCATCATACTGTATGCCTCCTCTGCCTGAAAAATGCCATTGTTTCAGCGGATAGAACCGTTATTCTTCCTCGTCCTCGCCGTCTTCCAGCTCGTCAATCGCTGCCCACGTCGCATTCAGGTTATCCTTGAACAGCTCGAAGTTCGCCATGTTGTTGATTGTCGCCGCCACGCGCAGATGGTCGTCGTTGCCCATAATGTCAACGTCCTTCTCTTCGCCCAGCATCATGCTGCGCAGTTTTGCCGGCAGCAGCACACGTCCCTGCGCGTCGCACTCCTGATCCGTATAGGACATGGAGTTGAACCACTGCATGTAGTTCATCAGCTGCGCATTTTTCTTCTTGCGGTTCAGCCGCTCATAATGCTCGCACAGGCGCATAAAGACCATTTCGGGGTAAATTGCAATGGACTTGAAGTCAAATTCCGGTGCAATCACAAACCGCTCGCCCAGTTCCTGCCGGAACGCCAGCGGAATCACCAGACGACCCTTGCCGTCCAGCGAATGATTATAGGTGCCGCGGAAACGCTTTCTCTGTTTTTCAAGAATCTGCTCGTCAGAAAGGGGCACATTTGTACGCATGTTAGTGGGAGTCAGGCGTTCATTTTGCCCAACTTGGTTCTCATCCACACGCTCACCCCCACCAAATTCACAAAATAGGTCGTCAATCACACGAAATGGCACTCTTATCATACCGCCGCAATTCGGAAATTGCAAGTGTTTGCAGGCACTTTTTTCGATGAAATTTTTGCCCGCTTCCAGTTTTCTTTCATCTTTTCGTAATATTCGACAGGGGCGATATGTCATCGCCGCCCAAAAACGGGAAACAGTCATCCTTTTTCGAGCGATTTTGTCCGTCCCTTTTGGGAGCGATTCTCCATTCAGGCATATTTTTCGCTGAAAAAGTGGTTTCTACGCCCAAAAACAAAAAAAAGACGGCATAAACCGTCTTTTGGGGATGTAACAAATATTTAAGAATTGCTTATTGTGGTCATCAGCGGCACTTCCGTCAGCCGGAAGCCCAGCGCGTCGCAGGAGGTCAGCCGATAATGGATGCCTTCATGCTCGCCGTTGAACCCCGCGCGGATTCCTGCCCCGTGCAGATGACCGTACACCACCGTATGCACCCTGTGCCGCGCAAGCACCTGCGTGAACGGCGTATCCAGCACGGTCAGCAGCAGCGGCGGATAGTGGAGCATGACGACAATCGGCTTCTGCCCCTGCGCCAGTTTTTCCGCCGCGCTGATCGCCATATCCAGCCGCAGCAGTTCACGGTTCAGGATGCGCTCATCCTCCGGCGCAAGCGGCGCGTCGCCCGTGGGGAACATCCACCCGCGCGTGCCGCAGACGACAAAATCCCCCATATCCAGCGCGTCATGCTGCAAGGCGCTCATGCCTTCCGGCAGCACCCGCCGCAGTTTGGAGACACTGTTCCACCAGTAATCGTGATTGCCCTTGATGAGCACCTTGCGCCCCGGCAGCGCGCCAATCTTCTGCAAGTCCGGCACGGCGCGCTCCAGCTGCATGGCCCACGAGATATCGCCGGGAATCAGCACGACATCCCCGTCCTTAACACGCGCGCGCCAATCCGCCGCGATATGCGCAAAGTGATTCTCCCAGTGGTCGCCGAAAATATTCATCGGCTTTTCCTCGCCGCCGGGCAGATGCAAATCACCGATGGCAAACAGCGTCATGTGTCCTCCTTGCGCGGCGCGGACAGGTCACATATCGTCGTCCGCGTCCGCGTCGTCATCCTCGTTGGCTTCGTCTTCCTGCATTCCTTCCAAAGAAGTCATTTCGCCCGCCATCTTCGTGTATTCGCCGTCGGTTTCTTCCGGCAGCATCTGAATTTCGTCCATCGAGCCGACGTCGTCCATGTCCGTCAGGCTGCGCGGCGTCACCTGTTCGCCGTCGCCATCGCCGGAATCGTCGGACGCAGCGCCCACGCTCTCCGCCGCCTGCGCGTTCATTTCCTTCAGGCAGAACAGGCAGATATCGCGTCCCGGCAGCGCGGGATTCTCGTTGCATACGCTGCACATTTCCACGTCGTCCTGCCCGCCTTCGCCCTTCATCTCGCGCATACACACCTTGCAGTACTTGTCGCCAGGCGTCGTGATGTAGTTCAGTTCACACCGCGGGCATTGAACATACTTCTTCATAAGAAGATTCCCTCCTAAAATTCAGACCGCCGGGTGCTTTTTCCGTCCGGCACATTCTGTGGTAGTTATTTCCTTGGAAAGCTGCTGGGGATTTTCTTGCGTCTCCAAAAGTTATATGTTACAATCATGTTACGATTTTTGTTGGAAATCGTAATAACTTTCGGAGGAGCTTGCAATGAACAAGAAGTACGCGGCGCTTTTCACTGCGTCCGCCCTGTTGCTCACCAGTCTATCGGCTGCTGAGAACTTCCCGACGTCGCAGTTCGACCATGATGGATGGTATCGCCCGAGCGGAACAGTCTGTCCCGCGCAGGATGCCGTCGCAACACCCCGTCCAACCGCCACACCTGCCAGTGCGCCGTTGAAAACGCCTGCACCTTCCACGGGGGATGATTATACTACACCATCGTCACAAGTGCAAGAGGAATTTCTGCTGAATTTGCTCAATCAGGAACGAATTGCGCAGGGACTTTCGCCTTTGACGCTCGACGCGGAGCTTTCCCGCATTGCGCGCATCAAATCCGCCGACATGCGTGACAACCATTACTTTGCGCATGAGTCCCCCACCTACGGTCATGTCAGCGACATGCTGAAAACGTTCGGCTACTCCTTCTCCGGTGCGGGCGAGAACATCGCACATCACGCCACCACGGAAAAGGCGCACGCCGCGTTCATGTCCTCGGACGGACACCGCCGCAACATTCTCTCCAGCGCTTGGCAGAAGGTTGGGCTGGGTATCGTCTACGACGCGAACGGTTACGTTTATGTGACGCAGATTTTCGTCCGCTGACCCTTTTTCGCCCCTTCCAGTCTCGGAAGGGGCATTTTGTCATGTACCAATCCTGATGGTCGGCTGCGCAACAGAGGGCAGCGGCGTTTCCGGCGTCTCCCTCGTTTCGGATGATTCCGCCGTGACGGACATCGCTTCCTTTGTCAGCGGCACGCCGTTTGTCATCTGCACCGGCCGATGGCAGCGGATGCCGCGGTTCATGCCCTCCACGCCGGGAAGCGACACGCCGCGCGCGTGCAAGATGGCGCGGCCGGCGGCGCTTCGGCGCGAATTCGGCGCATTGAGCGGGGCATCCAGCGACATTTGCACGACGTTTTCCACCGCGCGCGCCACTTCCGGCGTCACGGGCAGGTAGACCAGCTCGGCGCGGGGAAAAATCAAGTTGCGCGGCATTTCAGCGCGGGCATTGGGTTTCTTTTCATTGCTGCACTCCTCCATCCAGCCGGATTCTCCGGGCAGTTCCCATCGTATGCGGCGGATGAAAGATGCGTGTCAGGCTTCCGGCGCTTCTTCTTCCGGCGCAAGCACCTTTTCCAGAAGCGTCAGCAGCTGTTCGCGCCCCGTGCCGTCTTCGGACGACCAGCAGATGACCTCCCACGGTTGCACAAGCAGGGCGCGGCAGATAGGCGCAAGCTGCTTCTGTCGCGCACCACGGCTGATCTTGTCCGCCTTGGTGGCAATCACGGTGAACGGGATGCCCATCTGGCGGAGGAAGAGGTTCATCTGCTTATCGTCCTCGGTCGGTTCGTGGCGGATATCCACAAGGCACAGGACGTGGCGCAGTTCATCGGACTGCTCGAAGTAATCCTGCATCATCTTGCCCCAGCGGAGTTTCTCCTGCTTATCAACCTTTGCGAAGCCGTAGCCGGGCAGGTCAATCAGATGGAAGCTGTCGTTGAGCAGGAAGGCGTTGATGAGCCGGGTTTTTCCGGGCGTTTGGGACGTGCGCGCGAGGGAGCGGCGGTTGCAGAGCTTATTGATAAGGCTGCTTTTGCCGACGTTGGATTTTCCGGCAACGGCAATCTGCGGCAGTCCGACGCCCTCGAATTTCCCGTACTGCGCCATAGAGGTAATAAATTCTGCCTTTTTGATTTCCAATTTCGTATCTCCTTTTGGGGTATGAGTGGCTTTTGGGGGATGTGCGACTTCTTTTGGCGTTCCGGATGCTCGGTCGCGCCAATGGGCGCGACAATATGCGGCAAGTTGAAAGAGCAAGTTGGGGGCGCTTCTGAGGAAGCGCGAAGTTACTGGCAAGGACGCTTCGCTGCCTGCGCCTTGTTGACTTTTCCTTTTGGATTGGTCGGACGAGGAACAGTTGGGGCGTTGCCCCAAACCCCACCAGAGGCGCCGCCTCTGGACTCCGCAAGGGGCATTGCCCCTTGACCCCTTCGCGCGATTGAGTTGGTCGCACTTTCCTACTTCTTCCGCGTGTTGCTCTTTGGGCTTTAAGTGCGGCGCTCCGGCATCCGCGTCAGCGCATTTTCCAGCACCTGTTCAATCTGCTCCACGCACACAATCTTAAACTGACTCAGCACATGCGGCGGAATTTCTTCTAAATCCTTCTGATTTTCCTTCGGAATAATCAGCGTCGTAATCCCCGCCCGATACGCCGCCAGCGTCTTTTCCTTCAATCCGCCAATCGGCAGCACACGCCCGCGCAGGGTAATTTCCCCCGTCATCGCCACATCATTGCGCACGGGAATCCCCGTCAGCACGGACACCAGCGCCGTCGCCATCGTCACACCCGCGGACGGGCCATCCTTCGGCACAGCGCCTTCCGGCACATGGATGTGGATATCCACATCTTTGTAGAAGTCATCCGCCAATCCCAAATCAGCGCAGTGCGCGCGGACGTAGGAGAACGCGGCTTCGGCGGATTCCTTCATCACATCGCCAAGCTGACCCGTCAGGCGCAGACCGCCCTTGCCGGGCATGGTCAGGCACTCGACTTCCAGCGTTTCGCCGCCGACGGTGGTGTACGCAAGACCGTTGACAATGCCCACGCGCGGCTCTTTCTCCGGCAGTTCGCGGGTGAAGCGCGGCGCGCCGAGGTACTGGTGCAGCACCTTTTCGGTCACGGTAACTTCGGTTTCGCCCTCGTCGAGCATCGTCACGGCGGCCTTGCGGATGACCTTGGCAATCGTACGTTCCAGCGTGCGGACGCCGGCTTCGCGTGTGTAGCCCTCAATCAGGCTGCGCATCACGCGGTCGCTGATTTTCACCGTCCCGGCATCCAGCCCGTGTTCTTTCACCTGCTTGGGCAAAAGGTGGCGCTTGGCGATTTGCAGCTTCTCCTCCTCCGTGTACGACGGCACTTCGATAACCTCCATGCGGTCGAGCAGCGGCGTGGGGATGGTGTCGATGCTGTTGGCGGTGGTGATGAACATGACGCGGCTGAGGTCGAAGGGCAGTTCGAGATAGTGGTCGCGGAATGCGCCGTTCTGCTCGCCGTCGAGCACCTCCAGCATGGCGCTGGCAGGGTCGCCGCGGAAATCGTGGCTCATCTTGTCGATTTCGTCGAACAGGAATACTGGGTTCATCGTGCCAGCCTGCTTCATGCCGGAGATAATCCGCCCCGGAATCGCGCCAATATACGTCCGGCGATGGCCGCGGATTTCCGCCTCGTCGCGCACGCCGCCGAGCGACACCTGCACGAACTGCCGCCCGACTGCCTTGGCAATTGCGCGAACGATGGATGTTTTGCCCACGCCGGGCGGGCCGACGAAGCACAGAATCGGGCCGCGCATATCCTGCTTGAGCTTGAGCACCGCCAGATATTCGACGATGCGCTCCTTGACCTTCTCCAGCCCGTAGTGATCCTGCGCCAGTACCTTCCGCGCGCGCTTCAAATCCAGATTATCAGTCGTCTGCTTGCCCCACGGCAGGTCGAGAATCCACTCGATATACGTCCGGGACATGCCGACTTCCGGTGTGCCGGGCGTCATCCGGGACAGGCGCTCCAGCTCCTTGTCCACGCGTTGGCGTGCTTCGTCGTTCAGCGGCGTATTCTTGGCGCGTTCGCGAAGTTCCTCCACATCCGTCGCGTCGGTATCGCCCAGTTCGGTCTGGATGGCCTTCATGTGCTCGCGCAGATAATAATCCTTCTGGTTCTTGTCAATCTGTTTCTTGACGCGCTCCTGCACCTGCTTTTCCACGCCGGTCAGTTCAATTTCGCGGCTCAAAATGGTGCAGAGGCGTTCCAGACGGCGCTGAATATCGAATTCTTCCAGAATCTGCTGGCGATCCTCCAGCTTCGTCAGAATATTCGCGGCAATCAGGTCAGCAATCTGCTCGGCGTCATCCACATCCCGGATGGACGCAATCGTCTCTGGCTGACCCGCTGGCTCGCGCGGGCATAGGCATCAAAATAATCCTTCGCCGTGCGCACCAGCGCCGCCAGCTCCATTTCATCCGCCGGCGCGTTCACTTTCGGCAGGTGGATGCGTCCCAGCAGGAACGGGTCTTCCTGCGTCACAGTGGTCAATTCGCCGCGCGTTTCACCCTCCACCAGCACGCGCAGGCTGTCGCCGGGCAGATTCATCACCTGCCGAATATTGGCGATTGTGCCGACGGTGCACAAATTTTCCGGGGTAGGGTCTGGGTCATCCACATCCTTCTGCGCCACGAGGAAAATCTTCTGGTCATTCATCATCGCTTCCTGCAGGGCGGCGACAGACTTCGGGCGGCCGACGTCAAAGTGCAGCACCATGTGCGGGAATACCATCAGCCCCCCGCAGCGCCAGCACCGGCATCGTCAGATTGGTTTTCTTTCTGGCATAGTTCCTCCTCATCGGACACGGCGAACCAGAGCGTATCATGCCGCGTCCACGCTCGAACGGCGCTTCCCGTCCGGCAAAGATATAGTATACATATTCCGCCACGGTTTGACAAGCGAAAAAACATATGATGTAACGATTTTTTTCTGCGAGAATGTAAATTTTTCGTCGTTCTGCGTCACGCACTGGGTTCTGCAGCGGCCGCGGCGACCTTCTCCGGCATCGGCAGCGGACGGTGGATTGGCTTCTTCTCCGTCTTTGTGTGCACAAGCATCGCTGACAGCGCCTGATGCACATCGTCAATTCCCTGCACCTCAATGCCCGCGATGTGCAGCGTCTCCGCGTCGTTCTCCTTGGGAATCAGCACGCGCAGCAGCCCTGCCTGACACGCGGCCTCCACCTTCTGCGGTATACCGCCGACCGCCTTCACTTTCCCCTGCACGGTAATTTCACCCGTGACCGCCATCGTGCCGTCCACTGGCGTATCGGTCAGCGCGCTGACCGCCGCGACTGCCATCGCGACGCCTGCCGACGGGCCGTCAACGGGCATTCCACCGGGAAAATTGATGTGCAAATCAGTGTTTTCCAGTGTGTGTCCGAGGCTTTTCAGCAGCGTGCGGACATTCTCTGCCGCGCCGTGTGCCGTCGAACGGCGGCGCATCTTGTGCCCCTCCTGCCCGATTTCTTCCTCATCAATAATGCCCGTCACGGTGATTTCGCCGTGTCCCGGCGTCGCGACCGCCTCCAAATCCAGCAGCGCGCCCTGATTTTCGCCATATACCGCCAGCCCATGCACCACGCCAACGCGGTTCGAGACATCCGCCTTCTGCTGGGCGTGGATGGTGTAATGCCCGCTCTGCACCACCCACGCCACATCCTCTGGCAGAATCATCGTGCGCTCGTCCATTTGCGCCAGTCCCGCGCACATCTGCACAATGTTCACCGCGTCGCGTCCGCAGGCGGCATAGCGCCCGATGGTTTCCGCCTCCTGCTTCGCCATCGCGCAGCCCGCGCGTTCCGCTGCGCCGGAAGCAATCAGGGCAATTTCTTCCGGTGTCAGCGCACGGAAAAGACTTCCATGCACCGTGAGCGCAGGGCGGGGCTGATTTCTGACGGACTGCGCGTCGTTGCGCCGACAAGCCGAAAATCCGCCGGAAGCCCATTGTGGAAAATGTCGTGGATATAGCGCGGAATCGTCGCGTCATCCGGATTATAATAAGCGCTGTCCAGCATCACGCGGCGATCCTCCAGCACCTTCAGCAGCTTGTTCATCTGCACCGGATGCAGTTCGCCGATTTCATCCAGAAACAGCACCCCGCCATGCGCTTTGGTGACCGCGCCGGGCTTGGGCTGCGGCACGCCCTGTGCGCCCAGCTGCCCCGCACCCTGATAAATCGGGTCATGAACACTGCCGATGAGCGGGTCGGCAATCGCGCGTTCATCAAAGCGCACGCACGTCGCATCCACCTCGATGAACGGCGCATCCTCGCGGAAGGGCGTCCCCTGCGACTGCTTCGCCGCCTCCAGCACCAGCCGCGCCGCACAGGTCTTGCCGATGCCGGGCGGGCCGTAAATCAGCACATGCTGCGGATTCGCGCCGCAAAGAATCGCCTTCAGGCTGCGAATGCCGTCCTCCTGACCAATCACGTCGCTCATTTTCGTCGGGCGCACCTTTTCCGCCAGCGGCTCTGACAGGTGGATCGACCGCAGGTGGCGCATCCGCTCCATTTCGCGGTTGCTCTCCCGCCCGTGCGCCGGCTCTTTCTGCCGCGACTGGCGCAGCTGCCGGAAAAAGTACAGTCCCACCACCACCGACACCACCAGCTGGATGACGACCAGCATTGTTGCAAACATGCGCAAAACCTCCCTTGCGTTTCATCGACCGCAGTATGCCCGAAGCGGCGGAAAACCATGCCCGAATGAAGGTTTTGCTGCAATTTTTCTTTCTGCCGTGGATACAGTCCTTGTTTGTCCGCGCCGCCTACACCACAAGATATAGTGTACCGCTTTCATCCGCGAAAGCGGCATTCTTTCGCCCGCATTCTTGGTACATCAGGCGAAAACCCGCCATTTTCAAGGGTTTGTAAGGCTTTTCATGAAGTTGTCGATTTTTTGCGCGTTTTGTGATTTTGCCTATTGCATTATACAACATCTTGTGATAGAATATCTGTGGTTCGGAAGCAGTTCCCTACTGACCCCCATCCACGCGGATGATTTGGGGACGGCGGCGTTCATTCGCCGGTTTCCGGCACACATTTCAACATCAGGAGGTCAACCATCATGTACAATTTTGAGCAGTGGAATGGCTTCAAGGGTTCCATCTGGAAGGAAGAAGTCAACGTTCGCGACTTTATCCAGAAGAACTATAAGCCTTACGACGGTGACGAATCCTTCCTGGTCGGTCCGACCGAAGCGACCGACAAGCTGTGGGGCGCTCTGCAGAAGCTGCAAAAGGAAGAACGCGCCAAGGGCGGCGTCCTGGATATGGACACCGAGATTGTTTCTACCCTGACTTCCCATAAGCCCGGCTACATCGACGAAGACCTGAAGGATCTGGAGAAGGTCGTGGGTCTTCAGACGGACAAGCCCCTGAAGCGCGCTTTCATGCCCTTCGGCGGCATCCGCATGGCGGAGCAGTCCTGCACCGAGAACGGCTACACCCCCGCTCCCGAACTGCACAAGATCTTCACCGAATATCACCTGACGCACTCCGACGCGGTCTTCATGGCATACACGCCTGAAATGCGCGCGGCCCGCAAGTCCCACATCATCACCGGTCTGCCGGACACCTATGGCCGTGGCCGTATCGTGGGCGACTATCGCCGTGTTGCGCTGTACGGCATCGACGTGCTGATTGCTGAAAAGCAGCATGATTTCGCCAACTGCGGCGACGGCACGATGACCGACGACGTCATCCGTCAGCGTCAGGAAATCACCCTGCAGGTGAACGCCCTGAAGGACATGAAGGTCATGGCCGCGTCCTACGGCTACGACATCTCCAAGCCCGCCAGCAACGCGCACGAAGCGTTCCAGTGGCTGTACTTCGGCTATCTGGCCGCCATCAAGACCCAGAACGGCGCTGCCATGTCTGTCGGCCGTATCTCCACCTTCCTCGACATTTATGTCGAGCGTGACCTCGAAAACGGCGTCATCACCGAGGCCGAGGCGCAGGAACTGGTTGACCACATCGTCATGAAGTTCCGTATGGTCAAGTTCGCCCGCATCACCTCCTATCAGGAGCTGTTCTCCGGCGACCCCGTCTGGGCGACGCTGGAAGTCGGCGGCACTGGTTTGGATGGCCGTTCCATGGTCACCAAGAATGACTATCGTTTCCTGCACACGCTGGAAAACATGGGCCCGTCTCCGGAACCCAACATGACCGTTCTGTACACCTCCCGTCTGCCGGAAGCCTTCAAGAAGTACGCGGCGCACATCTCCATCGTCTCCTCTTCCATCCAGTATGAGAACGATGACGTGATGAAGCCCGTCTGGGGCGACGACTACTCCATCTGCTGCTGCGTGTCTGCTACCCAGACCGGCAAGGAGATGCAGTTCTTCGGCGCTCGCGCGAACCTGCTGAAGGCGCTGCTGTACGCCATCAACGGCGGCATGGACGAGAAGCTGAAGACCCAGGTTGGTCCCTGCTACGCGCCCATCACCACCGATGAACTGACTTGGGACATCGTCAAGCCCGCTTACCTGCGTATGCTCGACTGGCTGGCTGGCCTGTATGTCAACGTGCTGAACCTGATCCACTACATGCACGACAAGTACTACTACGAAGCGGCTGAAATGGCGCTGATCGATACCCATGTGAAGCGTTCCTTCGCGACCGGTATCGCTGGCTTCTCTCACTGCGTTGACTCCATCAGTGCGCTGAAGTATGCCAAGGTCACCGCTATCCGCGACGAGTCCGGCATGGTTTACGACTACAAGACCGAGGGCGAGTTCCCGAAGTACGGCAACGACGACGACCGTGCGGACGACATCGCCAAGTGGCTGCTGAAGACCTTCATCGACATGGTGAAGAAGCATCACACCTACCGCAATTCCGAGCCCAGCACCTCCATCCTGACCATCACCTCCAACGTCGTGTACGGCAAGGCCACCGGTTCTACGCCTGACGGCCGCCGCGCTTGGACGCCCCTCGCGCCCGGTGCGAACCCCTCCTACGGCGCGGAGCAGAATGGTCTGGTTGCGTCCCTGAACTCCACCGCGAAGCTGCCCTATCACTGGGCGCTGGACGGCATCTCCAACACCCAGACCATCAACCCCGATGCGCTGGGCCATGCTGCCGGCGAGCGCGTGAACAACCTCGTGCAGGTCATGGACGGCTACTTCGATCAGGGTGCGCATCACCTGAACGTGAACGTGTTCGGCAAGGAAAAGCTGCTGGACGCCATGGAGCATCCGGAGAAGGAAGAATACGCGAACTTCACCATCCGTGTTTCCGGCTATGCCGTGAAGTTCATCGACCTGACCCGTGAGCAGCAGCTGGACGTTATCGCCCGTACCTGCCACACCCGCATGTAATTCCCTGTTGGAAACCCTCACCCGGCGGACAGCAACTTCCGCCGGGTTTTTTCTGTCCAGAGGCACGAATTTTCCCAGAAAAGCGGCTTTTCCTGTTTACAGGCGCGCTTTTTCGGGTATAATAGAGGTGGCGGATTATCCGCCCGAATCCCTCGCAAGGAGTTTAGAAACATGAGCAATCCGAATCCCAACATCAAGGGACGTATTCATTCGTTTGAATCTTTCGCGCTGGTGGATGGCCCCGGCGTTCGCTGCGCCGTTTTCCTCTACGGCTGTGCGCTGCGCTGCAAATTCTGCCATAACCCCGATACATGGTGCCCGTCGTCCATCAGCCAAACGAAGGAAATGACCGCACGCGAGCTGTTCGACAAGGCGATTCGCTATAAGCCTTACTGGAAGAACAACGGCGGCATCACCGTTTCCGGCGGTGAACCGCTGGTGCAGCTGGACTTCGTGACCGAGTTCTTCCGGCTGATGAAGAAAGAGGGCGTGCACACCTGCGTGGACACGGCAGGTCAGCCCTTCCGCCGCGACCCGGAGTGGCTCGACCGCTTCAATGAGCTGATGAGCTTGACCGACCTGTTCATGCTCGACCTGAAGCAGTTCGACAGCAAGCTGCATGTGGAGCTGACCGGCAAGGACAACGCGAACATCCTCGACATGGCGCGCTATCTGTCCGACAACGGCAAGGAAATGTGGATTCGCCACGTTCTCGTGCCGGGTGTGACCGACGACGAGAACGACCTGCGCAAGATGAGTGATTTTATCGCAAGCCTCAAGACGGTCAGCCGCGTGGAGATTCTGCCGTACCACACGCTGGGTGTGTCGAAGTGGCAGAAGCTCGGCATCCCCTACCCGCTGGAAGGCGTTCCGACGCCGACCGACGAGCAGGTCAAGCGCGCCGAGGACATTCTGAACGTGACGGCGTATCACAAGTAATTGCATATGAAAAGAGGCGAACCTGCATTTCCCGCAGATTCGCCCTTTTTGATTGGTTCAATATTCGATTAGCACACGTCAGGCTGTTCCGCCAGCGCGTTTTCTTCCATCTTGCGCTTCGCCGTCCGGCTGCCCAGCTTGTGCCGCTTTCCCTCAATAAGTTTCGGCTCGCACTTGCCGTTCACGGAATCCGCCGTGATTTCGCAGCCGCAGATTTCCCGGCGGCCTGGCAAATCGAACATCGTGTCCAGCATGACATCCTCGATAACCGCGCGCAGACCGCGTGCGCCACACTTGCGCTCAATTGCCATGTGCGCAATCGCCCGCACTGCGTCGTCATCGAACGTCAGCTCCACACCGTCGAGTCCCAGCAGCTTCTGGTACTGCTTGCACAGCGCGTTTTTCGGCTCGGTCAGAATTCGCACCAGCGCGTCCTCATCCAGCGCGTCAAGCGTCACCGTAATTGGCAGACGACCGACAAATTCCGGAATCAGACCGAACTTCGTCAAATCCTCTGGGCGCAGCTTTTTCAGCGCATCCGTGCTGCCTTCCGGCGTCTTGCTGGTCAGCTCCGCGCCGAAACCGAGGTTCTTCTTGCCCGTGCGGCTCTCGATAATCGGCACAATGCCGTCGAACGCGCCGCCGCAGATAAAGAGGATGTTTGTCGTGTCAATCTGAATCATTTCCTGCTGGGGATGCTTTCGGCCACCCTGCGGCGGAACGGAGGCAATCGTGCCTTCGAGGATTTTCAGCAGCGCCTGCTGCACGCCCTCGCCGCTGACATCGCGCGTAATCGACGGATTTTCGCTCTTGCGGGCGATTTTGTCGATTTCGTCGATGTAGATGATGCCGCGCTGCGCCGCATCAATGTCGTAATCCGCTGCCTGAATCAGGCGAAGCAGGATATTCTCCACGTCTTCGCCGACGTAGCCGGCTTCAGTCAGGCTCGTTGCATCAGCAATCGCGAACGGCACATTCAGGATGCGCGCGAGTGTCTGCGCCAGAAACGTCTTGCCGCAGCCCGTCGGCCCCACCATCAGGATGTTCGACTTCTGCAGTTCAACATCATCCTTGCCGGGGCGCTGGCCGATGCGCTTGTAATGGTTGTACACCGCCACGCACAGGGCACGCTTGGCATGTTCCTGCCCGATGACATAATCATCCAGTACCTGCTTCATTTCTGCGGGGGACGGCAGGTGGTCGAACTTCTGCTCCTGCTGCGGATGCCCGGAGTGCATCGTCGGCATTGCGTCGGAGATAATCTCCTGACAGAGCATGATGCACTCGTTGCAGATGCAAACGTTGTTCGCGCCTGCCACCATCCGCATGACCTGGCGTTCCGTCTTGCCACAGAAGCTGCACCGTTTCAGCGGCGTACGGGTCATATCGTCTTTTGCCATCTTCTACCTCTCAAGCTGTCAATTTGTCTTCTTGCGGGGATCGAAGATTTCATCAATGATCCCGTATTCGAGGGCTTCCTGCGCAGACATGAAGTGGTCGCGTTCCACGTCGCGGCGGATGCGCTCAATATCCTGCCCCGTCATTTCAGCCTTCATGCGGATCATCTTTTCCTTCGTTTTCAGCAGCCATTCCGCCTGAATCTGCACGTCCGTCGCCTGACCCTGCGCACCGCCCAGCGGTTGATGAATCATAACTTCGCTGTTCGGCAGAGCGCAGCGCTTGCCCTTCTGACCCGCCATGAGCAGGAACGCGCCCATCGACGCCGCCATGCCGATGCACACCGTGCGCACCTGCGGCTTGATGTACTGCATGGTATCATAAATTGCCATACCAGCCGTCACCGAACCGCCGGGGCTGTTGATGTACAGGCAGATATCGGCATCCGGGTCTTCCATTTCCAGAAAGAGCATCTGCGCCACGACGGTGTTCGCCACGTCGTCGTTGATTTCGCCGCCCAAGAAGATAATGCGATCCTTGAGCAGGCGGGAATAAATGTCATACGACCGCTCGCCGCGGTTGGTCTGTTCGACCACATAGGGGATCAGATTCATTGCGTTATCCCTCCTCGCTGCATATTTGTCCTTGCAGCATGGATAGCAGGGGCTTTCCAGCGCATTTTTCCCGCTCAGTGTACGCCGTTTGGGGCGCACCTATGCGTGCGGCGCATTTTTTGCTCCTGCCCCGTTTTCTGTATATTCTGAAAGACGCGGGAGCGGTCGCGACTGGCGTGACCTGTCTCGCGTTCATCAGCGTAAAATTAGGGGATTACTCCTCGGTCTTGGTTTCTTCCGCAGTCTCCGCCGCTTCTTCCGGCTTCTTGTCCACGACGGTCGCGCCAGCCTTCATCAGGTTGCACACCTTCTGGATGGCAGCCAGATCGGACAGGTACGCCTTGTGCTCGTCGGTCAGGTTCGCCTTGAAGGCTTCCACTTCCTGACCAGCGCGCTTGGCCTGCTTCGCGCTCTGCTCGTCGATGTCCTCGGCGGTGGGCTCGATGTTCTCCGCCTTGCGGATGGCTTCCAGCACCAGCTGAATCTTCACGCGGTTTTCCGCTTCGCCGCGGTACTGCTGCGCCATCTGCTCGCGGGTCTGACCCGTGTACTTCAGGTAGTCTTCCATGCGGAGACCCTGACGCATCATGGAGTATTCCACGTCACGCATGACGTAGTTCAGCTGATCGTCAATCATCGCCGCCGGAATGTCCATCTGGGCATTGGCAACCGCCTTTTCAATCAGCGCATTCTCGATTTCGACATCGTAGTTGGTGTCGGCAATCTCCTGCAGCTTCTTAGCGACATCCGCCTTGTAAGCTTCGAAGGTGTCGAAGCCGTTATCCTGCGCGAAGTCGTCATCCAGCTCCGGCAGTTCGGTCTTGGTGATGCTGTTCACCTTGACATGGAACACGGCGTTCTTGCCCGCAAGGTTCTCCGCATGATACTTTTCGGGGAAGGTGACGTTCAAGTCCTTCTCTTCGCCGACGGTCATGCCGACCATCTGCTCTTCAAAGCCCGGAATGAACGCGCCGCTGCCGATTTTCAGGGTCTGACCCTGCGCCGTGCCGCCTTCAAACGGAACGCCGTCCACACTGCCCGCGTAGTCGAGGTTCACGGTGTCGGTGTAATCCACGCCGCGGTCGGTCACGTCGATGGTACGCGCGCCCTTCTGCTGATCCTGGCTGATGCGCGCCTGAATTTCGTCCTCGGTGACGACTTCTTTCGGCTCCACTTCAACCGTCAGGTTCTTGTATTCGCCCAGCGTCACGTCCGGACGCACGAAAACTTCCGCGGTGAACTTCAGTTCTTTGCCCGCGCCGATTTCCTGCACATCCACCTGCGGACGATCCACAACGTCGATGTTGTGTTCCTTGATGGCTTCGGCATACAGCGCCGGGAAAATCGCGTCCAGCGCGTCATCATAGAACACGCCTTCGCCATACATACGCTCGATGACCGCGCGGGGCGCCTTGCCCTTGCGGAAGCCAGGGACGTTAATCTTGCTGCGATCCTTGAGATAAGCCTGATTCAGGGCCTTGTCGAAATCTTCAGCGGGGACAACAAAGGTCAGCTTCACCTTGTTGCTGGAAATCTTTTCAAAATTGGTGCTCATCGGAATTTGTTCCCTCCTGCGCTCTCGTCGGGTCAGCTGACCCGGTCATGCGTTCTTGAATCTATACGCACAGGGTGTATTTTACCACATTTGCCGGGGCTTTTCAAGACATCCGTGCGCATTTTCTCAATAAATTAACCACTTTGATGGGATTTATCTGCAAATCTCCCCGTCCGTGCCGATGGTGATGATTTGCATCGGCAGTTTTTTGCCGCAGCAGGCGACGGCTTTCTCCGCCGCGTAGGAAATACCGCCGCAGCAGGGCACTTCCATGCGCACAACGGTCACGGAACGAATTTCGTTTTTCGCGAGAATGTCGGTGAGTTTCAGGGAATAATCCGTATCGTCGAGCTTCGGGCAGCCGATGAGGACGATTCGGTTGCGGATGAAGTCCTGATGGAAGCGCCCGTAGGCATACGCGGTGCAGTCCGCCGCAATCAGCAGATCCGCGCCCTGATAAAAAGCAGCAGTCGGCGGCGCGAGGCGAATCTGCACCGGCCACTGACGGAGGCGGCTCCCATTGTCCGCGTTTTCGGCAGATTCATTCGCGGCGGCGCGCTTCATCGTGCGCACCTTCATGCCGGGGCAGCCGCTCACCTGCTGCTTGCGCGCCAGATGCTCCTTGACCGCTTCCTCGTCGAACGCGGCGGCTTCGCGCTGCACAAAGCTGATGGCGCCCACGGGACACGCGGGCAGGCAGTTGCCCAGCCCGTCGCAGTAGTCGTCGCGAATCAGCCTTGCCTTGCCGTTCACCATGGCAATCGCGCCTTCTTTGCACGCCGAGGCGCAGAGTCCGCAGCCGGAACAGAGTTCTTCGTTAATGTGAATGACCGTGCGAATCATGAATGTTTTCGACTCCTTTTGCCCTTATACTATTTCCAAATGAGAATGCGCCAAGATGCGAAGTGAATTTTTCATTCTGGCTAACGGGAGTGAAACGCAGCGTAGCAGCGCTACGCTAAGTGGAACAACCGAACGCCAGAAGGGAAAAGGCACGAGCAGCTGGTGCAGGTGAATGCAGGAAATAGTATGGGCAACGGCTATCATAACACATTTCTTTTCCGCTGACAAGAGGGACATTCTGCCTGTGCTTGCAGTTTTCTGTGATGCGTGGTATAATTCTTCCTGAAATCCGCAAAAAAAAATTGAAATTCCGGGAATGGAAGGGAGGCGTCAATCGTTAGATGAGTGAACCCACCTCAAAGCACAAGGAGGAATCTGCCGTGCAGCAGGCCCTTGATTCACCCGCCGCCGCAAAGGGGCTGGATGATTCTTATCAACCGGTACCAGATGTGCGGGATGACCCCGCGTACTTTGCCCGGCTCTATGATCAGTACGCCACCGATGTGCTCCGCGTCTGCTACTTCTACCTTTCCGACCGCGAAAAAGCGGAGGATGTCTGTCAGGACGTGTTCGTGCGGCTGATGACGACGCATCCGGTGCTGCAGCCGGGGCGTGAAAAATCGTGGCTGCTGAAGGTAGCGCTGAACCGCTGCCGCGATTTATGGCGCGGCGCGTGGCTCAAGCGCGTCATTCTGGGCGGGCCGACGTTCGAGCTGATTCCCGCGCCGGATGAGTTTTCCCGCCGCGACGACCAGCAGGCGATGATGGCCGCCATCAACCAGCTTCCCGCGACCTTCAAGGAAGTTATCCTCCTGCATTATTATCAGGGCATGAACATTGCCGAGATTGCCCAAATGTTGGAGCTGCCGGAAGGCACGATTTCCTCCCGCCTGAGCCGCGGGCGCAAAAAACTTGAATCCATTCTTTTGAAAGGAGGCGATGCCCGGTGAAGAAGCATCCTGAGCAGAACGAGCAGTTCGAAGCCCAGCTCCGGAATCTGCCCGACACGGTGAACCAGTCGCTGGCAGGTCTGACCGCCGGGACAGAGCTGAACAATCGAATCCAAATGGCGGTGCGCGATTCCCGTGCATCCCGTCAAAAGAAGTCTTTCCCGGTGCGCCGCTTTGTGTCGGTCGCGGGCGTGTGCGCCGCGGCGGTAGCGCTGTTCGTGGGGCTGTCTCCCCTGTTGTCCTCCCCCGCGAATGCACCGCTGATTCAATCCAGCCCCTTGGGTGACAAGCCGACCGCCACCGAACGGACGCTCCGCGCTGACCTGACCGGCAGTGACGTATCCATCGGGCAGAAGCAGTCCGTACCCTCCTACCGTAACCTATGGTCGAGCAGCAGCGACAGCAGCACCTTCCCGCTGATTGGCGTGAACGGCAGCTACTACCGCATGATGACCTCGCCGCGTAGTGTCTCCTCCAGCCTGTTAGGCACGAGTTTAGGCACGATTGCGGAGTACACGACCGAGCCGTCTTTGTCCGGCACGAATGTCATGCTCTCTAACAAGGCAGCGGTCGGCACGGAGGTATATGGCATCAGCGGCATGAGCAGCACGTTTGTCGCGGCAGAAGTTGACGGGCAGATGCGGCTCTTCCAGCGCGTGAGCTTCAACGGCAATGCGCTGAAGGGTTCGGAGACGCTTGCGGACGTGATGCAGTTAAGCGGACACGTCGCGAGCATTGAGTTGAGCGGCGTCGGCACGATTACGGACACGAGTGTCTGCGCCGACCTGATTTCGCTGCTGCTGAATGACGCGACGTACGAAAGCAGCGGATCGCTGAGCGCGAAGCAGTCTCTGCTGATTGAATTGGACAACGGGCTGGTTTATCAGTTCACGGTGAAGAACGACAAGATTGCATCGTGCGGCACTTGGTCTTGCCCGGAGTTCTTCGAGGCATTTGAAGCGGCGTGCGAGTAATTCGATGATATGCAAGCATCCCGGCAATCCTCTCCTGCACAAGGGGATTGTCGGGATGCGTTTTTTGCTTTTTTGGGGAAGTTCGTTTCCCTTGCAGCGGATAAAGTCAAGTATGGAAGTGTTCATACTATTTCCAGATAAGAATGCGCCAAGATGCGCCGCGAGTTTTTCATTCTGGCTAACGTGAATGAAACGCAGCGTAGCAGCGCTACGCTAAGTGGAATGAGCGGACGCCAGAAGGGAAAAGGCGCAAGCAGATGGCGCAGGTGAATCTGGAAATAGTATCAGCCCGAAAGGGGCAAGGGGGCGAGCGGAAAGCCTCTTGTCGCGTCCGCAGACGCGAAATTCCCTGCAATGAAAAAGACCAGCGCCGGAGTCGTCTCTCGATGCTGGTCGGTCGCGCCCATTTGGCGCGACAATGTGCAAGTGGTCGAATGAGCAGCTTAGGGGCGCGTCTGCGGACGCGCGAAGTTAGTGGCAGGGACGCTTCGCTGCCTGCGCCTTTGTTGGCGACTTTCTTGGAATTGGTCGCCCGTGGAACAGTTGGGGCGTTGCCCCAAACCCCACAAGGGAGCTCCGCCCCTTGACCCCGCAAGGGACATTGTCCCTTGACCCTTTTTCGGCGTCCCGGCTTGAACGTACTTCCCTTACTCTGCCTTTACCGGCGTTTTTTCTTCCCCTGCCGTTAGTTTACGCGCCCAAACCAAGTACAGCGTCGCCGACAGCACAATCCCAACAATCCAGCCGACCGGCCACGAATACCACACGCCGCGAATCCCGAAAATCGGCGACAGCGTAAACGACAGCACCACCCGCAGGAACAAATCCGACAGCGTCGCAATCATGAATTGCAGCATCCGCGCCGCACCGCGCTGCACGCCGTCCACCATCAGCTTAATCGACAGGAACACATAGAACGGCGTGACAATATGCAGGAAGTCCACGCCGACATCGACCGCTTCCAGATTGCCGTCGCTGATAAACGCATAAACCAGCGGTTTTGCAAAGACGTAGAACACAACCGCGAAAATCGCGCCCATCGTCATGCCGATGGCGACGCCGCTGCGGCAGCCGTGGCGCACACGCTCGTTCTTGCCCGCGCCGAGGTTCTGGCTGGTGTAGTTGCTCATGCCGTTGCCCAGCGCCGTCACTGACGTGACGAACATGTTGTTGAGCTTGATTGCCGCCGTGTAGCCACCCATGCACGCCGTGCCGAAGCCGTTAATGACGCGCTGCACAAGGATGTTGCCGACGCTGATGAAGCTCTGCTGAATCGCGCTGGGGATGGCGATAATCAACATCTTTTTCAGCAGCACTCCGGAGAAAAGCGGGCATTTCTCGCCGCCGACGACCTCATGCACCTTCTTCAGTACGAAAATCACGGCAACAATGCCGCTGATGGACTGGCACAGGAACGTCGCCCATGCCACGCCGGGCACGCCCATGTGGAAGTCACGGACGAAGAGGATATCCACAAAAATATTCGTAATCGAGGACACGGCGAGGAAGTAGAACGGCGTTTTGGAATCCCCCAAGGCGGAGAAAATGCCCGTCGCGACCTGATAGAGCATCAGGAAAACATAACTCATGAGGTAAATTTGGATGTACGCCACGGAGTCCTTCATCGTCTCCACAGGCGTGTCCAGCAGTGTCAGCATCCATTCGGACGTCAGTATTCCGACAGCGCTCAGCAGCACGCCAAGAATGCCGCAGAAGATGAGCGCGGTCGTCACGCAGGTATGCACCTGCTTCATTTCCTTCTGCCCGAACAGGTTCGCTGTCACGACGGATGTGCCGATGTTGCAGCCGAACGCGATGGCGATGAAAATCAGCGTGATTTCGGAGCTGTTGCCGACAGCGGCAAGCGCCTCGGTGCTGATGAAATGCCCCGCAACGAAGCTGTCCGCGATGTTGTAGAGCTGTTGGAAGATGATGCTGCCGAACAGGGGCAGCGAGTAAGCAAGCAGCACCCGGCCGGGCTTGCCGACGGTCAAATCCTTCATGAGGAATGCCTTCTTTCTGTGCGTAATCCATCGCTCATTTTACGCTTGACAAGCCATGATGTAAAATATATAATTGCTATGGCATTCATATTTTGGAGGAATGATTGATGGAACTGACCCAGCTGACGTACTTCCTGACCGTTGCGCAAATGCAGCACATGACGCGCGCCGCCGAAGCGCTGCACATTGCGCAGCCCGCGCTGACGAAATCGGTGCAGCGGCTGGAGAGCGAATTGGGTGTACCGCTGATTGCGCGCAAGGGGCGCGGCATTGCGCTCACGCCCTACGGTCAACGGCTGGCGGACGAATTGCAGCAGCCGCTGAATCAACTTTCGCACATTCCGGAAATGATGCGGCAGATGGCGAATCAGCAGGCGCGAACACTGCATGTGTGTGTGCTTGCTGCGTCGGATTTGGTGACGGACGCCGCCGTTCGCTTCCGCCAGACACACCCGGACGTGCATTTTGCAATGACACTGCTCCCCCGCATCAGCGACGCGGCGCATCCACCGTATGACCTGCTGGTGGATTCGGACGGGATGAACGGCGACGACGGGTTTCATGAGCGGATTCTACTCGCCGTGCCGCAATCCTCCCCGCTCGCAGCGCGAGCCTCCCTGTGTGCCTGAACGACCTGCGCGGGCAGGAGTTCATCAGCGTGATGGGCAACCGCCGTTTCCGGGAGCAGTGCAGCCAGCTTTGCCAGCAGAGTGGATTTATGCCGCAGTATGCCTACGAGTGCACCGGGCCGTCGACCGTCCGAAACCTGATTTCGCTCGGCTGCGGCGTTGGGTTCTGGCCGGAATACACATGGGGCGCGCCGGGCGAGGGTATCCGGCTGCTGCCGATTGACGATGCGCGATGCGTCCGGCGAATCGTGCTGCATTGCGGCGCGAGCGGCGACATTCGCCCGTTGGCGGAGGAATTCCGTGCGGCATTGCAAGATGAACTTCAACTGCTCGCATCGAAAAAGCGCGCCTGACGTTTCTGCCAGACGCGCTTCGTTCATGTCAGTGAAATCCAGTAATGCTCCAAGTCGATATTCTCGCCGTCTTCATGCACCGTTTTCTCGTAGACGCCGCCGTTACGCAAAATTGTCTTGCGGCTGCCCACGTTCCACGGTTCACAGGCGACCATCACCCGCTTTAAGCCGATTTCGCGGCAGTACGTCAGCACGTTGTGCAGCATCCACGTCGCGATACCCTGCTGCCGCTCATCCGGGCGCACCGAATAGCCGATATGCCCCGCGTAATTGCGCAGATAGTCGTTCAGCTCGCGCCGCACCTGAATCATGCCGACGATTTTTTCCCCGTGAAGGCAGACAAACTGCGTCGCCGGTACCCAATGCGGCGGAGTTGTCGCCGGGTCATCCAGCTGACGGCAGAACGCCAACCACTCCGCCGGATTCTCCATCCTCTTCAGCGGCCCGCAGCCGTCCATGCTGCTATCTGCGTCCAGCATCGCCTGCCGATATGCGGCAATCTCGTCAAGCAGCGATTCGTCCGGGATTGCCAGTCGCAGTTCGTCCATTTCTTACTCCTCCACCACCGCGCGAATCCCCTTCACGCGGCGCACCACGTCCGCAAATTCATCCGGCGTCAGCGACTGCGCACCGTCGCACAGCGCGTGTTTCGGGTCATTGTGTACCTCAATCATCAAGCCGTCCGCACCCGCCGCCGTCGCTGCCATCGCCATCGGCTTCACCAGTCGCGCAACGCCCGTCGCGTGGCTGGGATCAACCAGGATCGGCAGATGCGTCTTTTCGCGCAGCACCGGGATGCAGGACAAATCCAGCGTGTTGCGCGTCGCCGTCTCATAAGTGCGGATGCCGCGTTCGCACAGGATGACTTGGTCGTTGCCGCCTGCCATGATGTACTCAGCGCTCATCAGCCACTCCTGAATCGTGTTCGCCAGCCCGCGCTTGAGCAAAATCGGCTTATGCGTCTTGCCCAGCACCTTCAGCAGCTCGAAATTCTGCATGTTGCGCGCGCCAACCTGAATAACGTCCACATCGTCGAACAACGGCAAATGCGAGGCATCCATAATTTCCGTCACAACGGGCAGTCCCGTTGCTTCCTTCGCTTTCAGCAGCAGCTTCAAACCGTCCTCATGCAGCCCCTGAAACGCATACGGGCTGGTGCGCGGCTTAAACGCGCCGCCGCGCAGCAGCGTTGCGCCCGCCGCTTTGACCGCCTTGGCAACCGTGACCATCTGCTCTTCGCTCTCCACGGAGCAGGGGCCGGCGATAATCTGGAACAAGCCGTGCCCGATGGTTACGCCGCCGCAATCCACCATCGTATCCTGCGGATGGAACTTACGGTTTGCTTTCTTGTAGGGTTCCTGAACGCGGCGGACAGCCTCCACTGCATCCAGCGAGGAAATGAGGTCGGCGTCCACGCGCGTCGTGTCGCCTACCAGCCCCAGAATGGTGCTGTTTTCGCCCTTTGATTCGTCGATGCGCAGCCCCATGCCAAGGAGAAATTGTTTCAGTCGGTCAATCTGTTCCTGCCGTGCTTCGTGCTTCAAGATGACAATCATGGTGTTTCCTCCATACTTCCGGACAACATTGTCCACTACAATTTGATACTAATTCGATTCTAAAACATGGCATCGAGCATAGCAGATTTTCGTTCCGGCAAAGCTGAGTGAAGTGAGGCGTACTGGAGGTACGCGCGAGCGGAACGAAGCAAAGCCGGGGCGGAAAAGATGCTGTGCGAATGACATGCTTTAGATGAGAATTAGTATAAAACAGCGAAAGCGCCCTGCCGCCAATGGTCTGGCCAGCAGGGCGCTTTTCTCGTCTCCGGGAGAATACGCCAAATCACGCCCTGCGTTCTTGATGCAGCGCGTAATAATAACCAACCGCGAAACGGTTCAGCATGGCGTTTCTGCTCCCTTCGTCTGTTCTTGGCATCTATCATAGCGCAAAAAGCGCAAAAAAGCAAGAGGAAAATTGTTTCTCTCCTGCTTTTCTGCATATTTTTATGTGGATTCATACTATTTCCAAATGAGAATGCGCCAAGTCGCGAGCAGATGGCGCAGGCGAATGCAGGAAATCGTATTAGTCGTTGTTCTGCGCTTCCATGTCCTCCAGATAACGTTCGAGTTTGCGCTTGACGCGCTGGAGGGCGTTGTCGATGCTCTTGACGTGGCGACCCAGGTTGTCCGCGATTTCCTGATAGCTTTTCCCGTCCAGATACGCCGCCAGCACTTCCTGTTCTAAATCCGACAGCACCTCGTCAATGCGCTGATGGATACCGCGCAAATCCTCCTGACTGATTATCAGCTCTTCCGGGTTTGACGAATGCCCTTCAGCGCAGACGTCCAGCAGCGTGCGGTCGCTTTCCTCGTCGTACAGCGGTTTGTTGAGCGACACATAGCTGTTCAGCGGAATATGCTTCTGTCGCGTCGCGGTTTTGATGGCAGTGATAATTTGGCGCGTGATGCACAGTTCGGCAAAGGCACGGAAGGACGCAAGTTTCTCCGGCCGGAAGTCGCGAATCGCTTTGTAGAGCCCAATCATGCCTTCCTGCACGATGTCCTCGTGATCCGCGCCGATGAGGAAATAGCTGCGCGCCTTGGAACGGACGAAGTTCTTGTACTTGTTCAGCAGATATTCCACCGCCACCGAGTCCCCCGTGCGGCACAGCGCCACCACGTCCTCGTCCGTCATGCCCTCATAGACCGAATGGGCGGCACTGCTGCTCAGCAGCGGCACGGAAGCAGGCTGTTCCGGTTCGCCGGGCACAGCCTGTCTCAACGGAAAATCCAGCAAAAATGCATCGTCTTCCGGCAGCATCGGCTCTTCCTGCTCCATCGGGTCATTGTCCTGATTCATTGCATTCATTCGATCGTCTGACAAACTGTTCACCTGCTTTTCGGGCGGCGCAGGGCGCGTCTCCCGCTTCACTCTCCGCGCCGCAGCTTTTCCAGCCGTGCGCGGATGTCCTCCGGCATTCGGGAAAAAATCGTGTTTCGGTTCATGTTGGGCTGATTCTGGTGCGCCGACATGCCGCTTTTGCGCATTTCGCGAAGTTCGCGCAGCAGTTCCCGGCTGGTCATGCGGATCGCGCCGCTGGACAGCACCTGCGATTGCTCCAGCCCGTCCGACGTAGCGACGCGCAGTTCCCGATAGCGCGGGGTCTGCGCCGCGGCGCGCTCGATGTAGCTGTCCGCCGTTTCGCCGTGGCGGGTGAAAATCAGCGTCAAATCGCCGTGCTTCTCCTCGGTCGTCGTCGTGCGCTCAGACTGGTAACCATCGAACACCAGCAGGATTTCCTCGCCCGAAAATCCGGCGTAGTCCTCCAATTGGCGCATCAACCGGTCGCGCGATTCGTCCAGCGACCAGCCCTTTTTCTCCGCCTCGCTCCACGCGCCAATGACGTTGTAGCCATCGACAATCAGCAGCGGTTTCATGCCCGGCGGCTGGACAGCACGCGGTACATCACCACGCCCGCCGCAACAGACGCATTCAAGCTGTCCAGATGCCCCGCCATCGGCAGGGACACCTTCTGGTCGCAGTTTTCCAGTACGAGATGGCTGATGCCCTCGCCCTCGCTGCCGACAACCAGCGCCACGCCGCCCTTGAAGTTGACCTTCTCGTAGTCCGTGCCGTCCATCGTCAGCGCGTATGTCCAGATGTTGCGCGCCTTGAGCATTTCAATCACACGGGTCATGTTCACAACGCGCGCAACCTTGATGTGCTCAATCGCGCCCGCGGATGCCTTGACTGCTGCCGGGGTCAGCCCGACTGCGCGGCGTTCCGGCACAATCACACCGTGCGCGCCCACGCACTCGGCGCTGCGGATAATCGCACCCAGATTGTGCGGGTCGGTGATGCCGTCCAGCAGAATCAGGAACGGGTCTTCGCCCTTTTCCTCCGCTTCCGCCAGCATCGCCTCGACCGTGCTGTACTGGTACGCCGACGCGAACGCCACCATGCCCTGATGGTTCTTCGCCAGCTCGTTCAGGCGCTGATGTTCCACTTCCTGCACCGGGATGTGCGCTTCCTTCGCCATCTGCACGATTTCGCGCGCAGAGCCGGTCAGCTCGCCCTTCTGCACCAGCAGCTTTTCGATATCACGACCCGCCTTGAGCGCCTCACGAATCGGATTGCGCCCCGCCAGCAGGTTCTCCTGCACTGCTTCTTCCGCCACGGGCTGCGCCATCACGGGCGCAACAGCCACCGGGCGGTACTCCGAATCGCGATAGGACGGTGCCGGACGCTCGTCGGTCATTTCCGGGCGGCGATCATAGCGGTCGCGGCGCTCGTAGGGCTTCCGGTCGCCATAGGACTTCTTCTCGCCGTAGGGCTTCTTCTCGCCATAGGGCTTGCGGTCGCCAAAAGACTTCTTCTCGCCGTAAGGCTTGCGGTCGCCGAACGACTTCTTTTCGCCATACGCACGGTTGTCGTCGCGCTTGCCGCTGGGACGGCCGCCGTGGCGCGCCCCGCGGTACTCCGAGCCTTCTTCCACCCACTTTTCGCGCCCAAAGGACTTCTTGCCCTGCGGCTTGTGGGACGGTGCATTGTCATAGTATGCCATATTTCAAATTCCTCTATTCTTATTCATTGTCGGTTGATTGATTCTGCTTTTTCTGTTCGTCTGCCAGCGAATCGAGCCATTCGCGCCTTGTCCGGCGAATCTCCCCTGCCTTGCCGCAGGATTTTTCCCCTTCCGGACACGCGCCGCGCAGACATCCGGGCCCCGCGTCCGCGAACAGCGCCGGGGCAATTTCCATGCACAGGCGGTGCATCTCCGTCGCCAGCGCACGGATTTCCCACTGTGCGCGGCTGCACATGCGCAGGCTGAAGAAGTGCCGCAGCTCGCGCACGTTCATCGTCACCATCATGCGCGTTTCGCAAGCGCCGGGCAGCACGAATCGGGCATCCTCATTGCCGCCCTCGCCCGTGCCGAGCTTCTCCTGCCACTGCGTATACCACTGGTGCATGGTGTCCATCTGCCGCTCAAACTCCGCGACAGCATCTTCACCCAGCGCCTCGATTTTCGGCGGAACGATGTAGCCGAAGCCCTTCTCGTAGCTGACGTAGCGCTGGCTCTGCACCGAGAAGCTGGCAAGCCGGTGGCGGGTAATCTGCGCCAGCAGGACGCGCGAAACACCCTCCATCGCAAAGGTAAAGCTGGCGTGTTCCAGCACGGATTCATGCCCCATCGACAAAATCCGGCTGACGAACTCGCTCTGGTCGTCACGGCTGACGCGCTGCTGCAAGCTGTCCACCGTCGCACGGGAGTAGCACAGCCGAGCGCCGAGCGCCACGACCTCCTCCGGCGAAAGCGTATGGCGAATCAGGGCAACTTTCATGGTTGAGCGGGGCATGATGCAACCTCCTGACTTTTTCGGAACAGTTCAAGCAACCGTGCCTCCTGCCCAGTCAGGTACAAATACCCGACGAGGGCTTCCAGCGCCGTTGCTGCCTGATAGTCCATGGCAGTCTGATTTCGGGGGGCAGCGTGGTGCGCGTGGGTATTGCGCCCACGGCGGACAATGGCGTTCTCTTCCTCGGTCAGCGCTCCCTCGATGCGTGTCAAAGCCTCCGCCTGTGCGTGTGCATTGACGACCGTGACCGCCGCCTGATGGCAGTGATGCAGATTATACCCCCGGTACAGCAGTCGCGACCGAGTCAGCAAATCATAGACCGTATCCCCGATATACGCCAGCTGGAGTGGATTCAGGCGGCGTGCATCATCTTTGGTCATCGGCGCTTCTTCGCGCAGGGTCAAAGGCATTTCCTCCTTCATATGCCCGAAAAAGACAGGCATACCGAATGAAGCGTCCTTTACAGACACAACCAGTGTATTATACCATATTTTCGCCCTGTCCGACAAGGGTTTTCCGCACCTTTGGGGAAGAAAATTTGTCGCGCGTGCCGTTTTCCGGACACAAAAATACCGAACCGCGATTGCGATTCGGCATGTGGTACACCATTAGGGACTCGAACCCTAGACACCCTGATTAAGAGTCAGGTGCTCTACCAACTGAGCTAATGGTGCATAGACCCTGCAAGCAGGGTCATGCAGCTGTACACCATTAGGGACTCGAACCCTAGACACCCTGATTAAGAGTCAGGTGCTCTACCAACTGAGCTAATGGTGCATAGACCCTGCAAGCAGGGTCATAAGCGTACACCATTAGGGACTCGAACCCTAGACACCCTGATTAAGAGTCAGGTGCTCTACCAACTGAGCTAATGGTGCACATCTGCGAAGCATCCGTCTGCCTTATGAGCGGCGTTTGCATCAGCAGATAACATTATAGCGCGATTCAGCGATTTGTCAAGAGGGAAAATCACTTTTTTTCGAGAAAAATCAGCTTTTCTGCGCATTTTCATGGGTCCACGGGGCATTTCGTCCGTCCAGACCCGCCAGAATGCCGCTTCCGAAAGCAAACATCAGGTTGAAGCCGCCGCAGTCGCCGTCCACATCCAGCACCTCGCCCGCCGCGTACAGCCCCGGCAGGCGGCGATTGTGTAATGTCGCCGGGTCAAAATCCGCGACCGCCGCCCCGCCCGATGCAACCTGTGCACTCTCGAAGCCCTTCACGCCGCGAATCGGCAGCAGCCACGCATCCGCCGTTTTCGTCAGGCGCTCCGCCATGTCCGCCGTCATTTGCCCGCACAGGCTGCTTTCGGTTACGCGCCAATCCGCCTGACGCATCAGCGCCGCCGACAATCGCGGCACGCACAGCCCGGTCAGCATCTCCGCCATCGGGCGCTGCGCCCAGTCTCTCCGGCGGCGGTGCAGTTCGCGGCGGAAATCGCCCGCATCCGCGAAACCCATGCCCTTCACCAGCGACACGCGAAGCACCCGCCCGTCCTTTGCATACCGCGCGCACTGCATCACGCACACGCCGCTGACCCCGTAATCCGCGAACAGCAGCTCGCCATCCTCCTCATGCAGGACGCTTTTCCGGTCGATAACCGCTACCTGCGCCTTGACGCGGATGCCGCTCAGCCCCTTGATTGACGTGCTGTCTGTGATGATTTGCGTCAGCGCGGGCGCGAAGGGCGTCGCGGGGCAGCCGAGATTCGTCAGCAGACGCAGGGCACTGCCGTCGCTGCCGAGCTTGGGCTGGGCGCATCCGCCGCCGCTGATGATAACGCGGTTCGCCCAAAAGCGCTGCCCATCCGCCGAGAGCGCCGTCCAGCCATCATTTTCACGTTGCAGTGCCGTGATGGATACGCCCGTCACCACCCGCACATGCAGGGCGGTCAATTGCAGGCGGAGCGCATCCAGCACACTTGAAGCCTGCGAACTGACCGGGTACACGCGCCCTGCCTCTTCCTGCCGAAGCCGCAGTCCAAGATGCTCCCAGAAGGCTTTCTGTGCCTCTGCGCCGCAGTGAGACAGCACATCCGCCGCGAACGCCGTATTTCCCGGATAGCGCGGCGCACCCGTGTTCATCAGGTTGCAGCGGCCGTTGCCCGTCGCGAGGATTTTTTTGCCAACGCGATCCATTTTTTCCGCTACCGTGACCGTATCGCCGCATTCCGCCGCCGCAATCGCCGCCGCCAATCCCGCCGCGCCGCCGCCGATGACCAAACCGCTTCCCATAATCTGTGTTTCCTCCGCTTCTTTCCTGTATGCCGCGCTGCCTGATGACATAGGCTATCCATGTCATAGGAGGCGATAACTTTGACGCAGCAAGGCAAAAAGGCCACTTGGCGCTCACTCGTCGCGCTGGAAGCCGCCACGCTTGGCGCAGGGGCGCTCGTCGGCTACCTCACCCGCGACGGCATGGACTTCTTCCACGCTCTGAACAAACCCGGCTTTGCGCCGCCGGGCTGGCTCTTCCCCATCGTTTGGAGCATCCTCTATGCGTTGATGGCGTACTGCATGTGGCTCGTCCTGCGCGCACAGGGGCGCGACCGTTTCCTGCTGCTGGGGCTGTATATCGCCCAGTTAGCCGTCAACCTGATGTGGCCCGTGCTGTTCTTTATCCTGAAGGCGCTTGGGCTTTCCTTCTTTTGGCTGATTCTGCTGCTCTGCCTGATTTTCATCATGGCGGTGCATTTCGGGCAGCAGAAGCCCCTCGCCGGATGGCTGCTCGTGCCGTACCTGCTGTGGGTGACGTTCGCGGGCGTGCTGAATTTCGCCGTCGCCCGCATGAACCCCTGATGCACGCTCCATGGCGTAAATCTTCCGCAGCGGCGCAGTCAGTGTGCCGTCCGGCTCGTAAATCATCAGCGGCGGTTCGGGGTGCAGCATCGGGCGCGCATCCTTGAGCGCCTCAATCATCACCAGATTCGCCGCCTTTTGCGCCGAGGGGTAAATCAGCTGGAACCGCTTCGGCGCAAGTCCGGCTTTCTCCATGTCCTTCATCACTTCCAGCATCCGCGCCGCCGGATAGATGACCGCCATCCGCCCCTTGCCGCGCAGCAGATGATACGCCATCTTGAACCACGCCGTCAGCCCACTTTTCTGCTGATGGCGCGCCAAGGACAGCGTCTGCGCCGGATTCGGCAGCGTCGTGCCATGATGCCCATACGGCGGATTGCAGACAATGACGTCGATGCTTCCGGGCGCAAGCACCTCGTCGGCGCTCTCCACCGGCAGAGCGTGGATGCGGATGATATGTTCCAGCCCGTTGAGCCGCACGCTCCGCCGCGCCATATCCGCCATATCCGGCTGAATTTCAAACGCATCGACGCTTTTCGCGCGCCCCATGCCTGCCAGCAGCAGCGGCAGGATACCCGTCCCCGTGCCAAAATCAGCACAGCGGTCGCGGCTTTCCGCCCGCACGAAGCTCGACAGCAGCACGGCATCCATGCCGAAGCGGAAACCCTGCTCCTTTTGCAGGATGCGCAGCCCCGCCTGCTGCAATTCGTCCACCCGTTCGCCGGGCAGGATGGTCAGTTTTCCGGCGCAATCAGCGTCAATCGGCTTGTCAGACAATAGCCTTCCTCCCCTTCTTCTGTCCGCACACGGCACCAGATTTCGCCCTTTTCCAGCACGGTCAGCACCAAATCCGCTTCGACTTTCGCCGTTTCGGGCGCATCGGCGCTGCACCACTGGTAGAGCGTTTCTGCCTGGTGGATTCTCGCTGTCCACCCAGTCACTTTTTCCAGCGTCACGTCCAGGATCGGCGTATCGCTGATGACGACCGCACCGGGCGCGCTGTCGCTCAAATACTGCGACGCGCAGTAACCCTCTTTGCCGCCGTAGCGGATGTAACTCCAGCCGTTTTCCTGCGAAATGAATGTCACCAGTGCGCCGCGTGGAAGCCACTGCACAATCGATGCGCCCGCATTGGGCGACTGCCGCATCGCCAGCGAATCCGACTTTGTGCTGACGTATTTTTGCCCCAGCGGCGCGTCCGGCTGCTCGCAGGAGAGCGCATCCGCCGTGAAATAGCCCGTCATCTGCCCGACCGCGGCATAGCACCAATTGCCGCTCTGCGCAAGCACCGTCACCTGCGTTCCTCGCGGGATTGTCGCCAGCACTGCCGCATCCGCAGCCATCGCCTGACGAAGCGGCACATTGTCCGCGCTCACCCACGCAACGTAGCTGCCAGCTGACACGTCATCCTCCACCTTCGCGGGCGGTTCGGACGCAGCTGGGACAGGCGTTGGCGCTTCGCTTGGTTCGGGGGATGCCGTCGGTGTGGGCGTCCCACTCGGCGCGGGCGTCCCACTCGGCACATCAAAGCGCAGGTACTGCGTCATGACGTACCCGGTCAGGCTGCCCCAGCGAACGGCACACCACGTTTCGCCGTATGCTGTGACGACAATGCTCGTTCCCTTCGGGATTTCCGCCAGCACGGGGTATTCCGTGCCCGCGCCCTGCCGGAGGTTGAGCGTCGAGGCGGTGGAATTGACAATCGCGGTCTGTTCGCCGCTTGTCGTCGGCACAGGCGTCAATTCGATGCCGACGGCGCTGAAATCAAGGCTGCTTGCCAGCACATAGCCGTCAATGCCGCCCGCCGTCACGCGGCACCAGCTGCCGTCGCTGCTCTGCACGGCAATTTGAACGCCCTGCGGCAGGTTCATCAGCACCACCGCAGCAGTGGACGGGGTCGCCCGAAGCGCTGTCGCCGTCCTGACCATCGCAGAACGCCCGGTCTGGCTCGTTTTGCCCGGATAAGTATCGCTGAACGTGAGATACTCCGCCGCGCAGTAGCCTGTTTTCGCGCCATACTGTATGCTCGCCCAGCCGTTCTCCACCGCGAACACGCACAGCACCGCGCCGCCGGGGATGGTGGACTGCACCGCCGCATCGTAGCTGCCGGACGCGCGCAGATTCAGTGAATTCGTGCCTGTCACGGTCGCCCAGCGGGTGATGGGTGTCGGGTTTTCGTCGCTCTGCGTCGGCGGCGTGCCGGTGAACGTCAGGTTTTCCGTGCGGACGTAGCCGACAATCCGCCCGAAGCGGATGAGCGTCCAATTATCGCCCTTCGCCAGTACAGTCACGGCTGTTCCGGCGGGCAGCGTCGTCAGCAGTGTGCCGTTGTCCGAGGCGGTCAGGCGCACGTTCAGGACATCCTCCACATTCACCAGCGTCACCATGGCCTGATTAGGCGCGGCGGGCGAAATCGTCGCGGGGGCTTCAGTCGCCGTCACGGGCGCGTCGCCCACGGGCGGCAGAATCGTGTGCGTGAAGGTGTACTGCATCCGCACGCAGTTCTCGTAGTAGAATCCGAGAATCTGGTCGTATGTATATCCTAAATTCGCCATCTGCTGTGCCCCGCGTTGGCTCATGCCGATGCCGTGTCCGTAGCGCCTGACGGTCAGCACGAACGTCTCCCCATCCGCCTTGACCGACCAGAGTTCGTTTTTCGTCTTGTTAATGGACAGATTGAGTGCGCTTTCCAGCTCGCTGAAAATGTCGAACGTCAGCGTCAGGCGGCGCGTTTCGCCATCCACAAGCGCCGTCACTTCAAAATCCAGCTTCGTATATAAGCGGCTGGGTGCGGCATACTTCGGTGTGTGCGGCGTAACAGCCTCGATGCGCAGAATCGTCGCATTCGGCGCTTTCGCCTGCAACAGGCGCGTCAGGGTCTGATTCTGACTCGCGTGGGAAAATGCAGCGTAAATCGTCATCTTGCGCGTGCTGCTGTACGGGTTCATGCGGTCGAACGGGTCGTCCTTAACCGTCAGGTAATTCACGCCGGATGAGCCCCACGCGTTGCGGGCGGATTCGGTCTGTCCGCCGTTGGACGCGGTGTAGTACGTCCCGGTCAGCTTGCCGTCGTTCATGGCGACGATGCCGCGCGTTGCGTCCACCGCCTCCGCCGCCCGGTCGCGCTCCGCCGGACTGCCGTTGTACACCTGGTCAGCGGTCGTGTCCACAACGTCGTAGATCTTCGATGCGTTCGCATTCATGGCGCGCAGGGTGTACGTCCGCGCCGCAACTGCCTGTGCTTTCAATGCTTCCAGCGCCGATGATGACCCCATTTCATACGGCACGACGCCGTAGAGGTACGATTCGATGTACACATTCGCCACGACGTACAGCCGGTACGTCCCGCTTTCCAGCTTCGACACAAGGTGCAGGTCACCGGGGTAGACGTTTTGCGGTCTTCTTGCCTGTGCAATGCGGAACCCGCCGTCCGTCTGCCGCCGCCTGAGCGCCATCTCCCGCCCCATGCTGACCGTCTCGCCGCCCCGCGTCAGGCGGATTTCGCCCGTCGCGCTGCTGTGGCTGATGCTGATTTGCTCGCCGCCGGACAGCGCCATCGTCTGCCCGCCGCTGACCGCCATTGCGCCGACTACCGTCACTGTGAGTGACGAGGGATTGCTGCCAATGGACAGCAGGCGCACACGCACCATGCCGTTGCGTGTGGCAGCGCTCCGCTCCAGCGGCGCGGAGTGCACGGCAACATCCGCCGTATCCTCGGCGAATGTTGTGGGCATTGCGGAGAGCATCAGGAAAAGCATCAGAAGCAGGCACAGCGCCCGTCGAAATCGGAATTGCACGGGAAAATCCTCCTTGTGGTGGTACTTCTCCTCCATTGTAGCAGAAAGCGCCCGGCGTGTCATGCAGATTGTAACAAACCGCGCTGGAAATTTCCGTCACGCACAAAAAGGCAGGCGCTCCGACCTGTTGGGTTCAGGTCAGAACGCCTGTCGGATGATGCGGATTATTCCTGCGTTTCCGCTTTCTTCGCGCGCGGCTTGCGGGCAGGTTTGTCTGCCGTTGCCGCTTCCTTCGCTGCCTTGTCCGCCTCGATTTCCGCCTTCGTGCGGCGCTTGCGGGCGGGCTTCACGGGAGCTTCCGCGGTCACTTCCGCCACAGCGGCTTTTGCCGCCTTGTCAGCTTCAATTTCCGCCTTTGTGCGGCGCTTGCGGGCGGGCTTTGCAGGCGCTTCGGCGGCTTTCGCGGCTTCCTTCGCCGCCTTCTCCGCTTCCTTCGCCGCCTTGTCAGCCGCAATCTGCTCCTTCGTGCGGCGGACGCGCTTGGGCTTCACGAGCGCTTCAGGTTCTTCCTTCTCATACGGATACGGGACGACCACTGGGTTCGCCTCCGCGTCGTCGTCAGAAGATGTCTTCTCCTGATTCGATGCGGAGTCATGGTCGAAACGCCCGCTCACCAAGCCTTCGTACAGTTCCATATATTTCTTAGAGGAGTTCGTCCAGCTGTAATCGCCAGTCATGCCGCGCTGCTGGAGCGTGTGCCACACATCCTTGTGGTTCTCGTAGTAGTCGATGGCACGGTTGATGACATTGAGCATGTCATTGGCGTTGTAGTTGAAGAACGTGAAGCCATTGCCGTCGCCGGTGTACTCGTTGTAGGACAGCACCGTGTCGCGCAGACCGCCCGTTTCGCGGACAATCGGCACTGTGCCGTAGCGCAGGGCAATCAGCTGGCTCAAGCCGCACGGCTCGAACTGGCTGGGCATAAGGAACATGTCGCAGCCCGCGTAGATTTGATGCGCCAGCGCGTGGTCCATCGCAAACCGCGCCGCGACCTTGCCCTTGAACTCGCCCTCTGCCCACGAGAACAGATTGACATAGCGGCTCTCGCCCATGCCCAGCACAACCAGCTGCACGTTCTCGCTCATCAGGTCGCCGATGATGTAGTCCACGAGGTCAAGCCCCTTCTGGCTGCTCAGGCGGCCGACCATGCCGATAATCGGCACATTCGGGTCAACGGTCAGACCGAGCTTTTCCTGCAGTTCCGCCTTGCACTTTGCCTTGCCGGACAGGTCATCCGCGGTATATTCCGCCGGAATGCGCGCGTCCGTCGCGGGATTGTAGTCCGCCATGTCGATGCCATTGAGCACGCCGAACACTTCATGCTTGCGCGCGCGGAGCAGACCATCCAGCCGCTCACCGTAGTATGCCGTCTGAATTTCCTCGGCATAGGACGGGCTGACGGTGGTGATGATGTCGGAATACACCAGCGCAGCCTTCATGAAGTTCGCGCAGCCGTAGCATTCCAGCTTGTCGTCCGTCCACAGGCTGTCGCCCAGACCCAGCACGTCCTGCACTTCGCGGATGCCGAACACGCCCTGATACTGCAGATTGTGGATGGTGAACATGGTCTTGATGTTCGCGAAGAACGGCAGGTGCGCATACTGAATTTTCAGCAGTGCGGGCACCATGCCGGACTGCCAGTCATGCGCATGAATCACGTCGGGCTGGAAGTCCAGCAGCGGCAGGGCGTTCAGCGCCGCGCGGCAGAAGAAACCAAAGCGTTCGTACTCGTCGCCGCCCATGCCGTAGATATACGGACGGCCAAAATAGAACTTGTTGTCCACAAAGTAGAACTTCACGCCGTCCTTTCCAGCAGTTCAATGCCGCAGTACTGACGGCGCCAGCCCAGCGCGACCTCGAAATCAGTCACATGGGTCATCTGGTCAACATACTGCTTCGGCACCGCCGCATACAGGGGCAGCATCACGCGCACGTCGTGACCCTGCTTCGCCAGAACAGGCGCCAGCGCGCCGACAACATCCGCCAGACCGCCGGTCTTGATAAACGGGACGCACTCGCTCGCCGTAAAGAGAATTTTCATCGTTTCTATCCTCCATCAGAAATATTTCCTGCCGGGGGCAAGGGAAAAAATTACGGGAAATAACAAACCGCACCAATAGTATAGCACATATTGGCGCGGTTTGCAAATCCGACCGCGTCAGTGATTCAGGCGATTCGTTTGTTAGATGACGACATTCTTCGCGATAACAATCGGGTACGCCGCCGGGCCGATGAGCCGCGCGCTGCGCTTGATGACCGTCTGCTTGTCCAGAATGCAGTTTTCGATGGAAGCGTCGTTGTGCACCTGACCATCCTGCATGATGATGCAGTTCTTCACATGCGCACCGGGGGCAATGCGCACGCCGCGCGCCAGCACAGAGTTCTCCACCGTGCCTTCAATGATGCAGCCATCCGCCACCAGCGAGTTGACGACGGTCACATTGTCGCCATAGCGGGCGGGCATCTCGTCGCGAACCTTGGTGTACACAGGCAGCTCCGCCGTGAACAGACGATGGCGAATCTGGGTATCCAGCATATCCATATTGAACTTGAAGTAGCTCTGCACGGAGTCCATGCGCCAGCACAGACCAGTGTACGCCCACGCATTCACGCGCGCCGTGCCTTCCGTCACCAGACGGAGCAGCACATCACGGTTGAAGTCATGATAGCCGTGCGCCACGCCCTTGTCCACCAGCGTGCGCAGCAGCTCACGCTTCATCACGACGACCTCCATGCTCGTCAGCGGCAGGTTCGGATGCGTCGGATCAACTTCCATGTCCGTCACCATGCCGCTTTCGTCCACCGCCAGATAGCAGCCCAGTTCGTCGCGCTGCATGTTCGGATCAGCAGTGTACATGATGGTGATGTCCGCGCCGCTGTTCTGATGATACGCCACAAACTCCGCGATATTCGCGTTGTAGATGATGGTGGAGTTGCTCAGCACCAGATATTCCTGCTTGGAGCGGGAGAGATAGTTGGTGTTGGAGCGCAGCGCATCCAGCATACCAGAGTACACGCCAACATTTTCGCGCGTCAGGAACGGCGGCAGCACCTTGAGACCGTCATTCTTCCCGTGCAAATCCCACTCCTTGCCGGAGCCGATGTGATCCATCAGGGAGTGATAATTCTTCTGCATGATGACGCCGACGTTCTTGATGCCGCCGTTGACCATCGAGGACAGCAGGAAGTCAATGACGCGGTAGCGGCCGCCCACAGGCAGCGCCGCGATGGCGCGGGTCAGGGTCAGCTCGCGCAGATTGGCGTCATTTTCGCCGGTGTAGATAACACCCATTACGTTTTTCATTTTCTTACATCCTTTCCGCTGCTGTGATTATCAGAATTTGGTGTTTTCGTCCACCTGCTGACCCGCGGTCACGCTGACACCGGCGGGAAGGGTGACGCCCTGACCGACGACGGCGATATTGCCCGTCTCTTCGCCGACCACGCAGCCCGCACCGATCACGGCGTTCTCCGCCACAATCGCCCGACGGACAACCGCGCCGCGCTTGATGACCGCATAGGGCATGACAACCGAGTCAATGACGCTTGCGCCCTCTTCAATGGTCACGCCTGCGAAAATCACGGAGTGCTGCACAGAGCCGTAGACTTCCGAGCCTTCCGTAACCAGCGAATCGCTCACGACAGCGCCCTTGGCGATGTAGTGCGGCGCAAGGCCCGGATTCTTGGCATAGATGCGCCACTTCTTGTCATGCAGGTCAATCGGCATGGGCACGCTGAGCAAGTCCATGTTCGCTTCCCACAGGGACTCAATCGTGCCGACGTCCTTCCAGTAGCCCTCGAAGTTGTATGCCACCATGACCTGCTTGTCGTTCAGCATCGCGGGGATGATGTTCTTGCCGAAGTCGTTGGCGGATGTCTTGTCTGCCTCGTCCGCGGTCAGGTACGCGCGGAGCTTCGCCCACGAGAAGATGTAAATACCCATGGACGCCTTGTTGGACTTGGGCTGCTTGGGCTTTTCTTCAAATTCAACAATGTTGTCGTCCGCGTCCGTATTCATGATGCCGAAGCGGCTCGCTTCTTCCCACGGCACAGGGCGCACAGCAATCGTCGCATCCGCGCCTTTGCGGATGTGGTACTGCAGCATGGCGTTGTAGTCCATCTTATAAATATGGTCGCCAGAGAGAATCAGGACGTAATCCGGGTCATACTGCTCGATAAACGCCATATTCTGATAGATGGCGTTTGCCGTGCCGCGGTACCAGTCGCCCGTCTTGCCCGTCTGATAGGGCGGCAGGACGAACACGCCGCCGGTGGACAAGTCCAAATCCCACGGTGCGCCGGAGCCAATGTAGGAATTCAGTTCCAGCGGCATATACTGCGTCAGCACGCCCACGGTGTCAATGCCGCTGTTGGTGCAGTTGGACAGCGGGAAGTCAATGATGCGGTACTTGCCGCCGTAGGGAACAGCCGGCTTTGCCACCTTCTTAGTCAGGACACCCAGACGGCTGCCCTGTCCGCCTGCCAGCAGCATGGCAACACAGGTCTTCTTTTTCATGATGAGAACACGCTCCTTCATCCTTGTTTCTTGCGAAGCGCACCGACCGTGCAGGATTCGCGCCGCCCTCGGTGCATCAGGTGGCACGGTGATGTATGTGAAACAGCGCTTTCGCTCCTCCCCTGATTGCGGCGAGCGCCGATTCAGCCGATGGAAATGGAATTGGCTTTGCCGGCGGACTTTTCCGGCAGGGGCTGCGGTTTCTTTGCCGTTTGGGATGCTTTCTTTGGCGGCACATCCGCGATTTCCGGGATAACGCGCGCTTTCTTCGCCTTCTCCGGCAGCGGGTCGCGCTGATAGGTGAAGTACACCGTCGCGAGCGGCGGCACGCAGATATCGCAGCTGTATTGGAAATCCTGAAGCTGCTCTTCTTCCGTGCGAATCGCCCAGTTGTTGTACTGATTCGAGCCGCCGTATTCCTTGCGGTCGGTGTTGAAGCACTCCGTCAGCGTACCCATCTGCGGCAGCCCGATGCGGTACTGCGGATGGAACACAGGCGTGAAGTTCGTCACGCACAGGATCGAGTTGCCCCCCGCTTATCCGTGCGCAGGAACGCAACGATGGAGTTATCGCTGTCGTTCGCCTGAATCCACTGGAAGCCGTCCCAGCTGTCATCAATCTGGTAGAGTGCGGGCGTCGTGCGGTAGATTTCGTTCAGGCGCTTGCAACACTGCTGCACCTGCGGATGATTCTCGTACAGCAGCAGGAACCAGTCCAGCTGGTCGTCGTACTTCCACTCGATGAAGTGCCCAAACTCGCCGCCCATGAACAGCAGCTTCTTGCCCGGATGCGCCATCGTGTAGCCATACAGTGCGCGAAGTCCCGCGAACTTCTTCCACAAGTCGCCCGGCTGCTTGTCCAGCATCGAGTGCTTGCCGTGCACCACCTCGTCGTGGCTAAACGGCAGGATGTAGTTCTCCGAGAAGGCGTACATCAGTGAGAACGTCAGCTTGTCGTGGTGATACTTGCGGTAGACCGGGTCGAGCTTGATATACGCCAGCATATCATTCATCCAGCCCATGTTCCACTTGAACCCGAAGCCCAGCCCGCCCAGATAAATCGGGCGCGTGACCATCGGATAGGCGCTGGATTCCTCCGCCACCATCATCACACCGGGAAAATCACGGTAGACGGTTTCATTCATCCGGCGCAGGAAGGCGATGGCATCGAGATTCTCGTGTCCGCCGTACTTGTTGGGCAGCCATTGCCCCGGCTCACGGCAGAAGTCGTACATCAGCATAGACGTGACCGCATCCACGCGCAGCCCGTCGGCGTGATACCACTCCAGCCAGAAGCAGGCGTTGGAGAGCATGAACGAGTTGACCTCGCCGCGCGCATAGTCGAACATGTGCGTCCCCCACTGTGGCATATCGCCGCGCCGGGGATCGGGATGCTCATAGCAGGGCGTACCGTCGAAGCGGCGCAGTCCCATTGCGTCGCGCGGGAAATGCGCGGGAACCCAGTCCAGCAGCACGCCGATGCCCGCCTGATGCAGCGCGTCAATGAGCGCCATCAGCTCCTTCGGTTCGCCGAAGCGCGCCGTCGCCGCATAGTAGCCGGACACCTGATAGCCCCACGACATATCCAGCGGATGCTCCATCACCGGCATGAACTCCACATGCGTGTAGCCCATTTCTTTGAGGTACGGCACGAGCTGTTCGGCAATCTCCGTGTACGTCAGGAACGTGCCATCCTTGTGCCGCCGCCACGAGCCAAGGTGCATCTCGTAGATGTTCACCGGACTGTGGTACGGGTCGTAGGCCTTGCGTGCCTCCATCCAGTCCGCGTCGCCCCAGCGGTAGCCGCTCAGGTCGTAAATGCGGCTGGCAGTGTCGGGGCGCATCTGCATGGCGAACCCATAGGGGTCAGCCTTGTCCTGCCACGTTCCGTCCTGCGCCTGAATGCAATATTTGTAGGTTGTCAGTTTCTTTGCCGCGTCGGGGTAATCATAGCGTTTCGGGTCACTCTTCACATCGAAGGTTTTCGCGGGCAGCCGCACTTCCCATGTACCGTCGTAGACCTTCTGCATGGGCGTTTTTTCCCTGTCCCACTGGTTGAATTCGCCAATGAGAGAAACTGCCCGCGCATTCGGCGCCCAGACAGCGAAATGCCACATTTCCTGTCCGTCCTGCGTCACCGGGTGCGCGCCGAGCATCTCATAGGCTCTGCGGTTCGTTCCCTGATGGAACTGGTCCCGCACCGCGGCGGTCGGGCCGTTGTAGCGCATAGTTACACCTGCCTTTGCTTGCGTTGCGTTCCTCCGCCTGCAATCACGGAGAGCCGCGTTTGCTTTCTTCACTCTTTTCACTTACTATTGAATCACTTTTATGCATTTTCGTCAAGTCATATTCAGCATTTTCTCCTGCATTTTTTGTGATTTTCGGAAAGTGCGTTCATTTTGACCGTAGACGATGCGGTAAGTATTTCGCCATTGCCGACATAAATTCCTGCTCATGCACGAAATTTTCCGCGCATAAACTGGTTTTGCGCCGTCGGAGCAAAAACTGTTTCCCCCGTGCGGCGATTTGTGCAATCCGAACATTTCCCGAAATTTCTGCGAAAAGGTTGTGTGCCCATGAAACAAAAACAGCTGTTGTCGTTTCTTGTGTGTATCCTGATGCTTTCTTCCTGTGCCGCGCCGACCGATTCCGCGCATGACAGCGGCTTAACACTTCGGGTCTACTTCGCCGATGCGGAGGAAATCCGTCTGCTGCCGCTGGAAGACTACGTTTTCGGCGCATTAGCGGCAGAGATGCCCGCGAATTACGCGCCAGAAGCGCTCAAATGCCAAGCAGTAGCCGCCCGGACGCGTGCCGTCGCGCAGAGCCGCGCGTTCGGCGGAAACGGGTGCGTCCGCCACCCGGACTGCGATATCTGCACGGACAGCGCGTGCTGTCAGGCATACCAGACGGATGCGCAGCTGCACGCCCGCTGGGGCAGCGAGTACGTCGTCCTCCGCGCGCGCATTGACCGCGCCGTCCGCGCAACAGACGGCTTGCTGCTCACCAGCGGCGGCTTGCCCATCGAAGTGCTGTACCACGCCTGTTCCGGCGGAAAAACTGAAGATGCCGCCGCCGTGTTCGCATCCGCTAAGCCATATCTGGTCAGCGTAGACAGTCCCGGCGAAGAGGGGTACGCCGGCTTCCGCGCCGACGCGTCCTTCTCCTGCAAGGAAGCGGCAGATCTGCTCCTGCGCGCTTTTCCCGGCTGCGGCGTGACGGCGGACACGCTGCCCAGCGCGATTCGTCTGCAATCCACGACCGCTTCCGGGCGCGTCGCGACGCTGCTGGTCGGCAGTCAGACCGTCCGCGGCGCTGATTTCCGCAAAGCGCTTTCCTTGCGAAGCACCTACTTCACTTGGGAGGCGGATGGCGACCGCATCGTTTTCCACACCGTCGGATACGGGCACGGCGTCGGCTTGTCGCAGGCAGGCGCGCAGGCGATGGCGGCGGGCGGTGCGGATTTCTCGGAAATTTTGGCGCACTACTACCCCGGCACGCAGCTGACATGGATGGATAAAACAGGTTTTTCCGGCTCATAATAGGAGAAAACGCCCCATGCGGCATGGTTGAGGTGATTTTCTCATGGCTGACCGTCACTTTCGTTCTCTTTTCCGCGCGCTGCATCTGCGCCGGGAGCAGTGGACATTTCTGCTGATGGCGCTGCTGTGCGTCTCGGTGATTGTCGGCACGGCACTGTGGACGCGGCAGGCGGAATTCGCACGCGTGACGCCGACCCCGCCTGTCTCCGGCGACATATCCGCCGCGCAGCTGCTCCAGCAGTCGCTTGACAGTGCGCAGACCGCCACGCCCGCGCCGACGGTCTCCCCCACCGTCCGCAGCGTTACCACGCCGCTCGAAAGCATGACGCTGCTGCGTCCCTTCGACAACACGGATGCGTCAAAGCAGCGCCACGGGCTTGTGGGCGCTGCACGATGCGGCAGATTACGCTGGTGCGGAGGGTGCGAAAGTCAGCGCCATGGCGGACGGCACCGTCATCAATTGCGCGGACTGCGGCATTTTCGGCGCGTACGCGGAAATCGACCACGGCGGCGTCCTCGTGCGCTATGCGAACCTGTCGATGCTCTACGCGATTCGCGCGGGCGATCCGGTTCGCGCTGGGCAGACGATTGGCTTCATCGGGCGCACGATGCCGGAGGAATGTGACCTGCCAGCGCACCTGCACCTGCGGATTGTCGTCGGCGATACAGCGGTTGACCCCGAAAAAGTGCTGCAAAACGGCGTTTTTCCTGACCCGTAAAAAAAGACGCACATGGGTGTTGCATTTTCATCGAAATCGGCGTATAATACAGCAGGTTGAACTTGTATTATAACGTCTTATTCGACTTGGAAGGAGCGATTCCCCATGTGCGGCATCGTTGGCTATATTGGCGCGCAGCAGGCGCAAGACATTTTATTGGACGGACTTTCCCGATTGGAGTACCGCGGCTATGACAGCGCGGGCATTGCGGTCATGGACGGCGGCATCATCCGGCTGAGCAAGGCGAAGGGACGGCTGGCGAACCTTGCCGCGCGGGTGGCATCAAATCCCCTGCCCGGCACCATCGGCATCGGTCACACGCGCTGGGCAACCCACGGCGAACCAAACGACATCAACGCCCATCCGCACACGGACATGAAAGGGCATATCGCCGTCGTCCACAACGGCATCATCGAGAACTACGAGGAGCTGCGCACTCAGCTGAAGGCAAAGGGCTGCGTGTTCGTATCCGAAACGGACACGGAGGTAATCGCCCATCTGCTGCATACGCTTTACGACGGCGACATGCTCTCGACCATTCTGCACGCGCAGACGATGCTCGAAGGCAGCTACGCATTGTGCGTTCTGAACGCCGAAGCGCCGGATACGCTCTACTGCACGCGCAAGGATTCTCCGCTTGTCGTCGGGTTGTCCGACGGCGCACAGTACGTCGGCAGCGACATTCCAGCGCTGATTCGCCACACGCGGACGGTGGAGCTGCTCGATGAACGCGAAGTCGCCGTGCTGACCCGGAGCGGCGTACGCGTGTACGACCATTTCGGCAACGAACGTGCGCTCAAGCCCATTCACGTTGATTGGGACGTGGAAGCAGCAGAAAAAGGCGGCTATGCGCACTTCATGCTCAAGGAGATTCACGAAGAGCCCGCCGCGCTGAAAGACGTTTTCCGCCCATGTGGACGCAGAAAGAATGGCGATTCGCCCCGGCGCGTTCCCGATTTCGGCGGAAGAAGCGCATTCCCTGCGCACGCTGACGATTGTCGCCTGCGGCACGGCATACCACGCGGGCGTTGTCGGCAAATATGTAATCGAGAAACTGGCGCGGCTGCCCGTGGTGGTGGATGTAGCATCCGAGTTCCGCTATCGCAACCCGATTCTGGGCGCAGGCGACTGTTTCCTTGCCATTTCGCAGAGCGGCGAAACGGCGGACACGCTGGCCGCCATGCGCGAGGCGGAGCGGCTGGGCGCGAAAGTGATGGCGCTGACGAACGTCGTCGGCTCATCGATTGCCCGCACCGCTGGGGATTGCGTCATGTACACCTACGCGGGGCCGGAAATCGCCGTCGCAAGCACAAGCATACATCACGCAAGTGGAAATGATGGTGCTGCTGGCGATTGACCTCGGCGTGAAGCGCGGACATCTAACGGAGAGCGTAGCATCGGAGCTTCTGCGGCAGATGGCGGACATTCCCGCACTGGCGGAGCAGGTGATGGCGCTCGAACCCGCGGTGCAGCGCTTCTCCAGCCTGTACCACGACCGTCAGCATGTATTCTACATCGGGCGCGGGCTGGACAACGCGCTGGCAATGGAAGCGTCGCTAAAACTGAAGGAAGTCAGCTACATCATGTCCGAAGCGTATGCGGCGGGCGAACTGAAGCACGGCACAATCGCGCTGATTGAGCAGGGCACGCTGGTCTGCGCGCTGCTGACGCAGGAGCATCTGGCAGATAAAACGCTCTCGAACGTGCGCGAAGTAAAGAGCCGCGGCGCGAAAGTCCTCATCGTCTGCCCGGAAGCCCTGCGCGACCGCGCCGTGAAGGATGCGGACGAACTCTGGGTCATCCCGGACGCCGCGTCGGACTTGCTGCCGCTGCTGGCGATTATTCCCGTGCAGCTGTTCGCCTACTACATGGCGGTCAGCCGCGGCTGCGACGTTGACAAGCCGCGCAATCTGGCAAAGTCGGTGACGGTGGAGTAAGGAGACCCCGAGGGCGCTGCCCTTGAACCTGCCAGAGGCTCTGCCTCTGGACTCCGGCAGGGCTCTGCCCTGCACCCGCGAAGGGTCTTCGACCCTCTCGACACCCATTTCGCGATTGAGTTGAGCGCTCTTGCATACTTTTTCCGCGTGTTAATTGATGGAAACGGTATACGAAAAGGCGATTCGGAGTTTACTTCCGAACCGCCCTTTTTGATGTGATTATACTATTTCCAAATGAGAATGCGCCAAGATGCGAAGCGAATTTTTCGCGCTGGCTAACGCGAATGAAACGCAGCGTAGCAGCGCTACGCTAAGTGGAATGAGCGGACGCAAGCGCGGAAAAGGCGCGAGCAGATGGCGCAGGTGAATTTGGAAATAGTATTAGAACTCGTGCGCCCTTCAGGAACGCGCAGTAGCACTTGTATTCTTCCCACAGGTCAACCTTGCTGATGACCTCCCACGGCGCATGCATACTCAGCACCGGGATGCCGCAGTCGATGACGTTCATGCCGTACTTGGCGCAGATGTAGGCAATCGTTCCGCCGCCGCCGACATCCACCTTGCCCAGCTCCGCCGTCTGCCAGCACACGTTCGCTTCGTCGCAGATGCGGCGCACCTGCGCAACAAACTCCGCGTTGGCGTCATTCGAGCCAGACTTGCCGCGGCTGCCGGTGAACTTGTTGAACGTCACGCCATTGCCGACGATGGACGCGTTGCGCTTCTCGAACACGCCCGCGAAGTTCGGGTCAAAGCCCGCGCTCACGTCGCTGGAGAGCATACGGCTGTTCTGCAGGCAGCGGCGCAGGGTCAGCGGCTTGTCCTCGCCCGTCACACAGGCAATCAGTTCCGCCATCGTGTTCTCAAAGTACATAGCGCCCATGCCCGTTGCACCGACGCTTCCGATTTCTTCCTTGTCGGTCAGCACCGCCGCGAGGGTGTATTCCGGCGTGCCTTCATAATTCAGCACAGCCGCCATCGACGGATACGCGCACACGCGGTCGTCGTGGCCATAACCCATAATCATGCTGCGGTCGAAGCCCAAGTCGCGCGCATGGCCCGCAGGAACAGCTTCCAGTTCGGCGGAGATGAAATCTTCTTCGTCGATGCCGTACTGCTCCTTCAAAATGTCCAAAATCGCGGTCTTGACCGGGTCTTTGTCGGTATCCTTCTTCGGTTCACTGCCGATGATGATGTTCAGGCTGTCGCCTTCAATCACCTTTGCGGCGGTCTTGCCCATCTGGTCGGCGGCAAGGTGAATCAGCAGGTCAGAGATGTAGAAGACGGGGTCGCCGGGCTTATCACCGATATTCAGCGTGACGGTCGTGCCGTCCTTCTTGACAACAACGCCGTGGAGCGCCAGCGGCAGCGCCACCCACTGGTACTTCTTGATGCCGCCGTAGTAGTGCGTGTCGAGGTACGCAAGGTGCTCATCCTCATACAGCGGATTCTGCTTGATGTCAATGCGGGCGAGTCGATGTGCGCGCCCAGAATGTTCATGCCGCACTCCATCGGCTTCTCACCAATGATAAAGAGCATGATATCCTTGTTCATCCACGCACGATAAACGCGGTCGCCCGCCTTGAGCGTTTCACCGTTCTTGACGACGTCCATCAGGTTCTTGAAGCCCTTTGCTTCCGCCTGACGCACGCCCTCCGCGACGCACTCACGCTCGGTCTTGCCGTTGTTCAGGAATGCCATATAATCCTTTGCGAAGGCGGAAAGCTGTTCCTTTTCGTCCTCCGCGAGGTTTTCCCACGCATTTTTGCGGTACATAGCGACTTCTCCTTTGAAAGGTGCATTTTCCAGTCTCCCGGAATGCATTTATTATACGTCAAATCGTGCAAAAGTGCAACCATCCGCCGCATTTCTTTCGTACCATTCAAAAAACCGGGCAGTCTTTTGAACTGTCCGGCTAATGGGGAGGCGCTGGGGCGTTGCCCCAGACCCCACAAGGGACTCTGTCCCTTGACCCTGCAAGGGAGTTCCTCCCTTGACCCTTTCGCGCGATTGAGTTGAGCGCACTTGCCTACTGGTCTCGCGTGTTAATTGATAATACTGCTAAGGTGCAAGCAGATACCTTCCCTACGGCTTTCGATACCCTGTCTTAACCCACATAGTTGCGGCGCCGAAGGTTTCCAAAGGGCGATCGGAAAGCCCTTTGGTCGCACCCGCAGGCGCGAAACCCTCTGCATGACATGCAATACTATGCAAAATAGTATAAATCCGCTTACTTCGTCGGGAACGCGAAATACTTGCGCGCGTTGTCGCAGGAGATGCCGCGGACGATTTCGCCAAGGATGTCATAATCCTGCGGGAAGCGGCCATCCTCCACCCATTCGCCCAGCAGACGGCACAGGATGCGGCGGAAATACTCGTGGCGCGGATAGGACAGGAAGGAGCGGCTGTCGGTCAGCATGCCGACAAAGCCCGCCAGATAGCCAAGATTCGCAAGGCTCGTCAGCTGGTTGGTCATGCCGGTGAAATGGTCGTTGAACCACCACGCAGAGCCGTGCTGCATCTTGCTGACCGCTTCGGACGACTGGAAGCAGCCGCACAGCGTGTCAATCGCCTGATCGTCCGCCGGATTCAGGGAGTAGAGGATCGTGCGGGGCAGCCCCGACGCCGACTCGACTGCGCCAAGGAACGCTGCCATCTGGTCAACGGGCGTATAGTTGTTGATGGTATCGTAGCCAGTGTCCGGGCCGAGCTTCTCGAACATCACGCGGTTGTTGTCGCGGCGGCAGCCGTAGTGCAGCTGCATCGTCCAGTTCAGCTTCTTGTACTGCGCGGCGCAGAAGAGCAGCATCGCGGTCTTGAACTGCGCAACTTCGGTGTCCGTCAGCGTCTCGCCCGCCGCCTTCTTGGCGAAGATGGCTTCAATCGCGGCATCATCCGCCGGCTCATAGACCACATAATTCAGGCCGTGGTCAGACAGACGGCAGTTGTTCTCGTGGAAGTACGCCATGCGCTTTTCCAGCGCCGCCTTCAAGTCCGCGAAGGTGTGGATTTCCATCTCCGCCGCCTTTTCCAGCTTCTCGATGTACGCCATGAAATCCGGCTTCTCGATGTTGACCGCCTTGTCAGGGCGCCATGCGGGCAGCACGTTCGTCTTGAAGGACTTGTCCGCCAGCAGCTTCTGGTGATACTCCAGCGTATCCACCGGGTCGTCGGTGGTGCAGATGGTTTCGACATTGCTCATGGCAATCAGGCCGCGCGTGGTGTAGCCGGGCTTCTGCAGCGTCTCGTTAGCGAGGTTCCACACTTCGTCAGCGGTCTTGGCGCTCAGCGTACCGTGATAGCCGAAGAAGCGTTGCAGTTCCAGATGCGTCCAGTGGTACAGCGGATTGCCGATTGCCTTGCCGACAACCTCCGCCCACTTGCAGAACTTCTCGTAGTCGCTCGCGCCGCCGGTAATGTAGTATTCATCCACGCCCGCGCAGCGCATCAGGCGCCACTTGTAGTGGTCGCCGCCCAGCCAGACCTTCGTGATGTTCTCGAAGCGCTGGTCTTCCCAAATTTCCTTGGGGCTGATGTGGCAGTGGTAGTCGATGATGGGGCAGGACGCGGCATAGTCGTGGTAGAGCTTGCGCGCCGTCTCGGTGTTCAGCAGGAAATCCTTATCCATGAAGGTGGTCATACGTCATGAACTCCTTTCAAAAATTGCTACTATAATGAAACCGCACCATGCGGGGAAAAGCTCATTTGTCTTGTGCCGCCCGTGTTGAGCCTCGCTGGATGATTTCCGCCGTAAAGACGGTCTTTTCCGGCATCTCGCGCCCCTCCAGGACGCCCAGCATCGTTTCGACAATGCGCTCGCAGATAGCGGGCAGACGGTTGTCCACGCTCGTCAGCTCCGGCTCGGTACACAGGCAGAGGTTCGAGTTGTTATAGCCGACGACGGACAGGTTCTCCGGCACGCGCCGCCCGACCGCCTGCGCGTACTTCATCGCGCCAACCGCCAGCACATCCTCGCTCGCCAGCACCGCGTCGAACTGCAAGCCCTCTCGTTCCAGTTCCATCAGACAGTCGCGCACGGCGTGAATGCTGAATTTGTCCGCGTCGAAGCGGCGCATCAGCGTCTCGTCCACCGGCAAATTATGTGCCGCCAGCGCATCCCGGCATCCGGCGAGCTTGCGCTGCCCGGAGTTGTTGCTGGAGTGGTACAGATACAGCACGCGCTTGCATCCGCTGTCCAGCAGCTGGTTCATAGCTTCCTTCATCGCGCGCTCGTCATCGCACAGGACGCAGAAGACGTTCGGGCACTGGAACGAGCCATTGAGCAGCACAACCGGCACATTCGTCGCAGCTTGGCGGATATAGGCGTTATCCTCCGAGTTTTCCTCGATGAACGTCGAGCCCATGAGCACCATGCCGTCCACATGGCGGCTGGTCAGTAATTCGACGCCCTGCCGGCGTGCCGCGAGATCGCGGTTCGTGCAGGAGAGCAGACAGTCGTAGTGCTTCTGGCGGAAGGCATGCTCCAGGCAAGCCAGCGCGCGTGCCAGATACGGGTCAGCCGCATCCGGGCAGAGCAGCCCGATGGTCTTCATCGTGTTCAATCCCAGACCGCGGGCAAAGGCATTGGGTACATAGCCGCAGCCGTCAATGACCTTCATCACCTTCCGGCGCGTCTCCTCCGACACATGGGGGCTGTTGTTCAATACGCGGGATACGGTTGCGATGGACACGCCTGCGTGACGGGAAATATCATAGATGTTCACTCGCGGCATTCCCCCTTCCATTCGCGGTGTGTAAACACTTCCATTCTCCGCGTCAATCCACATTATACACGCTTTTTCCCCCTTTTGCAAGCCTCATTTTCGCGTTTTCGTGCCGACATTCACAGGAAATCCGGCGTACTTTTTCCCAGATTGCATAAATTGCAGGAAATATCAGCGGAACCATTGACGGAAGCGCGAAAAGAGAGTAGAATAAATGCAGGCGTGTTGTAATCGCTTACATGCCTGATGAATAGATGGAGGGACATCGAAATGGAACGTTTGAATGCTGCAATGGCGCCCGCGCCTGTCCGCCCGGTCAAGGTGCTGCAGTTCGGTGAAGGCAACTTCCTGCGCGCCTTTGTGGATTACATGATTGATATTGCCAACGAGAAGAGCGACTTCAACGGCTCTGTCGCGCTGGTGAAGCCGATTCAGATGGGTACGCTGTTCCCGGCGTTCAAGGAACAGGATTACCGCTACACGGTCATGCTGCGCGGTCTGGTGGACGGGCAGGCGGTGGAGCAGACGCGCGTGGTCACGTCCGTGTCCGACGCCGTGGATGCGTATGCGGACTATGCCCGCTATGCCGATTACGCCAAGCTGCCGTCGCTGCGCTTCATCGTCAGCAACACGACCGAAGCCGGCATCGTGCTGGACGAGACGGATGAGTTCTCCCTCTGCCCGCCCAAGTCCTACCCCGGCAAGCTGACGAAGTTCCTCTTCGAGCGCGCCGAAGCATTCGACTACGCGCAGGACAAGGGACTCATCATCCTGCCTGTCGAGTTGATTGACGACAACGGCATCATGCTGAAAAGTGCGTCAAGGCGCTGGCAAAGCAGTGGGCGCTGGGCGAGAAGTTCGAGCAGTGGCTGGAGACGGCGTGCGTGTTCACCTCCACGCTTGTTGACCGCATCGTGACCGGCTATCCGCGCGGCGAGGATCAGGCAATTTGGGAGAAGCTGGGCTATCAGGACAACCTGCTGGACACCGCTGAACCCTTCGGTCTGTGGGTCATCGAATCCCCCCCGCGACCTTTCCGACGAACTGCCCCTGCCGCAGTGCGGGCTGCCCGTCATCTATACTGATAATCAGAAGCCTTACAAGCAGCGCAAGGTGCGAATCCTCAACGGCGCGCACACGTCCTTCGTCCCCGCTGCCTTCCAGTGCGGCTACGACATCGTGCTGGACGCGATGAATGACCCGATGATTTCCACCTTCATGCAGAAGACGCTCTACGACGAGGTCATCCCGACGCTGTCTCTGCCCAAGGCGGATTTGATGGCATTCGCCGAAGCGGTCACGGGGCGCTTCCGCAATCCCTTCATCAAGCACGCGCTGCTCTCCATCTGCCTGAACAGCGTGTCGAAGTGGCGCGCGCGCTGCATGCCTTCCCTGCTGGGCTATGTGGAGAAGACCGGCGAGCTGCCCGCGCACCTGACGTTCTCTCTGGCGAGCCTGATGAGCCTGTACCGCGGCGGCAAGCTGACCGGCGACGGTCGTCTGGAATGCCAGCGCGACGGTCAGCCCTACTACCTGCAGGATGACGCGGCAGTGCTGAACTTCTTCGCCGAGACTTCCAGCGAATCCCCTGAAGAACAGGCGAAGGAATTTCTCTCCAATGAAGCGTTTTTTGGCGCTGAGCTGTGCAAAGTGCCGGGTCTGGTGGAGTCCGTCGGCGCGTCCCTGCGCGAAATCCTCGACAAGGGGATGCGCACGGTCATGAACGAGAAGTTCGGAGTGTGAAAAATGGCTGAACTGCTTCGCATCACCCCGCAGGACAATGTGGCGGTCGCGCTGACCGCCCTGCCTTTCGGACAGACTGTAACGGTAGACGGCATCACGCTCACCACGGTCACGGACGTTCCCGCCGGGCATAAGGTGGCGCTTTTCCCCATCAAGGCGGGCGAAAAAGTCATCAAGTACGGCTTCCCGATTGGCTACGCGAAGGAGGATATTCCCGTCGGCGCGCATGTGCATGTCCACAATCTGCACACCGGGTTGTCCGGCGAGCTGACGTATGAATATCACCCGACGTACCCGACGATTCCAGAAATTCCGACGGCGACGTTCATGGGCTATCCGCGCAAAGACGGGCGCGTCGGCGTGCGCAATGAGTTGTGGATTCTGCCCACCGTCGGCTGCGTCAACGACATTGCCCGCCAGCTGGAGCGCGCGGCGCAGGAGCTTGTCGGCGGCGGCGTGGAATGTGTCTGTGCCTTCCCGCACCCCTATGGCTGCTCGCAGATGGGCGATGATCAGGAGAATACGCGCACGATTCTGGCGGATTTGGCGACGCACCCCAACGTCGGCGGCGTGCTGGTGCTGGGGCTGGGCTGCGAAAATTCCAGCGCCGCCATCATCGAGGAGCACATGGGCGACTACGACAAGTCGCGCGTGCGCTTCCTCGTCTGCCAGCAGGTGGAAGATGAATTTGCCGAGGCGATGAAGCTGCTGCGCGAACTTGCGGACAACATGCGGGATGAGCAGCGTGTCCCCTGCCCTGCCAGCAAACTTGTGATTGGCCTCAAGTGCGGCGGTTCGGACGGCTTCTCCGGCATCACGGCGAACCCGGTCATCGGCGGCTTCTCCGACCTGCTGTGCGGCATGGGCGGCACGACGATTCTGACCGAAGTGCCGGAAATGTTCGGCGCGGAAACCATCCTGATGGATCGCTGCAACACGCGCGAACTGTTCGACAAGACGGTTCGGCTGATTAACGACTTCAAGCGCTATTTCGAGGAACATCATCAGACGATTTACGAGAATCCTTCCCCCGGCAACAAGGCGGGCGGCATTTCCACGCTGGAAGACAAGGCGCTGGGCTGCACGCAGAAGAGCGGTTTCTCTCCCGTGCGCGATGTGCTGGCGTATGGCGAGCGCGTCCACACGCCCGGCTTGAACCTGCTGTCCGCGCCCGGCAACGATCTTGTGGCGGCGACGGCGCTGGCTTCGGCGGGCGCACAGATTGTGCTGTTCTCCACGGGGCGCGGCACGCCGTTCGCGTGTCCTGTGCCGACGCTGAAAATCGCCACGAACACGCCTCTCGCCACGAAGAAGCACGGCTGGATTGACTTCAATGCCGGTCAGCTGCTGACAGACGGCAAGACGCTGCCGGAGCTTTCGCAGGCGCTGATGGAGGACGTGCTGGCGACGGCATCCGGGCGGCTGGTCTGCTCGGAGCGCAACGGCTTCCACGACCTTGCCATCTTCAAAACGGGCGTTACGCTGTAATACGCAAACATCCCGACGAGCATTTTCACTCGCCGGGATGCTTTTTATTGGGTTCGATTACTCAATCCAGAACACGCGGTTGTCCTTGCGCTTCGCCGCTTTCGGGGCTTCGCCGTCGATGTAGCCGACTGCGCAGTGCCCGATGCCTTCCCATTCGCCCTCGACACCCAGTTTTTTCAGCAGCTGCTGATATTCGGGCCGCTCGAATTCTTCCTTCGCGCGGTGAATCCAGATGCTGCCAAGCCCCAGCGAATGCGCCGCCAGCATCAGGTTGCCCATGACGAGGCTGCCGTCGTAGATGGCGGTGCGGCAGGATTTGTCCGCCAGCACAATCAGAATCGCCGGTGCGCCGTAGAAGGGGTCGAAATCCGGCTTGCCCATGATTTCCGCATTCGTTTTCGCCAACTGGTCGCGCAGTTCCTTGTTCGTTACCGCCACGATGATGGCGGACTGCCTGCCCATGCCGCTGGCCGCGTACAGCCCGGCTTCCACAATCTGTGCCAAATCTTCTTTGGCGGGCATCGTCGGCTGAAATTTGCGGATGCTCCGGCGCTCTTCTATTGCCTTGATGATTTCGTTCATGATGCATTTCTCCCTTCTGGTATACTATTTCCAAACGAGAATGCAAGAAATCGTATTATTCTTCTTCGTCCTCTTCCTGATTTAAGAAGGCTTCCCGGAAAATCGTGTCCGGGTCAAAGCGCGGGTCAAACGCCAGCGCTTTCAGGCTCTCCCGCCCGACGACGGTGTTCGTGCCGAGGCAGTCGTTGCAGCGATAGCCGCAATCCGGGCAGACGCAGCCCAGATGGTCACTTTCTGCCTGAATCATGTAGGTGCCGCATTCCTTGCAGGAACAGCGCATTGAATTTCAGTTCCTTTCTTGCTTTTCGTCCGCCCAAATCACCGTGCCGCCGAGGTCTTGCACCACGCACGCCACTTTTCGCAGCGTTTTCGCCGTATCCTCCCCGCCCAGTGACAGCAGGCGCAGGTCAATGCGTTCGCCGCGTTCGTCCAGCGCGTCATAGAGCGCGTCCGCATTGCCGCCGTAGTAGTCCGGCAGGCAGAGCAGCTTTTTCAACATCCGGTGGACGGCTTTCCCGTCCGAGAACTGCCGCCCGTCAATCGTCAGAACGTGCGTCAATTGGCGCTCACCGTGCCCTTTTCACCGTCCACAGTCACGACTGCGCCGGATTTGAGGATATTCGTGGCGTTCTTCGCGCCGATGATGACCGGGATGTCCAGCGACATGCCCGCAATCGCGCCGTGTCCCTCCGGGTTGTCGTCCTCCAGCACAATCGCGGAGGATTTGCGCAGCATGGAGAACATCTCTCGCGTCGTCTGATGGCAGACAATCACGTCGCCGGTGTTGAAGTCTTTCGCGTCCTTTTCCAGATTGCGGATGACACACAGCGGTGCAATCACCTTGCCGCCATGCAGCCCTTGCCCGCGCGACAGCAAATGCCCGACGACATGCACCTTCATCAGGTTTGTCGTGCCGGAAATGCCCAGCGGTACGCCCGCCGTCAGCACAACCAGTTCGCCATCATGCACCAGCCCGTTTTGCACGGCAGCATCCACCGCGTGTTCAAACAGGTCGTCGGTGTTGCTTTCCTCGGCAATCATCAGCGGCACCGTGCCCCACGAAAGCGCAAGCTGGCGCCAGACGTGCTTTTCCGTCGTGCAGCCGACAATGACGCACGCGGGACGGTAGCGGCTGAGGATTCGCGCCGTCGAGCCGGATTTGGTGACGGTAATAATCGCACTGGCGTTGAGGTCGTGCGCGGAAGTGACCGTCGCGTGGCTGATAGCATTCGTGACGTCAGTCGAGGCGGACGTGTCGCGGGAGAAGCGGCGGATGTAGTCCATATCGGCTTCCGCGCGCAGGGCGATGCGCACCATCGTTTCCACTGCCTCCACCGGATACGCACCAACAGCCGATTCGCCGGAGAGCATGATGGCGCTCGTGCCGTCGTAAATCGCGTTGGCAACGTCGGTCGCTTCTGCACGGGTCGGGCGCGGGTTCTTAATCATCGAATCCAGCATCTGCGTCGCGGTGATAACAGGCTTGCCCGCCGCAATGCCGCGCTGAATCAGCTTCTTCTGCAGGCTCGGGACGTCCTCCAGCGGCACTTCTACGCCCAAATCGCCGCGCGCCACCATCACGCCGTCCACCACGCGGAGAATCTCGTCAATGTTCTCCACGCCCTCCATGTTCTCAATTTTGGCAATAATGTTGATGGTATGGCAGTTATTCTCCTGCAGGATGTGACGAATCTGCATAATATCGTCCGCGCAGCGCGTGAACGAAGCCGCAATGAAATCATAACCATTCTTGATGGCAAAGAGAATATCCTGATGGTCTTTTTCGCTGATGAAGGGCATCGACAGGTGCGCATTCGGAATGTTGACGCCCTTGTTGTTGCTCACCACGCCGCCGTTGAGCACACGGCAGACGATGTCCGCCCCATCGATGCGTTCCACCTGCATTCCAATCAAGCCGTCGTCAATCAGAATGCTGCTGCCAACAGCAATGTCCTGCGGCAATTCCTTGTAGGTGATGGACACGCGCTCTTCGTCGCCCTCCACCTCGTCAGTCGTGAGGGTGAACAGCTGGCCGTTTTGCAGCGTGACACGCCCATTTTTGAACGAACGCACGCGGATTTCCGGGCCCTTGGTGTCCAGCATCGTGGCGACCGGCAGCCCCAGTTCATCGCGGATGCGGCAGACTTCATCGTAATAATGCTGATGCGTTTCATAAGTGCCGTGCGAAAAATTGAAGCGTGCGACATTCATGCCCGCTTTCATCAGCGGCGCAATCAGGTGCTTCTCAAACAGGTTCGGCCCCATCGTGCAGACGATTTTCGTCTTGCGAATCGGCGTATTCATGAAAACAATCCCCCATTTTCATAGAATCCTTTCCTATTATATCATATAGATACTCTGCTGTGAATCCCCCGCGATAAAAATTGTGAAAAATCGAACGCAAAAACGGACGAAAGCCGCTGCTCCCGCCCGCTGATGTTTATACTATTGCCAAAGAAAAGGCGCAAGCAGATGTCGCAGTTGAATTTGGCAATAGTATTATTCTTCTACCTCGCCAATGCCGTCGCATTCCAGCTTCGCGCCGTCCTGCCCGGTAATGGTCACATCTTTCAGCACGATTTTCGCCACGTTGATGGCCGTCAGCCCCTTGCGCGCAAGATACGGCACACCCTGCGCCATTGCGGGCTGCATGGGTTTGGCATTCTTGTCGCAGGAGATGTGCACGTCCTCCATCACAACCGCTTCAATCGGCTGCTCCGGCAGACCAAGGAAGTAGCCCGCGCAGGTCACGTCCGTCGCCGTTACATGACGGAACGCGACCGTCCCGATGCGCGGCGTACGTTCATCCACCGGCTGCTTCTCGCGGCTCTGGACGTACTCGCTCTTGCCGTCCGGATCGCAGAAGTACATGCAGTTGACCACATACGGCGTGCCGACGTGCTCCATGCGCACATTTTCAAACACAATGTCGTCAATCACGCCCTGCTGCCCGCGCCCGCGCCGGGTCTTGACGCGCAGGCCGCGGTCGGTGTTGCGCATCAGGCAGTCATGCAGGCGCACATGCGCGATGCCGCCCGCCATTTCGCTGCCGCAGGTCATGCCGCCATGCCCGTTTTCCATCAGGCAGTGGCTGATTTCGATGTGCTGGCAGGGCGTTTTGTAGCGCTGCCCCATGTACAGCTTGCCAGATTTGAGTGCAATGCAATCATCCCCCAAGGAGAAATGCGCGCCCGCGAGCAGGATGCCATCGCAGCTTTCCGGGTCGAAGCCGTCGGTATTCGGGCTGTTCGCCGGGGCGTTGACGCGGATGTTCAGGAAGCGCAAATCCTTAGAAAAATACGGCTGCAAGTTCCACGACGGCGAATTCTGGAACGTCACGCCCTGCACGGTCACGTTCTTGCAGTGATTGAGGAAGAGCATCCGCGGCCGCCACGCCCCGCGCCGCACCTTGCAGTTCTGCCACCAGTCGCTCTTGTCTCCCTGCCCGTCCAGCACACCTTCGCCGTACAGCACAACGTCCTCGACGTCCATCCCGCTGATAAACGCGGCGTACATGTCCAGCGGGTTGCCCTCCCATGAGCCGAGATTCAAATCGTCCGTTTCGTCGGTGGACAGAATCATCCCCGGCAGAATCGGGAATTTGCTGCGGTCGGTTTCCAGCAGCAGCGTCGCGCCGCGCCGAAGCTCGATGCGCACATGGCTTTTCAGCATCAGCGGCAGCACATGATAACGCCCCGCCGGAATCAGCACGCGCCCATCCGCCGGGCAATGCAGAATCGCCGCCTGAATCGCCGCCGTATCGTCATGCACGCCATCGCCGACCGCGCCGAACTGCCGGACATTGAGCGTGTAGCTTTCCCTCGCTGTGCGGAACGCGCATTGCCCGACTTCCTCCGCCCCCCAGCGGACGGACAGCACATACTCTGTCTCCGGCTGCAAATCATACAGTGACGTCACAGCCGTGTCCGCCGTACCCGCCGCCTGTCCGTTCAGGAACAGCTGATAGACTGCCTTCGTGTGGTACAGACCGCCGTCCGCAATCTGCACCGTGGCACTGCGCGCCTGCACAAACAGCTTGCTGATTTCCATTTTTCCGCTCCTTACGCCTGCTTCGCCCGCAGGTATTCGCTGTACGCCATGATGAACGGCCCGATGCCCTTGCTGTCGTCGGACTTTTTCGGCTCGGACAGATAATACGCCACCGAGCCGTCACGCTGCGGATTCTTGTCCGGGCCAAGCCCTGCCACCCAGCAGATATCGGTCAGGCGGACGACGCTGTCCTCCTCCGCGCGCAGCTTGTTTGCCACCAGCTTCTCGAACACATCCAGCGCAATCGACAGATACTTCTCCGCGTCCAGCACGCCGATGCGCACGCCCTTGAGCAGGCTGTACGCAATCATCGCGGAACCGGAAGTTTCGGTGTAGTTCCCCTCTGCCTCCGGATGATCAATCACCTGATAGAACAGCCCATCCTCCGCGCGGTATGCCAGCACGCCCCGAATGCTCTCGCGGAAGATGTCCACCAGCGCGCGATAATGCTCATAGAGCTGCTCCGAGCACAGCGCAATGCAGTCCACCAGCGCCATCAAGTACCAGCCCGTCGAGCGCAGCCAGAAGTTCTTCGAGCAGCCGGTTTCCTTGTCCGCCCAGAACTGCACGCGCGCCTCGTCGTAGGCATGGTAGTTCAGCCCCTTCTCCGGGTTGTAGAGGTACTTGCGCACGTTCTGAAACTGCCGGGTAATATCCGCCACATGCGCCATGCCGTCGAACTTCGCCTCGTACGCCATGTAGAACGGCTGCGCCATGTACAGCCCATCCAGCCAAATCTGGTTCGGATACAGCTGCTTATGCCAGAAATTGCCGCACTGGCAGCGCGGATGCTCCCGAAGCCGCTGCATGTGGAACTCAATCGCCTTGCGATAGCGCTCCTCGCCCGTCTCCTCCAATGCGAAGAACAGCGCCTTGCCGCTGTTGATGGAATCAATGTTGTACTGCCGCATCTCATAATTCGGAATGCTGCCGTCCGCCGCGACATACGCCGAGACGTAATCCAGCACGAAATCGCGATACATCACGTCCCCCGTCGCATGGTAGAGGTCGATGCACCCCTTCAGCACGCAGCCATCCTCATAGTTCCAATACTTCTTGTAGGGTGTGTAATTTGCCAGAAAGCGTTGAAAATACTGCTGAATATCCATTGTCATGCACCTTTCTGCGGGTATTTCCGCTTCATTATATAGGGAATTTCGATAGGTGTCAACCGATTCCAAAAGACACTTGGAAATTTTTTTGTGATAGCGCTTTCATTTTGGCAGGAAATGCGCTATAATGGGATCATTCTCCCGATGAAGGAGGTTCCTCGCCATGAAACTCAGCAAAGGCAACCGCGATTTGATTCTGCACGGCTCATTGGTCAAGGCAGTGTTCGCCATTGCGATTCCCGTCGTCGTCAACAGCTTCCTGCAAACGATGTACAACTTGACCGACACCTACTGGCTTGGGCAGCTCAGCGTCGATTACCTCGCCGCCATCAACCTCGTCAGCCCGGTGCAGAATACGGTCATCAACTTCGGCAGCGGCGTCACCGTCGCGGGCGCGGTGATGATCAGCCAGTACATCGGCGCGGGCAAACCGGAAATGGCGCGGAAAATCGCCAACCAGATTTTCACTGTCGCGATGCTCTTCTCGCTCCTGTGCGCGTCGGTGATGGCGGTCGCGACGCCGGGTATCGTCGGATGGATGGGCGCCGCGCCGGATTATTTCGACCATGCGGTAACGTACATGCGTCTCGTCGTCCTCGACATGCCGTTTTTGTTCATGGTCAACATTTACCAGTCCATTCGGCAGGCGCAGGGCGACACCGTCCGCCCGATGCTGCTGAACCTGCTGGGCATTGCCGTCAACATGGTGCTTGACCCGCTGCTGATGGTCGTCCTGCACTGGAACGCCGCCGGTGCCGCGCTGGCGACCGTGTTCGCGAAGATGGTGCCCGCGTGCATCGCGTTCTTCCTGCTCTGCACCCGCCGCGACGAAGCGATTTGTTTCGATCGCCGCTTCCTTCGCCCGGATGCAGCCTGCCTGCGCGACATCGTGCGTATCGGGCTCCCGACTGCCTTGGGATCAAGCTTCATGCAGTTCGGCTTCATCCTCATGTCGCGCAACGTCAATGTGTACGGCAAGATGGCCATGGCGGCGTACGGCATCGGCAACAAGGTCAACGGGCTGATTTCGCTTCCCTCCACCGGCATCGGCAGTGCCGTCAGCACCATTGTCGCGCAGAACATGGGGGCGCAGCAGGTTGACCGCGCCGAACGCGGGTACAAATTGAGCACGGGAATGGCGCTTCTGTTTCTGCTTCTCGGTGGATTTGTCCTTTCCCGACCGTCGGTCGCTTCTGCCATCGTCAGCATCTTCACGGACGAGGCGGAGGTCATCCCGATGGCAGCAGACTACCTGTCCATCATGGCGTTCTGGTGCTGGACAAACAGCATCCACGATGCGACCCGCGGTCTGTTTCAAGGGAGCGGACACACATTTCTGCCCGTCGCAGTGGATATGACACGCCTATGGGTGCTGCGTTTCGCGACGCTCGCATTCTGTGAGCATGTGCTGCATCTGGGTGTGCGGAGCGTGTGGTACTCAGTCGTAGTGTCGAACGGGATTGCATCGGCGATTCTGTTGGTGCTGTATTTCACCGGAATTTGGCGGAAATCGACCATCAAGATTCACGATTAAAAGCGTCTGCGGGCGCTTTTTTTCTTGGCTTTCTACCGATTTCCGACCAAAATCCGGTTTTTGCCGACCGAAAGTCGGTTTTTATACTGTTTCCAAATGAGAATGCGCCAAGATGCGCCGCGAATTTTTGTATTCTGGCTAACACGAATGAAACGCAGCGTAGCAGCGCTACGCTAAGTGGAATGAGTGGACGCCAGAATCAAAAAGGCGCAAGCAGATGGCGCAGGTGAATTTGGAAATAGTATTACAATGTTTCGATGGCTTCCACGCGCACTGCACCGAACTCCGCCCAGCCGCCGTGGTCGTCGCCGCCATTCATCGGCATACAGAACAGCGCCAGCCGCGCCCCGACCCATGTGTGGCGCGCGGGTTCAAATGGCTGACCAATCGGGTGAAACTCGCCGTCCTGCGCGTACTCGAACGACGCGACCGCCGTGCTGCTCGATGTCGGCAGCAGTGTCACGCGAAAAGTCACGGGCGCGTCCTGAATCGGCACGGTTTCCGTTGCTGACTCCGTGTGCTCCTTGCCCTCGCTCGTCACGAACACCAGCGATACGCCGCTTTCCATCCGCCGAACCGCCGCGTAAGCGTACTGTCCGCCGACGAAGCCCACGCCCGCCTGTTCGCCCGCCTGCAAATGCGCCGCATCAAGCGTCGTCGTTGCGAAGAACGCCGGGCACGCAATTTTCTGCGTCAGCGTCTGCGGGCACTGCCAGAGTCGATCGCCGCCATCGGGCAGTTTCCGCGCATACAGCCGCAGCTTGCCGCCGCCGACCTCGTAGAAATCCGGCTGCCAGTTGCCCATGAACTGCCATTGCAGCCCCAGTGCGCCGCTGAAATCATCATCCCCGATTTCGCCCGACGGCTCACATTCCGGCGCTTTCGGCTTCCGGTACGTTTCAACCGCAATGCCGCAGTCCGCCGCGTTCGCAATCGGCGCTGCTTGCGCGCACTCCTCGCCCACTGCGATTGCGTCTGGCGGCACAGGCGTTTCATCCGGGATGCCGATGTACGGCCAGCCGTCCGCCTGCCACGTCATCGGCTGCAAGTGCGTCACGCGCCCGTACAGCCCACGGCTCTGGAAGTGCAAGAACCAATGCTCCCCCTCCGGCGTCTCGACCCACGCGCCCTGATGCGGGCCGTTCGTCTCGCTGCTGCCCTGTTTGAGTACGACTTGGGTCTCATATGGGCCGGAAATGCTCCGGCTGCGCAGGCACACCTGCCACCCCGTCGCGACGCCGCCCGCGGGCGCAAAGATGTAGTACCAGCCGCCGCGCTTGTGCACCTTCGGCCCTTCAATCGTCGGATGCTTCTTCGTGCCGTCGTAGAGCAGGTGGTCGTCGCCGAGCGCCGTTCTGCCGTCGGGCGAAAGCGGGAAAATCCCCAGCCAACTCTTGAACCCGATTCGGCTCTTGGCGTACCCGTGGATGATGTAAGCGCGCCCGTCGTCATCCCAGAAGGGGCAGGGGTCAATCAGCCCCTTGCCCGGCTTTACCAGCACCGGGGTGTCCCAATCCCCCAGCGGATTTTCCGTGCTGACCATGTAGATGCCCTCGTCCGGCATCCCGTAGTAGATATAAAACCGCCCGTTCTGGAAGCGGATGGCGGGTGCCCAGATGCCCTGCGCGTGCTGCGGCGCGGCATACCGCGCTTCGGGGATGTTCTTGACGGCATAGTTGCGTAACTTCCAGTTCACCAAATCGCGGCTGGTGAGAATCGGCAGGCCTGGCACATAGTTGAACGTCGAGGCGGTCAGGTAGTATGTGCCATTGACGCAAATTGCGTCCGGATCGGAATAATCGCAGTACAGCACCGGATTGCGGTACGTTCCGTCACCGTTGTCAGCGCACCAGAGAATCTCACTCATGCTTCTACATCCTCCGCAGCGGACGTTGCAATCTGCCCGAACTGCGCCGTTTCCTTCTCCCACTGGGCGTATTCGTCGCACAGCAGCGCGGCATACTCCCCGCCCAAATCGTGCAGGCCCTTGGCAATCAGCCCTCCGAACGCCAATGCGCCCGCAGGCTGCAAATGCGTGTTGTCGTGCTGCCCCAGCGGGAAATGCGGGTAAATCCCGGCAGGCAGGTTCATGTAGTACGTCGTTTGTGGCTTCGCCCTGTTCATCCACCAGCTTTTCGGACATGGCGGTCAGGTCAATCAGCGCCACATGCAGCTTCTCCGCCGTGCGGCGCATACTTTCCGCCCAGCGGTCGTGGTGGAACTGCGCGCCGTGGGCGTTGCGGTCGTAGCGCGTCAGCGGAGTGATGAACACAGGCGTTGCGCCCTTATTCCGCGCAACGTTGACGAACCGCTCCAAGTTCGCCGGGAAATCCGTCTCCGGATCAGTGTAGCGCGCCGGGTCAGATGCCTTCTCGTCGTTATGCCCGAACTGCACGAAGAGGAAATCCCCCGCGTGAATGCGGTCGTAGATGGTCGCCAAGCGCCCTTCGTCAATGAACTGCTTCGTCGAGCGCCCGTTCTCGGCGTAATTCTCAATCTGCACCTGATAGCGCTTGACGTAGCGGTCAAACACTTGCCCGATGCCCGTCTGCGGGTACGTCGCGATGGAATTCTGCTTGACGGTCGAGTCGCCCGCCCAGAATATTGTGGTCATATCATTCACCCTTTTCAGCAAAAATGGCCGCAGCAGGACAAAACTGCCCCGTGCGGCTAAGAAGTCGTGTGTTATACTATTTCCAAATGAAAATGCGCCAAGATGCTCTGCAAATTTTTCGCTCTGGCTAACGGGAGTGAAATGCAGCGTAGCAGCGCTACGCTAAATGGAACGACCGGACGCCAGAACGGAAAAGGCGCAAGCAGATGGCGCAGGTGAATTGGGAAATAGTATTACTCCTTCACGGCGCCAATGTTGATGCCCTTGACGAAGTATTTCTGGAGGAAGGGGTAGAGAATCATGAACGGCAGAATCGCCACGATAACCGCCGCGTTGGTGACGGTGTTCTCCGCCGCGCCGCCGTTGGCAGCAGGCAGGTCAGACCCCATGATGATGGAACGCAGCTTCATCTGGAAGTTGTACAGGCTCTGGTCGGTGGTGATGTAGAGCTTGTAGTTGGTGTAATCGTTCCAGTAGGAGACGGCGAACATCAGGCCGATGGACGCCAGCGCCGCCTTGGACAGCGGCAGGACGATTTTGTAGAAAATCTGAATCGGCGAGCAGCCGTCCAGCGTCGCAGACTCGAACAGGGACGCCGGGATGCCCTCGAAGAAGTTGCGCATCAGCACCAAATTATAGACGTTGATGGCGGGCATCAGGATGACGACCCACAGTGTGTTCGTCAGGTGCAGGTTCTTCATGACGAGGTAAGTCGGAATCATACCGCCTTGGAAAATCATCGTGAAGAGCATGATGCCGGCGAAGAAGTTGCGGCCGGGCATGTCCCACTGAATCAGCACGTACGCGCCGACGGTGGAGAGGAACAGACCGAGGAACGTACCCGCGACGGTCGTGACGACGGAAATCATCAGCGGGCGCAGCAGCGTCGGGTTCGAGAATACGGACTGATAGCCCGCAAGGCCGAAGTTTTCCGGCCAGAGCTTCATGCCGTAGCCGGTGGTCAGGTCAAGCGAGTCAACCAGCACCTTCCACAGCGGAACGAGGATAAACAGGCAGAAAAGAAGGAAGAAGAGGCCGTTGACAAACGGGAATACGGAAAAGTTTTTCTTTCCCTTCTTGACAGGGGGAAGTTTTACTTCCTTTGCGGTTGCTTGCATGATGGCGTTCCTCCTTCCTTACACAATGCCGCGGCCGCGGATTTTCTTGCTGACCTGGTTGCAAATCAGCACCAGCGCCATGCCCACAAGAGAACGGAACAGACCGATTGCGGTGGTATAACCGAAGTTGACGTTGCCGCCGCTGTTGAAGGTCTGGTAATAGACGTAAGTTTGAAGCACCTGCGAGGTCTTGTAGACGGCGGCATTCTGCAGCACGAACACGCTCTCGAAGAGGTTCATGATTTTCGCCAGATTCAAGACCAGCACCGTCACAATGGTGTTTGCCAGCGCGGGAAGGGTAATGTAGCGCATCTTCTTCCAGCGGCCGGCGCCGTCAATCGAGGCGGCTTCGTAGATGCCGGGATCAATGCCGGTCAGGGTCGCCATGAAGATAATCGTTCCCCAGCCGGTGTCATGCCAAATGTTGATGATGTAGTAGCTGAAACGCCACCAGTCATTGTCACCCAAGAAGTAGATTTCCTTGTCAATCAGCCCCATTTGGATGAGCACCTGATTGACAAGACCTGCGGACGTGGGCGCGAACAGCATCCCGAAGACGCCGGCGGTAACGACCCACGACATGAAGTGCGGCAGGTAGATGATGGTCTGCGAGAGCTTCTTCATCTTCGTGGAGACCATTTCGTTGAGCAGCAGCGAAATGATGACCGCCATGAAGGTGTTCAGAAGCAGCTTGATAATGGAGATTTCCAGCGTGTTGGTGAAGGACGACCAGAACTGCGGACGGCTGAACAGCTTCTGGAAGTTTGCCAACCCGGTGAACTCAAGCGGGTTCGCGATTTTGCTGGGTTGATACCGGAAGAAGGCAAGCGAAATGCCAAACATCGGCAGGTAATGGAAAACGATGAGTGCCACAAAAACCGGTAGGAACATCACATAGAACCATTTGTAGTTCCACAGCCGCGTTTTCAGCGGTGCCTTGCGATGCTTTATCTGCGCTGGCGCTTGCATCAGGTAGTCCCCCTCCATGAAAAAAATGTGCTGATTGTCTTAGCCCGTCTCGGGGACGGTCAGCGGATGCCAACCGTCCCCGGCGGAATGCGTTGTGATTACTTGTTCAGCAGCGCGTTCAGGCTATCAACGATTTCCTGAGACTGCGCAGCGTAACCTTCGGATTCAAACTGCTCCATCGCCTGCTCATAGGTCAGCTTGCCCATGATGACGTTGGCAATCAGTTCGTTCTTCTTCTGGGTCAGTTCCGCGCCGTATTCGCCCATTTCTTCGGTGGTCGGCACGATGGCGGCCAGCTTGGAGTTGGCGTTGAACAGTTCGGATGCCGCACGGGCTTCTTCCTTGACGGACTTGGGATCCGGGTAGCCTTCCGCGAAGGAAGCGAGACTCAGCATCGGGTCGATGTGGTTCTTGGTGTACAGGGTGCCAGCCTTTTCGAGGTTTTCGAGGAAGTGGAACGTGCCCTCTTCATAGGTCTTGTCCAGCACGGTTTCCGCCGCACGAGACCAGTGGGTGCCTTCCGCGCCATACGTCCACAGCATCTGCATATCGCCGCCGTCGAGCATGGTGTCGATGAAATAGGCGAACACGCCTTCCGGATTCTCGCAGGTAGAGGTGATGCACCAGACCGGCGGGATACGGTCGAAGTACGCGCCGACTTCCGCAATCGGGGGCAGCGCAATCAGTTCAGAGTCATGGCCATTCGCTTCAAGGTTGGTCTTGAGGTTGGTTGCCCAAGTGCCCGCCCAGTAGGTGAACACGCCGAACTGCTCGTCGTAGAACTTATTGCGGCAATCCTTGGTGGAGTTGGTCAGGTGGTGGGGTCAATCCAGCCCTTGTCGTAGCCTTCCTTCAGGCGTGCCAGCGCAGCTTCCATTTCCGGCTGGGTGAAACCATCAACATACACGCCATCCTTGAGGATGAAAGACGGGTACGCATCCTGATAGAATTCCGGCAGGTAGTTGGTGTAGGGCGCTTCGTTGCCGATGAAGCCGGCAGCAGAGGTGCCGTAAGTGGTCTTGCCATCCACGCCCAGCTTAGAGAAGGCGTCGAGCATGGCAGCGTATTCTTCCCAATTGGTAGGCGCCTTGGTGATGCCAGCCTTGTCCATCCACGCCTTCTTGACGTAGGTGACGCAACCGTTGCCGCGGGCAGGAGAGAAGCCGTAGAGGCGACCGTTAATCTTCAAGCCTTCGATAACGCTGTCGCCGGTGAAGCGGCCGGAGTTCTTCGTGTTGGAATTCTCCCACGCTTCGGTCATATCCCACAGCGCACCGTTCGCCGCGAAGTCGGAATAATAGGTAGAAGACATGATGAGCACGTCCGGCCACTGGTCGGGGTCAGCCATCGTCTGCTGCATGACGTCGTAGTAAGCGGAGTGGTCAGGCTGGTTGATGACGAGATCGATGCCCGTCAGTTTTTCCCAGCGTGCTTCAAAAGCGTCGCGGCCATTCGCCTGATTGACCAGCGTGGTGTCAACCATGATGGTAATCTTTTCAGGCTTGGTTACTTCCTTTTCCTCTGCGGCAGCCGCCGTCATCGGAACAATCGCGCTCGTAGCCAGCAGCGCCAGAGAGGTCGCCATTGCGAGGAGCTTCTTCATCTTGGAACCCTTCCTTTCTTTTTGCATTGGCTTGCCCGGCGTTGTCCGCCGTCGCCTTTGCGTTGATTGCATCATAGCATGAAAGCGCTTTCCGCGCAAGGCACAATTCTTTCCGTCTGGGTACATTTCTGGTGATTCAAGGGGGCAAAAATTGTACCCTGCCCCCGCAACCCCTTGAAAAATCCGAGTTTTCTGGTATAATAACAAGGGAAAGTATCTTTGCGCTTTCTGCTGAAAAACTGGTTGCCTCCCGAATTTTTGAGAGACGAGGGTGAATTTCTTGACCCGAAAGAAACCGTGGCAGACCCTTCGTACGCGCCTTGGACGTGCCTCTGGGATTGCCCTTTCCTATACGATGTTCCTGTTTGTCTGCCTGGCGCTGCTTGTCATCATCGGCTTCACCTATGACAGCCGCGTCCGCGACAGCTACTGGGAGCAGCAGCGCAGCCACCTCACGCGCGTGTCCAGCGGCATGGAAAGCCAGCTGCAATTGATGAGTGACTACTCCCTGCAATTGCGCACGGACACAACGCTCCTGCGCCTGTCGAACATGCACGACGAGACGGATGCAAACTACGTTCTCGCCGCCTACCGCATGATGCAGAGCCTGACCATCCGCCAGTACGGGCTGATCAGCCTGCCCGTCATCCGCTCGACATTGTATTTGAAGGAATCCAACCATATCCTGACGTCAAGTGAGTCCGTTCCAGCGGAGTTGTACTACCGCCGCACACGCTCTTTCCGCGCCAGCGAGTACGAAAATTGGCTTGCGGCAATGGAAAGTGCGGCCGCCAAACCGACGTTTGTTGATTACGGGCAGTTTTCCGGGCGAAACGGTGAGTTGGCGGTCTTGATGGATATCAGCGGTGAACAGCTGCCGTCGATGCCCGTCGTCGTGGCGTTTGAGCTGGACGGCAGTGCGCTCCGGGAATATCTGCTGCCCGAAAATATCGCAGATGCCGCCGTGTATGTGCTCTCTGCCGATGGTACGCCGCTTTTCAGCGTCGGCAATGCGGTTGCGCTGTCTCCCCTCACCTTCGATGCGAATCAGACGGCGTTTCAAGGCGAATACCGGATTCTTCGCCGCGTAAGCCCTTCCGGGCGGCAGTATCTGCTGCAGCTGCCGAACAGTCTGGCAAATCAGGCGACGGGGCAGTTTCTGCGCATCTATCTGCTGATTTTTCTCGTCGCGCTCGTGGTCGGCGCGCTGGTCATCATCCAGCTGATTCGCCGCGCCATGAAGCCGATTCGCCAGCTGACGACGCAGCTTGACGAGGCGGAGGATGCGAACGCGCAGCTGCAGCGCGAAATCGACGCACAGCGCCCGGTCATCAATGCATCCTACCTGCGCAAGCTGCTGTCGGGTCACGTCGCGTCGCAGGATGAGTTCCAATATATGATGGAATCGCTCGGCTTGAGGGGGAATATCCACCATTATGTGCTGTTCTGCGTCGCGAATCGCCAGGATTCTGAGGTTGCCGATCCGAAGGCGGAGTACGACACCATCACGGAAGCGCTGGAGCGGCACCTGTCCGGCGCGTATCCGCTGTATTACTACGCAACGCTGACGGGCGACTTTGTCGTGCTGGTAACATACGCCAACGACGACACGGATTCCTTCGCGACACTCCAGCAGCATGTGGTTCAGCTGCACGACGAATTGGCGGATACCGCAGGGCTGTGGTTCTACGCGGGCGTTGGCAGCCGCTGCACCCAGCCGTCTCGGCTGTGGGAAAGCTACGAGCAGGCGCGCGCCGCCTCCCGTTACACCGCCAAGCACCATATCTTCCTCCCCTACGACTTCATCCGCAAAGACACGCAAAGCTGGTACTACCCCATCGAGATTTCGGCGAAGCTGCTGCACTTTATCACCACCGGCAACAAGGATCAGACGGCGGACATGTTCGCGCTCATCCACCGCGAGAACATCGAGGAGCGCAGTCTGCCCCTGCCGCTGCTGAACATGCTACTTTCCGACCTGAAGAACACGCTGTTCAAGGCGCGCTTTCAGGTGCTTCCGTCGCAGTCGGAGGAGATGGCGGCAAAATTGAAGAAGCTGGATGAGCGCCTGTACAGCCCGACGCCGACGTTTGCGCAATTGGAGGACGACGCGCTGTGCCTGTGCGAGTTCTTTGTGAAGGTATCGTCGCCATCCACGCCGATTCCCGATGTTGAGCGCTATTTGCAGGAGAATTACACCGACCCCAGCCTGTGCCTGAGCAAAGTCGGCGACCGCTTCAACATCAGTGACACCTACTTGAGCCATATGTTCAAGGAGAAAACCGGGCAGAATTTCAGCGTCTATCTGGAGCGCCTGCGCATGAACGAGGCGGCGCGGCGGCTGACCAGCGGCGACTGCAACCTGACCGTCCTCTATGCCGACCTCGGCTACACCAACCCGACCAGCTTCCGCCGCGCGTTCAAGAAGTATTACGGCATGACGCCGAGCGAAATGCGCGATCAGCCGAAGAAGCAGGAGGAAAAATCGGAATAAGAAAAAGGAGCATCTTTCGCGGATGCTCCCTTTTCTTATAGAATCTTTTCCATCCCGATTTTCTGTACGCGCAGCCCGATTTTCTCGTAGAACTTGCGCGCGTTCACGTTGTCCGCCCACACGTTCAGCGTCACGTTGTAATACCCTTGCTGGCGCGCAAAGTCCAGCACATATTCGTACAGGCGCGTGCCGATATGCCCGCCGCGCGCCCGCTCATCCACGCACAGGTCGTCGATGTAGAGCGTTTTGACGTCCGTCATGTTGTTGTCGTTCACGAACTGCTTGTGGATGCAGAACGCGTAGCCCACAACCGCGCCGCCGCGCTCCGCCACGAACACGGGCGTTTTGTCGTCCGCCAGAATCGCCTTCAATTGCGCGTCGGTATACTTCTTCGCGCCCGCCTTGAACAAATCCGGACGCGCCTCGTGATGCACCTGATGCACCTGAAACAGCAGCCTGTCCAGCGCCGGAATATCGGCATCCACCGCCCGGCGAATCATCAATTCTTCCACATTATTCTTCCCTTGCAATTATTGATTACTCAAACGGATAGCGGATTTGCCACGCAGCCCGCAGCGCATCCATCTGCCGCATGATTTCCAGCGTCTCTGCGTGCGGCATTTCGGCAGGTTCGAGCTGTCCGGCGGCAATGTCGCGCAGACACGCTTCCACCTCGTACTCGTAGCCCGTAATCTGCGCCGGCACGGAACGAATCTCGCGCGGCGTCTCCCGCTGATTCTTGTCATACAGCGCGATTTCGTGCGGATTGTTGACGTTATCGACCGTCAGGAAGCCCTTCGTGCCATAGACGATGCCGCGCCGGTCAGAATTGAAGGCAACGGATGCCATCAACTGCGCCATTTTGCCATCGCGGTAGAAATAAGTGATGTTCTCCGTACGGTCAACGCCCGTACCGAGCTTCTGCACGCTGCTTTCAACGCGCACAATGTCGTTGCCGAACACCATCGACGCGAAATTCAGCGGATACACGCCCACGTCCAGCAGTGCGCCGCCCGCCAATTCCGGCTGGCTAATACGCTCCTTGTGCTCCACATCATACGCCAGATTGGCGGACAGGAACCGCGGCTCACCGATTTCGCCGGACGCGATGATGTCCGCAATCATTCCCCGCGCGGGCATATAGCGCGTCCAGATGGCTTCTGCGACGTACACCCCCGCCGCTTCCGCTTCCCGCAGAACGTCTTCCGCCTGCTTCGCGTTCGCCGTAAACGATTTTTCGCACAGCACCGGCTTCCCCGCCGCAACGCACTGGCGAATCTGCTCCGCGTGATGACTGTGTGGCGTGGCGATATAAACCAACTCCACCAAGGGGTCGCTTAGCATCGCCGCATAGCTGCCGTACGCGCGCGGGATGCCATACGCCTTGGCGAACGCATCCGCCTTCTCCTGCGACCTCGATGCGACCGCGTACAGCGTGACGGGACGTCCCTGCGCCGCCATCCCGCAAATCGTGCGCGCCATCGACCCGGCGATATTGCCCGCACCCAGAATCCCGATGTTCATGCTGCTTCCTCCCCTATGGTTTGGTTCTATTGTAGCATTTTCAGCGGCCAGCGTCAACGCACGCGACAAAAGAATACAGCGGAAGTACGCCATTACAGTACGCAAAAAGGCACAGCCTTACGGCTATGCCTCTGTGATGAGCCCGGCGGGATTCGAACCCACGACCTTTTGATTCGTAGTCAAACACTCTATCCAGCTGAGCTACGGGCCCATGTGCGTGTCAGGAAGCAGCGAGCGGTTCACTGTAATGAGTGAGCCCGGCGGGATTCGAACCCACGACCTTTTGATTCGTAGTCAAACACTCTATCCAGCTGAGCTACGGGCCCACACGCTGTGCCGAAAGCGCTTTGTTTGGAAGCGTTTCCGTTCCTGACAGCTATATTATAATAACACTTTTTTTCGGCTTTGTCAACCCCATTTTTGCAATTTTTCACGAATTATTCGTTTCGTTTTCCCTTTTCGGCGGAATTGCCTTCGGGTAGACGCCTAAGAGCCGCAGTTCGCAGGTGTACGGGCGGGCTGCTTCCATGGCGCGCGACAGGTGTTCCGCATCCATGCGGCCCTCAAAATCCGCGGAAAAGAAATACTGGAACGGCGTTTCCGGCATGGGGCGGCTCTCGATGCGCGACATGTTCAGCCCGCTTTCCGCAAACGACGCCAGCACCCGCACCAGCGCGCCGACCTCGTTCTTGACCGTAAAGACGACAGTCGCCTTGCTCGGCGTTGCCAGCGGTGTTTCAGTGCGCGAAAGAATCAGGAAGCGCGTCGTGTTTGCACTGCTGGTTTGTATGTTTTTCGCCAACACAATCAGCCCGAAGCTGCGCGCCGCCTCTTCGCTCGCAATCGCCGCATATGACGGGTCGCCCTGTGCCGCCACGTCCCGCGCGGAAATCGCCGTGTTTTCCGAGGGCGTAATCTGCACGCCCTTCATCCCCTGCAGGAACACGTCGCACTGTGCAATCGCCTGTGGATGGCTCGCAATCCGCCGAATCCCCGCCAGCGTCGCTCCCGGCACGCCTAACAGGTTGTGGCGCACCGCCTTCATCGTCTCCCCGACAATATGCAGCGGCAGCTTTTCCAGCAGCGAATACGTCGGCAGCACTGCGCCCGCAAAGGAATTCTCCACCGGCAGCAGCGCATAATCCGCCAGGCCCTCGATGACCGCCTTCGCTGCCTCCGGGAAGGTCGGGAAACCGGCACACTGCCCATTCGGGAACGCTTCCTGTGCCGCCGCACCGGAGAAACTTCCGCTCGTTCCTGGAAACGCAATCACTTCGACCCGTCCAGACACGCTGCTCGCTCCTTCCACAGTTCCATCATGCCAATTGCTGCCATTGCCTCCACCACCGGCACGGCGCGCGGCAAAATGCATGGGTCATGCCGCCCGTGAATCTCCAAGTCCGCGTTTTCGCCCGTGCGCAGGGACACTGTCCGCTGTTTCTGGCCGATGGAGGGGGTCGGGCGCACGGCGCAGCGGAAAATCACCGGCATTCCGTTCGTGATACCGCCGTTGATGCCGCCGGAATGATTGCTTTCCGTCGTAACTTCGCCGTTTTCCATGCGGAACGGGTCGTTCGCCTGACTCCCCCGCATGGATGCAAAGCCGAAGCCCTCACCAAATTCAACGCCCTTGACTGCCGGAATCGCGAACAGCAAGTGGCTCAGGACACTCTCGACACTATCAAAGAACGGCGCGCCCAGCCCTGCCGGAAGCCCCGTCACCATGCACTCCAGCACGCCGCCGACGGAATCCTGCTTATCCCGTGCCGCCAGCACCGTTTCTTCCATCTGTTGATTCAGCCCCGCCGTCAGCACGGGCAGGTGCATCCCCTTGAGGAACGCATAGTCCGCCGCCGCATCTGCCGCCAGGAACGACGCATCCCGCACATCGCCCAATTGCTGGATGTGGCAGGCGATTTTTACGCCCTGATGCACCAGATACTGGCTGCACAGTGCGCCCGCCAGCACAATCCCCGCCGTCAGCCGACCGGAGAAGCTGCCGCCGCCGCGCCAATCCTCAAAGCCGAAGTAGCGCACATGCCCGGTGTAATCCGCATGGCCCGGACGCACCAAATCCACGCCATCGCCATAATCCATCGAGCGCTGATTCGTGTTGCGGATGATAGCGCAAATCGGCTGACCCGTCGTCCGCCCGTTCAGCACACCTGACAAGAACTCCGGCGCATCCGGCTCCTTGCGTGCGGTCGTCATCAGGCTTTGCCCCGGCGCACGGCGCGCCATTTCCGCAAGAAGCTGCTCCATGTCAATCGTCATACCTGCCGGAAAGCCATCGAGCGTCACACCGAGCGCTTCGCCGTGACTCTGGCCAAAAATCGACAGCTTCAAATACTGCCCGAAAGCGCTGCTCATTCGCACTTTCCTCCCAGCATCTGATAAACTTTCAGGTACTCCGGCCACGATTTGTCAATCGCTTCAATGCCGTCCATCTCAATGGGCTGCTCGCACTTCGTCGCCGCAATGGATGCGAGCATGACCATGCGGTGGTCGCCGTAGTTCGGCAGCGTCACGCCGCCGCGCAGCTGCTTCACGCCGTGCAGCACAATGTCGTCGCCATCCGCCTGTGCATTGCCGCCCAGCAGGTTTAGGATTTCCACCGTTGCCGCCAGCCGGTCGCACTCCTTCAGGCGCAGCCGCCCGCAGTGCGTCAGGCGCGACTCTCCTTCCGCAAGCTGCGCCGTCAGCGCCAGAATCGGCGCAATGTCCGGGCAGTCGTGCATGTCCAGCGTCGCACCGTGCAGTTTGTCCGCCTTCACGCGGATGTGGTTGTCGCTCTCCTCCACCGTTGCGCCCAGCGCCATCAGGTGGCGGAGAATCGCGCGGTCGCCCTGCGTCGTCACGGGCGACAGATGCGTGACGGTGATATCATGCCCCAGCGCACCCGCGCAGCACAGCACCGCCGCCTGCGAATAATCGCCGTTCAAGTGGCACGAGTAGCTTTTGTACTGCTGATGACCGGGAATCCGCCAGCTGAACGCGTTGCTTTCCTGCACCTCGATGCCGCTGGCGGCAATAGCCTCGATGGTCATGCGGATGTAGCTCTCACTTTCCACCGGCTGCTGCACCGTCAGCGTCGAATTGCCCGGCAGCAGCGGCAGCGCAAACAGCAGCCCCGACACAAACTGGCTGGACACGTCGCCTGGCAGCACATAGTCGCCCGGCTCCATTTTGCCGCGCACGGTCAGTTCCGCCGCGCCATCCGCGCCCACGCCCATATACCAGCGCACCCCGCGCGGCACAAACAGATCGCGGTACACGTCCATCGGGCGCGAGCCGAGCCGCCCATGCATCCGGAACACCGTGCCGCCTGCCACCGTAAGCGCAATCGGCACAAAGAAGCGCAGGGTTGATCCGCTTTCGCCGCAGTCCATCACGGGCATTTTCGCAATTTTCCCCTGCATTCCGCTGATGGTCAGGGTGTCGCCGTCGCGGTTGAAGGTGCTTCCAAGCGCACCGAGACAGCGCATCGTCGCCGCCATGTCCGCAGAATCCATAAAGCCGGTCAGCATCGTTTCACCTTTGGTCAGCCCTGCGCAAATCATGCGCCGATGCGCTTCGGATTTGGACGCTGGCGCGCTGACCGTGCCGATAAGATGCGCTGGGAAAAACGTTTTCTTCATTATAATAATAACTCCTTGTACTATTTCCAAATGAGAATGCGCCAAGATGCAAGCACATGGCGCAGGTGAATGCAGGAAATAGCATTCGTGTATTCCTTAATTATCATAGCACAAAGGCGGCAAAAAGTCATGTTTTAACGCGGCACTTTTATTCAAAGTACACAAAAAAAACACGGTCAGCGTAGAACTGACCGTGCGGATGGTCAATACGACTTGCCTTACTTGTCGTAATTCACGACGAGGGAGAAGTCGGGCGCCTTCAGGGACGCGCCGCCAATCAGGCCGCCGTCGATTTCGGGCTGCGCCATCAAGCCCTTGACGTTCTTGGGATTCATCGATCCACCGTACTGGATGCGCACCTTGTCGGCGCATTCCTGGCCATACTTGCGGGCAACCGCCTTGCGGATGACGCCGATGGTCTCGTTTGCCTGCTCGTCGGTCGCGGTCAGACCGGTGCCAATCGCCCAAACGGGTTCGTAAGCGATAACGACGTCCGCCACCTGTTCGGCGGTCAGACCGTTCAGCGCCATGATGGTCTGATAATCCACCAAGCCGTCGGTCGCGCCCGCTTCACGCACGTCCTTCATTTCTCCGACGCACAGGATGACCTTCAGCCCCGCCGCAACAGCCGCCAGCACGCGCTTGTTGACCGTCTGGTCGGTTTCGCCAAAGTACTGACGGCGCTCGCTGTGGCCGATGATGACGTATTCCACGCCAGCAGCCACAAGCATCTCCGCGGACAGTTCGCCGGTGTACGCGCCGGACGCCGCCCAGTGCACGTTTTCCGCGCCCACATGGATATTCGAGCCTTCCGCCGCCGCCTTGACCGCCGCGATGTCCACCGCCGGGACGCACACGACCACGTCGCAGCTCGCGTCCTTCACGAGGGGCTTCAAGTCATTGACCAGCGCCGCCGCTTCCGCGGGGGTCTTATTCATCTTCCAGTTACCCGCAATAATCGCCTTACGCATTCCAATCACCTCATAAATAAAGTGCGGACTTGGGGCTTTGCCCCAAACCCTACCAGAGGCGCTGCCTCTGGACTCCGCAAGGGGCAATTGCCCCTTGACCCCTTTTCGCGATTCAGTTGGTGACTTTTCCATACTGTGTCCGCGTGGGAGTGCAGGGATTTTGGCAGGACAAAGCCGCCCCTGCGGTTGGCAGGGACGGTCTTGCCCATGAAAATTACTTCTCGTCGAGGCACGCAACGCCGGGCAGCGTCTTGCCTTCGAGGTATTCCAGCGAAGCGCCGCCGCCAGTGGAGATGTGGGTCATCTTGTCGCCCAGACCCATCTGCTCCACAGCCGCCGCAGAATCGCCGCCGCCGATGATGGTCACAGCGTCGCAATCCGCCATTGCCTGCGCAACCGCCAGCGTGCCGGCAGCCAGCGTCGGGTTCTCGAACACGCCCATCGGGCCATTCCACACAACCGTCTTGGCGGACTTCACAGCCGCCGCGAACAGTTCACGGCTCTTCGGGCCAATATCGCAGCCTTCCATGTCCGCCGGAATCGCATCCGCATCGACGGTCACGGTGTCAACCGGCGCGTCAATCGGGTTCGGGAAGTCCTTGATGCACACGGTGTCAACCGGCAGCAGGAGCTGAACGCCCTTTTCCGCAGCCTTCGCCATCATGTCCTTGCAGTAATCAATTTTGGTTTCGTCCAGCAGGGACTTGCCGATTTCATAGCCCTTCGCCTTCAGGAAGGTGAACGCCATGCCGCCGCCGATAATCAGCGTATCAACCTTTTCCAGCAGGTTGTTGATGACATTCAGCTTGTCCTCAATCTTCGCGCCGCCCAGCACCGCGACGAACGGACGATCCGCATTTTCCAGCGCCTTGCCCATCACGGCGAGTTCCTTGCCGATCAGATAGCCTGCCACGCACGGGGACAGGAACTTCGTCACGCCCTCGGTGGAGCAGTGTGCGCGGTGGCAGGAGCCGAACGCGTCATCCACATAGCAGTCCGCCAGGGAAGCCAGTTCCTTGGAGAATTCCTCGACGTTCTTGGTTTCTTCCTTACGGAAGCGGGTGTTCTGCAGCAGCACGACGTCGCCGTCCTTCATCGCCGCCACAGCAGCCTTGGCGTTTTCGCCGACCACCGTGTCGTCATTGGCGAACACGACGGGCTGACCCAGCAGTTCGCTCAGGCGAACCGCCACGGGTGCCAGAGAGAACTTCTCTTCCGGGCCGTTCTTCGGCTTGCCCAGATGGCTGCACAGGATGACCTTGCCGCCGTCAGCGATCAGCTTCTTGATGGTAGGAAGCGCGGCCACGATGCGCTTGTCGTTGGTGATCTTGCCGTCCTTCATGGGGACGTTGAAGTCACAGCGAACCAGCACCTTCTTGCCAGAAACCTTGATGTCGTCAATCGTTTTCTTAGCCATTGTTGATGCACACTCCTTCAAGATTGCTCTTTTGGTTGCTTTTATTGAGAACGTCCGTCACACATCGGTGACTGACGAACAACCCGTATTTGTTTTGAGGATGGCAAGCATCTGCTTTGCCGCACCCTCATCCGTCACCAGCAGCGTATGCGAATCATGCCGCAGGACGGAGATGATGGCTTCCGCCTTCTTTGCGCCCGCCGCGACCGCAATCATGCGGCAGTCCGGCGTCAGGCGCGCCAAATCGACGCACACGCCGGATGATTTCAGCAGGCACTGCCCATCCCGGTCGTAATACGCGCCGAAGGACTCCGACCGCGCCCTTCTTCATCAGCAGGCGCACCTGCTCCACGGGCAGGCGACTCATCGTCTCCTGCGCGCAGCCGATGCCGTGCAGGATAATGTCCGCACGCTGGATGCGCTCCATCGTCTCGCGGATTTCAGGCAGCCGCAGCATTTCCTGCTTCGCCTGCTCGTCCATGTGGTCTGGCAGATGCAGCAGCCGATGATGTCCGCCGAGCCGCTGGGCGATTTCCGCCGCCAGCGTGTTCGCCTGCGTCTCCATTTCGCGCCCGAAGCCGCCCTGTGCGGGAACGACCATGACGTTCATGGGAGCGCTGCTCTGCATGGCGTGTGCCGTCGCCGCGATGGTCGAACCGCCCGTGACTGCCAGCGTCGACCCGGAATGCAGCAATTGCCGCACGCCCTGCGCCGCCAGCCGCCCCACGTCGGACAATACCCGCGCATCCGCATCAGCATCCCCCGGCGCAACGAACACGGTTTTCACCGGCAGAACCTGCATCAGCGCCGTTTCCAGCGCGGTCAAGCCCTGCGTCTGCCGGGCGAAGCTGCGGGCACTTTCCAGCCAGCGGGACGCATTCGGCGTCGGATTCATCCCGGCTTTGTCCAGCGTAATCAGGCCGGCGTCGCGGAGCTTTTCCACATCCGCGCGCACTTCCCTTTCCGCCAGATTCAGCCGGAGCGCCAATTGCCGCCGCCCAACCGGGGCTGATTCCGCAATCGCCGTCAGCACCATGGCACGGCGCGCCATTGCTTCCGCCATCTCCGGCGCAATCGCCTGCATCAGCGCCACAAAATCCTCCGCCATGCCTTTCCGTCCCTTCCGGCTCGTCAGAAAATCCCCAATGTCTATCATACCACGTTCGGCACGAAATGGCAAGATTGTTTTTCGGCTTCCGCATACACTCTTCTTACAAAGGAGGAGATTTGTATGTGGATTTTGCTTCCCGCTTTCGTTTTGACGCTGCTGCTCTGCCGCTGCTATCACCCCGGCACTTGGGGCGCGCGGCTGCTGAACTGCTGGACGTTTGGCACTGTGCTGTTGATGGCGTGGAATCTGCTGCCCCTGCCGCACGTCGGCATCAATCCGATTTCATCGTTGTTGACAGGCGCGCTGGGCATTTCAGGGCTTCCCCTGACGGTGTTTCTGAATATGATGCCGTAATCAGCAGCAGACGATTTCGATGCCCGCCATGGCTTCATCAATCAGCCCATCGATGTCGAGCTTGCTCTCGCCTTCAAGAATTTTCTCCATCTTCGGGTGCGTCGCGGGATGGCGCGGCGTAAAGACCGTGCAGCAGTCCTCGTAGGGCAGGCTGGACGTCTCGAACGTGCCGATTTTTTCACTCACGGCGATAATTTCTTCCTTGTCAAAGCCAATCAGCGGGCGGAAAACAGGCATATCCACCACCATATCAGTCGTACCGAGCGCCGTCATCGTCTGACTGGCGACCTGCCCGACCGATTCGCCGGTAATCAGCGCCTCGCTGTTCTCCTGACGCGCCACCTTTTCGGCAATGCGCATCATGAAGCGGCGCATGATGAGCGTCGTGTACTCTTCGGGGCACTTTTCGTGGATTTCCATCTGGATTTTGGTGAACGGCACGATGTGGACGCGGATGCCGCAGCAGCTTTCGGACAGGATGCGCGCCAAATCCAGCACCTTTTCCTTCGCGCGGTCAGACGTGTATGGATAAGAATGGAAATGTACCGCGTTGATATGCACGCCGCGCTTGGCGATCATCCACCCCGCGACCGGGCTGTCAATGCCGCCGGAAAGCAGCAGCGTCGCGCGGCCGTTCGTGCCGACGGGCATACCGCCGACCGCCGGAATCACCTTCACATACAGGTACGCCATGTCGCGAATTTCCACGTTCATGGTGTGCTGGGGCTTCTTCACGTCCACGGACAGGTTCTTGTTCGCCGTCAGGATGCGGTGTCCCATTTCGATGTTGATTGCGGGCGAATCCATGAAGTAGTTCTTGTCCGAGCGGCGCGCCGTCACGCGGAACGTGCCGGACAAATCCGCCATCATGGCAACCGCCTGATTGCAGAGGGCGTCAAAGTCGTCTTTGGGCATTTCGACCGCCGGGCAGACGCTGTGCACGCCGAACACCTTTGTCACGCGGCGGATGCACTCATCCAAATCGTCAAAATCCGACACGAGAATGCGTCCGTCGTGCAGCAGCACCGTCGCGCCGAGGTCTTTGACGGCATACTTGATGCGCTTGACCAGCGCGCGCATAAAAAGCGGGCGATTCTGCCCCTTCAGGAAAATCTCGCCATAGCGGACGAGCAGCAAATTGCGCACAGGAATTTCTCTCCTTAATATGTAGATATTATCGTCTGACGTAGGCTTTCAGCAGGTCATAGTGCTTCTTGACGCACTGCGCGACATCATCCATTTCCGCCTCGGTATTGTCCGGGCAGAGGCTGAACCGCAGCGTGCAGTCCGCTTCCGCCGGGGACAAGCCCATTGCCGTCAGCACGCCGGACACCTTCTGCTTATGCGCCGCGCACGCCGAGCCTGCACTGACATAGATGCCGTCGCCTTCCAGCGCGAACAGCATCGTCTGGCTCCGCACAGGCGACAGGCTGACGCTCAAGATATGTGGCGCGCAGAGCGGGTCATCCAGTGCGGGGCCGTTGCGCTTTGCCGCGGGAATCGCCTCCTGCAAGTCCGTCAGCAGGCGGGTTTTCAGCGCCATCATCTTCTCTGCCGCGCCCTGCGGATAGGTGCGAACCGCCTCGCCCAGCCCAATGATGCCGGGAACGTTTTCCGTGCCGGAGCGCAGGTTGTCCTCCTGCCCGCCGCCGAAGACGATGGGCGACAGCTTGTGGTCTTTGCGGAAAATCAAGCCGCCGATGCCCTTGCTGGCATGAATCTTATGCCCGGAAAAGGCGTAGGACTGGATTTTGAGCGCATTGAAATTGAGCGGCACACGCAGAAAGCCCTGCACGCCGTCCACATGAATGGCGGCATTCGGCGCAAAGCGGTCGCGCAGCGCGGCGACTTCCGCAATGGGCTGCACCGCGCCGACCTCGTTGTTGACCTGCATGAGCGTAATCAGGTGGACATCCTCGCCCAGCAAGCCTTCCAGCGCGGGCAGATCCACCACGCCGCGGCGATCTACTGGAATCGGCACAACCTTGTGCCCCATGTGTTCGGCTTCCTGCGCGCAGTTCAGCACCGCCGGATGCTCCACGGACAGCATCAGCACCCGCCCCGGCTTATGCTTCGTGCGCAAATGCCCCAGAATGGCGATATTGTCCGCCTCCGTGCCGCCAGAGGTGAACACCATGCGCTGGTTCGCCGCGCCTGCCGCTTTCAGGCAAATTTCGCGCGCATTCTCGACGGCTTTCTCCGCATCCATGGCCGGACGGTACAGCGCCGACGGGTTGTACCAGCCATTTTCCAGCGCGTCCGTCATCGCGGCAATCACCGCGGCGGAGGGCTTCGTCGTCGCGCTGTTATCCAGATAGATGGTTTTCACGGTCAATTCTCCTGATACGCGCCGAAGGGCAGATAGTGGCGGATGTTATCCACCATGGCTTTGCTCGGCTCAAACACAATCAGGGACTTCTTGCCGTCCTTGGAGAAAGCGAAATAGTACAGCTCCGCGTCGCGATTGAGGAACCAGCGCAGCTGCTTCACGCCCGGCGCGGACACATGCCGATGGAAACTGCCGCTGGCAACCTTGCCGAACGCATCCACCTTTGCCACGTTCAGGCTGCCCAGCGCCTTGCGCTTGCGGTTGTTGAACACCTGTGCGAAATCCATCGAGCCGTTGGTGAACGTGTAGTCGTACTCCGTGCGCAGGCGGTCATGGAAGAAGAAAATGTACACCGCGATACCCGTGAACACCAGCGTCATCACCAGCATCGAGATGCTGAAGCTGTAAAACATGACGTTCAGGTACATGAACGCCAGAATCGCGGACACAATCATCACGACCCACGACGCGTAGTACAGCACCTCTTCCGCCGCGCGGTGGTGTTTGCTTACAGATTCCTCCAGAAAACGATCCATTTGCGTAAATCCTCCTCAAATCACATAAACAGCAGGAACAGCCCTGCCGTCAGAAGCCCCACAATCACGCCGCCGATGACCTCGACATGCGTATGCCCGACCAATTCCTTCAGTTCCTCATCCGTGATACTTTCGCCATTGACGAACATCTTCTGCACGATTTCGTTGATGACAACCGCCTGCTTGCCCGTCTCGCGGCGGACACCCGTCGCATCGTACATGACAATCGCCGCCATCGTGAAAGACAGGGCGAAAATCGCGCTGTCGAAGCCCTGCGTCGCGCCAATCATCAGCGTCAGGGAGACGACGAACGCCGTATGGCTCGACGGCATTCCCCCGCTGCCGAAAAAGCGGTGCCAGTCCCATTTCTTTTCGACCAGATAGTACGTCGGAATTTTGAGCGCCTGCGCCACGAACCACGCCGTGATGCAGCACAGCAGCACCTGATTGCTGAAAAGCCCCAGAATGTTGTGTAGTTCCATTTATTTCCGCTTCCCTTTTGATGAATGATAAATCAATCCGGCGCAAGCGCACGAATCCTGTCTCTTATTGTACTCTGTTCAGGGTACTTTGTGCAAGGGTTTGCAAAAATTTCATATCTCCGCCGATTTTCGCTGCCGCATCCACCGCCAAGGCCGTTTCCCGTGCCGCGTCCTCGCGCGTGCCCTCAATGCCGCGAATGGCAATCCACGTCAGCTTCTCTTCCGCGACGTCCTTGCCAACGCTCTTGCCCAGCGCTTCCTCCGTACCGATGACGTCCAGCAGGTCATCCACCATCTGGAACGCCATGCCGAGGTGCTGCCCGTACTCGCAGCCATATTTCACCTGATCCTGCGTCGCGCCCGCCAGCAGCAGGCCCGCCTCCACGGGGGCAGTCAGCAGATCCGCCGTTTTGTGCAGGTGGATGTAGCGCACCTTGTCCGCCGTCGGCTTCGTGCCCTCGCCGGTTACGTCCATCGTTTGCCCAGCGACCATGCCCGTTACGCCCGCGTGACGCGCAATCGCTTCCATCGCCAGCACCCCGGCGCAGTCCCCTGCTTTCGCCAGCTGCGCCGACTGACGCGCCATCAGCTCCATTGCCGCCGACAGCAGCCCATCGCCCGCCAGAATCGCCACGTCCTCACCGAACTTGCGGTGATTTGTCAGCTGACCGCGCCGCAAGTCATCGTTGTCCATGGCGGGCAGATCGTCGTGAATCAGGCTGTATGTGTGAATCATTTCCAGCGCACAGGCAAACGGCAGCGCCTTTCCCGTATCACCGCCGATGGCTTCGCATGATGCCAGCAGCAGCACTGCGCGAAGCCGCTTGCCGCCCGCCAGCAGAGAATACTCCATCGCCTTCAGCAGAATATCCGGGATTTCGCCGAGCGACCGCAGCTGCCCCGAAAGCGCCTCTTCGACCTGCTTGCGGTATTCCACGTATGTCTTCATTGCTGTTCCTCCATCGGCACCTCGATGTCCTCGCCGTTTTGCTGCCGCAGTACCGTCAAGCGCTGCTGTGCCGCCGTCAGCTCCTTTTCGAGGGCGTTCAGCGCATTCAGCCCCGCTTCGTACTGCTGCATGGCTTCCTCTAAAGGCATTTCGCCGCTCTCCATCTTCGCAATCAGTGCTTCCACCTGTTGAAGCCTTTCTTCAAACGTCAGCTTCTTTTTCGCTGCCATAAGCACCCTCCTTATTGGGCTGCATGACCCGCATTTCGCCATCCCGGAAACGAATCGTCATCTGCGGATGCGTCCGCGCTGCTTCCCGGTCAGGCAGCACCCTGCCGCCGTCCAGCACCAGCGCATAGCCGCGCTCCAGCACCTTCTCCGGGTTCAGCGCCTGCAAATGCAGCTTCTGCCGATGCAGCCGCTCCATTTTCCGCTGCAAATTCTGCTCCGCCGCGCCGTCCAGCCGAATCCGCGCCATGCCCAATCGCGGGGTCAGCGCCGAAATCCGCTGCGACATTTGATGCTCCAGCCGCATTTTTGCGCCGCCGAGCCGCTTCTCCAGCGCCGTCAAGCGCTGGTTCGGGTCGCACGCCGCCAGCCGCTTTTCCAGTGTCAACAGCGCCAGACGCGTTTCCTGCAAGTGCTGCGAAAGCGCCGTCTGCAAGTGCTGCCGCATTCCATCCAGCCCCGCGAGAATCTCCCGCAAGTCCGGTACCGCCATTTCCGCCGCGTTTGACGGCGTAGCGGCGCGCCTGTCCGCCACAAAATCCGCAATCGTGAAGTCGGTTTCATGCCCAACCGCGCTGATGACGGGAATCGGGCTGTCATAAATCGCGCGCGCCACAATTTCCTCGTTGAACGCCCACAAATCCTCCATCGAGCCGCCGCCGCGCCCGACGATGATGACCTCGACCTCCGGGATTTTCGCCGCGCGCCGAATGCCCTGCGCGATGCTCTCCGCCGCCCCTGCGCCCTGCACCTGAACTGGCACCAGTACCAGCGGCACGCCGGGGTCACGCGCCCGCGACACCATGCAGATATCGTGCAGCACCGCGCCTGTTTCCGACGTGACAACCGCGATTTTCTTCGGGCGATACGGCAAGCGCCGCTTGTGCTCCTCGTCGAACAGCCCCTCCGCCGCCAAACGGTTTTTCAGCGCCTCGAACTGCTGATACAGCGTGCCGATGCCGTCCGGACGCATACTGTCGCAGGTAATTTGGTAGCTGCCGCCCTCGCTGTACAGCCCGACCTGCCCGCTGACGATGACGGACATGCCGTCTATCGGGCGAATCGACATGCGCATCGCGTTCTGACGGAACATGACCGCTGCGATTCGGCACCGCTCGTCCTTGAGGGTAAAGTACCAATGCCCGGACGAATGGCGCTTGAAGTTGCTGATTTCCCCGCGCAAACGGACTTTGCGAAGCGCCGGCTCGTTTTGCAGCAGCTGCCGGACATACTCGTTGACCTCGCTGACCTCCAGAACCCATTCCGACATGGCGCTTTCACTTCCTGTTTTTGATAGAAATTCAGAGTCGTTAGTCATCAATGGCGTAATAGTACCCATACCAAGATGAATGTTGGAAACTAAACATCCCAAACGCCTTGTTTTGCTCATTGTAAAACACAAGCCCTATCGAATCTAAGCCGTAATCATTGGCAACCTTTCGGCAGTCAATAACGTAGCAGTCGGGGACGCTTACCCATTGTGCATCTTTGCCTTTATACCCTTCTGCGAACTTGTCACAGTACGCGCCTGAGATGGAGAGGTAAAAACCGTTATCGTTCGGGCTTTGCGAAGCGTGGCAAACGACACCATGAACCGTAGCCCCTTTCTCGGTGAAGAAGTCAATGGTCGCCTGAATGGCGGACGCATCCGCCGCGTTCTCGTTCGCGACATAGAACTTAATTTCGCTTGTCGATACGAGTTCAGCATTTACGCGATGAACAGTTCCACCTTTTGAGCTAATGCAAAGATATTCAGCGACTGGATATTCGACGGGGAAGTTCGATGTTCCAAATGTCAGCGTCATATGGTAAGCATCAGAATCCTCGACAGAGGTGCGCATAAGACTATCAACGGAGGAAAAGAGAGATTCGATGTGGTTAACCATCTGTTGGTACTCTTCCGGCTTGTCGATAATCAGGGATTCCAACAATGGATAGTGCGCCTTGATTACAAAGCATTTCGTCTCAGTATTGAGCGAAGCGTCGTACTCAATGCCCTCTTCAGGCTTACTTGCGAAGAACTCATTGATGAAGTGCAAAGCAAGCATTTCGCCGTCAGTGAGGTCGTACTTTTCGGTTGCGAGGACGGGGACGATGAAAAAGGCAAGACAACAGAGGATGAGCAGGAGGGAAACAATCTTTTTCATTCCAATCTCCTTTTGCGATTAATCGTCGATGGCGAAATAAGAGCCACTCCATGAAGAATGATGGAATCCGAACCTTCCGAACGCCTCGCCATTGGAATTGCAGAACGTGATGGAGATGAAGCCGATGTCCAGCTGCTTTGCGATTTCCCGCGCATCTTGAAGATAAACATATGGGACGTTTACAAAATCTTGCGACTTTCCAGCGTAATTCTTTTCGAAAGCGTCGCAGTATTCACCAGAAATTCTGATGATATATCCGACGTTTTGCTTATCTTCGCCGGGCAGATACTCAACCACACTAAATTCTACGCCCTTCGCGGCGTAAAAGTCGAGCAAGGCGTGAACGTCCTCCGGGTTTGAGTTCTCGTAGGCGACATAAAAGGAAACCTGCGGAGTGGTAACAAATTCGTCATTTACACGATGCACAGTCCCGCCCTTGGAGCTAAAACAGAGGTATTTCCCCGTCGAGGATTCGAGCGAAAGCCTTGATAGTCCAAAAGAAAGCGTCATGTAGTATGCGTCAGGCTCTTCAAGGCAAACCCTGATGAGGTCGTCGATGGAAGCAAAGAGCGTTTCCAGCTTGTCAACCATCTGCTGGTAATTCTCTGGGTCGTCTGCGATTAAGGATTCCAGCAGTGGATAATGTCCGCGAACGATGAAGTGTTTGTTCGCAGCGTCGAACGTCACGAAATACGCTTCGCCATCGCCCTTGTCCTCTGCGTAGAACTCCTTGATGAAGTGCATTGCGAGCAGTTCGCCGCCTGTCATCGTCGTTTCATCCGCCAGCACCGGAATGTAATACAGCAAACAGCAGACAATCAGCAGAGTAGAAACAAACTTCTTCACATTGAGTCCCCCTTGTAATGTGTCGAGTTTAAGGTAGCGTATCGTATAAGAGTACAAGCAAGGATAACATACTCGCAGGTTTAATCGACTTTAACGTGCCGTCTGCTTCTCCGCCGCTTCCACCGTGTTTTCCAGCAGCTCGACAATTGTCATTTTGCCCACGCCGCCGGGGACAGGCGTGATGTAGCCCGCAACGTCCGCCACATCAGGCATCACGTCGCCGACGACCTTGCCGTTCACGCGGTTGATACCAACGTCGATGACGACCGCGCCGGGCTTGACCATGCTCTTGGTGATGAACCCCGGCTTGCCGACCGCCGCGACGAGAATATCCGCATTGCGCGTGTGCTGGGCGAGGTTCACCGTGTGGCTGTGGCAGATGGTGACGGTGCAGTTCGCTTGCAGCAGCAGCATTGCCATCGGCTTGCCGACGATGTTGCTCCGTCCGACGACGACTGCTTCTTTGCCGTCAAGGTCAATCCCCGTGCGGCGGATCATCTCCATTGCGCCCTTGGGCGTGCACGCAACCACGCCCGGCTGTCCGCTCATCATCCGCCCCGCGTTGAGCAGGTGGAAGCCGTCCACATCCTTTTCCGACGCGATAACCGCCAGCGCTGCCGCCTCATCGAGGTGTTTCGGCAGGGGCAGCTGCACCAGAATACCGTGGATGGTGTCGTCCGCGTTCAGACGGGCTATCAGCTTCTCCAGTTCGTCCTGCGTTGTCGTTTCGGGCAGATTGATGGTCACGGAGTGAATGCCGACCTGATCACACCCGACGCTCTTGTTGCGCACATAAATCTGGCTGGCTGGGTCTGCGCCGACGAGAATCACCGCCAATCCCGGCGTGACGCCCTTTTCGCGCAGGCGCGCCACCCGCTGTGCAATTGCCCCGCGAAGCTCCGCTGAAATCGCCTTACCGTCCAGTATCTGTGCTGCCATATTCTATCTCCTTCAGCGTTTGCTGTTCGTGCCATTTTCTTGCGCCAATGAGCGCCACGCCGACCGCGTTGTCCCCGGAATACTCCGGGCGGCCGAAATGCACGCGCAAATCCGGCTGACGCTTAGCAGTCCGCTGCGTCACCAGCTCCCGAAAGAGCCGCGAGGACGCAACACCGCCCGCAATCAGCACCTGATGAATGCCCGTCTGCTGGGATGCCGCCGTTACCATGCGCGAAACTGTCCGCGCCAGCAGGTCGTATACCTCGCGGGCAATGTCCTCCTTGGGCATCGTCCCCTGCACAATCCAGCGCTGCACCTGCGTTTCCGCGCCGGACAAGTGGCAGTACAGCCCGCCGTCCGCCATAGCGACCGGCAGCAGCGCTTTCGCCGTGCCGCGCACCGCCAGCTCCTCCAAATGCGGTCCCGCCGGGAACGGCAGCCCCAGCGCCACGCCCGTGCGGTCAACCACCTGCCCCGCATGGAGGTCGAGCGTCCCGCCAAGCAGCGTCAGGCGGTCATCCACCAGCGACAGCACCTCGGTCGTGCCACCGGAAAGGTGCACTGCCAGCAAATCGCCCGCCGTCACGCCGCTATCCACCTTCGCGGCTTCCACATGCCCGCGCTGGTGCGTCGTAGCAAAACAGGGAACGCGAAGCAGAGCCGCCAGACTGCGGCCCTGTGCGTCCCCTGCTTGAAACACGGGCATATACGACGCTTCCTCATCCCCGTGGACGGCGGGAAGCGCACACCGCGACGATTTCGCAATCCGTCAAATACGCCGACAATTCCTCAATCAGCCCCGGCAGCTGACGGACATGCGTGAACACCGCCTCCGACTGCCGCAGCCCGCGCTGTCCCTGTGGAACAGGCAGCAGCTTGCGGCAGCTCGCAATCACATTGCCCTCCGCGGTTACGGCAGCAGCGGACGTGGTGTAGCAGCTTGTGTCAAGCCCGACAACGACGCGCTTCACGGGTTTTCCGCCTGCTTTCTGCGCAGAATCGTACCCAGTACGCCGTTGACGAAGCGGCCGCTCGTCGGCTCGGAGAAGCGGTTGGCGAGGTTGACTGCCTCGTTGATGGCGACCGGGCCGGGGATTCCCTCCTCGTAGAGGATTTCCCACGCAGCCATGCGCAGGATGGTCAAATCCACATGCGGCATCCGGCTGATTTCCCAGCGCGGACTGGCAGCCTGAATCGCTTCATCCAGCTCATCGAGGTGCGCCAAGACGCCATCGAGCACCTCGGTGATGTACGCCCGGTCGGATTCGCTCGGCTCGTTCTCCGAAATGCTGTCCACACCGGGCAGCCCTTCCTTGCGCAGCGCCTCATAGACCATTTGCAGCGTTTCTTCGCCGCCTTCCCCGCCCGCCATATGTTCAAAAATCATCTGCATGACCGCCGCACGCGCAGTCGTCCGTGCCATATTGTTTTTCTCTCCTATTCCACACTAAAAATGCGTATTGTTGTTATTCTGCTGATTTTTCGCCGTCGTCTGCCGCGTCCACCGTTTCCCCGGCGGATTCTTCTGCCGCAGCTGCTTCTTCCGCCGATGCTTCCGTTTCCTCCGGGGCATCCTCGGCAGTCTCGACTTCATCCGCTTCGGGCGCTTCCGTCACTTCCGGCGGCGCGGGCACAAACGCGGGCTGCTCCGGCGTGCCGAACAGGCGCTGATGCAGCGGACGTTCGTCGTCCTCGTCATCCTCCGGGGAAATGAACGTGTCCGGCACTTTCGGCTTCTGCTCCGGATCGGTCGCGGGAATCGCGACGGGCTGTGCCGGAGGCGTGACCATCGGCTTTTCCGCCGTTTTCTCCGCCGACGGCAGAGGCGTCACGTCCTGCACCTCGTAGGTGGACGCAACCGGAATGCTTGCGTCGTTCTCCACCATCACGCGGATTTTGTACACATCCACACCCGTGCACGCCGTCACATACTGCTTAATCTGCTTTTGCAGCGCCCCGACGGACAGCGGGATATTCACACCCGCCGCCTGAATAATGTGCAAGCCAATCGCAATGCCGTCGCGGCACTCCTCGACCGTGATGTCCGCCTTGGCAATCGCCTCATGCTTGTCGATGCAGGTGCGAATCAGCCCCTCGATAGCGCGAATTGACACCCCGATGGAGCCATTCTCATTCTTCTGCATCACATAGCCGCGCTGGCTCGCCGTGCGGTGCGGGAACACGCGCCACAGGCACATAAGCGCCAGCACCAATGCCAGCACCGCCACGGCGATACACGCCATGCCGCCCCATACGCCGCTGCCTTGCAGCCACGCCGTCAGTCGAATCAGCTGCCACTGTTCACCCCGCACGGCTTCCACGCCGACCAGCGCTGTTTCAGCAGAGAGCGCCAGCAGCACCAAAAAGGACAAAATCATCACCGCAATATCGCTCACACGACGCTTCATTCCCGGTTCGCTCCTTTCGTTTCCTTCGCTTGCCGTTTTCACTTTTACATTGGATAGCAACTTCAAAACCGGCAAGGCAAACACCCTGCCGGCAGTATGAAGGCATCAGTTCTCCTCGCCCTCTTCTTCAGGCACTTCCGCGGAATCTTCCGCCGCTTTTTCCTCGCTCTCAGGGGCTTCCACCAGCGGCGTTTCCTTCTTGTCCTCTGCCAGCGCCTTCTTTGCACCGGCGTTCAGCGCGTTGTTCTCTTTTTCAAAGCTGACGCCCTGCACATGCACATCCACGCGCACCACATGCAGGTTCGTCATCGTCTCAATCGCCTTGCGGACGCTTTCCTGCGCGTCATACGCCGCCTTCTGGATGGGCGTGCCGTACTCCATGACGACATACAAATCCACGCTGGCTTCCTCGGTGCCGATTTCCACCTTCACGCCCTTGGTCACGGCGCGGTTCTTGCCCAGCAGATTGCCGGATACATTGCACATACCCGCAATGCCCTCCACCTCGCTGGCGGCGACGCCCGCAATAATCGCGACCACTTCATTGGCGTAGGTGATGCTGCTCCCCTGCTCGGTATCCACATCGACATTCACGGGCAGATTATCCTTCTTCAGCGCCATAACGAAATGCACCTCCTAATTTCAATCCAAACTCCTGCGCACAAAAAGCACATGATTTCGCGCAGGAAATGGCAAAACGCAGTCTACCGACTTTGTTTCATCCCATTATACCATAGTTTTGCCGGATTGACAAGCGTTCAATCCGGGTTTCTTCCCGTTCGGCAGAAAAAAGGCGGACGAGGATTGTTTCCTCATCCGCGTGCGGATTATTCTTCGACTTTCGTGCAGGCGATATGCAGTTCATCCAGCTGCTTCTGATCCACCTTGCCGGGTGCGCCCATCATCACGTCCTGCGCGTTCTTGTTCATCGGGAACGGGATGACTTCGCGAATCGTCTCCGCGCCCGCCAGCAGCATCACCATGCGGTCAACACCGGGAGCAATGCCCGCGTGCGGCGGCGCGCCGTAGCAGAAGGCGTTGTACATCGCCGGGAACTTCGCCTTCACATCCTCTTCGCCCAGGCGGACGAGTTTGAACGCTTCAATCATGATTTCCGGGTCATGGTTGCGGACAGCGCCGGAGGACAGTTCCACGCCGTTGCAGACCAAGTCGTACTGGTACGCCGTGATGGTCAGCGGGTCAACCTCGCCCGCCGCCGCCTTTTGCAGAATCTCCAGACCGCCGTTAGGCATGGAGAAGGGGTTATGGCAGAATTCGAGTTCGCCGGATTCTTCTCCGATTTCGTACATCGGGAAATCGACAATCCAGCAGAATTCGTACTTTTCGCGGTCGATATGCGCCGGGCAGAGATCAGCGACCAGACGGCGCAGCACACCCGCGGTCTTTTGCGCCGCCAGCTTCTTGCCGCAGGTCAGGCCAACGAACGTGTTCGGCTTCAGACCCAGCTTTTCGACCAGTTCATCCTTCTGCTCCTTGACGAACTTCGCAATACCGCCGGCGATTTCGCCCTTCTCGTCGAGTTTGAACCAGTAGACCTTATTCGCCGTCACGACCTCGACATCCGCGCAGAGCTTGTCAATCTGCTTGCGAGTCGCGGTCATGTCGCTGACGACAACCGCCTTGACGGTGTTGCCCTCGAAGGGCTGGAAGCCGCAGCCGCCGATAAGCTCGGTCACATCCTGCACTTCCAGATCAATGCGCAGGTCGGGCTTGTCCGAGCCGTAGCGCTCCATCGCGTCGTTGTAGGCAATGCGCTTGAAGGGCGCGCTGGACGCGGTGTTGTATGTGCCGTACTTGGCGAAAATGGGCGGCAGCACGTCTTCAAGGACGCTGAACACATCCTCCTGCGTCGCGAACGCCATTTCCATATCCAGCTGATAGAACTCGCCCGGGCTGCGGTCGCCGCGCGCATCTTCGTCGCGGAAGCAGGGGGCAATCTGGAAGTAGCGGTCGAAGCCGGAGGTCATCAGCAGCTGCTTGAACTGCTGGGGCGCCTGCGGCAGGGCGTAGAACATGCCCGGATGCTTACGCGCCGGAACGAGGTAATCGCGCGCGCCCTCAGGGGACGAAGCCGTCAGGATAGGCGTGGTGATTTCAAGGAAGCCGTGCTCGTTCATCGCCTGACGCAGGGCGGTGACGACGTTGCAGCGCATGACGATGTTCTTCTTCACATCGGGGTTGCGCAGGTCGAGATAGCGGTACTTCAGGCGGATGCTCTCGTCCGCCTCGCGGGAGCGGTTAATCTGGAACGGCAGCTCATTGTAGCGGCAGCGCCCCAGCACGTCGATTTTCTCCGGCTCGACTTCAATGTCGCCCGTGGGAATTTTCGGATTCTTGTTGTCGCGCTCGCGCACGATGCCGGTCACGGAGATGACGCTCTCCTTGTTGAGGCTGCGGATGATTTTCATCTGCTCCTCGTCATCAATAACGACCTGCGTCGTGCCGTAGAAATCGCGCAGAATGACGAACGCGAGATTCGCGCTGACGATGCGCACGCTATCCATCCAGCCGGACAGCTGCACGCGCTTACCCGCGTCCGACAGCCGCAGTTCGTCGCATGTATGGGTACGGTTCTGCATATTTGCAGCTCCTTTCTTAGTGGCGAAAGGGAGACGCGAGGGGCGCTGCCCCTCGACCCTGCCAAAGGGTCTTCGACCCTCTGGACTCCCGTTTTCGCGATTGAGTTGGTGACTTTTTCTTACTTCTTCCGCGTGTTGATTGGGGGAGACGCAAGGGCGCTGCCCTTGACCTGCCAAAGGGTCTTCGACCCTCTGGACTCCCGTTCGCGCGATTGAGTTGGTTGCACTTTCATGCATTTCCGCGTGTTAATTGGAGGAAGCGAGCATGTTGCGGATGCCGTCGGCGATATTATCCAGCGCGATGGTCTGCTCTTCCTTCGTCGCCATGTTCTTGACCTTCACCACGCCGCTGGCGATTTCCTCGTCGCCCAGCGTCGCCGTCAGCGTTGCGCCCATCTTATTGGCATACTTGAACTGGGCCTTCAGGCTACGTCCGGTATGATCCATATCTGCCTTGAAGCCCGCGTCGCGCAGTTTCTGCACCAGCGAGAACGCTTCCACCTGATGTGCGCCCATGTAGGTGACGAACACATCGTAGAGCGTCGGCTTCGGGATGACCACGCCTTCGCTGTCCAGCAGCATCAGCACGCGCTCGATGCCCATGCCGAAGCCCACCGCGTGCAGCGACGGACCGCCGAGCTGCTCCACCAGATTGTCATAGCGCCCGCCGCCGCAGACGGTCAGGTTGCCATTTTCAGTCTTGGTAATCAGTTCAAAGACGGTCTTGGTGTAGTAATCCAGACCGCGGACGATGCGCGGGTCAATCTGGTACGGGATGTGCGCCGCGTCAAGGTAGGACTGCAGCTGGGCGAAGTGCGCCTTGCAGTCGTCGCAGAGCAAATCCAGCATGGACGGCGCATCCGCCACAAGTTCCTGACAGTGTTTTTCCTTGCAGTCCAGCACGCGCAGGGGGTTGCGGTCAAAGCGTGTCTGGCAGGTGCTGCACATTTCGCCAATGCGCCCGGACAGGAACGATTTGAGCGTTGCATGGTACTTCGGGCGGCAGTTCGGGCAGCCGATGGAGTTGATGTTGACGGACAGGTTCTTCACGCCCAGTCCGCTCAGCAGACGGTACGCCAGCAGAATCAGCTCCGCGTCCGCCGAAGCATCCCGTGCGCCGAAGCATTCCAGACCGAACTGGTGATGTTCGCGCAGGCGGCCGCTTTGAGGCGCCTCATAGCGGAAAATCGGGGCGTTCAGGTAGTACATTTTGCAGGGCAGCGTGTCGGCATAGAGATTATTCTCCAGCAGGCAGCGCGCCGCGCTCGCTGTGCCTTCGGGTTTGAGCGTAATGGAGCGGTCGCCCTTGTCCTTGAAGGTGTACATTTCCTTCTGCACAATGTCCGTGGTATCGCCCACGCCGCGCAGAAACAGCTCAGTATGCTCAAACACGGGCGTGCGGACTTCGCGGAAACCCGCTTCCGCCGCCGCTTGGCGCATCTTGCTCTCAACGTACTGCCAACGGTAGGAATCAGCCGGCAGCACATCCTTTGTGCCGCGGGGTGCTTGCGTCAGCATTGATGGTATTCCTCCTTCTGTTTGGGTGATACAGGACACAAAAAGCCCCATACCAGCCGTCAAATGCTGCATGGGGCGAAAAGATTCGCGGTGCCACCCATTTTCGCGCGGAAAAACCCGCGCCTCATTCTCCCCTGTCACGCGAGGAACGCGCCCGACTCTCTCGCCGGGAAGCTCCGGATTGTCCGGCGAACGGTTTTCGGCGGGAGCTTTCAGCCGATGACTCCCTCTCTGACAGCCGCTGTCCTGTTCGCCCTGTCCTTCATCGCCCAATGACAACGCAATTATACCAGTCCGCCGCCAAAATGTCAATTGCATTCGGCAGGATTTTGCCCCTTTCGCGTCGTATTCTATCCTCTGTACGAACATACACACGAACAGGAGCTGTTTATGGCAACTTTCCATTCCGGCAGCGAAGGGCAGACGCAAAAACTGCAAGCCCTCCGCCGCCGACAGAAGCGCTTGGCATTCCGTGCAGTGATTGTGCCGCCTGTCTGCTGGGGGATTTGCGCTGCCAGTGCGCCATGGTGGTTTCCGCCGCTGAAGGAGACGCTGGGGGTGCGCTTCGACGCGCAGACGCAGGGCTGGATTCTGCTGGTGCTGATGCTGCTGATGATTTCCCTGCCCGTGCTGATTTCCCTGCACCTCAAGCGGCGGGCGCGCGGCGCGAAGTACGCGGCGACGCTCGTTTCCTCCGGCATCCGCGGAGAAGAGGACGCCCGCGCGCTGCTCAGCCGACTGCCGGGGCGTGTCCACCTGTATCCGAACCGCATCGTCCACGCGGGGAATCGCAGCGAATGCGATTTGGTGGCGCTGTGCCGCCGCGGGGCAACGGTCATCGAGGTGAAAAATCACGCTGGGACGGTCACGGGCGATTTGTCCGACCATGATTTGCTGCTCACCCGCAAAAACGGCACAGAGCTGACGTTCTACAACCCCGCCCTGCAGGTGACGACCCACGCGCAGACGCTTGCCCGCGCTTTGGCGGAGGCGGGTGTCCCCTGCCCGGTCAAGGGGTGCGTGCTGTTCATCCGCGAGGGCACAATTGTCCGCCTGTCCGACCGCTTCCACCGCCGCCGCGTCACCCCCGTGTTCACCCGGCGAAACCGCTTCCGTCTGCGCTGGTATATCCTGCACCGCGGAAAACGCCTGCGCCGCCGGGAAGTCCGCGCGCTCCGCCGCATTTTGGAGGATATGAAATGAAGCAATTCGGTCTGATTGTCTCTGACCTGTCGCAGGATTCTGCCCTGCGTCAGTCGATTTCATCCCTGCTGTCCGCGCAGGAAATTCCCTTCTCCGGCTTCACGGACGCCCCCGCGCCGCTGTTTGCGGACTGTCCGGACACTCGCGCCGCATTCCTTTTCCGCGCGGCGTATGCGCTGATGCAGCCCGGTCAGCCGCTTCCGGCGGATTTGCTCCTGCGTCACCTTTCCGGCGACGCGCAGCCGGGCAACGTCATCCGCAAATACACCTGCCTGCAATTATCGTTCCTGCCGTACCTGCGCCCCGGCCGCACGATTGTGCCGCTGGACGGCGGCGTTCGCATCGGGGATGACCTGCTTGTGCTGCGTCTGTCCGACGAAGGCACGATTGATGCCTCGCTCCCCGACGGGCTGTGGGCGGAGTTGTCCGGTCTGTGCTGGACAGGGCGCTGCCGCCAGATTCGCGGCTACAATGCCCTGCCCGTGCTGATTCGCGAAAATGCGCTGTTCCCCGTCGGCGTGAACGACCGCACAACCGACGCCGACGATGCCGACCGGGTCGTCCTGCACTGGTTTCAGCCGGATTTCACGACTGAATGCACGCTTGCCGACGGCACATTCTACCGCGTGACGCAAATTGGCGCTGGTTTCCGCTGGGAAACAAACGCGACGAAGGAGTGGCACCTCATCATCCACCGCGGCAGCGAAGAGCAGTTTGTAAGGTAAAGAAAGCACCTTGATTGCAGCTGAATGCATCAAGGTGCTTATTTTGATTGTCTTATACTATTTCCAGATAAAAATGCACCAAGATGCGCCGCGAATTTTTCATTCTGGCTAACGTGAATGAAACGCAGCGTAGCAGCGCTACGCTAAGTGGAATGAACGGATGCCAGAATGGAAAAGGCGCAAGCAGATGGTGCAGTTGAATCTGGAAATAGTATTACCCTTTCTGTGCCTGAATCTGCTCCCACTTTTCCTGCAGGAACAGCCAGCGCTCCGTGGCTTCGTCGAGTTCCTGCTGGGTTTTCGCCTGCGTGTCCATCAGCTCCGTCACTTTTGTGTAATCGCTGGCGTTCGCGGCAATTTCCTTCTCCAGCTGCGCTAATTTCTCCTCCAGCTCCGCCACGCGGTTCTCAATCGTGTCGAAATCGCGCTGTTCCTTGTAGGAAAATTTCAGCTGCGTCTGCACGCGCACACGGGTGTCTTTCGGCTTTGCCGCGGCGGGCTGCTTCATATCCGCCATAGCTTCCGCTTTCGCTTCCTGCGCGTCGAGGTAGCTCTGGTAGCCGCCGATGTAGGGGGCACCATGTGCGCATCCTCCACGGCAAACAAGTGCGTCGTAATGCGGTCGAGGAAGTAGCGGTCGTGGCTGACGGCGATAATCGCACCTTGGAAGGAATCAAGGTAGTCCTCCAAGATATTCAGCGTCGCGAGGTCGAGGTCGTTCGTCGGCTCGTCGAGAATCAGCACGTTCGGGGCAGCCATCAGGATACGCAGGAGGTACAGCCGCCGCTGTTCGCCGCCGGACAGGCTGGACACCTTCTGATACTGCATCTGCGATGGGAACAGGAACGTTTCCGCCATCTGCGACGCGGACAAATCCCCGTCGGGCGTGTAGACGTGGACGGCAACGTCCTTCACGGCGTCAATGATGCGTGTGTCGGGATCAAGCGCGGGGCAGTGCTGCGCGAAATACCCAATGCGGACAGTATCCCCCTTCTCAATCACACCGGAGAGGGGCGGAAGTTCGCCGCAGAGCGTGCGCAGGAGCGTCGTCTTGCCTGCGCCATTGCCGCCAATAATACCCAGCCGATCATCACGCAGGAGCGTATAGGAGAAGTCGCGCACGAGCGTGTTCGCCGTAGCCGATGGACAAGTTCTCCCACGAGAGAATCTTCTTGCCCAGTCGGCTGGCGACGGATTTCATAGTAAGTTCGGCTTCCGGCGGCGCTTCTTTGATGGCTTCCGCCACCGCGTCAAAGCGCTGGATGCGCCCCTTCGCCTTTGTGGAGCGGGCAGGCGCGCCGCGGCGAATCCATGCCAATTCCTTGCGGTAGAGGGATTTATTCTTGCGCAGGGTGGCAGCTTCCATTTCCTCGCGCTGAGCGCGTTCCTCCAAATAGCCGGAGTACGTCGTGTTGTAGATTTCCACCTTGCCGTCGCCGACCTCAAAGATGCGGCTGAACGCGCGTTCAAGCAGGTAACGGTCATGGGTGACGACAATCAGCGTCCCGCGATATTTGAGCAGCCGGTCTTCCAGCCACTGCGCCATGTCAAGGTCAATGTGGTTGGTCGGCTCGTCGAAGAGCAGCACGTCGCTCTTGCGGCAGAGTGCGCCCGCGAGCGCCACGCGCATCTTCTGCCCGCCGGAAAGTTCCCGCACGGGCTGATTCAAATCAGCAAAGCCCAGCTGCGTGAGGATGGTCTGCGCTTCATAAGCGGCGGAGGATGGGTCTTCCCCCTGCCGCGCGGGCAGATAATCCAGTGCCGCCCGCGTGATGGTATCGTCCTCGCGGAGCACCGGCGTTTGCGGCAGATACGCCACGGACATGCCGCGCTTGACGCTGATTTCGCCGTGGTCGGGTTCTTCCTTCCCGCTGAGCAGGCGCAGGAAGGTGGATTTTCCCGCGCCGTTGCGCCCGACAACGCCGATGCGGTCGCCCTCGGAGATGGTCAGGAAAACGTTGTTCATCAGCTCTTTTTCGCTGTAAAAGATGGTTACGTCGCTAAAAGAATAGGCGCTTGCCACTGTTCAGTCCCCCTTGTCAGGGGGTATTCTATCATATTTGGGGGATTTGTGCAAGTTTTTCGGAGGATTGTGTGCGCTGGCGGCAGGCAGGCGGTGTGGTCGCGCCCATTTGGTGCGACAAAGCATAGTAGTTGGCAAGACTTGCTTGGGGGCGCGTCTGCGGACGCGCAAAGTTACTGGCAGGGACGCTCCGCTGCCTGCGCCTTTTGTTGACTTCTTCCTTTGAGTTGAGCGCCCAACCAACAGTTGGGGCGTTGCCCCAAACCCCACAAGGGACGCTGTCCCTTGACCCTGCAAGGGGCAGACGAAAAGGGACGAAGTCCCCCCTTGACCCCTTCGCGCGATTGAGTTGGTCGCACTCCCATAATTCTTCCGCGTGTTGCTCTCCTATTCTTCTTCCACCTCTGCCCCAAGTGCCCGCAGCATCCCCGGCAAATCCTCATAGCCCCTCGCAATCTGCCCATTCGGATCGTGCAGCGTCGTCTCTCCCTCCGCCAGCAATCCACACAGCATCAGCGCCGCGCCGCCGCGCAGGTCAGTGCTGGTCACGCTCGTTCCACCCAGCGGATGACCGCCGCTGACGAGCGCGATTCTATCCTCAATGCGGATGCTCGCGCCCATGCGTACCATCTCCCGCGCGTGCATGAAGCGGTTCTCAAAGATGGTTTCGAGGAACACGGACGTGCCGCGCAGACTGAGCGCCAGCGCCATCATCGGCGCCTGCATGTCCGTCGGAAAACCCGGATACGCCAGCGTGCGAACCTGCAGTGGCTGGGTCGCGCGGCCAGACAAGCGCAAACCCGCCGCGCTTTCCCGCAGCGTCACGCCGCTTTCGCCCAGCTTATACAGCACCGCGCGCATGTGTTCCGGGCGCACGCCGCGCAGGAGGACGCTCCCTTCGGTCATCGCGGCGGCGCACAGCAGCGTCCCCGCCTCAATGCGATCGGGAATCGGGCGGTAGCGGCAGCCGTGGAGCGTCTCGCGCCCCTCGATGAGTATGGTGGACGTGCCGCCGCCGGAGATATGCGCGCCCATCTGCGTCAGGAAGTCGCACAAATCCGCGATTTCCGGCTCTTTCGCCGCGTTTTCGATGCGCGTTGTCCCCCGCGCCAGTGCCGCCGCCATCAGGATATTCTCCGTCGCGCCGACGCTGGGAAAATCAAGGTAGACATTGCCGCCGCGCAGTTTTCCGCGCAAGGTGACGAACCCCGGCGTCTGCTCAACGTGCGCGCCAAGGGCTTCCATGCCCTTTAGGTGCAAATCAATCGGACGCTGACCAATTGCGCAGCCACCGGGCAGCGCAACCCGCGCATAGCCCGTCCGCGCCAGCAGCGGCCCCATTACCAGTACCGACGCGCGCATTCGGCTGAGCAAATCCTCCCGGCGCGGCGAACGCGGGGCATCCGCCGTCATCGTCAGCAATTTTTCCGCCTGATCCGCGTGCATCAAAACGCCGCAGTCGCGCAGAATATCCGTGAGAGTTTTCACATCCGTCAGCGCCGGAATCTGCTCGATGGTCACGGTTTCCCGCGTCAGCAGCGCGCCGCACATCAGGGGCAGCACCGCGTTTTTTGCCGAATGCACGGTGATTTCGCCCGACAGGCGCGCACAGGGTCGAATGCGATATGTCGCCATGTTTCCGCCTCCTCGCGCTTCATTCTGCCCGGCGCATCAGGCGATAACCGGGCGAAATTTCCCTGCAAAGGCGCATTTTTGCCCCGGCAGCCGCGCAATCCCGGCATTCTCCTTGACTTTTGGGGGCAATTGGCGCATAATGAAACGGCATTCCATTGATTGAATTGACAAATCCACGGAGGTGTCCTCGTGTCCACCGCAATTACCCATGTACAGCCCGGTTCGATTGCCCAGCATCTCGGTTTGGTAGCGGGCGATAAGCTTGTTCTATTGCGGGCGAACCCATTATCGACCAGATTGACTATCAGGCGCTTACCGCGCAGGAACGCTTCGACATGATGGTGGAGGACGCAGGCGGACAGACGCGCACGGTGCACGTTCGCAAAGAGGACTGGGAGCCACTGGGGCTGACGCTCGACCAGACGATTGTCTCCAAGCCGCGCCCGTGCCGGAATCACTGTATCTTCTGCTTCATCGACCAAATGCCGCCGGGAATGCGCAAAACGCTGTACGTCAAGGACGACGACTGGCGCTTGTCCCTGATGATGGGCAACTACATCACCATGACCAACATCGACGACCACGAGCTTGACCGCATCATCCGCCGCAAGGTGTCGCCGCTGTTCGTCTCTGTGCAGTGCACCGACCCGGACATGCGCGTCAAGCTCCTGCGCAACCCCAATGCTGCGAAAATCATGGACAATCTGCGGCTTCTCAAGGCAAACGGCATCCGCTTCCACGCGCAGATGGTGCTCTGTCCCGGCTGGAACGACGGCGAAATCCTCAAAAAATCGCTGGAGGATCTCGAAACGCTGCGGCCGGCGGTGCAGTCCATCGCCCTTGTGCCAATTGGGCTGACGAAGTTCCGCGACGGACTGCCATACATCAAGCCTACAACAAGCAAATGGCAGCCGACCTGATTGAAAGCGTGAAGCCGTATCAGGAGCGCTTCCTGCGGGAAATCGGCACGCGCCTTGTTTTCCCGGCGGACGAGTTCTACTGCCTGTCCGGTCTGCCGCTGCCGACGGACGAGGAATATGAGGATTACCCGCAGATTGAGAACGGCGTCGGGATGCTGCGGATGTTCGAGACTGACCTCGAATACGCGGCGGAGGATTTGCCGATGGAAGAAACGCCGCCGCGCCGCATTTGCATTGCGACTGGAACGAGCGTCGCGCCATTCCTGCGGGAATTGGCGAACAAACACGCCCCGCGCGGCACGACCGTCGAGGTGCGCCCGATTGTCAACAAATTTTTCGGCGAGAGCGTGACGGTGGCAGGGCTGATTACCGGGCAGGACTTGGTGGCGCAGTGTCAGGACGTGCAGGCGGACGAAATTTTGATTGTCCGCAGCATGATTCGCGCCGAGGGCGACTTGTTTCTGGACAATATGAGCGTCGATGAGGTGCGCGCAAAACTCCCCTGTCCGCTGAAAATCACCGAGAACAGCGGCGAAGGCTTCTGGCGGGCGATTTCGGGGCAGCTGTAAAAGCTATCCGCACATAAAGAATCCGCAGCATGAACGAACTTGTCCATGCTGCGGATTTTCATTGCCTGATTATGTTATGCCTTTTGACCAATCTTGCGTTCCGTGCCGTGAATCAGCCGCCCGATGTTCGCGTGATGACGATAGATGCACAGCCCCGCAATCACCCAGACCCACGCAATCACCAGCCAGTTTCCCCAGTTCGTCGCGGTGACGAGGATGCCGAACAGCACCACCAGCGCCAGCGAGCCGAGGGAGACGAACTTCGTGATGGCAATCAGCGCAATGGTGATGACGTAGCAGATCAGCGCCTGCCACCAGAAAGTCATCAGCATCACGCCGCATGTGCTGCTGACGCCCTTGCCGCCCTTGAAGCCGAAGAACACCGGCCAGTTGTGTCCGAGGATGACGAACAGCCCCGCCAGCAGCGCGCCATTCTGCCCCATCCACAAGCGGCCAACGAGGCACGCCAGCAGCGCTTTCACCACGTCGCCCGCAAAGACAATCGCGCCGCCCTTTTTGCCCATCGTGCGCAGGGCGTTCGTCGCGCCCGTGTTGCCGCTGCCGACCTTATGCAGGTCGGGGCCGCCCATTGCCTTGGAAACGAGCATCCCCGTCGAAATCGACCCCAGCAGATATGCAATAACCGCAATCGCCAGATATGCCAATATATCCATCGGTTACTTTTCCTCCTTCGTCTTTTCCCGCAGGATGAAACGAATCGGCGTGCCGGTGAAATCGAACGTCTTGCGGAAATAGTTCTCCAGATACCGCTGATAAGCAAAATGCATCAGCGCTTCCTCGTTCACGAAGAGGATGAACGTGGGCGGGCAGGCACTCTGCTGCGTGATGTAGTAGATTTTCAGTCGCCGTCCATTCGTCGCCGGAGGCTGCAAGTCCGCCGTCGCGTCATTCAGCACGTCGTTGAGCACGCCCGTGGGGATGCGCTTGCTCGTCTGCGCCCAGACCTGATCCACCATGTCGATGACGGTATGCACGCGCTGCCCAGTTTTGGCGGAGAGGAACAGTACAGGCGCGTAGTCCATGAATTTCAGCGCATCCAGCACTTCCTTGCGGAACTGCTCCAGCGTGCCGGTTTCCTTTTCAACCGCGTCCCACTTGTTGACGATGATGATAACCGCCTTCCCCTCGTCGCGGATGAGCCCGGCGATTTTGGTATCCTGCTCGGTCACGCCGTCCTGCGCGTCGATGAGCAGCAGCGCCACATCGCAGCGGCGGATGGCGGCAATCGACCGCAGCACGCTGTATCGCTCCAGCGTCTCGTCCTCTACGGCGCGCTTGCGGCGGATGCCCGCGGTGTCGATGATGTTGTACTGCGTGCCGTTGACGGTGAAGAGCGTGTCAATCGCGTCGCGCGTCGTGCCGGCAATGTCGGATACCATCGTGCGTTCGCTGCCGACCAGCCGATTCACCAGCGACGACTTGCCAACGTTCGGGCGGCCGACAACCGCCAGCTGGAGGATATGTTCTGTCTCGTCCATCTCGTCCTTGTCTGCAGGGGGCAGCTTTTTCGCAGATAGCCTGCAGCAAGTCGCCCAGCCCCAGCATGTTCGCGGCGCTGATGGCAATCGGGTCGCCCAGTCCCAGCTCGTAGAACTCATAGATGTTGTCATTCATGCTGATGTGGTCAACCTTGTTGACAACGAGCAGGATGGGCTTCTTCGTCTTGCGCAGCAGGTTGGCGACTTCGCGGTCGTCGTCAGTCAGACCATCGCGTCCGTCGGCGAAGAAGCAGATAACATCCGCCGTATCCATGGCGATTTCGGCCTGGCGGCGCATCTGGGAGAGCAGCACATCGTCGCTGTGCGGGTCAATGCCGCCGGTGTCGATGAGCGTGAAGCGGCGGTTCTGCCACTCCACATCAGCATAGATGCGGTCGCGGGTCACGCCGGGGGTATCCTCCACAATGGAGATGCGCTTTCCGGCGATTCGGTTGAAAAAAGTGGATTTGCCGACGTTGGGGCGGCCAACGATGGCAACAAGCGGCTTCGCCATAAAGATAAATTCCTCCTATATAGGAAATGAAAGCTTCGTATTCGTGCAAGGGACTGCGGGCGATTGAAGCAGAAAAGCGCCTTTGCAAATTTCCCCACCTTGCAGTTTAGCATGACTTGCGGCAAAATGCAAGCGATTTTCCGTCGAAAAAAAGCGGCAGACGTATTTTTGTCTGCCGCAAGTGATTATTCGTCGTAATGATCGATGACCGTCTGGGCGACGGCGACGCGCGTCTGCCGCGTGTCCATTGCCTGCTTTTCAATCGCGCGGTGCGCCTGCTCCTCCGTCAGTCCGCGATACTGAATCAGCAGACATTTCGCGCGGTCAACTACGCGCACATCCGCCAGCTTCTTCTCCAGCTTCGCTTTTTCGGCGCAGACCGTCATCAGCCGATTCCGCAGCACCGCCGCATAGCGAATCGCCTGATCGAACAACGGGCGCGCAACAGGCTTGGCGACAACGAACACCCCGTAATTCTCCAGCTGTGCCTGCACTTGGTCAGCCAATTCCGCCTTGACGAGCATCAGTACGCTGGTTGCCGTGTGCGACGCGGCGTCAATCGCCAAATCAATGCCGCTTTCGTCGCTAAGCGGCGTGTTGATGACAAGCAGCGGCCAGTCATCCTCGCCCAGCGCGCGGCGGGTTTCCGCACCGCTCATGCACATGCGCGGCGGCGGGTTTGTGCCGGGCGGCAGCAGGGTTTGGAGCAGCATCCGACTCTTCTCCGTGCTGCCCGCCAACAGGATTTGTTCCTGCATGGTGATTCCTCCCCTGCCTTCTCAGATGGTGCGCAAATGCTGCTGGAAGACCGCGTTTGCGTCCGCCTCAAAGCGCGCCGCCGTCTTTTTTTTCTCCGCCAGATACGCGTCTATGACGTTTTCCGGCAGCACCTCGCGGATGAACGCGCTCTTTTCCGCCAGCGAAATCGCCTCTTCCAACGATTCCGGCAGACTGCCGGAATCATCAAGCGGGGCTTGCAGCGGCGTCACCTCGGTGATGCCCTCCATCGCCGCCGCCAGCACCAGCGCGAACGCCAGATACGGGTTGCAGGCAGGGTCGGGCGAACGAAGCTCCATGCGACCCGCGCCGGGATGCGCCGCTGGAATGCGCACAAGCTGGCTACGGTTGCCGAACGACCAGTTGATGCGCTTCGGGGCTTCCCAGCAGCCCAGCCGCTGATAGCTGGACGGCAGCGGATTCAGGAACAGGCTGATTTCGCGGATTCGGCCGAGGATGCCTGCGATGGCATGCTGCGCGTCAAGCGACAGCTGTCCGTCCTGCTGCTCGAAGATGTTGATGCCGCCGCGCTCGATGGAGAGGTTGATATGCAGCCCGTTGCCGCTTTCGTCGCGCAGAGGCTTGGGCAGGAACGACGCGCACAACCCATACTGGTTGGCAATCGTGCGCACGGTCGTCTTGAAGGACATGGCGTTATCCGCCGCCTTGAGCGCACCCGCGTACTGGAAATCAATCTCGTTCTGCCCCGGTCCATGCTCGTGGTGGCTGCTTTCGGGGATGATGCCCATGTTTTCCAGCGTCAGGCAAATATCCCGGCGGACGTTCTCGCCCTTGTCCAGCGGCGACACGTCCATGTAGCCGGCGCTGTCCTGCGGGTGCAGGGTAACCTCCCCCCGCGTCGTCGGATTGGAAAAGGTAGAACTCGTACTCCGTACCGATTTGGAACGTCAGCCCCAGCGATTTCGCCTTTTCGACCTGCTGGCGGAGGATGCTCCGGCTATACCCGGTAAAGAGCGTACCGTCAGGCAGGAGGCAGTCGCACATCATGCGGGCGACGCGCCCCGTCTGCGGACGCCACGGCAAGAGGGTGATGGTCTTGGGGTCAGGGCGCAGGAACAGCTCGCTATGGCTGATATCGCAGAAGCCCTTGACCGCCGACGCATCGAAGGAGACGCTGCCGCTGAGTGCGCGGTGGAGCTGCGTGGGCATGATGGAGATGTTTTTGAGCGTGCCGAACAAATCGACGAATGCCAAACGGATAAATTTGACGTCGTTTTCTTCGACGAAGTCAAGGACTTCCTGTTCAGTCATAGGGGGAACCTCCTTGTTTCGCGCAGAGTGCGCATTGGTGGTTGGGAGATTGGCTTGATGATTCTAATGGACTTGATTTTGCTTGTTGCGCAGGGATTTCGCTCCTGCGGGAGCGACCAAAGGGCATGAAAACAGGTGAAACCTGCGGTCGCCCTTTGGAAACCTTCGGTGCGCACTCCCGTAGCTGGTCTTTACCGCTGCTTTGGATTAGTTGGTCACATACATCGACCGATACGGATTCGCGCTGTCCGGCACGAGGACAACGAAGCGGTCAGCGAGAATCGCCTCCGCATCCTTGCCGAACTTTTCCGCGAACTGCCGCACGAACGGTGCGATTTCCGCCTTTTCCGCATCGTCGGCTTCGTGAGACAGCACCTGCGCGGGAATGTCGAACGGCATATCGCAGTCGGTGCGCAGGAATATCTTGCCGCCGTGCATTCCAGCAGCGGGGAAACGTCCGACGGGGGCGTGGTCGCGCGTGTTCAAGCCGAGGACGATGATGTAGCCGCCCGCCTGATATTCGCCGAGGAACGAACCCGCTTCGCCGCCAACGACAAGCACGGGAATGTGCGTCTGGTACGCCTTCATGTGGATACCCGCGCGATAGCCGACGTTCCCCTCGATAAAAATCGTGCCGCCGCGCATGGCATAGCCCGTCGCGTCGCCGCAGTGACCGTGGATGGTGAGTGTGCCGCTGTTCATGGTATCGCCGGTGGCATCCTGCGCATTGCCGAGAACTTCGACGTCGCAGCCATCCAGATAGCAGCACAGCGCATTGCCCGGAATGCCGTGAATCGTCACTTTTTTTGCCGGACAGCCCAGAGCAAATATACCGCTGTCCGCACACGTTGTCAAGCTCGATTTCCGCGTCCGGACAGGTGTTAATTTCCTCGTTCAGCTCGCGGAAGTGCTTGTCGCCTGCTACGATTCTCACAGTCTGCTCCCTCCCATCAGCGTCGCCCGATCGCGGCGGGAGAACGCCATCAATTGCGGCTTATCCAGCATGAGTTCAAAGTCGATGCTGGAAAGCGGCGTTTTCTCGCGGATCAGCGCCGTATAAATGCCCGCGCGCGCCACGTTGCCCACGAGGATGTACCCCATCAGGCGGTCGTCCTTCGTGCAGAGGCGCTTGTAGCTGCCGTTCTCGCGGATGATGTGGTCGTCGCCCGTCATCGTGCCCGCGGTAATCATGTGCAAGCCAAACATGCCCATTGCGTTCATCGGGATGGCGTTGAAGCTCTTGCCGCTCTTCCCTGCCATCGCCAAGCCGCAGATCTCGCCCTGCTGCGTCGCGTTCGGCAGCAGTGCCAGCACGCGCTCGGTGTCGGTCGTCACATCGAAAGACTTTGCGCAGTCGCCCGCGGCGAAAATGTCCGGAATGTCCGTCTCACCCTGCGTGTTGGTGTGGATGCCGCGCGCCGCGTCCAGACCGAGGCTTTGCGCCAGCTCCGTCGCAGGACGCACGCCCACCGCCATCACCAGCTCGTCAAATTCGACCTCTTTGCCGCTCTGCATGATGGCCTTGCCCGGCTCGAACCGCGCGGCGCTGTCGCCCAGCAGGAATGTCACTTCCTGCGCTTCGCAGTGCTTCTGCACCATTTGCGCAGCTTCCGCGTCCAGAATCGACGGCAGCACCTGCTTCGCCAAATCGCAGACGGTCACACTCGCCACGCGGTCGCGGATACCTTCCAGACACTTCATGCCAATCAAGCCTGCGCCGACAATCAGTACGCGCGTGTTCTTCGTCAGGCACGTTTCCAGCTCGTGTGCATCCTTGAGCGTCATGAACGTGTGATAATGTACGCTTTCCAGCCCCGGAATCGGCGGCACAAACGGCTTCGCGCCCGTCGCCAGCAGCAGTTTGTCATAGGAGTACACATTTCCGTCCGAACCCGTGACGGTCTTTTCGTCCTTGTCAATCGAGACCGCCGCCACGCCGGCGCGGAAATCCACTCGGTTGCGCGCGTAGAAATCCGACGGCTTGTAGCGCATTCTGGTTTCGTCCGTCTTGCCGCAGAGCAGGTAGGAAATCAGCGGGCGGGAGTAAGTAAATTCGTCCTCCTTGGACAGCAGGGTGATTTCGCCCGCATCATCCACGCGCCGGATGGTTTCCGCCGCCGTGACTGCCGCAGGCCCGTTGCCGATAATCACATACTTCACGCTCTTCTCACCTCTCCTCGTAGACAATCGCCTGATTCGGGCAGTTCTTGACGCACAGCGGTTCGCCCGCGCCGTTCTTGGTGCACAGCTCACACTTCTGCATCACATGCCCCGTCTCGTCCGGCTCAATTGCGCCGTAAGGGCAGGACAGAATGCAGGTAAAGCAGCCGACGCACTTGTTCTCGTCGATGACGATCATGCCGTTTTGCCGCGTCAGCGCCCCGGTGATGCAGCCCTTGACGCACAGCGGGTCAGCGCAGTGGCGGCAGTTGACGGCGAAGTGGACGCCGTTCGCGCCCTCCTCAATGTGAATGCGCGGATGAATGCGGATGTTTTTGAGCGCCTTGACCATGTCGCTCTTGCCGGAATTGGCGAACGCGCAGTAATATTCGCACAGATGGCAGCCCAGACACCATTTCTCGTTGACGTAGATTCTCTTCATGCCGCTCACTCTCCCGCATGTTTGACGCCGAGGATTTCAAGCTCCTTCGTTCAGCCCGACGCCGCGCAGCATCAAGCGGTTGCCGCGCAGGGCTTCGATGGAGTTGATGCCCATGCCGCCCATCATTTCCTTAATTTCGTGGTTCCACGCTGTGATGAGGTTGACCAGCCGCTGGCAGCCCATATCGGGGTTCAGGCGCTGGGTCAATTCCGGAATCTGCGTGGCGATGCCCCAGTTGCAGCGCCCCGTCTGGCAGGAGCGGCACAGGTGACAGCCCAGCGCCATCAGCGCCGAGGTAGCGATATACACCGCGTCCGCGCCGAGGGCAATCGCCTTGACGACGTCCGCGCTGGAACGAATTGATCCGCCGACGACGAGGCTCACGCGGTCGCGGATGCCCTCTTGGCGGAAGTCTCGTATCCACCGCTGCGAGCGCCAGTTCAATCGGGATGCCGACGTTATCGCGGATGCGGGTCGGCGCAGCGCCCGTGCCGCCGCGGAAGCCGTCGATGGCGATGATGTCCGCGCCGGAACGCGCAATGCCGGACGCAATCGCCGCGACGTTATGCACCGCCGCAATCTTGACGATGACAGGCTTTGTGTACCGCGATGCTTCCTTGAGCGAGAAAACCAGCTGGCGCAAATCCTCGATGGAGTAGATATCATGGTGCGGCGCGGGCGAAATGGCGTCCGAGCCTTCGGGAATCATGCGCGTTTTGGCAATGTCCGCCACAATCTTCCTGCCCGGCAGATGCCCGCCGATGCCCGGCTTCGCGCCCTGCCCCATCTTGATTTCAATCGCCGCGCCCGCGTTCAGGTAATCGTGATTGACGCCGAAGCGCCCCGAGGCGACCTGCACAATCGTGTGTTCGCCGTACTTGTAGAAGTCCTGATGCAAGCCGCCTTCGCCGGTGTTGTAATACGTTCCGAGCTTCTCCGCCGCACGCGCGAGGGACTCATGCGCGTTATAGCTAATCGAGCCGTAAGACATGGCGGAGAACATAATCGGCACTTCGAGCTTGAGCTGGGGCGGCGTGTCGTCAATGAGCTTGCCGTCCTTGTCACGACGGATGCCTTCGGGACGGCTGCCGAGGTAAACGCGCGTCTCCATCGGCTCACGCAGCGGGTCAATGGACGGGTTCGTGACCTGCGAGGCGTTAATCAGCAGCTTATCCCAGTACACAGGCAGCGGCGCGGGATTGCCCATCGCGGACAAGAGCACGCCGCCCGACTGCGCCTGACGGTAGATTTCCGTCATCGCCTGCGCGGTGTAGTTCACATTATCCTTGAACGTGTTGTCGGTCTTGACGATTTTCAGCGCGCGGGTCGGGCAGAGCGACACGCAGCGCTGGCAGTTGACGCACGCGCTTTCGTCGGAAATCATCAGCCCCAGTTCCGCGTCGTACTGATGCACCTTGTTGGCGCATTGGCGTTCGCAGACGCGGCAGGTGATGCAGCGGTCCTGGTTGCGCACCACTTCATACGCGGGATAGAAAAAATCCACAGCCATCAGGCGCGACCCCCTTCCGTGGTAAAGATGACAGGCTGACCGCCGCGCGGCGCCCAGACGTTCGTAACATCCGGGGCAATGCGGCGAATCGCACATTCTTCGCTGGCGACATACGCCATGTCTTCCGTCTCCGCGACGACCATCGACCGTAGCTTCAAACGGTCATTGAGCGCCATCATGCCGCCAGTGAAACCGACGAGGATAGAGAACGGCCCGTTGATGAGCATCGACGGAAAACGCTGGCGCAGCAGCAGCATCCGCCGCTTCTCTTCCTCCGGCATGTGCTCAATCGTCGACCAGAACGGCGCCGCCAGCACGTTCGCCGCTTCCGAATACGTCAAGCCCTGCTTGCGCACGAGATAGTCAATCATGTACGCAATGACCTCGGTGTCGGTCATCAGCGTGCAGGTGTAGCCGTACATCTCCATGCAGCGGCGGTTCGCGTCGTAGGAGGAGATTTCGCCATTGTGGACGACGGACACGTCCAGCAGCGTGAACGGGTGCGCGCCGCCCCACCAGCCGGGGGTGTTCGTCGGATAGCGCCCGTGCGCCGTCCAGCACGTCGCGGCGTATTCCTCCAGGCGGAAGAAGCGCCCCATGTCCTCCGGGTAGCCAACGCCCTTGAAGACGCCCATGTTCTTGCCGGAGGAGAAGATGAACGCGCCGGGAATGTTGACGTTGACGTGCAGCACATGCGCCGCCGTGAACGCATCCTCATCCATCGCCTCTTCCTGACAGCGCCACGCCTTCGGGGTGACGAAATAGCGCCAGATAATCGGCGGATCGGTAATTTCGCGCATCGGGCGCGTCGGCATGACGGACATGCTGTGAATATCGAAGAAGCGCTTCAGGTAATGCTCGCAGTCATCCCGCGCGGACTCATTGTCGTAGAACATATGGAAGGCATAGCAGTCCGCAAAATCAGGATAAATGCCATACCCCCGCGTAGCCGCCGCCCAACCCGTTGGAGCGGTCGTGCATGGGTTCCATCGCTCGGATGATGGTATCGCCGCCGATTTTGCCGCCCTTCTTGTGGAAAATGCCCGCGATGGCGCACCCGCTGGGAATGCGCACCTCCCCTTCCATCGGATTGCGTGTGCCGAAAAGGGATGAATCCCGCGTATCAATCATGGCTGAAACCTCCTTCGAGTTGTCTTTCCGGCGCTTGTGCTGTCTGCCGAAAAGAGATACAAAAAGGCGCTCATGCCGCGCGCAGGGCATACTCCACCTGCTCAAAGGCAGGGAGTCTTCCCCATCCGCGTGGCATGAACGCCGTTGTTCACCACATGCTCGATTGTACAGGATTCGTGCTGTTCCGTCAAGGTATTTCGCTGTTCTTTCCGTGTTTTTATGCAGATTTTGATGGTTTTCAGCGAATTTTCGCGACGAATTGCAAGTTTGTTGTATCTAACTGTCATTCACAGCAGCGGCAGTTCTGCCAATCACGCCTGTTCTAAACCGCTTTTTCCCCTCATATTCCCTCCATCGGAGGTGAACCCAGCATGACAGACTTGGAACTTTTTGCGCGTCTCATCCAGTGCGAAGCCGGCGGCGAAGGTGACAACGGCATGAAAGCCGTCGCGAGCGTGGTCATGAACCGTGTCCGCACCAGCGTCGGGGAATACGGGCGCTACAATACCATCCCCGCCGTCATCTATCAGGACGGTCAGTTCAACTGCGTCCGCACAAGGCTATCCGGCCGGACGAACCTGCAAAACGTCTACAATATGAATCCGACAAACGTTCACTACGAAATTGCGGAATGGGCGATGGCGGGCGGGCGGCTGGCGAATCTCTGGGAAGCGCTTTGGTTCTTCAACCCGTATTCTTCGACATGTCCGAACAATTTCCCGTCGAGCGTGGGGTATTTTCAAATCCGCATTGGCAATCACTGCTTTTACAATCCAGCGCCGTCGTATGCCAATACCTGATGGCAAAACCGCCCTCGCCGTCCGCGGCGTTGCAAGGCGCATTCCCTCCCGGAAAGATTGCAGACGCAAAACCTTCTAATTCCGCAACTGAATCCACCCCTCCCTTGACGCACGGGCGGCATCGTGCTATGCTGATGATGTATACGCAAGGAGGGACGTACTTTCATGACACGCGCACGCGGCAGGGATGCCGACATGACACAAGGCAATATTCTGCGGCAATATATTGATTTCGCGCTGCCGCTGACCGTCGGGCTGCTCTTCCAGCAGCTGTACAGCGCGGTGGACAGCATCGTGGTAGGCAATTTCGTTGGGGAAACTGCGCTGGGAGCAGTCGGTTCAACGGGCAACATTATTAACATGCTCATCGGCGTATGCAACGGTCTGTCGCTTGGTGCCGGGGCAGTCATCAGTCAGGCGTACGGCGCGAAAAACCATGAGCGCATCAGCAAAGCGGTGCATACGACGATGCTGATGACGTTCCTGCTGTGCATCGTGGCGACGGCAGTCGGCGTGGCAATTGTAAAGCCAAGTTTGCAGCTGATGCGCACGCCGGATTCCATGCTGGCGGAAGCAACCGAGTACCTGACCATCTACTTTGTGGGCATTGCGGGACTGCTGATTTACAACATGGGCAGTGCGATTCTGCGCGCCGTGGGCGACTCGCGGCGGCCGCTGTATTTTCTCGTTTTCTCCGCGGTCGTCAACACCGTGCTGGACCTGCTGTTCGTCATCTGCTTCCACATGGGTGTGGCGGGTGTGGCGTATGCAACGATTATCGCACAAGCGGCAAGCGCGGTGCTCGTGCTGTATGTGCTGACGAAGGAGAACGCGTCCTTCGGGCTGCGGTGGAACAAGCTGCACATCGACGGGCGGACACTGAAAGAAATCCTGATTATCGGCCTGCCCGCGAGCATCCAGCAGGGTCTGACCTCGTTCTCGAACGTGTTCGTACAGGCGTACATCAACGACCTTGGCGACCTGAGCGCATCGGGCTGGGCGGCGTACAACCGCATCGACATGTTCCTGATGGTGCCCACGACGGCAATTGGGCAGGCCTCGACGACATTCGTGGCGCAGAACTGGGGCGCGCAGCAGCCGGAGCGCGCGCGCAAAGGCGTTCGCACAGGCATCCTGCTGTCGCTGGGGTGCATGGGCGTGTGCGCTGTCGGCGTGATACTGCTGGCGCGCCCGCTGCTGTCGATTATTTCCCCGTCGGAGGCGGTCATTTCCTTCGGGGCGCGCTTCCTGTATATTATCACGCCCTTCTACCTTGTCATTTCGTTCAACCAGATGTATGCGGGCGCACTGCGCGGCATCGGCGAATCGGTGGTTCCGACGGTTATCATGCTGTTCTCGTTCGTCGTATTCCGCCAAATCTACCTCTATCTCGCCACAACGATGATTGCGGATGAACAGCTGCGCTTCGTCATTGTTGCGCTGGCGTACCCGGTAGGGTGGATGCTCTGCTCTGCGCTGGAGGCGGTTGCGTACCACCGCAGTCGACTGTTCCATCCGGCGCTGAAGAAGGCGGAAGCGTAAGTAATGCGGAATTCGGAATGAGCAATTGTGGGTGAAAAGCTATCCAGCATATCAAAATACGGCACTGTCTCCCCTGTTTTCAGGAAAGGCAGTGCCGTTTTTATGTTAAGGTAACACCGCACAAATGAGGTGGTCGGCTGGCGAATGGATTTTTTCATCAGATGCAAATGCAAATTCCGAAGGTTTACTGGCGGTAAATCGAGGAATTTGCATGCCGCAGATGGCGGAAAAGACATCGCCAGACGCGCTGCCGAATTGTGCGGTGGTGCCTTAAATTTTCCAGCTGCGGATGCGTTCGACCGCCTGTTCCGTCTTTTCCAGCGTGTTGAACGCGGTCAGGCGGAAGTAACCCTCGCCGCTCGGTCCGAAGCCCGAACCCGGCGTGCCCACGATGTGGCATTCATCCAGCAGACGGTCAGAACGTCCAGCTGTCCATGCCTGCCGGAACCTTCAGCCAGATATACGGCGCATCCACCCCGCCAAACACGGTGATGCCCGCTGCCGTCAGACCCTCGCGGATAATCTTGGCGTTGCGCATGTAGTAGTCAATCGTCTCCTGAATCTGCTTCTGCCCTTCCTCGGTGTACACCGCCGCCGCAGCGCGCTGCACGGGGTAGCTGACGCCGTTGAACTTGGTGGACATGCGGCGCTTCCACAGCGCATTCATCTCCACCGGCTCTCCCTTGGCATTCAGCCCCTTCACCGCGTGCGGAACAACCGTGTAGCCGCAGCGCGTGCCCGTGAATCCCGCCGTCTTGGAGAAGGAATTGCACTCGATGGCGCACTCCTTCGCGCCGTCAATCTCGTAGATAGACAGCGGAATATCCGGCGTGGACACGAACGCGCGATACGCCGCATCGTAGATAATCAGCGCGCCGTTCTCGCGGGCGTAGTTCACCCACTTCGTCAGCTGCTCGCGGTTCAGCACCGTTCCAGTCGGGTTGTTGGGGTAGCAGAGGTAAATCACATCCACAGGCTTATCCGGCAGCGCGGGCACGAAGCCGTTTTCCGCGTTGCAGGGCAGGTAGACCAGCCGATCCCACTTGCCGTCAGCATACTCGCCAGCGCGGCCCGCCATGGCGTTGGAATCGACATACACCGGGTACACCGGGTCGGTGACGGCAATCACCGCATCGGTGCTGAACAGCTCCTGAATGTTGCCCACGTCGCACTTCGCGCCGTCGGAAATGAACACCTCGTCGAAATCAACCTGCACGCCGCGGCTGGCATAATCATGCTCGCGGATGGCGTTGACGAGGAAGTCATAGCCGTAATCCGGGCCGTAGCCGTGGAATGTCTCCTGCACGCCCATTTCGCTGACCGCCTTGTGCATCGCTTCGATGACGGCGGGTGCCAGCGGGCGGGTGACGTCGCCAATGCCCAGACGGATGATGTCCGCATTGGGATGCGCGGCGCTGTACGCCTTCACGCGGCGAGCGATTTCCGCAAACAGGTACGACCCCGGCAGGCGGGTAAAATAATCGTTGATATGAAACATAGCTATCTACCTTTCTACATATTATATAGGGATATGCCCCGGGTTTTACTCTCCCAGCCACTCGCCGTCAAAGACGAACTGTGCTGGTCCTTCTTGATAGACGTGACCGTCGTCAGGCGACCAGTCCAGCGTCAACGAGCCGCCGAGCAAATCCATCACAACATGGCGGTCGGCGCGGCCCGTCATCACCGCCGCGACAATCGATGCACACGCGCCCGTGCCGCACGCCAGCGTTTCGCCCGCGCCGCGCTCCCACACACGCATCCGCAGATGGTCGCGGGAGACAACCTGCACAAACTCGACATTCGCGCGCTGCGGAAAAATCGCGTTGTTCTCCAGCAGCGGGCCAATCTGCTCCAAATCCACATAATCCGGATCGCGCACAAAAATCACGCAGTGCGGATTGCCCATCGACACGCAGTGAATTTCGTACGTCGCGCTGCCGACATTCAGCCGATGCCCCATGACGACCTCGCCCGGCAAATCCACCGGGATTTTCGGTGGAAACAGTTCCGGCATTCCCATATCGACGCGCACTGTTTGTACTTTTCCGTCTTTGACGTTCAGGTTCAGGATTTTCAGCCCCGAATCCGTCATCAGGCTGACCGTCGTCTTGTCCGTCAAGCCGCGGTCGTAGACATACTTGCCGATGCAGCGCGCGCCGTTGCCGCACATGCCGCCGTTCGAGCCATCGGCGTTGTACATCTTCATCTCAAAATCCGCCACGTCCGACGGGCAGATCAGAATCAGTCCGTCGCTGCCGACCCCGTAATGGCGGCGGCTCATCTGTTTCGCCAGCTCTGACGGGTTCTCCACATGCTCCTCAAAGCAGTTGACATACACATAGTCATTGCCGATGCCCTGCATCTTTGTGAATCGCATTCGTCCCCGACCTCCCTGTTCTGTGATGTTCCCTATTATATCGGATTTTTCCCGGTTCGTAAAGGGATTCATGGAAAAAAGCCGGAAAAAGCGCAGTGGTCGATTATCGCCCAGCGCGTACAATGGGCTTTCTGTCAAAAAAAGTGCGATTTTTTCTCATTTCCCTATTGACAACGTTTCCGGTCTGTGGTATGATACAGACAGTTGGAAACGGTACCGACACCGTTTCCTATCAATGACCGCCATTGGAAGCAGGAAGGAGCGCTGCGGTTGAAAATCTACACCATCCGCGATATTGCGCGACTTTCCGGCGTCAGTGTCACGACCGTTTCCCGCGTGCTGAATCACCGACCGGATGTGAATCCGCAGACACGCGAAAAGGTTGAGCAGGTCATGGCGGAATGTCATTTTGCCGGCAACGCCAACGCGCGCAGTCTCAAGCAGGCGGATACAGAAACCATCGCGCTGATTCTGCGCGGCAGAGAAAACCCGTTCCTGAATTCGCTTGCAGAGGCGATGCTTCAATACACGCACGGTCTGACCCCCGCCTTTCTGACCGAGTTCATCGACGAGAAAGCGGACGAATTCCAAACCGCCGTGCAGCTCTGGCACGAAAAGCGCGTCAAAGGTTTCATCTTTGTGGGCAGCCGCATCGACGAGCGCGCACAGGTGCTGGAGGGAATGGATTTGCCCATGGTCTTCGCAACCGTCAACGCAGACAAAACTGCGCTTCCCCGCGCCGCCAGCGTCTTTATCGACGACCGGCGCATGGGCTACGAAGCCATGCGGGTGCTGCTGAACGCGGGGCATCGGAAAATCGCTGTTTTCGGCGGTGCACGCGTCGGCGACGACTCCTTCGCGCTCCGTTACGCGGGCGCTATGGCAGCCATGCAGGAGGCAGGCGTGCCGTTTGAGGATAAGCGCTTCGTCGAAACGCGCTTTTCGCTCAAAGGCGCTTACGACACTACGCGTGCCTTTTTCGCCACGCAAAGCGACACCACCGCCGTCTTCTGCATGTCCGACACCGTCGCAATGGGCGTCATCCGCGCTCTGACGGACATGGGGCGGCACGTTCCGGAGGATGTGGGCGTCATCGGCTTTGACGGCATCGAGATGAGCAAATTCTTCGTGCCGCGGATAACGACCATCGAGCAGCCCATCGACGAAATCGCCCGCGAGAGCGTCCGCGTTCTGATGGACATGCTGGAAAACGGACGGCCGCCGCGCCACATCGTCGTTCCTGCGAAGGTGCAAATGCGCGAATCCGTCTGATAAGGACATAGCAGACCGCTTTTGCGGTCATACTGCATTCGGTATTCTCAGCGAAAAGCTGTGTGATACATAAAACTGTCATCCGCGCGGCGGAAAGCCGTGTGAGATAGAAAAGAGGAGGTACTTCCCTATGAAAAAGCTGCTGGCAATGGTTCTGGCTGCTGTAATGGTGCTGTCTCTGTGCAGCTGCGCGACCGCTGAGGAGACGGTTGCCCTGCGTGTGTGGGTTGGCGATAACGCCGACCTGCCGTGGATCAACAGCGTGATTGAGAACTTCAAGGCTGCGCATCCCGAAAAGACCTACGACATCTCCGTGGATATTCAGGCTGAGGGCGACTGCTCCAAGCGCGTCCTGAACGACACCGAGGCTGCTGCGGACGTGTTCACCTTCGCGGACGACCAGTTCAACTCCCTGATGAACGCCGAAGCGCTTCAGCAGGTCATGGTTGATGCGGATGAGATCATCGCGGCGAACGGCGGCGCGAACGCCGGCGCTGTGCAGGCGTCCACCGGTGCGGACGGCAACCTCTACGCCTATCCGGCAACTGCCGACAACGGCTACTTCATGTTCTACAATAAGGAATACTTCACCGCGGAAGACGTGCAGACGCTGGACGGCATGCTGGCGAAGGCTGCCGCCGCCGGCAAGTACGTCGGCTTCCCGATGAGCGACGGATGGTATCTGTACTCCTTCTTCCAGGGCGCTGGTCTGGACATGTACGTCACTGAGGACGGCGTGACCAACACCTGCAACTGGAACGCGACCGACACCGAAATCACCGGCGTGCAGGTTGTGGAAGCTCTGCTTGCCATCACCTCCAACCCCGGCTTCCTGGACGCGAACTCCGACCCCTTCGTGGCGGGCGTTAAGGACGGCTCCATCATCGCCGGCGTGTCCGGTACCTGGAACGCGAAGGTTGCTCAGGAAGCGTGGGGCGAAAACTACGCGGCCTGCAAGCTGCCCACCTACACTGTCGCGGGCAAGCAGGTGCAGATGGCTTCCTTCGCTGGCTTCAAGCTGGTTGGCGTGAACCCCTACTCCCAGAATGTGGGCGACGCGATGCTGTTCGCGGAATTCATGACCAACGAAGAAAACCAGATTTCCCGCTTTGAAATCCGTGGTCAGGGCCCGTCCAACGTGAATGCTGCCGCTTCCGAAAAGGTGCAGGCTGCTCCCGCGATTGCCGCACTGGCTGCTCAGTCCGCCTTCTCCACCGTGCAGCGCGTTGGCAACAAGTACTGGGATCCCGCCGCTGCGCTGGGCAAGATCCTGGTCAACGGCAATCCTGACGGCATCGAGCTCCAGACCCTGCTGGACAACGCTGTGGCGGGCATCACCGCTGCCGGCGATCTGTAATCCGGCTCTGTAGAATCCTCTCAGCCGCTCCGCTTCTTCATTTCAGTTGAGCGGAGCGGCTCTTTTTCTTCCCTGCAAAACATAAGTAAGGAGCGCAGATGCTATGAGTCAGACCAAGGCCAGAAAAAAGCCGGGCGTCGTTCGGTTCTTCGAAGGCATCGCAGAATTTTTCATCAGTACCGTCAAAGCCTTTGTCGAGGGCGATATTTTCGTCAAGCTGTCTGCGCTTCTGTGCGGTACAAGCTGCTTTGCGCGCAAGCAGTATTTGAAGGGCTTCTTCATCTGCTTGATTCAGGCAGCCATCATGCTTGTTTTCCCAACCTTCTTCTTCCCCTACATGAGCAAGCTGTCCACCCTGGGCACGGTACAGCAGAAGCGCGTTTTCAATCCGGAGACGATGAAGAACGAGTTCAACGACTACGATAACTCCTTCCTCATCCTGCTCTTCGGCGTTCTGGGCGTTGTGCTGCTGATTGCGGCGGTCATCCTGTGGATGCGCAACCTGCGCAACGCGCGCGAGGTGGAACTCACCGCCAAGAGCGGCAAGCACGTCAACACCTTCCGCGACGACCTGAACGACGCGCTGGACAGGAAGTTCCACCGCACGCTGCTGACGCTGCCGGTGCTGGGCGTGGTGCTGTTCACCATCATCCCGCTGATTGTCATGATTCTCATCGGCTTCACGAATTATGACCGCAACCACCTGCCCCCGTCGAAGCTGTTCACCTGGGTTGGTCTGGATAACTTCACCAGACTTACCGCCCTGACCGCGGACAGCTCGTTCGGCTATGCGTTCACTCGCGTACTGGTATGGACGCTCGTCTGGGCAGTGCTGGCGACGTTCACCTGCTATATCGGCGGCATCCTGATGGCAATGTTCATCAACAACCGCAACACGAAGGGCAAGAAGTTCTGGCGTACCTGCTTCATGGTCGCGATGGCTGTTCCGCAGTTTGTTTCCCTGCTGCTGGTTCGCAACTTCTTCGCTGACCTTGGCATCGTCAACACCATCTGCAAGAACATCGGTCTGACCGACTGGCTCTACTCCATCGGCGCAATTCCGACAGCGAACTTCATCCCGTTCCTTACCCACCCCGCTTGGGCGCGCCCGATGATTATCCTCATCAACATCTGGGTCGGCATCCCCTATCAGATGCTGATTGCGACCGGCATCCTGATGAACATCCCGACGGAGCTGATTGAGGCGGCGAAGATTGACGGCGCGAACGCGTGGCAGTCGTTCAAGTCCATCACCATGCCGTACATTCTCTTCATCACAGGGCCTTCGCTGGTCAACTCGCTGGTGGCAAACATCAATAACTTCAACGTCATCTGGCTGCTCAGCCGCGACGTGTACACCACGTCCGACCAGCTGATGGCGAACGCGAACGCGAACGAAGTTGACCTGCTGGTGACGTGGCTGTACCGCCTGACGCAGGATCAGAGCAACTACAAGATGGCGTCGGTCATCGGCATTCTGGTCTTCGTGGTCTGCGCGATTCTGACGCTGGTCGCCTTCAGCCGCATGATTAAGGGCGATAAGGAGGAGAGCTTCCAGTGAGTACGACGAAATATGACCATCTGCCGGAGCAGGAGAAGCACGCGGCATTGGCGCGCGAGGAAGCCGCCATCAAAGCCGAGGCGCTCCGTTATCACGACAAGCACCGCATGACACCCGCGAAGGTTGCCAAGCTAACGGCTCGCCACGTTGTGCTGGCGCTGCTTGCCGCCTTCTGGCTGATTCCGATTCTGTGGCTGGTTGTCACATCCTTCGGCGTGGACAAGGGGCCGAACCTCTCGACGTTCTTCCCCAAGGCGTACACGCTTGACCATTACAAGGCGCTGCTTTCGCCCGACTCAGTCAACCAGTTCCCGCAGTGGATGCTCAACACGTTCATCGTTGCCTGCTTCACCTGCGTCATTTCGACGCTGTTCGTGCTGATGGTGGCGTACGCGATGTCGTGTATGCGCTTCAAGGCGCGCAAGCCGCTGATGAACATCGCTATCATCCTGAACCTCTTCCCCGGCTTCCTGAGCATGATCGCGGTTTACTTCATCATGAAGCAGTTCGGGCTGACCGGCACGCTGACAGGCTTGATTATCGTGTACAGCGCGGGTTCGGGCATGGGCTACCTGATTGCGAAGGGCTTCTTCGACACGGTGAGCAAGTCCCTGCGTGAATCGGCGTATCTGGAGGGTGCGAATGAATTCACCGTTTTCTGGAAAATCATTCTGCCGCTGTCCAAGCCGATTATCGTCTACACGGTTATCAACTCATTCCTCGCGCCGTGGATGGACTTCGTGTTTGCTGACCTGATGATGACCAGCGGCACGGCGGCCAACAAGACCGTCGCGCTGGGACTTTTCACGATGGTGAACAAGGTGAACCGCAACAACTACTTCGCGCAGTTCTGCGCCGGCGGCGTGATTGTCTCCATTCCGATTTCCATTCTCTTCGTCATCATGCAGAAGTTCTACGTCGAAGGCATCACGGGCGGTTCGGTGAAGGGGTAACCAGAGGCTCTGCCTCTGGACTCCGCAAGGGAGTTCCTCCCTTGACCCTTTCGCGCGATTGAGTTGCGCGCAACTTCATACTGTGTCCGCGTGTTTAGCTGTGTATTGCAAGGAGGAGCCTTATGCGCAAGTTTCTTTCGGGTATCCTGTCTCTGCTTCTGCTCATGGGGCTTCTCCCTGCCGCGTATGCAGAAGAACCAGCCCTCGGCGTGACCTACGAAATTTTCGTTGCCTCCTTCCAAGATTCGGGCAGCGACGGCATCGGGGATTTGCAGGGTGTCATCGACCGACTGGATTATTTGCAGTCGCTGGGCGTTCGGCAGATTTGGCTCATGCCCATTCACCCCTCCCCCAGCTATCACAAGTACGATGTGCTGGATTACTACGCTGTTGACCCGTCTTACGGCACGCTTGATGACTTCGACCGCCTGACCGCCGCCTGCAAGGAGCGCGGCATCCGCGTCATCCTCGATTTGGTGCTGAATCACTCGTCAAGTTCGCATCCGTGGTTTCTCGCCGCGTGCGACGACAAATTCTTCTCCCGCACGGGCGAAACGACCGACTGGTACGTTTTCTACCCGGAGGAAGGGAACGCGCGGCACAAAATCAGCGGCTGTTCGTGGTGGTACGAAGGGCAGTTCGGCAGCCACATGCCGGATTTCAACCTTGACAGCGAATCGCTGCGGGCGGAGTTCGCCAAAATCATCACGTTCTGGCAGTCGCATGGCGTGGGCGGCTTCCGCCTGGATGCCGTGACCAGCTACTACACGGGTGCAAACGCCTCCACCGCTGATTTCCTGCGCTTCGTTTGTGAAACGGCGAAAGCGAACGACCCGGACTGCTACCTCGTTGGCGAAGCGTGGACGGACGAAGCAACCATTCTGACCCTCTACGAAAGCGGCATTGACAGCTTGTTCAACTTCCCCGCCTCGGACAGCACCGGGCGCTTCGTGAAAGCAGCGCTGGCAGGCAAAAGCAGCACCGTCGTCACTGCACAGGCGGACTGGAACGCACGAATCCGCGCCGTCTCTCCGGCTTCGGTGGACGCGCCGTTTGTGAGCAACCACGATATGGCGCGCGCACGCGGAATGCTCCGCTCCAAGGTGCCGAACGAGAAAGCCGCCGCGCTGCTGTATCTGCTCATGCCGGGTGTCCCAACCGTCTACTATGGCGAAGAACTTGGCATGTCCGGCTCCGGGAGCGACGAAAACAAACGCCTGCCGATGGTGTGGTCAAGCGACGCAGCCACGCAGTGCAAAGCGCCCGCCGCTGCCGACCAAGCCCAGCGCTTGACAGACGGCGTGGCGGAGCAGGACAGCGACCCGGATAGCCTGCTGAACTGGTACCGCCAGCTGATTGCCCTGCGCAATCTCGCGCCTGAGCTGACCCGCGGCGAAATGACCGCGCTGGACGGCGGCAATGACGCAATTTGCGCCTACACTGTGACCGACGCGGGCAGCACCGTCGCCATCATCAGCAATGTCAGCCAGAAAGATACGCTGACTGTCTCGCTGGATGTGCTGCGCGGTGCGGAACTGCTGGGCGGCATCGGCGGTGCGGCATTTGCGGATGGTACGGCGAATCTGCCGCCGCTGTCGGGCATAATCGTGCGTTTACCGTAAACTTTTTCCCCGAAATCAGCAGGATTTTCGCGTTTGACAGCGAATCTTCTTCCTTGAACAAGAATGCGGGATGAAAAACCCGCATTTCTTTCCACGATTTTCGGAAACGTTTCCGATTTCTCCATTTTTCCCGAAAGGATGGACTCGACTCATGCGCAAAAGCGGTATTTTGATGCACATCTCTTCCCTGCCCGGTGCAGGCGGCATCGGCAGTCTGGGCAAGGAAGCCTATGCGTTTGCGGACTTTCTGGAAGCAAGCGGCATGAAGCTGTGGCAGGTGTTGCCGATGGGACCGACCGGCTACGGCGAATCTCCTTACCAGTCTTTCAGCGTCCACGCGGGCAATCCAATGCTGATTTCCACCGAGAAGCTGGTGGCGGATGGTCTGCTGACGCTTGACCCCGGTGAAGAATTTGTGCCCACGCAGGATGAGCGGGTGGAATTTGACCAAGTGCGCGAGAACAAGGAGAAGCTGCTGCGCAAAGCGTTCCATCAGAGCGAAAAGGGACTTCTGCCGGAGATTCGCCAATTTCTGCGCGACGAGCGCTGGGTGAGCGACTTCGCGCTGTTCACCGCCGTCAAGCAGCATTTCGGCGGCGTCATGTGGCGTCAGTGGCCAGACGAGGGCATCAAGATGCGCAGGAAGGAATCGCTGCTGCAATACCGCACGATGCTCGACGAGGATGTGCGCTACCACGTCTTCTGCCAGTTCATTTTCTTCCGCCAGTGGAAGGAATTCAAGGCATACTGCAACAGCAAGGGCATTGAGCTTTTCGGCGACATGCCGATTTACGTTGCCGAGGACAGCGCGGACACATGGACGCAGCCGGAGGTTTTCCAACTGGACAAAAACCGTGCGCCGAAGCGCGTCGCGGGTGTGCCGCCGGACTACTTCTCCGCTGATGGGCAGATGTGGGGCAATCCGCTCTACCGCTGGACGTACCTGTTCTTCCGCCGCTACGACTGGTGGGTGGAGCGGATGCGCGGCATGAGCAAGCTCTACGACATTGTGCGCGTTGACCACTTCATCGGCTTTGCGAACTACTACTCCATCCCCTACGGCGCGCCGAACGCCCGCAGCGGCAAGTGGATTGTCGGGCCGGGCAAGAAGCTGTTCCGCCGCCTGAAGAAGGAGCTGCCGAATCTGCGCGTTGTGGCGGAGGATCTCGGCGTACAGAGCGACCGTGTGCGTGAATTGCTGAAATTCGTCGGCTATCCGGGCATGAAAGTCGCGACGTTCGGCTTCGGTGGCGATGCGGACGGCAACCAGCACTTCCCCGGCAACTGGTCGGAGAACTACGTTGCCTACACCGGCACGCACGACAATGACACCACCGCCGGGTGGATTGCCACCGCCGACGAAACCACGCTCAAAGCCGCGAAGGACTACCTGCACTTTGACGGCACGGACGACGGTGTGGAAGCCTTCATCCGCTGCGTGCTATCCTCCCCGTGCTGCATGGCGGTTGTGCCGATGCAGGACGTGCTGCATCTGGGCAGCGAAGCCCGCATGAACCTACCCGGCACCATCGGCGGCAACTGGGCATGGCGCATGAAGCCCGGCGCCGCGACGGAGGATGTTGCCCGCCATCTGCGCGAAATGAATCAGGAGTATCAGCGTATCTGATTTTGTGGAATCCCCACTATCAATCGACGAATATAAAGGAGAGAGCAACATGATGAACGCCAAGGAACTGCTTCGGCAGACCGAATCGCTGCTGCTGCAGAACGACCACATCACCCTTGCGGAAGCCTCCGCGACACAGCTGCACAATGCCCTGTCCACCGCCGCCATGAACGCGCTCACCCCCACTTGGGTCAAGTGCGAAGCGAAACGGCAGGGGCATCGGCAGGCGTACTACCTGTCGGCAGAATACCTCGTCGGCCGCATGGTGTACAACAACCTGTTCTGCCTTGGGCTGCTGGACGACGTGAAGACACTGCTGGCGGAAAAGGGCGTTGACATCGCGATTCTGGAAGACATTGAGGACGATGCGTTCGGCAACGGCGGTCTGGGCCGTCTGGCAGCTTGCTTCCTTGATTCCGCGGTCACGACGAACGTCCCGCTGACCGGCTACGGGCTGCGCTACCGCTACGGTCTGTTCAAGCAGACATTTGTCAACGGCTATCAGCACGAAGAGCCGGACGATTGGAGCCGCTTCGGCGACCCGTGGAGCATCCGCCGCGTTGACCAAGCAGTCGTCGTGAAAATGAAGACCGGCGACGTGCTGGCTGTCCCCTACGACATGCCGATTATCGGCTATGGCGCGAAGAACATCGGCACGCTGCGCCTGTGGCAGACCGAATCCCTGCACGAAATCGACTTCACTGCCTTCAACAATCAGCATTACGCGCAGGCATCCGCCGACAAGAACAAGGCGGAGGACATCACCAAGTTCCTTTACCCCAACGACGACCGCCGCGAGGGCAAGCAGATGCGCATCAAGCAGCAGTATGTGCTGGTCAGCGCGTCCCTGCAGGACATGCTGCGCGCCTACAAGAAGCGTCACGGCGATGATTACGCGTGGTTCGCCGAGGAACACGCTGTTCAGCTGAACGACACGCACCCGGTCATGGCGATTCCGGAGCTGACCCGCCTGCTGATGGAAGACGGCTTCACCTTCGACGCGGCGTTTGAGATTGTCCGCAACGTTTTTGCGTACACGAACCACACCGTGATGCAGGAAGCGCTGGAGAAGTGGGATTTGGCGCTGCTGGCAAGCGTCTGCCCGGAACTGGTCGCCATCATCCGCAAAATCGACGCGAAGTTCAAGGCGGACATGGCTGCACGCGGTGCGGAGGTCAAGGCAACCCGCTGCATCATCTGGAATAATCAGGTGCATATGGCGCAGCTGGCGGTTTACGCGACCGTCGCCACGAACGGCGTCGCCGCGATTCACACTGAAATCCTCAAGGACGATGTGTTCGCAGACTGGTACGCGCTGTATCCGGAGCGCTTCCAGAACAAGACGAACGGCATCACGCAGCGCCGCTGGCTGGGGCTGTGCAATCCGGAGCTGACCGCGCTGATTGAGAAGCACATCGGCAGCGGCTTCCTGACCGATTTGGACAAGCTGGAAGCCTTGAAGCCGCAGATCAGCGACGACCTGTGCCGCGAGTTTGTCGCCGTGAAGAAGGAAAAGAAAGCGCAGCTCGCCGCTGAGATTGAGAAGCGCGAAGGCGTGAAGCTCGACCCGAACATGATTTTCGACATTCAGGTGAAGCGCCTGCACGAATACAAGCGCCAGCTGATGAACACCATGTCCATCCTGCACCTGTATTTCTGCCTGAAGGATGGCACGCTGACCGACTTCACGCCCACGGCGTTCATCTTCGGTGCGAAGGCCGCTCCGGGCTATGCGCGCGCCAAGGCGATTATCCACCTGACGAACATGGTCGCCGACATGGTGAACAACGACCCTGACACCTCTTCCCTGCTGAAGGTGGTGTTCGTGCACAACTACAACTGCTCGTGGGCGGAGAAGCTGATTCCCGCAGCGGATGTGTCCGAGCAGATTTCCACCGCCGGCACGGAAGCGTCTGGCACGGGCAACATGAAGCTGATGCTCAACGGCGCAGTCACGCTGGGAACATATGACGGCGCAAACGTCGAGATTACCGAGCAGGCAGGCCGCGAGAACGAGTACATTTTCGGTGCGACGGTTGAAGAAATCAACGCGCTGAAGAAGAACGGCTACGACCCGCGCGCAATTTACAAGGCCGACAAGGAAATTGCGCGCGTGCTGGACACGATGGTGGACGGCACCTTCCCCGACCCGGACGGCTCCATCAAGGAGCTGGTGTCCTCCCTGCTGCTGGGCGCAAGCTGGCACAAGCCCGACCACTACTTCATCCTCCACGACTTCCACAGCTATGTGGACGCGAAACTGGCAGTGAACCGCGACTACCGCGACGAGTTGTCCTTTGCGCGCAAGTGCCTGATGAACATCGCCAGCGCAGGCATGTTCTCCTCCGACCGCACGATTGCGCAGTACGCGAAGGAGATTTGGAAGGTCTGAGTTCTTCTTTCCCTATAAAAACTGCCCTGCGGGTTCAAACCGCAGGGTTTTTTGATGTGCTTGTTTTGGGGAAATTTCGCATTGTTTCCAGATGGATTTGGAAATAGTATCAGATGTAATCTATCATCCTTCTCTTGCCCTGCGTGCGCAGCTGCTTCGGCGCTGTTCACGCAGGGCGTTTTGTTTTGCCATGCTATCCGGTCGCGCCCATCGGCGCGACAATGTGCAGGTTATGGGGAATGCTGATTGGGGGGCGCGTCTGCGGACGCGCAAAGATACAACCGCTGCGCTGAAAGCGCTTCGCTGTTCAGCGCTCGTGGAGCGGAATTGTCGCGTTTGGCATAACTGGTCTAACGGTGCAGCAGTTGGGGCGTTGCCCCAAGCCCCACAAGGGGCGCCGCCCCTTGACCCTGCAAGGGACATTGTCCCTTGACCCTTTTTGGGCTGCCCGGCTTGGTCGCTTCTCCATACTCCCCCTCCCGCAAATTTTTCTTTCCCCCGCCCTTCCCCTTTTCCCTCCTCCACATATTCTACCATTGGAGGGCAGGGGCATTTCCCCCCCTGCAAGAAAGGGAGTGACGCCATGCCTACACCTTATTTCGAGGTCGCACACCTCACCAAACACTTCTCCACCGATGAATCCACCGTCGCCGCCATTCAGGATGTCTCTTTTTCCTTGCAGAAGGGGCAGTTTCTCTCCATCTTGGGGCCCAGCGGCTGCGGAAAATCCACCCTCTTCAACCTCATCGCCGGGCTGATGCAGCCGGATTGCGGCGACATTCGGCTGCAAGGCGAATCCATGCTCCTGCGCCCCGGTCTGACCGGCTACATGCTGCAAAAAGATTTGCTCCTGCCGTGGCGGACGATTGCGGATAACATCGTCCTCCCCAAAACACTTCATGGCACACGGCGGCAAGCAGCGCTGAAATCCGCCGTCAGCGACATTGCTGCGTGCGGGCTGCGCGACCTGCTGAATCGCCGCCCAGACGAATGCTCCGGCGGGCAGCGGCAGCGTGCGGCGCTTGTGCGGACGCTGCAGACAGGCAAACCGCTTCTGCTGCTTGATGAGCCGTTCGGTGCGCTCGACGCCATCACCCGGCTGCACCTGCAAGCCCTGTTGACCGAAGTCGCAACGAAGAAGCGCCTGACGATTCTCTTTGTCACGCACGACGTGGATGAGGCGCTGCTGTTGTCGGACGCGATTCTGGTCATGGGCACTGCGCCGGGGCGAATCCTGCGGCAGTACACGCTGGAAGAACCGCGGCCGCGTACGATGCGGGTGCTTTCGCAGCCGGAGTTCATCCGCGTCAAGGGCGAAATTCTGACACTGCTGGACAAGGAGGTGACTGCCGATGCGTGAGGGGAAAAAGCATCCATTCGCCATCAACGTCTGGCGCTGGGGGCTGCTGATTCTGCTGCTCGTTCTCTGGGAAATCGGCGCGCGGCTCAGGTGGATTGACCCGTTTTTCTTTTCCAGCCCTTTGGAGATTGCCCGAACCGCCGTCATTAAGTGGCAGGGCGGCACGCTCTGGCGCGACATTGCCTATACGGGCGCATCAACGCTCCTCGGCTTCGTGCTGGGAACGGTCATCGGGTCGATCGTCGGGCTGCTGTTCTGGTTCTCGCGCCCCGTGGCGCAGGTCGCTGAACCGTGGCTGATTGTGCTGAACGCACTGCCGAAACTCGCGCTCGCGCCCGTGCTGGTCATCTGGTTCGGCATCGGTTTCCTGTCAAAGGTGATTCTGGCATTCCTGATGACCGTCGTCGTCGCCGCCATGTCCGCATACAGCGGCGTCCGCACGGCTGATTCGGCGCTGGAAACGCTGATGGTCTCCCTCGGCGCGCGGCGGATGCAGATTTTCACCCGCCTGATTGTGCCGTCCGCCATGCCGAGCATCATTACCGGCCTGCGGGTCAACATCGCGCTGGCGATGGCGGGATCAATTGTCGGCGAGTTTATTGCATCAGACCGCGGGCTGGGGCGTATGATTGTTTATGCCGGCACAACGTTTGATCTGAAGCTGGTGTGGGTCGGCGTGACGGTGCTGTCCATCCTGTCCGTGCTGATGTACGCATCGGTCGTCCTGCTGGAAAAGGTGCTGATGCGGCACTGGCGCGGCGCGGTAACCGAATAATCAGAAGGGGGAATTTCCATGAAAACCCGATTGCTCTGCTTCCTGATGGTATTAGCGCTGCTCCCCTGCCTTGCGCTGGCGGAGGACGCACCGCAGAAGCTCGTCGTCGCCGAGCCGGTGCACCTCATCGGCTATCTGCCCCTGTATGTCGCGATTCACGAGGGCTATTTTGCGGATGAGGGGCTGGACGTGACGGTCGTGCAGGCGACGGGCGGCGCGCATGTGACTGCGGTCGTCTCCGGCGACGCATTTGCGGTCATCGGCGGCGTAGACAGCAACAATTTTGCCAATCAGGGCAATGCTGATCCCATCGTCGCCATCGTCAACTGCGTCAACCGCGCCAACGTCTACCTGTTCGCGCGCGCCGGTCTGGCCCCTGTGTCTGACAGCGACGAGGATATGGCAGATTTCCTCCGCGGCAAAATCATCATTGCAGGGCGTTACGGCGGTTCGCCGAACGTGCTGACGCGCTACCTTGTCAAGCGCGTCGGACTTGACCCGGACACGGACGTTACCTTGCTGGAAAATGCCGACGCCGCGACCGTCACCGCCATGCTGCAATACGGGCAGGGCGACATTGGCAACGGCGGCGAACCGCAGATTTCCGAGGGCGTGACGGCGGGCATCTTCGAGGAGCCGTTCGTCGCCTTCCCCGATTTGGGGGACTACGCCTATTCGGTCATCGGCGTGAAGCGCTCGACGATGGAGCAGCAGCCTGAGACGTGCCTGCGGTTCGTGCGGGCGATGATGAAGGCGCTCAAGGCGGTGCAGGATGATCACGAACTGGCGGCGCGTGTGCTGGAACTGGAATTTCCGACGCTGACGGAAGCCGGACGGCAAGCTGCGCTGGAGCGTGCATACGCTGACAACCTTTGGAGCGCGGACGGCATCATTTCGCGTCAAGCGGTGGATACGCTGATGGAGGTTGTGATTTCCTCCGGTATTTTCGACGGGACGTACGACGTAGACGCTTTGATTGACATGCGCTTTGTGGAGCAGGTCATGCAGGAAAGTGCGCAGGAGTAAGGGAGGTTCGCCGTCAGACGAAGGTGCTGGCGGCGAGTTTTTCTGCATGTCTAAATATAGCTTTCAGCACATCCTCTTTTGGTTTCTTAGAACCCCCGGAATTTACCTTTTGCGTCTGCTTTAGTTCACTGAAGCAGGGGAAAAAGTAGGGAAAAAAAAAGAGCCTTCAAACCCAGTCAAATCAAGGCATTGCGGATTTGGCAGTAGGGAAAAAAAAGTGGGGAAATCGGCAAAAACGCATTTTTGCCCCGAAAAACACTTCTATTTTCATCACAAAGAAAAAACCCGGAAGCCCTTGCAAATCAAGGCTTCCGGGGAAAGTGGGGTTAAATGGGCTCGAACCATCGACCTTCACGATGTCAACGTGACGCTCTAACCAACTGAGCTATAACCCCATCTGTTTGCTGTCAGCACTTTAAAAGAGAAGTGCTGTCAACGCTTGATAGTATAGCAGAGAATCGGCAGATTGTCAAGAGGATTTTCGGAATTTTTTGCGTTTTTTTGCGCACTTTTTGTAAGTTAGAGCGGCACCACCTTCAGCGTCAGCTCCAGCTTCCCACCAGCACGCGCATTGCCTCATCCAGCTTCACATCCAGTCTGCCGCTTTCCAGCCGTTCAACCGTTTCCAGTGGAACACCGCTCATGTCCGCCAGCAGCGTCAGGCTAATGTTCTTTGTCTGCATTGCTTGCCGCATTTCGCGCATGATTGCGTCGCTCAATTCTTGTTCCACAACTTGCAAATCGTTCATGACTATTATCCCTCTTTCTTTCAATTCCCTTATATTATGATACCACGTAGTTCTTCGCCATGTCAATCCCCTCTTTATTTCGCTTTTCCCGCCGCCTTTGCAGGAATCTCGCCCTTTTATCGCGAATATAGGAAGGTGGCGGATTCTCTGCTTTCCGCCTTGATGACTGCATTGTTCGCGCACACGCGCAGAAAGAGGTATTATTATGCCGAATCAATCCCAAAAGCCCGTCGATATTGGCGGACAGGCTGTTCTCGAAGGCGTCATGATGAAGGGGACGGACGCGATTGCCATCACGGTGCGCCGCCCGGACAAGACGATGGTAGTGGACTACAAAAAGTCCGAACCGCTCAGCAAGAAGCATAAGTGGATGGGACTGCCCATCATCCGCGGCGCGGTCAACATGGTCAACATGCTTGCGATGGGCATGACGACGCTGGAAACGTCCGCGAAGATGCTCGGCACGGAAGAGGAAGAGCCGACGAAATTTGAGAAGTGGCTCGCGGCGAAGCTCGGCAAGAGCATCGACAAAGTCGTCATGGGCGTGGCGATGGTGCTGGCGGTGCTGCTGAGCGTCGGGCTGTTCATCGTCCTGCCGTCGCTGGCGGAAAAAGGGATTCTGTCGCTGGGCGCGTCCGGCACGGTCGCGACGCTGATCGGCGGCTTAACGAAAGTGCTGATTCTGATTGCGTACATGATTTTCTGCGGCATGGTGCCGGATGTGCGCCGCACGTTCCAGTACCACGGCGCGGAACACAAGACCGTCTACTGCCATGAGCACAACCTTCCCCTGACGCCCAAGAACGCCCAGCAGTTCACGACCCTGCACCCGCGCTGCGGCACGGCGTTCCTGCTGATTGTCATGCTGATTTCCATCGTTCTGTTCCTCTTCGTCGGACGCGACATCACCAACGCCGCCCTGCGGATGCTGGTGCACCTGTGCCTGCTGCCGGTCGTGGCGGGCGTGAGCTACGAGGTATTGAAGGGGCTGGCGCACTCGGAGAGCAAAATCGCGAAGATTCTGCGCTGGCCGGGCTTGCAGCTGCAGCGTCTGACCACCCGTCAGCCGGACGACGGAATGCTCGAATGCGCCATCATTTCCATGAACGTCGCGCTGTATGGGCTGCCGAAGGACGCGCCGCGCACGGAAGAAGGCTGGGCGATTCTGACCTCCTACGAGCAGAGCGAGCCGGACTACGTTTTCCCGCAGAAGGGCGAGGACAAGCAGTGAATCCGCGCGCTTTGCTGAAAGCGACCGCGTCCGCTTTCCGGAATGCCGGGATTCCCGATCCGGAGGTGGACGCGGCGCTGCTGCTGTCCCATGTGACGGGTCAGCCGCCTTTGTCCCTGCGTCTGGATATGACGACCGTGTTGTCTGATGACGTGCTGACCCGCTTCGATGCCCTTGTTTCCCGCCGTCTGACCCGTCAACCCCTGCAATATCTGCTCCACACGCAGCCGTTTCTGGGGCGTGATTTCTATGTGGATGAACGGGTGCTGATTCCGCGTCCGGAGACGGAGCTGCTGGCGGAACGTGCGATTGCAGCGCTGCGGGAGCATCCGCATCCGGTCGCGCTGGACTTGTGCTGCGGCAGCGGCGCGTTAGCGGTTTCCATGTCGCTGGAGGTTCCCGGCGCGCAGGTACACGCGGCGGATTTATCCCCCGATGCGCTGGCGGTCACGGCGAAAAACGCGGAACTGCTTGGCGCGTCTGTCACCCTGCATCAGGGGGATTTATTCGCCGCCGTGCCAGAGACTGCGTTCGACGTGATTGTCAGCAATCCGCCCTACATTCCCTCTGCGGATTGTCTAACCTTGCAGGAGGAAGTCCGCCGTGAGCCGCTGATGGCGCTGGACGGCGGCGCGGACGGGTTGGATTTCTACCGCCGGATTGCATCGGACGCGCCGAAATTCCTGCGTCCGGGCGGCGTACTGCTGCTGGAAGTCGGTTTTGACCAGGCCGAAGCGGTCATGGCGCTGCTGGCGGATTTTGCGGATGTGCAGGCGCACGAGGACTATCAGCACATCCCCCGAATGATTGAGGCAAGGAAGCATGTTTGAGAAATACCCGTTGATTGTCAGCCGCTATGAGGAACTGAGCGAAGCGATTGTCCAGCCGGACATCATTGCGGACACGGCGCGCTATCAGGCGTACCTGAAGGAACGGGCGGCGCTGGAAGAGCAGGTGACGGCGTGGCAGTCGTACCAGTCGCTCTTGCGCCACCGTGAGCAAGCGCAGGAGATGCTGTCCGACCCGGATCTGCATGAGATGGCGGCGGAGGAATTGCAGTCGCTGGCGGCGCAAATCGCCGAGGCGGAGCAGCAATTGCGGATTCTGCTTCTGCCGCGCGACCCGGACGACGACCATTCTATCATCATGGAGATTCGCGGCGGCGCAGGCGGCGAGGAATCGTGCCTGTTCGCGGCGGAGCTGATGCGCATGTACATCCGTTATGCCGAGCGGCATCACTTCCGCGTCGAGCCGATTTCGACGACGGAGACGGAGTTGGGCGGCATTAAGGAAGCGGTGTTCAGCATCGCGGGCAGCGGCGTTTTCGCGCGCATGAAGTACGAGAGCGGCGTCCACCGGGTGCAGCGCGTGCCGATTACGGAGTCCAACGGCAAAATCCAGTCCTCCACCTGCACGGTGGCGGTGCTGCCGGAAGCGGAGGACGTCGAATTGCAGATTGACCCGAAGGATTTGCGGATTGACGTGTACCGCTCGACAGGACACGGTGGGCAGTGCGTGAACACGACGGACAGTGCCGTGCGGATTACGCACCTGCCGACTGGGCTGGTGGTGACGTGCCAAGACCAGAAGAGCCAGCTGAAGAACCGCGATACGGCGATGCAGGTGCTCCGCAGCCGCTTATTGGCGAAGATGCGCGCGGAGAAGGACGCGGCGTATGCGGAGAACCGCCGCGTTCAAGTCGGCACAGGCGACCGCAGCGAGCGCATCCGCACCTACAACTTCCGCGAAGGCCGCGTGACCGACCACCGCATTGGTCTGACCCTCTACCGCATCCAAGACATCATCGACGGCGACTTAGACGAAATCATCGACGCGCTGCACGCGGAGGAGATTGTCGAAAGGTTACGGGAAATGAGGTGACCCAAGGGCTCTGCCCTTGACCCGCCAGAGGCTTTGCCTCTGGACTCCACAAGGGACTTCGTCCCTTGACCCTTTCGCGCGATTCAGTTGGTCGCTTCGTCATACTTGCCCGCGTGTTTATCTGGGAACGATGGTTCCAATTCCGCATTCCGAATTCCGCATTCCGAATTAAATAAAGAAGGGATATTATGACCCAAGTTCTCTCCCCCACCCCCGAAGCCCTCGCGCTCGCGTCGCAGCTGCTCCACGACGGGCAGCTTGTCGCCTTCCCGACCGAAACGGTGTACGGATTGGGCGCGAACGCCCTCGATGCAAAAGCCGTGCTGAATATCTTCGCCGCAAAGGGGCGTCCGGCGGATAATCCGCTGATTGTCCACGTCTACGACCGCGCGCAGCTGACGCCCCTGTGTGAGGTGTCCCCGCTGGCGGAAAAGCTGATGGATGCTTTCTGGCCGGGGCCGCTGACGCTGATTCTGCCGCGCAAGCCCGCCATTCCGGATGAAGTCGCCGCCAGTCTGCCGACCGTCGCCGTGCGGATGCCGTCGCACCCGGTTGCGGCGGCGCTCCTGCGCGCCTGCAAGCTGCCGATTGCCGCCCCCAGCGCGAATCGCTCCGGCAAGCCCAGTCCGACCACGGCGCATCATGTGCTGGTGGATATGGACGGGCGCATCCCGCTGATTCTTGACGGCGGCAGCTGCGATGTCGGCGTGGAATCCACCGTCTTGGACGTGACGAGCGGCGCGCCGTGCATCCTGCGTCCCGGCGGAATCACGAAAGACATGCTCGAAAGCGTGCTGGGGCATGTGGACGTGGCGGGCAGCGTCCTGCGTCCCTTGCAGAAAGGTGAAAAGGCGCTTTCCCCCGGTATGCGCTACAAGCACTACTCCCCCGATGGTCAGGTGACGCTGGTCGAGGGGGCGGAGGCGGATGTGGTCGCCGCCATGGCGAAGCTGGCCGCCCATGCCGACGCACAGGGGCATCGCGCGTGCGTGATGTGCTTCACGGAGCATATGGATGCGCTCAAAGACTGCCATCCGCACGACATCGGCTCGCGCGACAACGCATCCGAGGTCGCGCACAGGCTGTTCGACACCCTCCGCCGCTTGGATGAGGAGCACATGGACGTGATTTTCAGCGAGGTTGTGCCGCCGGAGGGCGTTGGGCTGGCTGTCATGAACCGGCTTGGGCGCGCCGCGGCGTTCCACACCATTCAGGCGCGCGACGTGCTGAAAGATGAAGAAGCGTAACGCAAGATTTACAATTTGCACATTTACAGACACGGCTTTTTCATGATACAATAGGAGGGAAACCACCCACAGGAGGGCTTGACCATGTTTGATGAAATTCTGCAATGGTTCTCCAGCCATTTGTCGAACCTGACCGACGCGCTGGTGTACTGTGCCATCGCGGGGGTCACGCTGATTGGCGTTTTCAAGTGCCTGATTCCCCTGATTACCACAACCCACGCCCTGCGCCGCGCTATCACCCGCTTGCAGCAGGATGCCGGCACGCGGCAGGGCACACCCGTCTGGCAGGAAAAACGCTTTATGGGCAATCGGCTGAAGAACTGCTGGCTGCGCTTCCTGCAAAACGCCGAGCAGCTTGACCGCCGCGGTCTGCCCTGCAACGTTGAGGACTACATCAACGACGATACCGTCATCCACGGGCCGGGCAATGCGCAGTTAGCCGATCTGATTCCGGGTCTGCTGACCTCTCTGGGCATTTTGGGCACGTTCATGGGCATGATGGACGGTCTGGGCGGCCTCGACTTCTCCAACGCCGACAAGATTATCGAGGGCATCCCGACGCTGCTGACGGGGATGCAGTTCGCCTTTGGCACATCCGTCGCGGGCGTCAGCTGCTCCATCTGCTTCAACATTATCAACCGCATTCTGCAAGGCTCCAGCTATCGCGCGATTGACGACTTCGTGTCGAACTTCACTTCGCTGGCGATGTCGCGCCCGCTGGACAACGATGTGCAGCTCATCTGCCAGAATCAGGACTCCAACCACATGCTTTCCACTCTCACCGACACCCTGCCGGGGCAGCTCGCGGGCGCGATGGAGCACTCTGTCCGCAGCGCGATGCAGCCCGTTTCGCAGGCGATGGACAACTTCCTGATGGGGGCGACGCGCGCGCAGGTGGACGGCGTTGGTCGCATCGTCGGCAGCTTTGTGCAGCAGATGAACGCGTCCCTCTCCGACCAGCTGCTGACCCTTGGCCGCACGATGACCGAGGTGAATCAGCATCAGCAGGCGTCGCTGGAGCAAGTCCGCCAGTCGCTGAACGCCGCCGCCGCCATTCAGGTGGATATGCGCCAGCTGCATGACGTGACGAACGATGTGATTGCGCACTTTGAGCAGTACATCAAGGAACTCAGTGCCGCCCGCAGCCGCGACGAGGGCTTCGAGCGTTCCTCTGCTGATTTGCTCACCCGCTTGGGCAAAGTCAGCGATCAGCAGTTGAGCGCGCTGAACCGCATCCGCGCCGGACAGGAGGAGCTTGCCCGCGTGACAGAGCAGTTCACCCGCCAGAGCAGCGAAACGACCGCCGCGATGAAGCAGTCCAGCAACGCCACGACACAGGAGCTTTCCGGCGTCGCCGATGCCATGAAGCAGTCCGCCGCCGAGCTTTCCGCCGGCTGCCAGAACTTCACGCAGAGCGTCGTCAGCGGGCTTAGCCAGTCGCTGGGCATGTTTGACGCAAGTATGCAGGGACTGATGGCAATGATGGGCGAAACGACGGACAAGCTCTCCGGCACAGACAGTGCCGAAGCGACCCGCCAAGCCGCCGAAACACAGCGTCTGCTGACCGCACTCAAGGAGTCGATTGACGCGGCAACCGCTGCGCTCCGCCAGAAGGAGGGGTAAGCATGGCGCGTATCCGCAACCGGCGCGCCGCCCGCACCAGCAACAGCGGCGCAAGCTGGATCAGCTACTCTGACATGATGGCAGCGCTGCTGCTTGTGTTTGTTCTGATTTTGAGCGTCAGCCTCTACCAGTATTTTACGATGCTGGAGACAAAAACCGCTGAACTGGACGCGCAGAAGGCGCTCGTCAGCCAGCAGCAGGTAACGCTCGACGCGCAGACGTTGCAGCTTGCCTCCCAGCAGGTGACGATGGACAAGCAGGCGACGGAAATCGCCATCATCCAAGTGCAGCTGGATTCACAGGCGAAGGAGCTGGAAAACGCCTACATCGTCCTGAGTGACCAGCAGGCGCAATTGCAGCAGGCGCAGACCGATTTGGCTGACCGCGAGGCGAAGCTCATCATCCTGCAAACTGACCTGAAGAACAAGGAAATGGCGCTGCAAGCCGCGAACGAAGTGCTGGAAAATCAACAGGCGGCAATGGCGGCACAGGCGGAGCAAATCGACGCGCTGATTGGCATCCGTCCGCGCATCATCACGGCGCTTTCCTCTGCGCTGTCCTCCGCGAACCTCAGCGCAACGGTGGATAATTCCACCGGCGACATTGTGCTGGACAGCTCTGTGCTCTTCGACACGGGCAAATCCGAAATCCGCGCAGAAGGCAAGGCGCTGCTTGACCGCTTCGTGCCCGTCTACCTGAACGTGCTGCTGCGCGACGAGTACAGCGCGTACCTCGGCGAAATCATCATCGAGGGCTACACGGACTCCACCGGCGACTACTACAACAACCTGAAACTCTCGCAAGATCGCGCGCTGTCCGTCGCCACCTACATCCTGAAAATGCCCAGTCTGACGACCCGCCAGCGCGATTTGCTCAAGAGCGGTCTGCTGACCATCACCGGGCGCGGCGCCACGGGGCTGATTTACGACCAGTACGGCAACGAGGACAAGGAAGCTTCGCGCCGCGTGGAGTTCCATTTCAGCCTGAAGGACTCCGAAATGATTGACCAAATGAACCGCCTGCTTCAGCAGACCGAAGGAGATTAAGAAAAAGTTTCATGAAGCGTTTTGCCATTGTGAGCGTCGTTTTGCTGCTGATTGCACTGCTCGGTGTCGGCGCAATGTATATGACGTCGAACGTGACGGTGATTGCGCAGGGCGTTACGGCGCTGGAAGCCTACCGGAACTACGACCTGTTCACTGACCTGAGCGCGCAGGTTCGTGCGGGCGCGGTTGTCGGCACGTCGTTCGTCGCCCCGCAGGAGCTGTCCAGCGCGGAGGATTACGTCTTTTACACCTACACGTTCCGGCTGGAGAACAACACAACCCTGCCCGCCGAGATGATTGAGGTGCAGATTACGCCCATGAGCGGCGATATTCTGCAAATCGGCAGCGACCAAGTGCTGACCCTCCCCGCGCACACCATCGGCGACGTGACCGCCACCATCCTGACGAGCAAGGACATGCACGCAATCCGCGAGGCGAACATCACCTACTACATCTGGGGGATTCCCTTCACTATCCGGACGACCATTCAGACAAGCAGCTGACAAGGTGATTTGCCATGGAATACAGGATAGAGCACTACAAAAACTGCGAACGGTTCAACGAGCAGTATCAAAGCATTTACCAATTTCTTTTGAAATCGGGAACGCTGGATTACAACGAGCATTTTCATTGGGGACGTTTTGAATGATTTGTCCAATCCGCTGGTCTATTTTCTGCCGGACGGCTATACCATGTGCCCGCGGGAATTTGCCGCCGATCCATGGCAATACCAGCTGGTGATTCACAGAGGGTTTGACAATGACGGCACGCCCGAAAAATGGGATGCGGAATTGCTGAAGCGAATCCCCCACGCAAACGACGCGCTGAAAACCTTTGCAATTGCCAACCGCGAATATTGCGCGCACTGCGGCTTATGGTACACAACCGGTGACACCGCTTATGTTGAGCCTGTCGCCACCGTGCCGGAGCACAGAAAGCGCGGCTTGGCGAAAGCGGTGGTCTATGAAGCATGTTCGCGCGCCCATGCGCTTGGTGCAAAGCGCGCCATCGTCTTGTCTGACCAAGCATTTTATTCCCGAATCGGTTTCACGCATTCTTCGGAAGTGTATGATTGGGAGTACGCTAATTCTGATTGATTTCGCAGGGAAAGCAAGCAAAAACCCCCGGCTGCAAAACGCGGCTGGGGGGTTGTTGTTTTGGAATTATATATTATACTATTTGCAGATGGCGCAGGTGAACCCGGAAATAGCATTACCCGTTCAAATTGTCATCCGCATCGTCTGGGCGCGTGACGTTCAGCTCACTCAATTCCACGAAGCCGCGAATCCGCTGCCCCTGCGCCGTCGTCGTCTCCACAAACGCCCATTCCTGACCCAGCTGTCCCAAATACGTCACCTGCTGTCCCGCCGTCAGCGTCATCACCGCGCCGCAGGAATTCAGCGGGTCGTCGGTGAGCGCCGATGTGCGCAGGACTTGCGCCGGGTAATTCGCCCAGCTGCCGATTTCCGCCACTTCCGACAAATTCGACACCGCATCCGCCTTGATGTACCCGATGCGGTACTGATGGCGGCTGATGGCGTACTGCACAAGCAGATAGCCGTCCTCCTCGAAGAAAACCTGCACCCAGTCGTTCGTGGACAGCAGCGCCTTGCCGTTCGCCGCACGGAAGCTGGTATCCGACGGCGCGGAATACACCGCATACTGCTTGCCTGCCGCAAGTTTGGCGTACTGCGAAGGCTGCGGGAAACCGTAGGGGTACGTCCAGCTCCACGGGGAATCCGGAATCGTCGGCGGATTCGTCAGGTGCTCGCGCGCCGCCGCGACCGTCCGCGGGAAGCGATCCATGCTGAACTGTGCCATGGCCGTCTCCACCACACCGGAAACCGTCGTCTTGACCCACTTGCCGTTGTCCGACAGAGTGAGGAAGGTCATGCCGCTGCGGGTCACTTCCACCTGTGTCGCATCACCAAAGGACAGGTTTGTCAGCTGCCAGCCATTCGCTTCATGCGTGAAATACGCGCTGTCGCCGTTCGGGTAGTGGATGACGAAACGCCCGTCCGCCAGCACCGCCAGCTGCGGCACGTTCGCGTCACCCTGCCCCACCGCGCCCCAGTTGCGCATGGTGATTTTCCAATCCGCCTGTGCGGATGATTTTTCCGCCAGCACCAGCACGTTCGTTTCGCTCTTGGTGTTGCGCATCACCAGCAGCGCCGCCTCGTAGCCGGATTTCTCCTGCATCACCGCGAACGCCTTGTTCTCCGGCATATCTGGCTGGTTCGCGATGGCGTAGTGTGCCCACGCCTTCACGGTGAACAAGTCCGCAACTTCCAACGGCAGTTTGCTTTCCGCCTGCGCCGTCAGCATCGTCAGGCACATCACAAGTGCCAGCAAAAGCGTTCCAATCCGCGTGTACTTTCTCATGTCTCTTCCTTCTTTCTGCCGCACTTCCCTGCGGTCTTCACCTATCTAACGCATCAAAAGCGGCATATCTTCCCTCCATTACAAATTTTCTGCACAAAAAACGCCCAACCATCGCTGATTGGGCGCAAATTTGCTTATTCCGTCACCGTTTCAGACGGCTGCGGTTCAGGCGTGATGACCTCCACCGTGTCCGTCGGCGCGGGTGTTGCTGTCGGGGCTTCCGTCGGCGCGGGCGTAGCCGTAGGCACTTCCGTCGGCACTTCCGTCGGCGCGGGTGTCGCCGTCGGCGCTTCCGTCGGCGCGGCCGTCGGCACTTCCGTCGGGGCGGGTGTCGCCGTCGGGACTTCGGTCGGCACTTCCGTCGGTTCTGGGATTACCGTCGGCGCATTCGTCGGCGTGGGTGTTGCCGTCGGCGCATTCGTCGGCGCGGGTGTTGCCGTCGGCACGTTCGTCGGGGTCGGCGTGACGATTACCACCGGGCTGGTCGGCGTCGGCGGCACATTGCCCGGATTCACAGGCGCTTTTTCGTCGAAGAGCAGCATCAGCGTATCCGCATCAGCAACGCCGGTGATTTTCTTCTCCTCATAACCGCAGACGGTCTGGAAGAGCTTGATGGCTTCCGTCGTGCGCTTGCCGTACACGCCATCAACTTCCTTCTCCACGTCGTTAGAAGTGAAATAGCCGAGATCGAACAGGCGCTGCTGCATCAGCTTGACAGGCGTTCCCCTCTTGCCTTCCTTCAGGGGCATGTAGGGATCGTAAACCGGCGCTTTCTTGGAATACAGCTTCTCCTGCATGGCTGCCGACGCATAGCGGTGCTCGGTGTAGCCGATGGCGGACTGGAACAGGTTGACCGCAAACTGCGTGTCGTCACCCCAGACGCCATCCACCTTGCCCACGGGATAGCCCAGCTTGGACAGGCGGTTTTGCAGCTTGCGCACCGCCTTGCCCTTGCTGCCGTAGTTCAGGCGCGTGTACTCAGACGCAGCCGTAGCAGTTGCGGTCGGGCGGGGCGTAGCCGTCGGGCGGACAGTCGCCGTCGGACGCGCGGTTGCGGTCGGCACAGCGGTCGTGGGGGGGCGGGCGTTGCCGTCGCAACAGACACATTGCCGCGGTCTGTCACAACTTCAATCGTCGGCAGACCCGCGCTGATTTCCACGTTCCAGCCGAAGGATTCCGCGGGCGCATAGCGGAACAGCTCGCTGCCGATGGCGGATGCTTTCTCCGTCAGCTCCGACGTCGCCGGATAATTGGTGGTCGTCAGCGCAACGCGGTTGTAAACCGTGACGCTGTGGTCAGATGCGACGATGGTGATGTTCTCGCCGTTCGCCATCATGCTCAGCACAGGCGCGGTGATGCCCAGAATCGCCAGCGTCCGCGCAGTCGCGACGTTCTCCGTGCGCACCATCAGGGCAGCGGTGTTCGTCGTGTTCTGTTTGAGGTACAGCAGTTCATCCGGCGCGGTCGTGGTCTGCTCGTCCGCCAAATCGCAGAAGGCAAGCACGCCCGTATCCACAATCGTGGTGCCATTGCGCAGCACGCCGTCCGTCAGCGTATAACTCGACTTCGCCGTCAGCGCATTCACCTGCTCATCGGTCGGGGCTTCCGCGATAATCAGCGACTGCGAGCCGTCCAACGCAATGCTGAGCAGCTTGCCATCCTGCGCGCGGCAGTAGACAACCGTGTCGGTAATCGAAAGAATATCCGCAATCGGATAACGCAGAACGCGCACCGTACCCGTCGGATCCTGCAGATACAGCTCATTGCTGCTGCCAAGATACGCCGTGTAGCCCAGATGCGTTATCGTCGGCTCAGCAAACGCGGTCGACAGCATCAGCAGGCTTACCAGTCCTGCCAGAAACTTCTTCATCCGTTCTTCCTCCTTTTGCGCGGAGCGGGCCAGCTTTGGGCTGTTTCCTTCCCCTTGCAAGAATAAAACGCATGACGCTGCTGTTTTGTTCCCAGCGGAATCAAATTTTTCCGAAATAATTTTTTTCCATGCCGGAATCCATAGGAAAAACTTGCATTCCATTGCATTTCCTGATATAATAGAAGCTGTCGTGATGGGCAAACCGTCCATCAAGTTTTTGCTATCCGCTTTTTTTCCCGCAAGGGCACAGGAATTTCCATGATATGAGGAAAGGAAGAGAACGAATGAAAAAATGGAAGCTGCTCGCAGGGCTGACGCTGCTGCTTCTGCTCCTGCTGAGTGTCACAGCGCAGGCGGATTCCAGCAGTTACGGCGTTGTGTTCGGTGCGGCGAATGTCAACCTGCGCTCCGCCCCCACTACCAGTTCCGCCGTTTTAGGTGCGTACAACAAGGGAACGTGGATGACCGTGCGCGGATACAGCAACGGCTTTTATCAGGTGGAAACACCTGACGGCCGCTATGGCTGGATGCGGCAGGATTACCTGCTCGTTTCGGCGGATGCGACCGGCACAATCGGCTATGTCTCCCATGCGGGCTACCTGAACCTCCGCCGCGAGGCCAGCACATCCGCCAAGGTGCTCGGCAAGTATGACGACGGCACGCCCTGCGTCATTCTCGACCGTGCGGGCGACTGGTACTATGTTTCCGTCGGCGGTCAGACCGGCTATTTTCTCACCCGCTTCATCTCCACCCGCAGCGGCGTCTACTCCGACAAGCTCGGCATGGTCATTTCGCCGAATAAGGAGAACGTTCATCTGCGCTCTGGGCCGGGCAAAATTACGGCAGCCTCGCTTCCATCCCCGGCTGCACCTACGTTATGATTCTCCAGCAAGGCAACGGCTGGTGGAAAATCGCTGTCAACGGCGGCGTCGGGTTTATGTCCGCAGACTATCTGCGCGCGGGGCATATCCGCCGGTCCGAGGGCGAAGCTCTCTGCGCGAAGGCGGCGGGGAAGCAGCGCATCAGGCGGTTCTTCCTCCACGGCACAGCAGGCAGCCTATGCGGTCGTCAACAACCCGAATCCGCGCGACAAGCTGAATCTGCGCAGCAAAGCAAGCACCCGCGGCACGAGCTTAGGCAAGTATTCCAACGGCACGGTGGTCACGATGATTTTCGCAGGGCGACCAGTGGTGCAAGGTCAAAACGCCCGACGGCAAAACCGGTATATGATGACCGACTACCTTTCCATTCCTCTGCCAGCTCATCGAGTTCCACACGCATTGTCCGCCATCCGCAGGGGACGTATGTGAACCTGCAGCAGCGCGGCTCGAAAATCCGCACGCGTGCTGGGTGCAAGTGCCGCACGGATCAACGGTGGTTGTGCTCTCCGCGGGCAAAACGTGGACGAAGGTGCGATACAACGGGTAATTTTAGGGTATATGATGACGGCGTATTTTGAAGAAGCAGTAAGGAGATATTACACGCGGCAGGGGGGCTGAAAAAATCAGCTTCCTGCCGCGTCTTTTTTAGGTTCTTCACGGAATCTTGGGGAAAAGTAGCGCTTAAGGGGGCGCGTCTGCGGACGCGCAAAGTTACTGGGGGACGCTTCGCCGCCTGCACCTTTGTTGAGTGCGTTTGCGATGCTGGTCGCCCGCGAAACAATTGGGGCGTTGCCCCAACCCCGCAAGGGACGCTGTCCCTTGACCCTGCAAGGGCAGACGAAAAGGGACGAAGTCCCCTTGACCCCTTTCCGCGATTGAGTTGGTCGCGCTTTCATGCCCTTCCGCGTGCAGCGCTTTTGGCGCTTCGCCTAAGCCCTTGTTTGCCCCAACTTTCCGTGAAGAACCTCTTTTTATGCTGATGATTGATTATTCCCGCATTCTCCCCCCCTGCTGCCCTCGCAGACATGCTCCATGCCCTGCCGCAGCAGCGTCGCCACGTGGTCATCCGCCAGCGAATAGAACACGGTCTTGCCGTCGCGTGCCGCGCCTTTAATCAGCCGCGCCTGTTTCAGCACGCGCAATTGGTGCGATACGGCGGATTGTGTCATGCCCAGCAGCGCGAGGTCGCACACGCACACCTCCGCCGTCCCAGCAGGATGCGCACGCGTCAGCGGAGAATGAACAAATCTCTTGAAAGCCGCAGCGGCAGCCTCTACCTCCAGCTTCTTCTGCCCTCCACCCATTCCACTTGCTCCCTTGCCTGAAACAAGCTTTCATTGTGCCATGGTTGGCGGAAAAACACCATGTTGAGCGAAAAAAATATGATACATTATGTTTGTGTTTTCTGTACAAACCCGTAGCACGCCATCATTTGCAGTTCCGCATCCAGGATAACCCATCCATATTGCGGTCGTTTGAAACGTCCGGCCGGTCAATAAAATGTCCGCCGGTGAAAATCGGCTTCGGTCAGCTGTTCGGGCATCCACACCGACGCGCCGTTCGTGACCTGCCGGAAATTCGCGGAAAAAATCGGCAAACTT